>Ga0307373_10000114_pt1 | contig 137400 bp, 103 predicted proteins | sample OX2MG_FD_202534 | JGI IMG/M metagenome (GOLD analysis project Ga0307373, IMG submission 202534) | Soil microbial communities from Risofladan, Vaasa, Finland - OX-2 | ecosystem: Environmental > Terrestrial > Soil > Coastal area > Acid sulfate soil | place: Finland: Risofladan, Vaasa... | reverse complement strand
TGTAATGCGCAGATAGAAATGTCCCCTTAAGGCGCAGGTAGAAATGTCCCCACAATCACCTCTTCAAAGGAGGTGTTCATGGAGACAATTCGGATGAGCGGCAAGGAGCGGCGTCGTTTGGAGGTTCTAAGTCGGGTGAAGTCACAAGAGCTTTCTCTGGTGAAAGGTGCGGAGTTGCTGGGGATGAGCTACCGGCAGGCGAAGCGTGTCTGGGCTCGTTACCAGGAGGAGGGCGACACGGGGTTGGTGCATCGGCTGCGTGGGCGGGCCTCGAACCGGCATGTGCAGCCCATCCGCAAGGAGCAGGCGTTGGAGCTTTATCGCGAGAAGTACGCGGGTTATGGCCCTACGTTGGCGGCAGAATGCCTGGAGCGGGACGATGGCTTGTCCGTGCCGGCGAGTACGCTACGGGAGTGGCTGTCGGCGGCGGGATTATGGCAGCGGCAGCGGCGTCGCAAGCTTCACCGTCGCCGTCGGCCGCGGCGCGAGCATTATGGCGAACTGCTGCAGATGGACGGCTCGCATCACGACTGGTTCGAGGGGCGTCGCGGCACGGCTGTGCTGATGGTGATGATCGACGATGCGACGGGGCGAATCTTCGCGTGGTTCTTCGAGAACGAATCGTGGGATTCAGCGGCGACGATATTGCGGGGTTACACGGCCCGGCACGGGCTGCCGCGAGCCTTGTACGTGGACCGTCACAGCATTTATCGGGCGGATTGGGAGCCAACGCCGGACGAGATTCTGGCGGGAATCGAGCCGACAACGCAGTTCGGGCGAGCGATGCGCGATCTGGACGTGGAGTTGATCCGGGCCCATAGTCCGCAGGCGAAGGGGCGTGTAGAGCGGGTCAATCGCACGTTGCAAGACCGTCTGGTGAAGGATCTCACTCGGGCCGGCATCTCAGATTTGGAGTCGGCCAATCGCTACCTTGAGGAAACGTACCACCTGCGATTCAACCAGCAGTTTGGTCGATCGGCGGCCAAGCAAGCGGATATGCACCGGGTGGTGACGGATGAACGTCTGCTGCTCATGCTTTCGCTTCAGGAAGATCGAGTGGTGCAGCCTGACTGGACGGTGCGCTGGCAGAACGGCTTTCTCCAATTGCCGCGTGCGGCCGCCGAGCATGTGCAGCCCGGCCAGCGGGTGGTGATCAGTTCGCAACTTGACGGTCGGCTGCGGATATTCGTCGGTGATCAGGAGCTCGCCTGGTCGACGGTGCGCGACCCGTTGGCAAGTCCAGGACCTGCCTCGCCAACCGGTCCGACCGGTTCGAGCCAGGGCCAGAAGCCAGCGGCGAATCATCCTTGGCGGCGCCGTTTCGCCCCTCCTCGCATGGCCGCCGCCGTGGGGTTGGACTGCTCCGCTCCGGTCGCTGCGCTCCCTGCGCTACGCAGTCCAACCCCACAGCGGGAGTAGGAACACCCAAGGGGACATTTCTATCCGTCAGAAACAGGGGACATTTCTATCCGCGTGTAACAAATTTTCCCGGCGGGGGCTTGACGAAGACACCTCGCTGGTTTATTCTCAGGTTATTCGGGGCAATAACTGGCGAGTCCCTGATCAACGAAAGAGCCGGTGAAAACATGCGAGCGATGATTGGCGAGCGGATTTCCGCGATGGTTTTTTTCTCGGTTCCCATGCTGGCCTTCTGGGCGCTGTCGCCGGTTTGGACGACCTCGCAGGCACGGGAGTTGTCGCCGCTGCTTGCCGCTTCTACTGACGATGTGGGTACCGACGGCGACGACGCCTCCCGCGAACCGATCACCGATCTTTCCGATTGGAACTACACCGCCAACCCGATGTCTCCCATTGGAAAAACGAGCTTCAGCCGTAGGTTGCTGTCAAATCAACCGGGGGCGCATCCCACTCCTGGCGGTCCGAACCCGCGGGTGCCTTGGCTGACACAACCAGCAAGCTCGGGAAATGCGAACTTGGCAAGCGTGGATCCCACGGGTGTCGCAGTCTCCGCGGTTCAAGCCTTTGCCACGCCATCGGCAGTTGCGAATGCCCCACAGGGATCGGCTGGTTCCACAAACCCAGGCAATGTACAGGGCACCGCCACGCCCAACACGCAAGCTACGCTTAGCACAACCGCGGTGATGCCGACGCTGGCAATGCTGCAAAACATCATGCCGACCGCGTTGCAACCGGTCGCCAAACCCAGTTTCCAACCGGTTAAATCCAAATGGCAAGACCGGGCGACGAGGATGAAGTTGGGACGCGGTGCCGCTGCATCGAGCAACTAGCGAGCGGGCGGTGTTGCAAAACCGCGGCTGTGATTTGCGGGTCTCGCTTGTGCGCTGGCGATTATCAGCCAACAGCACGGCATTGCTAGGCGCAACCGTGGTTGCCTCTTAGTTAAGGGAAATCCCACGTCGCGCGTCCCTAGCGAAATGCCTCAGGCGGATTCCGCAAGATCGCAATCGAAAGAGATCGCCGGCCCGGCGCGATTTATTGAGGGTGCCATTCTCGCTCCCGGCATGGAGATCCTGCTGCTCTTCATGGTCTGCCTGTCCCCCTGGGCATTGGGTGGGGAGGGAGCGGAATACGAGTTTTCGCTTTATGTGGGGCTCGCCGCGTTGCTGGTTTTATGGGCCGCCCGAACCGTCGCACGTCGGCGTTTCTCTTGGCGGAAATGTCCTGTGGCGCTCACGTTGGCGATGGTGTTCATCGTCGGCATCGTGCAATTGGCGCCCCTCTCCAAGACGGTGCTCGCGTGGGTCTCGCCCGCCACGGCACGGATGTATGATCGTCTGCTACCCGTCCAGGCAGAAGTGCTGCCGGCCCCTGAATCGCCCGATTTCGCGTCGGATCCTTCGAACGATCCGCCGTTGAAGTCGACCGGAGCCACGATCAGTCTCTATCCGGATGCCACGCGCAAGGCGCTGGTCAGGATCTTGGCGGTCTTTTTGCTGTTTGTGGTCGTTCGCAATGAAATCGCGTCGCCCGCGGCCCTGCGCCGATTGGGCGTCGCCGTGCTGGTGAACGGCGCGCTGTTGTCGTTGTTTGGGCTGGTGCAGTTTTTCAGCTCGCGCAAGCCGGGAACAGTGTACTGGACAATTCCCTCGGAGGGCCAGGTCTTCGGCCCCTTCGTCAATCGCAACCATTTCGCGTTTTACATCAATATCAGCATTGGCCTCGCTTTGGGGCTGCTGCTCGAGCGCGGCCGCCGCTCGGGCAAGGAGCATGGCCGGCGAGACGGCGGTGACGCTGGCGGCGCTCTGGCGGCAGCACGAGACCTGTTCCGCGACCCCGCGTCGTTGTGGATCGGCGGCGGTTTGGCGCTGATGTTCAGCGGGGTTGTGTTTTCTCTTTCGCGCGGCGGCTTCGTCGCACTGTTGGGGGCGGCGACGCTCTCGTTGCTGCTGAGGCTGTCGCGCCAGCACGGCGCCTGGAGGGCGAGCGCCGTTTTATTGAGTGTCGCGGCGGCGCTGGCGCTGTTGATTTGGTTCGGTCTGGACCGAGTTGAGTCGCGCCTCTCGACGCTCTGGACCGGGGAGGCATTACACGATGGCCGCGGGTACGTAGTGACCCACGCCTGGCCCCTGTTCGTGCAGTTCCCACTCTGGGGGACCGGTTACGGCACCTTTCAATATGTGGAGCCGTTGTACCTCCACACCGCCGCCCATGTGGGCAAGGCATACATACATGCCCACAACGATTACCTGGAGGACTTGATCGAGGGGGGCGTGTTCCGGCTGGTGTTGCGGCTGGTCGCCATCGGCTTGATTTTTCGATTCGGCTACCGTGCCTTTCGCGGCCATTCGCCGCAAGCGCTCGGGGCGCTGGCCTTGGGCGCGTTGTTCGCGTTCACGACGATCGTGCTTCATAGTCTTGTGGAATTTGGCCTCTACCTGCCGGCGATCGCGGTGTTGGCGACCGTCGTCTGCGCGCATCTCTGCGCCCTGGGCGAGCAGCAGGCGCCGTCGCTGACCGCAACGCACGCGCGGGGGCATCGACGACACCGTCGCGAAGCGGAAGCGAGGGGGGAAAGCGAACCGCGGGCGGGCGACGAAGTTGCCCCACCGCGACGGCATGAGCACCGTCATCGCACTCTCCCGCGCCAAGCCGTGCGAGCGACGAGTGACGAATCGCGATCCGGCGTTTTTTCCCGGGGGGGAATGGTCCCGCTTGTTTGCGCGGCAACCGCCATGCTGCTCGGCGGGTTCCTCTGCGCGCAGGGTTCTCGAGCTGTCGCCATCGAGCGCCATCTGGCCGACGCCGTGCGGCTCGCGGCAGGGCCCGCGGCGAACCGGGCGGGTGAGATCCAGTATCTACAGGCGGCGGCCGCTCTGGATCCAGAGGATGCGGAACTACAATTCGCGCTCGCCGAAGCGGATTTCGAGATCTATAAGCGCGAGTTGTCCGTGAAAGAGGCCCAGCCAGAAGCGCCGGGGCCAGGGGCGATGGACCCATCGACGAATGCGAGTGACCGCCGCACAAGTGCGACGCCCGAGCCACAAGGGCACCAACGCGCAAACGACCATCTGGTGGCCGCACTGCGGTACGTGGTGCGGGCTCGCGACTTGTGCCCGCTGTTGCCGCGACCGAATGCACGGTTGGCGGTTTACGCAGGCAATTTGCGCAAAGGCGACGCGCCGAGCGCGTACATGGAACGGGCAACGTTTTTGGCCCCCATGAACCCAGAACTTTGGTACCTGTGCGGGCTTCAGGAGTTGGCCGATGGCCGGACGCGGAAGGCCTGCGAAAGTTGGCGCCGGTCGCTGGAACTGTCGGACGCGTTCCTTACACCCATCCTGGACGAAAGCACCGCCCGTCTCGACGCTGCGGCATTGCTCAGCTTGGTGCTCCCGGACCGGCCCCGGCTGCTACTGGTGGCGGCCGAGTATCTCTATCCCGACCAGGCTGATGCGGCAGAACGCGAACCGTTCTTGAAAAAGGCGATCACCATATTCGACAGACAATCCGAACCGTTGACTGCCGACGACTGGCGAACGAAAGCCCTCGTCTGTGGAGCGCTTGGGCGGCCCGACGAGGCGATCGCCGCTTACCGTGCGGCTCTCGCCAATGATCCGCTGAACGTGGAGTGGCGATACGAATTCGCCGCCCTGCTGCACGAGCAGGGTTTGCCGCGAGAATCGCGGCAAGAAGTCCGCGCGCTCCTGGACCAGCAACCGCGGCATGGCGGTGGTCGCCAGTTAGCCGACGTCCTCGCGCGTGAGGAGGCCGCCGGAGTCGGCAGGAGGAAGTCGGCACCAGGCCGTCAGCAGACGGCGGAAGGTGATCGCCCGTAGCCAGCACCGCGAGATTCCAGGAACCTACTTCTCGGCGTATAGCCACTTGAGACCGTTTTGATCGAGTAAACGGTGAATCACTTCGGTGTGACAGAAGTAACCATGGCCGCCGCTGTTCCCGCTGGCCACGCCGACCACGTATCCGTGCGTGTCAATCAACGGTCCCCCGGATTGGCCCGGCTTTGAAGGTTTATTCAGCTCCCACACCAGCGTCGCGGCGCCCTTCGACCGCTTCCGCACCCTCTTCGTCGCGCTGACTCTCCCGGCCACGCTCGTCGGCACACCCCCGCCCCAACCAATCGACAGCACTGGGAATGGCTCGTCATCAGGGATCTGTGGCGGAGGGCAGATCGAGAGGGGCGCCGGCACGTCTCGGCGAGTGGAAAAGCGCAGCACGGCCACGTCGTCGTCTGGCGCTCGGGCCACGACCTGAACCGATCGGTACACGGCCGGTCCGTTGGCGGCGATGGTCGAGAACCTGCGGATTTCCAATCGCTCGCCTCGATCTGCCGATAGTCGGTCCTTTGGCAGCAGGTGGTCGGCCGTCAACACGTAAACCGTCGACCCGCTCTTGGCGATCATCACACCGCTTCCTTGATCGCCGTTTGACACATTGACGATCTGCACGGTCGCCGCCATCGCCGTGGCCAGAAGCTCGACGGAAAACGGTCCCTGTGGCGACGACCCGTCAGGCGATGCCGCCAGTGCGTCGGTCGGTGGTTGCCCCTCCAGAAACCGCACGGCCTGCGCCAGGGCGTCTTCGATTTCACCGCTTTCCAACTGAATGCCATTCATCACCATTGTTCCCAGCCCGACGTTCGGCAATGTAGCGGCATCCAACACGTCTCGCAGAATGTTTTCGAGCGGTTTCTCCCCGTTCATGGTCGCCAGAAAACCATCGACGTCGTCATAACCCATAGTCGGCAACGCGTCGCGCAGCTCATCGCCAGAAAAGCGGCCCATGCGCTCGAACAGCCAGGCGTGCATTTCCCAGAAGCCGGCCTCGCCTTTCATGATCCCCGCCGCCTCGGCCGCTCGGGCGGCTTGGCAGGCGATGGGGTGCGTGTTCAACTGCAGCGTATGATTGCAATCGGTCGATTGCGGAAAATGCCGCAGCGATAGCGAAAAGCCGCCGGGGAAGCGCTTCATCAACGCCCGCACGTCCTGCTCAACTCGTTGGCATTGCGGGCACTCGTAGTCGAAGAACAACACCATTTGCACCGCCGCCTGTTCTGGCCCCAAACGGTGCCGCTCTTGCGTCGGCCGGGCGGTCGCGCGCTCCTCGCGCTCTGGCCGATCACCGGGAGATTGACCTGCATCGGTAGTTTGTCGCAGCGGCGCGGTGTTCCTCATGGGTTCAGCAGCGAGCACATCGCCGGTGGACGAAGGCGATGCGGTTTCCGCCTCGACCGCTGCCGGAATGGGTTCGCGCGCTTGCCGCGCCGCAACCCATTTTTGCTCCGATCGCAGAACCAACCATAGCGAAGCGGCCAAGCACACTCCCCCTAGTCCCCAAGCGGCTAGGTGCCATGCTAGGCGTGATTTGGGATGTCTAGGGGCATTTCGCGTCGACATGGCGTTTGTTTTGTCTAGCCTACCAACATCGGTCGTATCGTCGCATTTTAGCCTCGGAATCGCGCCTTGTCGATTTTGTGAGACGGGCCTTCTTAAGGGCCGCGTTCCGGCTGACGCGCCGGCCTCATGGGGAGGCTGATGGCCCGCTCGCCATCAGGCTATCGGTGTTTGGCTGGGCCGGTAATCTGTGGCCATTGCAGAAGACCGGGGCGAATAGCACGCCCTTGTCGCGCAGCGAGAATTCTCTGTGAACGACGATTTTATGGGACGATATGATCGAGTGTCGAAAGTGTATTTAGGTTCCCGCCGCAATGAAGCGACTGCTCTTGATGATCGGACTGTGCGCGGTTTTTTCCGGCTGTACGGTCAGCGATAACTTCACGCGCACGTTGTTGGTCGAGCCTTTGCAGTATTGCGACTACTTTAACGCGCACCGGGCCCATTCTCGCCACTGCCGGCTGGCTAAAGAAACTTGGAGCAGAATCCAGCAAAAGAAATCAATGAAGCGATTCTCGGCCGACTATGCGCGAGGGTTCCGCGATGGTTTCACGGACTTTTTGGACGCCGGAGGGCCGGGCCAACCGCCACCCTTGCCTCCGCGCCGCTACTGGAACGACCGTTACGCCAGCCCCCAAGGTCGGCAGGCGGTGCAGGATTGGTTTGCCGGTTTCCGTCACGGCGCGGCAATGGCCCGAGCGAGCGGCGCTCGTGAATACGCGATGGTGCCCTTGTCGACGCCCGTCGCCGGCATTAACGGCATGTACGTCAACCGCCAGACCGGTCCGACGCCCGTAACCATCCTCACGCCGCCCATGCCGGACCCGGCATTGGTGCCTCCGCGGACGCGAGACGGCGGCTTCGATACTTCGCAGTTGCCTGATTCGACGCGGCCGTTTGGTTTGCTGCCGGGAGCGTTGCCCACTCGTAACTTGCCGCCCAGCACTTTGCCCCCCGGCACTTCACCACCTGGAGTCGAACCCGTGCTCCCTGGCGATATGTTGTACGAACCCGCGCTGCCCGCAGCTATGCCGCCTGAGCCCGTGCCGCCCGGCGCTAGGATGCCTAATCCTCCGCAGGCGCCAGATTCTTCGCCAACGGATGGTTTGCTGCCCGAACCTTCAACGGGCACATCGCCGCCGTATGCCTCGTCGAGGCGTCGGCCATCGGGCGATAGACCTTAGCGACATAATGGGTACCGCCATGCTTGGAAGTGACAAAAGACGGCGTCGAGTTGGAGAATGCGGGCAGCGCTGTCGGACTGGAAAGCCTACCTTGCTTGCCGCGGCGTTGCTCTGCGTCGTCGCAAGCGGTTGTGCGGCGCTGACCAACCCGTTGGCGAATGGCATTCCGGTCCGCTTGGTGCCGCCGGAACTGCTGAACGCCGGGCCGCCGCGGGAATCGCTGCATACGCTTCCCTTGTCGCTGCTCGGCCAAAAGTCCCCCGACGTGTATAGGCTGGCCCCCAAGGATGTCCTTGGGGTCTACGTCGAGGGCGTTTTGCCGGTCACGAACCCCGACGAACCGGCCAAGGATCCGCCCGTCTATTTCCCGTCGGATCTCGATCCGCGCGGCGGAACCGGAGCGGGTCTGCCGCCGGTGCTCGGCTTTCCCATGGCGATCCGGGAAGACGGGACGGTCGCGCTGCCCATGATCGATCCGCTCGTGCTCAATGGGAAAAGCGTGATGGAGGCCACGGATGCGATACGTGAGGCCTACATCAAAAAGGGGATCCTTCTGCCCGGCCGCGAGCGCATCATCGTCGGCCTGATGCAGCCGCGTCAAACGCGCGTCCGGGTCGTCCGTCAGGAGGTGGGCGGCTTCAACGTCACGCCCAGCGGCTTTATGGCGATCTCACAGTTCAAGCGTGGCGTCGGGCAAAACGTGACGCTGCGGGCCTACGAAAACGACGTGCTGACGGTCCTGACGTCTACCGGTGGTCTTCCGGGCCTGGACGTCTACGATCGGATCATCATTTTCAAGCAGGCCAAGGGCAACGCCGCGTTGGAGGAATCGCTCGAGAACCTTCCGCTTGGGCAAGATCCGCTGGCGGGCGAAAACCGTTGGCCGCGCGTGATTCAAATTTCCACGCGCGTCGTGCCCGGCTGGCCGCTGTCGTTCAAGCCGGAGGACGTCATCTTGGACGACGGCGACGTCGTGTTTCTGGAAAGCCGCGCGATGGAACTTTACTATACGGGCGGGCTGCTGCCGTCGGGCGAACAGGTGCTGCCGCGTGATTACGACCTGGACGTGGTCGAGGCGGTCATGAAAGTCAGCGGCTCTCTCAATAATGGCGGCCTCGCCGGTCTCCCGATCTCGCCCGTGTTCGGCGGCCCATCGCCCAGCTTGCTGACGGTATTGCGGCGCACGCCCAATGGTGGGCAGGTGCCGATTTTCGTCGACCTGCGCCGGGCCCTGCGCGATCCGCGCGAACGGATCCTAGTGCAAGCGGGCGACGTCTTGGTCTTGCAAGAGACCCGCGGGCAGGCCATCGCGCGCGCCGTGCAGCAGACGTTTGCCCTTCCGACTTCTTCCTATCTGCTGACAACCGGCGTCAACGCGGCGCAGGCCCAGAGCGGGCCGACCAATACGGCCGGCGCGGCCGTTTCGGCCGTTGGGTCGGGATTGTAGGAGCCGGGTGGAGGAATCACTCGGGGCTTCGGGTATAATCAAGCGATGCCCGTGCTCCTGACGACACCTGCACTACAATCCCCCGGCAATTCGTCTCGTGCGCCCCGACGGTGGCGCAGGGTGGGCGGGCTTGCCCTGCTGCTGATCCTTGGCCTGACGACCCATGCGCCGCTCTTGCGCACGCTGGCGCGCGCCATGATCGTCGACGGTCCGGCGCCATCGGATGCTTGGGTGCTCGTGCTCGACGGCGACTACCGTTTTGATCGGGCCGTTGATCTCCACCAGGCGGGCGCCGCGCCAGGAGTGCTTTTCGTTGACCCGCCCGCCACACGCCTGGTGCGGTCCGGCGTCGTGCCCTCCAGAAAGGAGCAGTGCCTGCGTGAGCTCGGCCGACGCGGCGTTTCGCCCGGCGAAGTAACGGCGCTGCCGGGAAACGACAAAACGCCTTGGCAGATCGCTCACGCGCTCGAAGCCTGGCTCGTCGAACATCCGACCGCGCGCATACTGGTGCTTTGCGAGCGGTTCGCGGGCCGCGACCTGCGGTTTGTCGTATCAAAGGTCATGCACCCCACCCTGGCGCGGCGTGTGGCGTTTCGCGGATTGCCGGATCACCGCTACGACGAAACCAACTGGTGGCGCAACCGCGCGGGCGTGCGCGCGCTGGCCGGCGCCGCCTTCGACCTGGCCTACGACGCACTGCACGGCGAGGACGCCCCAACCGTCAACGAGTTCGACCCCGATAAGTACGAGCGGGATCTGAGAGCTGCGATTAGCGGAAAATGAGGCTGAGGCTTACAACTTGTTGCCGCGCGATACGGCGTGCCCGTTGGCCGCTCGCCGTGTTGGCGTTGTTGACCGCCGCCTGGCTGGGACGCGCATGGATACTGCCGCGCGCGGCCCGGTGGCTGAACGTCGGAGAGGCGCCGCGGCCGTGCGACTATGTGCTGGTGCTGCCGGGCGGAGAAGAAACGCGGCCCTTTGTGGCGGCGGCCCTGGTCAAGGCCGGCCTGGCGCGGAAGGGACTCGTGCCCAGGGTCATCGGCTCACCCGACACCGACGATGGCATCGAGCGGCCCGCCCATGAAATCATCCGCGACGTGCTGGTGTTGCGAGGCGTTCCTCGCAACGATGTCGTCTTGCTCGGCACCAACAGCGCAAGCACTTACAGCGACGCCTTGGCGCTGCGCGAGCTCCTGCTTGGGCGGCCCGGTTCGACGGTGGCGATCGTGACGCACGACTATCATACCCGTCGCGCGCGGTGGGTGTTTCGCAAAGTGCTCGCCGACCGGGCCGACGACATCTATCTGGTGGCGGCGCCGGTCGACGATTACGACGAGCGGAACTGGTGGCAGTCGCGGCAAGGCGCCGGGACGTACCTCGGGGAATTCGCCAAACTGGCGGGCTACCTCGTGTGGTACGGCGATACCTGGGTCTGGGGCGTCGGCCTGCTGCTGGCCGGCGGCTGCGCGGCTGTGGTCGTTTACAGGTGGCAGCGCTGCGCAAGTTCGCTCGCCTGACTGCACTCGACAGGGGAAGCGGGGTCAGCCAACCTCGCTCGCAGGTTCTCGGGAAAACGTGGGTCGTGTCGGTCGACCACGTAGTTGCCCAACACCAAGGCGTCCATGTCGGTCCGCAGGAAACAGTCGATGGCCTCGGCCGGCGTGCGCACGATCGGCTCGTTTTCGTTCAGTGACGTGTTGAGCACGATCGGCACAGCCGTCTTCTCGTGAAAGCGCGAAATCAGGGCGTGATACAGTGGATTCGTCCGCCTCGACACGGTCTGCAAGCGGCCGCTGCCATCGACATGCGTCACCGCCGGAATGATCGGCCGTTTTTCGGGACGTATCGGGAACACCTTCTCCATGTACGGCGCGGGTTCGTCGATCTCGAACCAGTCACGTACGTGCTCTTCGAGAATGCTGGGTGCGAAAGGCCGGAACTTTTCGCGGAACTTGATCCGCAAGTTGATGATGTCGCGCATATCGGTCCGCCGCGGGTCGGCCAACAGCGTGCGGTTGCCCAACGCCCGCGCGCCGAATTCCATGCGCCCCTGGAACCAGCCCACCACACGACCTTCGAGCAATAAATCGGTCGTGCGGTCGATCAGTGCAGCGTCGTCGCACGTGTCGAAAGGGAGTCCGGCGGCCATAATCGCGGCGGCACACGCCTGGCGATCAAACGACGAACCCCAGTAAGCATGGTCCTGCACAAACGAGCGGGGCCGGCCCAATATGCGGTGCCAGACGTAGAAAGCCGCGCCGAACGAGGTGCCGTTATCGGCCGCGCCGGCCGGAACGTAAACCCTATTGAACGGCGTGCGGCCCGTGATCTTGCCGTTGGCCACCGAATTCATCGCCACGCCGCCGGACAGGCAAAGATTGTCCGACTTCGTCTTTTCGTGCAGCCGCTCCGCCAGGTGCAAGAGGATCTCCTCCGTCACCGCTTGCAGTGATCGGGCGATATTCTCGTGGCGCCGGATCACTTCTTCGCCCGGCTTGCGCATGGGCCCCAGTTCGCGCTCCAGCCGAGGGCTGTGAAATGGAGCGACGATCGGCGCGCCGCCGTTCCAGTTCATGCGGATGCCTTGCTGATGGTGCGTGAAGTAGCCGAGGTCAAGCTCGAAGACATCGCCCCGCGGCCGCACCATTCGCCTCAGCACGTCGACGAATTCCGGCTCGCCGTAGGGCGCCAGTCCCATCACCTTGTACTCGTCGCCGTAGTGCGGAAAGCCCAGGTACATGGTCATGGCGCAGTAAAGAAATCCCAGCGAGTGCGGAAAATACACGCGATCGACTTCCTTCCACGAAATGCCGGCCCCGTGCGCCGTGAGCGTGCTGGTGAAGTCGCCCATGCCGTCGATCGAGAGGATGGCCGCCTCTTCAAAGGGGGAAATCAAAAAACCCGCAGCCGCATGCGTCTGATGGTGTTCGATGCGGTGAAAGCGGGCCTTGAGCCGGTCCGGGCGGCAGCCGACCGCCGCGGCGAACTGGCCTTCCAGTCCGAGCGTTTTCCCCTGTCGCTTGAGCCGGTCGACGACGGCGCGTGGCGAGGGAAACCGAGTGACGACAAACCCCAGCCGCCGCAGGAAGTTGGCGCGCGGATTAAACGAGATGGCCACGTGATCGAGATCGTCGGCCACGAGGCCCGCCTGTTCGAGGCAAAACCGGATCGACTCGGCCGGAAACCCGGCCCAGTGCTTGATGCGGTTAAAACGCTCTTCTTCGACCGCGGCAATCAGTCGGCCATCCACCACGAGCGCCGCGGAAGCGTCGCCATGATACGCGTTAATCCCGAGAATGTTGGTGGACTTGGAGGGCATTATGGATCGAGGGGTGAGAGAAAGGAGACACAAGACAACAGACAAGGAGAGGCGACACGCGTGTCGCGTCTACGCAAGGTTGGCGTTATGGGTTTTGCTTGAACCGCGCCGCGCGCGGCGCCTTTGCGCCGCTTGCCAGTATAAAAGTAAAGCTTCGCCGAACCCGTTCCCATTTTCACACTAACCCGAAGCGCAAGCGAGGTTTTGCCGCCTTTTCACGTTCCTCGCTGGCGCTTCGGGTTGGTGTTCGCGCCTGCGTACCGGGTTCGGCGAAGCTTTACGGTATAAAAGCGCCGCGCGCGCGGCGCTTTTGCGTGCGCACCGCTTGGCATGTTTTCCGTAAGTGCCATCGCTGTATGGTGTTGCGGCGCTCTCAAAATGAGACTTGGTGGCAGTTGAACTTTGCATGAACGAGTTTGGGTCGAACGTCTGTAGGGAACGCCCTCCGTGGCGTTCCGAGCGTTGGCAATCGGACATTATCCCGCAAGCCCCGGAACGCCACAGAGGGCGTTCCCTACAGAAGTGCAAGCCCGTTCCTGCGCCCCGCCCTGCTTGGCAATGCGAACACGCCCGGTAATAATCGCAATCATGGACCGCGCCACGGCCCCAAGCCATTTGCCGAAGCTTCGTTGCCGAAGCGCGTTTCTGGCGCGCGCGGCGTGGGCCTATCTTGCGCTGGTGCTGGCAGTCGCCCTGCTGCTCGACTTGGCCGGCGATTTGTCGTGGCCCGCGACGTTGATTGCCTTCGGGCCGCGCTGGCTGGCGCTGGTGCCCCTGGCGCCGCTGGCCGCCGGAGCGATCACCCATTGCCGCCGGGCTATCGTGCCCTTGCTGTTGGCCGCCTGCTGCGTGCTCGGCCCTCTGATGGGGTTTTGTCTCCCCTGGCGACGGCTGACGGCTGCGGCCACCCAGGGCGCTCTGCCGCTGCGCGTCGTCACGTTCAACGTGGGCGACGTCAAGGACTTCTCGGGGCTGATCGGGTTCCTGAAAGACGCCGCCCCCGACGTGATCGCGCTGCAGGAATGTCCCTATCCGGCCCCGTTGCGGGCGGCATTCCCGCACGGTTGGTTTACCGCTCGCTACGACGAGCTGTTCGTGGCCAGCCGTTACCCAATCGTGAGCACGTCGATCGGGCCGGCGGCGACGGGCCAAAAGGCGGCACCCGCGTTTCGCTGCGACATCGAGACGCCCTCGGGCATCGTGCATATCTATTGCCTGCACCTGTACACGATCCGTAGCGGCCTCAATCGGGTGCGCGACGAATGGTGGCGCGGCGCGGCGGAGCTCAAACGGGTAAGCGGCATCCGGAACGAGGAATCGCGGCTCGCTACGGACTTCGCCGCGGGATCGGAGCCCAGCTTCGTCGTCGGCGACTTCAACCTGACCAGTGAGAGCGCCGTTTTCGGGCGCGATTGGGGTGATTGGCAAGATGCCTTTTCGGTTGCCGGATTCGGATTAGGCTATACGTTCGCCGCCGGCCCGATCGGACTTCGAATCGACCACCTGCTCGCCGACAGACGCCATTCGTGCGTCCGTTCGTGCTGCGTCGGCCCCGACTTCAATGGCGAGCATCGCCCCCTGGTCGCGGAACTTCTGTTGCTGAACGACTCGTGAGGAGTCTGTTGGCAGGAATGAGGAAACGACGGTTTACGCCCATCACTACTCACCTCCTGCCCTCGTCGGCATCGCTGCTCCCAACCAATCGCCGATCGAGAAGTTCGAGCGACAAGAGCAGTTCGGCGTAGGTGCGCTGGAGCGTGTAAAGCCAGCCCGGCCAGCCGTCGAACAGACAACCTTTCACCAGCAGCGTATATACGAAAGCGGCCGGCGCCGCGGGCCAGATCAACCGCCGCAGGCGGTCGGCCAGCGAACCGGCGCGACCGTTGATCTCCATCAGTTTCTCGGCTTCCAGCTTGGCGTAATTCCGTTGCGAGTCGAGCCAGCGCGCCAGCGACTTGCGGTCGTCGTGCAGCAGATACCCGCGCAAGAACTTCGCGGCGCCGTCGAACAGCAGTCGTTGGGTGTGGCCATCCTGGACGTAATGACCCCTGGACTTTCGCAAGAGAACCGCGCGGGGCGGGTAGAGGCTGCCGCGCAGCGGCCGCCCTTCGACGCAATAGCGGAAGCGCGCGAAATAGGCCGAAACGCTCGGTCCGGGTTGAAGTTGCGAGATTTCGGCGCGCAACTCGTCGGTCACGACGTAATCGGCGTCGAGCGCCATGACCCAATCGGTCTTGATTCGTTCCAGGCCGAAGTTGCATTGCTCGGAGAAGCTGTCGAACCGGCGCTGCGCGAAGACGACATTGTCAAACCCTCGCGCGATGCGCTCCGTCTCGTCGGTGCTGAAACTATCGAGCACGAGCACTTCCCGGGCCCATCTGAGTTGGTCGAGTGCGCGGCGGAGATTGGGCGCTTCGTTGAACGTGAGAACGAACGGTGTGATCTGCGACAGCATTCGCGATCAGCCTGAAGTACGGCCGGTTTTGCCAGCGGTTTTCAAGATCACCGGCTATGCGGCCCCTGGTGGAGCGCCGCCAACGGCTCGCCCACCGTCGGCTGGTCCGGCCCTGCGGATGCAGCCGCCGCGCGGTCGAGTTCGCGCAGCCGGAAAAGCATTCTCAGGTCGCGGACCGCGTCATAACAGCGGTAGGCGACATTGAAGGGGATGGTCGCGACGTCCGCGATAAGCCTCACCTTGACCTTTTGCCAAAAGCTGACTCTCAGGGACGCCCGGGTCGGATCGAGCCATTTGCGCGACGCTGGGAATTCCCGGCTTAGTGTTTCGACCATCGATCGGTATCGCCGCTGGAGATACCATCGCGCGGCGGGCGGCATATCCAAGGGGGGAGTCACGAAAACTCTCGCTTGGACCAGCTCATCGGTCCATGCGGGCGACTCGGGAATATCGAGGAAAGCGCAAACTCGCCTGAGAACAGCCCGCGGTTGTTCTTCGACGTCTTCGTGGAACAGCACCAGCATCTGTTCGGCCGGGAAGTGCCGGCGCCAATTTGCGAGAATTCGATCGTAGCGCGTCAATCGCGTGTTGCGCGATGTTCCAAGGTTAAAAACGCTGCAAGTGTGATCGTTCGGTGTGAGTCGGCGCTCGCTGAAGTGGTGGCTCCCCTTGCTCGTTTCCATGCGCGCCTGCGACCACGCGCGCTCGTCGGGCCTCCTCAGGACAAGAATTAGTTTCACGTCCGACAAGTAGCGTTTGATGTAGGCGATCGACTGCGGCTTCAAACAGGAGTAAGTCGGAGTCTTCTCGCCCGAGATGGTTGTTTGGCCGCTCGGATCGTCGAACAAATCCTCGTACCACGAACTGGGGCGCTTAAGAATCTCTCGGTCGAAAAAGCCCATTTCGGCGCCCCTCGGCACCCAGATCAGGTGGTGCTCGGCGAGTACGTTAGCGAGCCACGTCGTCGCCGCCTTCTGAGCGCCAATGCAGATCCACGTGGGTTTCCGAGGCATACGTCTATTTCCGGCGGGCGTGCTGATAGAGGTCTCCGGTCCGTTGGCCGGTCGGGCATCCGCTACTCAAGCACCTTCAAATAGGTTGATGAGGGGAAATGTCCGGGTGCGGTCTCGAGCCCTTGTTCGTTTCCGGCGGGACGATAGTTCGGAAGTATCCGTTGCAGCTCCTCGGCGCACGCGTAGTGCAACATGGACAGCGACGCCGCAATGGCAAATCGGCGGTTGTAGGTCAGAAAGGCCAGCAAAAGAGCACTTTCGTGTCCAAAAAACAATTCGCTCGACAACAACCGCCGAGGGTAATCATACGGAAACACGACGTCGTGAAAGTGGACCCAAGTTCCTGTCGGGAGTAGAGGCAGCAGCTCGAGGATGATGCGAGTCACTTCGCCGGCAGGGCCCAGCGTGTGTGTGGAATCGACGAAGAACAAATCGCCCGCCGAAAGCTCGCCGGGGATTTCAACGTGCGCCTCCTGGACTTTGCTCTCAACCAGCCGAATCTCGCCGTTTCGCGCCGCCTCCCGCAGGAAGCGGTTTGGGTACGGCTCGATGCAGATGATTTCTGGCCGGTAGCCTGCATCCTGGGCTGCGAGCAAACATACGGCGGTCGAGACCCCACAACCGATTTGCACGATTCGTGCCGGGCGATGGAAGGCCACGAAGCAGAACAAGAAGTCGGCTTCGATCACGCCGAAACCTTCGTCGCCGCTGCGGCCACATGCTTGCTGATGCACGGCCGCGTTTCGCATCCGCCCCACGAGAGGCTCGGGGCATGTGGCGCGCACAAAGTCCAACTGCTCATGGCAGTCCGCGCCGGCGACGCCGATCATCGGCAACGGCCTGCGCCATTGGCTTGTTTTTCGCAAACTGTCGATGGCCGGGATCTCCGAATAAAAGTGCCGCGGTAGCACATCGACGCCCATACGCTGGCCGAGAACAAACGCGCGACGCATGCTCGATTTCACGAACTTCTTGAAGACTCGTTTCATACTGCTTTGTGCCGGCACACCTGCCGGTAGAGTTCCGCCAACTGCTCTGCGATTCGCCGCCAAGTGAAGTGCTTTTGGACATATCGCCTGCCGCATTCTCCCGCGCGCGTACGACGCGAAGGCTCGGCAAGCCACAGATCCAAGCTGGCGGCCAGCTTGCTTGCGGCGGGTTCGATCACCGATCCCGCCTCGGAGGCGGTCACGTGCTCGGCGAATTGCACTCCCGTCGTGACGACCACCGCCTTGCCCCGCGCCATGGCCTCGGCCACGACAATACCGAAATTCTCCGCGTGGCTGGACAAGACGAACAGGTCGGCGCCGTCGAACGCCGCCCAGCGTCGCGATGGTGGCACCGGACCAAGGAGTGCCACCTGGCCGTCGAGCTGGAGACGACCGATTTCGCTTTTCACCTGGCGCGCGTATCCGGGCGCGTGATCGTCGTCGCCGCCGACGATCACCAGGAAGGTGTCGGTCTTGAGCTGCGCCAGGGCGGGCAAGAGAAGATCGACGATCCCCTTTTTGGGGTGCAAACGCGAAAGGTAGAGCACGATCGGGCGATTGCCCGCTTGCGGGCATTGCTCGCGCAGCCAACCGGGTTCGACGGGCGTCTCCCAGGCGTCGGCGCCAATGCCCAACGGGATCACGTCGACCGCGGCGCTCACTCCGAGTCGAAGCACTTCCTGCCGTTCGCCTTCGCTGGTGACGTGAAAGCCGGCGGCTCCGCGAATGTTTCCGCGTTCCCGCAACCACCAATAGGCCCGCTTCTTCCACTTCGACTTGCGCCAGGTATAGCTGGAGAGCATGCCGCAGGGGCGAATCACGTAGGGCACTTCAGCCCGGCGAGCGGCGCGACAGGCGGCGGCAACCGGGTGGTTCCAGTTGCTATGAGTTTGAATCACGTCGTAATCCCCTGCATGGCCGTTCAGCCACTCCGCCAAGCCGCGAGAGTATTTCAGGTTCTCGCCCTGGGTCCGACGAAAGAGATGGACGGTCCCCGAGGCGATGTTCTTCGAGGTGGGGGGCAAGTCGCCCTCAGTCAACCGTCCCCCGGGACCATCCGCATCCGTGGTGGCAACGTCAACGTCAAGTCCGTCCAACTCGCGCAAAGCGCCGACCATCGGCCAAATGGCCGTGCTTGGCCCGCCGTAGCGGGGCGCCACAGCGGGAATGACGTGCAGAATGCGCATCGTCATGGAAGTCGGTCTCGCAGATAATCGCCCAGAGCCACCAGCGCCAGCGCCCGCGTCCACTGTGGGCCAGCGGGTTGGCTCACGAATTCATCCCAGACGCGGCGGACGGCGGACGGGGCAAGCCCAGCCTGTTCCGCACAGGCCGTTAGCGCCGGCCCACAGCGGCTGCGAAGCGGGCCGAGCAACCATTGCGCCAGCGGCAACGTGAAACCCGTCTTTGGCCGGTTCGTAAGTTCAGGCCGCAACAAATCGGCGAACGCGCGGCGTAGCAGATGCTTGCCCAAGGCGCGCGGCGGCAACCGCACCGCGCCGGGCAGTGAGTACACCGCGTCGAGCAACCGGCGGTCGAGGAAGGGCACGCGAATTTCCAGTCCGTGCGCCATGCCCATCACGTCCGAATCGCGCAGCAGCATGTTCCCCTGGTAAAACCGCGACTCGAGTTCCGACACGGCGCGCACGGAGTCGGATTCGTCGAAGCCGTCTGCGGCGCTGGGGTGCTGGTAATCGTTCGATAGCCCCAGCGCCGCCGGCGTCAGCCCGAGATCGCCCATCTCGCGGTCCGACAACAGGCGGCGGCGATGGAAATAGAGCTCGCTCAGGCTACCCGCGCCGCCCATCATTTCCGAAAACTTCCGCCGCACCGCCCGCGGCTTTCGCACTGTGGCGGCGGCGGCGGCGCCGTGGCGGACGGCGGCAGGGCACCAGGCGAGTCGCCGTCGCAATCGGGTGAGCCGGGGCACGTCGCGGAAGCTGGGATAGCCTCCGAAGAGCTCGTCGGCGCCTAGTCCGGACAAGGCGACCTTGATTCCTTCTTTGCGCACCGCCTGGCCGATCACGAACGTGTTCAATCCGTCGATCGACGGCTGATCGGCGGCAGCCAACCATTCCAGGGCCGCCGCTTCCGCCTCGGCGGCCGGCAAATTGATCGGCACGTGCCGCAGCCCAAAGCGGAGGGCGGTGTCAGCCGCCAACTCCATTTCGCTCATCTTCGGGTTGTCGCTGAATCCGACCGTAAACGCCTGAATGTCGTGGCTGTGCTTGGCCGCCAAACCGGCGACGATGGTGCTGTCCAGCCCGCCCGACAGGAACACGCCGACCGGCACGTCGGCCACCAAGTGATCATGCACCGCTCGCTCGAGGATCCCGCGCACCGCGTGAACAGCGTCGCGTTCCGCGGCGTCGGAGCGCAGTTCCGGGAAGCTCCAAAAAGGCCTCGGCGCCGCCTTCGTCCAACCGCCGGCGGTCGCGGTGAATTGCTGAAACGTGCCGGGCGGCAGCGATGTGACGCCCTCGAAGAGCGTGAAGGGGTGCTGCACGGCGCCGTAGGCCAGGAATCCCGCCAGTCCTCGCCGGTCGAGCGACTTGGACACAAGGCCCGACGCCAGCAACGCCCGCACCTCGCTGGCAAAGGCGACGCCTCCGCCTTTCGTCGCGGCCACGTACAGCGGCTTGATCCCCAAAGGATCGCGCGCCAAGGTCAACGTCTTGGCGCGAACGTCGAGATAGGCGAAGGCGTACATTCCCTCCAGCCGCCGGAGCGTGTCGGCGGTGCCCCATCGCGACAGCGCCTTCAAAAGCACCTCGGTGTCGCTTCGACTGCGGAAACAGCTCCCTTGGCTTTCGAGCTCATCGCGCAGCGCCGCGAAGTTGTAAATCTCGCCGTTGTACACGATCGTGCTGCCGGTTTCGGGATCGGTCATCGGCTGGCCGCCCAAGGGCGACAGGTCGAGGATCGACAGGCGGCGGTGAGCCAGACCGAGGAATTGCGGGCCAAACGCGTATGCTTCCAGACCGTCGGCGTCGGGGCCGCGGTGTACGAGCGCGGCGCTCATCGCCGCGCAGCCCGCGCGCACGACATCAGCGCCTACAGCGATCATTCCGGCAATACCACACATGTCAGATTATTTGTCCAGTCGCCGCGATCATGATCTCGCACAGACTACTGGCGGGCGGTTTTACTTGGAGAGCTTTTGGGAAAGCGTTTTCAGTATCTCGCCGCAACAAGCCATCGGTTATGCGGAATCGGCCTCTGCTCCGGTACAATCGTACGCCACCAGGCATTCTGAACAATTTCAACTTTATAGCCCGTCTCGGTCAGCAACTGGGAGCACGCCTCTTCCAGATCCTGTGAGTGAGTCTCCACGATCCAGCGAACATGAGCTCGATCAAGGACCCTCCTGGCCCCTTCCAAAATCGTCGCTTCGGGGCCATCCACATCGATTTTGATCACGCACGGAGTGCTTATAACCGCCGATAAAGAATCGAGCGAGCAGGTATCCAGAGAGTCTTGTTTACCGACGAATTTATCGATGATCGTCAGGCGTGGGTCATCGTGAAGGTCGTTCAGTTTCAGGTTGGTTGTCAGCCCTTCTCTGGCTTCCGGCGATGGTTCAACACTAAGGATCCTCGATGCCTTCGTTCTTGCCAAGAACCAAACTGTGTAAGCACCAACGTTACTGCCAATATCGATGGCGGTCACGGCATCGGAAGTGAATTTCTCAAACCACTTAACCAGTTCGCGCTCGCTCAGGCCCAAGTATAACTGGGTGTCGCAGGTGAGATCCAAGTTCATGACGAGGTTCTTGAGGAGACCCGCCTTGATTCTTCTCGGCGCCCGGCCACGCGGCACGACGAGGTTTTTCATTTTGGATAAGAATCCGCTAACCATCGAACTAACGTTCCATTGTTTGGTTTACGATGCTATCCAACGCGGCACGAAGTCGTCGCTGAAAGCTTGCCGCGGTGTAATTTGCCTCATACCGCCGCCGCGCCGCGATCGACCAGTTGCGCCACTCGTCGCCGTCGCCCAACAGCCGCACCAGGGCCGCCGCCAACGCGCACTGGTCGCGCACATCGACCGCCAAACCCGCCTCGGGCGGGTTGACCACTTCACGGCCTGCGTCGCAGTCGCTGACCAGGCAGGGCCGACCGAGACGCATCGCTTCGAGGTAGACCAGCCCAAAGCCCTCCCCACGACTCGGCATCGCCAGGCACCTCGACGCGGCCAGCAACTCGCCTTTGCTTTCTTCGCTGACTCGACCCAGGAACCGCACGTGTTGGCCCAGGTTTCTCTGGCGGACCATGGCTTCCAACTCGGGCCGCAGGTCGCCATCGCCCACGATGTCGAGCCGGGCGCTGGGGATGCTTTCGAGAACCCGGGGCCAGGCCCCAATCAGCTCGCGGTGGCCTTTGTAGTCCTCGGCTTTCGACATCCGCGCCACGATCGCGGCCGAGGGTGTCGCGGCGGGCGTCGGACTGACGCCCGCGAGCGGCCCGCCCACGCCAAGTCCGGTGGTGACATACGGACGGCCCCGAAGGTAGGGAGCGTGTTCCAGGCAGCGCTGCCAGGTGTAATCGCTGATGCTGAGAAACAAATCGACCCGGCGGAGCAGCCGCCGTGTACACCAGCCGTGCGGCCGCCAGAGCTCGATGCCGAGACAGAACATGACCACGCGCCCCCGAAAGCCGCGGATGAACGGAAGGAGCTTGAGCATGTCGATGTGCCAGACCAGCAAAATCTCGGCCTCCCAACGGCGCCGAGCGACGCGGCACAGCAGACGATGCTTGCTCCCGTCAATCACCGATTGGCGGGCGCCCGCGGCCGCGCCCGAAGGATCGGCGCCGAAAACGATGGCCTCGAACGGGCCCTCGGCGATGACGGGAAGCGCCGTCAGCGAGGCGATTTGTATCCCGCCTGCCGCAGGATCGAGCCCGGGAAAAACCGCCAATAACCTGGCTGGCCGCCTGGCTGTGCCGCGCGTGAGCGGTACGCTCGAAGGTTCGACAAGCAGTGGAGTTGCGGGATTCATCAGATCGACTTCAAGCCTGAATGCCCGCTCGTTTCAGCACGGCCACCAGCACAGCGGCCGCCGCGCACGACCCGACCGCTTCAGCCCAGGTGTTGCCTGGCTGCAGCGCGGAGATGCCCACGAGATGATAGAACACGTAGTCCCAGGTGCGGCCGCACCTTAGCGCCGCGCCGGCGCGGAAATCAAGGTGGCGGACAATCGCCCCGAACACAAAAAACCCCAGGCCGATGCCCGCCATTCCGAAGTTGATGTACGATTCCAGGACATTTCCCACCCCCACAGCCGTGTCCTTATCGAACGTCATCCCGGTATATTTCGACACCAGGTTTCCGCTCCCTCCAAAAACCGGCTTTCCGGGCCAAAGCACACGTGGAATCCAGGCGACGGCGGCAATGGCCAGCGTCTCCCCGTAGGCCGGCTCGGTTTTCTCTTGCTCCATGAAACGGATCGCGCGTCCCACCAGCCCGTTCTGGTTCAACCTGCCAGCGATCGCATACAGGTGCTCCGCGTTCCAGGGGTCGAACAGTTGCGCGCCGGCAAACACCCTCGCGAAGGTCTCCACGCGCCTTGTCAGGCCGCTGCCGCCCCACACCTGCTTGCGAATGTCGTTTCTGGCGGCCATGTAGGTGACGTAAACCGAGAGCCCCAGCCAGACGAGAACCGGTGCCACGGCCAGGGACCACCAGCGCAAGCGGACGACGCGGACGAAAAAGCTGCCCGCCTGCACCAGGGCTGTCACCCCAAAGCCGATGAACCCGGCGGACGCCGCGGTGATCAAGGGAAACGACAAGGCCCCCACGATCAAGCGCGAGCGAGAAGCAATGCCGCGGCGTCGCCACGACCCGGCCAGCAAGCAGAGGCCCACCACGGCCAGGTTGCCGCCGGCCGAGGTGATGCTCCCCGGAATCCAGCGGGCCCTCGATAAAACGAAGTACGACAGCACGCCGATCAACACCAGGTTGCGCCCGCCACTTCGGACTGGAACAGCCGCCCCCCGCCGCCGGGCGCGGCGGACGTAGGGCAGCCCGTCGAGAAACCAGCTTCCCAGGCAGAACGCGCCTAAACCCAACGTGCTCGCGGCGAACCCCGCGATCGTGTCTGCGCGAGTAATACCGACTTGAGCAAGATACGGATCGCGGGACGGATCGAACCAGGGGAGCAGTTCCAGCGCCGCGCCGCAGTGCCCCACCGATAATAACGCCACATAAGCCAGCGGCAGCCCCACGCTGTCCATCTGAGGCCGCCGGCAGCGCCAGAACACGACACCGCAGAGCAGGCCCCAAGTGAGTACGCAAAACGCCAGCACTCAGGTTGCCTCTCGCCGATCGCGAATCGACCGAACGAAGTCGCGCGCGTATTCGCTCCAGTCGCGCGAGAACTCGCGTTCGCGCAGGCGGCGCACGGCCGCCACTAGCTCCGCGCGGTCCGCGTCGAGCCGGCGGACGCAGTCCGCCAGCGCGTCCGACCGAGAAGGCGGGATGATCCAACCCGTAAGTCCGTTTTCGACCAGGGCCGAGGCCCCGCAACTGGTGGTCGTGATCACCGGCAAGCGCGACGCCAGCGCCTGGGCGACCACGGCCGGGGATCCCTCTTCCAAGGTTGGCAGCGCGAAAAGATCGGCCCAGGCGTACTCTTCGCGCAGCGAGGCTTCCGGCACTTTGGCGCGAAACTCCGCGCGCGCGCCGATCGAGCGCGCGATGCCCGCGGCGTCCGAGGCAATGCTGCCGACGAAGCGGAATTGGGCGGCCTGGCTTGCCCCTTCGAGCATCTCGCCCCAAAATCGGGCGCCTTTTCGCCGGCAGAAGGTACCGGCGCAAATGACGCGCAGCCGCTCGCCCGCGGTCAACCGCTGCAAGCGCGCCTCGACAACCGCGGCGGGCGGCCTGAAGGCCGAGACGTTCACGGCGGAGTAAATTAGATCGAGCTTTTCGCGCGGCACCCCCGCCCGCACGAACGAATCGAGAGAAAAGGGCGCCAAAACCTGAATCAGATCCGCCCGCTCGTATTCGCGCTCCTCGCGGGCCACGATCCAGTCGGAGGGCTGCTCCACGCGGCGTCCGCCGGCGCGCTCTTCCTCGGCGAGAATTCGTTTTTGCTCGCGAATGTGCAGCGACAGCCGCAGCAAAACGCGCAGCGTCTCGGGAGCGTCGAGGCCGTCGAAGAGGTCTTCGGCGACGCCGCTCATGCAGGCGACGGCGTCCCACCGGCCGTGCGCGGGCACAGTCCGGGCCGCCCAGCGACCAAACGCCGCGTTCGTCCAGCGTTCTCTCAGCCCTGGGCTTCGGGGGAGCAATTTCGCCAAGGCGCGGCTGGCGACGCCGTGGGTGAGGCAGTTGACCACGCGCCGGCGCGGCACGCCGAACCGCTCGCAGACGCGCTTCGGGTAGTTCGTGAACAGTGTCACGTCGTGGCCCTGGTGAAGCAACTCACGGGCAAGATCGAAGATGTGAAACCGGCCATGGACCACCAGGGCTATGCGGAGCGAAGTCATCGGGTCGAGACCGTTTCGAGAATCGTTTGCAGCCGATCGGCATAGGTGTTTCGTCCTTCCACCGCGATTCGCCGGTGCGACGCTTCGGCCGATCGCCGGCGGCGCTCCGGATCGGCGAGCAATCGGCGCGCTTGCTCGATCATTTCGCCGGTTGTACTGAAATAGGTCACGGTGTCGGCGAAGATTTCGCGGTGCTCCGCCGTGTCTTCGACCAGGAGGCAGCCTCCGCACGCCGCGGCTTCGAACGATCGCATGACGTGGCCGTCGCGATTGGCGCGCCGCACGAGAATCAAGTTCACGTCCGCGCCACAGGTCGCCGTTCGCAACTCGCGCGGTCCTACCTGACCGGCGCAGGCCGAGCGGGTAACCGGGTCGCGACCCCAATAACTACCGTGGATTCGCAGGCGAAACCCCGCGTGGACCAGCTCGCGCAACAGCGGGATGCGGTCGCGATCGCCGCCCCCAACGAAGATGATGTCCGCGCGTTCGCCATTTATGGTCGTAGCCTCGCGGAACGAGAATCGTGGGTCGTAGGCGAACGGCAGGTAATGCACCGCGCGCGCCGCGGCGCGGGTGAAGTCGTCGACGTTCGCGCGCCGCGGAGTAAACACGTGGTCGTAGTAAGGAATTGACCGATGAAAACGTCTTGCCCGATGGGCCGGGCTCCAGGGATCGTCGGTCGAGTAGTTGGCCGTTTGAGCTTCCAGTCGCCGAGCCAGCATCAAGGTGTCGGCGGTCACCGGACAAACGCCCAGGGTCAGCAGCAACTGAGGACGAAACCGGTCCAGTTCGAAACGGAGCGTTCGATTATACCGTCCGAGCCTCGGCGGCCGATGGTCGAGAAGCCGCCAACTCAAGGTGCGGGCGACCTGCCCGGCTTCGAATGCACGATTCGTTTCGAGTACGCGCAACTCCCAACCGAACTCGGGGCCGACGTGCGAGAAACTGTCTGCGATGTTTGTGCCGCCTAGATTGCCACAGAGCAGCAGACGCGGCCTGGTCGTCATCGGGGCGTCTTCACGAGCCAATGCAGCCGCCCCTTGATTCGTGTGAAAACGCTTTGCGGCACGATCAACCCGGCAACGGTGGCCGCCCAGTAAATCATCCAAACACGAGCGCGACCCAGCATGCCCAGGGGGACCCCGGCCGCTGTGCGGACCGGCCTCATCCCAATCGCCACGCCTGCCGCGTATCGCCATGACTGCACCTTGCGGTACTCCGTCAGCCAGAACGGATAAGTGATCCCAAGCAGTTGGTCGAGAACCGCTTCATTCCATCGCCGCTCATCGGGGCCGGCGTAGGGGGCGATCGCGTCCGCGACCAGCCGGCCGATCTGGCCGAGCGGGAGGGGCCGCTCGACGATCGGGCATGGCCAAACGCGCGGGCGCCGAGCATAACTGTCCACCTGCTCGCCCGGCGCCGGAATGTCCTTCCGCACGGCCGGCACGTTTCGCTCCAGCAGATCGCGCCCGGCCGCGACGATTCGACTGCCGATATACATTTGGTACATCTCGCTTCCATCCCATTTGTCGGTGGCAAGCGACTGGGCAGCGTCTCGGTCGATCGCGATGCCGCTGACAAAGCTGTAATTGCGAAAGTGAAACGCGGCCACGCGCGGGCCGCCGCCGTAGTTTTTCGTCGCCCGGATGGCGTAAGCGCGCCGCCCGCTCTGGTAGTCGCAGTAGTCGCTAAGCACGACTCCAGGGCCATGATGCGTCCGGATGTCGGCCCAAAGCTGCGCGAGTGTGTCCGGGTTGGCAAACGCATCATCGTTTCCCATCAGCACGCAGTAATTCCCGCGGGCCAAGGCGATCGCCGAGCGCAAATTCGCATCGTACCGCAGGTTAACCGGCGAACGGTAAAAGGCGAAGGGAATTCCCGTTGCCAAAAGCGTGTCGACGAGTTCGGTCTGGCGGCCGTCGGGCGACGCGCCGTCGGAGATGCAGATCTCGAAGCTCCGGTGAGTTTGCCGCGAATAGCTTTCGACGGCTTTCAGCAGAAACGACGTGCGGTTGTACTGGGGAACGCAGATGGAAAAATCCGGCGGTGCGCCGTCCCGCCGGAACTCGATCAAATCACGCTCGGAAGACAAGGTCATCGGAACCTCCACGCAATCCGGCAACGAGCGACTCACAGAGAATCGAGTAGTCGCCGCACCGGTTCGAATTGCGTTTCGTAGTTCCAGTCGTCCAGCACACGCCGTTGCCCGGCCGCGCCCATCGCCCGGGTCTGATCCGGATTGTCGAGCATCGCCCGCAACGTCGTGGCGATCGCTTCGGACGAATCCGGGCTCGTCAGCCGGCCGCATCCCGCCGTGTGGTAAAATTCCGACCATTCCGCGCTTTCGGTCAAGAGCAGACTTAACCCGCACGCCAAGTAATCGAACGGCTTGTTGGACGCGCCCGCCATCGGTTCGCGAAACGATCGCGGGAACAAGGCAAGCCCGACGTCGGCTTTCGCCGCCAGCGCGTAGAGCCCTCGACGTGTGCTGGGCGTTCCGACGTATTCTACACGCTCGCCGATGCCCAATTCTCTCGCGCGCCCGAGAAACTGCTTTACGAACCCCACATGACCGAGGGTTTCGTAGCCGGCAAACCGCATCCGCGTGCATGAAGGGAGCAACGCCAAGGCGTCGATCACGGTAAGTGGAAGCTGCTGGCCATTGAGCGATCCGTGGTACCACAGTGTAGGTTCGGCGGAGCGGATTGTGTCCTGGGGTGGGACTACTTCCTCCCGGGCCGGACAATTCCAGACGCAGACGGCGCGACGCGGCTTGAGCGCCGCCACGAACCGGGAGAGCCGCTCCTTTTGAGGCACCACGCAGGCGACCGCGATGCGGGCCAGTCGCCTCCGCATGGCGTGGACCACGCCTAATGCCGCACTGGTCGGCGGGCCCGGTGTGTCGTGCTCATGGTACACCACCGGAACTCGAAGCAAGTACCAGGCCAGCACGCCGACGGGCGCGCTCAATGGATCGGAGCAGTAGATCACGGTGGGGCGCCAAGCGACGCACCACGCGATGCACCATCCCACAAACCTGAAATAATGCAGCTTTTGTCTCCAGCCGCCAGGCTGAAAGGGACGCAGCCGCACGCCGATTCTCGCGTGCGCCGGGAAGACCAAATCGTCGGCGCCGTCCGCCCGCGTTCCTAAAAACTGAACGTGCCAACCGCCCCCGGCGAGGATTCGCGACGAGTGTTCCAACGGTGGATACGCGGCAGGATTCGTGTACTGTACGTAGAGGATTCGTTTTCGTTTGCCCATGACGTTCAGCCCTTGTCCGCGTGCAGCCAGCAAAGCTGGTCCGCTCGTTCCGCGGGGAGCGCCAAGACGGTCCCACGGATTCCATCGGGATTCGGCCAGCCCACATCCAGCCGCTTGATTGGCTCAAACGTCTCCTGTCGGAACGCGGCGTATCCCCAATCAGCGAGGAAGCCGCCGACGGCCTCGTCCTCTTCTGGATCGTGCAGGTCGACGCAAAGGGCGGGGCGATGCCTGGCGAAGGCGCCCGCGGCGCCCGCCAAGGCGGCGCCCGCGTAGCCCTCGATGTCGACCTTTAAGAACTGCGGCGGCCGCAAACGCCCCGCCGCGATCAAACTGTCGATGGTGTCGCAACGCACGGTCATCGACGCCTCTTCCTCCGCCGCCGCCACATGACCGGCTCCGTCGTGGTGGCCGGTGGAAAACGGTATGTCCCCTTCATGATCGCTCAGGGCCAGCTTGAGAATGTCCACATTGTTGAATGCGTTCAGTCGCACATTTTCCAAACAAGCCGCATGAATTTCAGGATGCGGTTCGAATCCGTAAACGTGCCCGCCCGCTCCGACCAATCGCGCCATGAGCAACGTGTGAATTCCGTAGTTGGCCCCCACATCGTAGGCCACGTCGCCAAGCTTGAGCAGCCGCTTCATAATCGTTTGCAGCCGCGGCTCCCAGCCGCCGAAGATCGGCGCCAACCCGTAATTTGGAAAGATTCGGTACCGCAGTCCGGCGGAGGGACCGAGCAAAACCGTCCGAACGGCGCCATCGGCCCAAAGGGTGTTTTTGCAGAGAAACTTCGCGGCGGTCTTCAGGGGTGCAAGCATGATGGCAACGGAATTCGCGTAGGAATCACAACGACCTGCAATAAATCTCCATAAAACGATTACGCCCGGCCTCGACGATTCTGGACATCGTCTCATACGGTATCCATTGATCCAATTCGAATTTTGCTGGAGGTTCTGTAGTACAATAGTTGAACTCCGCTGTCGAGCAACGCTTCGCCAGGATGGAAAGACACTCGGTCGTCTCTGCAGCGAACTCGGGCAGGTTACATTCAAAACTGAGCAAGGGAACCTGCTGAGTCAAACCTTTGACTACATGCACTTCATATCCTTCAACGTCTATTTTGATGTACGATGGGACGCCGTGTTCCCTAATCAACCGATCGAGCGTTATGACTGGTATATCGACAATCGCCTTGACCGCTTTCGCAGGCCGGCCGATGGCGCCGCCAGTGGCAAGCGCCGCGGCCCAGCTCGGCGAAAACGTGTTGTAGCAGTCCGCATCTTCAAAGATATGGAATGGCAAGGTTCCTTCCTCGGCGCCCACCCCCTTATCGACGATGGCGACAGCCGGTTTGTTCAAAAAGCGTTCTTTGAGTATCCTTACGGCTGTTGGATCGGGCTCAACAGCCAATACCCGTTCAACCAGGCGCGAGAAAATCGCGGTTTTCGAGCCCCCATTCGCTCCGATGTCGAACACGAGTTTCGCATCGACTGCCTCTAGCGCCTGCCGGTAGAATTCCTTTTCCGCTTCCTTTTGTCTGCTGTGATCACGGTGCTGGATTCTAAGATAGAGGTGGTAAAGGCGCGAATCGTTGAATCGAGGTCGATTGACCACCTTTTCCAGTAAAAATTGAGCATTGGCCTTCACCCACTGCATTGGTCGTTCACTTCCAGCGAATTGCGTGGCGCGACAAGGCTTCAAGCTTTGGCAAAACTTTTCGCGGAGTTTTCGGCGGCCGGTTCGCAGGCGCGACGGTAGATGGCCGCCATCCGCTCGGCGAGCGAGCGCATTCCACGCACGGGCACCACGGGCGCCGGACCCGGCCAGGCCAACATCCGCTGGACGGCCGCCGCCGCCGCGCTCGCATCGCCGGGTGCAAAGAGGCAGGTCGCCAATCCCGCGGCGGTCATGAAGTCGCGGATGCCTCCGCGGTCGGCGCCGACGACGGGCGTACCCTCGTCCCAGGCCTCCAACAACGTCAAGGGCCCGGTCTCCGCGCAACGGCTGGGAATCATAATCAGATCCTGCTGGCGGATCCACGCTTCCAGATCCTGGCCGCGCCTTTGCCCCGCGTATCGCACGAAAGGCGCCCCCGCCGCGAACATCGCCTCCGCCCATCGCCGATCGGTCTCGATCGGGCCGAGCCACTCGCCGACCGCGTCAACGCCGCTGGCGCGAAGGTCGCGCACCGCCGCCGAAAACAGATCGGCCCCTTTGGCGACGTTGATCCTGCCGAAATACCCTAGACGCAGCGGCCCACCGTTTCGCGCCGCCACGGGCAGGCGCAACGTTCGCTGCCGGTCATCGCCCGGAAGCCCTTGGCGCTCAAGGGCGATCCGATCGGGGGCCAGGCCATTGGCCACCAGGACGTCGCGGCAGAAATCCGCGCAGGCGATCACGCGGCCCGCGCCGCCGAAGAACCGCGCCCAGCGCATGTTCGACTCCCTCAACATCGACGGCAGCGCGGCGCGCGGCAGCAAGGGCGAGTCTGCGATGACTCGGTGCGGCAACGGACTGAGCGACGCCAATTGGGCCAGTGGCTTGGGCCACCCTCGACCGTGCAGGCTGCAAGCCGCGCATTGCCTGGCGTCGAGCCGTCCGTCGCAGACGTCGCCGCCCCAACGCAGCAATGTGCCGCGAGCGCACGACATGGCCGCCGTGTGGTACGTGATCACATAGGGAACGTTCTCGCGCCGACAGCACTCGGCATGATCGCCGCCGGCGCCCAAGGTAAAGGCGTGGAAATGCACGACGTCGGGCTTCCAACCACGCAGGAAATCTCGAAACCCGCGCGGCTCTGCTCCGGCAAATCTCGTGTACAAGTGGCTGCGACGCGGTGGCGGGAGCGTCCCCAACGGAAATGCGTTTTCCGGCAGCCCCGCCGCGGTTTCGCTGTGCCAGACGACGGCCGTCGCGTGACCGAGCTCTTCCAACAGCTTGCACAATGATTGCACGTAAACTTCCGTCCCACCGAGCGTGTCGGGGAAGTAGCTCGAAGGCAAATGGGCGATTCGCAAAATGTTCTCAGGCGGCCCGGACTGGAATTGTGGCGTAGACAACGAAATCATGCTTTTCGGAGCGGCAAACTTGGCTGAACACGTCGAATTGGGCAAACACCTGCTCATGAACGGGATGCAAATACAAGACATAGATTTCGTTCGCGGGCCCCGACTTCAGAGACTCTTGGACGTTTGCGAGCAAGGCCGCCAAGCAACTCGCGCCGAAAGGGTTGAACAGGTACAGCACCACCTTGTCCGTCGCCGGCGCCCATCTTGTGCCATCCGCGTGAAGACACTCCACTTGACGGCGGCTGCCAGTTGTCGTCCTATACTGATTAACGTTCCTGACTGCGGTTTCGTGTAGTTGTCGGTCGAACTCAATGCCCACGATCCTCTTGAATCCGTATTGTGCAGCCAGCAAAAGCGTTCGGCCTTTGCCCGACCCCACATCGACAAACGTGAAGTCGCGATAATCGATCCCCAACGATTTCAGCATCGCGCCAAACACCAACGGGTTCGACGCTTGGTAGTGGGTTGCGTCAGCGAAGGTCGAGTACGGTATGTCGTCTTCCGCGAGAATCTTGATGCCGCTTGTGTCCACGTTGAAGGCGTTGTCGAAGCGGTTCTCGCTGCGTTCTTTGCGAATGTTCGTCGGCGACAACCTCTTCACGTGAGTCAAGAGACGGCCGCGGCAGACTCCCAGCGTCGCCGGGAGTCCACGGTCCCGGAGGGAGCGACGGAGTCTGGCGGGGAGACGACGACATCTTGCCAACCACGAGCTGAACATGGGCGGACCCGGCGTCAGAAAAGCGGCAGTGCGAATGGGTTCGGCCGGCCGCGATCGCCGTACAAGCTGGTCACGACGTCGCAATAATCGCGGTTGGGCATGGCGAGAAACGCCTCCGCGGCGCCGGTTCTCTTGGCCCTCACGCTGTGTAGAAACCCTCGGGTCATCGCGGCCCCGCGGACGAAATTAAGGTAGTCGACCGTGTTGAGTTGGGTTTGGTAGAGCGCCACGAGCGCCAGCTTTTTGTCGAGCCAGTCGGTAATGTCGAGAACGGAGTTCGGCGGACAGAGGGTCCAAATCTCGTAGCCCAGCACGATACAGTCGATGTCTCGGCAGGACCATGCGAAGAGCGCGTTTGTCGCACGGTGATCGCCATGGTTGTCGAGGTACCAGGGCAACAGAACCACATCGGGGCGAAGTTGTTCGACAACTCGCCCCAGCGCGTCGGCGCTCTCGGTCGTAAGCGACGCTTGCCCCGCCGGAAGATCCAAGTAGTGAATCGATGCGGCGCCGATCATCGCTCCGGCGGCAATCAGTTCTTTGCGTCTGGCGGCGATGAGCTCTTCCTGGGAGCACGACTGGGCGCAGGCGGGGCCTGGGGAAAGTTGCCCACCTCCCTTGCCGGCGAACAAATTCACGATATGAATTTCGCAGCGACCTTCGTGCGCCAGAAGCAGGCCGCCGGCGCCGATCGACTCGTCGTCCGGGTGAGGCGCGAGCACGACCAGGCGGCGGCCGATGGGCGCCTGCAGACGGGCGACTTCGCAACTTCGCGTCAAGGAACGGTGCCATGCCAATCGCTCGTCCTCGGTTCCGCGCAGCAACTCCGGCTTGATGGTTCCCAGAAAACGGCGATAGGTCGTAAGCGAATGCCACAAAGCCCGCGGGTGCAGCGGTAACAGCCGCTTGATTCGCTTCAGCATGCTACGCACTGTTCCGCGAATCCTTCACTCAACTCGTAGCGCCCGTGAAGCAATTCCCGGCCCGCGCGTGTCTCAAACTCGCGCACCTGTCCGCGCGTCAACTCTTGCCGCCAGACGCCCAGACGCGTCGGATCGAGTTGCGACTTGACCTTCGCATGGTGCGGGTCGCTCAATTCATCGCGTCCTTCCACGCCCTTGCCGCTATGGAATGTGAGCATCGACTCTTCGAAAGGCAAGTCTAAAAACGCGCAAAGGTCGGTCAACGTTTCTCGGGGGCGCGTCACTAAATCCTCATAGCGGACGTACCTGCACCGCGGGTCGCGCTCAAACGGATAAAAGGCGTTGACGTACAACCGCCAGACGTCCGCGCAGTGCGTCATCGAAAGCATCCCGGCCGCGTCGTGCGTGCGGTCGTAGCGCTGCCGCGCGAGACGATCTTTCTTCGGCGACAAATGCGCAACATCCCGGTCTTCGGCCGCGAGCGGCCACAGGCCGACGAGACGGCGCTCGTTCTTGCGAAACGAGACGGCGACGTCGCGGCCGTCTCGGCAGAGGTAAATAAAACGGGCGCAGGGGAAGCGCTGGAGCAAAGTCGGCAGACATAAGGCATATCGCGGCTGCTTGGTCGCGAAGCGCGAGACGTTGCGGCGTTGTTTCTGGTCGCGCATCACAAACTCGGTAAACTCCCCTCGATTATCGAAGCCTCGGGCCTCGTCGACCAACGCCGCCAAATCGTAGCGGTATTGCTTCGCCACTTGAGGCAAGGAGAACTCCTCGTCCAGCAACAGCGCGTCTTCCGCGCCGCAATAAACCTGCGAGTGGCTATTCAACATGACGCTCATCATCGTCGTGCCGCTACGGCCGCAGCCGCCAATGATAATCGGGTCCTCGGTGGAGACGGGATGGGCCGCGAGCCATTCGGGCGACACGTAACGTGTCGCCCGAAGTCGGCGGGTCTCCGCTTGCACGATCCGCCATAACCTGGGTAGGTAGGAGTCCACGGCAAAGCCAGGAATCGCCATGTGTCTCAGAGTCCTTGGTTGGCGGTCGGGATTCGCCGGGTGGCAAAAACAGTGTTGTCGAGCACCGTACGCTCGACGCGGTATCCCAAGGGAAGGAGGTTCGCGCGCACCCAGTCGTCGCCGGGCACCGTCTCCAGAATCAAGACCGGCAAACAGCGACCAATGGTCCGCATCGCCCCCTCCAATGCCTCCTGTTCCATCCCTTCAACGTCAAGCTGGATGATCTCGACATTTCGATGGGCCGGAAACACGTCGTCGATGCGAGTCATTTCGACCGATTCCGTGCGAGCGCAGCCGATCGTCCGGTTCGAGATGATTTGACTCAACCCTCCCAGCGGCTGGCCCCGTTCATCCGTTGTGCGCATCATCGAAGCCCCGCGGGCGGCGCCCAAGCCGGCATGAAAGAGGTTGACGTTCGTCAATCGGTTTATTTGCGTCGTGATGCGGGCGCACTGGTAGTTTTCGGGATTAGGTTCAAACGCCCACACCCCGGCGCCGGCCGCGCGCGAGTTCGAAAGCGCGGGCAAAAAGTCGCCAAAATAGGTTCCGGCGTGGATGACATCGCCCCCACGCGCCATCATGAATTCCAGCGTTTCGCGTTCCCAAACGCACCCGGCGAGGATTTGTTGCGCGCACGGGCGGTAACGCGACGCCAGGGGCACGCAGTACCCGCCGTACTCATTGTAGGCGATGCAACATTGCAGTACAGAAATCGCGTCGTATTGCATGGTCGCATGGCGAGGCGTCTCCAAATACTGCCGTTTCAGACCGCGCTGGGTCCACCAGGCCGCTGGTCCGGGCAGCAGCTTCTTGGCCGTCGATCTCGCGGCGCGCGAGATTCCTTTTTGGAACGGGACAAGTTGCATTGGACTACACGATCGCGCTCGATATCGCCGGCGTCGGAAGGCCTCCGCGGTCGGGGTGGCGTTCCTCGACCTGGAACGTGGTCGGCAAGGGCACAATGCCGTGCGGTTCACACTCAAAGTAAACGCCGTTCATGTAGGGATCCGACGGAGGAATTGAGAACCGCAAGGCGTTTTCAGCCCAAAGCAGCGCTTCGACCCGCGGCTGCGAGAGCCAGAAGGTCACGCTGTAATCGCCGCCCGCAAGGAACCGGCTGACGGATTCGCATCGAAAGGCGCAAGTCACCGATCCCTTCGCGCGATCGATGACGTAATTCGTCATCATGGGGGCGATCATGCATGCTCGAACACCGCTCAACGTGTCGATTTGAAAACCGACGCCGATATTCGAGCGCGGTCGGTGCGAGATAACGTCGAGCCGGAGCGTCAGGTCAACTTCATTTTCAGCGTTGGGCGTGAGCTCCGCCACACAGTTGGTGATTCCAACGGCATGCGCGTCGTCGAAGAAGAGTTTGTGGCGGGCATCGGTATCCGGCATGTATAGCCCGCTCTGGTAATCCGCGATGACCTGGTGGGCGGACGCGGCACCAAGCAGTCGTCCGTCCTTGAGGAGGATCGCCTTTTGACAAAGCGCGGCTACGGCGGCCAGGTTATGGCTCACGAACAGTACGATCCGGCCGCCCTTGGCCACGTCGCCCATCTTTCCCAAGGACTTCTTCTGGAACTGTGCGTCGCCGACCGCCAGCACCTCGTCGACGACCAATATTTCCGGCTCGAGGTGCGCCGCCACGGCGAAGGCCAGGCGCACGTACATGCCGGACGAGTAGCGCTTGACCGGCGTATGGAGGAATTTCTCGACCTCGGCAAAGGCGACGATCTCGTCGAACTTGCGCTTGATTTCCGCGCGCGTCATGCCGAGGACCGCCCCATTCAGGTAGATATTTTCGCGACCGGTCAGCTCGGGGTGAAAGCCGGTGCCCACCTCCAGCAAGCTGGCCACGCGGCCGCGGAGCGTCACGCGGCCCGCGCTGGGCTCGGTGATCCGCGAGAGGATTTTCAATAACGTGCTTTTCCCCGCCCCATTGCGGCCGATGATGCCTACCGCCTCGCCCCGCCGCACCTCGAAGGAGACGTCGCGCAGCGCCCAGAACTCTTCCGACTCAGCGCGGGGGCGGAGCGCTTCGCGCCTGAGCGCGCGGCCGGCGGCGTTCCAAAGCCCGCGCGCCTGGCGGCTGAGCACGTCGCGCAGCGCCGTGTAGCGCTCGCGCGGGCCCGCCGCGCCGATGCGGTACGACTTGCCGAGATTCTCAGCCTGAATGATTACGTCGGACATACGTCAGATGATGTCGGCGAACGAGCGCTCCATCGAGCGGAACTTCCGAACGCCCAGCCAAAGAAACAGGGCCACGACCGTGACGCTCAGCGCAAAACCGGGCAGGTAAAGGCCGCTCTCGCCGCCCAACAGGCACCAGCGAAAGCCATCGATGACCCCGACGATCGGGTTGAGGCTGTAGAGAAGCCGCCATTTCTCGGGAATGACGCTGCTGGAAAAGCCGACCGGCGAAACGTAAAGCCCGAACTGCACCACAAAGGGAATGATGTAGCGGAAATCGCGGTACTTGACGTTGAGCGCCGTCAGATACAGACCAGGCCCGAGGCTTGCCAAGAGCGCCAGGAGCAGGAAGCCGGGCAGCGCCGTCACCTGCCATCCCGGCGCGAAGCGGTAATAAACCATCGCGGCCAGAAGCAACACCAGACTGATGAGAAAATCGACGAAGGCCACCACGACGGCGGCCGCGGGCACGATCAAGCGAGGAAAGTAGACCTTGCCGATCAGGTTGGCGTTGGCCACGAGGCTATTGGAGGCTTCGCCCAAGGCCGTCGAGAAGAGCGTCCAGGGGAGCATGCCGGCAAGCACGAGCAACGGGTAGGGAGCTTCGCCTTCGCTGGGCAGCTTGGCCAGACGGCCGAAGATCACCGTGAAAATCAGCATCGTCAAAAAAGGCCGAACGAGGGCCCAGGCCACACCGAGCACGGTCTGCTTGTATCGCACGGCGATGTCGCGCCAGGCGAGAATATAAAACAGCTCACGATAACGGACCAAATCGCGCCAGTAGTTGCGTTCGGCCCGCCCCGGCTCCAAAATCAACTCATAGCCTGCGTCGGCGGCCGGTTCGGTCGCCATTTGCGAGGCGGCCACGAAGCTTTGCGAGGCGTCGCGCGCCAGCCGGTGATCGGGCCCTCGCTCGGTGAGGGTCGTCGGACCTTGCGAGACGGCCTCCACGCTATCAAAGATTTCGGACATTCGTTCCATTTAGGAAAACAACGTTCTCACGCTTCGCCAAAGGGGGCGCAGCGGCGTTTTACGCAGCAGCGACAACGACTGTCGCTTGAAGCGGCGAAGTGCGCGTCTTCGCGGAGAGACGACGATTGAACCTGTCAGCAATCCAATACTTCCCGTCATGAACCGCCCTTTATAATCCTCGCCTCCCTGGCCAAGATCAGCACGTTCCACCCCGAGGCGATGGGCGTCCTTGAGAATGTCAACGAGCAACAATAGGCCGGGTGAGTAACGGGCGTAAGCTTCGTCATACGATGGAAACCAATAGTGGAATACCCGACCCGCGCGCATCCCCATATGCGCCGCCACAAGCTTATCCCCAGCCCACAAGAGTGAACACATGCCGGCGAAAGCAGGGGCTGCGGCTCGTTGAATGCGCTCGAGCAGCCCAATCCGCCACTGCGGCCACGAATCGCGAGTTGGTTCCTTCGAGCCATAGCGCCGCCACTTCCAGTCCAGCAACTGGTGCAACCTAGCGGCATCGGCACAATGGGCTTCGTATCGCAACGGACCGACTTCCCGATGGAGTTTCCGGGCCAAGGCCTTCAGTCGGTCGACTACCCGCGAGCCGCGGCGGCGCTGCTCGTTCGCGTATGCTTCAAATCCTTGCGAAACGTCGATGAAAGGCGAGCCGCCGGTCGAGTCTGCGAACGAAGCGAAACGCTCGTCCGACACGACCAGCGCGTGAAACTTCCATTCCTTCAAACCACAATCCCGAATCAGTTGGTTCGGCCGCCAGAGAAGGTCAGGGTGAGCGATCACGCCGTGAAAATCCGACATCCCGGCCCCTACCGGCCAACCAACGCCGGATCGGTCCCGGTGAAAGGGAAAAAAGCCAACCGGCTGCCCGGCCTGTTCCAGTACCGCAATCCAGACATCATCTCGGACGGCGGCGACGGCATCGGTGAATTCGACCCGAAAATATGGGCTGTCGAATTCCGCGTGAGCTTCCTGAATCCGAGCCCAGTCGCTCTTTAGCGAATCAGATAGCTCATGCGCGCGAAGAAGTTCGATCTTTATCACGACTGTCCCAGGCCACGCGCTCGGTCGGACATAACGCTCAACGATCGGTATACCCCGCGAAGTGCGATTGTTCAGAGCTGCCTGCGCCGACCGCGAGCCGACCTCGTCGACCAGACGTTCTGCCGACAGGCCCCAGCGCCCGGTCCGCCAGAAATTCCAAGGCGGCCGCAACCAGATCGGGCCGCCCGGTGGGTACCTGATGATACGCCGTCGGCGGCAACGCTTCGTGGCACAAGAGGTGGACGTCGGACTCGGCGCTGCCCACGTAGAGCACATCGCAGCCCGACTCGATTGAGCCGTAGACCTTCGAGGGCAGGACGTACCCCACGAAAGCATCGCGCAGGGTGATCAGGTGAGCGTCGGGCGTCACCAGCAGCCGCGACAGCTCGTCCAGCGGCACCGGCCGGCTGCGATGCACGGGCAGGCCCGCGTCGCGCAAAAGGCGCTCGACCAAGTCCGCCTTGGCCCCGGTGGCGTTGAGCCACAAGCCGACGCGGCCCGTGCCTTGAATATGGTGCAGCCGATAGCCATCGATGAACGTTTCATGGTCGTGGGCCACGCCGAAGTTGCCCGAGTAGAGCAGCACCGCGTAACCGGCCAAACTACCCGGACGCTCGAGAGGCATCGTTTCGGGACGCACCTCGACCGGAGAGGGATCGCGCTTCAACTCGATTCGATCGGCAGGGATGCCGATTTCCAGCAGCCGCCGCCGCTGGTCCTCGCCCAGCACCTCGAAGCGCCCGATGGTCTTGCGCCAGGCGACCGTCAGGCGGTGGAAGGCCTTGAGCGGCAAACGCACGCGGTCCCTGCCCGCCATCAGACACTCGGGGTGGAAATCGGTGATCCTGTAGACGAGCCGCTTGCGCAACAGCACGTTTAAGGGAGCCAGAAAATGGAGCAGGAACGGCGGGCTGCCCGTGAACAGCACTTCGTCCGCTCCCCAGAGATGCCTGCGCAGCCGCCACAGCAGGCGCAGGTTCACCTTGGTCGTCCACCAGGCCCGCCTGCGCAGATCGCCGCGGTCGTACGTCTCCGCTTTGAAGCGCAGAACGGTCAGCCTTCCGGCGCCCAAGTGTTCGACTTCGGCCCACTCGGACGTGGACGACAGCCCGGCCAGCACGACATCGTCGCCCGCGGCAGCCCGCTGGCGCGCGAAACCGAGGCTGTATTGTCCCACGGCCCCGAAATCGGGCGGAAGCCAATCGCAAATGTAAAGCAGCTTTTTCATGGTGATTTCGAGGCGCCTCGCGGAACGCCACGGAGTGCGTTCCCTATAGAGCGCTTGTGACCGCCTCTCGGACGCGGACGCCGTTGTTGGCGTGATACTCGTCGTAAATCCAGGCATAAGTCCGCTCCAGGCCGTCGCGCAGCCGGGTGCTTGGTTCCCAGCCGAGGTATTCGCGGATCTTTGTGTTGTCGCTGTTGCGACCCTTTACGCCCTTCGGGGCGGACAGGTTGTACCTGCGCTTCAGTCGCACTCCGGCGATGTCTTCGACCAGATCAACCAGACCGTTGATCGACACTAGTTCGCTCGAGCCCAGGTTGATCGGCTCCTCGATCGGGCTGGCCATGATCCGCTCGATGCCAAGCAAGCAATCTTCGATGTACATGAAGCTGCGGGTCTGGTGACCGTCCCCCCAGATTTCAATCTCGTGCTTGCCCGTCGCCAGCGCGTCGATAACCTTACGGCAGACTGCGGCGGGGGCCTTTTCGCGGCCGCCTTTCCAAGTGCCGTGCGGACCGTAGACGTTGTGGAACCGCGCCACGCGCGTTACCATGCCGAAATCCTCGCGGAAGTGGCGGCACATTCGCTCTGAAAACAGCTTCTCCCAGCCGTAGCCGTCCTCGGCCAGGGCCGGGTACGCGTCATCCTCTTTCAAGGCCGTTACGTCTGCCGAGCGCTGCTTGTCGGCGTTGTAGACGCAGGCCGAGCTGGCATAGAAATACCGTCGCACGCCCGCCTCCTTCGCAGCCATCAGCAAATGAGTGTTGATCAGCACCGAGAGCATGCAGAGGGCCTTGTTGTTTTCGATGAAGCCCATCCCGCCCATGTCGGCCGCCAGATTGTAGACCTCGGTAGCGTCCAGACAAGCGTTTTTGCAAACCCAGGCGTCTTTCAAGTCGGCGGTGACATTGTCCACCTGGTCGAACACTTGGTACCACTCGTCGAGCGGCTTGATGTCGACGGCGCGAACGCGTGCGTGGCCTTGCCGCAGCAAGGCGCCCACAAGGTGGCCTCCAATGAAGCCGCCGCCGCCGGCCACCAGGATAAGATCGTTGTGCATATTAAATGAGGGCTGAGGAAGGGATAAGTTAAAAGCCAACTGGTTCCAGTTCCAGACGACGGGCCCCTGCCCCGGCCATTTCCACCAATTGCGTTTCGAAGGGCTCCAGAAGATCCATCAGTCGCTCGATGTACTCGCACGACGAACCGTCCTCGCGCTTGCCGGACACCGCCAGACGGCCGATGACCTGGGTTCCGACAAACAGCGGGATCTCGGTCCGCCACAGTTCCTGCGGGCTGCAGCCTGAGGGGCGCTGCCAAGAAGCGTGGAAATCTTCCTGCGCGGCGGGCAAGCTCACGTCGAGGCGAATACCGTAGAGACTCAGCTTGTCGGCAAACTCCGTCAAAGACGTCCAGAGCTGGTCCCAGGGACGATTGCCCTGCAAACGCACTGAGGACGACTCAATCATGCAGTCGCCGCGTTCCGAGATGGGTCGCAACATCGACTGGCCGAGGGTCTTCATGCGATTCGCCACCAGCAGCAGCTCGACGTGCCCGAACGCGCGCGTCGCCACGAAAATGCCCGCCACCGGCGCGACCGCGGCGAAAGCGAGCAGGTCGTTATCGAAGTGCATGCTCAAGGCCGCGCCGACGCACGTCACCGCGCAGGCCACGGCGACGATGCCCACGACCAGCGTGTTGTTGCCCGTCAAAGCCAGCAGCCGATGGTGCAGGTGTCCGCGGTCGGTGGTGTAGATGCTGCGGCCCGTCAGTTTCCGCCGCAGGATCGCCGCGGTGATGTCGAAGATCGGGATGGCCCAGACCGCCAGCGGAGCGGCCAGAGCAACCGTGGCGGGCCCTTTCAGCGAGGCACGAATGGCCAACGCGCCCACCACCAGGCCGATCAGCATGCTGCCCGCGTCGCCTAGGTAGATGCTCGCCGGCGGGAAATTGAAGCAGAGAAACCCCAGTAGGCTGCCGGCGAAGGCCCAGGCCACAATGCCTTCGGACGGGTGCCCGGTGAGCAGGCACAAGCCGGCAATTGCAATGCATAGAATCGCTCCAATGCTGCTGGCCAAGCCATCGACGCCATCGATGAGGTTCAGCGAATTCATCGCGCCCAAAAGCCAGAACAGCGTGAAGGGAACCGAGAGCAAACCCAAGTCGACGTTCGAGTCGAAAATGCGCAACTTGTGGATCGTAAAGCCAGCCGGCACTAAGATCATTGCCGCGGCGACCTGGCCCAGCAGCTTGTGTCGGCCGCGCAGGTTGAAGCGGTCGTCCAACAAGCCCACCACCACGATGACCAGGCAGGCCGTCAGCAGCCAGCACAGCTCACCGCCGCCCGCGAGAAACGGGTCGCGGAAGCGGTTTGGCGTCACGGCCAGCACCGCCAAGGCGGTCAGCAGACCGACAAAAACGGCCACACCGCCGCCCAAGGCCATCGGCTCTCGTTGGACCTTGCGGTGCGCATCGGGACGATCGGTGAGCCCCACGCGGTGGGCAACCCTCCTTACGCCAAGCGTGGCCACGACGCTCGACAGGAAGGCAATGATCAGGATGGCAAGTAGGGTGGACATCAGGGTCTTTGCGGCCTTGCGTGAGTTTCTGTCTTCGTGCGCCAAAACCAGCGCCGGCGGGCGGCCTTGGGTTCCGGCACACACAAGGGCAAACCACGCAGGATCGCTGCCCCGTTGGCGCGGGCCACGCGATCGGCGACGTCGGACCCTGCCCAGCGGGTAACTCGTTCGTAGGCCGCGCGGATGCGCGGCGGGCGGCGGCGCGGGGAATGGCCGTCGGACCCCAGCACATGCGGGATGTCGCGTTCAAACCAGCTTCTCAGTGCGCGTTCGTCGCGCCGGCTGCCCGGTTCGGTAATGCTGTGGGTCGACACCTGCACCAGACATCCCGCCTCGATCAAACCTTCGATCTCACCGCTCCCATGCAACAGATCCGGACATCGCTCAGGATGCGCCAGAATCGGACGCACGCCCGTCGCGCACAAGCTTTCGACCATGCCGCCCAGGTTGACGTACAAATGGTGCGGCATTTCGACGAGCAGATAGCGTCCCGCGTCGGCGATCGTCAGCAGCCGGCCGACGGCGCACGACTCTTCCAGTTCCGGGTGAACCATCACCTCGCCACAAGGGAATACGCTCAATTCAATTTGGGCCTCGGCAAGCTGGAGCTGCAGGCGCCGGGTGGCTCGCCGGATGCGTTCGGGTGTGACTTCGGGCCAAGTTTCGCTCTGGTGGGCCGTGGCCGAGATCAAGCGGGTGCCTTCCTCGTAGGCCATGCGGCACATGGCCAACGCGTCGTCGTCGGTGCGCGGACCATCGTCGAGCCCGGCCAGCAAGTGACAGTGAATATCGACCAAGGGAGGCAAAGGGAGAGTGATGAGCGGTTATCCGTCGCCCGCGGGCTTCGGAGGCGCGTGGCCGTTCGAGGCGAGGGCCGTGCCCTTCGCGTCGCCGTCCTCGCATTGATTTCCGCCAGCCAACAGTAGCAGATCCGCGGCCTTGCTGGCCGCGACGCTTTCGTCGCCCCCGTCACGGTACGCCTCGGATTCGCCGTATCCGTAGCCGCCGTAACCGCCGTACCGGTATCCGGCGTACTTGTAACCCCCGTATCCGTAACCGCCATATCCATGCCTGCGACCGTAGTTCGAGCGCGCCTCGGCGTTGCCGTTGACCACCACGCCCAGGACGTTGGCGTCGAGCGTGTTGAGGATCCTCGTGGCGCGCAAGGCGTCGGTTCGAGCGTGCTTCGCGATGCGGATGACCAGCATCACCCCATCGACACGCGGGGCGACGGCGCACGGATCGGTGACCGCTAGCACGGGCGCCGTGTCGATGATCACATAGTCGTACTGTTCACGGAACATCTGCAACAGTTCCGCCAGGCGGGGTGACGAGAGCAACTCGGCCGGGTCGGGTGGAATCGGCCCGCACGCCAGCAGCCATAAGTTCGCCACCGCGGTTTGCTGGATGGCGTCGGCCGGCTCCGCCTGTAAGCCGATCACCGACGAAAGTCCCACCACTTTCGAGAGTCCGAAAATCTTGTGCTGCGTCGGCTTTCGCAGGTCGGCATCGATCAGCAAAGTGCGTTTTCCAGACTGCGCGATCGAGACTGCCAAGTTGCTGGCCATCGTGCTCTTGCCGTCGCCCGGCCTCGGGCTCGTGACCTGCAACACTTTGTGCTCGGCCCCGCGGCTGCTGAAATACAAAGCCGTGCGCACGCCGCGGAAGGCCTCGGCCGCATGCGACAGCCGCTCGTAATATGTGCAGACCGTGGGGCTCACGACCTCGCCGCGGTCGGCGATCCGCTGCACGGTTTTCTCGCTCGGTTGAACGAACGGGATGTGCCCCACCACCGTCAGGCCCAGCCGCTGGCGGATTTCATCCGCGGTGCGGAAGCTCGTATCGAGCATTTCCGCCAGGTAGACCATGCCGCCCCCGGCCAGCAGTCCGGCGAAGATCCAGGCCGCAAAGATCGACTTGGGATTCGGGGCCACCTTTTCGCCTATTCCCGCCGGCGCGATGACGCGAGCGGTCACTCCCCCGTAATCCTTGACCATGTTCACATCCTGCATCTTGCTGATGATTCCGTCGTACAGGGTCTGGGTCCGCTGCATATCACGCTGGAATTCCTCTTCTTGCAATTCGTAGTGGGTCAACTCCTGCGCAGCCTCGTGCTCGTTCTTGAAAAGCTCGTCCAATGTCCGCTGGTTGGCTTTGACCCGCTCCAACTCGCGCCGCAGTTGCGCCACGTGTGACTCTACCAGTTCGGCGGGGCTCGCCCCTTTGATGATGCCGTCCGCATCGTCGGCCTTGCTGTGGGCTGCCGGCGGGAGCACGAAGAAGCGGCGCGTGGCTTCGATACGGCCGCGCACCGATCGAACGAACGGATGATTCGGCCCGTAACCGAAGTCTTGGCGCAATCGCTGCTCTTCCTGCAACAGTGGAAACAGTTGCTCCTGCAGTGTCAGCGTCGACTTTCCACGCTCGGCGTCAGCCTCGTGCCGCGCGGCGGACAGATCGGAAATGAGGGCCAAGATTTCCTCCTCGGCCCGGTGCGCGTGCTCGGCTTCGGTGATCGTCGCCAGGTCGCTTTCCAATTGCACTTGCCGCATCAGAAGCGTCGAACGTTGCGATTCGATCAGCGCCAACCGCGAGTAAAGAGGGTTGTTCTCGTCGCCCTTGCCGTAAGACACCAGCGGCGAGTTCTGCCGAAACTTACGGTAGGCTTTTTCCTGCTCGGAGATGTCGGTCTCCAGCATGTCCCTGGCTTGGGTGATCAGCTTTACGGTGTCTTCGCTGGCATCGCGGTACGTTTCGTCGAGAAACTGCTGGTAGCTGTTGAGAACGGCGTTAATGACCACGCCGCACTCCTCGGCAACAGGTCCACGAAAGACCAATTGCAGCACGTTACTGGCGTTGACGCCCTTGTCGTTCGAGATTTGCTCGGCTTTCAGCATGCGGATGATCGACCCGGCGACGTCGCCCTTTTCTTGCCCGAACGTCTGCAGCGATTGCAGACGGTCCTCTTTCACGGCCCGCTCGATGATCAGCGGGCTTTGAATCAACAGTCGGTGTGTCGCGACGTAGTCTTCGAACTCCGACATCTGCGCCTGGTTCCCCGTGACGGTCTCAGGCCGCTTCCGCACGATGAGCACGCGCGCCGCCGATTCGAAGAGCGGCGTTTGCTGCGAATAGTAGAGCCCCCCCAAGCTGAGCGCCGCCACCATCCCCAGGGCCAGCAAGGATTTGTGCCGCCAGCCGATCTCGAGCACGCCCAGCCAGTTGATCGACGGCAGTGATGGGGACTCGTCAAGCTCGGGATGCTGGATTTCGATGTCTTCGGTCATGTGCGGCATTGGGTGTCTGGTGGCGGCTATGCGAAAGCCGTCATACGTCGCTGCGGTCGGCGCGCACTCCGTCCCCGTCGAGTGACGTCCCCGCCCGCCTCTCGACGGACACCGAGGAAAAACGCCCTACCTCGGGTGAGTTCGTTCCAGTCTTGTTGACGACTCCGACGCTGTCAAGCATTTGAAAAGAGATCCTGCGATTCGCAGGTGATGCACCGGGGGGTGCGACCGCGTCGCCAGGTGCCGCCCGCCGCTCAAATCGGCTCCAGCATGAAATCGTCGATCGCGACTGAGACGCCCTGCTGCAACATGTGAACTGCCACCAATAAGCGGCATTTCGCACGGCGTTCCATCACGACCCCTTCGATGCCTGCCAGTACCCCGCTGCGCACGCGCACCAGCTTGCCAGCAGCCAGCCGGCCTTCAACCGTCAACGGCACTTTCGACTCGATCATCCGCCACACGCAGGCGAGATCCTGTCGAAGCTGCTGCTGGTCATCGACCTTGATCACTTGGGCCACGCGGTTCGTCGTCAGGCTCCGGTATCGCTCCGACTCGCTGCCGTACAAAAAGACATAGCCGCTGAACACGGGCACGAAGGAGCGCCGCTTGCGCCCGCGCACGAGCGTGGTCTTTTCGGTCTGCGGGGCAAAGTACGGGATCGACTGCGCCAGCAGGTTGCGGGCAATGGCCTTCTCCTGCCGTGCCTTGGTATGGACCACCCACCAACGCCGCTCCTCACCGCCGGGCAAAACACCCGTGAGCAGGTTTTCGGGGAAAATCTGCGGTACCGGGTTCGGGAAAGGCATGCAGTCCTCGCCGGATCCTCCAGAATTCTAGAGCGTAGCCGAGTTCGCCGGAAAGCGGCAGTCCCTTACAGCATGCTCCAAAAGGATCCGCTCCGCAAGGGAGGAAGGCGGCGCGTCAGGCCGCATCCCCCGCCCGATACTTCCCCATCACGACGCGATTGCCGCGATCGTTGTATTCGACTCTCGACATGAAGGCACGCATCAACATGATCCCACGCCCCGAAGGAAGCTCAAGGTTTTCCGGACCGGTGCAATCCGGCACGTCGTCGGGGTTGAACCCAGCCCCTTCGTCGCGAATCTGCCCCCAGAGCTGTTCTTTCGACAGCTTGCAGCAGACGTACACGCTCTTACTCGCGTCGGAGCGATTGCCGTGACGGATGGCGTTGTCAGCGTCGCCGATCGCGGCGATTTCCGCAGCCGGAATTCCGCGGGCGCGGAGTTTCTCCACGAGATCGTCGTAGACGCAGTAGCCCGACCTCGTGGCATGCACGCCAAGGTCGCAGAAGACAAGTTGAGTCGAACGGCGCCCGGCTGAGCGATACCAGAGTTCCACCACGTTTTTCCACGAGCGCGTTGACCTTCGATTCGGGAAAATCCGGTGCCGAACCGTCGAGCAGGCGTGCTTCCAGCGCCAGCTTCCGACCGTCGGTCGTGATCGCCAGCGCGTTATCCACCGCCGGGTCGATCCTCTGCGACCGGAGTCGTTCATATCGTGCGACGAGCTGCTCCTGCGGCGCGCGTTGTTCCTGCGACATCGAACACGCGACGACCTGGGCCTTGCCGGTTTCGAGGCGGGGCCGGGTGCCGCGCGGTTTCTTCTGGACCATACTACTCACGCGCGATCGACGCGAAACGCCGCCAGATCGATGCCCGGATCGCCGCCGAGCATCAATCGGCCGAGCACGACGGCCGTGGCCGGCGAGAGTTGCAGGCCATGCCGGTAGTGCCCGGTGGCGACAAAGGCGTTGTCGCAGCCGGGCACGCGGCCCAGGTAAGGAACGTGGTCGTGGCTGCCGGGCCGCAGACCGGCCCAGCATTGTTCGATGGTCAGCTCGCCCAGAGGCGGCGCAAGGTCGATGGCAAAGGCGATCAGCCCGGCGATGGCCTGGGCGGTCGTGCGCTTGTCGAAGCCGGCGTCTTCTTCCGTCGAGCCGACGAGAATGCGGCCGTCGGGGCGGGGCACGAGATAGCGCGGGCCGACGTTGATGATCGACCGCAACATCGGCCGGGCCGACGACAAGAGCACCATCTGTCCGCGCACCGGACGCATCGGCACTTCTACCGAGAGCCGGCTGAGAAGGCCCTTTGACCAAGGCCCGCTGGTGATGCAAATCTGGCTGGCCGGCAGGTCGCCTTGCGAGCTGACGGCGTGCGTGACCCGCTGGCCGGCCACTCGAAACCCTTCGACCGCCACGCCGGCGCAGAGCTCCACTCCGCGTCGCGCACAGGCCAAGGCCAACGCTTTCAGGTGTCGCGGATTACGCACCTGGGCCTCGTCTCGCAGCCACCACGCGGCACGCAGCCGCCGGCGGGCCTGGCCGCCGGCGAGCGCCGGCTCACGCTCGGCCAGGCCGCGGGCGTCGAGCGGTTCGGCGTGAATGCCTTGTTGTCGCCATTGGCCCGCGCAGGAATGAAGCTGCTGCTCTTGTGCATCGTCGGTGGCCAGGTAGATTCCGCCGCACTGGCGGTATCCGTTGTCGACGCCGGTCTCTTCGTGCAATTGTGCCGACCAGCGGGGATACAGCTCGCCGCTGATCCGCTGCAACTCGGCGTAGGGACCGCCTTGGCGCCGCGAGGCGGCTGGGGGCAGGATGCCGGCCCCGGCCCATGAAGCTTCGCGCCCAAGCGGGCCGCGATCGACCACGCGTACCTGAGCGCCGTTGCCCGCCAACTCATACGCCAGCGACAAGCCGATCACGCCGCCGCCGACGATCAAAATATCCGACATGCTTGCTGTTCTTCCCCATCAACTGCGTCCGGACCGACGATCATCAGAACAATTCGTGAATCACTTCGCCGCGGTCGATGGCAGGCACGGGGCGGCCGGCGTGGTTCAAGAAGCTGACCTTCGGATCGACGCCCAGCACGTGATAGATCGTGGCGTGCAAGTCGCACGGCTCCAGCGGCCGGTCAAGCGGCACTTCGCCCAAACGGTTTGTCGAGCCGACGCTCCGCCCGCCTTTCACACCGCCGCCGCCCAACACACAGAACATCGAGTTGCCCCAATGATCGCGGCCGGGCGTGCCCATGCTCAAGGGCGGCCCGCCGTTGCCGCCATTGTTCATCCGCGGCGTGCGGCTGAACTCGCCGCATAACACCACCAACACCTTTTCGTACAGGCCCCGCTGCGTTAAATCTTCGAACAAGGCCGCCACCGCCCGATCGACGATCGGCAGGTAACTCTCCATGCCCTGCTGCAGGTTCCAATGATGGTCCCAGCCGCCGAAGTGGACGGTGACGAACGTCGTGCCGGCCTCAACCAGCCGTCGGGCCAACAGTACGCTTTGACCCCAGTTGTGCCGCCCGTAAAACTCCCGAAGCTTCGGATCTTCGGAATTTAGATCGAAGGCCTTCGCGGCCGCTGAACCGGCCACCAAGTCGTAGGCGTCTCGCTGGAAGCGGTCCATCGCATCGACCGCGCCGGTCCGATCGACTTCGCGGCGGAAACGGTCGAGATCACCCAGCAGGGTGCGGCGATCGCCCAGGCGATCAATCGTCATGGCGGCCGGTGGGCGAATGTTGTGTACCTGAAAGCCTTCGGCATTCGGATCTCCCTCGGTCTCGAACGGATTGTGCTCGATGCCCAGGTAGTTGGCGCCAAAATAGCCGGGCCGCAGGCCGATGCTGGCGGCGTAAGGCACGGCCACGTAGGGCGGCATCGCCGCACGGCGGGCACCGGTCAACTTGGTGGCGATGGAAGCGATCGACGGATAACGGCCGGCCGTGTCGGCGCCGCTGGCCCCGCCGCGGCTGGTGAGCATCCAGTGCCCGCCGGCAAAGTGGTCGCCCGTGTCGTGGTGCAGCGAACGGACGATCGAGAACTTGTCGGCCCCCTTGGCCTGCAAGGGGAAGAGCTCGGTGACCTCCATGCCCGGCACGTTCGTGGGAATCGGCCGCCAGAGGCCGCGATATTCGGCTGGGGCCTCCGGTTTCATGTCATAGAGGTCCATGTGGCTTGGTCCGCCGTCGAGCCAAAGAAGGATGACCGAGGTATCCTTGGCAGTGCCGCCGGCAGCGGCGGACGCCTGTTGGGCCCGCATCACGTCGGCAAAACCGACGGATGCCATTCCGGCCACGCCAAGCTGCACAAAGCTCCGCCGGCTCATTCCATCGCAGTATTTTTGCGTCGTTCCCGCTTCGATTCGCCACATGCTTGGCCTCCTTTATTGGTTCGCAAACGCAGACCCCGGATGAGCAAGCCTCGCCATCCATCAACGATTCTTTATGAATCGGATTTTACCGTAGTGTGGCGCAAAAAGTCAACGTGGGCGAGGTCGTGGTCCTGATGATCGATGGATCGCCAAGATTCCTGCGGTGGCTAGGGCAGAGCGTGTTCTGAAGGTAGCGGCCAAGCTCTGCCCCAGCCACCGCCTGCCATTCATCAATCGACGAATGAAAGGGCCTCAAGCCTCGGTCAGCTTCTGATTTGGCCGCACGACGTCGCTGGCCAGGCCGACCTTTTCCAGCAGGCAGATGGTGAGGTAGGTGACGTCGAACTCCCACCAGCGGTGCCCGTGCGCCGCGCTGCGCTGGTCGGCGTGATGGTTGTTGTGCCAGCCTTCGCCGTTGCTGATGAGCGCCACCAGCCAATTGTTGCGGCTGTTCTCGTCGGTCTCGTAGTTGCGATAGCCCCACATGTGCGTGGCCGAGTTCACGCTCCAGGTGATGTGCCACACCGCCACGGTGCGGACGAACACGCCCCACACCAGCAAGCTCAGCCCGAACCGCACGCCGTCCGCCGAGGTTCCCTGCGACCAGCCGATGGCCAAGCCGGGCAGGAAGAACGCCAGCCACTGCACGAGGTTCACCCAGACCCACAGCAGGTTGCGCTCGAAGGCGAAGTAGAACGGGTCCTTGAGCACGTCGCGCGCGTAACGGTCGTAGGTCAGCACGCTGTTCACCTGGCGGTTTTCCACCATCAGCCAACCGATATGGCCCCACAGGAAGGCGACCAGGGGACTATGCGGATCGGGTTCCTCATCAGAATGCTGGTGGTGCAGGCGATGTACGGCGACCCAACGGGCCGGCGTGTCTTGCAAACAGCAGACGCCGAGCAGCGCCAAGGCATGCTCCAGCCAAGGGGGACAATTGAAGCCGCGGTGCGTCAACAGGCGGTGGTAGCAGAGATTGATGCCCAGCGTTCCGAAGACGTACAGCCCGGCCACGGCCAGAACGACGCCGGTCCAACTGAACAACCAGGGAACCAGCGCCGACAGCGCAAACAAATGATAGAGGCCGATGCTGATGACGTAGGGCCAAAGAATGCGGCCGCGGTTGACCGAACTGGGAAGCGGCAACTTCCGCGCGGCGGGGCGCGGCGGCTCGGGCTCGCGACGGACGAGCTTGCTGCGCGTGCGAGGTGCTGCGGGGAGTGATACGATGGCCTTCGGCCTTGCCCTGGAGGATTGTTTGGAACCCGTTGCCATCGAGACGTTGCTCTCTCAGCCCAGCGTTGGACGTTTCGCCACCCTGGTGTTTCATTTTTAGGTCCACCGATTGTAGCAGTGTTTGAGTGGCGGCCACAGCCCAGATGCGCAAATTTCGTCGGCCTCCTGGCCAGGGACGGACTTTAGGCAATCAGGGCAGAGATTTACGACAGTAGGGTGGGACCAGCGAAGCTTGCGAGCGCCGGCCCACCACGATTTTGGATTTTGGATTGGCGGAATCCAAAATCCAAAATCCAAAATCCAAAATTGCGGCGATGGTGGGCCGGCGCTCGCAAGCTCGCTGGTCCCACCCTACGCCGTGCTCCGCGACAGGATACTCGCTTCCGCAGGCGGCTCGACCAGCCGGAACAAGGCCAGCGAGCACGGCGCAAGCTGATAGTGCGGCTCGATGACGGGGCGCGGCCCGCCTTCGTCGGCCCGCGCGCTGTCGAGCACCAACTCGTAACTTTGCCCCGCTTCGAGGGCGGGCAGCACATAGTCGATCTGCGTGGCGTGGTCGGCGTTGAACAAGATCAACAGTGTGTCGCCGTGGATCTCCTCGCCGTGCTCGTCGACGTCGATCGACTGGCCATAGAGCTCCACGCCAAACGAACGGACGAAACTGGTCTTCCAGTCTTCTTCCGACATCTCGTTGCCCGACGTGTCGAACCAGGCAATGTCGGGCGCCTCGCCGCCTTGGATGCCCTGGCCATGAAAGAACCGCCGCCGGCCGAAGACCGGCTCGTGGCGGTTCAGATCGATGCACTTCTGCACAAACTCGTGCAGTGTTTTCTGCTCGTCGCTGAGATCCCAATGGATCCAGGTGATCTCGTTGTCCTGGCAGTAGGCGTTGTTGTTGCCGTTCTGCGTGTGGCCGAGTTCATCGCCGGCCAGAATCATCGGCACACCCTGCGAGAAGAGCAGCGTGGCCAGCATGCTCCGCTTTTTCTTGTTTCGCAGCGCGCGGATTTCGGGGTCGTCGGTCGGCCCCTCGACGCCGCAGTTCCAACTTTGGTTGTCGTTGGCGCCGTCGCGATTCTCTTCGCCGTTGGCTTCGTTGTGCTTTTCGTTGTAAGAGACGAGGTCGTCGAGCGTGAACCCGTCGTGGCAGGTGATAAAATTGACGCTGGCGTGCGGCCGGCGGCTGCTCCATTCATAGAGGTCGCTGGAGCCGGTAAAGCGCGTGGCGAATTCCGAGACCATGCCCGCGTCGCCCTTCCAGAACTTCCGGACGCAGTCGCGGTATTTCCCGTTCCATTCCGACCACAAGATCGGAAAGTTGCCCACCTGATAGCCGCCGGCGCCCAGGTCCCACGGCTCGGCGATGAGTTTCGCCTGAGAGATGATCGGGTCTTGATGGATGATGTCGAAAAACGCGCCCAGCTTGTCGACCTCGTGCAGCTCGCGGGCCAGCGTGCTGGCCAGATCGAAGCGGAACCCGTCGACGTGCATTTCGGTGACCCAATAGCGGAGGCTGTCCATGATGAGCTGCAGCACGCGCGGGTTGCGCATGTTGAAGGTGTTGCCGCAGCCGGTGAAATCCGTGTAGTACCGCGGGTCGTCCGGGCTGAGGCGGTAGTACGCCGCGTTGTCGATGCCGCGAAACGAGCAGGTCGGCCCCATCTGGTTCCCTTCGGCCGTGTGGTTATAGACCACGTCCAGGATCACCTCCACGCCGATCGAATGCAGATTGCGGACCATCGTCTTGAACTCGCGCACGGTGTCGAGCGGCGTGTCGGCCGCGGAGTAGCGTCCGGCCGGCGCGAAGAAGCCCAGCGTGTTGTAGCCCCAGTAGTTCGACAGGCCCCGGTCGACCAGGTGCCGATCGTCGAGGAAGTAGTGTACCGGCAGCAGTTCCACCGCCGTGATGCCCAGCTTGCGCAGATAGTTCAGCGCCGCCTCGGACGACAGGCCCGAATAGGTTCCACGCAGCCGGTCGTCGACGTCGGGATGGAGCCGGGTGAAGCCCTTCACGTGCAGCTCGTAGATCAGCGTTTTGTGCCACGGCACGTTGGGCGGGCGGTCGTCGCCCCAGGTGAAGGCCAGATCGACGACGGCCGCCAGCGGAGCGAAGGCCGCGTTGTCGCGCTTGTCGAACGACAGATCGGCTTGGGCATCGCCCAGCTTGTAGCCCCACATCGCATCGCTCCACCGCACCTCGCGGCCGATGACTTTGGCGTAGGGATCGAGCAGCACCTTGTTGGGATTGAAGCGATGCCCCTGGCTCGGCTCGTAGGGACCGTGGACCCGGAAACCGTAAAGCTGTCCGGGCCTGACGTCCGGCAGAAAGGCGTGCCAGACCATGTCGGTTTGCTCTTCCATCACCAGGCGGTGCGATTCCTTCTCATCGTCTGCCGAATCGAAGAGGCAAAGTTCGACCTGGGTGGCGTTTTCGGAATAGAGGGCGAAATTGACGCCGTTGCCGTCCCATGTCGCGCCGAGCGGATACGGCCGGCCTGGCCAAGTTCTCATGGATGCTCATTCCGGGATGATGTTTCGTCGCTTGGCCGCAATTTAGATGCCATTGGATTGTCACCGTTGCTCTCTCTGTCGCCCGCGGCCTCGTCGGTAATCATCTCCGCCGGTTTTTCCGGCTCACTCCCTTCCTCTGCCAATGGGCCCTCCGTGAGCGACTCAATTCCTACTGCCACGGCCGCGTCGAACCGCAATGTCTCATGATTCTCGACGGCGTCGGTCAGCGATGCAAGCGCCGGCCCGGTTGTTTCATCAGGCGCCATTGCTTCGCCTGGCGTCGCCTCGCCGACAACCGTTTCCTCCGACAACACGCTCTCCGCGTCCAACGGTTCCAACTCCACTGGCCCGGCAACCGGCGCCGGCCGCTCTTCGATCACCCGCAGCAGCACGAGCGTGCTGTCATCGAAGCGCATCTGCTTGGCGTCGCGCAGGGCGAAAATCTCGGCGCGCCATTCTTCGTCGCTCAGATCCCAGTACCGCGGCCAATCGACCGCCTCGCCCGATTCGTGCCGCTCGATCGCCCACAGTGCGACCGCATCGGTGGTCAACACCAATAAATCACCGGGCAAGCACTCCTGCGACCGCGCTTTGAACTCCAGCAGGTGGTCGAGCTGCCGATCGACGCTGGCCACCACGGCCGGATTGAGACCGAACTCGGTCGAGCTTTCCAGCGGAAACCAATACAGCGTCGCCTCATCGCGCACGTGAAACAGGCAACTGTCGCCAATGGCATACGCCTGGAGCTGATAGCGGGTGGCCAGTTCCTCGTCGTTCGTCTCGTCGGGCAGCAGCTCCAGCCACAACAGCGTGGTCATGGCCCCGTCGGCCATTTTCGGCCGCTGATACCAGGTGAGCTTGCTGATATCGATGTTGTTGATCCAGGCGGTCCGATTCTCGGCCATCCAGGTCTGAAAAGCGGCACTGTCTTCGAGCGGAGGTGGTTCGGCCACGGCGGCCAACGCCAGCAGCCGGGCCCACGGACCTGAGAAGATCGTCGAGCTGACGCCGTCGGCGATCGCCGCCCGTCCCAACTCGGAGTCGAGATCGAAGGCATCTTGATATTGGGTCGGCTCGTCGGCGTCTTTCGCCAGCCAGAACGTGCGGTATTCGAAACGCATGGATCAGTTCAATCGTTTGGATATGGCATCAGAATCTCGCCCGTCGGCAGGCCCTCGATCGACTTGAAGCGGCCTTCGACAACTTGCTCGCCCAGCCGGGTGACGGCCCGCAGGTCGCGGTCCGAAGGTCGGCTGCCGGTGAGCTTGCGGCGCAGGTCTCGGCAGATGACGTCGGCCGCCGCGCGCACGACTTCGTCGTTTTTCCTCGCGGCGTAGAGGCTCGTGCAAAGAATGACGATGGCGTCCTGCACGCGTTGCGAAACCTCGGCCATGCGGCACTGCCGGTCGGCCAACGCAAGCTGATACTTGCGCATCGTACCACTGATCTCCAGCGGCGATCGCAGCAACCAGTCCGCGGCGAATTCGGCGTGTTCTCGCAGCGCCGGCGGCATCGGCGGCAGCGTGGGCCGAGACGCCGAGAATCGCTGGCCGACGTACCACTTCGAGTACTCCCATAACGGCCCTTTCAGCACGGCCAGGTGAGCCGGGTTGAGCAGGTTGGGCTTTTTGATGCCGGCCGCGGCCAGCGCCTTGCCGATCGGCTCGAAAAACTTCGTGCCGTGCTGCTTGACCAGCGACTTGAAAAACGCCATGCCCAGCATCTCGCCCTCGCCCTCGTAGATGCAGGGAGCGAGGAACTCGTGTACGTTGTCGCCGAAGAGATGCCCGTGCAGGAAGGAGCGGCCGCCGTGCGTTTTCATCAACAGCTCGACGGCGGCCTCTTTCTGGGCCTCGCTGCCGAAAATCTTGGCGACGATGCACTCCATCTCTCCGCGATAGCCCTGGTCGATGAGGCCCGAGCACCACTCGACCAGCGCGTCGGCGGCGACGATCAATCCGGCCAGGCGTCCGATGCGGCGGCGGACCAGCTCGCGCGTGTCGATCGCCGCGCCGTAGGTTTTGCGAAAATGCGCCCAAGGGAGCATGCTGGCCAGCATCAACCGCATGCTGCCGGCGGCCGTGGCGCAGAGGGCGATGCGGCCGAGGTTCAGGCCGTGATAGGCGATCGTCAGCCCATCGCCGCGGGTCGGCTTCAACAGATTGGCTGCCGGAACGCGGAAGTTGTGGAAAAGGATGCCTTGATTGTTGGTGTGCTTCAGCGCGTAGAGGCCGTACTTGCGGAGCTGAAAATGCTCGTTCTCTTGCGGCGGCAAATCGACGATGATCACGGCGGGCCGGTTCTCGATCAGGCAGACCAGGCCGACCGTGCGGCCCGGAATCACGTTGGTGATGAACAGCTTTTCGCCGTTGACCACGTAGTCATCGCCGTCGAGCACCGCACGAGTGCGGAGGGCCGTCAGATCGCTGCCGGCGTTCGGCTCGGTGAGCGCGAAGGCCGAGAGGCTCTCGCCGCTGGCCAAGCGCGGCAGGAACCGCTGCTTTTGTTCGGACGTGCCAAACGTGCGCACCGGATCGACGCCGCCGATGCAGCCGTGTACGGAGGCCATGCCCGCCACGGTCGGATCGACCGTGGCGATGCGCGTCAGGAAGGGCGCAAAGCTCATGAAGGGCGAACCCGACCCGCCGTATTCGCGGTCGACGAGCAGGCCCCAATATCCGGCGACGCCCAACTCATCGAGCACCGTTTTGGCGATTTTGCGGTTCTCGTCTTGCAGCGTGCCGGCCTCGCGGTGCCGCCGGACGACGGCCAGCGAGTCATCCATCACCTTGGCGACGTGCGGCGGCGTGGCCGGCGGCTCGAACGAGAACAACTCGACGGGCACGTGACCGTCCCACACGGCGCGATGGGCCGGGCTGGCGGCCGTTTGGTACTGCGGCGCGAAGAGAGCTTCGACCTGGTCGTCGGCCTTGTCGATGGCCCCGGTGCGGCGGGCCTCTTCGTCGCTCTTGCCGCCGAGCTTCAGGGCCGTTTCGGCGAACGACTGCTGGCGATCGTCGACGGCCTGGCCGTTGGCGTCGGTTGGGGTTTGCGGCTCAAGATGCGGTTCGCTGGTCTTCATCGTGTATTTCCAACGGGTAATGATGCTTGGCAATTATACCGCACGCGACGGTCGTTGCGACAACGGCCCTGAGGAGCTGTGGCGTGAAAGTGCAGCGACTACGTGAGTCGCCGTCATTCTTCTTCGGTCGCCGCCGGAGTTTCATTGGAGGGCTCGGGCACGGGCAAATCGATCGACCGTGCGCGTGCGCCGTCGCCGGCGCGCGGGGCGGGCTTGCGGCCCGCGCGGAGCCGGCCGCCCAACTCCTCGCTGAGATAATCCATCTGGACTTCGCTGCCGCGGCCGTCGCCGTTGTCGTCGAGCAGCGAGTGCTCGGTGGCCAGCAACTCGCCGCCGGCATAGTCCTGGGCCGTCTCACGCGCCGACCAAAGATAGGCGTCGAAGAGCGTCGCCCGGCCGTCGCCATCGACGTCGAACTCCGGCATCGCCGGCGGCCCGGCGAGCGCGGTCGCCAGCTTCTGCGGAAAGATGGTCTCGTTCACTTCGGCATCGGCTTCGGTGGCCGCAATCACGACCCGCCCGGCGGCCGAGAGCGGCTTGACGAAAAAACCGCTGGCGGGCGTGGTGATGAAGAACACCAGCTCGCGACAGGCCACCGGCGCGAAGAGCTTGCCGAACTCGACCTGGTTCACATCCGGACCCGGCAGATTCAGCGAGCTGTATCGGCCGTCGAAGTGCGAGTGTCCCAACACGAAGACCCACAAGGCGTCGTCGGGTTTGAGCGCGGCTTGGATCTCAGCGGCCGTCTCCGTCAGCTTCTCGCGCGTGGCCGGGCCGCGGCTGGCCCGCAGCGCCGGCCCGTCCTGGTCGGTCGTTTCGTCGCTGAACAGAACCAGCACGTTGTCCGGCGCGAAGCCCAGCCGCGTCGTCAGGCCGGCGTACAGCTTCTCGATCGTCTCCGCGAACAGTTCGCGATGCTCGGCGTCGCCGGGCAAGCCGCAGACGATAAGCGCATGGCGCAAAGGGCCGGCTGTCAGCGGCTCCGTCTCGCCTGCCTCCTCCGCCGCGGCGGTAGCCGCCGGCACCGAAAAAACCACAGCATACAACAGAGCATGGAATAGTCTTCGAGCGCTCATTTTTTCAGCTCGGGTATTTCATCGATGAACGTATCACGGATCAACCGATAGGTATGGTCGGGATCATGCGTTGCTTCTCCGCGTTATTGGTAATTTTCGCTGGCCGGCTTTTCATTATCCGACGAATCAGGCGGCAACGGCGTGCCGAAGGCTTGCGAGCGCCGGCCCACCGAGATCGACGTCGCCAATGGTGGGCCGGCGCTCGCAAGCTCGCTTTTTCCACCCTACCGCGATGGCCCGCCGATCGGCGTTCTCCCTCTCCCCGCTGTTCATCAATCGCCTCCTTCACCGAATCTTGCGGCCTGCCAACGCGGCAGCAAAGGACAGTCGGCCGAGAAGGCGGCAGCCGAAACCAAATCTTTGCCCAGCCAGAGCCTTTCGACCGATAGGCCCGAACGCAGATCGCACACGCGGGCCTCGCCGCCCCAATCGGCCACGATCAGCTTGTGGTCGGTGAGCCAGTCGATGGCGCCCGCCGGATTGTCGAGCGACACGTTTTCACTGACGCGGCCGTCGGCCGGCCGCCAGACGATGAGCGACGAGAGCTCGCGGTCCAACCATGTGCCCAAGGCGATCGCCAAACGATCGCTCTGTTTCGTCCACCGCAAACAACTCACCGGCGCCTCGTGCAGGAGCAATCGAGCTACGACTTCCTCATCAGCCATGTTCCAAACCAGCACGCTGCCATCGGCCGCGCCGGCCGCCACCCGCGCGCCGTCAGGGGCAAAGGCGACCGATACCAGCGCCGACTCGCTCCCCTTGAGCAGCGACCGGACGACGGCCGTTTTGCAGTCCCAAAGACGCACCACGCTTTCGTCTTCCTGCGCCGTCGCCAGAAACCGGCCGTCGGGCGAGAACGACGCCGAGACGATGCGATACGTGCTCAGGTCGACCGACTTTTCCGACTCCACGTCGACCAATGCGGCACGATGGCCGGTGCGGGCCTGCAGCTTGTAGCGGCCATCGGGCGAAACCGCCGTGGCGTAGACCACCGCGCCGACCCGCGGCGACGTGTCGCGAGCGACAAACCACGAGGCTGGCCGTGGTCCGCTGGACGATGTCGGAGCTATGTCCTTTGCGCGGACCGGGCTCTGTAGGGAACGGGGCGCCCTCTGGGCCCTGTGGCGTTCCGCCTCGTTGGGATTTGCGCCGGTCCCGCCGCGCGGAACGCCACGGAGGGCGTTCCCTACAGATGTACCTGCCAAGGCTTCGTGCTGCGGCCCGACGAATGCCGGGCCAAGCGGAAGTACGACCGCCGCCCCAGTCAGAACGAGCGCGCGGGCCCATCGCGAGGGTTGAATCGCCACCTCGCCGCATATAATCTGCGTCAAGCGCCGCCGCAAGAGCGGCACCGCACCCAGTCCGCAGGCCGCCGGAGGCAAGGGCTGCAGCGGCTCGCAGAGAAAATCGAGCGTCGTCAGCAGGGCCTCGGCATATCGTCGCCGCGATTGGACCTGATGAATCACCCAAGCGTCGCAGCACTCTTCTTCGGCGGCCTCGATCTCGCGCCGCGCCCACCACACGAGCGGATGCCACCAGTAGAGCACCTGCACCGCCAGTTCCAACAGGCGGACCAGCCAATCGCTGCGCGCGTAGTGGGCCAGCTCGTGCAGCAGCAGCGCGTCGCACGCAGCCGCGTCGATGCGGCGCGTCAGTTCCGCGGGGAACAGCAGGCAAGCATTCCGGCCGGCGCCCCACAGCATCGGCGAGACGGCGCTTTCGACCACCGCCACGCGCGGTGCCGACGCGAGGCCAGCAAGGCGTTGGTCAGTCCCGTCGTAACAAGCCACGTCATGGTACACCATCGAGGGTTCAGGGTTCAGCGACGCGCAAGCGGAGCTAACGCCAAACCGTAAGTGCCAAACGAAGCGCTAGCTCCTGAACCCTGAACCCTGAACCCTGAACCCTATATTTACCGCTTCTTTACCGGCTTCCCACCCTTGAGCTCCAATTGATCGAGCAAATCTCGCAAGCCGCGGCGTTCTTCGGCCGAAAGCCGCGCGGCCCTGACCAGGTGCATCAACAGCGGCTGCACCGAACCTTCGCACAGCCGGTCGGCGGTTTGCTGCAGCCGGCGGCCGATCAGCTCCTCGCGATCGAGGGCCGGTTCAAACGTGTGCGGCCAATTGCCGCGCTCGCGGCGGACGCACTTCTTGGCTTCCAGCCGCTCCAGCAGCTTTTGCACGGTGGCGTGCTGCGAGGTGCTCGAACCGGCATAGAGCTTTTCGGCGATTTCCCGAACCGTGGCCGAGCCGCGGTCCCAGAGCACCTCCAGCACCGCCAGTTCGGCGTCGGTCACATCTCGAGGCGCACGCGCCATGGACAAAGTTCCCTCAGATACCAACAAGTCATCCCGCTACGCTTATCCGGTCCTATGATAAAGACATCCCGTCTGAAACGCAAGCGGTTGCAAATCGCACCCTACTTCACGCGGGCAGAAATCGGTGGCTGGGGCAGAAGCTGGCCGGGCTCGGCTGGATTTGCCAACACGCCCTGCGGCCAGCGATGCCCAGGCAGCAGCACCACCGGGGCATCGCTGGCCGACGGCGTCTTGGGGACTGCACTACCGCGACCCGGCCAGCTTCTGCCCCAGCCACCGAAAGCGACGTCCTTATCGGTGGGCCGGCGCTCGCAAGCTCGCTGGTCCCACCTTACGCGCGCCGGAAGCCTCACGCCCGACGCCTCTTTACTTTCCGCCCACGGAAACCAGGTGCGAGTACGTCCGCAAATACATTCGCCCGTCGGCGACGGCGGGCGTGCTGCGGCTCTCTTCGCCCAGCGGGTTGCGGCCCAACAACTCATATTCTTCCGCCGCCGCCACCACCGTCACCTCGCCGTCCTCGCGAAGGCAATACAGCCGCCCGGCCACGCAGACGGGCGAACCGTGATAGTTGCCGCCCACGCGCTTCTGCCACAGCTTCTCGCCGGTGGCCGCCCGCAGGCAGGCGACAACGCCCTTGTCGCTCCACAAAAAGACGAGCTCGCCCAGGGCCACGGGCGTCGGCACGTAGGGGGCCGCGATGTCTTCAACCTTATAGGCGATTTCCGGCGACGATCCTTTGTCGTCCGGCGGGCGCACGGCCACCACGTAGTTGCCTCCTCCGCCCGAACCGCACGAGCCGAAGATCAGCCCCGCGGCGATCACCGGCGAGCTGACGCTGCGCTTGTTGAACACGTTGATCTCCCAGTTCACACGGCCATTGGCGGGATCGACGCTGGTGATGCCGTGCGACTCGCTGTTGAAGATCAGCTCCGGCTCGCCGCCGGCCGGCTGATAGACGCAGGGCGTGGAGTAAGCCACGGTGGCCGTGCGGCGGTCGAGCTTCCAGCGCAGCTCGCCCGTGCGGCGGTCGACGGCCAGCACCGAGCTGGTGCCTTGATGGTTTTCGTCGCCCTGATCGTTGCCCAGCACGACGAGATCCTTGTAGACGATCGGCGACACACCGCAGCTATGCTGGCTGGTGTACGGCCCCAGGTTCTTTCGCCATACCTGCTCGCCGTCGTGAGTGAGTGCCATGAGCGTATATTCGTCGGGCGTCGACCAGCAGCAATAGACGTGGTCGGCATCGACGCATGGAGTGCTGGAGGCGAAGCTGTTGAACTTGTGCTTGGCGTGCAGCGACGACGGATATTTGTGCTGCCATAGGATTTGCCCGTCGTCGGTGCGCAGACAGAGCACCAGCCGCGTGGCGCTGTCTTCGAAGGCGCTGGTCAGAAAGACGCGGTCGTGCCAGACGACGGGCGACGAGTGTCCGATGCCCGGCAGTGCCACGCGCCAGTTCAGGTCTTTGTCGGTCCACTGGGCCGGAACGCTGTCGGCATCGCTGACGCCGGTTCCGTTCGGGCCGCGAAAGCGGGTCCATTTCTGTGCGCTGGCCGGTCCGGCGCAGGCGGCAAAGAGGAGCAACGCCGCCAGTATTGGTCTACGGGTCATGGGTGGGATCCTTGAGGCGGGAAGAGAATCTGTAGGCAGGTAGCTTAGGGCGTCGCAAACTGCTGCCGCACCCAGGCACGGAAGTCGGCAATCCAAGCGGATTCATCGACGCTCCGCTCGAAGTCGAGAAACGGTTCCAGGTCTTTGACGCGCAGCATGGGCAGGTTCAAGCTGTATTCGCGTTCGGTGTATTGCCCGTCGGAGCCTAGCGACCAGGCAGTCAAAGCTTCGTCGCGCCATCGCCAGACTTCGGGCACGCCCAGCGCGGCGTAGATGGCCTGGCGGCCGACGGCGCTACGGCTGATTTCGACTTCGACAACCAGGTCGGGCGGCGGATCGACGGCCAGGTCGACCTTGCGGCGTGCGCGTACGCGGTGGTGATTAAGAATGTAGTAGCACTCGTCGGCCTCAAGTCCCTTGGCCAGTTCAGGCCGCTTCCAGGTTGTGGCGCTCAGGCTTCTCAGCGGGATGCGCAGTTGCTCGGTGAGAGCTTCGATCATTCGGCCGATCAGCCGTTTGATCGCTTCGTGATCGGGGGAGGGGGACATCAGTTCCAGGGTCCCTTCATCGTAGGTCATCCGGACGCGGTAGTTTTCTTCGCCTTCGCGCAGCCGCGCGTAGGTTTCCCACGGAATGCGCGACAACACGACCCGGTCTTCCGGGGCCAGCGACAATTGCTCGACGGTTGCCATGCGAGAGCTTCTCCGATTACTGATGGCACTATTCTATCGCCCCGTCGGCCCGCTTGCCACGAGGCGAGGCCCGACGGCGATGCACTCCATCACGGTGTCGCAAACCGCTGCCGCACCCAGCCACGGAAGTCGGCAATCCAAGCGGATTCATCGACGCTCCGCTCGAAGTCGAGAAACGGTTCCAGGTCTTTGACGCGCAGCATGGGCAGGTTCAAGCTGTATTCGCGTTCGACGTATTGCCCGTCGGGGCCAAGCGACCAGGCGGTCAAAGCTTCGCCGCGCCAACGCCAGACTTCGGGCACGCCCAGGGCGGCGTAGATGGCCTGGCGTCCGACGGCACTACGGCTGATTTCGACTTCGACAACCAGGTCGGGCGGCGGGTCGACGGCCAGGTCGACCTTGCGGCGTGCGCGTACGCGGTGGTGGTTAAGAACATAGTAGCATTCGTCGGCCTCAAGTCCCTTGGCCAGCTCAGGCCGCTTCCAGGTTGTCGCGCTCAAGCTTCTCCGCGGGATGCGCAATTCTTCAGTGAGGGCTTCGATCATCTGGCCGATCAACCGTTTGATCGCTTCATGGTCGGGCGAGGGCGACATCAGTTCCAGGGTCCCTTCATCGTAAGTCATGCGGACACGGTAGTTCTCTTCGCCATCGCGCAGACGCGCGTAAGTTTCCCACGGAATGCCCGACAACACGACCCGGTCTTCCGGGGCCAGCGACAATTGCTCGACGGTTGCCATTGGTCCTTGCTACTCCATATATATAAACTCATTCATACTCATCAACGCCTGGCAGAAATCGGCCCTGGCCACCGAACTCGCGTCTTTGCGACCCGCCGACGCATGGGCGGCCGATTGCTTCGCCAAAAACTGCGCGGCCAACGCCAGTTCCTTGGTGCCGGGCCTGCGGCCGAAGGCCAAACCGTAGGCCGCCGGCACGAATTGCTCCTCGGCCACATCGCTCAGCCGGCCGGCAAACGCCTCGGCATATTGGCGGCCTTGCGGGCTGTTCATGAACATCAGGGCCTGCGGTGCAATCGTCGTGCTGGCCCGCTGGCCGATGCTCACCAGGTGCTCCGGCCAGTCGAAGAGCATCATCATCGGAATAAGCTGGCTGCGCTTGATGAAAAAATAAACGCTGCGGCGGCGCATATTCTGGTCGAGCGTGCCGGGGCCGTACATGGCCGGATCGAGCAGCCCGCTCACGGCCAGCATCGAGTCGCGGACCGCCTCGGCCTCCAGGCGGCGCGGCGTGCGCCGCCAATGGTAGGCGTTCTCGCGGTCGATCTTCGCCCGTGCTTCGTCGAAATCGGCCGACTGCACATAGACGCCGCTGGTCATGACCAGCTTGTGCAGCCGCTTGAGCTGCCAACCATTGGCGACAAGATCCTGGGCCAGCCAATCGAGCAGCTCCGGGTGCGTAGGCCGCTCGCCGGACGAGCCGAAATCGTTGGGCGTGGCCACCAGCCCGCGGCCGAAGTGGTGTTGCCAGAGACGATTGACCATGACGCGTGCCGCCAGGTGCCCGGCACCGTGCTCGGCGTCGGTCATCCAAGCGGCCAGGCGGCTGCGGCGAGAGCTGCTTTTTGTCGAAGCGTCGACCGAAGTCGCCGGCTGCCACCGAGTACCATCTTCGCCTTCGCGCAACAGTACGGGCAAGAAACCCGGCGCCGCCACGTCGCCCTTCTGATTCACGTCACCGCGGCGCAGAAAGTACGTTTCCGGGTAAAAGTGCGGATAGCCGCGGTCGTCGGCATGATGGGGCAGGTGCGGCAATCCCTCGCTGGCAACCAGCACCTTGGTGAGTTGCAACCCCGGCCCGGCCTTCTTCAAGTCCGACAGGCTCTGATCGAGCTGTCGCCAGTCGTCGAGCGTCGTTTTGTACCAGCCGAGCGCGGTCTGCCAATCGGCGCCCTCGCGCTCGCCCGACTGCTTGAGCCGCAGAATCGCATCGACCACTTTGGCATCGGGGCCTGCATTGCCGACCGTCGGCGGAGCGTCGGCCTGGCGCGTCACGGAGAGGCGAAAGCGGCCGATCGCATGTTTGGTGTTGGGGTGATCCAACCATTCACTCAGCTTGCCGGGCAGCACCTCGCGTTCGTACTTGGCAACCTCGCCCGTCAGCTCGGCCAGCCGCGCCTCGTATTCTGCCTTGCGCCGCGCATTTTCCCGCGGCTGCAAGTCGAGCTCGATCTCGCTGCGGATGGTGGTGGTGAAGGTCGAAGCCAGCCGATAGTAGTCGTCACTGCGGACCGGATCGAACTTGTGGTCATGGCACCGCGCGCAGCCGACCGACAGTCCCAGAAAGGCCACGCCGGTGGTGGCCACCATATCGTCCAGCTCGTCGTAACGGGCCGACTCGAACTCGGCTTCCGTCAACTGCGTGGGGAACGCGCCCGCCCCCAAAAAACCGGTCGCCATCCAGGCCAGCGGATCGCCGGGCGACAGCTCATCGCCGGCCAACTGCCAGCGGACGAACCGGTCGTAAGGCATGTCGGCGTTGAACGCCTCGATCAAGAAGTCGCGATAGTGATAGGCGGTCGGCCGGTCGTAGTCTTGTTCATAACCATGCGACTCGGCGAAGCGCGCCACGTCCATCCAGTGCCGCGCCCAGCGCTCGCCGTAATGTTCGCTTGCCAAGAGCTGGTCGATCAACTCGGCGTAAGCGGACAGGTCGCTCACCGCTTCACCGTTGCCGCCCGTCAACCGCGCCACCCACTTCTCCATCTCGTCCTGCGCGGGCGGCAGGCCGATCAGGTCGAAGTAGGCCCGACGGATGAGCACGCGCGCCGGTGCCGGGCCGTTCGGCTTCAGGCCGAGTGCTTCCTGCTTGGCGCGGATGAATTGATCGACGGGCGTCCGGACCCAACCACGGTCTGCGACCTCGGGGGGCGCGACCGGTTCGAACCGCTTGAGCGACCAGAACTGGCGGCCGGCGGCAATGTCGATCTGCCGCCCGGCCGCGGCGACCGTGCCCGCGCGCGGGTCGGGGGCGCCCAGCTCGACCCACTTCACAAAATCGGCGATGACCGCGTCGGGCAGCTTGCCCTTGGGCGGCATTTCGAAATCTTCGTGCTTCAGGGCGCTGACCAGCAGGCTTTCGTCGGGCTTGCCCGGCACGACGGCCGGCCCGCTTTCGCCCCCCTTGCGTGCGCCTTCGCGAGTGTCGAGCAGCAAGCCGCCCTTGAGTTTCTTTTGCTGGGCCGCCTGCGCCGAGTGGCACTGATAGCATTCTTTGACGAGCACCGGGCGGATCCGTGTCTCGAACAGTTCGAGCGCGGCCGCATCGTCTGCCGCGGCGCGGCTTGCCGGCAGCAGCATGGCGATATGGCAGATCGTCAGCAAGGCTGGCACGGTGGCTCGGAACATGATGTCGGGCTTAAAAATCATCGTGGTACTATCCATCGGCGAAAGTCGATTCATTCTACCCAGCCGCACGCCGAGGCGGCTATCCCTGTCCTCTCAGGAACAACACCATGAAGCTTCTTCATCCGCCCCATGTGAAGCGGCCCTTGGCAGCGGCGCGGAGCTACCCATCCAGCAGCATCGAGCGGGCCTTGAGGGACAAGCACTGCTCATCGAGCAGCTCGCCGCGATCGACCAACGACAACTCCGGCTGCGGACCGAGCGGAATTTCGGCGACGGCTCGTCCCTCGCTCACATCGATCACCGAAATCGAATCGGCCAGCGTGTTGGCGACGTAGATCCGCTTGCCGTCCGAGCCGGCGGCGAGGGCGGTGGGCCGCCGGCCAACGGCAACGCGCTGATAGCCGAGGGCGCCCGCTCGCCCCAGGAGGACGGCGTCGATGCCGGAAACGGCGATGGCAATACGGCCGCCAGACAGGACCACCACATCGCCGGGGTCGGCGGCGCCGTTGCCCGTACCGCCCAGAAACTCCAGGCGGCTGGCGGCCAGCAAGTCGGCATGCTCACCGGCGACGTACTCGGGCGACAGCCAGCGCAGATTGTTCCGCAGCAGCGTACCCCAGTGAATGTCTTCGCGATCGGCCCGCGCCAGCCGACTGATTGCCTGCTGCGCCACCAGCAGCCAGCGGCCATCGGCGGTCAACGTCAGTCCGCGAAGATTGTGGCCCGGCAACTCTCGCACGGAGAGCAGCCTGCCGCGCTCAACGTCGACCAGTCCCAGCCGGCCGCCGAAGGCATCCGCCACGGCCAGTTTGGAATCCCGCTCGAGGAAGCACATCTTGCCTGGTGCGAACTTTATCGCGACAACCTTGGCAAGCCGCCAGCCATCGGTGCCTTCTTCGCCGAACGATACCTCGACGAGCGCCACGCGGTGCGCCCAGCGCGAGGCCACGACAAGCAGCTTGCCGTCGGCGGACAGCTCGAGACTGACGGGCGCGGCGGGAACGTCAAGCCGGCCCTCTTCGCTGAGCGTGCCATCTCGCCACCGCAACAGAATCAGTTGCCCGGCGGCCTCATCGGCGGCCACCAGGTGCCGGCCGTCGTGCAAGGCAACGAGGTCCGACAGCCGCCGGCCAACGGCGAATTCGGCCGCAACCTTGTTCATGGCCGGATCGACGACTGACACGCTGCCGCTACGCTGGTTGGCCACGAAAAGCCACCGGTCGTTGTCCAGCAAGGCAAGAGCCACCGGCCGACGGAGGCGCGGCGCGAGCGAAGGCTCGATCTCCTCACCCGGCGCGGCGCGCTGAGCGCACGCGGTGCTGCAAACCGCCAGCAATGCGGCTGCGACGAAAAGATGACAGCCATCGGGCAGTGGCCTCTGCCTTACCCGCTTACGATGTTGCATTGGGCACGTCCACCCGGGGTTGCACCCTGGGCTGATGAATCACGCCGCTTCGCGGCTACGACGGCCTCCGGCCGTACAAACGAACTTGCCCATCTTTTCCGCAAGCAGGACGATCTCTAAAGCTGGTGGCAAACCGAGAACAGCACGCAGCTCATCAACGAAGACTACCTGCACTACCGCCGTCAGTTTTTTCATGCAAAACTTTGCCGCGCGCAATGATCTCGCTGAGAAACGAATCTCCCTCCGCCAATCGCCAGCGCAGATTTTTTGGAGTGCGCACGACGATGTCCAGCGGAAAGGGCGGGGATATCGCCTGGCTGATTCGCGCCGCTTGGTCGAGTTGGTTTCGGGCGCGCATGACGACCAGGATGTCCACGCCGCTGTCCTCGTGCGGCCGGCCGTAGGCGTGCGAGCCGAACAAGACGATCGTCTCCGGCTGAAAGCGCTCCGCCACGTCCCGCGCAAAACGGCGGATGACCGACGTGGGGACGTGGGGGCCTCGATACCAGCGCGTCGAATCACGCCTTTTCGATTTCGGTTTTTGCGACGCTGTGACCATTGTCTCATTGTAGCTCCTGATCGCCGCGCAGGGCCAGCGAGAAGCGGGAAGAAATTCCGATGGATCTAACCTGTTCACCGGCGAATGGCTTGGTTAGCATCAAAGCGGTCAAACGTCGTCGATCTACACTGCGGGAGTTTTGTTCTTTGTCGTCGGCTTCCTCTACTGCCGGATTTGCGGGCCTGTGCGTGGCCGCCTTCGAGAGCCGACGCGCGCTGGAAATGACCCGCCTCATCGAAAAGTTCGGCGGCCGGTCCTCCGTCAGCCCCTCCATGCGCGAAGTGCCCGTCGGCGACTCGCGCGAGGCCATCGACTTTGGCCATGAGCTGATCAGCGGGCAAATCGACGTCGTGCTCTTTCTGACCGGCGTCGGCGTGCGGCAGCTCATGAGCCAGTTGGAGCGGCACCTCGACCGCGGCCGCTTTCTGAACTGCCTCTCCGACGTGACCACCATCGTGCGCGGGCCGAAGCCTTTGGCCGCCTTGAAAGAACTGGGCGTCGAGCCGAGCTTTCGCGTGCCCGAACCGAACACCTGGCGCGAGCTGTTGCAGACCGTCGACGAACACGTGCCGGTCTCGAACCAGGTGGTGGCCTTGCAAGAGTACGGCCTGCCCAACACCAGCCTGATCGCGGGACTGGAAGCCCGCGGCGCGTCGGTGCGGCGGGTGAAGCTTTATAACTACGACTTTCCCGAAGACACCGGCCCGCTGGAACGCAACCTCCGCTGGCTGGTCGATGGCCAAATCGACGTGGCGATGTTCACCTCGGCGCACCAGGTGGTCAACCTGCTGGGCCTGGCACAACGGCTCGGTCTGGCCGATGAGGTGCGCGAGGCGTTCCAGAGCGTGGTGGTGGCGTCGATCGGTCCCACCACCAGCGAGATGCTGCGCGAGTGCGAGCTGCCGGTCGACCTTGAACCGGAACATCCCAAGATGGGTCAGCTCGTGCAGGTGGCCGCCGCGCGGGCCGTCGACCTGGCGGCGGCCAAGCGCCGACGCGTCCGCGTTCGCAGCGGGCCGGTCATTCGCCACGAACCGGCTGCCACGGAGCCGCGTCCGGCCTGGTACGACAGTCCGTTCATGAAAGCCTGCCGCCGCGAGCCGTGCCCGATTGTGCCCATCTGGCTCATGCGTCAGGCCGGACGCTACATGCCCGAATATCGCGAGGTCCGGGCAAAGACCACCTTTCTCGATCTGTGCAAAAACCCCGCGTTGTGTGCCGAGGTGATGATCGCGGCGGTGCGTCGTTTGGGCGTCGATGCGGCGATCATCTTCTCCGACCTACTGCCGATTCTCGAACCAATGGGGATGGACCTGGAATTCGCCCATGGCGAAGGGCCGTTGATCCACAACCCCGTTCGCGAGGCCGACGACGTCGACCGACTGCTGGAGCTGGAGAGCGTCGAAGCGCTCGACTTCGTGATGGAGACAGTCCGCCTGACGCGGGCGGGCATTGACGAGAAGATCCCGGTGATCGGCTTCGCCGGAGCGCCGTTCACGCTGGCCAGCTATGCGATCGAGGGGGGCGCCAGCCGCAGCTATCTGCACACCAAGACCTTGATGTATCGCGACGAGCCGGCCTGGCATGCGCTCATGGGGCGACTGGCGAGGTCGGTGACACGATATCTCAACGCCCAGATTGCCGCCGGGGCGCAGGCCGTGCAGCTTTTCGATAGCTGGGTGGGATGCTTGGGGCCGGACGACTACCGGCGATACGTGTTGCCGCACACCAAGACCGTCATCGAGGGAATCGTGCCTGGCGTGCCGCTGATCAACTTCGCGACCGGCAATCCGGCCTTGGTGCCGCAGATGGCTGAAGCGGGCGGCGGCGTGATCGGCGTCGACTGGCGAATTCGTCTCGACGACGCCTGGCGAGCGATCGGCGAACGGGCGATTCAAGGCAATCTCGACCCGCTGGTGCTCTTGGCCGACCGCGCCGAGATTCGCCGCCGGGCGCACGACGTTTTGCGGCAGGCGGCCGGACGGCCTGGCCACATCTTCAACCTTGGCCACGGCATCTTGCCGCAGACGCCGGTGGATAATGTGGTTGCCTTGGTCGATGCCGTCCATGAGCTCGGGCCGCAGCGGGGATGATTGCCAGCGGTGTACATAGTGCATGCGCGGAAGAATAACGCCGTTGCGGTGGCTGGGGCAGAGCTTGGCCGGGCAACGGTCAGCACCTTTGCACAGCGTGACGGCCAAGCGATGCCCCGGTGCGTCGGTTCCGGGGCATCGCTTGGCCGTCGAGCTGAATCAAGGAGCAACCTCAACCTGGCCAAGCTCTGCCCCAGCCACCGCATTGGTCCCTCATAGCATGACTGACAGCACACCGCTTGCCGCCTTGAATTCTGACGCTCCACGCATCGCTCTTGTCGGCGGCGGCATCACGGGACTTGCCGCGGCGCATCGGCTGACCGAGCTGGCCCCACAGTCGCAAGTGACTTTGTTCGAGGCCGGCCATCGCTTGGGCGGCGTGCTTGAAACCCAGCGGCGCGACGGTTACCTGCTGGAGCTGAGCGCCGACAACTTCATCACCAATGTTCCCTGGGGCGTCGATCTTTGCCGTCGCGTGGGACTGGCCGATGAGTTGCTGCCGACGCGCGAGTCGCAGCGACGGGCGTTCGTCGTCCGCAACGGGCGACTGTTGCCCGTTCCGATCGGGTTTCATCTGCTGGCTCCCGGACAGCTTTGGCCCGTGGTGCGGTCGCCGCTTTTGAGCTGGCCCGGCAAGCTGCGCGTGCTTGGCGAATTGCTCGTTTCGCGGCGGAAAAGCAAGGGCGATGAGAGCCTGGCCTCGTTCGCCCGGCGGCGATTGGGACGCCAGGCGTTTGAACGTCTCGTGCAGCCGCTGGTCGCCGGCATTTACACGGCCGACGCCGAACGCCTGAGCATGGCGGCCGCGTTGCCGAGGTTTGTCGAAATGGAACGCCGCTATGGCAGCCTGATTCGGGCAGCCTGGCAGGAACGCGGCCGCAGCGCCGATGCGTCGGCCTCCAGCGGCGCCCGCTATGGGCTGTTCGTCGCTCCGCACGAAGGCATGAGCAGTCTCGTGCGGGCCATCGCCAGCCGTTTGCCGGAGGGTTGCGTTCGCACGGGTGCCGCCGTCACGAAACTCGCGATGAACGACGGGAAATGGCTGCTGTCGGTGGCCGAGGGCGTCGAGCAATTCGAGGCCATCGTGCTGGCCCTGCCCGCGCCCGCCGCCGCGAAGCTTCTGGAAGGCTTCGATCAAGAACTGGCCGGCGAGCTGAAAAAGATCCCTTATGCGGGCAGCGTCATCGTGGCCCTGGGCTATCGACAAGAGCAGTTTGAACGGAGCCTGGATGGTTTTGGCTTTGTCGTGCCGTCGTTGGAGCGGCGGCACATTCTGGCGGCAAGTTACAGCAGCGTCAAATTCGACGGCCGCGCGCCGGACGCCCGCGCGCTGATCCGAGTGTTTCTGGGCGGCGCCGAGCGACAGGAACAACTCGATCTGGACGACGACAAGCTGATCGCTTTGGCCAGGGCCGAGTTGGGCGAGCTTATCGGCGCACAAGGCGAGCCGGAGTTGACGCGGGTCGTCCGCTGGCCGGCGAGCATGCCGCAGTATCACCTTGGGCACGTCGAGCTCGTCGAGCGAATCGAGCGCGACTGCCAGCGCTGGCCCACGCTGGCCTTAGCGGGCAACGCCTATCATGGCGTCGGGGTGCCGAATTGCATCCACAGCGGCGAGCAGGCGGCCGAGCGCATTGGGAAGGTCTTAGGTCTTGGGTCTTAGGTCTTGGGTTACGGCGATTGTTGTTCGGCTTTCGTTTCGAGACCCCAAGGCCCAAGACCCAAGGCCCAAGATCCGTTATTCTGTTGACTTAGCCAGCCCCTCGATTGTCGTCTGACTAGCGTATGAATACAAACTGGTTACCCAAGCAGCGTGTCGTGGTGCCTGTCGATTTCTCCGACGAATCGTTCACGGCGCTCGATACGGCGCTGCAACTTGTGCCCGACGCGTCGCACGTCTCGCTGATCTACGTCTTGCCGGTGCTCGATCCGGCCGAGCCGGGCGTGATCTGGACTACGGTCGATGACGAAAGCCGTCGCCATCATGCCGAGCTGGCGCTTGCCGAGCGGCTCGACGCCGCGCGTTACTCGGGCATCAAAACGCAGATTGCCTTCGGCGATCCGGGGCACGAGATCGCCGACTTCGCCCAGCGTGAGCACGCCGAACTGATCGTGCTCTCCTCGCACGGCCGCACCGGCCTGACGCGGCTGTTGATCGGTTCCGTGGCCGAAAAGACCGTCCGCCTGGCCCACTGCCCGGTGCTCGTGCTGAAGAAATAAAATCGGCGCGAGGCAAGTCCGCAACTTCTTGGAAGTCTGCCAACGTTCGCCCCGAGGCAGTCTCATAGATCGAGCTGCGACGGGCCGCCATCATCGCGTCTGCGGGCGAACCAGGCGATAGCCGGTGACCCGCAACACCGAAAGCCAACTCGCCAGGAATGTCGCGGAGAGGACCGTCCAAGCGATCCACCACCGCCCGGCGAACAATGGCTGGTTCCGCCAGGTGAAACGGGGCGCGCTTTGAACCGCCAGAAGCTGAACCGCTTGCCCCGCGGCTTCGATCCACCATAAAAGGGCCGCTGATGCGACGGCGAACACAAGCAGCAGCAGCATTCGCCAATGCAAGCGTCCGGAACCGAGCGATGCCCAAACCGCGGCGAGCGACAGCGCACCGAGCAACCCTCCGTCGATCGCGACTCGCACCAATTCGAGCCAACGGCCGCCGCGAGCGGGGTTTGTCATCACGGCCTTGGCGAAGGCCGCCGCGATCGCCACGACCGTTGTTGCTAACAGCACGTGGCGGATCGAGAATTGCGCCCAGCCGACAGGTTCCTCGCCAAGCGGAGTGGCGCGATACACGATCCGCCAACCCCGTAGGCAGAGCCATGTCGATACGACCGTCGTCGCCAAGAACTGCACAAACAGGATGGCGATCGAGAAGCTGGTCCGTCGGTGCGAGACATAACCGCCAAACATCACCAGCAGCGTGATGAAGGGCGGCGTCCAGGCGATGGCCGCTAAAAGCAGCTTTCTGCCCAACTCCACCGTTGCAAGGATCAGCCAAACTACCACGGCCGACAGTTGGGCTGTTAAGACAGCGTAAATCAGGATCTGCGATGGATGTGAACGGTCCCAGCGATTCGACCCGATCATGAAACCGTCAATTGCCGCGCGATACAACTGGAGATTGGTAAGTGCGAATGCCCAGGCCAGCACGCTCAGCCGCCAGCGCCAATCAGGCAGCCAGTGACCAATGCCTTGCGAAAGCAGGAATGTTTGCAAGACAAAACCCACGAACACCGGAACGGTGGTTTCCGTGCTCCAATCGTCGGCGTACGCGGCGTTAATGGCCAGTTGGTCGGCAAAGACCACGATGGCGGGCAATCCAATCGCAGTGAAGAAAAGACGGAGTGAATGGCGGCGCGGCGGCATACGGCCGATTATATCGCACGACGCCACAAGCTAGAATCGGCGCACAAAGGGTCGCATCGCGATGAATCGAGATGCCACAAGCATTGTCACGGCAGCGCTTCCCACGCCTCCGGCGAATGCCGGAGCCGATAAAACCAGATCGCGAACCAGACCATCGAATGCGCAAACAGGGCCGCGGCGACGCCCGCCAAGTTGCCGCGCGCCATTTGCGAGCAGACGGCCAGAACGTAAGCGACCGCAGCGGTGACCCAAAACACCGCTTGCAGATCGAGTTGCAGCCGTGGCACTTCCATGCTGACAGCCTAACGCTCGCGATCATCGGACGGAAGCGGCACGATCCTATTCGCCAGTCCACTCGGCTTTGCGTTTGGCGAGGAACGCGGTGATGCCTTCCTGGGCGTCGTGGCGGATGGCGTTGTCGGCCATAATGTCGGTGGCGCGGTCGTAGGCGGTCCGTTCGTCGAGCGAAAGTTGATCGTAGAACGCCGCCTTTCCCAAGCGAATCACCAACGGGCTGGCGGCCACGATCGCATCGACCAACTCGGCCACGGCCGCATCCAGTTCGCCGGCCGGCACCACGCGGTTGATCAGTCCCAGCTCATAGGCACGGGCGGCCGGGATCGGCTGGCCGGTAAACAGCATTTCCAGCGCGGGCTTGGGCGGAACGGCCCGCACCAGCGGCACCATGGGCGTGGTGCAGAACAGACCGATCTTCACGCCCGGCGTGGCGAAGCTGGCCATGTCGGCGGCGACGGCCAAGTCGCAGGCCGCCACCAACTGGCAACCCGCCGCGGTCGCCGGGCCCTGCACGCGCGCGATGACCGGCTGCGGCAACCGCCGCAACTGCTGCATCACGCCGCTGCACAGCGCAAACAGATCGTGATACTCCGACTGCGAGCGGCCGATCATCTCCGTCAGGTCATGCCCGGAACAGAACACCGGGCCGTTGCCGGCGAGCACCACGACGCGGACTTGGCTATCGTTGGCGATAAAGGCCAGCGAAGCGGCCAATTGCTCCAACAGCGCCTCGCTGAGCGCGTTGCGGTTGGCCGGCCGATTGAGCGTGAGCCTGGCCACGCCGCCGGACACATCGACAAGCAGTTCTTCGGAAATGGCCGGGGGCATGCTGACATCCTCGTCAAGAGAAGCGGACAACCGTCACGTCATTTTATCGTCCGCGCCGGTCCCGCCCAACAACTTGGCCAGCTTTTCCAGCTCGCTCTCGTTCAGTTTCGCCAACGGGAAATCGGAAGGTGTGAAACCGCCGGCCTCCGGCGAAAGACAATGGGCCACCAACGCATTTAGCCGAACGACAAAATCCGCGGCCAACCGCTCGACCGTCCCAGGGCGGTAGAGCGCGCGGGAATATGTCCATTCCACCCGCAAACAGCCAGACAGCAGGTAGGCGTTTACTTCCAGTAGATGGCGGCGCGGAGCATTCGGACTGCGCGGCGGCCCAACGGGTTCTTCGGCCTTCGCCAGGCCGGCGGAGGGAAGATAATCGTCCAGCCGACCGAGATAGTTGAAGTTGATCTCCGCTTGCGGCAGGCCCGACATCAGCCGCCGGGTCTCCGCGCTTGGCGACAAGTAGCGCAGCACGCCAAAGCCGACTCCGTGATCGGCCACCCGCCGTAGTGATTCCTTCGTCTGCCGCAACAGAGCGCCGGGCGGCAGATGCCAGGGAACCGCCGCGAATGGATGCCAGGCCGTAAACCAGCCCACCGTGCGCGAGACTTCGACGTCGTCGAACAAACCTTCGCGGCCGTGCGCCTCAACGTCAATCAGCACGTCGCCCTGGGCCCACGCGCCCAGCGTCTGTCCGAGTGCCGCCAACAGCACTTCGTTGGTCCGCGTGCGATAGGCCGCGTTGGCCCTCTCGACCAGATCGGCGGTCTGCGCCGCATCAAATTGAATGACGATTGAATCCGCATCGGCGGACGTGCCGTCGCCGTCGAAATCACGGGGCAACCGCGCCGGACGCCGATCGGCCAACGTGCGCCAATAGGCGACTTCGTGTTGCAGCTCGAACGATTCGGCATAGCCGGCCAACCGCTCGGCCCAGTGCTTGAACGAGCTGGTCTTGGCCGGCAACCTGGGCGGGCTGCCCGCTTGCAATTGCGTCCAGACCGTCGCCAGGTCTTCGAGCAGAAACCTCCACGACACGGCGTCGATCACCAGATGATGCACGATCAATAACAGCCGGGCCTTGCCGTGCCCCAAATCGAACCAGGCGGCACGGGCCAGCGGGCCGCACTCGAGATCGAGACTGGCCTGCAACTCGGCGGCGGCCGCCGTCAACGCCGGCCCTTGCTCGGATGCGGACCGCTGCGAGAGATCGGACCGCGACACAGGCCACGCGCCTTCCCGCGCGCCGTGCCATTGTCGCCAGCCTTCCGGCCCGCGCGCGAACCGCAGTCGCAAGGCATCGTGCTGCTCGACGAGCCGATCGACGACTTCCGGCAACCAGCGGTGATCGAATGTCGGGGCGACGTCCAGCAACACCGCCTGGTTGAAGTGGTGCGGATCGACCACCTCGTCCGACAAGAACCAGTGTTGAATCGGAGTCAGCGGCACGCCGCCCTCGACCGGACCCTGCTCGGCGGCCGCGATGACGCCCTCGACCGCGGCCAGCTCGGCGATCGTCTGGTGCTCGAAAATCTGACGAGGCGCAAACCGCAGCCCGGCCTCGCGGGCCTGCGAAACCACCTGGATCGTCAAAATCGAATCGCCGCCCAGCTCGAAGAAATTGTCGTGGACGCCCACGCGGTCGAGCCGCAACGTTTCCTGCCAGATTCCGGCCAGGATCGTCTCGGTCTCGTTGCGAGGCGGCGTATAAGACCGTGCCGAGCTTTCCCACACGGGCGCCGGCAGGGCGTCGCGGTCGAGCTTGTGGCTGCGATTCAACGGCAAACGCGCCAGCGGCACGAAGGCCGCGGGCACCATCGAGTCGGGCAAGCGGCTCCGCAGCCAGGCCCGCAGCGCGTCGTGGGCCGGCAAAGATCCGTTCGCCGGCACAAGGTAGGCCACCAGGCGTTTGCCGGCAGGGGCGTCGTCACGGGCGATCACGGCGGCCTCGCCGACCTCCGGATGTTGCGTCAGCACGCGCTCGATTTCGCCCGGCTCGATCCGCAGGCCACGCAGCTTGATCTGCTGGTCGCCTCGGCCAAGGAATTCGAGATTCCCGTCGGGCCGCCAGCGGACGAGGTCGCCCGTGCGATAGAGCCGCGCACCCGGCGCGTCGCTGAACGGATGCTGGACGAATCGCTCTTGTGTCAAATCGGGCCGCCCGTGATAGCCCCGCGCCAGCCCCGGCCCGCCGAGATAAAGTTCGCCCGGCGCGCCGACGGGCACGCCTTGCCGGCAATCATCGAGCACGTAGACTTCCGTCGCGGCGACCGGCCGGCCGATGGGTAGCTTGCGATCGGTCGGCCAGGCGTCGAGCGCAGCGGGCAACTCGTAAACAAGGTTCGTGACCGTGGTTTCCGTAAGCCCGAATTCGTGCAGCAGCCGTGTGCGGCCGCGGCACCGCCGGAGCCAACGGTTGAGCGTCTCTGCCTGCGGGGCCTCGCCACCGATCACCTGCACGCGAAGATGCTCGAAGATTTCGTCGTCGTCGGTTTGCCATTCGTGCAGGCACTGCTGCCAAAGTTGCGGTGGAATATGGGCCACCGTCACCCGCTGAAGCCGGCAGATATCCAGGATGCCGCGGCCCGTCAGTTCCGCCGTCGGCGGTCCCAGCACCAGGGCCGCTCCGCGCATCAACGTGGGAAAGATTTCTTCGGCGGCCACGTCAAATCCGGGCGAGATAAGCTGCAGCACGCGGTCGCCGGCCGTCAGCTCATATTGATCGGCCATGGCGAGCACCAGGTTGGCCAACGCGCCGTGCGCAACTTCGACCCCTTTGGGCTGACCGGTCGAGCCGGAGGTGTAAATGATGTATGCCAGGCTGTCGGCCGTGGCGCGATTGTCAGGCGGAGCGGTTGGATAACGATCGAGCTGCGACTCACGGTCGAGTACGATTTCTTCGGCTTCATGCGGGGGCAACCGCTCGGCCAGGCCGCTCGACGTTATGACCGCACGCGGCTGGGCGTCGGCGAGCATGTGCGCCAAACGTCCCGATGATTCGTGCGGATCGAAGGGCACGTAGGCGCCGCCCGCCTTAAGCACGGCAAGCATGGCGATCACCAGCTCGACGGAGCGATCGAGGAAGAGGGCGACCGGCACTTCTTCTCGCACGCCCAGTGCCTGGAGGTAATGGGCCAACTGATTTGCTCGCCGGTCGAGCTCGGCGTAGCCCAACCGCCTTGGGCCGTCGACGATGGCCGTGGCCGCCGGGCCGCGCTCGACCTGCCGGGCTACAAGCTGGTCGACGCGCAAGGCCGACGCCTCGCACGTAACAGCGCCATCCGTTTCTGACCGTCGCGGTGGCTCATCAACCAGCGGCAGCCGCCTCACGGGCCGGTCCGGACCGCTGACAATCTCGCTCAGCAGCCGCTGGAACGAGGCCGCGATATGCTCGACGGTCCCGGCATCGAACAACTCGGTATTGTAGATCAGCGACGCCTTCAGCCCGCTCGACTGCTCCTCGACGACGAGTCCCAGGTCGAAGCTGCCGATGCGCGTGTGATCGATTTCGATTTCGCCCAGCGACAGCCCGGCGGTTTCGACGGTCTGCCAGGGAAGGTTCTCGAACACGAACACGACGTTGAACAACGGCGAGCGGCCGGCCTCGCGCGGCGGCGACACCGCATCGACGACTGCCCGCAACGGAGCGTCCTGGTTGGTCAGCGCGTCGAGCACCGTCTCACGAACGTGGGCCAGGAATTCGCGGAACGTCGGTCCACCCGAAAGATCGCTCCGCAAGGCGAGCATTTGGACGAAATAGCCGATGGTCTTGTCAAACTCGCGACGGGGCCGGTAGGAAACGGGCGAGCCCACGCAGACATCGTGTTGCCGCGCGTAGCGGGCGAGCCAGGCTTGAAAGGCCGCCAGCAAAACCATGTAAGGCGTGGCACCCTCGCCACGCGCCAATTCGTACAGCGCATCGGACTGACGGCCGCTCACCGTCCAACTCACCGCCGCTCCGCGGAACTTGCCTTCCGCCGAACGAACACGGTCGGTCGCCAGATCGAGCGGCTGCACTCCGTCCAGCCGATCTTTCCAATGCTCGATCTGTTTGGCAACTTGCGGCGTCGCCAGGCACGATTGCTGCCAGGCGGCAAAATCGGGATAGTGCCAGAGCACTTCGTCCAGCGCGGCGGGCCGCCCGGCAAGGTCCGCGGCATAAAGCTCCGCCAGCTCCTTGAGGAAGATCGCCAGCGACCAGCCATCGCAGATCAGATGATGGGCCACGATCACCAAGCGGTGTTCCACGTCGCTTATCTGTCGTAGCGAGGTCCGCAACAAAGGGCCGCCCGATAAATCGAACTTCGCGTTCGCCGGCCGCCATTCCGGCGTCTCACGATCGATGGTGGCTGGGGCAGAAGCTGGCCGGGTTTGGCTAGGCCATTGCAAAGACGCCCTCGGCCAGCGATGCCCCGGTGGTGGCGCTACCGGGGCATCGCCGCGGCAGAGCGTCAGGCGCAATCCAGATCCATCGCGCGGCTCTGCCCCAGCCACCGCAACCTCGGGTTCGGTCGTTCCGTCGATGATTTCCAACGCTGAGTTCTGCCGCTGGGCAACGATTTGCCGCGGCTGGCCGTCGCAAACAGGGAAGCGCGTCCGCAGCGCCTCGTGCCGGGCAACCACCGCCGCAAGGCTTCGTCGTAATGCCGGCACGTCCAGGGCACCTCGCAGGCGGATTGACGCCGTCAGGTTGTATCGCGGCTCGCTTTCGAGCTGCTCCAGAAACCAGATTTGCTCTTGCGATCTCGATAACGGCAGCGGCTGCGACCGGTCGGCGCAGGTCACAGGCGGCAGCACATCGCCGGACCGCTGTTCGTCCGGCTGATCGAGCCAGGCAGCCAGGCTGGCGACGGTCGGGCGCGAGAAAAGCGTTCGCAACGGCAAGTCCACTGCGAATGCATCTTCGATGCGCGCGGCCAACTGGCCGGCCAGCAGCGATTGACCGCCGAGGTCGAAAAAGTTGGCGTGTACGTCGAGCACTTCCGTCCCCAGCACCTCAGTCCACAAAGCGGCCAGGCTTCGTTCTGTTTCGTTTCGCGGCGCAACCGCCGATGCCGTCGGCCTCGCGCCGTCGCAACGAAGCGGCTCGTCACGCCATTCGGCAATCACCGGCAAACTGCCCGAAATAAACTGGTCGCGGCAACCGCGGCGCTGCTTCTTGCCGCTGGAGGTCTTGCCCAGCGTGCCGGCCGGGATGAGCACGACGGCGGCCGGTGCCACGCCGTGTGCCTCGGCGACCTGCGCGCGGATGCGATCGATCAGCGCCTGCGTGTCGGCCTTGCGCGGACGGACGACCTCTTGCGCGATCGCCAGCCGCTCTTGGCCGCCGACCTCGATGGCGAACGCAGCGCCGCCGTCGCTCTTCAGCAGCGGATGCGTCCGACTGACGGTCTCTTCGATGTCGTCGGGGTAGTGATTGCGTCCGTGAATGATAATCAGCTCTTTCAATCTTCCCGCGACGAACAACTCGCCCTGGTCGATGAAACCGAGGTCGCCCGTGCGAAGAAAACGGCCCTCACGCTCGCCGGCCGGCGAGGCGCCGAAGCTGGCGGCGGTCTCGTCAGGGCGGTTCCAATAGCTTTGGGCGATGCTGTCGCCGGCGACCCAGATTTCGCCGACGTGTCCGTCGTCAAGCGGCTGACGGGTTTCCGGATCGACGATCACGACTCGTTGTCCGGCGACGGGCCGTCCGCAACCGACCAGGCGCCGCACGTGCCGGTCGTTTTCGTCGGCGGCGACGGCCCGTTTGCGGTCCAGCGCGGCGGCGGCAAACGATCGCACGATCGGATCCTCAACGTCGGAGCCGCCCGACACCATCAGCGTCGCTTCCGCCAGCCCGTAGCAGGGATAGAAGGCCCGCCGGCGAAAGCCGCACGCGGCAAACGTCTCGGCAAAGCGGTCGAGCGTCTCCGGCCGCACCACTTCGGCCCCGTTCAAAGCGAAGCGGAGGCTGCTCAAGTCAAGCTGAGCGCGGTCTTCGGCAGTGACTTTCCGCAGGCAGATGTCGTAAGCGAAATTCGGCGCCGCCGTGATCGTGCCCCGATGTCGCGAAATGGCCTGCAGCCAGCGCACCGGCCGCTGCATGAACGAAATCGGCGACATCAGCACGTTCCGCCGTCCGCTGTAGACCGGCTGAAAGATGCCGCCGATCAGGCCCATGTCGTGGTAGGCGGGCAGCCAAAGGACCGCCACGTTGTCTCCGCGATCGACCGCGGCGTGGATCGACGCCAGATTGGCCATCAGGTTGGCGTGCGTGATGGTGACGCCCCGCGGTTCGCCCGTCGAGCCGGAAGTGTATTGCAGCAAGGCCGGTCGCCCGCGGTCCAAGGCCGGCAGCGCGACGGCGGGAAGAACATGCGGGCTGTCCTGGGCGACCTGGTCGGTGGCCAGCGACGATTCAAGACCTGCGACGTGCTGAAACAAGGGCCGCGTCCAATCGAGCGTGGCTTGCGTCGCCAAGAGCCACTTCGCACCGGCATCGTGGACGATCGAGCGAAGTCGAGGCAACGTGCGATCGACGCGGAAAGGGTCGGGCGGATAGACCGGCACGGCGATCACGCCGGCATAAAGACAAGCATAGAGGGCCGCGATGTAATCCAGCCCCGAGTCATAGACCAGCAACGCGCGGCTGCCGGTCGCGCCGCCGTCGATCAGCGCGGCGGCGATGGCCAGCGCCCGCCGGTCGAGTTCGGCATAAGAGAGTGGCTGCTTGTCGTCCTCGCCGTCGGCCAGAAAGGTGAAGGCAATCTCATCAGGCTGGTGCTCGCCGCGCCAGCGCAGCACGTCGGCGATGGTTTGCGCCTCCGGCGGAGCACGAAATAGGGGAGACGATGGCAGCGATTGACCAATCATTGACTTCTGCGGAAAACGCAAGTTAGCGACAACAGCGTGGGGTGGGGGCGGTAAAGACGCGCGCAGGACATCAACTCGCCAGGCAAGAGGCAGGCTACCATAGCCTAGCATATTCTACGCATCTTACGCAGTCGGAACGCCCGAACGGCCCAAATCGTTGCATCAAATTCGGTGCCAAGTTAACCTGATAAGATACTTTGCGATCGCGGTTGTTGGTCGATCGAATCCGTGCGGGCAACGGATGCAATGAGCCTCTTATCACGGCACGGCAAATCGTCGGCGTTTTTCAAGCCGGGCTCGACGGTCGCCCTGGCGCAGCGGCTGGCCGACGACCTTGCCCGGCGCTGGGCCGATGGCGAACGGCCCGACGCCGAAGAGTATTTCGCCCGATACCCGCAATTGGCCGGCCGGGCCGATACCGCTCTGGCGTTGATCTATGAGGAGATGCGCCAGCAGCGCGAGTCGGGCCGCCCGATGCAGGAATCGGAATGGCTGCGGCGTTTTCCCCGCTGGCGGCCGCAAATCGAAACGCTGCTGGCCTGCGACAAGCCGCCGGAGGGCCATAGCATCGATGTCTGGTTTCCCAAGCCGGGCGAAACGTTCGGCGAGTTTTTGCTGCTCGACCAGCTTGGGCACGGCGCTCACGGCTGCGTCTATTTAGCGCAGCAGACGTCGCTGGCCGATCGGCCGGTGGTGCTCAAGGTGGCCTCGCTGGCCGGTCAGGAGCACCTGTCGCTGGCCCGCCTGCAGCACACCTACATCATGCCGCTCTACTGGGCGCAAGACGACGCGTCGCTTGGCCTGCGGGCGTTGTGCATGCCTTTTTTCGGTGGCGCGAGCTTGTCGCGTTTGCTCGACCGGTTGGCCGAGGTGCCGCCGGCCAGACGGAGCGGCCGCGATTTGTTTCAGGCGCTGGTGGCGGCCACCCAGGGCGAGCGGCTGGCCCCGCCGGTGCAAGGCCCGGCCTGCCGCGCCCTCGAAAAGGCATCTTACGTGGACGCCGTCTGCACCATCGGCGCCTGCCTCGCCGAGGCCCTCGATTACGCCCATCAACGCAACGTGGTACACCACGATATCAAGCCATCGAACGTGTTGATTGCCGCCGACGGCCAGCCGCTGTTGCTCGACTTTCACCTAGCCCAGCCGGCGTTGGAGCCGGGACAGATCGTGGTTCCCTGGCTGGGCGGCACACCCGGTTACATGGCGCCCGAGCAAGAGGCGGCGCTGGCGGCCATGGAGGCCGGGCAGCCTGTTCCCTGCAAGGTCGACGGCCAGGCCGACGTGTTCGCCTTGGGCCTGCTGTTGTGCGAGGCCCTGGCCGGCAAGCACCCGCCGGCCGGAGAAGCGCCGGCGCGCTGGCTGCGCCGCGCCAACCCTCAGGTGAGCGCCGCACTGGCCGACCTGCTGGCCAAGTGCATGGCCCGCGAGCCGGCTCAGCGTTACCCGAACGCCGCCGCGCTGGCCGCCGATCTTCGTCGCCACCTCGCCCATCAGCCGCTGGAGCACGTCGCCAATCGCAGCCTGCATGAACGCTGGGCCAAGTGGCGCCGACGGCGGCCGCACGCGCTGATCGGCATTTTCCTGGTGGCGGCGCTGGTGACTTCCTGCCTCGTGATCGCCAACACCATGCGTCAACGATGGCTCGAAGCCGAGCGGGCACTGAAAGAGGCCGAACTGGAAATGGAAGCGGGCCGCTTTCAGTGGGCCAAAGTGGCCATCGATCGAGGGCTGTTTCTGGCCGCCGATCTTCCTTGGCGCGGCACGTTGGTGGGCGATTTGCAGTCGGCGGCGGTGGTCGCGCAGCGGGGCTACCTGGCCGAGGAGCTGCACCAGGTCGTCGAGCGGCTGCGGGGGGTCTACGGTGCCGAGGGTCTCCCCGGACCCGAAGCGCAGCGGCTGGAAACCGAAGCACACCGCTTGTGGGAACAACGGCAGTTGATGCTCGAACACGAGCCTGCGCGCCCCAGGTCGGAGTCGCCGGTGAAGCAAGATCTGGTCGACCTGGCGGTTTTCTGGTCCGACGTGCATCTGCGCGGCGCCGGCGACGAGGGCCGGGCCGGTGCTGCGCGAGAAGCCTTGAACGTGCTTATCGAAGCCGAGCGTTTGGCCGGCGCGCGGCTCGTGCTGGCGCGCGAACAGGCCAAGCTGGCGCAGATCGTGGGCGACGGGCCGTGCCTGTCGAAGGCGCTCAAAAACGCCGGCTCGCTCTCGCCCGCATCATCCCGGGAGCATTACGCTCTGGGACGCATCGCCTATTCCGCCGGCGACATGGAGCAGGCCAACCGCTATTTCACGGCGGCCATCGCAGCCGACCCGCACTCGTTATGGTCGAACTTCTATCACGGCCGTGCGGCCTTCGCCTTGCAGCGCTTCGACGAAGCGCTGACGGCCTACACGGTTTGTGTGGCGCTGGCCGATCAGGCGGGTTGGTGCTATTACCACCGCGGCCTGGCCAGATTGAAGCTGGGACAAGACCAGCTTGCGCGCAGCGATTTTGATCGGGCGCTGGCGCTCGACTCGTACCTGGCGGCAGCGTGGCTGGAGCGCGGCATGCTCGAGTGCCGCGAAGAGCGCTACGGGGAAGCGCTGATCGACCTGGAGCGAGCAAGCGCCGAAGGCGCGGACGCCCAGGCGGTGGCCTACGGCCTGGCGCTGGCCTACGCCGGCAAAGGTGATCGCGAGGCCGCGCTGGAGCAGCTTGCGAAGCTGTTCGCCCGCCAGCCCGATCATCAAGGCGGCCGGAAGTTGGCCCAATCGCTACGGCGCGAGACGCCGCCGCAGCACGCGCCGAGCGAGTAGGCCGGTATCGCGTTTGCTCTGGCGGCCGGGCATGGAACTTTTCGATCTATGAACCAAAAAGAGCTCGATCAGTGGCATATGCGTCGGGCATTGGAGTTGGCCGCGCAGGGCACAGGCCGCGCCGAACCCAATCCTCTGGTGGGCTGCGTGATTGCCCGCGGGGCCGAAGTCATCGCGGAAGGATGGCACGGCGCCTACGGCGGCCCGCACGCGGAGATCGACGCACTCTCGCTGGCCGGCCGGCGCGCCGCGGGCGCCACGGCCTACGTCACGCTGGAACCTTGCTGTCACTTCGGCAAGACGCCGCCCTGCACAAAGGCCTTGGTTGCCGCCGGCGTGCGCCGCGTGGTCGCGGCCATGCCCGACCCCTTTCCGGAAGTGTCGGGCCGCGGCGCCGCCGAACTGGCCGCTTCCGGCATCGAGGTGGAGTTGGGCGTGCTCGAACAAGATGCCCGGTGGCTGAATGCGCCCTATCTGAAGCTTGTCCAAAGCGAGCTGCCGTGGGTGATCGTCAAGTGGGCGATGACGCTCGACGGCAAAATCGCCACCCGCGCCGGCGACAGCCGCTGGATCTCGAGCGACGCCTCGCGCCGCTGGGTACACGAGCTGCGCGGCCGCGTCGACGCGATCGTGGTCGGCAGCGGAACCGCGCTCGGCGACGATCCCTTGTTGACCGCCAGGCCGCCGGGGCCGCGACGAGCGACGCGGGTCGTCGTCGACTCGCAAGCGACGTTGCCGCTGGAAAGTCAATTGGTGCAAACGGCGGGCGAATTTCCGGTGATCGTTGCCGCGGCCGCTTCAGCCCCCGCGGAGAATCGCCACCGGTTGGCTGACGCGGGGTGCGAAGTGCTGTCGCTCTCCGGAAGCGGCCACGCCGAACGGCTCAACGAGTTGCTGACGGAGCTTGGCCGCCGCCGCATGACCAACGTGCTGGTGGAAGGGGGCGAACGGTTGCTCGGCCACTTGTTCGCTCTAGGTCAGATCGACGAGGTGCATGTCTTCGTAGCCCCGAGACTGGTTGGCGGAGTTGAAGCGCCGTCGCCCGTCGGCGGTTCCGGCGTGGCCCGCATGGCCGACGCTCTTTCGCTGCACGGCGTGCAATGGCGAGAAGTGGACGGCGACCTTCATTTTTCCGGCCGCACGCGGAAAATGCAGATCAGGTGAATTACAACCCTCACAAGCCGGCCGAATGAGCTATTTTTCTTGCGGTCGCATCGGCCGACACCGGCAGAATCGGAGCGACCGACACCGCGGCCGTTGCCAATTTTCGACCCCAACGATGGAAAACTTCCATGATGAAGAACGTCCGCATCCATAAGCGGGGCGTTGAACCATTTCAAAATGAACAGTGCTTTCACTGCCCTGCTGCCGCGAGCCGTGGGTTTTGACTCCGCCTCGACGGATGCCCCAAAGCCCGTCCGCGACGGAAGATGGAGTCGCAGGGGCGAATCGGCTAGAATCGGTATCGCTGGAACACTCCGGAAAACACGGCGGGATTTTGCATGGCGGATTCGACATGAACGATTTTGAATTGAACCGGCGGCAAGCCCTCATCGCGAGCGGTTTAGGCGTGCTGAGTCTCGGCATGCCGGGAGCCGTGATGGGCAGCGACAAGGTCGATGCTTCGGGCAAGGCCGTCGCCGCGGACAAATCTTGCATCTTTGTCCTGCTCTGCGGAGGGCCCAGTCACGTTGACACCTGGGATATGAAGCCGAACGCGCCGCAGGATTATCGCGGGCCGTACCAACCCATCTCCACCAGGGTGCCGGGCATGCTCATCAACGAGATGCACACGGAGCTGGCCAAGGTGACGGACCACTTCACGCTCATCAATTCCATGTCGCATCCGGGCGCGATCAGCAATCACTTCGACGCGATGCACAATCTGCTCAGCGGCCAATCGGAGAAGCGCGTGCAGGAGGGCCTGCCGGACGATCAGCCCTACCTGGGCTCGTTCGTCGCCAAACACAAACCCAGCAAACGCAATTTCGTCTCCAACGCATGGCTCATCAAATGCGTGGGACCGCCCGTCTTTTGCGCGCCCAACCTGGGCATCGGCGGCTACCTCGGCTCGGCTTACGCGCCCGTGTTTATCGGCTCGGCCGACAACCATCCGGCCATGAGCGACTTCAAACCACCGCAGATTTACGACCCCTACGATAAGGACCGGTTCGACACGCGCAAACGGTTGCTCGGCGGGCTGGAGTCCGACAGGTTCGATCAGCTCCGGCACGTCAAGGACTGGTCCGATCTGCGCGAGAAGACCTACGACGCCATGACGCGGGCCGAAGGCCGGCAGGCGTTTGAAATGAGCCGCGAACCAGACAAAGTCCGCCAGCGATATGGGATGCACCCGCTCGGGCAGAACCTGCTGCTGGCACGGCGGATGGTGGAGTCGGGCGTTCGCTTCGTCACCGTCAACGGCTGGACCGGGCAGGCCGAGCACGACAAAGCCGGCCCGCCGAGCAGCAGTTGGGACATGCACGGCGGAAACATGGGCATGGGCAACGCCTTCGGCGACGGTTCTTACGGCATGGGATTCTGTTTGCCTCGACTGGATCAGGCGCTGGCCGCGTTGCTTTCCGACCTCAAAGAGCGCGGCATGCTGGACCAGACGCTGGTCGTCGTGACCGGCGAGTTCGGCCGCACGCCCCTCGTTCTGAAGCAGGATCCTCCCGGCCGCCAGCACTGGCCGCAGTGTTTCTCCGCCATCCTGGCCGGAGCGGGCATCGCCGGGGGCCGAGTGTACGGCAAGTCCAACAAGTACGGCGAGTATCCCACCAGTAACCCGGTTCGCCCCGAGGAACTGGCGGCGACCATCTACCACGCCCTCGACATTCCCATCAACAATCCGCAGGACGCCAGCGGCATCTCGCGCACCTTGACCACGGGCCAACCGATCCGGGAATTGTTCGGATAGACGCGCCTTGTCAGCACTCGAACGCCGCTGTTCGCCGCGCACGAAAAACCTCGTGCGCCGGCGAAGACGCGCAACTCGCCGCGAAGACGCGCAACTGGTGCGCAATAAGTTCCACCGTCCTCTTATCCCGCCCACGCGCGCCCCGCGAATCGTCTCCGCCCGTCCGTATCGTCGCCTGCGACTGGCTTGGTCCGTTCCCGCGCAAACCCGTTGAATTGGACGCGCGCGATCACGCACTGTCCCTCGGCCTTTAGGAGTTTGGGTGCAACGTTGCAACGTTGCAACGGATCCCCCCGCTAGCATGGATTTGTTCGGGGCGCGGGACGCGTACTTGAGCGTCTTGGCTTTGCGCACCAGCGTTTTTGGGCCCAAACTCAACCAGCGAAGCATCAGGGGAAATGTTTCGCCTGAACCGACCGGTCGCAGGAAATCTGCCGAGCGCCTATTGACTACATCCATAGTCATCGCTAATATGACTACGTCAGTAGTCACAGGAGCCTGCTCGTGCCACCGCCCAAAGAACCGCTCGGCCGCTTGGAACTCGAGGTCTTGCAGCACATCACCGAACATCATCCGATTACGGTGCGCGAAGTGGCGGCCCATTTCGCCGCGACCACCGGCCAGGCCCGCACCACGGTGCTGACCGTCATGGAACGGTTGCGGGAGAAGGGCTATTTGAAACGCCGCAAGGATTCCGGCGCACATCGCTATACGCCCACGATCTCCAAAGCGGATCTGCTGCACCGATTGGTGAGCGGCTTTGTCGACGAGGTGCTGGGCGGCGAGGTCTCGCCCTTCGTGGCCTATCTGACGCGCTCGTCGTTGCTGAACGACGACGAGGCCCGTAAGTTCAAAGATCTTCTCCAACGCCTTGAATCTCGTGAAAGAGGGGACTCATGAGCCAATTTTTGCAAAACTTCGAGCTCTGGGGCGAAGCGTGGATCACCAGCTTGGCGAGGGCTTCGTGGCAGGGGGCGATTGCCATTGCCCTCGTCTGGGCGATCACCCGCTGGCCGAGGTTCCTTTCGGCTCGGGTCGCTTGCTGGTTGTGGCGCCTCGCTTGCCTCAAGCTGCTGGTTGCCCTGTTCTGGATTCAGCCGCTGTCGTTGCCAGTGCTTCCCGCCGAGCCGGCGGCTCCCGTCGCGCCCGAAACGGTGTCGTCGCACGTCGCGCTGCCCGTTGCCGGCGAGCCACCCGCGCAGGCCGTCGAGCAGTTCGACGCCGCCAGGCCGGTCGTGCCGATGCAAGGCGGCCCGGGGCCTTTTTATGGTGGCCTGCTGCTCGTGCTGTGGGTGGCGGGCGCCGTAGTTTCGCTGGGCGGCATCGCCAGGCAGTGGCTCGCGGCCCGACGCCTGACGGCTTCCGCCACGCCGCAAGTGAGCGGTTCGCTGAGCGAGGCCTGCCGGCAGGAGGCGGACCGGCTCGGGCTACGCCGCCCGCCGCGGCTGCTCTTGTCGCCGCGCGTCGACAGTCCCCTACTCGCCGGCATCTGGCGGCCGGCCATCGTGTTGCCGGCCCGCTTGGAGGCCTTCGATGCGGGCGAGTTGCGGCTGATGCTGGCCCATGAATTGGCACACCACCGGCGGCGCGATCTGGCCTGGAACTGGCTGCCGACGGCCGTCCGGGCACTTTTCTTCTTTCACCCGCTGGTGTGGCTGATGGTGCGCCGCTGGTCCGAGGCCCAAGAAGCGGCCTGCGACGAGTTGCTCATCCAGGGGCGGCTGGCCCAGCCCGTCGAGTATGGCCGCCTGCTGTTGAAGCTGGCCGCGCGAGAGCCACTGCCGACCCGGTCCGCGCTGTCCACCGCCAGCGTATTGGGGGCTTTTCGCAACCTTGAACGGAGGATGATAGTCATGTCTCGCGTCCGACCTTATTCGTTTCGTCGCCTGGCTCTTGCGGCCGGCGTCTTCGCACTGATCGTCGCATTGAGCGTCGTCCCCTGGAGGCTTGCGCCTCAGGCCGCGGCCGCGGCCGTGGCTGCAGATGATAAACCGGACGCGGCCAAGCAGCCCGAGGCATTACCCGGCAAAATCTATGTGTGGGTCATCCTGGACCTGAGCAGCGACGCGCCCTTCCCGCACAACTATCAAGGAGTGATCGAGGTCGATCCCAATACCGGCTCCTGGCGAAAGGTCGGCCCGCTGGGGCAAAGGATGCGGCTCTCGCCCGACAGCAGCCGGGTGGCCTACAGTGAGTTCAAACCTCAGGGGGCGCCGGGCAGCGGCGGCACTTCGGATCTCTTCCTCGCGGACATTCAGAATCCGCAACCGATTAAACTGATGGAAGGTGGTTCGCTGCTGGCCTGGTCGCCGGATGGGCGACGACTGCTGTACCATGTCAACGACGGCAGCGAGGGCTGGTACGGCACGTCATGGTTGCTGGAACTGGCGACCAAAGAGAAGCAAAAACTCCCCATCCCCGAAACCGAACAGGTCGAAGACTGGACGTCGAACGGCAATTGGTTGGTGACGATTTCAGGCCGCCACTCGAAAGAAAAGAACGGTTATCAGCTCTACATGATGCATCCCGACGCCACGGGAGAGCGCCGCATAACACAGGACAGATCAGCGAACTTGTACCCGCGTTTCTCTCCCGACGGCAAACAAATCGCGTACCACCGCTTCACGCTCGCGGAAAAAGGCGGCTTGTGGATCGTCGATGTCGAGGGTTCGAATGCCCGGCAGGTTCTGGCCGAGCAGGAGAACGCGACCATCGGCGGCTTGTGCTGGTCGCCCGATGGCCGCTCGTTGGCAATCAAGGTGGTGGAAAACATCAACGAACCTCGCAAAAAAAAGGCGCGGCTCGAAATCGTTGCCGCCGCCGGCGGCGAACCTCGCGCCTTGCAACTGAAGGACGTCACAGTCATTCATTTCATGCAAATGCCCGAGTGGCGCATCGTCACAGCCGATCCTCCGCACGAACCGACCGTCAGGGCTCAAGACCAGCCGCCACGCCGCGGGCAGCCGGCAATACCTGGCGGCCCGATGGGCGCGCAGATTGATACGCCCCTCCAGCTTCTGAGCACCTCGCAGGTGGGCGACGAAGTGCGCAAAGAGCTTGCCATCAGCGAGGAACAGGAGAAACAGATTCAAGAAGCATTCGCGCCGTTGAAGGAGCTCAACGGCGATCTTCGGGAGGCCCAGAAGCTCGCGCCCGAAGACCACCAAAAACGTTTGGAAGAGATTCTCAAAAAGAGAGTCGAAGAGACCAAGCTGGCTGAGGAAAAAGTGAACCGGATTCTCAAGCCCGAACAGCGCCTGCGGTACAAACAATTGTGGCTACAGTTCCAGGGCATGCGCGCGTTTTTTCAACCCGAGCTGGTCAAGGAGCTCGGCCTGACGCGAGAGCAACAGGACAAAATGCGCGAGATCGCGGCAGCAGCGCGGCGCCCGGAGCCCGGCCAGCCCAGGTTACAGGACCTTTCGCAGCAGGAGCAGCAACAGTTTGTCGCTGACTGGGACGCGAGAAAGGAGAAGGCGAAACGTGAGATGCTGCACGTGTTGGCCGACGAACAGAAGACCAAATTTGCCGAACTAACCGGCAAAGAATTTGCTTTCCCAAGGAATCCTTTTGGAGAATACATCGTTCGGCCGACCGGCGAGCGAAGTCAACAAAAGACCCAGGAGGCGCCGCGCGGCCGTGTGGGCGACCGGCTCCGTCCCGGCCCCAGGTTCGGCACGTCCGTCGAGCTCTTGCGGTCGCCGGAGGTCCGCAAAGAGTTGGCAGTCAGCGATGAACAAACCCAAGAGATTGAGGAAGCCTTCGCGCCGTTGCTCGAGCTAAGCGGCGCTACCCGAGAGGCGCAGAACCTGAGCCCCGAAGAGCGGCAGAAACGCTTCGAGGAAACAAACAAAAAGGGAGTCGCAGCGAGCAAGTTGGTGGCGGAGAAAGTAGATCAAATTCTCAACCCCCAGCAGCGTACCCGACTCAAGCAGTTGTGGTTGCAATGGCTCCGCGCTGGCGCCCTCATTCAACCGGAGGTTGTCGAGGAACTCGGCCTGACGCAAGAGCAGCAGGACAACATCGGTAAGATTCTGAAGGTCGTGCAAAACCACCGACAGAAGGCGGCGAATCCGCCGCCCGGTCAGCCCGGTTTTCAAGACTTCTCCCAAGCGGAGCTCGATCAGTGGCGCAATGAGCTGCTAGCGCTGGAGGATAAGGCCGAGGCCGAGACGCTGGCCGTGTTGACCGACGAACAGGAGGCCAAGCTCGCCGAAATGAAAGGCAAGGAATTCGACTTTCCCGCTCGCACGATCATTGGGGACCGGCCGGGCGGTCAACGCCCGACGAGTCCCAAGCAATAAACGTAACGCGAGGCGCTGAGCCACAGCGGGCCAGTTCAGGCGGCCGCCTGGTCAAGCCTTTTTGTGAAGAAACCGCTCGCGCACCCAGTCGCGAAAGTTGCGGATCCAGGCGGTTTCGTCGGCCGCCAGTTCGAAGTCGAGAAACGGCTCCAGGTCTTTCACCCGCAGCATCGGGAGATTCAAGCTGAACTCGCGTTCGACGTACTTTCCCTCGGCGCCGAGCGAATAGGCGGTGAGTCCGTTTTTACGCCACCGCCAGATTTCCGGAACGCCGAGCGCCGCGTAGATACGCAGCCGCGGGACGACACTCCGGCTGATTGCCGTTTCCACGGCCAGGTCGGGCGGAGGACCGACCGCCAGATCGATGCGGCGGCGGTGGCAAACGTGGTGGTGATTGAGAATGTAAAAGCACCCATCCGGCTCCAGCCCCTTGGCGAGTTCGCCGCTCTTCCATGTCGTGTTTCCCAGACTCCGCCGCGGGATTCCCAATTCCTCAGCGAACGCTTTAATCATATCACAGATTAATTCTTTGATCGCTTCGTGGTCGGCCGAGGGACTCATCAGTTCGAGCCTCCCCTCATCGTAGGCCATGCGGACGTGCCAGTTTTCTTCATTGTCGCGCAACTGCTCATACAGTTCCCAGGATATGCCCGACAGCACGATCCGTTTTTCTCCCCTCAGCCGAACTTTTTCCGCGGTGGCCATGCAAGAACCCTTTGCCGACGTGCCTCACGCCATTCTATCGCCGCCGCGGCGGCCTCGCCACGCCGGTGTCAATGCGTCAGCGTTGAAGCAGAACTTGCCGTACCCAATCGCGGAACTGCGCGATCAGCGCCGCTGTGCCGGTCGGGCCCGGCTGGTTCAGGAAAGCAAGCAGGTCGGCGCCGGCCAGTCGGGGAAACGATACACTGTACGGGCGCACCTCGTAGACGCCGCTTTTGAGATTGTTGAAGGTCAATTCTGCCGAGGTCACGCGCCACACTTCGGGCACGCCCAGGGCGGCATAGATGCTCATCCGATCGAGCGAGCTGTGCTTGACGTCGATCTCGATCGCCAGGTCCGGAGGCGGATCGACGCCCAAGTCGAGGTGCGTCTTTCCCGCAAGCTGTCCCGCGCTGGCGATCCAATAGCAGTTGTCCGGCTCGAGCCCTCGGCTCTTACGTCGCCGCCTCAAGGTGACGGTGCGCCCCGGTTCGTACTGCAGTCGGAGTTCCTGGACGAGGACGTCGATCATTGCTCCCAGGACGTAGGCCGCCTTTTCGTGCTCCCAGAGTGGACTCATGATTTCCAGGGTCCCGCGGTCGTAGGTGAGCCTGAAGCGTCGTCTTCCCTCGAAGGCGCGCAGCAGCCTCGTATAGGTGCCCCAATCAATGTCGTGCAGCAGGGCCGCATCAGGCTTGACAGGTGATTGCGCGATGGACATGGATCGATCGAGCGCGAGAACTGGGGAGGATTTGCCCGGCCGAACGCATTTTACCATGCCGCGCGAACGCAGTGGATAGGCCTCCCGCGATCAGCGGCGATCCGCGTGCTAAGCTATGCTTTGCGTCGCGCGGCAAGTTGGGCCACGAATCGCTCGTGCTCGGCGGACCGCAGACCTTCCTGCAAGCGATCCAGCACCTGCCGCAGGTTTCCCGACAAAAGAGCGTTGCCATCGAGCCAAAGGCCGGGAAAGATTCGCGAGCGATAGAGTCCGTCGGCGTCGGGCGAAAGAAGCTGGTAGCGACCGTCGACCAGCATGTGCCAGCGGATTTCCTGCTCGAAGACCACGACGGCCAGATATTCGGGAATGCCGGCCGACTGATAAAGCCTGAATTTCTGGTGCAGATCGTAGGAGGCGGTAGAAACAGCAACTTCCGCAAGCAACTCGGGCGTGCCGTGCAGGAATTTGTCTTCGACCCACGAGCTGCCGCCATACTCCGGCAGCAACCGCAGATTTAGGTCGGGTTGCGGGGTGTCGTCGAGCAGGAACGACGTTGTGTTTCGGCCGCTGGCGGTGCGCGGCGTGGCAGCTTTGTAGGTGCTTAGCCAACCACCAACGTCTCCATCCATGTCGCCGTGCTCGGCAGAAACCGGGGAAGGCATGTAGACGGTCCCTTCGATCAACTCGGCCAGCTTGATGCTCGGATCGGCTTCCCAACGGCGCAAGAACTCGTCGCGGGTCAATTGATCGCCTGCCATCAGCGGCGCGACGCGCTGTTCGGTTACAATCGCCATAGTGCCACCTCGTGCTTCCATTCTAGGCGTCGGGCCGCGGAGCGCCAACAGTCCCGGCGCGTCCGGCCGTCCACGAAATTCTACTCCGCTTGCCTGCCGGCAAGCGAGTCCGTTGGCCTCACCCCCGCATCCGGCGCGTCTCTGGCGCAGGAGCCGGATCGGCTGGCGGTCTTTGGCGGTTGTCGGATTTGCGCGCGACGGCACGGGTTTGCAGAGAACGAAGAAGGAGAGCCAACGCGCCGGATCCGGTGAAAACGCTGTTCCAGGCGATCAGGTCTCGCATCGGCTCGTGCCGAGGCATCGCGGCGGCCAATGCCCCGCAGATAATGCAAGAGATCACCAATGCAAAGAACGCCCACGGCGGCTGCCACTGCCGTCCCTCGAGCTCCGCTGGCCTTGGCGATTCGAGCGATCCGCAGTAGGGGTTGTCGTCCACAAGACGGCCGGGGTACATGGCAATGACCATCGCCGTGACGTAGATCGAAAGGAGGATGGACCAGACGATCACGTCTTCGGCCGGCATCGGCCCGAGCGCGGGCATGTTGTGGGAAAGGATCATGAAGCAATCGAAGAGGATCAGCGGAAGCATGCCGACCATGAAGACGGCGACCTGCACTCCACGGACCAGCCTCGAGCAACGGTTGGATGCGATGTGCCGCATGCCGGCACGGAAGCGCAGAAACACCGCGGCGATCGGCAGCACGAGGGCCGCGATTTCCATGGCACCGCGACGATTCGGCAAGAGGACCTCGATCACCGATGGCGCGACCCAGATCACGATGGGCAAAAGTGCATCCCAGGTCACGACCCTCCGTAACCAGAAGCCGAAGTCGATACGTGCGATGACGAGCATGAGGACGACCCGTTGCGAGCGGCGGAGCAGAGCAGTGTTTATCTTACATCGCAGATCGCGGATCAGGGCCAAGATGGCCCTGCCACAACCGACCCGCGAGCAATTCTTCCACTACCGCCCGGCGGCCGCCTGGGTCAGCGGCGATTTCTCCGAGGCGACGCAGAACAGATGCTGCTCGCCGCGGAGGAGGATGCAGTTCGAGACCGGAACGGGCGAACCAATGATCGATTCGCCCATGTTGTTCTCAGCCAACAATTTGAATTGGTCGTTGGCGATGCTGGCGACAAACACGGTGCCGTCCTCGCGCGGCGCGTAGAGCTTGTCTGCGGCGATCAGCGGCGAGGCGTAAAAGTTCGCCCGATGCTTGGGAAACGCCCCCTCCCAAATCGTCCGGCCTGTGGCGGGGTCGATGCTCACGACCTGGCCGCGGTCGCGGACGAGAATCACCCGGCCCTGGTAAACGGCCGGACTCGGGACGAAGGTGCCAATATCTTCTCGCTTCCAGACATGGTTGGTTTGCGTGACGTCGCCGCTGCCCGTCAGCCGAATTCCATGAAGTCGCGGAATTCCGCGATCGTTGCGGCCGTAGGCAATCACCGCCATGTCACCCACGATCACGGGCGTCGCGATGGCGGGCCACAAGGCGTTGGCGCCCGGATTGAAATTGCCGCACGACCAGTTAACCTGCCCGTCCGCCGCGGTGTGAATGGTCAGATGTTCGGCGCCCCAAACCAGGACCGACTCCTGCCCCTGATGCTGAATGACCAGCGGCGTTGCGTAGCCGTGATCGCATTCGGTGGGCGTCGAGTAGTTGCGGGCGACCTTCCAGGCCAGTTCGCCGGTGGCTTTGTCGAAGGCGACCAACCACGACTCGCCTTGGTGCATGCGGGCCATGACGACGTACTTGTTCGTCAACACGGGCGAAGTGCCATGGTCCCAGAACAGCGTGTCTTTGCCATAACGCTCCACGAGGTCGGTCTGCCAACGCACTTTCCCGTCGCGTTCGACGGCCGCCAAGGTGCCGCTCTTGAAGAAGACGAACACAGCGTTGCCATCCGTCACCGGGGAGGCGTTGCACCCGGAGCCGTTGCGATGCTTCCCTGGGTTCTCTTTGCCGAAGACCGCCCGCCATTTCTCGGCGCCGTGTGAGTCGTAGCAGACGAGCGCGTCCTTCCCGTCGGCGGGAGAAGTCAGGTAGATCGTCCCGTCGAGCAAAATGGGCGTCGAACAACCCTTGCCCGGCAAGGGGGTGCGCCAGCGATAATGGTCTCCCCCGAACTGAACCGGGTAATTCCCCTGTTCAACGCTGCCATTGGCCATCGGCCCGCGCCACGAGAGCCAGTCCGTGGCATCCGCCGCCATGCCCAATCGGGGCGAAAAGAGAACCAACCACGCGGTAGCAAGCAGCATTCTGTTTGGCACGTTGTCGAAATCCTTTGAGTCTGGGTGAGGCGGTCTCGCGGCGTCATTATACAGGCGTCATTATACAACGGCCCGCCGCCCTGCGAAAAGGTAAAGCTTCGCCGAACGCGTTCCCATTTTCACACTAACCCGAAGCGCAAGCGAGGTTTTGCCGCCTTTTCACGCTCCTCGCTGGCGCTTCGGGTTGGTGTACGGTGCCTGCGTGAGAGCGGGTCCGCTCTCCAACGAAACCATCATCTCCCTGCTCAACAGCAGCTTCGTGGCAGTCCGCGTCGACGGGGTCTATCTCTCGCACAACGAGGCTGCCTCCAGCGAAGAAAAAGCGGCCTATCGGCGCCTGTTCGAAGAGTTCTCTCGCTTCAATCGCGAAGCCGAAGCCAAGGGCGCCGCAAAGGCCTCGATCGGCAGCGTACACGCCTACATCCTCGCCTCCGATGGCCGCGCCTTCGATTCTTTGCACGTGGCCGAAGCCAAGGCCAGTCGCGTGCTCGACATGCTGCGTTGCGCGATCGACGAGCTGAAACCCAAGGCGGGAGAACCGGTGGCCAAACCGGCCGCTCAGGCCGCGCCGCCGAAGGCGCCGCCCGGCTCGCTGGTTCCGCACCTGATCGCGAAGTGGTTGCCAAGCTTTACTTGCGGTTTTATCCAGACACCGAGGACAACGACCTCGCCGACAACCGGATCGACCGGGAGTCGCTGCGGGCAAAGGTCGTCTCGGTCGAAGAGGGCTTGGCGCGCGTGCGGTTGGATGGCGAGCTGAAAATGAAGCACCCTTTCTACCCCCGCCGCGACGACGACAACTTTGTCGAGGCGACGGTGGCCGGCTACTTCGATTATGAAATCGGCCCGCGCCGCATTCGCTCGCTACGGCTAGTGACCGACGAGGCCACCTACGGCAGTCCGCGACGAGCGCAGCATTTTGGCGTTGCAGTGCGGTCGGCGCCGTGAATAAATCCGCGCACCGCCGGGCTAAGATCCACCATACCGCCGGATGAGCTGCCTGAGCGACGCCTCGTAGCGGTCGCCGTGGGCCGCGATCGAAAAGCGGCGCTCCGTCGGGCCGACAACCTCAATCGTGATGTCCAGCCGTTCGTCGGGCAAGCAGCCGGCAACGCGGTCGGCCCATTCGATGACGACGACTCCGCCCGCCTGACCGCTGAGATACTCGTCGGCCCCAAGCTGCCAGAACTCGTCTTCGTCGCGCAAACGATAGGCGTCGAAATGAAAGAGCGGCGTCGTGCCGGGATACTCGTGCAGCAAAACGAACGTCGGGCTGGTTACGGATTCCGGATCGATGCCCAGGCCGCGGGCGATGGCGCGCACCAACCGGGTCTTTCCGGCGCCAAGCGTGCCGCACAAGGCGACGACCGCCGGGCGAGGCACGACGTTCGCAACTTCAATGCCGAGTCGCTCAGTCGCCGCTTCGTCAACAGCGTCATACTGAAACATGTGCATGCACTTCGAGACCAAGACCCGTGACCTAAGTCCCAAGACCCTTTTGCACGATCCGATCGACCAGCGCGATCGCTTCTTCACGACTGCGAACGGACTTCTCCAACTGAGCATCACGCACCTGGTCCAACAGGCTCTTGTAAATCTTCCCCGGCGGAATCCCGTGGTGAATCAGGTCGTCGCCGGTCAAGAGGGGCGGCGGGTTCAACTCATCGGGCGGCAACGCCAGCCGGCCGCGGCAATAGTCGACGTGCGACGCGTCGTGGCCGGCGGCCGCGGCGATGGCCGCGTGCAGCTTCAACAGGTCGTCGATTCCCTCGCTCGTCAACAGCCGCTGTAACCGCGGCCACGGCATCTGCTCCGCATTCAGCAGCGCGCGGTGCCGCTCGACGAGCCAAGAGGCCCGTTCCGCTTCTTTGTTCGACAGCCGCCAGCGCTGGCACACCTGGTTGACGATCTCAGCGGCCCGGTGAGCACCCTCGCCCTCCGGCGGCTCATGCCCCTGACAGGCTGCGGCGTGCAACAGCGCGGCCAGACCCAACGGAAACCGCGGCCGCTGAAGCCCATCGAGCACCGCCAGCGTCCGCCGCCAAAGATTGCCCAGCTCGGGCCGGTGCGGCGCGACCGGCGTATCGGCCAGCGGCACGAGTTCGGGCAAGATCGAAGCCAGCAAGCCCGTCTCGCGCAATAGGTCCGCCGCCCGCGCTCGGGCCGGCAAGACCAGCAACATCCGCATTTCCTGGGCGATTCGTTCGGCGCTGACGACGCTGACCGTCGGCGCCAACTCTACGATGGCCTCGCGCGTGGCGGCATCGAGCGCGAAGCCGAACGTGGCGGCAAACCGCACGCCGCGCAGCATGCGCAGCTTGTCTTCGCCGAAGCGGGCACGAGCATCGCCAATGGCGCGCACCACGTGCCGCTCCAGGTCGTCGATGCCGCCCACGAAGTCGATCACGCGCCGGCTTTCGTCGTTGGCCAGCGGATCGTAAAATAGGCCGTTGATGGTGAAGTCGCGGCGCTGGGCGTCGTCCTGGGCGGTGGTGAAGGTGACGCCGTCGGGATGCCGCCCGTCGCTATAGCCCACGTCGTAGCGAAAGGTGGTGACTTCGACGATGCCCGACTGCCGGGGGCCGACCACGGCCACAACGCCGAAGGCCGCGCCGATATCGAGCGTCTTGCGGCGACCGAAGAGATCGCGGATTTCGGCGGGCCGGGCGTTCGTGGCCACGTCGTAATCCTTCGGTTGCCGGCCCAACAGCAGATCGCGCACGCAACCGCCGGCCCAATACGCTTCGTGCCCCGCCTCGCGCAGCCGCTCGACGATCGACAGGGCAAATTCGCGTTGGCGGTCCGGATCGAGCTGGGCCACGGCGGAAGTCACGAGTAGGGTGGTTGATGCGGAGGCATTATATACCGCACGCGGCAGCAGATGAAATCAATACCGGTAGCCGGGTGCGTTCGTTGCCTAAATCAAAAGCAACGCGGTAGAATGGCCTGAAATCATTACCACCCACCGTTGATAGCCCATGTCCGAACTTGAATTGGAAATTCCCTGCCAGGCGGTCAAATCCAAGCTCGACGCGGGCGACGACTTTCTGCTGCTCGACTGTCGGGAGGCCGACGAATATGCGGTGGCCAAGATCGTCGCCGCGAGGTTGTTGCCGATGAGCGAGATTCAAGAGCGCGTGAGCGAACTTGAGCCGCACCGCGGCCGAGCGATCGTGGTCCATTGCCACCACGGCGGCCGCAGCCTGCGGGTGGCCCAGTGGTTGCGTCAGCAGGGTTTTGCCGCGGCCCAAAGCATGTCGGGCGGCATCGACGCCTGGTCGGCCGAGATCGACGCCAGCGTGCCGCGGTATTGACCCCCTCAAGCCAGCCAAGGATGCCAAGCAAATCAAGCTGACAACAGACTGCGCGGGAGTGGTCCTTTACGGGGTCAAGCAGGAGGGAAATTCCTCGCTGAAAGCGCCGATTCTCTTCCCGCGCACGTTTGGCGAGCGGCACATGGTGCTATGGAATGTCGACGGCGTGTACGGCAAGGAATTCTACAAAATCATCCCCGCATCCGCGGGTGAGGAGCTTTCAATTGTCGCTCAACTCAACAGCACGCTTGGAATCCTCCAACGCGAGCTGTTGGGGCTCGTGAATCTTGGGGACGGAGCGATCAAGTTTTCAGCAAACGACGTGGGCCTGTTGGCTCTAAAGGTATATGCGGACAGGTGTTACCGCTGGGCCATGACGCTAAATGCTTTTATTTTTCACAAGTGTTTTAGATCGCGATGATCGCTTGGCTTGCCGGCCGGACGGGGAACGCCTGCGCAACTGACAGAATCTGTCAGTTGGCCAATGGTGGGGTTACGTCCGCCTTGCGACCGGAAGTTCACTCCGCTTGCGGAGCAAGCGGGCTACGGTCCCTCCGCTTGCGGAGCAAGCGGGCTACGGGTGGCCGCGCAGCGGGCCGCGCCCAGCAGCGCGGCCTTGGCTGATAAGATCACCCGCACCGGAACCGCTTCCAACACCGGCCGCATGCGGCCCTTGGCGGCAAAAGACCGCATGAAGTCGCCCTGCCGGAGTGCCGCCACGTTCTTCGGCGCAATGCCGCCGCCAAGGTACACGCCGTCGGTCGCCATCAGCTTCAAGGCCAGGTTGCCCGCCTCCGCCCCATACAGCGAGACGAACAGACCCATCGCTTCAGTGCAGATCGGACAACAACCCTGCTGGGCCGCCAACGAAATCACCGCCGGAGGGTCGCCGGTCGCGATCTCGCGGGCCACCTCCGGCGATTCCGCCCCAGGTTTGATTCGGCACAGGTAACGATAAACGTTGTGCAGACCGGGGCCGGAAAGAACCCGCTCCCAAGATGCATGCCCGAATTCTTCCAAGAGAAATGCCAGCAGCCCGCTTTCCAACGCGTTGCGGGGCGAGAAATCGGCGTGCCCGCCTTCGCAGCCAAAGGGCAAGTGCCGCCGGCCGTCCCAGTAAAGCCCGGCTTCGCCCAGGCCCGTGCCGGCCGAGATCACGGCGGCGTTGCCTTCGCTATCAGCGGCGCCTTGGTTCAGCACGGCGAAATCCCGCTCGTCGAGCTGGGCGACGCCCCAGGCGTTCGCTTCCAGGTCGTTGATGAGCAGCGTTCGCTCGACGCGCAATTCGGCTGTCAGCCGGGCGGCGTCGATGGTCCAGGGAAGGTTCGTGGCCTGGCTATGGCCGTGCCGCACGGGTCCGGCCACGCCGAAGCAGGCCACCGAAGCTTGCAGCTTGTGCTGGTTGAGAAAGGCCAGCGCCAGCTCGTCGAGACTCGCGTGTTCGCGGCTGTGATACGTTTGTTCGACGACCGACGTGACTCGCAGCGAGCGGCCGTGGCCTTCGACTTGGAAGAAACCGACGTTGGTCTTGGTTCCTCCGACGTCGCCCGCCAGAATCATGATGGGTTTCTCCACTGCCGGCCGTCGGTGCCGATCAGTTCGTCGGCTTCCTTCGGTCCCCAGCTTCCGGCCGCATAGTTGGGAAACTTGCGCGCCGGCAAGGTGCCCCAAACGTCGAGGATGGGCTGCAAAAAGCCCCAGGCGGTCTCGACGAAATCGGCCCGCAAGAAGAGCGTGGCGTCGCCCTGCATGCAGCCATAGAGCAGCGTTTCGTAGCCCGTCAGCGGCTTCATGCCAAACGCCTGTTCGTAGCTGAAGTCCATCGTCACGGGGTGTGTCTCGATGCCGAAGCCCGGCTTTTTGGCCTCGAAACGCAGCGAGATCCCCTCGTCGGGCTGAATGTGCAAGATAAGCTGGTTGGCCGTCAGCCGTTCGACCGGAGTCTCGCGGAACAAGATCAGCGGCACGTGCTTGAACTGGATCACGATTTCCGTGACGCGCGTGGGCAGGCATTTGCCGGTGCGGATATAAAACGGCACCCCGGCCCAGCGCCAGTTGTCGATCGAGAGCTTCATGGCCACGTACGTCTCCGTGCTCGAATCGCGGGACACGTTGGGCGAGGCCCGATAGGCGGGCACGGGATGCCCGTCGACGGTGCCGGCCCCGTACTGCCCGCGCACCGCGTCGCGCAGCACGTCTTCTTCGTCGAGCGGGTGAATGGCCCGCAGCACTTTGGCCTTTTCGTCGCGCACGGAGTCGGCGCTGAACGAAATGGGCGACTCCATGCAGGTCAACGCCAGGAGCTGGGCGATGTGGTTGGGCACCATGTCGCGCAGGGCGCCGGCTTTGTCGTAATACAGGCCGCGATGCTCGACACCCACGCTTTCGGCCACGGTGATCTGCACGTGATCGACGTAGCGGCGGTTCCAGGTCGGCTCCCACAACCCGTTGCCGAAGCGGAAGATCATGATGTTCTGCACCGTGTCTTTGCCCAGGTAATGGTCGATGCGGTAGATCTGGTCTTCGCGCAGCACCTTGCCGATCTCGCGATTCAGGGCTTTGGCCGAGTCGAAATCGTGGCCGAAGGGCTTTTCGATGATCACGCGGCGGTAGCGGTTGGCGGGGCCGTCGTCGCCTTCGCCCCTCGGCTCGGTGGCCAGGCCGGCCGCGCCGAGCTGCTTGACGATCTTGTCGAAGAACGACGGCGGCGTCGCCAGGTAGAACAGGTAGTTTCCGTCGGTGCCGCACTGCTGATCGACGGTGGCCAGCGTTTTTTTCAGTTCGGCGTAGGCCTGCGGATCTTCGAAGTTCCCCTTCACGTAATAGATGCGTTTGGCGAACTCTTCGTTCCACCGCTTTTCGTCCAACGCGGAACCGACGAAATCCTTCATCTCGGCGGTCAGCGCGTCGCGAAACTGGTCGGCGCTCATCTCGTCGAAGGCAAAGCCGACGACGCCGAACTTTTCGGGCAACAGGCCGCTGGTGGCGACGTTATACAGCGCCGGCAGCAGCTTTCGCTTGGTCAAGTCGCCGCTGGCGCCGAAGATCACCATGGCGCAGGGCGGCGGGGCGTTTTCCGGATGCGGGGTGGGGGGTGTTTCTGTCATAAGGCAAATGGTATCACCACCACGGCGTTTCTTGAAGGCCCACGCCGGGCCATCTATGATGCCAAGGGAAGCTCTTTTTCGCGACTTTGCCATGCGCTGGCCCATCCGCTACCAAATCCTGGTTCCCTTCGCCGCGGCCATGCTGATCGGTCTGGTGTCGGTCAGCGCGCTCAGCGCGCTCCTGGCGGCCCGACGCGCCGAGCGGCAAATCGACGAGCAAGTGCGCAATCTGGGGCGCACCCTCGTGGAGTCGACCTTCCCGCTCACCGACACCGTGTTGGAACAAATGCGCGGCCTGAGCGGCGCGGAATTCGTGCTCTTCGACGCGTCGGGCAAGGTCGCGGCGCGGAGCAAAACGGCGCCCGCCCACAGCGCGGGCCGCTTGCCAGGCCGCCCTTGGCAACAGCTTGCCTTGGGGCCGCTCATCGAAGCCGGCGGCAACGGTTTCTTTCTGTCGTCGCTGGCCATGCCGCCGCGGGGACCGGCGACGCAATCGTTGACGCTCGATATTCTTTATCCCGAGCAGCATTGGCGGGCCAGCCGGCGCGAAGCCGCCCTGCCGCCGCTCCTCGTCGGCGCGGCGACGCTGGCCGCGTTTATGGTGGTGGCCGCCGTCATCGCCGTTCGACTCGGCCGCCCCATCGCCCGTCTGCGCGCCCAGGTGGCCCGGCTTGCCGAGGGCGATTTTCAGACCCTGCCGTTGCCGCAGCGAAACGACGAGCTGCGCGATCTCGCGCGCGCCGTCAACGTGCTCGCCGAGCAATTAACGCAGATGCGCCGCGCCATCGGCCGGGCCGAGCGCTTCACGTTGCTGGGCCAGCTCAGCGGCGGACTGGCCCACCATCTACGCAACGACATCACCGGCGCTCGCATGGCCGTGCAGCTTCACCAGCGGCACGGCTGTCATGCCGATGACGAGAGCCTCGATGTCGCCCTGCGGCAGCTTCAGTTGACCGAAGAGCACTTGCAACAGTTCCTCTCGGCCGGTCAGCCCCGGCCGCTGCAGAAAACCCGTTGCGATCCCTGGCCGATCGTCGAGCACGTCGCCAAGATGATCGAACCGACTTGTCGCCACCGTAAAGTCGACCTGCGGACGACCGACGAGCGTCGCGACTCGCCGCTCATTACCAACGAAGGCGAGGGCTGCGTCGAAGCCGACCCGGAACAACTCCGGCAACTGCTGATGAACCTGGCCCTGAACGCCGTCGAGGCAGCCGGACCCGGCGGATGGCTGCGGTTGGAGCTTGCCGCGACGAAACAAGAAGTGCTGTTGCGCGTGCTCGATGGCGGGCCGGGCATTGCCGCCGAGATCGCCGAGCGGCTGTTCGAGCCTTTCGCCACGATGAAGCCCGAAGGCATCGGCCTGGGGTTGGCGGTTGCCCGACAGGTCGCCCAGGCCCACGGCGGGACGCTCGATTATCGGCGCCAGGGCGGTGTGACCTGTTTTGAGCTGCGCCTGCCCAGGCACGATTTTGGATTTTCGATTTTGGATTTTGGATTGAATCAACAGCCAAAACCGGACGCGGAACAATCCAAAATCCAAAATCCAAAATCCAGAATTGCCCCATGAACGTTCTGATCGTCGACGACGAAGAGACCATAAGCTGGGCGCTGCGGCGGCTGGCGGTCGACGAAGGACATACGGCCGTCGCTGCGGCGTCGGCGGAAGAGGCGATCGACTTGGCCCGGCGGCGGCCGTTCGACCTGGTGCTGCTCGACGTCCGCTTGCCCGGCATGGATGGTCTCTCGGCCATGCGCGAATTGCAAGCGCTCGAGCCACAGGCGCCGATCGTGGTGATGACGGCGTTCGGCAATCTGGCGACGGCCGTCGAAGCGGTCCGCAACGGCGCTTTCGACTATATGACGAAGCCGTTCGACGTCGAGCAGGCGGCATCGGTCATGCGTCGGGCGCTTGCCCGACGCGTCGCGCCCGTGGCGGCCGCGCCAGCGAGCGCCGCGGTGACGGAAGAACTGGTGGGGACGAGTCCCGCCATGCAGGAGGTTTTCAAACGCATCGCGCTGGTGGCCGATACGAACGCGTCGGTGCTGATCACGGGCGAAAGCGGCACCGGCAAGGAACTGGTGGCGCGGGCCATCCATCGGCACTCGGCCTGCGCGTCCGGCCCGCTGGTGCCCGTCAACCTGGCCGCGCTCAATCCGGCACTGGTCGAAAGCGAGTTGTTCGGCCATGCGCGGGGCGCCTTCACGGGGGCCGACCAGGCCCGCCAGGGACTGCTGGAACTGGCCGACGGCGGCACGGTGTTCTTCGACGAGGCGGGCGAGATTCCGCTTCCCGTGCAGGTGAAACTGCTGCGGGCGCTGGAGCAGCAAGAGGTGACGCCCGTGGGCGACGTGCGTCCTCGCAAGGCGGCCTTTCGCGTGATCGCGGCCACGCATCGCGACTTGCGAAAGGAGGTCCAGGCCGGCACGTTTCGCGAAGACCTGTTTTTCCGCCTGGCCGTATTCGAGATCGAGCTGCCGCCGCTGCGCCAGCGGGTCGACGACATCGCACCGTTGGCCGAGCACTTCTTGCGCCGGCTGCACGCCAACGGGCAAGCAGCCTTTGCCGATGCCACGATCGACGAACTTCGCCGCCGCCCTTGGCCGGGCAACGTGCGCGAGCTGCGAAACGCCGTCGAGCACGCCGCCCTGTTGGCCCGGTCGGGCACGATCTACCCCGAGCATCTGCCCCCGATATGCCCGCCGACGGCCAATTGCGCTGTCGACGTCGGCACCGCATTGGGCGACGCGGTGCGCGGTTGGGTGGCGGCGCGGCTGGCGTCTGCCGATGCGCCGGTCGAGTTGTATCAACAGTTGCTCGACACCGTGGAGCCGCCGCTGTTCGATGCGGTCTTGGAGCGTACCGGCAACAACCGCCTGGCGGCCGCTCAGATGCTCGGCATGCACCGCGCCACCTTGCGCAAGAAGCTCGGCTGACGGTAGACGGGGCGTCGTCGAGAGAAATGGGGGTGGCTGGGGCAGAGCTTGGCCGAGACCGAGTTCGCACCACAAAACGCGCCGCCGGCCAAGCGATGCCCCGGTGGTGACGCTACCGGGGCATCGGCTGGCCGCGGCGTTTCTGAGCATTCTCGACCGTTACGTGGCCAGCCTCTGCCCCAGCCACCGAAGATGTCTCCGTTTCGCGCGTGCAGTACAAACAGACGCGAGCCGTCCGGCTCACAACCTCTTTTTAAGCTGCTTGCCGATGCTGCCGATCATCGCCTCCTCATCCGGAAACTCGCCCGTCTTGAGCTTCGAGTAGATCAGATCGCCGTCGACCGAAAGCTCGAAACATCCTCCACGGTCGGGCACCAACTCCAGGCGTTCGATCTGCAATTTGTATTGCGACAGAATTCGGCTTGCCAAACTGACAGCCTTCGGTTCGTAGTTTCAAACCGAGCAGTAGCGCAACTCGATTTTCATGGCTGACCTCCGCAAAAACTTACGTGCCAAACGTCCCTCCAGGAATGCAAAGCTCATTCCCGAAGAACCAACGCCTAACGGTAGCAGCGAAATCGAAAATGGTCCACTATAATGTCGCTGGTGCCGGCTCTGTAGGGAACGCCCTCCGTGGCGTTCCGCCGCACGACGGTTGGCGCCGTGCCGGTCTTCGCGGAACACCACGGAGGGCGTTCTCTACAGAGCCGGCCGCAAATGATTGCCGTTGGAGAAACTCACGATGGTTGCACGAAGGTTCTTGGCCATTGCTTGTTGCTTGACTGCTGGATTCCTGGCGGCCGCGGAGGCGAAACAGACGTGGACATTCGAAGACGACGCGCCGGGCACCGTGCCGCGCGGTTTTCGCGAGGAAGTCGGCGAATGGAAAACCGCCCTCGTCGACCGCGGCAAAGTGCTCTTCCAGTCGGCGAAGAACCCCGACAAGGTTTTTAACGTGGTGCTCGTCGACGGCTTCGAGGTGCAAGACGTCGATCTGAGCGTGCGCTTCAAAGCGGTGTCGGGCGACGACGACCGCGGCGGCGGACTGGTCTGGCGGGCCAAGGACAAAGACAACTACTACATCTGCCGCTATAACCCGCTGGAGAACAACTTCCGTCTCTATCACGTTGTCGCCGGCAAGCGGACGCTGCTCGACAGCCGTGACATCAAGCACACCGACGGCTGGCACACCCTCCGCGTCACCATGCGCGGCGACGGGATCGATTGCTACTACGATGGCAAACGGTATCTCGACGCCGAAGACACGACGTTCGCCGATGCCGGGCGTATCGGCCTGTGGACGAAAGCCGACGCCCGCACCTATTTCGACGACCTGACGGTGTCGGGCGACTTTTGACGGCCCGGAACGCACGGTCGTCGCTGAACGGTCAATCAGGCGAAGGAGCGAATCGAATGGACTGGCGGCAATGACTGCGGGGTGATTGCCCCCACGACGCCCACTTCAACGCTAAAGCCGGCCGGCGATTTGTTCGTGGTCCGAACTCAGGCCGAGCTTGTCCTGCATCATTTTCAAGAAGATCGGCTGGTCCTGCACGGGCAACACAAGCCGGTTGAGCAGCGATTCAAGGGTGAGACCGAAGTAGGCGACGCTCTCTTTGCATTCCCGCAAGCGTTTGACGCACCAGTCCACCAGGTAATGCTCTCCAGGGTTTTTCAGGGTCAGGCTCGCATCCTGTCCCAAGCCGTCGAGGCTGTTGAAGCACGATTGCAGCCAGAGTTTGTGCCGCAACTCCACCGGAACCAATGCCTCCCAAGATTCCACGCCGGGAGGCAAAGAAAGGCCCAGCCCATGCTCTCGCAGGGCGGTCGCAATCCGGTTCCAGCCATCGCATTGCACCTGCTCGTGACCGTCAAAAGTGCGAAATGGCTCGATCAGCAGGTGAGGCACGATCTTGTTGAGGATGACGTGCCAGGGTTCGCTGGGCCGGGGGATTTCGTCGATGTAAAGGGTTTCATCGTCTCCAACATCATTGAAGTTCAGCAGGCCGCCCAACATCTTCTTCTGCCTGGGCGTGAGGGGGATGTCCTGCTCTTCACAGACGACCGCCTCCCAGATCATAAAATAACCCTTTTCCAACCACCAGACGAAGCCATCGACGGCTTCGTCAAGGTTCCCCAAGTCATCCAGGGATCCGCCTTCGAAAAAGTCGTGCGTGGGGATGTCTGGCTCGAACTCCCAGCGGATCGAGGCTGGCCGCTTCGATGCTCGGCTTGGCTTTTTTGGCACGGTTCTGGTCCTTTCCTTGGCGTTCGCAACGGCGCAAGAAAAACCCAGTCGCAGACGGGGCAGGTATCTGGACTGGGCGGTCGGCGATTGGCCGACGCCGTCAATCTAACGCTTGCAGGCGCGCAATGCAAGCGCTCCCTGATGGGTCGGTTGATTTTTTGGTGCCGGGGCTGGCGGCTGTTTCCGGCAGGAACCGCTAAAATGAACCGTGGTCTTTAGCGGTCCCGCTGGGTCGGGCGAACAAACGGTCAGATAAGCGAGTTGAAGATGCCTATTCTCGGATCGCACACGTCGATTGCCGGCGGATACTACAAGGCCATCGAGATCGCCCATCGTTGCGGCTGCGATTGCCTTCAGGTATTCACCAAGAACAGCAACCAATGGCGGGCCAAGCCGATCCTGGAAGACGAAGCGGTCAAGTTCCGCTCGACGCTCTCGGCGTTGACCATCGGACATCCGATCGCCCACAACTCGTATCTGATCAATCTCGCCAGCCCCGACGAAGTGCTCTGGCGGCGCAGCATCGAGGCGTTCGTCGTCGAAATCCAGCGGGCAGAGCTGTTGGGCCTGGCCTACGTGGTGACGCACCCCGGCGCGTGCGTCGACAGCGGCGAAAAGCAAGGGCTGCGGCGGGTCGTCTCGGCGCTGAATAAAATCCACCGCCAGACGCGCGGGGTTCAGGTGCGCATCCTGCTGGAAACGACCGCCGGCCAGGGAAGCTGCCTCGGCCATCGCTTCGAGCAGCTTGCGGCGGTTCTCGACGGCGTGAAGCAGCCCGAACGGCTCGGCGTCTGCGTCGACACCTGCCACATCTTCGCGGCCGGCTACCCGCTGCACACGCTCCGCCAGTATCGGGCCACCATGAAGCAGCTTGCCGCCCTCGTGGGGCTGGAACGGGTGAAGGCGTTTCACCTCAACGACAGCAAACGCGAGCTCGGCTCGCGCGTCGACCGCCACGAGCACATCGGCCGGGGAAAGCTGGGCCTGGAACCGTTCCGGCATTTGCTCAACGACGAGCGGTTTCAGCAGGTGCCGATGTATCTGGAAACGCCCAAGGGGATCGTCGACGGCGAAGAGCTCGACGTGCTGAATCTGCGGACGTTGCGGGGGCTGGTTGAATAAAATCTCTTTGACATTCGCTTCGACACCGGGTATCGTCAGCTTGGTATTCGTTGATGGGTTAGGGCTGGTTTGCCCAAGAACGAATGCCAGAGACCTGCCTGGGCAGATGCCAACGCACACCCCGCATCTGCCGACAGCCGGATACGCCGCTCGTGCCGCCTCCCGAAGAGAGAGGCCGAGAGGCGCCCCACCCCGGCCTGCGGATGAAGTAGTCCAAGTTTCGCGTTTTCCGGGCCTTTTGCCGCACCGCGGCCGCCCGTGGAACCGAATGCCCGCCCTGAACCAAACCGCTTTTCAACCCCTATCGAGGAGAAGTTGCATGCTTACCGATCGCGTCGGCCGACGTGGATTTTTGACCGTGGGTGCCGTGAGTGGCATCGGACTGTCGCTGGCGGATTTCTTTCGACTTCAGGAGGCCAAGGCGGAACAAAAGAATTACGACTTCATCGAGGCCAAGGCCAAGAGCGTGATACATATTTTTCTGCCGGGTGGCATGGCCCAGCAGGAGTCGTTCGATCCGAAGCCCTTCTCCCCGCTGGAATACCGCGGCGAGATGAAACCGATTCCCACTAAGATTCCGGGGGCCGAGTTTTGCGAGGTGCTGCCTAAGACCGCGGCCATCGCCGACAAGATCACCGTGGTCCGCTCGATGTCGCACGGCGAGGCCGCCCACGAGCGCGGCACCCACAACATGTTCACCGGCTATCGGCCCAGCCCGGCGTTGGTGTTCCCCAGCATGGGCAGCGTGGTGAGCCACGAGTACGGCCCGCGGAACAATCTGCCGCCCTACGTTTGCATTCCCAACGTGCCGAACGAATTCGCCAGCACGGGCTACCTCAGCTCGTCGTTCGCCCCGTTCAGCCTCGGCTCCGATCCGGCCAACAACGGCTTCAAGGTGCTCGATCTGGCGACGCAAGGGGGTGTCGATGAAGCCCGCTTCAGCCGCCGTCGCTCGGCGCTGGAGGCCGTGAACGATTACTTCGCCAAGAAGGAAAAGTCCGACGCTTTGACGGCGATGGACACGTTTTATGATCGGGCCTACAGCCTGGTCAGCTCGCAGCAGGCCCGTGAGGCGTTCAACATCGACGCCGAATCGCCCAGCGTCCGCGACGAATACGGCCGCAATCAGGCCGGGCAGCGGATGCTGATGGCCCGGCGGCTGGTGGCCGCGGGCGTGCGTTTCGTCACGCTCACCTACGGCGGCTGGGACATGCACAACGCCATCACGCAGAGCATGCGGAACCAGATGCCCGCCTTCGACCAGGCGTTTTCGGCCCTGATTGCCGATCTCGACCGCGCCGGCCTGTTGAACGACACGCTGGTGATGGTGTCGTCGGAGTTCGGCCGCACGCCGAAGATCAACCAGAACGCCGGCCGCGACCACTGGCCGAAGGTGTTCAGCGTGGTGTTGGCGGGCGGCGGCATCAAGCGCGGCTCGATCTTCGGCTCGTCGAATTCGACCGCCAGCGAGCCGGAAGAAGACGAGATCGGACCTGCCGATCTGGCGACGACCGTGTACCACCAACTCGGCATCATCGCCGACAAAGAGCTGATGGCCCCCGGCAACCGGCCGATCGAGATCGTCGACGGCGGCAAGGTGCGCAAGGGGCTGCTCGCGTAATTATGTAGGGTGGGACCAGCGAGCTTGCGAGCGCTGGCCCACCGTTCCGTTTTGGATTTTCGATTTTGGATTTTGGATTGGAACACGAGATTATGACTTCCACAGTCCATCGAGTCGTTGTCGTCGGTTTGGCGGTTCTGCTGGCATCCAACGTCGCGCTGGCACAGCGGCGGCGGGGGTTCGGCGGGCCGCGGTTGAATGGCATTGCACCCTACGGCGCGCAGCGGGGAACCGAAATCGACGTGTCCTTCAACGGCGACGATCTCGAAGACGCTCAGGAAATCATGCTCTATTATCCGGGCATCAAAGTCCTGAGCCTCGAAGCCGGCAACGAAAAGGCCGTCAAAACGCGGCTGCAAATCGCTCCGGATTGCCGCATCGGCATTCACGCCATGCGGATGCGCACGGCCACGGGCATCAGCAACCTGCGCACCTTCAGCGTGGGCGCCATGCCCGAAGTCGCCGAGGTCGAGCCGAACAGCGAGTTCGCCACGCCGCAAAAGATCAACCTCGACGTCACGGTCAACGGTTTCGTGAACAACGAAGACGTCGACTATTACCTCGTCGAGGCCAAGAAAGGCGAGCGGATCACGGCCGAGATCGAAGGCATCCGCTTGGGCAACTTTTTCTTCGATCCGGTGCTGTCGGTCCTCGACAAGAACCGCTTCGAGCTGACCGCCTGCGACGACGCGGCTTTGGTCTGGCAAGACGGCGTGGTGTCGATCGTCGCTCCCGATGACGGCCAGTATACGATCATGGTCCGCGAGAGCGCGTTTGGCGGCAACGGCGCCTGCACCTATCGCTTGCACGTCGGACGCTTCCCGCGGCCGACCGCCGCGATTCCTGCCGGCGGCAAGCCGGGTGAGACGGTTGCCCTGCGATGGCTCGGCGACATGCTCGGTGAGCGAAGCGAGAACTATGTCGTCCCGGTCGACGCGACGGTGCCTTTCGGCCTGTTTGCCAAGGACGACAAGGGCATTTCTCCTTCGCCGAACGCCTTCGTGCTCGATGGCCTGACCAACGTGATGGAAGTCGAGCCGAACGACGCACCGGTCAACGCACCCGTGTTCGAAACGCCCGCCGCTCTCAACGGCGTGATTGAAAAGGACGGCGATATCGACTTCTTCAAGTTCGCCGCCAAGAAAGGCCAGCAACTCGACATCCATGTGCTTGGCCGCGGAATTCGTTCGCAACTTGATCCGGTCCTGTACATTCACCGCGAAGACGGCGGAACGGTGGCGGGCAACGACGACAGCGGCGGACCCGACAGCTATCTGCGATTCAACCCGCCCGCCGACGGCAACTATCTGGTCAGCGTGCGCGATCACCTGAACAAAGGCCGCGTCGATTACGCCTATCGCGTGCAACTCGAGCCGGTACACCCCAGGCTCACCATGGGCTTGCCCGAACGCAGGCAGTATTTCGACATTACCACCAGCGTACCGCAGGGCAATCGCATGGCGATTCTGGTCAGCGCTCAGCGGAAAGATTTTGGCGGCGAGTTGCTGCTCGACATGAAAGACCTGCCGGCCGGCCTGACGTTCGAAACCGTGCCCATGGCGGCCAACCAGAGCCAGGTGCCGGTGCTGTTCACGGCGGCGCCCGGTGCGACTTTGGCCGGAGCACTGGTGGATGTGATTGGCCGACCGACCGACTCGAAAATTCCAGTCGAGGGGCACGTCGAGCAGGTCACTGGGTTGGTGCGAGGCCAGAACAACATCATGGTGTGGGGCCATACCGCACACCGCATGGCCACGGCGATCACTGCTGAAGCACCGTTTACCATCGACGTTGTCGAGCCAAAGGTGCCGCTGGTCCGCAACGGCTCGATGGGCCTGAAAGTGGTGGCCAAACGCAAAGAAGGCTTTACGGCGCCGATTGCCATTCGCATGCTTTACAACCCGCCGGGCGTCGGCTCGTCGGGCGACATCAAGATCGCCGAGAACGAGAACGAAGCGGTCATTCCGCTCACGGCCAACGGCGGGGCGGAAATCCGGCACTGGAAGATCGCCGTGATTGGCCGGTCGAATGTGGGCGACGAAGGCATCATGGCCTCGACGCAACTCGCCAATCTCGAAGTGGCCGAGCCTTACGTGAAGTTCGCCTTCAATGCCACGGCCTGCGAGCAGGGCCAGGAAACCGACGTGGTGGTGAAGGTCGAGAACAACAAGGCGTTCGAAGGCGAGGCCGTCGTTGAGTTGTTGGGCACGCCGTTCGAAGTAACGACCGAGCCGACCAAGCTCACCAAGGACGCGACGGAACTCGTCTTCCACGTGAAGACCACCGCCAAATCGCCGGCGGGCCGTCATAAGACGTTGCTTTGCCGTGCGACCGTGATGGCCAACGGCGAACCGATCGTACACAACCTGGGCGGGGGCGAATTGCGGATTGACACGCCGCTACCGCCCAAGCCCACCGCTCCCGCGCCGATGCCGACGGCGGTGGCCGCCGCGCCTCAGCCAGAGAAGCCGCCCGAAAAGCGGCTCACGCGGCTGGAGCAGTTGCGGCTGGAGCGCGAGAAGGCGCTGAAATCGGGGCAGAAGCCCGAGGCAGCGGCCGGAGCCGGCGGCGGCGGCCAGTAAGGGGGAAATTGCGAATTGCGAATTGCAAATTGCAGATTTGAAATTGGTAAAGGGGCGACGATGCTTGGATGGTTAACAAAGGATCTGTCGCGATGACGTTGTCTGCTACGTGCGGTGCAAGAATACGGTCGACGGTACGGCGGTCAATTGCCAATTCGCAATTTGCATTTCGCAATTTGCAAGTTCCCCTCGTTGGTTTGGTGCTCGCATCGGTGTTGGTTTCCACGGCCGCCGCCGACGCCCCCATCGCGAAAGTAGAGGTCTTTCCGCCCGATGTTGAACTGAGCACCAATCGCGACCGCCAGAAGTTCATCGTGGTGGCCACGCGGGCCGACGGTGTGACGCTCGATGTCACAAGCCAGGCCCAAGCGAAACTGGCGAATCCGGCCCTGGCCAAACTCGAGGGCGCAACGCTCTATCCCGTAGCCGACGGACAGACCACGCTCGAAGTCGCTTTCAACGGCCAGACGTTGCCGGTGCCCGTCACCGTCAAGCAGGCCACCGCCGACCGGCCGATCAGCTTTCAACTCGACGTGATGCCGGTCTTCATGCGGTCCGGCTGCAACACCGGAAGCTGCCACGGTGCAGCCCGTGGCAAAGACGGCTTCCGCATTTCGCTCTTCGGCTTTGATCCGGCCGGCGACCACTTTCGCATCACGCACGAAATGGGCTATCGACGGATCAACCTGGCCTTGCCGGCCGAAAGCTTGCTGATGGAGAAGATCGACGGCACCGTGCAGCACACCGGCGGCAAACGCTTCGACCGCGACAGCGAGTACTATCGCACGCTGCTGCGCTGGCTCGAAGCGGGCGCGCCTTATGATGCCGGTGAAGTGGCAAAGGTGCTCGATGTTGAACTGTATCCCAAGCAGGTCGTGCTGGAAGGCGCGGGGGCGACGCAGCAGATGATCGCGCGGGCCAAGTATTCCGACGGCACCGACCGCGACGTGACGGATCTCGCCGTGTTCCTGACGAACAACGACAACTCGGCGGCGATCACGCCCGACGGGCTGGTGACGGCGGCCAATCGCGGCGAAGCGTTCGTGATGGCCCGCTTCGAGACGCATACCGTGGGCAGCCAGGTTTTGGCGTTGCCGAAGGACATCCAGTACACGCCGCCCAGCGATCCGCCGGTCAATTACATCGACGAGCTCGTCAACGCCAAGCTGCAGAAGCTCCGCATTCTGCCCAGCGAGCTTTGCACGGACGAAGTTTTCTTACGGCGAGCGACGATCGACGTCACCGGTCTCTTGCCCACCGAGCAGGAACACGCCGAATTTCTCGCCGACCAGGATCCGGCCAAGCGGGCCAAGCTGATCGACCGGCTCTTGGAGCGGAAAGAGTTCTCGGAAATCTGGGCCATGAAGTGGGCCGAGCTGCTCACGATCCGGTCGACGAACCAGGTGAGCGCCAAGTCGGCCTATCTCTACGCCAACTGGCTCTCGCAGCAGATTCAGAACAACGTGCGGCTGAACAAGATGGTGCAGGATCTGTTGGGAGCCACCGGCGGCACGTTCAAGACCCCGGCGACGAACTACTTCGAGGTCGAGCGCGATACGCTGAAAACGGCCGAGAACGTGGCCCAGGTGTTCATGGGCATCCGCACGCAGTGCGCCCAGTGCCACAACCATCCGTTCGACCGCTGGACGATGAACGACTACTACAGCTTTGCGGCGTTCTTTTCGCAGATCGGCCGCAAGCGCGGCGAAGATTACCGCGAGACGATCGTGTTCAATTCCGGCGGCGGCGAAGTGAAGCACCCGGTCGACGGCCGCGTGATGCCGCCGAAATACCTGGGCGGCCCGCAGCCGGAAGTGAAAGGACAAGACCGCCGGCAAGTGCTGGCCCAGTGGCTGGCGTCGCCCGAAAATCCGTACTTCGCCACCAGCGTGGCCAACCGCGTCTGGGACCACTTCTTTGGCATCGGCATCGTCAATCCGGTCGACGACGTGCGGATCAGCAATCCGCCCAGCAACCCCGAACTCTACAAGGCCCTGGGCGACAAGCTGACCGGTTACAACTACGACTTCAAGCAGCTCGTGCGCGACATCTGCAACTCGAAGACGTATCAGCGGGCCAGCGAGCGCAACGCCAGCAACGAATCGGACGAGCTGAACTTCGCCCACTCCCGCATCCGCCGGGTTCGGGCCGAAAACCTGCTCGATTGCATCAGCCAAGCCACCGATGCCAAAGACAAATTCCCCGGCCTGCCGCTCGGCTCACGGGCAGTGCAAATTGCCGACGGCAGCCGCAGCACCTACTTCTTGAACACGTTCGGCCGTTCGACGCGCAACACGGTCTGCTCGTGCGAGGTCAAGACGGAGCCGAACCTGTCGCAGTCGTTGCACATGCTCAACGGCGACACGATCGAAGGCAAGATCCGCAACGGCGGGTTGATTCAACGGTCGCTGAAGGAAGGCAAGACGCCGGACCAGGCGATCGAGTCGATCTACGTCCGTTGCCTCACGCGCAAGCCGACGCCCGACGAGCTGGCGAAGGTCAAAGCCGCCGTGGCCGAAGAGAAGGAGCCGCAGAAGGCGTTGGAAGACGTCTTCTGGGCCGTTTTGAATTCACGCGAGTTTGTGTTCAACCATTAACGCCGGGAGAATCATGAGCCGGCTTTAGCCGGACTTGACTTGCTTGCCACCAGCTTTAGCCGGTGGTCTGCGGTTAAGAATAACATTTGTTAGCCGGCTTTAGCCGGACTTCTCGATGGCGGCTTTAGCCCTTGCCCGCAACAAGTCTTCGACGCGGCGATATGGTCGAGAAGCCCGGCTGAAGCCGGCTCAAACATAATAGATTGCCTCGCTACCCACCAGCTAAAGCTGGTGGCAGACGATCAAAGCCGGCTAAAGCCGGCTCACGAGAACAGACCCACCCTACCGACAGACGATAACCTGAGACTCAATGCGCTTTCACCTACACCGCGTGCGCCGACTAATTTGCAATTTGCAATTCCCCCTCGGTTTGATGCTGCTCTTCCTTGCCGGCCCGACATTCGCCGAAGAGGCCAAGCCGGCCGCTCCCGCCGCGGCCAAGATCAACTACACCGAGCACGTGCAGCCGATCTTTCGCGAGCATTGCTACAACTGCCACGGTCCTGACACGCAAAAGAGCGACCTGGCGCTCGATAACTTCGCGGCCCTGATGCGGGGCGGGGCCAGCGGCGAGGTGATCGAGCCGGGCGACCCCGATGCCTCGCGGCTCTGGGCGCTGGTCTCGCACACCGAAACGCCGGAAATGCCGCCGCAGCAGCCCAAGCTGGCCGACGCCAAGCTGGCCATCCTCAAGCAGTGGATCGCGGAGGGGGCGTTGGAGAACTCCGGGTCGATCGCCAAGATCAAGAAAAAGCCGTCGATGGACCTGCAGGTGACCGCCGGCACCGGCAAGCCGACGGGACCGGTCGCCATGCCCGAAGCGGGCAAGGTCGTGCGGCAGCCGGTCGTCTATACGCCGCGCGCTGCGGCCGTGACGGGCATTGCTTCCAGCCCTTGGGCGCCGCTGGTGGCCATCGCCGGGCAAAAGCAGATCGCGCTGTACAACTCCGACACCGCGGCGCTTCTCGCCGTGCTACCGTTCCCCGAAGGCGTGCCGCAAGTGCTCAAGTTCAGCCGCACCGGAGCGCTGCTCCTGGCCGGCGGCGGACGGAGCGCCAAGCAGGGACTGGCGGCCGTCTACGACGTGAAGACGAGCGAGCGCGTGTTCGCGGTGGGCGACGAGCTCGATACCGTGCTGGCGGCCGACATCAACAACAATCACACGCTGATCGCCTTGGGCGGCCCGCGCCGCGTGGTGCGGGTCTATTCCGCGCTCGACGGCGCGCTGCAGTATGAAATCAAGAAGCACACCGATTGGATCACCGCCGTCGAGTTCAGTCCCGACGGCGTGCTGCTGGCCACGGGCGACCGCAGCGGCGGACTGTTCGTCTGGGAGGCCGACACGGGCCGCGAGTATCAGAACCTCACCGGGCACACGGGGCCGATCACCGACGTAAGCTGGCGCGACGACGGCAACGTGCTGGCCAGCAGCAGCGAGGACGGCACGGTCCGCCTGTGGGAGATGCAGAATGGCTCGCAGATCAAGAACTGGCAAGCGCACGGCGGCGGCACCGCTTCAGTGGAGTACACGCACGACGGCCGCCTGGTCTCGGCCGGCCGCGACAAGCAGGTCAAAATGTGGGACGGCAACGGCGGCCAGCAACGGGCCTTCGAGGCCTTCGCCGATCTGGCGATGGAAGTCGCCTTTACGCACGACGGTGCCCGTGTCGTGGCGGGCGACTGGACGGGCGAAGTGCGCATGTGGAATGCCGCCGACGGCAAGCTGATCGCCCACCTTCCCGCCAATCCGCCGACCTTGGAAATGGTGGCCAGCGCCGCCGCCCAGCAAGCCGCCGCGGCCGCGGCCGCCGCTCAGCAAGCCGCCAAGGAGTTGGCCGATGCGCAAGCGGTCGCCGCAGCGCGTGTCAAAGAACTTGAGGCATCCAATCAAGCGCTGGCCGCGGTCCAGGCCAACGTGGCGAAGACCGAGGCCGAGCGCGTGGCGGCCGAGAAGACGGTGGCCGAAAAGGCCGCCGTGGCCAAGCCGCTGGCCGACGCGGCCGCGGCCGACGCGCAGGCATTCGACAAGGCGGCGTCCGAGCAGGCCGAAGGCGTCAAGCTGATCGCCGAAAAACAAGCCGCGATGCAAGCAGCCGCGGCGGCGCTGGCCGCAGCGGCCAACGACGACAATAAGAAGCGTGTCGAGCAAGCGGCCGCCGAGCTTGCCGCCGCGGAAAAGACCCTAGCCGACAAACGTTCGGCCACAAAGGCCGCCGCCGACAAATCCGCCGCATCGGCCGCCGCTGCCAAGCAGGCCGACGAGGCGCGGTTGGCCGCGGCCAACGACTTCTCAGCCAAGGCGGCCGCGGCCAAGACCGCCGCCGATCAGATCGCCGCCGCCAAGGCCGCGGCTGAGAAGAAATCGGCCGAGAAGGCCGAGGCGGATAAGTTGGTCGCCGAGCGCACCGCCAAGTCTCAGGGCATGTCAGCCGCGGCTCAAGCCGCCCAGACGGCCGCTCAGCAAGCCGCCGCCGAAAAAGCCGCCTACGATCAGCTTCAGCAGGCCAAGCAAACGCAGACCGCTCAGGTGCAATAGACCGAGCGGATCGTAACTCATCACGCCGGGCGACGTTTAGATAGCCCGTTGCCGGATGGACCTGAATCGTTCCATCGGCCAAAATAGCTTGAGGGTTTTCGGGCTTGTCCGCGCTGCTTGATCCTGATCAGCGAGCGGGCTATTCTCACTATCAGGTTCGCGTCCAGAACGTGAGGCGGTCGATCATGTGCGCTGGCATTATTAGGCAACGCAATTGCCGGCTTCGCCGCCCGCTAGGCACTGTCGTTTGTGCTCTCTTTTCGCTGTGTTTGCTGTCGACCTCTACTGGTTGCGGCGCCGGCGGAGCATACTCGAATTTCGACCAGAATGGGAAGCCGTTGGTGCCGATTCAGTTGTCTCCGCCCGCGCCGCCAAACGCACTATGGAAAGGCAAAGACTTATCCAGCTTGATGGGGCCGGTTCTGGCGGGCGCCGCCCGGGAAGCCGCCCAAAAAGGCAACTATGTGGATGCGGTGACGCTGCAATACTGGGCGGTCCACACCAATGACCGTGGAAGGTACGACCTGGCTTGTTACTATTCGCGCATCGGGGACGTAGACAGCGCAATCTATTGGTTGCAAGATGCCTCGCTAAGTGACGGCGTCGACGCTGAGTGGGCCGGAAGAGATTACGACCTTGACGCGGTCCGGAGCGACCGGCGCTGGGCACAACTTGCTCCGTTTCTCGCAGCAACAAATCAGTATTGGGCCAGCAAGGGGCAGCCGGCCACATCGTTCGTCATGCCGCAAGAACTGGCGCCCGGCACACGTGTTGGAGTCGTGTTAGGACTGCCGGGCCTGGGTGACAATCCCCACAGTTTTTTTCCGATTGGTTATCAGCCGTTTGCCGACCAACTGGCGATGGCGTTCGTCGCGGTTAGCGGGACTGTGCCCCGAGGACGTACCTCGTTTGTTTGGGCTGAAGACGTGGTCCGAGACTCCGAGCGCGTCCGCCAGGCACTGCGCGAAGTTGCTCAGCAGGAGCAGGTTGACAATCGGCGCGTCATTCTGCTTGGTTTCTCACAAGGGGCGCAAATGGCCTTCGAAATCGCCATGACGTACCCGGAGGAATTCGCCGGGGCGATTGTCCTGTCGCCTGGCTCACAGAAACCACGCGACTTGCGGCAGATCCGCAGCAGCTCAATGCATCGACGCCAGGCCTATGTGCTGTGTTGCGGGGAGCGCGAGCATCCAATGACGGTACATAGCACCCGGTCCGACGCAAGCCTGGCGGAAAAGATGGGCGCCAATGTCCGATTGCTGATCACGCCAGGCGCGAGCGCTCACACTTTTCCGCCCAACTTTCGGCAGCAGTTGCCAGAATGGGTACATTTCATTGAATCGCAACGGCGCACCCAACCCTCGGAGAAGTGACGATCGCGTCTGTCGAAGCCGTTCGCGACAAAACAGGTTTCAAAGAGTGATCAACGACCGGCGCTAATAGTTCTGGTTGTAACACTTCGCGAGCCGGTCGAGAAAGAGCCGATGGAAGGCGGCTTCGTCCAACTCAGGAAAGCGCTCACGCAAGCGAAGCTCCTTCAGCATCTCCGATAATTCAAACGCCTTTGCCAGGCGCTGCTCCGGCGTCATTTTCCGCAACACTTCGATATAGCGGCGGTGGTTCGGCCGCGGCTTCGGATCATGTGGCAGCTTACCGGGGACCATGCTGGCCATCCTAACGTGAGCGAGACTTTCGCGCAAACGTGTCCGACGCGCTGCCCTCGCACCGTACCGCTCCTTCGCAATCAGATGGGCCAGGTAGGGGTCAGTTACCAACGCTGTCCCTCGCCGACATTGCCTCAGCGACCTTGATGAACTACGATTCTTGAAGCAGCCAACACTCCAAATGGCTCGGTGTTGTCAGCGTTGACGACGTCCCCTGCCGAGGGTTCTTGAACACGGCGTGCTCAATCTATGGCAAAGAAAGCGACGACAGAAAACGGCCAGGACCGCCTCGGCGAAGCAATGGCCATATTGATTCAGAATCAGGCGGCATTTCGCGGCCGCATGGCGGAGATCGAACGCATCACTTCCGAGAGGTTCGCGCGGATCGACGAGAGGTTCGCTCGGATCGAAAACGACATGGCCGCGATCCTGCGCGTGCTGGCCGAGCACAGCCGACTGCTCGAGCGCCTGCCGGAGGCGGTGCGCGACAAGATTGGCTTCAAAGGATGACTTGCATCATGACCATCACCCACTTCATGGACCATCACTTCCGGCATTTCAACGCGCGGGAGACCGTCGATGCCGCTCGTGCCTGGCGGCGGCACCTCGATGAGGGCGGCAAAATGTTGCTGGCCATGGCCGGCGCCATGAGCACCGCCGAACTGGGCATCTCGCTGGCCAAAATGATTCGGGCAGGCAAAATCCACGCCATCTCCTGCACGGCCGCCAACTTCGAGGAAGACATCTTCAACCTGGTGGCCCACGACGAATATCGCATGCTGCCGCACTATCGCGATCTTTCGCCCGACGCCGAGCTGGCCCTGCGCGACGACGGCTTCAACCGCGTCACCGACACCTGCATTCCCGAAACGGTCATCCGGCATATCGAACACAAGCTGCTGGAATACTGGACCGCGGCCGCCGAAAAGGGCGAGTCGTACTTCTCGACCGAGTATTTCTACCGGCTGATCGAAGACGGCACGCTCGACAAGGTGCGTCAGATTCCCAAGGAGCATTCCTGGGTCTGGGCCGCCTACGACATGAACATTCCGGTCTACACGCCCGGCTACGAAGATTCGACGCTGGGCAACATCTTTGCCGCCCGCGTGCTGGAGAAAAAGGTCAAGAGCCACTCGGCGATCAAGAGCGGCACGGAGCAGATGGAGCACCTGGTGCGTTGGTATCTCGACAACGCCGAGCGGCACCGGCTCGGTTTCTTTCAGATCGGCGGCGGCATTGCGGGCGACTTTGCCATCTGCGCCGTGCCGCTCATCATCCAGGACCTGGAAAAAGACGTGCCGCTGTGGAGCTATTTCGCCCAGATTTCCGACTCGACGACCTCCTTCGGCTCGTATTCGGGGGCGGTGCCCAACGAGAAGATCACCTGGTACAAGCTGGAGAAAGACGCGCCCAAGTTCATGATCAACTCCGACGCCTCGATCGTGGCGCCCTTGGTCTTCGCTTACGTGATGGGGGAGTGAGGCGGACCTTTGCTTGGTTCATATCCGGCGCGCCGCTACAATGGCGGCGTATCCAAATTCCAGGTGCCGCCATGTCTCTTCGCGTGTTTGTCGTCGATCACGGTCGTCTGGCCGCGGACGGCGTAGCCGGGTTGTTGCGGTTCATGGGCCATCAGGTGCATGCCGCCTCGTGTGCCGAGGCCGCGCTGGAGGAAGCTTTGGGTTTCCGGCCCGATCTGGCGTTGATCGACTGGACGATTCCCGCCGCCGCGGAGGTTTGCCGCGGGCTGGCGTTGAGCGGCACATGCATCATCGCGGTCGGCAGCCATGCCGACGTCTGCCGCGCTGGCGAGGCGGGGGAAGAATGCGTGGCGGGCTTTCTGGCGGCTCCTTGCGATCGCTCCAAGCTGTCGAAGGTATTGGCGACGGTGCAAGACGACGTTTTCGCCCGCCGGGACGAGGCGAAGCTCGGCCCCGGAGGACTGGACGTGGGCCGCGAGCTGCGACAGAGGCATTGGATGGCCCTGGCGGAGACGACCGTCTTTCGCCTGTATGGGGGCATCCGCGACGGCCAGGAGCTGTTCGGCGACCGCGCGGCCAGCCTTTACACCCGGCTAGGCGAAGATCCCTTGCACCGCACCTTCCTCGCCTGCCGGGTCAGACTTGTCGGCAACCGGCATCGCGTCTACCCGATCGCCGAACGGCACCAGTACTTCGTCGAGTCGGTCACGAGGTCTGCGGATCAGACACTGGTGATCGCGAGGTCGCTCGGCGCGTACGATTCGAGACGGCTGGATGACGGCTGTTAGAATTCGCGGTCAGGGATCAGTCTCCGACGAGCAACGGGGCCGGCTTGGACTTTCTTCCCTTCTTCGGCGCGGCGGGCACGTCGGCTCCGACCAGCTCCCAGACTCTGATCGAAAGGTCTTCGGATGCCGTGGCGACGTGGCGGCCATCGGGGCTGAAGCAAGGCGGCATGCGGAAAGCAATTGGCATATTGCACGGCGCCGGATTTCGGCTATGCTCAGGTTGACGAGGAAGGAGATTGGTTCGGTAAGGATTCAACGAGGCGCTCAAGCGTGCCCAAGACGGAGGAATACGAGGCCGCAATCGGTGCGCTCGACTGGACACGATTGCGCGATCTCTGGTTGGCGATCAAGCGGCGCGACACGCCCGGTTGGGAACCGGGCAAAGCGTTCGAGTATCTCGTCCTCCGCGCGTTCGAGCACGGCGGGGCGCAAGTGACTTGGCCTTACTCCGTCGAGTTGCTAAGCGAAGAGGTGGAGCAAATTGACGGGGCCGTGTATTATCAAGACATCAGGGCGTTGATCGAAAGCAAGGACAGCCGGGCAAACGTCTCTTTCGCGCCGATCGCGAAAGTCCGCAGTCAACTGCTGCGGCGGCCGTCTGGCACGATCGGCGTACTGTTCAGCACCAGCGACTTTACACCATCGGCGAAGCTACTGGCATCCTTCGCGCTGCCTCAGGCGATACTCCTGTGGAGCGGTGGAGAAGTGGAGTTCGCCTTGGCCAACGAGAACATTGCGGATTTGCTGGTCCTGAAGCACCGCAAGTGCATCGAACTGGCTGTGCCGAATTACAACGTCCTGGAGCGAGATGTCTTATGATTGCCTACATCATGACGGTGGGACGGTCGGACGTTGAATTGCTCAAGGGCCTGCTCCCGCGGCAATTGTTGGCGGGAATCGGTTTTTTGGCCGCGGAGAGCCTTTCGTCCGTCGACTCGATTGCGGTATCGCTGCTCGTGGACGAGAGGAAGCCGCTGGCGATTGTGGTGAACGCCGAGACGGTCGACGAGGAGCGTATCGAGGAGCGGCGATTAAGTCTTGAGGAGTCGGTCACGAGTTTCGCGGCGGGCGTCCCCGTGGAAATCGTGGTCGCCGTTCCCTCGCTGGAAGTCGTCTTCTTTCAAGAACCGCGCCTGCTGGAGGAGATCGTTGGTCGGCAACTTACTCCCGAGCAGACCGCTTTTGCGCGTGCCCTGCCAAAGATGGTGCTGGGAATGGTCTTGGAGGGGTGCGCCGTGAAGAGTCCCGTCGAAATTCTCACGGCGGCGACGCCTCAGCAACTGGAGGTCTTTCGCTCCTCTCCGCCGATCGAACAGTTATCGAGTTTCCTGGCGACCGTTCAGGAGCGCGAAAAGGCCGGCGCGGGCGTCGGCAGTCGATAACGCGCTCGCCGCATCATCCGGTCAACGCGCTCAAAGAGGTTTTGCATGGCGACGGTGGAGCGAACGACGCTGACTGGCGAACGCCGGAGGCTGCTTTCAGGCATCTCGTGGTACATCCTCGATCAGCCTCGGCGGTCAGGAATTAGTCTCCGACGAGCAACGGGACCGGCTTGGCCTTTTTTCCCTTCTTCGGCGCGGCGGGCACGTCGGCTCCGACCAGATCCCAGACTTTGATCGAAAAGTCTTCGGATGCCGTGGCGACGTGGCGGCCATCGGGGCTGAACTCGGCGCACATCACGCCCCCGGTGTGGCCGCGCAATTCGCACAGCAGCTCCGCCGTCTCGGTGTTCCAGATGCGGGCCACATGGTCGTTGTTGTGCGCCGTGACACACCAGGGGCGATGCGGGTGAAACGCGATCCATTCGACGGTGCCACCGTCGGCCGCAAGCTGGCGCACGCTTTCGCCCGTTCGCGGATGGTAAAGGGCAACGCTTCCCCGACGCCCGCACCCCAAAAGCTTACCGTCCGGGCTGAACCGCACGCCCCGCACCTCGCCCGCCTTGGCAAACTGCACGGCGGTCGGTTGGAAGGTACACCGGTCGCCCGCCTTGCTTTTGCCATAGGTCACGGCCAGCGTCCTGAGCTCGCCGTCCGTGCCTCCCGCGGCCAGTAGGTATTCGGTGCGCTTATTTTTTCGATCGCCGGCAAGGGGCCCGAAGGCCAAGGCGTAGATCCTGCTTTCCGAGCCGAAGGCGACGGGAGCGATTTCGTTCAACTGGGCCACGTCCCACAGGCGAATGGTGCCATCGTCTTGACCGGCGGCGAACAAGCGGCCGTCGTGGCTGTAGGCGATCGAGCCCACCGCTCCGCCGCCGCTCTTCTTGAAGTCCTTGATTTCATTCAACTGCACACCCAGGGGCGTTTTGAACAATAACCTGCTGCCCCACCAATTGCGATTGGCCAAGGCGAGCATGCTGCCGTCGGGGCTGAACTTGACCGCCCAAGATTCTTCATTGAACTTATGCACCAGGAGCTGCAACGCGCGCGTTTCCAGGTTCCAGAGGAGGATCTGGCCGTCTTTGCCGGCCGAGGCCAAGAGCGGCATGGTGCGGTGAAAGGCGATGCGCGTGACCGCCTCCGTGTGCTGCTTTAGCAAGAATGCTTCCGTCGCGGTGAGCTTGGCCTTTTCCGCCGGGTCGTTTTCCTTCGCCAGATCGGCGAGCGACGGTAGCTTGGCGGTAGGCCCGGCGGGCTTCACGTCGCTTTTTGGCCCTGGCGCGGACGATGCAACTGATTGCGGACGTTGATTGTTGACGACCGGCGTGTCAACCGGCGCCTCACTCGATGCGGATCCGCCTTGTCCCGCTGGTTCGACGTGCGGGCCGTTCACGGCAATTTGGTTGATCGGCAGATCCTCGCGAATCTCGATCTTGCGATACTTGACGACGGTCTGCGGATTATGCTGCTGCAAGGCGAGATGGCCCATCGGGAAGCTACGGTCAGCGTCAACATAGTCGGCGGTCGTTTGGCCGTTGACTTTGACGACAAGGTGGCTGTCGGCGGCAATCAGTTCCAACTTGAACCACTCGTTCGGCCGCACAATCGAGTTGGCGATGCCGACTACGGCGCCTCGCGGTCCGTAGAGGCTGCCGGTCTTGTTCGGATCGGAGTGTGTGCTATTGATCTGCGCTTCGTAGCCGTCGGGCCAGCGAGGACCGTCAGCGGGCCTGACCGGGCCGAAGCGCGAGCGGCAGAACACGCCACTGTTGCCGCCGTCGTTGATGGATGCTTCGGTTCGCAAATGGAAGTTCGTGAAGTTGCCGCGTTCGCTGTAAAGGTTGCTTTCGGCCGGACCTGAGCCGATCAGCACGCCGTCTTCCGCGCGCCAATTGCCCGGCTGGTTCGGGTGCGTCTTCCAGCCAGTGAGGTCTTTGCCGTTGAACAAGGGTACGAAGCCGTCGGAGATGATATTGCCGCTGGCAAGCTCGGGGACCGTCGGCGGAGGCTCCGGCTGACTGCCGCCGGTTGAGGGCATCGGCTGTTCAGCCGGCTGCGGCGCAGGCGGATTCGGTTGTGGCTTATCTGTTCCCGCTGACTCGTGTACCATCGGCCGTGCCGCCGGCGGTGTTTTCTGCTCGGGACGGGGCTTGTTCCAAATCGAGTAGCCCACGAACGCGAAGGCCGGGATCGCCACCGCGGCGAGGGCCAACCAGGCGGAGGCCGCCGAGCCAAGCCCTCGGCGGCGCTTGCGCGTGGAATGCCGCGCGGCGCCGCCGTCGGTGACGATCAAGGCCGGCGCTTCGGTTGCCACGCGCGTCGGCTCCAACGGTCGCACGGGCGAAGCCGTTAGCGGCATGGCCATCGGGATCACCGGCTTGGGCGCCTGCGCCGCGTCGATTCGGCGGCGCAGCTCGGCGTCGTAGGCGGCCTTTTTCTCCGCCTTGAGCAGGCACAGCTTGGCGGCGGAGAGCTCGTTCAGCAGCTTTTGCGACAGCGCCGAGTGCTGCCCGGTTTGAAACGTGCGCAGCAGCGCCATCCGCTGATCGGCGGCGGTCTCGATCACGTCGGGATCGTCCTCAAAAGTGGCGATGCCCAACAAGCGGTAATGATTCGCCGGCTGCTCCGCCGGCGGAATGCCCAGCCATTTGTGGTAAGCGTCAAATGTCATGATTCAACTCCGTGGTTCTGGTGGTCATGTTCTCCACTTATCTGTAACACTCCAGCTTCATGAGTATTAACGCCGTTGAGCGGATTTCCCGACACAGAAAAACGCCCGCCCATCGCCGCCTAAGAAGAAAGTGCCGAACGAGGCCCAACCTGTCGCGAAAACTCCAAATGCACTTCATAGCCGGCCCGCGGTTCATCTTTGGATATTGCAGCCTGGCAACGCCGTTTTCAGCTCGGCGACGCCCGCAGCGGTGACCTGCGTGTTGGTCAGATCGAGCTGCTTCAGGTTGACGAGCCTGTGCAAATGCTTGAGGCCATCGTCCGTAACGTCGGTTCCGCTGAGTTCAATTAGTTCAAGGCCCAATGACGCCGACAGTTTCTCCAGGCCGGCGTCGCCGATGCGGCAGTCGGTCAGCACCAGGGCCTTCAGTTTCGCCAACGCGGCCAGCTCCTTGCACGCCGTGTCGGTCACCGGCGCTCCAAAGAGATTCAGGTAGTCGAGCCGCGGCGCGACGATTGGAAGCCTGGCAACGCCTTTGTCGGTCACCGAAGTGTTATATAGTCCCAGGCTGATCAGGTTCGTCAGTTTGCTGAGCGGCTCAAGGCAAGCGTCGTTGAATTGCCTGCCCCCGACGGAAAGAGTGCGCAGTTGGCTGAGATTGCCAATCCGCTCGGTTTCGGCTTCCGCGGCGCCGTCAGCGTACAGCGCGACGATCTTCGGCATGGTGGCGAGCACTTGCACTCCCCGATCGGTGAGGTGCGCTTGTGCGAGTGCAACACTATGCAGCTTGGGAAACCGCGACAGGAGCGAAAGGTCCGCGTCGGTCGTCGATGTGCCATTGAGTTCGATGTTATAAAGATTCGGTAGAACCCCGAGGCTATCGAGCCCGGCGCGAGTGACCGTGGTAAGCCTGTATAGGTATCGTAGGTTCGGCAAATCGTGCAGTTCCGCCAGCCCCGCGTCGGTGATGCTCGTTCCGCCAAGCGCGAGCCCGAATGGCTTGCTCAGCGACCTGAACCGTTTCAGGTCGGCGTCGGTCACGTTTGGGCAATCGGACAGACCGATCACCAGGCTGCCAAACCTGACAGGCAGACCAGACGCATCGTTAATTGCCTTTGCCGCCGCCCAAACGTCGCCCTCGCCAACCGAAATTCGCCCGCCAATATCGAATACCCATTTCACGACATCGCGGTCGGCATCGGTGGCGACCGACGGGGCAGGCGGCGTGATGCTGCCATCGGTCCAAGTGATTTTGCAATTCGGCAAGGCGGCCTGTAGCTCGGCAACGCCCGCGGCGGTAACCTGCGTTTGGCGGAGATTCACGACTTCGAGCTTCGTCAGCGCAGCCAGGTGCTTGACAGCCGCGTCGGTCACTTGCCCTCCGGAGACGGTCAAGAAGACGAGTCCCGGAGCCACCTGGGGAAGGCTGGCAATGCCTGCATCGGTCACCGATGTCGAATACAGCAACAGGTCGTTCAGATTCGCTAGTTTGCTGAGCGTTTCGAGGCAAGCGTCGCTGCATGATTCACCCACGGCGGCAAGATGTCGCAGTTGACTTAGATTGGCGATGCGCCCGAACTCATCCAAGCCGACATCGTTCCTCGTCTCCAGCGAATCGATAGTCTTCATAGCCGAGAGCACTACGACTCCCTCGTTGGTCAATTGAGCGCGGCCAAGCTGTATGAAAGCGAGCTTCGGAAACCGCGAGAGCAGGACCAGATCCGCCGGGGTCGTCGCTGTACCGCCAAGACGGATCATTTCAAGATTCGGCAGCACGCCAAGCTTCTCGACCCCGGCGCGCGTGATCGCAGTCTCGTCTACATATAGCACTCGGAGGTTCGGTAACCCGTGAAGCTCGGCCAGCCCCGCATCGGTGATGCGCGTGCCGCTCAGGCTCAACTCAAATAGCTTGGGGAGTGATTTTAGCCGCTTGAGGTCGGCATCGGTCACTTCCCTACAATTCGCAAGCACAATACTCAATTGGTCGAGGTCGTCAGGCAAGTCCGACGGTCGTTCGAGGAACTTGCCCGGCCAGGCCCACGGCCCTTTACCGACGGCCGCTACTCGGCCGCCTACGCCGAATACCCATTTCACGACTTCGCGGTCGGCCTCGGACGGAGCCGGTGTGCGGCCGGAATCCGTCCATTGGATTTTGCAATTCGGCAAGGCGGCCTTTAGTTCGGCAACGCCGGCGGACGTCACTCCTGTCGCGAGAAGATTTAAGCCATCGAGCTTCCGCAGCTTGGTCAGGTGCTGCACGGCATCGTCGGTCAGCCGACCATAGGAGACACTCAGGACCGTGAGGCGAGGCGCCTGAAGCGGAAGTCGGGCAATACCGGCATTGCCGACCGACGTGTCCCATAGGCCCAGCACCGTCAGGTTCGTCAGACTGGCGAGCGGTTCAAGGCAAGCGTCGTTGAATTCCTTGCCGCCAACGGAGAGCGACTGCAGATGGCTCAGTTTGCCAAAATATTTCAGGTCGGCCTCCCCGACAGCGGTCAACCCGACAGAGACGTTCGGCATCGTCGACAACACCTCGACCCCTTCAAGGCTCAAATGCGGCGGTCCGACGCCGACGAGTCCCAATTTTGGAAAGTTGGCCAAAAGCCCTAGGTCAGCGCCTCTCGTTGCGGTGCGCTGAAGCTCGATTGTTTCAAGATTGGGCAGGGTGCCAAGGTTCTCGAGTCCGACGCGCGTAATCGCGGTTTCGTCAAGAATGAGAATGCGTAGGTTTGGCAGCCCGCGCAGCTCCGCGAGCCCCGCGTCGGTGATGTGCGTACGCGTCAGGCACAACCAAAACGGCTTGGTAAGCGATTTGAAACGCTTGAGGTCGGCATCGGTAACTTTTTGACAATCCATGAGTAGGATCATCAAATCATCGGAGTCGTCTGGCACGTCAGACGGACTTTCCGGCCACTTGCTTGGCCACCCCCACGCCTCGCGATTGACGGCCGCCACGTTCCCGCCTACTTCGAACACCCATTTCACAACTTCGCGGTTGGGGTCTGCGGGCGTCGTGGTGGCATCGGCATCGTCCTTGGGAGTTATCGTGAATTCTTTCACGTCGCCCTTAACCTCGAACCTGCGCGTCGAGCCGTCGCGCATTTTGACGATGATCACGACGCCCATCAGCAAAACCGCCGCGGCGCCGGCCGCGGCGACGAGCAGTCGCCGGCGTGGCGGAATTCTGTAGGGAACGCCCTCGGTGGCGTTCCGAGTAACCGTCGGCAACGTTGGGTCCGCGGCCAGCGGAACGCCACAGAGGGCGTTCCCTGCAGACTCCGCTGGGGCAACGTCCGAGACGTCGTCCTCCGTTCCGCTGAGTGCTGACGAGAGATAGTCGTTGGTGTCGGCGATTTGCGATAGCGAGGCCGCGTGAATCGGCGCCGCCGACGCGACGGTGGGTAACGCATGCGTTTGCGCCGCGCCGGATGCGGTCTTCCGCGCGGCGGCGGCGAATAAGGCCGGCAGGTCGCTGCCGGCGGCGAAGGGCGCCAGCGCGCCCGCCACCTCGGCCGCTGTGGCAAACCGTGCCTCGGGCAGCTTGGCCATCATCCGCTCCACGGCGGCTACCAGCCCATCGGGCAGGCCGACACGGCGCTCCGCCAGGTTCGGCACCGGTGCGTTGACGTGGGCCAGCAACTTCTTCATCGACGTCGCGAATGCCGGACCGCCGTAGGGCACTACGCCCGTCAGCAACTTGTAGAGCGTACAGCCGAGACTGTAGATATCGGCGGGGCCGCCGACGCCGTGGCAGTCGCCGGCCTGCTCGGGGGCCATGTAGTCGGTGGTGCCCATCAGTTGCTCCGTGCCCGTCAGCTCGCCGCCGGCGACCGGCTCGCCCTGCAACAAGGCCAGGCCGAGGTCGAGAATCTTCACGTGCCCGTCGGCGGTGAGCATCAGGTTCGAGGGCTTGACGTCGCGGTGAATCAGGCCGTGGTGGTGGGCGTAATCGAGTCCCAGCGCCGCCTGGCGGGCCAGCTCGCAAGCGTCGGCCACGGCGAGCGGCCGCGCGCGGCGCGAGACTTCGGCGAGATCGAGTCCCTCGACGTATTCCATCACCAGGTAGTGCCGGCCATCGGCCTCGCCGGCGTCGTGCGCGGCCACGATATTCGGGTGCTCGAGCTTGCCGACCGCCTTCATTTCACGCTGAAAGCGGGCCACGGCGTGTGGGTCGCGGGTGCGGTCGGGCGGCAGCAGCTTGACCGCCACCAGCTTGTCCAAGCGGGTATGCACCGCTTTGTAAACCGTGCCCATGCCACCCTGCCCCAACCGGACCAGCAGCCGATAATCGCGAAGCTGCTCGGCGACGGCCGGTCCCGAAGCCGCCGCCGGCGCGAGGGCGGCCGCCAAATCAAAAACGCGGCTCAACTCCGGCTCGCGAAGGTAGGGATCGTCATACACCGGCTCCCGCAGCGACGAAAACAGCGTATCGCCTTGCGCCTCGAGTTGCCGGAGCGTAAAGTCGCACCGCGGGCAGTGCTCGACGTGATCGGCGACGTCGTCGGCGAGCTTGGGATCGAGCGTGCCCAGGCAATAGTCGGAAAGTTCCTGTTGGCTCAAGCAGTTTATGTGACTCATGGCCGGGACCTTGGAAATGGATGGTATGCTCACCTATAAAGAACAACGCACGAGCGCCACGCCGGATTTTGGATTTTCGATTTTGGATCTTGGATTGCCGTGACGCGGGTCACTCCAGCTCCTTCAATTCCTCTCGCAGCCGCTGCAAAACGCGATACTTTGCCTGGCGAACGGCCTTCGGGCTGATGTTCAAATCGCGGGCAATGTCGGCTGCGGCGTGGCCATCGACGACCATTCGCCAAAAAGCAGTTATAGCCGGCTGGCCGAATTCGCCGCTCAATTGTTCGAGCACCTGGACAACGAGCAGCCTCTGGTCGTCGTCCGCTGAGCCGCTGTCGTCGGTGGAAAAGTCGTCCTCAGCCGCAAGGTCGGCCAAAGCGGCGAGCTGGAGTTGGGCCTCGCTGCCGCCGACGGCCTGCGGCTGGGCCCGGCGGCGGCGAAGGTGATCGCGCGCCTTGTTTTGAGTGATGGTATAGAGCCAGCCGCGGAACGAATCGTCCGGCCGGCTGTGGCGGAACTCGCCGACCTGCCGCGCCACAGAGCGGAAAACTTCCTGCGAAACATCGGCCGCCTCGCTGCTCGCCACGCCCATCCGCCGGCACCAGCGGTAGATCAAGGGGCTGTAGATCGCCACCAGCGAGCGCCAGGCGTCCGGCGATTGCGTGCGCAGGCGTTCAAGCAGGCTGAGCGACGTCGCCTCGGGCGCCCCGGCCCCATCGCCGGAGCTGAACATCGGGCCGCGTGACATGGAAAATCACCAGAAAGCGGGGGGCAAAGCGGCCCCATTCTGGCATGGACGACGGGGTTTGTCCAGAACCCTTACCGCGCAAAGCGTCTCATTCTCGGCCGTTCCGGGCACGGTTCAATTCTCGCACCGCGGCGACTTCGTCGTCCCAGTAGGTCGGCAGGCGGTCCCAGGGGTTGGCGCCGCCGTCGTCGGTGGCATAAAAGTAGCCCAGGTGCAGTTGCGCCGTGCGACGCAGGCGATCGCGCATCTGAGCGGCATCGGCCGTCTGATAGGGGACCACGGCCGCGTGGCGTCGTGCATCGTCGCCCCATCCGGTCGGCGGGTTAAACTCCTCGAATCCCTGGTGATGCTCGAAGACACAAATCAGGTCCGGCCGGGCCACCGTCAAGTAGGCCACGTCGCAGGCCACGCCGGGATTGGAAGCCACGAAGCCGTTTTTGATTTTCTTGCGGGCGTAATCGAACAGCTCGCGATAGTAGTCCACCTGAGCGGCGTCGCTCGACTGTTCGTCGAAAAAGATGCCCTGGATCGCCGGGTAAAGCTGCGTCCAACGATCGACCTCGGCCTTGACCTGCTCCCGCGGCTTCTTGGTGTATTGCGTGCTCACGTAACCAATCACGGTGACGCCCGCCTGCGTCGCGCGGCCAATGATGTTGGCATGATTCGGGTCGTCCTGGTCGCCGGGCCCGCTGGCCGGGTTGGCGATTGCGACGATCGGGACCGTTTGGGCGGCGGAGATCAGCCGCTCCCATTCTTTCAGTCCCTCGCCGGCCGGGTAAAAGTACGTGGGCACAAACAGCTTGATCTTGGCGACCGGCGTGAGCCTGCCGGGCGGGTAGGCCTCAGCGGGTCCGACGCCGACCGAGCAGGCCAAGATTATGAGGCCCGGCAGAAGAAACCACCATCCACGCGCTGCCCTGCGGCGTCTGTACGGTGAGACTGGCATGCGCCAAAAATCCTTAGCTCGCGATGTGCCCGTAGTAGTCGGGCTCGTTGCCGGCCTGCCACTTGATGTTGCAGCCGATGCTCGGCTTCTGGTCGGGCGAAGGCGACTTGCCGGCCAGCACGGCGTCGAGGGCCGCCCGCAGGTCGGCCCCCGTCAACGGCACGCCGCTGTCGGGACGACTGGCGTCAAGCTGCCCGCGATAGGCCAATCGCTGTGCCTTATCGAACAGATAAAAGTCGGGCGTGCAGGCCGCGCGATAGGCTTTGGCCACGGCTTGCGTCGCGTCGTAGAGATAAGGGAACGTGTAACCGCGGCTCTTGGCCTCTTCGGCCATCTTGGGCGGGGCGTCGTCGGGAAAGGAGGCCACGTCGTTGGAATTGATGGCCACCACGGCCACGCCGCGCGCCTGATAGTCTCGCGCCAGCCGCGCCAGCTCGGGCGCGACGTGTTTCACGAACGGACAGTGGTTGCAGATAAACGCGACGACCAGCGCCGGCGCGTCCTGGAAATCGGCCAGCGAGACGGTGCGGCCGTCGATGTTCGGCAGCGAAAAATCAGGGGCCTGGGTGCCAAGCGGCAACATCGTGCTGGGTGTTCGGGCCATGTTTTTCTCCTGGTGAGGGCCGGTGATCAGTCCGGCTTCATGGTAGCAAACGGCGCGCTGTTGGGAACAGCCGATGGGCCAAACACCTTTCGCTATCCGGCACTGGCCGTCGAGCACGGGCAGACAACCCTGGAAGACTGGTTCAACCATGTGGTGCCGGCCCTGATGCTGTTTCGCTGCTACGTGCTCACGCGCCGCCTGGTGGTCAAAGAGTTCACACTACAGGCGAACAGCTCGACCGGTTTATCGGCGCGGCGCCGAGATCGGCTCTCCTCCGCTCCGCGCCGAGAACATCCGCCTGCGCCCGCCAAAGGTGGGCGCCACGCATCCGCCCAGCGGCGCGGACGCCGCGGACGAAGACCGGCAGTGGTCGGCCCTCGAAGATTGGCTTGATGCGACGGATTTTCCCTTGGGAGTGTGACGGGCCGTGCTTACTTCTTCACTTTGACCGCCATCTCCGTCAGCATCGCGTGCAGTTCGGGGTTCATGGCATCGAGCTCCCAAATCTCGAAGTAGTGCGCGTTCCAGGATAGTCCCTGGTTGATAGCGGTTTTTATGCCGCCCTCGGCAAACTGCTGCGGTGTGCGCGACTCGCTGGCGATCATCTGAAAGGCGGCGAATCCCTTGGGGCCGTATTTCTCGGCCAGGGCCAACATGCCCGCGTGGTGCCGGTCCTGTTCGGGGCTGCGGCCGCTCAGCCAGCCGGAAAAGATGCCGAACCGCCGGCCCAACCTCGCGGAGCCGTAAGCGGCCACCTCCTCGGCCACCCGGTCGGTTCCCAACACGGGATGAATGTCGATGTCGAGCGGCTTGCCGGGGAACGCCTCGGCAAACGTGTCGATGATTGGCTTCCAGGCGGCAATCACCTTCTCCGGTGTGAAACCCAGCATCTGCCACCGCTCGCGGTCTCTGCGCATGAACGGCAGTTGCATCTCCAGCCCGTTGGCGGTCGCGCCCGTGATATGGACCAGCAGGACCGTCTCATTGTCGCCATACTTTTCGCCAAAGGCGCGGATGAGCGCCGTCCACTTTTGCAAATAGACCTCATTCCAAAGCGGTGGAATCTTCGCCGACCGTATCCTGCCGAACGGCATGGAATAGTCGAATTCCGGCGCGCCGGCTTCAAACACCCAGGCCGGGGTCTGCGGTCCGCCCAACACGCAAAGCGTGATCTTCTTCTTCAGCCGCTTCGCCAGTGCAATCTCAGCGTCGATGTAACTGAAGTCGAATTCGCCTTCCTTGGGTTCGACCCGGTTCCAGCCGGGCCGCACCAGCCAGCCGTCGATAAAGGGAAAATCGACTTCCTTTTCGGGCGTCGGACTTGGACCTCGGCAGACAAACAGGCCCGCCGGCGGAGCGATCGCCGTTGCGTCGTCGCCGCCGCTCTGGGCCGCGACGCGAACCGGGGCAACATGAAAGGCTAGTGCCACCAAACAGATCGCTGGAAAATAGAGGCTATGAACAGTCATCGTTGAGGCTCCCAACGGCTCATCATCGGTTCCAGCGGGTCAGCCTACCGGGTATGATCTAGTTGATGCAAACCCACGGTAACATTCGGCGAGTGCCAACAAAGCCGCGTAGCGGCGACAGAGGTTCACTCGCGTATTCTGCCGCCGCTACGCGGCTCCGCCGAGGGATTTGCAACGTCGTCCGTGGGCTCGCGCCCACGGCTAAACTCTGTGGCCGCTATGCGGCCAATCAACTCAAAGTCATAAATCGCCGCAATCTCCCGCGCCGACTTCTCGCTCAGGTTCGTGAACCGCTGATATAGCGCGTCGACGTCAACGACGCCCAACGATGCCAGTAAGCGAAATTTGTGGGCCAGCAGCCCGTCCAAGTCGGTTGTCGCGTTGCGTGCGTGCCCGGCCGGGTACATCACCAGCCCGCTGGATAAACGGCCTAGCTGGTCGTGCTCGATCTCCAGCGTGGTGGGAATGCCATTGGGGTATTTTTCGTCATAGTCGCGGCCGCCGTGGCGGAACTCAATCCGCTCCATCAGCCGCCGCGTCAGCGGATGAACGAGGCTCGTGTCGTCGTAATCGGCCGGCATCAGCAGCAGCTCGCGCCAGCCGGCTTGCTTCGTCTCGAACGCCTTTCGCAACAGCGTGGCGATGATGTAGACCATCGAGTGGTCGGCGCTTTGCCGCGTGCGCGGGTCGCGCTTGGCCGGGTCGCCGATGATGCCGAAGGCCGGCTGATAGATGCTGATCCGCACTTTGCGAAGCTGCCGTTCGTCGTCGAGCAGTTGCGGATGTTGCTGGAGCAGATCCATCAGGCCCTGGATCGCGCCGGCCGATTGGTGCTCGTAGAGGCCGAGCTTGAAGTGCATGCCCATCACGGCAAAGTCGTCGCCCGAAGCCGTCAGCCGCAGGTCGAAAGGGCTGCTGCCTGGCTTGGCCGGCGGCTCGAACAGGCAAAAGATCGCTTCGGGATTGCGGAAGATGTCGGCCGGTCCCACGAAGCCGCGCAGAGCACGCCGCACGCTGGCCACCGCCATCTCGGCGCTAATCGCCGCCGAGGCGCCCTTCGAATCGGAAAGCTGCTTGCCTGCCCGGATGGCCCGGAAGGGAACGTAATGAGCCACCAACAGTCCCAGCGCCGACTCGATCTGGTCGACTGTGGCGCCCATCATCGCGCCATACACGGCCGCCGACGCGATCGCGCCGTGGACGACATGATCGATCTTGTGGTCTTTGAGTGAAAAGACCTCCGCCAGACGGCCGCGGATTTCGTCGATGAGCAGCATGGCCCGCAAGGTGGCGCGACCGTCGAGCCCGCGCTGCTGGGCGGCGGCCACGGCGACCGGATAAAAGTCGTTGTGTCCGAATTCGCCGGCCGTGGCGCCGCGCGAAGGATCGTAGCCGAAGTTGGTGCCGTTGGCGTCCCATTCGCGCACGGCCGAGCAATTGGCCAGCACCGCCTTTTCGGACATCACCTTGATTTGCGAGGCAAAGCACGGCACGCCTAGCGGATGAGCGTACTCCCAGGCCTCGCTGCGGAGCACATTCGGCGCGTTCGTGCCGCAGGCGATCGCGGAGACGCCGCAGGCCATGCTGTCGAGATGGAAGCGATCGACCATCCGCAGCGCCCGCTCGCCCGGCGGATCGAACTTGCCGGCCAGAAAGTCGATGGCGAAACCAGCCAGCCCGCGGGCCTGGTTTCCGTCGTGGGGGAGGAGGATGTTCATATCACCACGTTACGAAGCGACGGCACCGAAGGCCAGTGCTTCGATGTGCTGCGCCGCCTGAACCCCGCCGCGGTTAACAAGTCTGCCACTGAAGGCGCTCGAGGCATATACTGCCGCTATGAACTACACTTACGCTCAGATTGCCGGCATGATCGACCACTCGCTGCTCAACCCCACGCTGACGACGGCCGAACTCGATGCCGGCTGCCAATTGGCGGTGGACTATCAGGTGGCCAGCGTCTGCATCATGCCGTATTACCTGCACCGCTGCGCCGAGCTGCTGGCCGTGTCGGGCGTGAAGGCGAGCACGACGATCGGCTTTCCCCACGGCGGCCACACCACCGCGGTCAAGCTCGCCGAAACCAGGCAGGCGCTGGCCGACGGAGGCCAGGAGCTCGACATGGTGGTGAATATCTCGCAGGTGCTCAGCGGAAATTGGGACTATGTGCGCGACGACATCCGCGCCGTCGTCGAAGAGACGCACGCCGCCCGCAAAAAGGTCAAAGTGATCTTCGAGAACTGCTACCTCAACGACGCCCAGAAAATCCGGCTCTGTGAAATCTGCAGCGAGCTTGCCGCCGATTGGGTGAAGACCTCGACCGGTTACGCGAGCGGCGGCGCGACGATGGAAGACCTGGCGCTGATGCGAAAACACGCCGCCCCGCGGGTGCAAGTGAAGGCGGCCGGCGGGGTGCGCGATCTCGACACGCTGCTGAAGGTGCGAGACTTGGGCGTCAGCCGTTGCGGCGCCAGCCGGACCAAGGAAATGCTCGACGAATGTCGAAGGCGGCTCGGTTTGCCCGCTAGCTAGTTGATGATGATCGGCCCCGACAGGCCGCCCTCGGGATCGCGGCGTTCCCATTCGCGGCGGAGCTCGCCCAGCCCGAAAGCGCAAAGCTCAAAGTCGTGGCTCAACCGTTCGAGCACTTCGTTCTCCTGGGCGTTCCCGGCGGTCTCGATCGTGGCCGCGATGTGGTAGGCGCGCTTGCCCTGCTCGCAATAGTCGACGAAGTAATCGAGCCGCGAGGCGTCTTTTAGTCGCCGCAACGCCTCTGGATACACGCCCGTCCAAAACAGCGTGAAGTCGCCGATGTGCCGGTGGACTTCTCGCCGCGGGTTGCCGATTCGCGCGTCTGCCTCCACGAGCATCTGGGCCACCTCTTCCAGGCGTCGCCCAGAGGGATTGCGGACCTGGTAGATGGCGTCGCAGTGCATGAAGCGGGTCAACAGCAAGGCAATGTAGTCGACCAGCGGAGGGTCGGCCACGCCCAGCCGAGCTTCGAAGGTGTACTCGGCCAGCCCTGAGAAAAAGCGGTAAAGAACCGTGTGCGAACGCTTTATGTCCACTCTCTTGCCTCCTGTCGCCTGCCCGAATCTCGAAACCGGACCACTTGCCTGGACCAGGAGGATGGTGCCGTTTGTTTCATCGGCATCATCCAGTTAAGTCTATGCAGCCAAAAAGAGACCGGTCAAGGTTTTTTTTGGGCAAGTGGGCAAATCGCGTGGTTTGGGTGCCGCGATACGTGGACTGTGCTCTTCGGCACGGCCTCCCGCGAGGCAGTTTTTCGACCTGGCAAAATAATGTTTGACGAATCAAAAAGCACCTGGTACACTGCTCGGCGTCGTTCTTTTTGAGTGACCAAAAGTTTGTTTTGCCGTTCAAAAACAGGAGGTGTGCTTCGTGGAACCCGTGGAAATCAGCCGCCGTGGACGCCGTGCGTTTACCCTTGTCGAACTGCTGGTGGTCATCGCCATCATCGGACTGCTGGTGGGCCTGCTGCTACCGGCAGTGCAAGCGGCACGCGAGTCGGCGCGACGCGCGCAGTGCGTCAACAACCTCAAGCAAATCGGAGTCGCCCTGGCCAACTATGAAAGCGTTACCAAAGTATTCCCGCCGTCGTACCTGCTCACGTCAGCGAGACAGTCAGGCACCGCCTACGGCCTCGCGTATCCCGACGACGGCTCAAACGGATTGACGGGGTGGGGCTGGGGCACGCTGTTGCTTCCTTACGTCGAGCAGCACGCCCTGTATCAGAGCCTGAACCTCAACCTCCCCTGTTGGGCGCCCCAGAACGCCGCGCTGGTGGCGACGAAGCTGCCCGTTTTTCTTTGCCCCTCTGCCACCGGCGGCAGCAACGGTTTTGCCTTACACCGCTACAGTGGTCCCAGCGACAATCCGACCGACGCCGGCCAGTTCAGCCCCACGATTTTTTTTGCGCACGCGCATTACGCGACGAACGCGGGGCA
>Ga0307373_10000111_pt1 | contig 140477 bp, 134 predicted proteins | sample OX2MG_FD_202534 | JGI IMG/M metagenome (GOLD analysis project Ga0307373, IMG submission 202534) | Soil microbial communities from Risofladan, Vaasa, Finland - OX-2 | ecosystem: Environmental > Terrestrial > Soil > Coastal area > Acid sulfate soil | place: Finland: Risofladan, Vaasa... | reverse complement strand
TCATCTCCACCGGCCTTGCGATCGGCACGATGTTCACGCTGTTCGTCGTGCCGGGCGTCTACATGCTGGTCGGCGCGGATCATTCGAAACTGGCGGCCCGCGCGCAGCCTTCGGCGAGGCCCGCGGAAGGCTGAGCGTCCGCCAGCCATCGCGCGCCGCTGCTGTCGCCAGGCTGCTGCTGTCGCCACCCGCTGCTGTCGCCACCCGCTGCTGTCGTCGGGTGAATTTCGGCAAATCGTTATAATTTAGAAAGATACGTTACTTAATTAAGCTCAATTCTTTCTCTGCTGCACGGTCACAATGGCAGCGCTGCAGCCGTGCCGCCCGCCGGCCGCCGCAAGACCTCCGCCGCCCCCGCGTCCTCTGCATAAAATCCGCGTTGCGTTTTGTCAATTGTCTTGTATATTCCGGTGATAGGGTCTTGATTTATCAAGGCTCCCGGATAAGAGACAGCTTAGAAACCACTTTAAGGTTTCAATGTTCCGACGAGATGAGGCCGGCATGATCAACGCATGGGAAAACTTTCACCACGCAACGCTCGAACTGGTGCGTGCCGCGCCGATCAAACAACGCCTGATATGCGCCTACCGGCGCCACCTCGCGGAAGTCCGCGAGGAGCAGTTGCCCGGCGAGATCCGCGAGCCCTTCTGCCAGGTGGTGCGCAGCTTGTGCGGAGTGCGGCCGCTGCGCGGCGAGGATGCGGTCGCCGCATCGGTGCGCAAGATGTCGAATCAGGACGCCGACGAATGCGCGGCGCTGATCGTCGAAATGTTCGGACTGATGTGCCGCGCGCAGAGCATGGCGTTGCGCGCGGCACATCCGGCCGTCAAGCTGCATGGCGTCGACGACGATGCGGCGGCGTTCGCGGCGCCCGTCTTCAATACCAACCACTGATATTCAATCCGGCTTGAAGTCGATGCTGTCCCAGCGCGTCGTTTCCTGATGGCGCGCCTGCCGCCGCAGGGCATCGATCAGTTCCCGTGCGTTCCAGGCGCAAACTTCCTCGGCAAGATCCTCGATGGGCTTTGGCAACGGCGCGTCGGAGCCGAAATTTTCCATGGCGACCAGCGGCCGGTCGGCGGACTTCGCGAAATTCATCTGAAAGAGCACGAGCTCGGGCTCCGCGCGGTATACCGCGGGCAATACGATCACGACTTCGCAGGGCGCCATCTGCCGGCGTAGCTCCTCGCGCTCCGCCTCGCGGCCGGCCGGCCGCTGCGCCTGCGGCAGGCTGGTATTCTTGTAATAGAAGGTTCCGAGCGCCTCGAGATACTCGAAAACACGGCTGTAATCGTCGTTTTCAAGCCAGTTATGAGTGACGAATAACCGGATCGGGTTGGCGGACGTCGACATGGCTTTTTATCGCGGATTCCGACATAGATCATGCGCGAAGCGGCGCTCGTGGATACAATGCTGCGCGTGCGCTTGCTGCTTTACAATATCCGCTACGCGACCGGCACCGGCCCGGCGTTTCACCTGCCGATCCCCGGTGCCGGCTACCTGCGTTCCAGCCGCCAAGTACTCTCGCAGATCACCGAATTCGTCAAGTCCCAGCATCCCGATGTGGTCGGCTTGATCGAGGTCGATACCGGCTCCATCCGCACCGGCATGATCAATCAAGCGGATTTCATCGCTCGCTCGCTCGGCCATTATTCGACCTACGAATGCAAATACGGCGTCGCCTCGGTCAATCATTTCGTGCCGATCATCCGCAAACAGTCGAACGCCTTTCTCGCCGCGCCGAGCGTGCGCGGCGAGCGGTTCCATTATTTCGACACCGGCATCAAACGCCTGATCATCGAACTGGAGTTGGACGATATCGCGATCTTCCTCGTACACCTGTCCTTGAAGTTCCGCCATCGCCAATATCAGCTGCGCCACCTTTACGATCTGGTGCGCAGTTGCAGCAAGCCGGTGATCGTCGCCGGAGACTTCAACACCTATTGGGGAGATCACGAAATCTACCTGTTCACGCAGGCCGCCAGACTGCGCAGCGCCAACGCGCGCGGCCTACCCTCTTATCCTAGCCGCAGCCCGCGCAAGGAAATCGACTTTATTTTGCACAGCGACCAGATCGAAATCAACCGCTTTGAAATCCCCGATATCCGCCTCTCCGACCACCTGCCGTTGATCTGCGATTTCACGATTCACGCGCAGGCTCTGCAAGCGGCGTAGCGCCGGCTACCGGCAGCGAGAGAAATCATGCCAGCCGCCAATTGGAGCTTGCAAATCGACGGCGACGCAATTGCGCACCTCCTCTTCGATGCCCCCGGCAGCACCGTCAACGTCCTGTCGGCAGCGGCCATCCAGGAACTCGGCATGCGGCTCGACGAGCTCGCCGGCAAGGGTTGCCGCGGCCTGATCGTCAGTTCGGCCAAAAAGAGCGGTTTCATCGCCGGCGCCGACATCAAGGAATTCACCACGATCAAAAGTCCGGCCGCGGGACGCGAGTTGGTGCGCGCCGGCCAGCAAGTCCTGCAGCGGCTCGAGGATCTGCCGTGTGCAAGCGTCGCCGCGATCCACGGCTTCGCGCTCGGCGGCGGTTTGGAACTTGCGCTTGCCTGCCGCTACCGGATCGGCGCAGCCGACGGCAAGCTCGCGCTCGGCATGCCGGAGGTGCAGCTCGGCATCCACCCCGGCTTCGGCGGCACGGTGCGCAGCGTGCGTTTGATCGGCGTGCGGGCGGCGATGGAATTGATGCTGCAAGGCAAGCCCTTCCACGCCGAGCGCGCGCTCGCGAGCGGCTTGATCGATCGGCTGGTGCCCCCCGCCGATCTGCTGGTTCGCGCCAAGGCGCTGCTCGCCGATCCGCCGGCGCGCAGGTCGGCGCCGCTCGCCGACAAACTGCTGAACGCAGCGCCGCTTCGCCCGTTGGTCGCGCGCCGCCTGCAGGCGGCGCTGCGGCGGCGCGTGCCGCGCGCGCACTATCCTGCGCCCTATGCGATCGTCGATCTTTGGCGCAAGAACGGCGCTTCGCCTGATTCCGGCTACCTCGCCGAAGCGCACTCGATCGCCGAATTGATGTGCACGCCGAGCTCGCGCAACCTGGTGCGCGTCTTCCTGCTGCAGGATCGGCTGAAGGCGCAAGGCGGCAAGTCGAAACAGGAATTCAGACGCTTGCACGTGATCGGCGGCGGCGTCATGGGCGGCGACATCGCGGCCTGGTCGGCGCTGCGCGGCATGCAGGTGACGCTGCAGGATCGCAGCGAAGAGTTGCTGCAGCCGGCGTTGGCGCGCGCCAAAACCCTGTTCGAGAAGCGTTTGAAGGATCCCGAGGCTGCCGCGGCCGCGGCCGCGCGCCTGCGGATGGACGTCGGCGGCGAGGCCATCGCCGATGCCGACGTCGTGATAGAGGCGATATTCGAGGACGTCGATGCCAAGCGCGCCCTGTATGCAACCATCGAGCCGCGCCTGAAAGCCGACGCGATATTCGCAACCAATACCTCGAGCATCACGCTCGAGGTGCTGTGCGCAGAACTGCGCGACCCCGGCCGACTGGTCGGCATCCACTTTTTCAACCCGGTCGCGCAGATGCAACTGGTCGAAATAGTGCGCGGCACGTCGAGCCGCGCGGAAATCGTCGACCGCGCGCTCGCCTTCACGCGCAGGATCGACAAGCTGCCGCTGCCGTGCCGCAGCGCGCCGGGCTTCGTCGTCAATCGGATCCTGGTGCCGTACATCAACGAGGCCATGTTCGCCTACGAGGACGGCGTACCGGCGGAGGCGATCGACGCCGCCGGCAAGCAATTCGGAATGCCGATGGGGCCGATCGAACTCGCGGACGTCATCGGCTTGGACGTCGCGCTGCATGTCGGCCGGGTGCTTGCCGACGCGTTCCAGCGCCGCGTGCCGGAGGTGCTGACGCGCTTGGTCGAGGAAAAGAAATTCGGCCGCAAGAGCGGACAGGGCTTTTACAGCTGGCGCGCCGGCAAGCCGCTGCGCCCCGCCGGGCCGCCGCCGGTGATAGCGCCGGATCTCACCGACCGACTGATATTGCCGATGGTCAACGAAGCGGTGGCGACCTGGCGAGAACGCGTCATCGAGGACGCCGACCTGCTGGATGCCGCGGCGGTGTTCGCGACCGGCTTCGCGCCGTTTCGCGGCGGACCGTTGCAATACGCCAGGGAGCGCGGCGTCGCCGAGGTGCAGAGGCGCCTCGGCGAGCTCGCGCAGCGCTATGGGGAACGGTTTTTACCCGATGCGGGCTGGTCGCAATTGCCGGCATAATCAACTGCGCGCTCTGAATAGGTCCCAGCTATGGTAGCATTTGCACACAAAATCATAGCCTTGGCAAACGGTGGCCCGCGGCGTAGCGCTCGATGGATGAACGACCGATCGACCTTGCTGTACTCAAAACCTTCTCGCCGCTCGACGGCCTGAAGGCGGAGAACCTGCGCGCGCTCGCGCGCAAGACCCAGGTGAAGTCGCTGGATGCCGGGCGGCTGCTATTCAAGGAAGGCGACACCGACAAGCGCACCTTCTATCTGGTCGCGGGCACGGTCGATTACCGCGCCGACGACCGGGCGATCGGCTCGGTGCGGGCAGGCAGCGCCGAAGCGCGCGCGGCGCTCGCGCCGGGACTGCCGCGCCGATTCAGCGCACGCGCCGCGACCGACATCGAATACATCCTGATCGACAGCGACGTGCTCGACGTGCTCTTGACCTGGGATCAAACCGGCCAATACGAGGTAACGGAACTGAACGCCGAGAGCCTCGGCATCGAAGGCGATTGGATGACCACGCTGCTGCAGACGAAGGCGTTTCATCGCATCCCGCCGGCCAACATTCAAGCGATCTTCATGCGCATGCAGCGCATCAATTACCGCGCCGGCGACGTCGTCATCAAACAAGGCGCGGAAGGCGATTACTTCTACGTCGTCGTCGCCGGCAAGTGCACCGTCACCCGCGAAACGCCGCTCAACAAGGAAGGCATCAAGCTCGCCGAGCTCGGCCCCGGCGACAGCTTCGGCGAAGAGGCCCTGATCGCCGAAGCCAAGCGCAATGCCACGGTCGTCATGGCGACCGAAGGCTCGCTGATGCGCCTCGGCAAGCAGGATTTTCAGACGCTGTTGAACGAGCCACTGCTGCAGTGGCTGGACTACGATCAGGCCAAGGAGATCATCGGCCGCGGCGGCAAATGGCTGGACGTGCGCTTGCCGAGCGAATTCCAGAATCTGCGGATCGACGAGGCGATCAATATTCCGCTGTATTTCATCCGCCTCAAACTCAACACGCTGGACAAGAACACGCCGTACGTCGTCTGCTGCGACACCGGCCGGCGCAGCTCCGCGGCCGCCTACATCCTCAGCGAACGCGGATTCGAAGCCTATGTGCTGCGCGGCGGCCTCGCCGGCAGCGAAGCGGCGCGCACGCACAGCGGCTGAACGCGCGGCGTGCACTTCGGCCGCGGCGCCGGCGCCTACATCGTGTGCGTCGGCTTGTCTCCCCCCAGCGCGCCGGCGAGATAGTTCTCGATTTTCTTTTGCGTGTTGCCGCGGTCCTGATCGCTGAACTGCACGCCGATGCCGGCCGTGCGTTTGCCCTGCGCGCCCTTCGGCGTCATCCAGATCACGCGGCCCGCGACCGGGAGCTTCTCCTCCTCGCCCATCAGATTGAGCAGCATGAACACTTCGTCGCCGAGGCGGTAATTGCTGTTCGTCGGGATGAACAGGCCGCCGTTCCTGACGAACGGCATGTACGCGAGATACAGCGCGCTCTTATCCTTGATCGTCAACGTCAGCAGACCCGGTTTGTTGCTTGGACTACGCAATGGCGTCACATCTCACGAGATACGTCACTTCCACAGAGCGCGCCGGCCGCCCAGCAGCAGGGCCTCCAGCGCCAGTTGTTGGTTCATGCTGGTCGATGCGAGGCGCCGGAACTCCGTGGCCGCATCGAGCAGGGCGAACAGTTCGCGTATCTTGGCCTTAAGTAAAGCGCCAGGCAAGCCGACGGGTTCCGCAGTTCCGACGCCGGCGGCGCCGGCGAGGCCGCCAACGATGCGCGCTGTGATCCAGTTCTCAAGCCACCGGACCCGCAGCAGCGGATCGCTCTTCGACCACCGCTCGGCGAGCACCGTGATGTCGACGCTGCCGGCCGCCAATTGGCCGACGCTGCGCTGCATGTCGGTTTCAAGCGTGGCCATGCCCTCTGCCGCCAACTCGGCGGCGAGCAACGGCGCGCCGCCGGCGAGCGCGAGCGCGGCATCGAAGTCGCCGGCGGACGGCGATTGCGCGCGCAGCCAGGCACGGGCGAGCGCGGGCTGCGGCGCGCGCAGCACGATGCGCAGGCAGCGGCTGGCGACCGTTGCCGGCAGCCGGTGGCTCGGTCTCGCGGTGAGGATCAGCATGGTCTCCTGCGTCGGCTCCTCGAGCGTCTTCAAGAAGGCATTCGCGCCATTCGCGTTGAGCCTCTCCGCACCCTCGATCAGACCGATCTTGTAGCCGCCCCGGTAGCTCGTCTGCGCAAGATCGTCGATCAGCGCGCGCACCTGATCGACTTTGATCTGCTGCGCGTCCTCCTCCAGGCGCACGACGTGCACGTCCGGGTGGCTGTCCGCGCGCACCAGCAGACAAGCCGGGCATGCGCCGCACGGCGCGCGCCCGCGCTCTTCGCACAGGGCGAACGCGATGCTCCACGCCGCCAGATGCGCATCGCCGAGACCCGGCCCGCTCAGGATCAGCAGGGAATGCGGCAGGCGGCCGGCGGCCGCGGCGCGGCGGATCTGCGCGGCGGCCGCGGCGAGCCACGGCAGAGAATCGGCCGTCAGGAAATCCACGACTCGGCCTCGATAGCCCCGAAAACGCTGCGGCCCACAGCGTCCGCGGCGCGCGCGGCGTCGATGACGACGATGCGCCGCGGTTCCGCCGCCGCCCGCGCAAGATAGGCCTGCCGGACGCGTTCGAAGAATTCGCGCTGCTCGCCCTCGAAGCGATCCGCGGCGCCGCCGCGGCCGCGCACTCGCTCGAGCGCCGCGGCGACCGGCATGTCGAGCAGGATCGTCAGGTGCGGGCGGCGCAGGCCTTGCACCCACTGCTCCAGCATGCCGATCGCCTCGGCCGGCAGCCTCCGGCCGGCTCCCTGGTAGGCATAGGTGGCGTCGGTGAAGCGGTCGCAGAGCACCCAGCGTCCGGCCCGCAACGCGGGCTCAATGCGCTCCTGCAGATGCACGGCGCGCGCGGCGAATATCAACAGCAGTTCGGCGGCCGGCGGCAGCGGCCCGCCGCCCGGTTCGAGCAGCAGGGCGCGCATTTTCTCGCCGAGCGGCGTGCCGCCGGGCTCGCGGGTGAGCAGCGCGTCGATGCCGCGCGCGCCGAGCGCCGCGGCGAGCAGGCGCAGTTGCGTCGATTTGCCGACGCCCTCGATGCCCTCGAAGGTCACGAAGCGCGCGGCGGCCGTCACTGCTCGCCACCCCCGGCCGCCTTGCGCCGCAATCGCGACAGATAGCGGCCGACCGCGGCATCCTGTTCTTCGAGCGTCGCCGAGAAAATGTGGCTGCCGTCGCCTTTTTCGGAGGCGACGAAGTACAGCGCATCGCCGATCTCGGGATGGGCGCTCGCCTCAATCGCGGCGGCGCCGGGCAGGGCGATCGGCGTCGGCGGCAAGCCGGCGCGCGTGTAGGTGTTGTACGGACCGTCGCGCCGCAGATCGGCGCTGTGCAGGCTGCCGCCGTAGCGCTCGCCGAGCCCGTAGATGATCGTAGGATCCGCCTGCAGGCGCATGCCGATCGCCAGGCGGTGCAGATAGACGCCGGCGATTTTTTGCCGTTCCGCGGGCAAGGCCGTCTCCTTCTCGACGATCGAGGCGACGGTCAGCAACTCCTCGGGATCCTGCAGCGGCAGATCCGCATCCCTGCGCTTCCAGGCCGCCTGCAGCTCGGTGAGCAGAGCTTTGTGCGCCATCGCGAGCAATGCGACGTCGCTCGTGCCGAGCGGGAACTTATAGGTCTCCGGCAGAAACTGGCCCTCCGGACTTAGCCCCGGGGCGGCGAATTTGGCCATCAAATCGACGGGCCTCGGCGGCAGGGTCGCTCTGAGATACGGATCGCGCCGCAGGGCGGCGAGCAGGTCCGCGACGCGCCAGCCGTCGACGATCGTGAAGGCGTGCAGCAGCACTTCGCCCTTGACCATCTGTTGCAGCAGGCCGCGCGGCGTCGTCCCCGGCCGGATCGCGTACTCCCCCGCTCTGACCGCGGCGGCGAGGCCGTGCCAGCGGGCGTACCAAACCCACAGATGCGGATCGTGCAGCATGCCGCGCGCCGCCAGGTCGGTGGCCACGTGCGCGAGGCTCGCGCCGGGCACAACCCGGTATACGGTGAGCGCGGACAGATGCAGCGGCCGGTTCAGATCCTGCACGCCGCGCCAGAGCGCCGCGGACGCCGCCGCGATCAGCAGCGCCGCGAGCAGCGGCGCCGCAACCAGCAGCGATGCGCGCGCGCGCCGCTTCACAGCGCATCCAAGTGCGCCCGCAGGGCGCGCGCCGCCTCGAACCCTGCTGGGCGGATGCGAAGCGCCCGCTGCCTGATCTCGCCGACCGGCATGATGCCCGCGACCGCATTGCTCATGAAGATCTCCTCCGCCGCGCCAAGATCCTGAAGCCGCAGGCGGCGCATCGCCGGCTGAAGGCCGAGCCGCGGCGCCAGCTCGAGCACGAAGCGGCGCATCACGCCCTCGACGCCGCAGCGATCGAGGAGCGGGGTCGTCAAGCGCGAGCCGCGCCGCACGAACAGGTTCGACATCGTACCGCAGACGAGATTGCCGTCGGTGTCGAGCATCAGGCCCTCGAGCACGCGCGGGTCGCGCCACTCGGCGCGCGCCAGCACCGATTCGAGGCGGTTCAAGGTTTTCAGGCCCGCAAGACCTGGGTTCGCGGCGAGCCGCAGGCGGCAGATGCGCAGGCGCACCGGCGCCCTGGGATCCGCGTGCGGCGGCAGCGCGCCCAGGCAGAGGATACGCGTGCAGCGTTCGCGTCCGGACGGCCGATAACCGCGCGCACCGACGCCGCGCGAGACGATCAGCTTCAACACCGCGTCGCGCCGCAGCGCCGCGACCCGCGCGATCTCGCCGCGCAATCGCCCTTGCGCGGGCGGCTCGATGGCAAGGCGCCGGCACCCCGAATACAGACGCTCGAGGTGATATTCCAGCAGGCGCACCACGCCATGGCGCACCCGCATCGTTTCGAACAGGCCGTCGCCGTATTGCAACCCTCGGTCGCGGCAATCGATCCGCCGAGCGCGCCGGCCGTTGACCCAGGCGGTCACGGACAATCCTGCAAGGCCCGCAACAGGCCTTCGGCCTTGGCGCGCGTCTCCGCGAGCTCCTGCAGCGGATTCGAATCGGCGACGATTCCGGCGCCCGCGCGCAACTCGATCCGCGGTCCGCTCGCGGTGATCGTACGGATCAGGATGTTGAAGTCGCAGCTGCCGTCGCGATTGACGTAGCCGATCGAACCGGTGTATGCGCCCCGGCCCGTGCCCTCGAGCTCGGCGATGATCTGCATGCAGCGAATTTTCGGACAGCCGGTGATCGTACCGCCCGGAAAAACGGCGCGCACCGCATCGATCGGCGAGAGATCCTCGCGCAGCCGCCCGCTGACGTTCGAGACGATGTGATGCACGTGCGCATAGCTCTCGACGCTCATGTATTCGTCGACCCGCACCGTGCCGCCGCGGCAGACGCGGCCGAGATCGTTGCGCTCCAGGTCGATCAGCATGACATGCTCGGCGCGCTCCTTCTCGCTCGCCAACAGCGAGCGTATCAGCGCCGCGTCCTCGCCGGGGGATGCGCCGCGCGGCCGTGTTCCGGCGATCGGCCGCGTCTCGGCGAGATCGCCGCGAATCGCCAGCAAGCGCTCCGGCGAGGAGCTGACCACCGCGAAATCCCCATGCCGCAACAACGCCGCGAACGGGCTGGGGTTCGCCGCGCACAACCGGCGGTAGAGCGCGACCGGATCGATCCAGGCCGCCGATTCGCCCCACCAGCGCCGCGACAAATTCGTTTGATAGACCTCGCCGGCCGCCGTGTATTCCAGGGCACGACGAACGGCCTGCAGGAACTGCTCGGCCGGTTCCTCGCGCACGACGATGGCGGCCGCGGGCGCCCGCGAGAATTCCCCGCGACCCGCGGCATCGGCCTCGAAGCGATCGAGCAGCGCCTCGGCGCCAATTTCGGCGACCAGCCACGCGCGCCGCGTTGCACAATCCCGGACCCAGGCCGCCGGGGTGCGAATGGCCAAGCCGCTCGGCGCATCGGCGGCAGGCGGCAGGCGCAGGCGTGGTTCTATTTCGCCGGCGAGCTCGTAGCCCAAATAGACCAGCCAGCCGCCGGCAAACGGCAGCGGCGCATCGAGAGCGCCGCGGGCGGTTTGCAGTTCGCGCCACCAGCGCTCGAAGCCGTCGAGAAAGCCCTTGCCGGCAGTCCCCCGCGGAGCCGGATCGCGCGGCGGCGCGCCGTAGGCGAGCACTTCGCCGTTGCTGATCGGCAGAATGTCGAAGCGGCTCTTTGCCCGAGGACCGGCGGCAACCTCGCCGCTTTGCAGGATCCCCGGATAGCGCTCGGGAAACCGGGCAACCAGGCCGAGAGGTTCAAACTCGGCGGAAAATGAGCGAAGCGTTGGTGCCACCGAAGCCAAACGAATTCGACAACGCATTGATTAGCGGCATGCGGCGCGCCGTGTTCGGCACGTAATCGAGGTCGCAGCCTTCGCCGGGTTCGTGCAGATTGATCGTCGGCGGCGCGACCTGGTCGCGCAGCGCGAGCACGGTGAATATCGCTTCGACGGCGCCGGCCGCGCCGAGCAGATGGCCGGTCATCGATTTCGTCGAACTCACCGCGAGCCGGTCGGCGGCGGCGCCGAAAGCGCGGCGGATCGCGGTGGTCTCCGCGCGGTCGCCGAGTTCGGTCGAGGTCGCGTGCGCATTGATGTATTGCACCTGATCGGGGTTCAGTGCGGCGTCGGCGAGCGCCTTGACCATCGCCTTGCGCGCGCCTTCGCCGTTTTCCGGCGGCGCGGTCACGTGGTAGGCATCGCCGCTCATGCCGAAGCCCAAGACCTCGGCGTAGATGTTCGCACCGCGCGCCCTGGCCTGTTCGAACTCCTCGAGCAGCATCGCGCCGGCGCCGTCGCCGATGACGAATCCGTCGCGATCCTTGTCCCAGGGCCGGCTCGCGCCCGGCGGATCGTCGTTGCGGTAGGACAGCGCCTTCGCCTGGGCGAAGCCGCTGACGCCGGTCACGCAGGTCGCCATTTCCGAGCCGCCGGCGAGCATCGCATCCGCTTCGCCGTATTGGATCAGGCGCGCCGCCAGGCCAACCGCGTGCGTCGAGGTCGTGCAGGCGGTCGCCACCGCCAAATTCGGTCCGCTCAAGCCGAACGCCATCGACAAATGGCCGCTGACCAGATTGATGATGCTCGCGGGGATGAAGAACGGCGAAACCTTCTTCGGCGAACCGGTTTCCAGGAACTTCTCGTAGGTCTGCTCGATCGATTCGAGCCCGCCCATGCCGGAACCCATCAGCACGCCGACCCGATCGCTGGTCGCTTCGCCGACGGTGAGGCCGGAATCGCGCATCGCCTGCATGCCGGCGACGACGCCGTACTGCATGAACGCGTCCATGCGCCGCGCCTCCTTGGCGCTGATATAAGGCTCGAGATCCAGCCCGCGGATTTCGCCGCCGATATGCACCGGAAAGGCGGTCGTGTCGAAGCGCGTCACCGTGGCGATGCCGCTCTGCCCAGCGAGGATCGCCGTCCAGGCGCTGCCGATGTCGTTGCCTACCGGCGAGACGATGCCGAGCCCGGTGATGACGACACGCCGTCGGCTCAAGCCTTGCTCTTGTGCGAATTGATGTAGTCGATCGCCTGCTGCACCGTGGTGATTTTCTCGGCATCTTCGTCGGGAATTTCGGTCTCGAATTCTTCCTCCAGCGCCATCACCAGCTCAACCGTGTCCAGCGAGTCGGCTCCCAGATCGTCGACGAACGAGGCATCGTTGGTTACTTCTTCTTCTTTGACGCCTAGTTGTTCGGCTACGATCTTTTTAACTTGCTGCTCAACAGTACTCATCGTTATGGTGTCCTCTCGCAGTTTCTATGGGACTCGCCGCTTGCAAGCGGCCCCTTCGGCCAGCCTCTGACGCGGGCAGGGCGCGTATTTTATGTGAACCCGGAGCCGACGGCTACCGTGAACGCGCAAATGACGCCGCGTATGCCACTGATTCCTTGACAAAACCTGCCGAATTGGGGCGTTTCCTGCACTCATGCCATGTACATGCCGCCGTTGACGTGCAAGGTCTCGCCGGTGATGTAGGCCGCGGCGGGCGAGGCGAGAAACGCGGCGGCGGCGGCGACGTCGGCCGGCAGCCCGAGGCGGCCGAGCGGTATTTGCCCGGTCAAGGCGGCGCGCTGCGCCTCGCCGAGGTGGCGCGTCATGTCGGTGTCGATGAAGCCCGGTGCGATGACGTTCGCGGTGATGCCGCGCGAGCCGACCTCGCGGGCGAGCGACTTGGTGAAGCCGATGATCCCCGCCTTGGCGGCGGCGTAATTCGTCTGTCCGGCATTGCCGGTGAGGCCGACGACCGAGGCGATGTTGATGATGCGGCCCTTGCGCGCCTTCATCATCTGGCGCAGCACCGCCTTGCACAGGCGAAACACCGACGCAAGATTCGTCTGCAGGACCGCGTCCCAATCCTCCTGCTTCATGCGCAGCAGCAGGCCGTCGCGGGTGATCCCCGCATTATTGCAAAGAATGCCGACCGGCCCCTCGCGCGCCTCGATGCCGCCGAGCAGCGCATCGATCGACTCCTGCCGCAGCACGTCGAGCAGCGCGCCGCGGCCGCCATGCGCGCCGAGCGCGGCGTCAATTCCTGCGGCGCCGGCGGCGGTGGTCGCGGTGCCGATGACCCGCGCCCCGGCGCCGGCCAGATGCTGCGCGATCGCCGCGCCGATTCCCCGCGAGGCGCCGGTGACCAGCGCGATTTCCCCTGTCAGCATCGTGGTGTTTCCTTATGCGCCGATCGCCGACTGCAGCGCCGCGTCGAGATCCTTCGGATCCTCGAGCGCTGCAGTGTTGATTTCCCTGTTTTTGTCGATGCGCCGGTTCAAGCTCGTCAATACCTTGCCGGGACCGCATTCGACGATCAAGCTCGCGCCGGCCGCAATCATGGTGCGCACCGTCGCCGCCCAATACACCGGCGTATGCAGTTGCTTGACCAGGCCGGCGCGGATCTCCTCGGGATGCGTGTGCGTCCTGACGTCGACGCCGTAAACCGCGACGCCCGCGGGTGCCGCGACCGTGGTCGCCGCCAGGCGTTCGCCGAAGCGCAGCGCCGCCGAGCGCATCAGCGAACTGTGCGCGGGCACGCTGATCGGCAGCGGCACCGCGCGCTTGGCGCCGCGCGCGCTCGCCGCGGCGATCGCCCGGGCGACTGCCGCGGCATTGCCTGCGATCACGACCTGGCCCGGCGCATTGAAATTCACCGCCTCGACGACCTCGCCTTGCGCGGCCTCGGCGCAGGCCGCCTCGACGTCGCTGTCCTCGAGCCCGAGAATCGCCGCCATCGCGCCCTCGCCTTGCGGCACCGCGGACTGCATCGCTTGCGCGCGGAATCGCACCAGATCGACCGCCGTCTTGAAATCCAGGCTGCCGGCGGCCACCAAGGCGGAGAATTCTCCGAGGCTGTGCCCGGCCATCAGCTTGGGCTGCGGGCCGCCGAGATCGCGCCACAGCCGATAGGTGGCGATCGCCGCCGTCAACATCGCGGGCTGCGTGCACTCGGTCTCATTCAGCGCATCGGCCGGGCCCTCGGTGCAGATCTTCCACAAATCGTAGTGCAGCACCCCTGCGGCCTCGGCAAACGTCCGTTCGATCAGCGGATGGCGCGCCGCGAGGCTTCGCATCATGCCGACGGCTTGCGAGCCCTGGCCCGGGAAGACGAATGCGATCGCCATGGTTCAGCGCCTCACCGCTGCCGCAAAGTGGCGAATTATAGCCATCCGCGCCGAGAGTGCGGCGCCGACGGCAAAACCCGCCGCCGCGCCGTACAAATGCGCATCGACGACGACCAAGGGCGCGGCGTGCGCGGCGGCCTGCGCATATTGCTCGTAGGCCAGTTTGCCGAGCAGCCCGCCAAGTAAAATCCAGCGGTCCCACTGGCGCGTGACGATATGCCGCACGGTGCCGGCCGCCATCGCCGCGTGCAGCACCCCGGAGGCGCCGAGATACGAACCCACCCGGGGAGAGAGCCACCAGAGGCCGCAACTGATCGCCAGCGCGCCCGAGAGCACGACGATCAGCCAGCCGACGCCGTCGTAGTCCCCGGCGAACAACGCCCAGACGAGCACCAGGCCGGCTTCGTTCAGCAGCAGGTGATGCGCATCGAGGTGCACCACGTGCGCGCTCAGCAGCCGCCACCATTCGCCCGCGGCAATGGCGGCGCGGTCGTAGCGCAGGCAGAGCGTCGCCTTGTCGCCCAGGGCCGACAGCAGATCGAGGCACAGCACGATCAGCAGCAGCCAAATCCACCGGCCGCGATCCCATTGAAGGGCGGCGGCGATTTCACCGACGGCGGCGGGCTTGGCGCGACGCATGGGTTTCGCCCCTTTTTGGTATCATCATTGGCCGGGTACCGAGGACAATATATGCCGAATCGCTCTCGCGGTTTCACGTTGATCGAAATCATGGTGGTGGTCGTCATTCTCGCGGTTTTGGGCGCCTTGGTCGTGCCCAGAGTCCTCGAAAACGTCGACAAGGCGCGCGTCGCGCGGGCGGCAAGCGATATCCGCGGGATCGAGACCGCGCTCGATATGTACCGGCTCGACAATTTCAAATACCCGACGACCGAGCAGGGCCTGGAGGCGCTGGTCAAGCAGCCGCCCGATCCGACGCTCACCAATTATCGCACCGGCGGCTACTTGAGGACGCTGCCGAAGGATCCGTGGGGCAACCCGTATCTATACGCAAGCCCGGGCCCCGACGGCCAAGACTATGAGATCACATCGTACGGGCGCGACGGCAAGCCGGGCGGCGAAGGCTACGACGCGGACATCACCAGCTCCTCGCTCGACCAGAAATAGCCGAACGAACCACCCCAGGGCCGCAACGTTGCCACGGCATGCGCCACAAAGGATTCACGCTCGTCGAGATTTTGGTCGTGGTCGTCATCATGGCGATCATGGTGTCCATCGCCGTGCTGTCGATCGGCGTCGGCGGACGCGATCAGCAGATCGATCAGGAAGGCCGGCGCCTGGTCGGACTGCTCGGGCTGCTGCACGATCGGGCGCTGCTCGAAGGCCGCGACTTCGGCCTGCTGATCGAACCCGAAGCGTATGAATTCCTGGTCTACGACGATGTCCTCGGGCAATGGCGCCCTTTCGATACGGCTAGCGAATTCCGCCGCCGTAGCTTGCCGAAAGGCTTGAGCTTGCAGCTCGCCCTGGATTCCCAGCAGGTCGTGTTGACGGCCGCCGCGGCGAATCTCGCCGCCGATGCGCCGCCGCCGGCGCCGCAATTGGTGATCGCCGCGAGCGGCGACGGGACGCCGTTTCGCCTGACCCTGCTGCGCGCGGCGACCGGCGCCAAGGCCATCGTCAGCGGCGACGCGCTCGGCAAGATCAGCCTCGCGGGCGCCGACCACCCGGCCTCTGCGTCATGATCCGCGGGCGCGCGCGCGGCTTCACGCTCGTCGAAGTGCTGGTCGCCTTGATGATCGTCGCGATCGGATTGGCGGCGCTGATGACGACGGTGAACGGCGCGGCCGACGCGAGCGGCTATCTGCGCGACAAGACGCTCGGCGTATGGATCGCGATGAACCGCATCGTCGAAGTGCGCTTGAACCTGCAGCATTTCGGCGCCAACACGGACAAAGGGCAAATCAGCTACGCGGGACGCGACTGGCATTACGACACGCGCTACTTCGATACCAGCATCCCCTCGATGCGCCGCATCGTGGTGCGCGTCTGGGCGGGCAAGACCGCCGCCAAGGGCAATCCGCTCGCCGAGGCGATCGGCTTTCTCGGTGCGGACCTGACCGCGCCCGGCGGCGCGAACGTCGACTGGACGCAAGGCAGCGTGCCGACCGCGACGACCCAGCCCGCCGCGGGCGCCGCCGCCGCGCCGAACAGCGTCGCGGCTGCGCCGCCGACGCCGGCAGCGACGCCGTGAAGCGCCGCGCACCGCTGCGCGCCGCCGCGGGCGGCTTCACCTTGATCGAGATCATGGTGGCCGTGCTGATCCTGGCGATCATGTCCGCGCTCGCCTACGGCACCTATCGGCAAGCGCGCATTGCGGCCGAGCACACCATGCAAGCCATGCGCCGTACGCGTGAAATCGAGTTCGGCATGCGCATGCTCGTCCAGGATTTCGCCGAGCTCGCGCCGCGGCCGGTGCGCGACCCCAGCGGTCAGAACCGCGAACCGTGCTTGAGCGCCGTGCCCGGCGCGGCCTCGCTGGTCGATTTGACGCGCGACGGCTGGTCGAATACCGCGGGCATGCAGCGCAGCACCCTGCAGCGGGTCTCCTATCAATTGGTCGGCACGACCTTGGAGCGCAGTTATTTCAGCGTGCTCGACCCGACCTCGAACGATCAGCCGGTCGTGCAGAAGCTGCTGACCCACGTGAGCGGCGTGCAGTTCAATTATCTCGACGCCAATCAGAACTGGGTCGATCAGTGGCCACCCGCGAATCTGCCGATGCCGGAGCGGCTGTGGACGCGGCCGGCGGCCGTGGAGATCATCGTCACCTTCAAGGACTGGGGCCGCGTGCGCCGCCTCGTCGAGGTCGCCGGATGAGAGCGCCGGGCGCATCGCGGCGGCAGCGCGGCGTCGCGCTGATCATCGCTCTCGTGATCGTCGCGCTGGCGACGATTCTCGCATGGAAGATCGGCTTCGACGGCTTTTTGGAGCGGCGCCGCACGCAGGGCGTTTTGGCGATCGAACAAGCGATGCAATTCGGCTTGGGCGCCGAGGCGCTCGCCGCCGACGTGCTCGACCGGCAGCTGCAGCAGGGCCCGCAGGTGAACCTCGCCCAGCCGTGGGCGCAGCCGACGCAGCCCTTGCCGATCACGCCGGAGGAAAATCCCGACGGGCCGCCGATCGGCACCCTGCAGGGCTATATCGGGGACCAGCAGGGGCTCTTCAACCTGAACAATCTGGGGCGTGTATTGCAAAACGGCACGCAGGATCCGCAGCCGCTGCTGCAATTTCAGCGCCTGCTGGTGTCCGTGCACCTGGAGCCGAAGTGGGCGCAAATGGCGCGCGACTGGATCGACGCCGACAATATCCCCGGCAATCCCGACGGCGCCGAAGACGACGTCTACAGCCGGCAGACGCCGCCCTATTGGACCGGCAACTGGCCGATGACGAGCCCCAGCGAATTGATGGCGCTGCCCGGCTTCGGCCGCGACCGTTATCTGCTGATCGCGCCGTACGTGACTGCCCTGCCGACGGCAACCGCGAAAATCAACATCTGCACCGCGCCCGCGCTGGTCTTGGAAAGCCTGGCCCCGAGTCTTGCCGGCGAGTACTCCCTCAACCCGCAAACGCTGATCGTCGGCCGCAAGAGCGGCTGTTTCCCGGACATGAACACCTTCGATGCCACCGTCGGGCCGGCGGAGCTGCCGCAGGTCTCCCCGTGGATCACCGACAGCAGCCAATATTTCCGCCTGACGACGCGGGTAACGCTTGGCACTACCGAGTTCACCTTGTACAGTCTTTTGTTGCGCGGCACCGGCGGCAAAATCACGCCATTGCTGCGCAGTTTCGGGACGCTATAACACCCATGACGCAGACCTTACTGCTCCGCTTAGCCGCCGCCGGCGAAATTGCCGGCGAATGGCTGAGCGTCGATGAAACCGGCGCGGCGCTCGGCCCGACCGAGCGCGGCCCGCTCGCCCACGCCGCGGCGGCGGCGGCGGCGGCCGCCAGAGTCGTCGTGCTGGTGCCGGCGACGCAGGTCCTGCTCGCCGAGCCCGAATTGCCGCCGGGCAGCGGCGCGAGGCTGGCGCGCGCGGTACCCTTCGCGCTGGAAGAGCAACTGACCGAAGACATCGACCAGCTGTGCTTTGCGATCGGCCGGCGCAACGCGCGCGGCGCGACGCCGGTGGCCGTGGTCTCGCGCACGACGATGCAGGCCTGGCTCGCCGTGCTCGGCGGGGCCGGCATCGCCCCTGCGGCGATCTATGCGGACATCGCCTTGATGGCCGACAATCCGGGCCAAACGGTGCTCTGGCTCGAACGGGAGCGCCTCGCGGTGCGCCGCCCCGGCGCGCTGCCGTTTGCCGTCGAGGTGGCGCCGGTCACCGATGCGCTGATGATCGCCGGGGTGATCGCCGACCCCGATGCCGATCCTTCCGCGGCCGGCGCGCGGCTCGCGGAGAGCGCGATTCTCTACGCCACCCGCGAGGACTGGACGCGCATCCAGGCGGAGTTCGAGGACCTCATGGAACAATTCGCGACGCTGCGCATACAGCTGCTCGCCGACGGTCCGTTGCATTGGCTCGCGCGGCAATTGCACGCCGGCGATGCCGTGAATCTGCTGCAAGGCGAGTTCGCGGCGACCAGCGAGTACCGCAACCGCTGGCGCGAATGGCGGGTCGCGGCGATGCTCGCGCTCGGGCTGCTCGGCGCGCACGTCGCCGCGCAGGCCATTCAGCTTCATCATGCCAACGAGCAGACGGCGATGCTCGACGGCCAGATCACGCGGCTGTTCGCGGCCACGCTGCCGAACGAGACGCTGCGCGACGCGCGCCGCCAGATGCAGGCGCGCCTCGCGAGCATTCGCCGCGGCGGCGGCGGAGCCCAGGTGTTCTTGCATCTGATGCAGGCCCTCGGCCGCGCGCTCGGCCAGAACCCGCAGACGCGCATCGACGCCTTGAGCTTTCGCGAACGCAGCCTCGAGATGCAAGCGAGCGCGGCGAGCATCGACGTGTTCGCGCGCCTCGTGCAAGCGCTCGGCACGCAGGGCGTGACGGCGGCCATCGAGTCCTCGAGGCCGAATGCCGGCGGCATTCAGGCGCACCTGCGGCTCACCCTCGGCGCCGCGCCGGCACGCTGATGGACCGGCTGAAACTCTGGTTCGCGGGGCTCAAGGAGCGCGAACGGCGCCTCCTCCTCGCCGGCGGCGCGGCGCTCGCCCTGCTGCTGCTGGTCGGCGCCGTACTGATGCCCCTGCATGCGGCGCTGTCGACGGCCTTGCGGCGCAGCGATGCGCGGCGCCGGGATCTGCAATGGATGCGCGGCAACGCCGCGGAAATTCGCGCCGGCGCCTTGCTCGCGGGCGCCGCCGCGAGCGAGCCGCCGGTCGTCGTGGTCGACCGCACGGCGCGCAAAGCCGGGCTAGCGGCCGCGCTGCGCGGCACGCAGCCGAGCGGCGCGGACGTGCGCGTGCAGCTCGAAGGGGCGCCGTTCGACACGATGCTGATCTGGCTCGGCACGCTCGATCGGCGCTACGGCCTGGCGGTCGAATCGATCACGGTCGACCGCGCCGCCAGAACCGGTACCGTCAATGCCAACGTCACCTTCTCGACGGCGCGGCACTGAACCGCAGGCGCCGCCGCCGCGCCTTCCTCGGTTCCTGCCGCTGATCGCGATCGGCGTGCTGGTCGCGGCCGGCGCACTGATCGCCGCCTTGCCGGCCGCCGTGCTGCTGCGCGTGCTGCCGTCCTACGTACGCGCCGCGGATCTATCAGGCACGATCTGGCACGGCGTCGCCGCAAAGATCGCCGTCGACGGCGACGATGCGGGTGAGATCGAATGGCGCCTGCACCCCGCGGCGCTGCTGCATGCAGCCTTGCATCTTGACCTGCATTGGCGCGACCGCGGCTTGTGGCTCGACGCCGACGCGCACATCGGCCGCGCCGGCTTGAGCGCGCGCCGGATACGCGGCGGCGGTCCGCTCGCGGATCTCGGCGCGCTCGCGCCGCTCCCCGGTTGGAGCGGCGACGCCGAGGTCGCGCTGTCGAAGCTCAACGCCGAATTTTCGCGCCTCACGGCGATCGCCGGCAACATTCAATTATCGAACCTCGCCTCGCCGACGGTCGCCGGCGGCGCGAACATAGGCAACTACCTCGTGCACTTCGACGACGCCGAGGCCCGTCCCGGCGAGGCGCTGACGGCGCAGATAAGCGACGTCGGCGGCCCGCTGCAGGTGCGGGCGACGCTCTCCATCGATGCCCGCAGGCGCCGCGGCATGCTCACGGGGACGCTGATCGCGCGGCCGGCGGCGCCGGCGCAACTGCGCTCGGCCGTCGCAGAGCTTGCGAAGGTTCGCGGCCGCGACGCCACCGGCCGCGTTCCGCTGGATGTGGAATTCACCTTTTAGCCGTCCCATTCGCGCCAGCCGCGCATCAGCGGGAAATACAAGCCGAGGCGCACGGGTTGCGGCCCGAGGCGGCGCGCGAGCGCCGCGTAACGCGCCATTTGCGCGCCGTAGCGCTCCACCTCGCGGTCGAGGAACGTCTGCGGGGCGCCGCCCATGTGCTCGCTGGTCTTGTAGTCGATGACCCAGCGCACGCCCGTCTCGTCGATGAAGCTGCGATCGAAGACCACGCGCAGCAATTCGCCGTCGCAAACGGCCGAATAGGCGCATTCACGCCGATCCTCACGCCGGCCGCCCTGCAGGATCCAGCGGCCGCGCGGATCGTCGAGCGTCGCGGCAAGCGCCGCCGCGGCGCGGCGCGCTGCCGAATCGACGAGCTCGGCGGGGACGCCGCGCAGCGTCAACCAGCGCCGGTAGTGCGCCGTGCGCGCCTGCATCGCCCGCGCATCGGCGCGCTGCAAATCCAGAGCCTGCAGCTCTGCGTGCACCAGGATGCCGACCTGCCGCGCGCTCTCGCCGGCCCAGTCGAACGCCGGCGCGGGCGCGCCGCCGAGCTCGGCGCCCGCAGGCAGGGCGCGCGGCTCGAAGTCGCCGCCCGGCGGCGGCGCCAGCCAAGCGACCGGCACGCGGCGCAGAGGGCCGCCTTGCAGCACGGCCGCGCCCGCCGGCGGCGCGATCTGCGGCGCGCCCTCCTGCGGTGCCGTAAAATCGGCGCCGGCGGCGGCCCAGAGCACCGCGAGCAAGCTGCCGGCGCGCGGCGGTTGCGCGCCGATCACCGCCGTCAAATGCAGCTGCGCTTTGGCGCGCGTGCAGGCGACGTACAGCAGGCGCTCAGCCTCCAGATCCGCGCCATCGCGCGCCTGCTCGCGCAGGAACTCGAACAGGCGGTCGCCGTCCGCGCCGACCGCCGGGCGCGCGGCCATCACCATGCCGTCGCGGCCGGCGCGCGAGAACTGCAGCGACATCAGGAATTCATCGCGGCGCCGCAGGATCGCCCGATCCAGGGCCGGCACGACGACCAGATCGAATTCCAGGCCCTTCGCCTTGTGTATCGTCATGATCTCGACCGTACTGCGGGTCTCGGCGCGCGCAAACAGCTTGTCGAAGGCCTGCGCCATGTCCGCGGGGTCCGGCAGGCCGCGCTGCTCCAATTCGCGCAGCCGCACGATCGCCGTGCGCGCATCCTGAAGATCGCCGTCGTTCGCGGCGCACGCCGGTCCGCCGAGCGCGAGCCAGCTGCGTTCGAGTGAGCGGGCGAACCCGCCGCGGCCGTGGTCGCGCAGCGCCGGTTCGAGCGCGGCGCGCAAGCGCAGGCAGCGCGCGCGGCCCGCGGCGCTCAGCGCGCCGAGCACGGCATCGTCGGCGAGCGCATCGCAGAGGATCGGCGCGGCGCGCGAGAGCTTCAGCAAATCGGCGAGATCGAGGCCCGCCCAGGGCGCGCGCAGCAGCGCGAACCACGCCGTACGATCGCCGCGGTGCAGGAGCGCGCGCGCCAACATGATCAGATCGCGGACCACCGCACTGTTCTCGAGGGGCTCTATGTCGAGCGCGTGAAAGGCGACGCCGCGCCTGCGCAGTGCGCCGGCGATGTCCTGCGCATGCGCTCTGGCGCGCACCAGTACCGCGATGCGCCAGGCCGGATGCGCGGCGCGCGCCGTCGCGATCCGCTCTGCGATCGCCTCGGCCTCGGCGACGCGCGTCGCATGGCCGCAGAGGCGCATGGCCGGCGGCGCCGGCGACTGCGACTGCGCCGCGGTACTCGGCCGGAAGGCGATCGCGCCGCGCTCGCGGTCGTCGTAGGGCGGCAGGATCCTCGCGAAGCTCGCGTTGATCCAAGCAACCAGCGGCGGCGCCGCGCGAAAGTTCTGCGTCAGGCGCAGCACCGTGAAGCGCACGCCGCCGATGCCGTCCTCGGCGAGTTCCAGAAACGCGCGCACTTCGGCCTGCCGGAAACCGTAGATCGACTGCATCGGATCGCCGACGCAAAAAACGCTGCGGCCGTCGCCGTCCTGCCAGCCGGCGGTCAGGACGCGCAGCAACTCCAACTGCGCGCCGGAGGTGTCCTGGAACTCGTCGATCAAGATATGCTGCAGGCGGTAATCGAGGCGCAGGGCGAGATCGGTCGGCGCCTCGCTGCTGCCGAGCGCGCGTTGCGCCGCGATCGATACCGCCGGAAAGTCCGCCGCGCCCTGCTCGCGCAGCACGCGCTCCAATTGCGCCGCCGCGAGCACGAGGACCTGCGCCACGTCGCGCACCCGCAGCCAATCCTCGTCGCCGTAGCGCATCGGCGGCAGCCCCGCGACGGCCTGCAGCGCGCGCACGGCGGGCGGCTCGCCGGCGATTTCCTCGAGCAGCTGCTGCATCGGCTGCTTTTGTGCGGCGCCGGCCGGGAAACCCTCGCCGGCCGTCAGCCGCGCGCGCACCGAGCCGCTCTTCGTCAAGGCGACGGCCGCGAAGGCGCGCCAGCGCGCCGCGTCCTCGGGTTCGGCCCGGAGCACGGAGCCGTCGGCGCGCCACGGGGCGAGTGGCGCCTGCGCATCGACGATCCCCTGGGCGGCGGCGTGCAGCCACTGCGACGCGGCCTCGATGCGTTCGGCGCCGATGACTTGCCGCGCCGACTGCAGCAGCCGCGCGATCAGCAGCGCGAGATCCTGATCGAAGCGTTGTCGAACGGCTCGCAGCTGCGCTTGCTCGGCGGGCGCGGCCGCCCGCAGGCCGCCGGCGAGCAGCGGCAGCCAGCGCTCGCGGCTCGGCAGCATCTCGGCGATCAGGCGCGCGAGCATCTCGTAGCGCTGATCGCTCTGCGCCAGCACGCGCTCCACCGCCGCGCCGTACTCATCCTCTTCTTCATGCGCGAGGGTGCGCCGCGCCGCCTCGCGGTACCACTCGCCGGCGTTTTCGGCGGCGCCCGACCGCGCGCCGAGGCCGGCGCCGATCGGCAGATTGCCGGCGAGCCACGCGTTGAATGCATCGATCGTCTCGATGCGCAGGCGCGAGGCGTGCACGCCGAGATCCATGCCGAGCGCATCGAGATGCCGCGCGGCGCCGACCGCGAGCTCCCAGGTGAGCGGCTCCAGCCCGGCCGGGCAATCCGCAGAACGCGCCGCCTGCAACGCCCGCGCGACGCGCGCGCGCATCTCCTCGGCGGCCCGCCGCGTGAAGGTCAGCGCGAGAATCCGCTCGGGCGCCTCGACGGTCGCGAGCACGCGCAGGTAGCGCTGCACCAGCAAGGTGGTCTTGCCGGAGCCCGCCGGCGCCTGCACCAGCACGGAACCCTCGTGCCGGACCGCGCGCGCGCGCGCTTCGAGGTCGCCGGCCGGCTGCGGCTCACGCATCGGCGTGCGCCGCGGCGGCCGCTTCGTCCGCGTCCTCTGCATCGATGCCGATGCGGCAAAAGCCCTGCAGATGGCAGGACCGGCAGGCGCGCGGCGTCGGCGCGACCGCGGCGTGGCCGGCGCGAAAATCCTCCGCCAGCCGCTCTATTCGCGACTGCCACAGACCGAGCAGAGCCGCGAGGCTCGGCGCCTCCTCCAGGGAGCTGCGGCGCTGCCGCGGATCGAACACGGCGTCGCGCTCCGACTCGACCACGAACCTGCATGCCGCGGCATTGACCTGCCCGTAAGCGACGGCGACCAGGTCTTCGCGCTGCAGCAGCGCGTACATCGGCAATTGCGGATTGTCCGGCCGCTCGCCGCGCCAATCGACGGAGGCGAGGCCGGTCTTGTAATCGATGATCACGCGGGCGCCGTCCTCGAGGCGATCGATGCGATCGATGCGACAGTCGAATTGAAGTCCGGCATGCCGCGCCGTCTGCGGGCTCTGCTCCAGCCGTTCCACGGAAAAGTCCGCGCGCCGCCGCTCGAGCTGCAGCCAGCGGCCGAGCAGCGCGCGCATCCGCAGGCGCTCGCGCTCGCGCCAACGCGCACCCGGATCGCGCTGCGCACAGAGTTGCTCGAGCGCCTCGCCGATGCTGCGTTCGAGCAACAGGGCTTCGGCGGACTCGCCCTGCGCGCGCAGCGCCGCCTGGTCGCCGAGCGCCGCCCAGATGCGTTCGAGCGCCGCGTGCATCAGGCTGCCGCGCTCGCGGGCATTGAACCCGGGCGCCGGCCGGCTCAATGGGTCGCTGCGCAAGCGCGTCTCGGCCATGCCGCGGAACGCGCAGCGCGATTGCGCCTGCAGCGTCGCCACGCCGCGCGTGCGCTCGCCGTCGGCGAACGGCGGCGCCTGCGTATCGGCCCAGATTTCCATCGGCGGCGCATTTTGCCGCGCCGCATGCCAATGCGGCCGCAGCACCGGCGCGGCGCAGCCGATCGGCGGCAGATCCCGCGGCAACAAGGCGCTCGGCAGCAGCGAGCGCGCTTCGCCGCTATCGGCGAGGCTGAAGACGGCGCGCCCGGCGCGCTTGCGCCAGCGCTGCTGCAGATCGAGCGCCGTCGCGAGCTGCATCGCGGCGCTCGCGCCGGGCACGCCGTAGCGCTGCTGCAGGGGCACCGGCAACAGCGGCGCGGGCGCTGCCGGCAACGGCCACGCCTCGGCGCTCATGCCGGCGATCCACAGGCCGTCGTAGTTCAGCCAGGGATCGCCGAGCGAGCCGCTGATCCAGATCGGTGCGACGCCGGTCTGCGGTTGAAACGGCGTGTCGAACGCGGCGGCCGCAAGTTTGCGTTCGGCGGCCGCGCGCGGCAGGCTGCCGAACAGTGCGTCGGCGGCGCCGAGCGCGGCCAGCAGTTCGGAAAATCGCTGCGCCGCCTGGTACTCGGCGCTCGACCAGCGCCTGCGCCCGGCCCACGGACCTTGTTCGAAGGCCGCCGTCCAGAGCGCCACCCAGCGGCTCATGGGCTGCGCGCCGCGCAGCGCCTCGAGACGCTGGAAAACCGCCGCAATGCGCGTCAACGCGGCGCACGGCGCCAAGGAACGCTCGCGCAGCAGGCGCGCGCCGATCGCGAGCCAGGCGCGCAACGGCATTTCGCTGGCCGCCGCGCGGCGCAATTCCAAATCCAGCGAGGCGGCGGTGCCGGCGTCGGCCGTGTCGGTCTGCAGCTGCGGCGATCGCAACACCGCGCTGAAGCGCTCGAACGGCACCGGGCCGCGGCTGATCTGCAGGGCATCGAGCGCCGCGCGCACCGGCGCGAATGCCGCGAGCGGCGTGCCGCCGGCGATGGCGTAGCGGGCAATGCCGTCGACGCCGTCGCTGCGAAAGCGCTGCGGCGCGAGCGCCGCATCGAAGGCGTCGATCACCTCGGCGCGCCGCGCAGGCAAATCGGCAATGCAGATCCAGGCGCGAAAATCCGCCTGCGCCGCGAGCGCAACGCGCGCCCACTCGGCCGCGGCGGCGATCTCGGCGTCCGCCGAGGGGCTATGGCACAAGACGGCGTCCTGCACGGCGGCGGCCGCGGGATGGATCATGCAGCGCGCATGCGCGGCGAGCCAGCGCCTCGCCGCCGGATGCCAGGCCGGGCTTTCCACCCAGGCGAGCGGTTGCGGCGCGGCGGCGAAGCTCTGCAGCAATTGGTCGGCGCTCTGGCAGCCGAGCTCGCGGCAGCGCTGCTCGAAGCGCGCGATCCAGGCGAGCAGGGTGCGCGACTCATCGGTTGCCGCCGCGGCGATCTCCGGCAGCGGAATACCGTACTCGATGATGATGCGCCGCGCCCGCCGCGCCGCGCCCGCCGCCGCCGCCGCGTCGAGCAAGCCGGCGCCGGCATCCTCCTGCGCCACGATCTCGCGCCACAACGCGCGCTCCTCGACCTCCTGCAGCACGCGAAGGTCCGAGGCATCGCGCAATAGCCTGGCCTGGTGCTGCTCGCGCAGCCACGAGGAGAAGTCGCGCACGCAGGGCGTCGGCCAAATTTCATGGCCCGCCGCGCGGTGGTGGCGCTCCACCGAATCGAACAAGGCCGCCGCCAGCTCGCCGCTCGGCGCGAGCACCGCAAGGCCCGCATCGAGGCTCGCCAACAGCTCTGCGGGCAGCGGCGGCGCGCTCAGCGCTGCTGCGCCTTGCCGGCCGCGGCGACCATCTCGAGCGGCGGCGCGGCGAGCACGCGGGCGTCGAGCAATTCCTCGATGCGCCCGAAAACCGTCGCGAGGACCGCGGCCTCCGGCAAATTGGTGATGCGGAAGAAATTGCGCTCGCCGAAATTGAAGCTGACACCCGGCGCCACCAGCACGTGCTTGCTCTCCAGCAGATCGAGCGCGAAACTCTGATCGTCGAAGCCGGCAAAGCGGTCGCCGCGCACTTCGACGAAGGCGTACAGCGCCCCCATCGGCCGCGCCAGGCGCAAGTAGCGGCTGCGCGCCGTGCCGTCGATGATCGCCCGCCGCGATTCGTGCAGACGTCCGCCGGGGCGAGTCAAATCCAGGATGCTCTGGGTTCCACCGAGCGCGGTCTGCACGGCCCATTGGCCGGCGACGTTGCTGCACAGGCGCAGCGACGACAAGAGCTCGAGCGCCGCGAGGTAATCCGCGGCGTTCTTGGTATCGCCGGAGAACGACGCCCAGCCGACGCGGTAGCCGCAGGCGCGGTAGACCTTCGACAAGCCGCTCATCGTGCAGCAGAGCGTGTCGTGCACCAGGGTCGCCATCGGCACGAACTCGGCGCCGTCGTAGAGTATCTGGTCGTAGATCTCATCGGCCAGCACCACCAGATGGTGCCGCTCGGCGAGGCGCGCGATCGCCTCGAGCGTCGAGCGCGGATAGACCGCGCCGGTCGGATTGTTCGGATTGACGACGACGATCGCGCGCGTGCGCGGGCCGATCATCGCCGCCAGTTCTTCCGTATCCGGTACGAAGCCGTTGCCGGCGGCGCAGCGGTAATGCCGCGCGCGTCCCGAGTTCAAATTCACGGCCGCCGTCCACAGCGGATAGTCCGGGCTCGGCACCAGCACCTCGTCGCCGCCGTTCAACAGGGCGCGCAGGCACAGGTCGATCAACTCGCTGACGCCGTTGCCGATGAACACTTCCTCGACCGTCACGCCGCGCACGCCGCGCCCCTGCTGCTGCATGACGACCGCTTCGCGCGCCGGGAAGATGCCCTTTTGGTGGACGTAGCCTTCGCTGTGGCGCAGATTCTCGATCATCGCGAGACGCATCGTCTCCGGCGTGCGAAAGCCGAACGCGTACGGATTGCCGATGTTCAGCGATATGACATCGTGCCCCATGCGCTCCAGTTCGAGCGCGCGCCGCGCCAGCTTGCCGCGGATCTCGTAGCGTACGCCCTGAACGCCGTCGCTCGGCCGCACCTGCTTCGGTTGGCTCATTCTCGAAGAATAGCCGAATGCGCGCTACTTGGGCAGCGCCGTCCAGGGCGGCAACTCATGGAGCCGATGGCAGGCGACCATATGTCCCTCGGCGGCCCGTTGCAGGGGCGGCGCCGCGGCGCAGATCGCGGCGGCATGGGCGCAGCGGCTGCGAAACACGCAGCCGGAGGGCGCAGATCGCAGCGGCGGCGGCTCGCCGGCGAGGCGCTCTGCGGCCTCGGCTTGCGCGCCGGGACGGATTCGCGGTACGGCGCCGATCAGCGCCCGCGTAAAGGGATGCAGCGGCGCGGCGAACAGCTCGTCGCGCGGCGCGCTCTCCACCAGGCGGCCGAGGTACATGACCAGCACCTGGCGGCTGACGTGGCGCACGACAGAGAGGTTGTGGCTGATGAACAGCATCGCCATGCCGGTCTCGCGCTGCAGGTCCGAGAGCAGGTTGACGATCTGTCCTTGGATCGACACGTCCAGGGAGCTGACCGCCTCGTCGCAGATCAGCAGTTGCGGCCGCGGCATCATCGCCCTGGCGATGCCGATGCGCTGGCATTGGCCGCCGCTGAACTCGTGCGGATAACGTGCCGCCATCCACGGCTCGAGGCCGACGCGCGCGAGCATCTCCCCGGTGCGCGCCCGCCGTTCGCGCGCGCCGAGCGCCGCTTCGAAGATCTCCAGCGGCTCGCCGAGAATGTCGCCGACCGTCATCTGCGGATCGAGGCTGGCGAGCGGATCTTGAAAGACGATCTGCAGATCGCGGCGGCGCCGGCGCAGCGCCGCGCGCGACAAGGTCAGCAGATCCTCGCCGCGCCACAGCACTCTCCCGCCGGCCGCCGGGATCAGGCGCAGGATCGCGCGCGCCAGCGTCGATTTTCCGCAGCCGGATTCGCCGACCAAACCCACGGTGGTCGCCGCCGGCAAGTCGAAGCTCACGTCCTGCAGCGCGACGAAGCGCTTGCGCCGCATAGCATGCCGGCCCGCCGCGAACTCGACGCGCAGATCCCGGACCTCGAGCAGCGGCGCGTTCATGCGCACAGCGGGTGATGGCAAGCCGCTTGCGCGGTGGCATCCGCGGGCAGCAGCAGCGGCCGCTCGCGCGTGCAGCGCTCGGTCGCGCGCCAACAGCGCGGCGCGAACGCGCATCCCTCGATCGGCAGCGCGAGATTCGGCGGCTGGCCGGGCAAGGTGTCGAGCCGCGGCGCCAGCGCCGCGTCGATGCGCGGCGCACAGCGCAGCAAGGCGGCGGTATACGGATGGCGCGGGCCGCGGTACAGGTCCGCGGCGCGCGCCGTCTCGACGATGCGGCCCGCGTACATGACGTAGATCCGCTCGGCCAGGCCCGCGACCACCGCCAGATCGTGGCTGATCAAGACGATCGCGGTGTGAAATTCGCGGCGCATGTCCTGCAGCAGGCCGATCACTTGCGCCTGCACGGCGACATCGAGCGCCGTGGTCGGTTCATCGGCGATCAGAAGGTCCGGCCCGCACAGCAAGCTCATGCCGATCAGCACGCGCTGGCGCATGCCGCCCGACAGCTCGTGCGGATATTGGCGCATGCGCCGCGCGGCATCGTCGATGCCGACACGCCGCAACATCGCGAGGGCGGCATCCTGCGCCCGCCGGCGCGGCATTTTGCGGTGAAAGACCAGCACTTCGGCCAGCTGCACGCCGATGCGCAGATGCGGCGTCAGCGAACTCTGCGGGTCTTGAAAGATCATCGCGAGTTTCGCGCCGCGCAGGCTCTGCAGCAGGGCGCGCGGCGCGGCGAGAATTTCCCGCCCCGCGAAGCGGATGCTGCCGCTCGCCGCCGCGTTCGCCGGCAGCAGGCCCATGACCGCCATGCCGAGCTGGGTCTTGCCGGATCCGGACTCGCCGACGATGCCGACGCACTCGCCCGCCGCCACCTTGAGCCCGACCTGCCGGAGCGCGCCGATCGCGGCGCCGGCGCGGCGAAATTCCACCGATAAGCCGTCGATCGCGAGTATCGCGCTCACGGCTCAATGCTCTTTGACGTCGAGCGCGTCGCGCAGCGCGTCGCCGAGCACGTTGAACGAGATCAGCAGGATCGCGAGAACCACGCCCGGCACCAGCAGCATCCACGGCGCCGACTCCATTTCCGCGGCGCCCTCGGCGATCAGGGTGCCGAGACTCGCCTGCGGCTCCTGCACGCCGAGGCCGAGAAAGCTCAAAAAGCTCTCGAACAGGATCATCTGCGGCACGGTCAGCGTCGCATAGACGATCACCGGGCCGATGACGTTCGGCACGATGTGCCTGAAGATGATGCGCGCAGGACCCGCGCCGCCGGCGACCGCGGCTTCGATGAACTCTCGGCCGCGCAGCACCATGGCCTGGCCGCGGACGATGCGCGCCATCGTCAGCCAACCGATCGCGCCGATCGACACGAACAGCAGCAGCAGGTTTCTGCCGAATACCACGGTCAACAGGATCACGAAGAAAATCAGCGGCAAGCCGCTCAAGATCTCGATGACGCGCATCATCAGATGATCGACGCGCCCGCCGGCGAACCCCGCCACCGCGCCGTAGACGATGCCGACCGCGAGACTCACCGAGGTCGCGACCAGGCCGATGGCGAGCGAAATACGCGTGCCGAGGAGCGTGCGCACGAACAGGTCGCGTCCCAGACGGTCGGTGCCGAGCCAATGCGCGTGCCGCAGGCTCGGGCCGACGGCGATGTTCCCCCAATCGATCGCGTCGAAGCGGTTGGGGTTGACGTGCGGGCCGATGATCGCCGCCGCGATCAGCGCGAATATCGCCGCGAGCGCGGCCGTTGCGGCGCGATCCGTGAGCAGGCGGCGTCCGGCGCCGCGCCACAGACCCGGGGCGAGCGGCCCGAGATCCTCGGGCGGCGCGCTCATGCCTCGAGCCGGACGCGCGGGTCGAGCCAAGCGATCGCGGCGTCGGCGACCAGCCCCATGAAGATCAATATCGCCGAATAGACGATCACCATGCCGAGCACCAGCGTGTAGTCGCGATTCAGCGCGCCCTGCACCAGGTAGCGGCCGATGCCGGGCAGGCCGGCGATCGTCTCCACGACCAAGGAGCCGGTCATCACCATCGCCACCGCGGGCGCAAGGTAGCTCGCGACCGGTATCAGCGCCGGACGCAGGGCGTGGCGCATGACGATCGTGCCCCGCGGCAGGCCCTTGGCGAACGCCGTGCGTATGTACGGGCTCTGCAGCACCTCGAGCATGCTGCCGCGCGTCAGGCGCGCGATGTATGCGAGCGGCGGCAGGCTCAAGGTGACGACCGGCAATACCAGGTCCGCCGCCGATCCGGGCGTCCACCCCGCCACCGGCAGCCAATGCAGGGTGACACCGAAGAGCAGCCCGAGCGCCGGCAGCAGCACGAACGAGGGTATCGCGATGCCGGCGACGGCGAGCGCCATCGAGGCGTGATCGGCGATCGACTTGTGATGAAGCGCGGCGAATGTGCCGACGGCGACGCCGGCGACGGTGGCGATCAGGATCGCGATCGCCCCCAGGGTCGCGCTCACCGGCAGCCCCTGTGCGATCAACTCCGTCACCGTGAAATCCTTGTAGCGGAACGAGGGCCCGAAATCCCCGTGCGCCAAGCCGCCGATGTAGTGCAGGTATTGGCGCCACATCGGCTCGTTCAATCCGTAGGCGGCGTTCAAATTGGCGAGCACGTCGGCGGGCAGCGTCTGTTCCTGATCGAACGGCCCGCCGGGAGCCAAGCGGATCAGGAAGAACGTGATCGTGACGATCGCCAGCAAGGTGGGAATGGCGCCGCACAATCGGCCGAAAAAATAGCGGAAATTGTGCATGCGTGCGCGAAGTGTAGCGGCTGCCCCCAAGGTGGACAAGGCGCGGCGCGGTCCTTAAACTGTCGCGCCTGCCGTGGCGCGGCCGAGGCGCGGCGCCGGGCTCAAGGAGTCGAAATGAAGAAGATCATGGTTTGCATCAAACGCGTCGTCGACTACAACGTGCGCGTGCGCGTCAAGGCCGACGGCAGCGGCGTGATGCTGGACGGCGTGAAGATGAGCGTCAATCCGTTCGACGAGATCGCGCTGGAAGAAGCCCTGCGCATCAAGGAGCGCGGCACGAATGCCGAGATCCTCGCGGTCGCCATCGGCGTCGCCGAGGCCCAGCAACAACTGCGTACGGCGCTCGCGATGGGCGCAGACCGGGCGATCCTGGTGCAGACCGAACAGCCGGTGGAGCCCTTGACGGCGGCGCAGACTTTCCTCGCGCTGGCGCGCAGGGAGAATCCGGATTTGATTCTGCTCGGCAAACAGGCGATCGACGACGACGCCAATCAAACCGGCCAGATGCTCGCCGCGCTCTGGGACCGACCGCAGGCGACCTACGCCTCGAAGCTCGCGATCGACGGCGGCAAGGCGACCGTGACCCGCGAGGTCGACGCCGGCCTGGAGACGATCGAGGTGGATTTGCCGGCGGTCGTCAGCGTCGATCTGCGGCTCAATGAGCCGCGTTACGTGAAGTTGCCCGACATCATGAAGGCCAAGAAGAAACCCCTGGACGTGGTGTCGCTCGAGAGCCTGGGCGTCGCCGCCGCCGTCTGGCTGAAGGCCGTGAAGACCGAGCCGCCGCCGCAGCGCCAAAAAGGAATCATGGTCAAAGACGTCGCCGAACTGGTCGGCGTCCTCAAGAGCAAGGGGTTGATCTGATGTCGAAGATACTGATACTCGGCGAGCACGACGGCACGACCCTGAATCCGTCGACGCACAAGTGCGTCACCTGCGCCAAGGCGATAGCCGGCGCGCAAATCACCGTCGCGCTGTTAGGCTCTGACACCGCGGCGGTCGCCGCGCAGGCCGCGGCGATCCAGGGCGTCGAGCGCGTGCTGCGCGTCGACCGGCCGGAAAACGCGCATCCGCTCGCCGCCCTCTACGCGCCGCAGATCGCGGCGCTCGCCGCGGACTACAGCCACGTGTTCGGCCCTTCCACGAGTTTCGGCAAGGATCTGACGCCACGCGTCGCGGCGCTGCTCGGCGTCCCGCAGGTCAGCGATCTGATGGCCGTCGAGGGCGCATACCGCTTCCGCCGGCCGACCTATGCCGGCAATGCGATCGTCACCGTCGAGGCCGAGCCGTCGCGCATCCTGGTCGCCACGGTGCGCGTCGCTTCCTTCGAGGCGGCGCCGAACGGCGGCAGCGCGGCGATCTCGGCCCGGACGCTCGACATCGCCCTGCCGGCGCACACGCGCTATGTCGGTGCGAGATCCGGCTCGACCGATCGGCCGGACCTGCAGACGGCGGCGCGCGTCGTCTCCGGCGGCCGTGCGCTCGGCAGCGCGGAGAACTTCAAATTGTTGTTCAGCCTCGCCGACAAGATCGGGGCGGCGGTCGGCGCCTCGCGTGCCGCGGTCGACGCCGGTTACGCGCCGAACGAGATGCAGGTCGGTCAGACCGGCAAGATCATCTCGCCGGAGATGTACATCGCGGTCGGCATCTCCGGGGCGATCCAGCACCTGACCGGAATCAAGGACGCCCGCACGATCGTCGCGATCAACAAGGACGGCGAAGCGCCGATCTTCGAGGTGGCCGACGTCGGCCTGGTCGCCGACCTGTTCCAGGCGGTGCCCGAGCTCGAGCGCCTGATCGGCGCGTGATCCGCCGTCAGAGCTGCCGCAGCACGTAGTCGGCGGCCGACACCTTGAACTCGCCGGGTTTCTCGACGTTGACGTGCGTCGCGACGCCGTCCTCGACGATCAGCGCAAAACGCTGCCCGCGGGTTCCCATGCCGAAGCCGCTGGCGTCCAATTCCAAACCCAGCGCCTTGGCGTATTCGCCGTTGCCGTCGGCGAGCATCAGTATCGCCTCGCCGACGTTGCCGTGCTTGCCCCAGGCATTCATGACGAAAACGTCGTTGACCGCCATGCAGGCGATCGTATCGACGCCCTTCGCCTTGATCGCCGCCGCGTGCTCGACGAATCCAGGCAAATGGCGGGCATCGCAAGTCGGCGTGAAAGCGCCGGGAACGGAAAACAGCACCACTTTCTTGCCCTTGAACAACTGCTCGGTGGTGATCTTCTGCGGGCCTTCCTTGGTCATGCGCGTAAAGCCGCCCGACGGCATGCGCGCACCGGCTTTGATGGTCATCGCAACACTCCTCGCCGAAATTGGCTCAGCTTAAATTCGCGGCGTAGATGCGCCACAATTTGAGGATACCGGGATCGACCGACGGCACCGTCTTCAATTGCGCAAACGCCTTCTTGGCCGCGGCGGTATTCTTCAAGGCTTGTTGCGCGAGGCCGAGATACACGTAGGCCACCGCCGGATCCTTGATTTGGCCCTTCTGCAGAGCGCGCGTGATCGACTGCACGGCGCTCTGGTAATCGCCGAAACCGTAGTAGACCTCGCCGAGGGCGGCGTCGAGCTGGCCGGCCGGGCTCTTGTTCGCGTCCCTGACGTATCCCGGAATGCCCTTTTTGTCGATGTTGGCGCGCGCCTGCATCGCCTTCAGCAGCCGGTTGGTGCGGTCCATCTGATCCGGCGTGACGACGCCGCTCGCGAGCGCCTTCTGGACGACCGCCGTCGCCTCGGCCGGCAGACCCGCATCGCCGAGCAATTGCGCCATCTCCATGTAGTCGCTGCCGACCTTCATCGAGTTGGTGTTGTACATGATGCGATAAATCATCAGCAGGTTGCTGTCCTTGCGTTCGTCCTGACGCACCAGGCGCAGCAGCGGATTCCAGTATTCGCTCTTGTTGGTCAGGCGCACCAGATCCTCGTAGCCCGCGACCTCCGCGGCCGTGTCGTTCGCGTCGAACGCACAGCGCAGCTTGATCTGATAATAGCCTTCCTGCGGCGGCTTGCCGGCCTTGCGGCTCGCGGCGATCGCCTTGTCCATGTAGACGCCCGCGTTCCTGCAGTCCTTCGTCAGGTAATAGCTTTGACCGACGACCGCATAGATATCCGGGCTGGCCGCGCCCAAATCCGCGAGCTTCTTGCCGTAGACGATCGACTTCGCATATTCATGCGCGTTATAGCTCAGCTGGAAGACCGCGCGCGTGAAGCGCAGGGTGTCGGCCGGCGAGCAGGCGCCGGTCGAAAGCGCCGCTTCCCACGATTGCTCCGCGGCCTTCATGTTGCCGAGCTTCACGTAGGCGAAGGATTTCAGGTCGTCTATCGTCTTGTGATCGAAGCCGGTCAGCGGGCTCTTGGCCTCGGCCTTCTTAAGGTCCGTGAGGCCGTCGTTCCAGTGGCCGGTCTGCAGCGCCTTCTGCGCGGCGATCATTTCGCGCGCTATGGAGCGGCTGATCTGCGGCCCCTTGGGCGCCGCGGCCCTTGCTGCGGGCGCGCCGCCGGCGCACATCAGCGCCGCGGCGATTGCCGCGCTGACCAACAGGGATCGGCTTCGAATCTCGATTATCGCAGGTATCATCATCGAACCTCTCTGGCGTACTTGCACCGGCTGGCGTACTTGGACCGGCTGGCGTACTTGGACTGGCGTTCTTCAAGGAAACGGCGCGCAACCCGCACAGGGCCGGCGCGCCGATCATGGCCGAAAATGCGCTACTGGAACAAGTTGTTGTTGACGAAACCTATCTTCTTCATCCCGCGGCTCTGCAGATCGGCGAGCGTTTTCGCCACATTGTCGTATTTCGCGAACTTGTCGACCGTGATGTGCACTTCGGGTTGCGGAACCAGGACCGCTTCCTCGGAGATGTAGCCCTGCAAGGTCTTGCGGTCGACCGGGGTTCCGTTCCAGGAGAGCGTGCCGTCGAAATCGATCGACACGTTGATCACCGGCGGCGGCGGCGGCGGCACGTAATTAGGCGGCGGCGGCAGCGGATTGTCGATCTTGACCGCATCGGTCATGACCGGAATCGTGATGATGAAGATGATCAGCAGCACCAGCATGACGTCGATCAACGGCGTCATGTTGATTTCCGACATCGAGTCGCCTTCGTCGCCGCCTACGTTCATTGCCATCGATGTCTCTCCTACGGGCCGACGCCCAGATGGTCGGGCGTGGTCAAGAACGCGACTTTGCGAATGCCGATCTCTTGAGCGGCCACCAGCACCTGGCCGACATACAGGTAGCGCACGTCGGAATCGCCGCGGATATCCACCTCCGGTTGCGGGGTCAGCGTGACGATCGCACGCAGCTCGGCCTTAAGATCGTTCTGGTTCGCGAGCTTCTTGATGTTCCAGTACAGATCGCCGTTCTTGTCTATCGATATGGTGATGTTGCCCGGCTTGGTCACCGTCGGCACGTTGGTCGCCGTCGGCAGGGTCAGATTGATCTGCGGAACGATGATCGGGATCGTGATGATGAAGATGATCAGCAGCACCAACATCACGTCCACGAGGGGCGTGACGTTGATGGTCGACATCATGTCGCCGCCCTCGCCCTTCGACTGAATGTTCAGCGCCATCGGACGGCCGTCCTAGCGAGCGGCCGCGGGCGCAGGCTTGACGCCGCCTGCGGGCTTATCCATGCCCGCGGGCTTATCCATGCCGAGCCCCATCTTCGCGCCGGAGATCAGGTAGGCGTGCAGCTCGTGGGTGAAGTGGCTGACGCGCTCCTGGATGACCTTGTTGCGGCGCAATAGCACGTTGAAGCCGAGCACCGCCGGCACCGCGACGAACAAACCCATCGCCGTCATGATCAAGGCCTCGCCGACCGGGCCCGCGACCTTGTCGATCGACGCTTGTCCGGCCAGGCTGATCGCGATCAGGGCGTGATAGATGCCCCAAACCGTGCCGAACAGGCCGACGAACGGCGCCGTCGCACCGACCGACGCGAGGACCGGCAGGCCCGACTGCATGCGGCCGATGATCGTGTCGGCGGTGCGCTGCAGCGCCTGGGTGATCCACTCGCTGGTGTCGATCGCGCCGGCGAGACGCGTCTTGTTCACCTCGTGGTGCTCGTACGCCTGCTTGCCGGTTTCCGCCAGGGCGCGGAACGGGTTCGAATCGCCCTTCAGCTTGCCGACCGCGTCGGTGAGGCTGTTCGCGCTCCAGAATTCCTTTTCGGCGGCGACCGATTGTTTGCGCAGGCGGCGTTGATCGAAGTACTTCGTGAACATGATGAACCATGTCATCAAGGACATGATCAGCAGAACCAACACGGTCGCCCGCGTAACGATGTCGCCATTCTGGAGCATGGCACCAAGGCCGTACGGATTATTGACAACTGTCTCTGACATGGACCGATTCCCTCTACGTGTTCAAGTTATTGATCTATGAATTCAAGCGCCGTTCAACGATACCAACGGAACAAACTGGACCCCGGGGGCGCTCGCGCGTCAATCCGTGAGCCGCCAGGTGATCGGCACGATCGTCGTCAATTCGACCGGCTTGCCGTTGACGGTGGCCGGCAACAGACGCTGGCCGTGCACCGCCTTCAGACAAGCTGCGTCCAGGCGCGGGAAGCCCGAACTCTTCTCCAGCGATTCGCCGACGATGCGCCCGTCGGCGGCGACGGTCATGCGCACGCGGCAGGTTCCTTGTTCGCCGGCGCGCCTGGAGGCATCCGGATACCAATCCTGGCCGATCTTCAAAGGATGCCGGGGATCCATGCGCGGCGCCGTTCTGACGACGTGCACGACCGGCGCCGCGACCGGCGGCGGCGCGACGGTGCGCGTGATCACGGTAATCGCGTTGGTTTGCTGCACCGGAGCCTGGATGTCGACGAACTCCGGCGGCGGCACGTACGGCTTGATGTCTTGCAGTTTCGGCGGCGGCGGCGGCGGCTTGTCGTTCTGCTTCGGCTTGTCGATCTGCGCGATCTGCACCGGCTGGATGACCGTCTGCATGACGCGCCGCGCGAGTCCGGAGTAAAACCCATAGCCAACGACGATGTGCAGCAAAATAACGGCGAGCAGCGCGCCGCCTCTCTTGCCAGAAAACAGCGATGGCTCTTGGTATGTATACATAATTCTACTAGCGACCTATCCCCTGACTAGATCCTACGACTCGCGAGTTTTACGCCCCGGCGCCAAGCGCCGCGGCGTAAAATAGCCATTCGCAGCGCACGCCCCCGCAAACGCGCGCAGAGCGGCTGCGACGCACCCACCGCCATTCCGGTGAGGGCCCCTCGAACTCCGTTCTGTGAATCAGAAGCCTGACACAGTTGCGCCCCGAACTGCAAGCGCGAGTTCGCGCGGGCCGCGGCTGCGCGGCGGCGGCCTCTTATGACGCAACGCCATAGCGGCGCAGCAGATAGCGGTACACGCCGCGCAAGCCCTGCGGCTCGGCGCCGACGCTGCGCCCCGGCCGCTCCCTGGGGTTCCAGGCATACAGATCGATATGCAGCCAGCGCGGCGAGGCCGTCACGAAGCGCTGCAGGAACAGAGCGCCGAAAATCGCGCCGGCGAACGCCGTCGGCGAGACGTTGGCGACATCGGCAATCTTGCTGGAGAGTTCCTCGTCGTACGCAGGCCACAGCGGCATCGGCCACAACGGGTCGTGCTCGGCCGCCGCCGCGCGCGCGAGCTCGGCGACGACCTCGGCGTCGTTGCCGAACAACGCCGGCAGTTCGGGCCCCAAGGCGATGCGCGCCGCGCCGGTCAGGGTCGCAAAGTCGATGATCAGATCCGCGCCCTGGCCGTCGGCGAGCGCCAGGGCGTCGCACAGCACCAGCCGCCCTTCGGCGTCCGTATTGCCGACTTCGACCGACAGTCCCTTGTGCGTCGTCAGCACGTCGCCCGGCCGGTACGCGTTGCCGCCGACCGCATTCTCGACCGCGGGTATCAGCACGCGGATCTCGGCGCGAATCTTCGCCTGCATCAGCATCTGGGACAAGGCGAGCGCGACGGCGGCGCCGCCCATGTCCTTCTTCATCAACGCCATGCCGGCGCTCGTCTTGATGTCGAGGCCGCCGCTGTCGAAGCACACGCCCTTGCCGATCAGCACCAGCAGGCGCGCGTCGGCCGCCGGCGCCGCAGAGCGCAGCTCGATGAGCCGCGGCGCCGTCGCGCTCGCGCGGCCCACCGCGTGGATCGCGGGGAAGCCGCCGCGCAACAGCTCATCGCCCACCCATTCGCGAAACGCGGCGCCGTTGCGCGCGGCGATGGCGCGCGCCGCCGCGGCGAGCTCCGCCGGACCGAAATCCGCCGCGGGCGTGTTTATCCAGTCGCGCGCCATCGTCAGCGCCTCGGCGGCGAGCGCCGCGTAGCCGTGGTCGGCATTCGCGGGCGCGGCGATGCGCGCCGCAGGCTCCGCCGGCGCGCGCCGATAGCGCTGGAAACGATAGGCCGCGTACTCGAAGCCGAGGAGCAGCTGCGTCGCCTCCTCGTCGCTCCACCGCTGCGCCGCCCGGTACAGGCGCGGCGGCAGACGCTCGGCGATGCCGGCCGCTTGCCACAGCGACAAGCGGCCGGCGCGCCTGCCCAAGCCGCCGACGGCGGCGGCCGGCGCACCGCCCGCATCGGGCAGCAGCAGAACTCGGCCACGCTCCGCCTGAAAATGCTGGGCGTCGAGCCAACGCTGCGCAGGCGCGCTCTGCGCGCTTCTCCAGGCGTCCGCCTCGTCCTCGTACAGCAACCACAAGGGCGTCGCAATCTGGCTATGGGCATCCATCCTGGTGATCCTTGAGGGCCGGTAAAGCGCCGCAGCGGCTCGCGCATTCTTGCATCATAAGAGATTCTGTGGTGCTATTTACGGCTGGATAACCCCATGCCTGACGCCGCATTCGAGGGACCCCGCGCTGGACCCCGACGGTCTTGCCGCGGGGTCTCGCATTATTGACGGCCGAGCCGCTTTACCCGAGGAGACCAGCATGCGTTTGTATTCGCAAAAGGATGTCGACCGCAAGGCGTTGCGGGGCGCGCGGATCGCGGTCCTAGGCTACGGCAGCCAGGGCCGCGCGCACGCCTTGAACCTCAAGGACAGCGGCTTCGACGTGGTCGTCGGCGTACGCAGGGGCGAGAGCTGGAACAAGGCCAGGAAAGACGGCCTGCGGGTCATGGAGCCCAAGGCCGCCGTCAAGGGCGCGCAACTGATCGCCATGCTGGTGCCCGACCTCACGCAAAAGCCCTTGTACGCGCAGTTGAAGGCGCAGATCGAGAAAGGCGCCACTCTGTTGTTCGCGCACGGCTTCAATATCCATTTCAAGCAGATCAAGCCGCGCAAGGACCTCGACGTGGTGCTGATCGCGCCGAAAGGCCCAGGCGATCTGGTGCGCCGCCAATACCAGCAAGGCCGCGGCGTGCCCTGTCTGCTCGCGGTCGCGCAGAATACTTCGCGGCGCGCCAAGGCCAAGGCGCTCGCCTATGCGCACGGCATCGGCGGCACGCGCGGCGGCGTGCTGGAGACGAGCTTCGCGGAGGAGACCGAGACGGATCTGTTCGGCGAACAGGCCGTGCTCTGCGGCGGCGCCACCGAACTGGTCGTCAAGGGCTATGAGACCTTGGTCGAAGCCGGCTACCAGCCGGCGGTCGCCTACTACGAATGTCTGCACGAACTGAAGCTGATCGTCGACCTGCTGCACGAAGGCGGCATCACCAAGATGCACCGCTTCATCAGCGAGACGGCCAAATACGGCGATCTTACCCGCGGCCCGCGCATCGTCAGCAAGGCCACCAAGCGGGAAATGCGGCAGATTCTCACGGAAATCCAGCAGGGCAAGTTCGCGCGCCAGTGGATCGCGGAGAACAAGAGCGGGCGGCGCAAATACGCCAAGCTGCTGAAGGCCGATTTGGCGCATCCCATCGAGAAGGTCGGCGCGCAATTGCGCGCGCGCATGCCCTGGCTGGAACACTCGAAGGCCTAGGCCGCGGGGCGGCAGCGATCCATGACGGCCCGCACCATGTTCGACAAGGTTTGGAGCGCCCACGAGGTGGTCGCCGAAACACGCGACACGCCCGCGGTGCTGTACATCGACTTGCACCTGATCCACGAAGTGACCTCGCCGCAAGCCTTCTCGATGCTGCGCTCGGCGAACCTCAAGGTGCGGCGCGCCGACCGCACGCTGGCGACGCTCGATCACTCGACGCCGACCCGCAGCGAGCAGGTCTTCGGCCGGGTACCGATCAAGCTCGACGCCGCCGCACGGCAGGTGCGGCAGCTCGAGGAGAACGCCGCGGAATTCTCCGTAGAGCTGTTCGGCCTGCGCGACGCGCGGCGCGGGATAGTGCACGTCATCGGTCCGGAGCAGGGCGCGACCCAGCCCGGCATGACGATCGTCTGCGGCGACAGCCATACCAGCACGCACGGCGCCTTCGGCGCTCTGGCGTTCGGGATCGGCAGCACCGAGGTGGGGCACGTGTTCGCGAGCCAGTGCCTGCTGCAACGCAAGCCGAAGACCTTCGCCGTCGACGTCGACGGCCGCCTGCCGCGCGGGGTCACGGCGAAGGACCTGATACTCGCCGTCATCGGCCAGATCGGCGTTGCGGGCGGCACCGGCCACGTCCTCGAATATCGCGGTGCGACGATCGCCGCGCTGTCGATGGAAGAGCGCATGACGGTCTGCAACATGTCGATCGAAGCCGGTGCGCGCGCCGGCATGATCGCGCCCGACGAGACCACCTTCGCGTATTTGTCGGGGCGGCAGCGGGCGCCGCGGGGCGGCGCCTGGGAGAAGGCGCTCGCCGCCTGGCGCGCGTTGCCGAGCGATGCCGGCGCCAAGTTCGACGCAGCGGCAAGGATCGACGCCGCGACGCTCGCGCCGATGATCACCTACGGCACCAATCCCGGCATGGTGCTCCCCGTCGGCGAGGCGATTCCGGCAAGCTGCGGCAATCCGGCCTACGACCAGGCGCTCGCCTACATGGGTTTTCACGGCGGCGAGCGGCTGCTCGGCAAGCCGATCAACGTCGTCTTCATCGGCAGCTGCACGAACGGGCGCCTCGAAGACTTGCAGGCCGCGGCGCGCATCTTGAAGGGCCGCAAAGTGGCGTCCGGCGTGCAGTTGCTGATCGTGCCGGGCTCCCAGGAGGTCAAGCGGCAGGCCGAGGCCGAAGGCCTCGCCGACGTCTTCAAGGCGGCCGGAGGCGAATGGCGCGAATCCGGCTGCTCGATGTGCCTCGGCATGAACGGCGATACGGTCGCTGCCGGCGCCTACGCGGTCAGCACCAGCAACCGCAACTTCGAAGGCCGCCAGGGCGTCGGTGCGCGCACCCTGCTCGCGAGCCCCTACACCGCCGCCGCGAGCGCGGTGGCCGGGCGGATTGCGGACCCCAGGGAAATGCTTTAGGGAAGCGCCGTCCATGGAGCCGATCAAGACCATTCAGTCGCGCACCGTCGTCATGCCGGCGAGCAACATCGACACGGATCAAATCATTCCGGCGCGCTTCTTGACGGTGACGGTCAGGGACGGGCTCGGCAAGGCGCTGTTCGCCGATTGGCGCTACGCGGCGGACGGCAGCGCCAACGCCGACTTCATCTTGAATCGGCCGGCCGCGGCCGGCTGCAGCGTGCTGGTCGCCGGCCACAATTTCGGCTGCGGATCATCGCGCGAACACGCGCCCTGGGCGCTGTTGGATTACGGTTTTCGCGCGGTCGTCAGCACCGCGATCGCCGACATCTTCACGAACAACGCGCTGAAGAACGGCTTGCTGCCGGTCGTCGTCGACGCCGCGACGCACCGCTGGCTCATCGATCATCCAGGCGCCGAGGTCTCGATCGATCTGCAGACGAGCCGGCTGCACCTGCCGAACGGCGTCGCCGCGAGTTTTCCCGTAGAGGCCTTCGCGCGCCACTGCCTGCTGAACGGGCTCGACGAGCAGGGCTTCCTCATGCGCCATCTGGCGCAGATCGAACGCTTCGAAAATAGCCGCGACAAATAAGGAGAGCAGCGTGCGGGCACTGATCGCGGTCCTCGCCGGCGACGGCATCGGCGCGGAAGTCACCGCCGAGGCGCTGCGCGTGCTTGCCGCGGTCGGCGCGCGCGGCGGCCACGAGCTGCGCTTCGAGTCGGCGCTGATCGGCGGCGCGGCGATCGATGCCGCCGGCGAGCCGCTGCCGGCGGCGACGCTCGCACTGTGCCGGCGCGCCGACGCGGTCTTGATGGGCGCCGTCGGCGGACCGCGCTGGTCGGATCCGAATGCCACGGTCCGCCCGGAGCAGGGCCTGCTGCAATTGCGCAAGGCGCTCGGCCTGTTCGCCAATCTGCGCCCCGTGGCGCCGCACCCGAAACTGCTCGGCGCCTCGCCGATCAAGGCGGAGCTGCTGCAGGGCGTCGACATCATGGTGGTGCGCGAATTGACCGGCGGCATCTATTTCGGCGACAAGCGGCGCAGCGCGACCGAGGCGAGCGACGTCTGCCGCTACACGGTCGCCGAGATCGAGCGCGTCGTGCGCCTCGCCGCGGCGCTCGCGCGCGGCCGCAGCGGCAAGCTGACGTCGATCGACAAGGCGAACGTGCTCGAGACCTCGCGCCTCTGGCGGCTGGTGGTCGAGCGCCTCGCGAGCAGCGAATTCCCCGACCTGCGGGTCGAACACATGCTGGTCGACGCGGCGGCGATGCACCTGATCAGAAAGCCGCGGGATTTCGACGTCATCGTCACCGAAAACATGTTCGGCGACATTCTCACCGACGAGGCGTCGATGCTGGCCGGCTCGCTCGGCATGCTGCCCTCCGCCTCGCTCGGCGAGGGCGGTCGCGGCGGCCTGTACGAGCCGATCCACGGCTCGGCGCCCGACATCGCCGGACGCGGCATCGCCAATCCGTACGCGGCCATACTGAGCGCCGCGCTGTTGCTGCGCCACGCGCTGCACCTCGAGGCCGAGGCGCGCGCCGTGGAAGCGGCGGTCTCGGCGGCGATCGACGCCGGCGCACTGCCGCCCGACCTCGCCGCCGCCGGCGCCGCGCCGCTGGCGACGCGCGCGGCGGGCGACGCGGTACTCGCCGCGCTGTAGCGCGCGTGCGGCTCGCGTTACGCGGCCATGCTCCGGGTGACGCGCTGCAGCGCCGCGCCGAGGTCCGCGGTCAGATCCAGCGGATCCTCGATGCCGACCGAGACGCGCAGCAAACCCGGTCCGATGCCGGCGCGCAGCCTGGCGGCGGCATCCATGCCGGCGTGCGTCATGCTCGCCGGGTGCGCGATCAGGCTCTCCACCCCGCCGAGCGATTCGGCGATCGTGAAGCACTCGAGCCCGTCCAGAAATGCCGCCACTGCGGCTTCGCCGCCGGCCAATTCGAAGCTCAACATCGCGCCGAACGCGGCTTGCTGGCGCCGCGCGAGCGCGTGGCCCGGATGATCGGCGAGTCCCGGATAATGGACCTTGGAAACCGCCGCATGGCGGCACAGCGTATCGACGACCGCCACGGTATTCTCGGCGTGCACGCGCATGCGCGCGTGCAGCGAGCGCACCCCGCGCGAGGTCAGGAAGCTGTCGAACGGCGCGCCGGTGACGCCGCTCGCATTGGCCCACCAGCAAAGCTCGCGCAGCTGCTCGGCGCTGCGCGCGACGACCGCGCCGCCGACCACGTCGCTGTGGCCGTTCAAGTACTTGGTGGTCGAATGCATCACCAGGTCCGCGCCGAGCTTCAGGGGCTGCTGCCAGAGCGGCGACAGGAAGGTGTTGTCGGCGGCCACCAGCGCGCCGGCCGCGTGCGCCGCTTGGCTCAGCGCCGCAATGTCGACGATGCGCAGCAGCGGATTGCTCGGCGTTTCGATCCAGACGAGCGCGGGCTTCGCGCCGAGCGCATGCGCGAGCGCGGCCGCGTCGTTTTGATCGACGAAATCGGCGACGATCGCGCCTTTCGCGTCGAGGGCGGCGAGCAGCCGAAAAGTGCCGCCGTAGCAATCGTGCGGCGCGAGCACGCGCGCGCCGCCCGGCAATCCGGCGAGGATCAGGCCGACCGCCGCGAGACCCGTGCAGGTGATCACCGCGCCGGCGCCGCCCTCCAGATCCGCGAGCTGGGCCGCCAGCTGATCGCGCGTCGGGTTGCCGGAACGCGTGTAGTCGTATTGGCTGCGCTGCTTGCGCAGACCGTCGAACGCGAAGTTCGACGACAGGTAGATAGGCGGCACCACCGCGCCGAATTGCGCGTCCGATTCCAACCCCGCCCGTACCGCCCGCGTCGCGGGCTTTCGATCGTTCTCGTCAGTCACTGCTTGGCCTCCGCGAGCGCCCGTTCGACGATGGGCTGCAACATGCCGCCCTCCTTCAAAAATGCGTCGTGTCCGAAAATCGAAGACAGCTGCACCAGCCGGCACTCGCCGCCGAGGCGGCCGGCCATCTCGCGGATGTCGGCGAGCGGCACCAACTGATCCTCGCAGATGCCGATCAGCGTCGCCGGCGTGCGCACCCGCGAGGCGTCTATAGCATGCAGGTCGATCGATTCGCTCAACGCCAAAAACGCTTGCGGCCGGTATTTTTGCACGTAGTCGTCGCCGCGCGCGAATAGATACTGCTCGATCGGAAAGCGAAAGCGCTCGGCATCCCGCAGCGGCGGTCCGGAGAAGCGCTCGGCGAATTCGCCGGGGCTGCGGTAGGTGGTCATCGCCAGCGCGCGCGCGAGCTTCAAACCCGCGGCGCCGTCGCCGCGGGCGAGCGCTTCGCGGACGATCTGCCGCTGCACGCTGCGCCAGGCGGTCGACAGGGGCCGCGATTTGTCCGCGGCGCTGAGGACGACGATGCGCTCGACCAGTGCCGGGTGCAGCAGCGCGAACGACAGCGCGACCATGCCGCCGTAGGAGGCGCCGACGATCGCGTGCAACGGCGGCAAGCCGCGGCGGCGGATGATCTCGGCGAGCGCCGACGCCTGATCGTAGGCGCTCAGCGGCGGAAACGGCTGCCGCCCGTCGGCGGCGCTGCTGTCGCCGGAACCGCCGAGATAATCGATGCCGAGGACGCGGTAGCGGCGCGTGTCGATGCCCTTGCCGGGCCCGGCGAGCGCCGACCACCAGCCGGCGCCGTCGTCGCCGCAGACGAAGCGGGTCGCGGATATGCCGCCGAGCGCGGCGATGAGCGGCGCGCCGGCGGCGCCCTCGATGCGGTAGGCGATGCGCGCGCCGGCCAATTGATCGCCGTAATGCAGCTGCCAAGGCGAGGGCAGTTCCAGGACTTCGTCGATGGATTGCTGATCGATCGTTCGCGACACTTCAGAGGCGCTCCTCACGGGTTTTCACTACCCCTGTGGAGCGGCATCGCTCTTTGGCGCCCGGCGGCCGCGGCCATTGCGCGCGGCCCGATGGGCGGCTCATCTACCGGCGCCCGCGCCGAGCGCAGGGCACCGCAGGAGTTGGCACCGTTTCGCGGATCGTGAAATCCCCGTTGGTTGCCCCGGCTTCTAAGGGCCTTTCCCTCAGCCGGTCTAGATGAGCGGGCGGATTCTAGGCAGCCTGCCCGCGCGCGTCAAGCCGCGGCGCACCGGCGGCTTGCGCGGCGCCCCGCGATGTAATAATGTATTAACACGTTATTACAGATGGGGCGCCGACATGAAGAGCCACCGGACCTTGACCCCGCGGCAGGAATCGCAGCACGAGCGCGCGCTGTACGCGGCGATCCTGGCGCTGCGCGACATCGACGAATGCCGCAGCTACTTGCGCGACCTGTGCACGCCCGCCGAACTGCAGGCGATGGCCGATCGCTGGGCGGTGGTCGAATTGCTGGAGCGCGGGCTCGCCTACCGGCAGATCCACCGGCAGACCGGCGTCAGCGTCACGACGATCGGCCGCGTCGCGCGCTTTCTGACCGCCGGCAACGGCGGTTACCGCGCCGTCACTTCGCGGCTGAACCCCGCGCGCGGCGCCTGAGCGGTGAGCCGATGCGCCTGCGCATAGCGATTCAAAAGAGCGGCCGGCTGACCGACGGTTCGCTCGAGCTGCTCGGCCAGTGCGGCCTGAAATACGCCCGCGGCAAGGATCAGTTGATGTGCTACGGCGAAAACATGCCGCTCGACGTGCTGTTCGTACGCGACGACGACATCCCCGATCTGGTGCAAGAGGACGTCTGCGACCTCGGCCTGGTCGGCTTGAACGTCCTCGAGGAAAAGCGCCTCGCCTTCCAGGCGCGCGGCCTCGCGCCGCTGTTCGAGCAGGTGCGCCTGCTGGATTTCGGCCACTGCCGCCTGTGCATCGCCGCCGCCGACGGCTTCGCCTACGACGGCGCGAAATCCCTCGCCGGCAAGCGCATCGCGACCACCTACCCCGCGATATTGTCGCGCTTCCTCGCCGAACGCGGCATCGCCGCCGAAATCGTCGTGCTCTCGGGCGCGGTGGAGATCGCGCCGCGCCTCGGCCGCGCGGATCTGATCTGCGACCTGGTCTCCACCGGCTCGACGCTCGCCGCGAATCACCTGCGCGAGGTGCAGACGGTGCTGGCGAGCCAGGCGGCGCTGATCCGAACGCCGCAGCCGATTGCCGCCGAGAAGCGGGAATGGACGCGGCGCCTGCTGATGCGCATCGACGGCGTCCTGCAAGTCAAGGGCAGCAAGTACATCATGCTGCACGCCCCGCGCTCGGCGCTCGCGGCCATCGCCAAGCTGTTGCCGGGCAGCGAAACGCCGACGGTGATCCCGCTCGACAACGCGGGCGACCGGGTCGCGGTGCACGCCGTGTGCCGCGAGAATGTCTTCTGGGAAACGCTGGAAGAATTGAAGAACGCCGGCGCGAGTTCCGTGCTCGTGCTGCCCGTCGAGAAGATGCTGCCTTAGGATGCGCGTGCTCCTCTGGCAATCCCTGTCTTGCGCCGAGCGGCAGGCCGCGCTGCAGCGCCCGGCACTGCGCGACGCGCGCGCCGTCGATGCCGGCGCCCAGCAGATCGTCGATGAGGTGCGCCGCGGCGGCGACGAGGCCTTGCGCGAGCTCAGTGAGCGCTTCGACGGCGCGCGCCTGAACTCGCTCGCGGTCGGCGCGGCGGAATTCGAGGCCGCCGAGGACCTGCTGAGCGCCGAGCAGCACGCGGCGATCGCCGCGGCGATCGGCAACGTGCGCCGCTTTCACGCCGCGCAATTGCAGGCGCCGATCCGCATCGAGACCGCCCCCGGCGTGCTCTGCGAGCGCATCGCCGTGCCGATCGGCGCCGTCGGCCTGTATGTGCCGGCGGGATCCGCGCCGCTGCCGTCGACCGCGATCATGCTCGCCGTGCCGGCGGCGCTCGCGGCCTGCCCGGTGCGCGTGCTGTGCACGCCGGCGCGAGCCGACGGCGCCGCGGATGCCGCCGTGCTGGTTGCAGCCCGCAAGGCCGGTGTCGAACGGGTCTTCAAACTGGGCGGCGCGCAAGCCATCGCCGCGATGGCCTACGGCACGGCGACGGTGCCGAAATGCGAGAAGATCTTCGGACCCGGCAACGCCTGGGTCACGGCCGCCAAAATGATCGTCGCGCGCGACCCCGCCGGCGCCGCCGCGGATCTGCCGGCGGGCCCGACCGAGGTGCTGATCATCGCCGACGATGCAGCCCGCGCGGATTTCGTCGCCGCCGATCTGCTCGCGCAGGCCGAGCACGGCGTCGATGCGCAGGCGCTCTTGGTCACCGACAGCGCCGCGCTCGCCGCAGCCGTCGCCGCGCAAGTCGAGCGCCAGCGCCGCGGCTTGCGGCGCGGCGCGATACTCGCCGAATCGATGGGCCACATGCGCATCATGATCGTCGCCTCGCTCGCCGAGGCGTTCGAAGTCGCGAACAGTTACGCGCCGGAACACCTGTTGCTCGAGATCCGCGATGCGCGCGCCTGGCTCGGACGGGTCGGCGCCGCCGGCGCGGTGTTCCTCGGCAACTGGTCGCCGGAATCGATCGGCGACTACTGCAGCGGTCCAAACCACACGCTGCCGACCTACGGCTACGCGCGCGCCTACAGCGGTTTGTCGCTGGAGGATTTTCAGAAGCGCATCACCGTGCAGGAACTGACGCCCGCGGGCCTGCAGGCCATTGCGCCCACGGCGCAGATCCTCGCCGGACTCGAAGGGTTGGATGCGCACGCGGCGGCGGTCGCCGTGCGGCTCGCGGCGCTCGCGCAGGGCGCGCGATGAACGCCGTGCTGTCGCTCGCGCGGCCGGAAATCGTCGGCTTGCAGCCGTATGCACATGCCGCCTGGCTGCCGTCGCTGACGCGCCTGCACGCCAACGAAGCCCCGTGGCGCCCCGCCGGCGACACCGGCGCTGCGGGCCTGAACCGCTACCCCGAACCGCAGCCGGCGGCGCTCATCGAGCGGCTCGCCGCCCTCTACGGGGTCGGCGCCGACAACGTGCTGGCCGCGCGCGGCAGCGACGAGGCGATCGACGTCCTCTCGCGGATTTATCTGCGCGCGGGGCGCGACGCGATCTTACAATGCGCGCCCACCTTCGGCATGTACCAGGTCGCCGCGCGCATCCAAGGAGCGCAGGTCGTCGAGGTGGCGCTGCGCCGCGAACACGGCTGGCGCCTCGAGCCTGAGCGCCTGCTCGCCGCCTGGAATCCGCAGATCAAGCTCGTCTACCTGTGCTCGCCCAACAATCCGACCGGCAATTTGCTGGAGCCCGCGGCGATCGAGGCGGTGTGCGCCGCGCTCGACGGCAAAGCCATCGTCGTGGTCGACGAGGCGTATATCGAGTGGTCCGGCGGCGCCAGCATCAGCGCCCTGCTCCCCCGCTACTCGACGCTCGCGGTCCTGCGCACGCTCTCCAAAGCGCACGCCCTCGCCGGCGCGCGCATCGGCGCGCTGCTCGCGGCGCCGCAGCTGATCGCGCTCGCGAAACGCATCGTGCCGCCTTATTGCCTGGCGCAGCCGACGATCGAGGCGGCGCTCGCGGCGCTTGCGCCCGCGGCGCTCGCGGCGACGCGCGAGCGGCTGTGCGCGCTGCTGGCCGAGCGCGAAACCTTGCGCCGCGGGCTCGCCGCTTCGCCCCTGGTCGGCGCCGTCTGGCCGAGCGACTGCAACTTCCTGTTGATCGACAGCCCGGATGCGGACGAGCTGCTGCGCCGCAGCCTCGCCGGCGGGCTGATCATTCGCGATCTGCGCGCCAACCCGGCCTTGCCGCAGGCGCTGCGCGTCACCGTCGGCACGCGCGCGCAAAACGCCGCGCTGCTGCGCAGCCTGGAATGCGCATGAGCGGGCGGCGCCTGGTATTGCTGGACCGGGACGGCACCTTGATCGAGGAGCCGGGCGATCAGCAGGTCGACGCGCTGCAGAAGATCCGGCTGATGCCGGGCGTCGTGCCGGCGTTGCTCGACATAGCCCGCGCCGGGTTCGGCCTGCTGATCGTCACCAACCAGGACGGGCTCGGCACGCCCAGCCTGCCGGCGGAGCTCTTTGAGCGCGCACAGCGCTTCATCGTCGATTTGTTCGCCTCGCAGGGCATCGTCTTCGAAGCGGTATTCATCTGTCCGCATTTCAGCCAAGCACACTGCGCGTGCCGCAAGCCGGCGACCGGTCTGGTGGACGATTTCCTCGCCGCCCTGCCGCTCGATCGGGCGCGCAGCTTCATGGTCGGCGATCGCGATACGGATATGCAATTCGCGGCGAATATCGGGATCCAGGGCTTGCGGATCGGCCTGCACGGCACTGCGCAGCAGACCTGGCCGGCGATCGCCGCGCGCATCGTCGGCGCGGGCCGCAGCGCGCGCCTGCGCCGCACCACCCAGGAGACGGACATCGAGATCGACGTGGATTTGTCGCGCGAAGGCCCGAGCCGCATCGCCACCGGGATCGGTTTTTTCGACCACATGCTCGAACAGCTCGGCAAACACGGCGGCTTCGCCCTGAACTTGCAGGCGCGCGGCGATCTCGGCATCGATGAGCACCACACGGTCGAGGACTGCGCGCTCGCGCTCGGGCAGGCGCTGCGCGAGGCGCTCGGCGACAAGAAGGGCATCGCCCGCTACGGCTTCCTGCTGGCGATGGACGAAGCCGAAGCCCAGGTCGCGCTCGACCTGTCCGGCCGGCCGTACTTCGTCTGGGACGGCCGCTTCGGCCGCGACCGCGTCGGCGAACTGCCGACCGAATTGGTGCCGCATTTCTTCCGCTCCTTCGCCGAGGCCCTCGGCGCCGCGCTGCATATCTGCGTGCGCGGCGAAAACACCCACCACATGGTCGAGGCTTGCTTCAAGGGCGTCGGCCGCAGCCTGCGCCAGGCGCTGCGCGTCGACGGCGCCGATCTGCCGAGCACCAAGGGCCTGCTGTGAGCGCGCGCGAGGTGGTCATCGTCGCGAGCGGCGGCGCCAACATCGCCTCCCTGCAGTTTGCGCTGCAGCGCTTGGGCGCGGCGGCGCAGGTTTCCGCCGACGCGGCGCGCATCCGCGGCGCAAGCCACGTGATACTGCCCGGCGTCGGCGCGGCCGCCGACGCGATGGCGCGGCTGCGGCGCGCGGATCTCGAGGCGCTGCTGCCGACGCTGAGCCAGCCGGTGCTCGGCATTTGCCTCGGCATGCAACTGCTCCACGAAGCTTCCGCGGAGGGCGCCACGGAGTGCTTGGGGATCATCGCCGGCCGCGCGCTGCGGCTCGCGCATGCCGAGGACCGGCCGGTTCCGCACATCGGCTGGAACACCCTCGCATGCATCGGCGACTCGCCGTTGCTCGACGGCCTGCACTTCCCGGCGTATGCCTATTTCGTGCACAGCTATGCGCTGCCGGTCGGCGAGGCGACGATCGCGACAACCGATTACGGCACGCCGTTCAGCGCCTGCGTGCAGCAGGGCAATTTCTACGGCGCGCAGTTTCACCCGGAGCGCTCGGCCGCGGTCGGCGCGCGCTTGCTGAATAATTTCCTGGCGCTGTCCTAAAGATGCGCCGCAGCGCCGCGCCGTGCGCCTGATCCCCGCGATCGACCTGCGCGGCGGACGCTGCGTGCGCCTGCGGCACGGCGACTTCGGCGCCGAAACGCTCTACGCCGCCCCGCCGCTCGAGCTCCTCGCCAAGTACCGGGACGCCGGCGCCGACTGGCTGCACGTCGTCGACCTCGACGGCGCCCGCGACGGCCATGCCGGCAACGGCGCGCTGATCGCGCGGCTGGCGGCCCTGCGCGCCGTGAAATTGCAAGTCGGCGGCGGCCTGCGCAGCCGCGCCGCAATCGCGCCGCTGCTGGCGACCGGCGTCGCCCGCGCGGTCGTCGGCAGCGCGGCGCTGACCGACCCCGGCGAAGTGCGCGAGTGGCTCGCCGAATTCGGGGCGGAGCGAATCGCGCTCGCCTTCGACGTGCGCCTCGATGCGCGCGGCACGCCGCGCGTCGCCACGCACGGCTGGCGCCGACAATCGGCGCTCTGCTTGTGGGAGGCGGTCGAGGGCTTCGCGGCGCGGGCGCTGAAGCACGTGCTCTGCACCGACGTGCGGCGCGACGGCGCCTTGTCGGGACCCAACGTCGCCCTGTACCGGGAAGCGGCCGCACGCTTCCCCGAGATCGCCTGGCAGGCATCCGGCGGGGTGCGCGATGCGCGGGATTTGGCCGAGCTCGAGGCCGCGGGCGCGGCCGCCGCGATCAGCGGCAAAGCGCTGCTCGATGAGCTGATTCCGGCCGAGGAGCTGCGAGCATTCTTGCCAAACGCATAATTCCCTGCCTCGACGTGAAGGGCGGCCGGGTCGTCAAAGGCGTGCGCTTCCGCGACCACCGCGTCGTCGGCGACATTCTCGAATTGGCCGCCCGCTACCGCGACGAGGGCGCGGATGAGCTGGTTTTCTACGACATCACCGCGAGCCCGGACGGCCGCAGCGTCGATCGCGCCTGGGTGGCGCGCGTCGCGCGCCTGCTCGACATCCCCTTTTGTGTCGCCGGCGGCATCCGTTCGGTGGCTGACGCCGAGGAAGTGCTCGCCGCCGGCGCCGAGAAGATTTCCGTGAATTCGCCGGCGCTCGCCAATCCGCGGTTGATCGATGCCTTGAGCGGGCGCTTCGGCGCGCAATGCGTGGTGGTCGGCATCGACAGCGAGACCCTCGCCGGCGACTATCGCGTGCAGCAATTCACCGGCGATGCCGCCCGCAGCCGCGACAGCGGCCGGCGCACGCTCGAGTGGCTGCGCGAAGCCGTGGAGCGCGGCGCCGGCGAGATCGTGCTCAATTGCATGGCGAGCGACGGCGTGCGCCGGGGATACGACATCGCCCAGCTCAGCGCCGCGCGCGCGGTCTGCACGGTGCCGCTGATCGCCTCCGGCGGCGCCGGCGCACAGGCTGATTTCGCCGACGTGTTCCGCGAGGCGCGCGTCGACGCCGCCCTGGCGGCGAGCGTCCTGCACTCGGGCGAGATCTCGATCGCGGGGCTGAAGAAGGAGTTGCGGCTGCAAGGCATCGAGGTGCGGATATGACGGCTCTCAACGACTTGGCCTGGGACAAAACCGACGGACTGCTGCCGGCGATCGTGCAGCACGCCGACAGCGGCGCGGTCTTGATGCTGGGTTACATGAACCGCGCGGCGCTCGCGGCGACCCAAGCGAGCGGCCGCGTGACCTTCTGGAGCCGCAGCAAGCGCAGGCTCTGGGCGAAGGGCGAGACCTCCGGACATCGTCTCGAGGTGCGCGCGATCGGCGCCGACTGCGACGGCGATGCGCTGCTGATCACCGCCGCGCCGCACGGGCCGGTTTGCCACTTGAACACGGCGACCTGCTGGGGCGAGGAGGCGCCGCGCGCGGCCGCCGAAGGCTTGGCCTTCCTCGCCACCCTGGAAGGCATCGTCGCGGCGCGCCTGCGCGAACGCCCGCAGGGCAGCTACACGGCGCGGCTGGCGGCCGAGGGCGCGCTCAAGATCGCGCAAAAAGTCGGCGAGGAAGGCTTGGAACTCGCGCTCGCGGCGATCGCCGAGAGCGATCAGAAGATCGTCGGCGAAGCGGCGGATCTTCTCTATCACACGCTCGTGCTGCTGCAGTCGAAGAACCTGCCGCTGGCGGCCGTCGTCGGCGAGCTGCAGCGGCGGCACGCCGCCGCCGCCCCGGCGCCGCGCTGAGGATCAGGCCGCCGCGCGGCGATTGCGCCCGAGCGCGTAGACGGCGATGCACAGCCAGACGACGTTCAGCGCGACCGACGGAATCGCGCCGTTCCAGCCGCTGTTGATGATGAAGCCGACCGCGCCCAAGACGTTCAGCCATTGGTAGAGCGGCGAGCGCGACTGCAATTTGCCCGACGACAGCAGCGCGTAGGCGCCGAGGATCGCCGCCGCCGCCGTCCAACCGGCGATTTGCACGAATGCCCTCCAGGCGTGCATCAACGTTGGCAGCGCAGCCGCTCGCCGTGGGTGTCGGTCGCCATGCATCATTGTGCCATATCGGCGGCACGTACCATACGGCGCGGGCCAATGCTACGCTCTCGGCCGACGCAGAAAAGGAAACGAATCCGGTGGCCAACCTTCCGTCCTTCGATATGCTGCTGTTCGGCGGCACAGGCGATCTCGTCACGCGAAAATTATTGCCGGCCTTGTACCGCCGTCATGCCGCCGGGCAGATGTCGGAGGATTCGCGCATCTTCGCGCTGGCGCGCTCGGCTTTGTCGCGCGAGCAGTACCTGCTCCAGGCCGAGCGCGCCTGCCGCGAATTCCTGGGCACGGAATTCGACCCGGCAAGCTGGGCGAATTTCGCGCCGCGGCTCGACTACCGCCGCCTCGATGCCGGCGCCGCGGACGATTACCTGCCGATCGCCGCGCTGCTCGCCGGCCGCGAACAAACAGTGCGGGTATTCTTCTACTCGACGGCATCGAATTTATTTTCCGTCATCAGCGAGAACCTGGCGAAGGCCGGCGCCGTCACGCCGCTGTCGCGCGTCGTGCTGGAGAAGCCGCTGGGCAATGACGTCGCCTCGGCAGGGTTGATCAATCAGCAGGTCGGCGGCATCTTCGCCGAAGGCCAGATCTACCGCATCGACCACTACCTCGGCAAGGAGGCGGTGCAGAACCTGATGGCGCTGCGCTTCGGCAACGCGCTGTTCGAGCCGTTGTGGCGCCGCGGCCTGATCAAGCACGTGCAAATCACCGTCGCCGAGCAACTCGGCGTCGAACGCCGCGGCCATTTCTACGATGCGACCGGCGCGCTGCGCGACATGGTGCAGAACCACTTGCTGCAATTGCTCTGCATCATGGCGATGGAGCCGCCGGCGAGCAGCGACCCGGATGCCGTGCGCGACGAAAAATTGAAGGTGCTGCGGGCGCTGCGCCCCTTGCGCGACCGCGACGTGCTGCTGAAGACGGTCCGCGGCCAATACAAGGCCGGGGTGATCGGCGGCCAAGCGGTCGCGGGCTACCTCGAGGAAACGGACATCGCCGCCGACAGCACCACCGAGACGTTCGTCGCGCTGAAGGCGGAAATCGACACCTGGCGCTGGGCCGGGGTACCGTTCTACCTGCGCACCGGCAAGCGCCTGCAGGAGCAGCTGACGGAACTGGTCGTCACCTTCGACCAAGTGCCGCATCCGATCTTCGAGGCGGCGCCGACCGCCGAGAGCGCCAATACGCTGGTGATCCGCCTGCAGCCGGACGAGTGCATCACGCTGACGATACTCGCGAAGAACCCCGGCGAAGGCATGCGTTTGAAGCCCGTCAATCTGGCGCTCGACCTCGGCGAGACGTTCAAGACGCGCAGCCTCGATGCCTACGAGAGGCTGTTGATGGACATCGTCAGGGGAAACCTCACGCTGTTCATGCGCCGCGACGAGCTGGATGCCGCGTGGCGCTGGATCGACCCCATCATCGCCGGCTGGCGGCAATTCGACGAGCGCCCGAAGAGCTACATCGCCGGCAGCTGGGGGCCGGCCGCCTCCAGCGCCCTGATCGGCCGCGACGGCTACGAGTGGCACGATGAACCGTGATTCGAGCCCGCTCGAGCGAGCGCTGCCCTTCGAGGACGACCGCACCGCCCTCGGCAAAGAGGCGCTGAAGAACGCCTTCCTCGACGACCTGTTCTACGTGCAGGGCAAATTCCCGGCGCTCGCCACCAGGCACGACTATTACATGGCGCTCGCCTACGCGGTTCGCGACCGCATGCTGCAGCGTTGGATCAGTACCGCGGCCGTCTATACGCAGCTCGCGTCGCGCACGGTCTGCTATTTGTCCGCCGAATTCCTGGTCGGCCCGCACCTCGGCAACAATTTGATCAATCTCGGCATTTATGCGCGCGTCGAGGAGGCGATGGGCGAGATCGGGCTGGATTTCGCCGAGCTGTTGGCGCAGGAGGAGGAGCCCGGGCTCGGCAACGGCGGCTTGGGCCGCCTCGCCGCCTGTTTCATCGAATCCCTGGCGACGCTCGAAATACCGTCGCTCGCCTACGGCATCCGCTACGAATTCGGCATCTTTCATCAACAGATCGTCGACGGCTGGCAGGTCGAGAATACCGACAAATGGCTGCATTTCGGCAACCCCTGGGAGCTCATCCGCCCGGAATGGTCGGTGGACGTGAAGTTCGGCGGCCGCACCGAACAGCACCTCGACGAGCAAAACCGCCTGCGGGTGCGTTGGATCGCCGATAAAATCGTCGCCGGCGTCCCCTACGACACGCCGGTCCTCGGCTACCGCTCCAACACGGCGAACACGCTGCGGCTGTGGCGCGCCGAGGCGCCCGAATCCTTCGATTTCGCGGCCTTCAACAGCGGCGATTACTACGGCGCCGTGCAGCAGAAGATCAGTTCCGAGAATTTGAGCAAGGTGCTCTACCCGAACGACGAACAGCTGCGCGGCAAGGAGCTGCGGCTCGAGCAGCAGTATTTCTTCGTATCCTGTTCGCTGCAGGACATGCTGCGGATCCTGCGCGGACAGAAGCTCGACGTGCGCCGCTTCCACGAGAAATTCGCCGTGCAGCTGAACGACACCCATCCGGCGATCGCCATTCCCGAATTGATGCGCCTGCTGGTCGACGAACACCTGCTGCCGTGGGAGGAGGCCTGGAGCGTCGCCTGCAAGACCTTCGCGTACACCAACCACACCCTGCTGCCGGAGGCTCAGGAGCGCTGGCCGGTCGCGGTGTTCGGCCGGGTGCTGCCGCGGCACTTGCAGATAGTCCTTGAAATCAATGCGCGCTTTCTCGACGAGGTGCGCATTCGCTTTCTCGGCGACGAAGGCCGAATTTCCCGCCTGTCGCTGATCGACGAGAGCGGCGAGCGCAGCCTGCGCATGGCGCACCTCGCCTGCGTCGGCAGCCATGCGATCAATGGCGTCGCCGAACTGCACTCGCAGCTGCTGCGCACCGACCTGCTGAAGGATTTTTACGATCTCTGGCCGCAAAAATTCCAGAACAAGACCAACGGCGTCACGCCGCGGCGCTGGATCGTGCTCAGCAACCCCGCGCTCGCGGCCCTGATCAGCGCCCGCATCGGCGACGGCTGGATCACGGATCTGACGAAATTGCGGGGGCTGGAAAAGGAGTGCGAGGATGCCGGGTTTCGCGCCGCGTGGCGCGCGATCAAGCTCGAGAACAAGCGCAAACTCGCGGCCTTCGCGCAGCGCGAGACCGGCATCGCGGTCGATGCGGATTCCCTGTTCGACGTGCTGGTGAAGAGAATCCACGAATACAAGCGCCAGCACCTGCAGGTGCTGCACATCGTCTCGCTGTATCGCCAGATCAAATCCGCGCCGGCCGCCGACCTGCAGCCGCGCACCTTCCTGTTCGGCGGCAAGGCGGCGCCCGGCTACCGCATGGCGAAGCTGATGATCAAGCTGATCAGCGCCGTCGGCGAGGTCGTCAACCGCGACCCGGACGTTCGCGAGCGCCTGAAAGTCGTGTTCCTGCCGAATTTCAACGTCACCAACGGCCAGCGCGTCTACCCCGCGGCGGATCTCTCCGAACAAATATCCACCGCCGGCAAGGAGGCCTCGGGAACCGGCAACATGAAATTCTGCATGAACGGGGCGCTCACGATCGGCACCCTGGACGGCGCCAACATCGAAATCCGCAACGAGGTCGGCGCGGAGAATTTCTTCCTGTTCGGCCTGAGCGCGCCGCAAATCGCCGCGCTCAGGGAGCAAGGCTACCGGCCGGCGGACTATTACGAGAGCAATCCGCAGCTGCGCGAGGTCATCGACCTGATCGCCGGCGGCTTCTTCTCGCGCGGCGATGCCGATTTATTCAAGCCATTGATCGACGACCTGCTGCACCACGATCCGTACATGCTGCTCGCGGATTTCCAATCCTACGTGGACTGTCAGCGGCGGGTTTCGCAGGCCTTCGGCGATCAAGAGCGCTGGACGCGGATGTCGATCTTGAATACCGCGCGCTCGGGAAAATTCTCCTCGGACCGGTCGATTCGCGAATATTGCGCGGACATCTGGCACGCCGCGCCGGTGCCGATCGAGCTGATCACGCATAACAACGCGATGATCGGCCTCAAGCCTTGAGTTCGCCGAGCAGGAAGCGCAGCGTTCTGCGCAGCGGCTCCGCCGCTCCCCACAGCAGCTGGTCGCCGACGGTGAACGCCGTCAAGTAGTCGCCGCCGAGCGCCGGCTTGCGCAATCGTCCGATCGGCACGCGCAAGCTGCCGCCGACCGCCGCCGGCGACAGTTCCCGGATGCTGCTGTCGCGTTCGTTCGGCACGACCTTCACCCAGGGGTTGCCGGCCGCGAGCAAGCGCTCGATCTCGGCGATCGGCAGATCCAGGGTGAGCTTGATGGTCAGCGCCTGGCTGTGACAGCGCATGGCGCCGACGCGCACGCAGATGCCCTCGATCGGCACCGGCCGCGCTTCGCTGCCGAGAATCTTGTTGGCCTCGGCTCCGGCCTTCCATTCCTCGCGGCTCTGGCCGTTGCCGAGATCCTTGTCGATCCAGGGAATCAGACTCGCGGCGAGCGGCACGCCGAACTGCCGCCGCGGAAAATCCTCGGCCGCCAACGCCGCTCTGACCGCGCGATCGACCTCGAGAATGCCGCACCGCGGGTCGGCGAGCGCCGGCGCGGCGGCGCTCTGCAGCGCGCCCATCTGCTCCAGCAACTCGCGCATGTGCTGCGCGCCGGCGCCGGATGCCGCTTGATAGGTCATCGCCGTGATCCACTCGACGACGCCGGCGCGCAGCAGGCCGCCGACCGCCATCAACAGCAGCGAGACCGTGCAGTTGCCGCCGATGAAATCCTTGATGCCTCGGCGCCGCGCGCGCTCCATGACCGGCAGGTTCACCGGATCGAGAACGATGACCGCATCCTCGTTCATGCGCAGCGCCGAGGAGGCGTCGATCCAGTAGCCCCGCCAGCCGGCGGCGCGCAGACGCGGGTGCACCGCCTGCGTGTAGTCGGCGCCTTGCGCGCTCACCAAGATCGGCAGTCTGCCGAGCGCCTCGATGTCGTTGGCATCCTCGATGCGGCCCGCCGCGTGCGTCGCGGGCGGCGGCGCGCCGCCCGCCTGCGTGGTACTGAAGAACGTCGGCCGCAGATCCTCCAGATCACGCTCCTCGCGCATGCGCTCGAGCAGCACCGAGCCGACCATGCCGCGCCAACCGATGAAGCCGACCTCGTTCATGCGCCGAGGATGAATTCTGGCGCCGGCGGGCGCAAATTGTAATTCGACGCCATCGCGTAGCCGTACGCGCCGCAACCGGCGAACAACAGCACGTCGCCCTCGGCGGTCGGCGGCAGCCAGCGGTCGACCGCAAGCTGATCGGCGGATTCGCATATCGGGCCGACGACGGTCGCCATCTGCGTCGCCGCTTCGCCCAAGCGGCTGAGATTGACGACTTCGTGATGCGCGCCGTACAGAGCCGGCCGAATCAGCGAATTCATGCCGGTGGCGACGCCGACGTAGCGCACCTCGCCCTTGCCCTTCAATTGCGTGACTTGCGCGATCAGCACGCCCGCCCTTGCCACGAGAAAGCGCCCCGGTTCGAGCCAAACGCGCAGCTTCGCGAAGCGCTCCTTGAGGGCTCGAACGCCGCGCTCCAGCGCCGCCAGATCGACGCCGGCCTGGCCGAAGCGCTCCGGCACGCCGAGGCCGCCGCCTAGGTCGATGACCGCGACGTCGCTGAAGCGCGCGCCGAGGGCGGCGAGCAGCGCGCCGATTTCCGTCCAATTGTCGATGTCGAAAATCCCGCTGCCGGCGTGGGCGTGCAGGCCGACCACGCGCACCCGCGCGCGCAGGGCGAGTTGCGTCAGTTCGTCGAGTTCGGCGACCGGCACGCCGAATTTGGAGTACATGCCGGCGGTGCGTACGTGCCGGTGATGGCCGCGTCCGAAGCCGGGATCGATGCGCACGAAAATCTCGCGGCCGCGAAATACCTCCGGCCACGCTTTCAGGGGATACAGATTGTCGAGCGTGACGCGCACGCCCGCGGCGAAGCCCGCTTCGTATTCGCCGCGCGGCGCGAAGTTGGGCGTGAAAATCACGCGCTCCGCCGCAAGCTCAGGCACCGAGGCGAACGCGTGCCGCAATTCGCCGACCGAGACGCACTCCAGCATCAGTCCGGCCGCAACCAGGCGGCGCAGAATCTCCGGATGCCAGTTCGCCTTCATCGCGTAGGCCCAGCGATCCACCGAGGGAGCGCGCCGCAGCGCGGCCGCCGCCGCATCCAGGCTGTCGGTGTCATAGACGTAAGCGGATCCCTCGCGGGCGCCGATCGCGAGCAGCTCGCGCCGCTTGGCCGGCTCCTGCCACCATTCGCGCGCCGCCACCGCCGTGCCCTGCGGCTCGGCGAACAACTGCCGCCAGGTCGGCCCCAACACCTCGTCGGAGCCGATCGACTGAATCAACCGTTCGTGCAACAGCTGCACCAGCCGGTCGCCCTGCGATTCGTCGATCACGAAGGTGAAGTTCAAATCGTTTGCCGCCTGAGTGACCAGATAGATCTTCTGATCCTGGAACAATTCGAAGGCGGCGCCGAGCTCGTGCAAGATGCCGCGAATATTGTGGCCGAGCAGGCTCAAGGATGCGCAGGGACCCAAGACCTCGACGCGGCAGAGCGCGCCGAGCGCCGCCGTCAGGCGGCCGAGCGCCGCTTGATCCAGCGTATTCGCCGCCGGATCGAGGGAAACGGTGACGTTGGTTTCCGACGTCGAAATCAGATCGACCGACAAGCCCTCGCGCTTGAACACCTGGAACGCGTCGGCCAGGAAGCCGACTTGATGCCACATCCCCGGGCTTTCCATCGACACCAGGGTGATGCCCTTTTTGATCGCGATCGCCTTGACCTGCGCGGCGCTGTCGGCCACGGTCGCGGAGACGACGGTGCCTTCGAGGCCGGGCGCCTGCGTCGCATAGACGTGCAGCGGGATCCCGTATCGGCGCAGCGGCAGCACGCAGCGCGGGTGCAGGACCTTTGCGCCGTTGCTGGCGATTTCCTGCGCCTCGTCGTAGTGCAGGGCGCGCAGCAGGCGCGCGCTCGGCACGGCTCGTGGGTTGGCGCTGAAGAGGCCCGGCACGTCGGTCCAGATCTCCAGGCGCAGGGCCGCGAGCTTGGCCGCGAAATACGCGGCCGACGTGTCGGAGCCGCCGCGCCCGAGCAACACCGTTTCACCGGCATGGTTCGCCGCGATGAACCCCTGCGTGAGGACCGCCTGGCCGAGCGCGCGCCATTGCGCCTGCAGCGCATCGTCGGGCGCATAATCGCAGGTCGCCGACAGGTAGCTCGCCTTGCTGCTCGCCGCTTCGCGCCCCTGCGCCTTGAGCACGCTGCGGGCGTCGATCCACGCGGTATTGATCCCCTGCTGATTCAAAAAGACCGCGCCCAAGGTAGTCGCCAACAGTTCGCCCGTCGCCATGACGCGCGCCCGCAGCCGGTCGCTCTCCTCGCGGGTCTCGGCGATTGAGTCGGCGACGCGCCGCAACTCGCCGATCAGCGCTTCGAACTGCGCCCCGGGCGCGACCCCCAATTCGGCGGCGAGGCTGCGGTGCGTCGACTCGATGAGTTCGAGCACCGGCTCATGCCGGCCTTCCAGGGAAAGCGTCAACAGCGCCTCGAGACGATCGGTGATGCCGGAGAGCGCCGAATGCACGATGACGGGGCGCAGCTTCGCCTCCAGGCGTGCGCGCACCACGGCGGCGATGTTGCGCCAATTGGCGGCGCTGGAGACGCTCGTGCCGCCGAACTTCAGCACGACCCAAGCTTGATCTGGTTCTAGCATGGTCTTGCGGTGCGCCCGCCCCGGTGCCGGCGGCAGGCGCCGCGGCCCGCGACCGTAGGCACTATGACTCGTCTTCGAAGATGTCGCGCAGTTCCTTTTCTAGCTGCCGCTCGGCGAGGACGTCCTCGACGCGGCTCCACGCCGCCTTGCCGCGCTTGCCGGGCGCAGGCGCTCGCGGGCGCCTCTCGGTGCGCTCCAGCAGCGGTTCGAAGTCGTGCGTTTCCTCGCTTTCACCAAGAAACTCATCGTCGATGTCGAAATGTTGATCTGCGCGTTCGCTCATTTTTTAATGAAAAGCCCGTTAAAATCAATGGGATCTACCGGCCCCGCGGGCACGAAGTTCGGCACTATAGCCGATTCTGTCCGGCATTCAACTATCATGAGTGGATTGCAATATCGCGCTGCCGCAAAGGCGGGGCGCCTGCGCCGCAGGGCGCCGGCGCGTCCCTCAGGTGCCGGTGCGCGCCTTGTCGGCCGTCGGCGATAGGGCGCCGCAGGCGATCGCGCGGTTCACCGCCGACAGCACCGCGAGGAGCGATGCGGTGATGATGTTCGGGTGCATGCCGGCGCCGAACAAGGTGCGCCGCGAACGCGTCGTGACTTCTATATAGCAGACCGCCTGCGCCCCGCTGCCCTTGCCGCGCGAGTGCTCCTCATAGGAAAGCACGTCGAAATCCAAGCCCACCGCATCGACGATCGCATCGATCGGACCCGCGCCTTGCCCATGAATGGTCTCCAGGCGGCCGTCGCGCTCGATCTGCAGCGCGATGCGCTCGCTGTCGGCGCCGTCGGTCGATGCCGCCAACTGGTGCGAGCGGTACACGAAAGGCCGCCTGGCTTGCAGGTACTCGGCGCTGAACAACTCCCATATTTCCTGAGATGTCAGCTCCTTACCACTAGTATCTGCAGCAGTTTGTACGACCTGGCTGAACTCGATTTGCAGCCGCCGCGGCATCACGAACTGGTAATCGCGCTCCAGCAGGTAGGCGACGCCGCCTTTGCCGGATTGGCTGTTGACGCGGATGATCGAGTCGTAGGATCGCCCGAGGTCCGACGGATCGATCGGCAGGTACGGGACATCCCAAAGCTGCGCCGGGGTGCGCGCCGCCAGGCCCTTCTTGATCGCATCCTGATGCGATCCGGAGAATGCCGTGAACACGAGGTCGCCGACGTAGGGGTGGCGCGGGTGGATCGGCAGCTGGTTGCAGGCTTCGACGCAGCGCGCCGCCTCGTTGATATTGGAGAAATCTAGTTTCGGATCAATGCCTTGTGTATATAAGTTCAAGGCAAGACTGACGATGTCGACGTTGCCGGTGCGCTCGCCGTTGCCGAACAGCGTGCCCTCGATGCGCTCGGCGCCGGCCATGACCGCCAATTCCGCGGCCGCGACGGCAGTGCCGCGATCGTTGTGCGGATGCACGCTCAAGATCAGCGAGTCGCGCTTCGCCACCGCCCGCGAGAACCCCTCGATTTGATCGGCGTACACATTGGGCGTCGCCATCTCCACGGTGGCGGGCAGATTCAAGATCGATTTGTGCGCGGGCGTCGGTTCCCAGACCGCGTTGACCGCATCGCATATCTCGACCGCAAAATCGAGTTCCGTGGCGGTGAAGCTCTCGGGGCTGTATTCGAAGAGCCACTCGCTGCCGCGATGGCGCAGCGCCTGCTCGCGCACCGCGGTCGCGCCGCGCACGGCGATATCGACGATGCCGGCGCGGTCGGCCTTGAAGACCATGCGGCGCTGCGCGACCGAGGTCGAATTGTAGACATGCACGATCGCGCGCCTGACGCCGGCGAGCGACTCGTAGGTGCGGGCGATCAGTTCCGGTCTCGCCTGGGTCAGCACCTGAATCGTCACATCGCCGGGGATCAGGTCCTGCTCGATGATTTCGCGGACGAAATCGTAATCGGTTTGCGACGCGGCCGGAAAGCCGACCTCGATCTCCTTGAAGCCGATCTTCAGCAGCAAGTCGAACATGCGCCGCTTGCGCGCGGCGTCCATCGGCTCGATCAGCGCCTGGTTGCCGTCGCGCAAGTCGACGCTGCACCAAACGGGCGGCGCCCCGATGACCTTGTCGGGCCAGGCGCGGTCGTGAAGCGCGATCGGCGTGAATGCTCGGTATTTCGTCGACGGGTTGCGCAACATGGTCTGTTCTCACTCGCGGCAAGCGCGCCGCGCGCCTTTCGTTGTTACGGGCCTCTGAGGGGATTCTTTCCGGTCTTGTTGGCGCCGACCGTTGGCGCGAAAGTGTTGCGCCTAGCGGCGCAGCGGCAGCAGGCTACGAAGAGCGCTTGACGAAACCCATGCACGGAAATGCGGCATGGGCCCGAATTTAGCACCGCCAACGCGTGGCGCGCAAGAGGCGGGCTAGTCCCAGCCCTGAATCTGCCGCAGGACGATCGCCGCGAGCGCCGCGGCGTGCCGGTCGCCGTCGTTCAGCGCCGGAACCAACTGCAAGCTCTCGCCGCCCAGGGAGAGGAATTGCGCTTGGTACTCCATCGCGATTTCCTCGAGCGTTTCCAGGCAATCGACCGCGAAGGACGGCGAGACCACGGTGAGCCGGCGCACGCCGCGCTGCACGAGCTCCTCGATCGTGTCCGAGGTGTACGGCTTCAGCCAGGCGACCCTGCCGAAGCGGGATTGATAGGCATGCGACCAATCGCCCGGCCGCAGCTGCAAGCGCTGAACGACGAGCCGGGTGGTCGCTTCGGCCTGCGCTTGATACGGATCGCCGGCGGCGACGTAGGAGGCCGGTATGCCGTGATAGGAGAACAACAGATGCGAGCGCGAGCCGGCCGCCTGCCAATGCTCGTCGATTTGCGCCGCCAGCGCGCCCAAGTAGCCGTCGTCGGCGAAGTAGTCGTTGACGAAGCGCACCTCTGGCAGCCAGCGCCAGCGGCGCAGCGCGCGCGCCGCCCCGTCGAACACCGATCCGCTGGTCGAGGAGCAATATTGCGGATACAAGGGCAGCACCAGCAGCCGCCGCACGTTCTGCTCGGCGAGCGCGCGGATGCCGGCCCCGATGCCCGGATTGCCGTAGCTCATCGCCAGGCGCGCGCGCAGCCGATCGCCGAGGCGGTTTTGCAGGAGCGCGCCGACCTTGTCGGTCAGACGCGCAGAATGGACGGCGAGCGGCGAGCCGCCCGGCAGCCAGATCTTGCGGTACTTGCGCGCCGTGGCGAGCGGCCGCAGCGGCAGGATCAGCCCGTAGAGCAGCGGCAGCCAAATCCATCGCCGGCTGTCGATGACGCGCCGGTCGCCCAGAAATTCGCGCAAATAGCGCTGCACCGCGAAATAGCCGGGCGCATCCGGCGTCCCCAGATTGACCAGCAAAACACCGATGCGTTCCGGCGTCGACGCCGCCGCCGGCGCCACGGCGCGGTAAAAGGCCATGGATCGAATCCCTCGGGATCAGTTCGGCGCCCAGTATACCGGCCCGCGGCAAAATGCCGCGCGGCTTCGTGTAGATTGTCGCCGATGAATTGGCTGCACCCCGCCGAACGCGAAGCTTTGTGGCTGAGCCTCGAGGTCTCGCTGCGCAGCGTCTGCCTGTGCCTGCCGCCGGCCGTTCTGATCGCCTGGCTGCTGACGCGCCGGCGATTTCCGGGACGCACGCTCCTCGATGCGTTCGTGCACCTGCCGCTGGTCTTGCCGCCGGTGGCGGTCGGCTACGTCCTGTTGATCGTCTTCGGCATGCGCGGCGTCCTCGGCGGCTGGCTGCACAGGACCTTCGGCATCGACCTGATCTTCACGCGCAACGGCGCGGCGCTCGCGACCGCGGTCATGACCTTGCCGATCATGGTGCGCTCCATGCGCATTTCCCTGGAGAACGTCGATCGCGGCCTGGAAGACGCGGCGCGCACGCTCGGCGCCGGGCCGCTCGACCGCTTCGCGACGATCACGCTGCCGCTGATGCTGCCCGGGATTCTCGCCGGCACGATCACGGCTTTTTCCGCCGGCCTCGGGGAATTCGGCGCCGTGATCACCTTCGTCTCGAACATCCCCGGCGAGACGCGCACGCTGCCCCTCGCTCTGTACACGGCCTTGCAGACGCCGGGCGGCAATGCGGCCGCCGCGCGGCTTGCCTGCATTTCCTTCGCCCTGGGGTTGGGCGGACTGCTGCTGGCGGAATGGTTCGCGCGGCGCGTGCGCCGCATGCTGGGCCGTTGATGCTGCAAGTCGCGGTGAAAAAAACCCGCGGCGCCTTTGCGCTGTGCGCGCAATTCGAGCTGCCGACTCCCGGCGTCGCAGCCTTGTTCGGCCGCTCCGGCTGCGGCAAGAGCACGCTGATCGAGATCATCGCCGGGCTCCTCGGCGCCGACAGCGGCAGCGTCGCGCTGGACGGCGAGGTGCTGCTCGACACCGAGCGGCGCATCGCCGTGCCGCCGGAGGCGCGGCGCATCGGCTACGTATTCCAGGACGCGCGGCTGTTCCCGCACCTCGGCGTCGCCGCCAATCTGCGCTATGCCGAGAGGCGCGCGCGCGGCTTGGCTTACGTCGGCTTCGAGGAGGTCGCCGATCTGCTCGCGCTCGGCCCGCTGCTCGGCCGCCGTCCACAGCAGTTGTCGGGGGGCGAGAAGCAGCGCGTCGCCATCGGCCGCGCGCTGCTCGGCCAGCCGCGCCTGCTGCTGCTCGACGAACCGCTCGCCTCGCTCGACAAAGCGCGCCGCGAGGAGGTGCTGCCCTACCTGGAGAAGCTGCGCGATCAGCTGGCGATTCCGATGGTCTACGTCAGCCACCAATTCGAGGAAGTGCTGCGCCTGGCGACGCACGTCGTGCTGATGGACTGCGGCAAGACCGTCGCGCAAGGCGGCATCGGCGAGATCAGCCTGCAGCCGGAATTGCGCGGCATCGTCGGCGCCGACGCGGTCGGCGCGATCGTCGACGGCGAGGTCGCCGGGATCGACGCGGGCGGCGCCCTGGCGCGCGTGAGAATCGGCAGCGGCGAATTGACGGTGGCCGCGGCGAACCTCGCAGCCGGCGCGCGCGTGCGCGTGCAGATCCTCGCCCGCGACGTCATCGTCGCGACCGCCGAGCCGCGGCATTTGAGCGTGCGCAACATCCTGCAAGGCACCGTCTGCGGCATCGCCGCGGACATCGCCGACGCGGATTTGATCTCCATCGACGTCGGCGGCGCGCCGATCCTCGCGCGCATCACGACGGCGGCGCGCCGCGAGCTCGGGCTCTGCTCGGGGATGCGAGTCTGGGCGCTGGTGAAGACGGTCGCCATCGCCGCCGACCGGCTGCGCCGGCTCTAGGAGCGGCGCGGCCGCCGTCACGGCACGCGGCTGCCGAGATGCACAATCGCGACGATGTGATCCTGCGCACCGAGGTCGATGGACGCCTTGACGGCGGCGTCATAGGCCGCGGGCCCCGTCTTCCACATCGCCCCGTAGCCCAAGGCGTGGGCCGCGAGAATGAGGTTCTGCGCCGCGGCGCCGGCGGCGAGCACCTGCTCGATTTCCGGCACTTTCGGCTGGTCGCGGCGCACGACGCAGCCGACCACCAGCAGCGCCGGCGCGCGCATGAATTTCTCGCGCTCGGCGAGCAATTGTTGCGCCGTCGGCGGCGGCGCGCGCCGGCGGCGCGCCTCGACGACCGCGGCGACGAAGCATGCGCGCCGTTCGCCTTCCAGCACGATCACCCTCCAGGGCCGCAGGCGGCCGTGGTCCGGCGCATGGTTCGCCGCGTCGATGAGCACGGCGAGATGCTCCGCGGTCGGCCCCGGCGCGGTCAAACGCGCCGCGGACGCGCGTGTCGTGATGGCATCGATCAATTCCATGGCTGCGCCCCTCGCTGTGCAACGGCAAGAACCGACTGAACTTCGGGTATCATCGGCGCTGCGATTATACCGACCGACCGACTTGGAGGAGTCCTCGATGAAGCGATTCGTTCTGGCGGCACTTGCCGCATTGGCCGGCGCGGGCGCCTACGCCGCCCCCGTGACCTACATTCTCGATCCGGCGCACACCTACCCGAGCTTTGCGGCGGACCACATGGGCGGCTTGTCGGTCTGGCGAGGCAAATTCACCAAGACCACCGGCAAGGTCGTGCTCGACCGAGAGGCGCGGACCGGCACGATCGACGTCACCGTCGACGTCGGCTCGATCGACTTCGGCATGAAGAAATTGAACGAGCACGCGCGCTCGCCGGACATGTTCGATGTCGCCAAGTATCCGACAGCGACCTACGTCGGCAAATTCACGAAGTTCGACGGCGAGAAGCCGACGCAAGCGCAGGGCATCTTCACGCTGCACGGCGTCTCCAAGCCCTTGACGCTGACGATCGACTCGTTCACCTGCAAATTCGTGGCGATGATGAACAGGAAGGTCTGCGGCGCCGACGCCAAGGCGACGTTCAACCGCAGCGACTACGGCGTCAGCTACGGAGCGAATTACGGCTTCAACCAGACCGTCCGCCTACAGATCCAGGTGGAAGGCAGCCCCGCGACCCACTGAGACGGCGCCGTGAGATCCCGAGCCTAGAAGGGGTTCCATCTCTTGGTCGCCGAGAAATTGATGTAGTTCAGCGCGATGCCCTGCCGCCAGCCGACGCCGAAACGCACGGGCGCGAGCGATATGCCGCCGCGCTGCAGGTAATTGACGCCGAATCCGCCGACGAAATACAGGCTGCCGTCGACGCCCGGGAAGCGCTCGAAGAGCGCCGCCGCGTTCGGCAGCCCGTATACCAGCATGAAGGTCTTGACGGCGTTTGCGCCGACGTCGAAGCCGATCGACGGGCCCTGCCAATAGACTTCGCGCATCGGCGCGCCCTTGAACACGAGCTCGCCGTGTCCGTAGCGCAGGCCGACGCCGATCGCGCCGCCCGCCTCCTCGCCGCGAACGATCGCGACCGGACGCCCTTTTTCCTTCAGCACCTTGGCGAGGACCTTCGACAAGTCCCGCGCACCGGTGCTGAAGAACTCCGAGGCCTGCTTGACGACTTCATCGTCGCTGTAGGTTTGCATCGCCGGCCGCGGCGCGCTGCCCGCGGCGTATGCCGATGCCGCGCACAAGGTCCATGCACTAGAAAGCACGATCTGCCGGATGCTGCTGGTCATGACCTTGCCTCCTCGATGACCGCGGCAATTATAGACTAGGCAAGCAGCGAGGTCGATTTGACGGTCACCTGCGGGATCGAGCGTACGGCGCGGGAATGCCGTCATCCGTACCGCCGGACGGGCACGGGCGGCACGCAGCCCAGCGTCGCCGCGCCGAGGAGCAGATGCCAATGGTGCCAGGACCGCTCGGAGAACTCTCCCGGCCGGGCCTCTTGCAGCGCCTGTTTGAACGCGAAGTCGCCGACCAGCTGGCGCAGCGCTTGCACATCCTCGAATGTTCCCAAGTTCATCACTTGCGAGATAACGCGGCGAGGGTCGCGCGCGCCCATGTCTGGCGCCTGCCACCAGATGTATTTCCTGGAGAAATACGGCAAATCCATGCGTTCGATTCTACATCCAAAGCGCAGCCGACGGAAAAAATTGCGCGCGACCCTGCGCGACGAATTCGGTATGATTTCGGCAAATGCGCGTCCTCGAATATTCCGGCCTCGACGTCTCGCGCGTGGAGGCGGCCTATCGGCGCATCGTAGAGGCGATCGAACGCGATGATTTTCGGGCCGCGGAGGTAAAGAAGCTCGTCGACTCGAGACATCGCAAGTTCTATCGAGCCAAATTGGACTACGCCAACCGACTGCTGTTCGTGCTGGTGCGCCACGGCGGCGAGACTTGCGCGGTGATGCTCGAAGTCATCGAGCAGCATGCTTACGACCGATGCCGATTTCTGCGCGGCACGGCGGTCGATGAAACGAAAATACCGTTGCTGCCGCTGCCGCCGGCTGCCGAGGAGGCGGAGCCGGTCAGATACCTGCACCCGGCACGCCGGGAAATTCTATATCTCGACAAACCGCTGTCGCTCGATGACATGCAGCTGGCGATTTACGACGCCAAGCCGCCGCTCGTGATCGTCGGCGGCGCCGGCAGCGGCAAGACCGCGCTGACGCTCGAGAAAATGAAACATGCCGACGGCGATGTCCTTTATGTCACGCACTCGGCGTATCTGGCGCAGAACGCGCGCGACCTGTACTACGCACACGGCTACGAGCGGGACGGCCAGGATGCGGAGTTTCTCTCCTTCCGCGAGTTCGCGGAGACATTACGGCTGCCTGCGGGACGCGAAGTCTCGTGGCGCGAGTTTGCCGCCTGGTTTGCGCGCGTGCGTCAGGCGTTTTCCGGAATGGACGCGCATCAGGCGTTCGAAGAGATTCGCGGCGTAATCGCCGCGCAAGCCGGCGGCACGTTAAGCCGGCAAGCCTATCTTGCGCTTGGCGTACGGCAGTCGATTTTTACGGCGACCGACCGGGACCGCTTGTACGACCTGTTCGAGCGATATAGATCATGGCTAATAGAAGCGCGGCTGTTCGACTCGAGTCTCATCGCCCAGGATTGGCTGACCTTGGCAAAGCCGCGATACGATTTTATCGTGATCGACGAAGTACAGGATTTGACGCCTGCGCAACTGCTGCTGGTGCTGCGCACCCTAAGAGCGCCGGACGGGTTTTTGTTGTGCGGCGACTCGAATCAGATCGTGCATCCGAATTTCTTCGCTTGGAATCGCGTGAAAACGCTTTTTTGGCGCGATGAAGAACTCGGCGGTCGCCAGCAGCTCTGCGTGTTGCGGGCCAATTTCCGCAACGGCCAGCTGGTGACGCGGGTCGCGAACACGCTATTGAAGATCAAACATCGCCGCTTCGGTTCCGTGGATCGTGAAAGCAATTTCCTCGTCGAGGCCGTGGGCGCCGAGGCCGGCGAGGTATCGCTGCTCGCGGACAAGGATGCGGTCAAGCGTGCGCTCGACGAACAGACGCGCCGCTCGACGAGCGTCGCCGTGCTCGTGCTGCGCGAAGAGGACAAAGCCGAGGCGCGCCGGTTTTTCGGCACCCCGCTGGTGTTCGCAATCCACGAGGCGAAGGGCCTGGAATACGAGAGCATCGTGCTGTACCGATTCATCTCGGGTCAACGCGCGGCGTTCAGCGAAGTGGCCGCCGGCGTCGGCGCGGATGACTTGGCCGGCGACGACCTCGACTACCACCGCGCACGAGACAAAAGCGACAAGTCGCTCGAGGTGTACAAGTTTTACGTGAACGCGCTGTACGTGGCGCTCACGCGGGCAATCCGCAACGTCTACCTCATCGAGTCGGACACGGGCCACGAGCTACTGCGTTTGCTCGGGCTGACGGCCGCCGGCGACGGCGTGCGCGTAACCGCCCGGACCTCGTCGCGCGAGGAGTGGCAGCGCGAGGCCCGCCGCCTCGAACTGCAAGGCAAGCAAGAGCAGGCCGAAGCCGTTCGCGATACCATTCTGCGGGAAACGCCCGTGCCCTGGCCGGTTTGGAACGAGGCTTGGCTGCGCGAGGCGCTCGTGAAAGTGTTCCGCGAGCGCACACCGGGCGCAAAGCCGCGGCAGAAGCTCTTGGAGTATGCAACCGCCTTCGATGAACCGCTGCTCGCCCGCTGGCTGGTCGAAGAGGCGGGTTTCGAGCAGGCCAGGGGATTCGGCCCGCAGCGGGCGACGCTCGGCCGGCGCCACCTCAATGACTACGCCGGACGGCACTTCAAAGGCATTTTGCAGAACTGCGACCGATACGGGGTCGATTACCGTACGCCGATGAATCAAACAGCGCTGATGGCGGCGACAGCCGCCGGCAATCTGCCGCTGGTGGAGGCGCTGCTCGAGCGCGGCGCGGACTGCGATGCGCGCGACCATCTCGGGCGCAATGCCCTGCACATCGCCATGCGGGAGGCGTTCAACGACCCTAAATTCGCCCGCGGTCCGTTCCCGACGCTGTTCGAACGCATCGCTCCCGCATCCATCGATTTACGGGTAGGCGAGCGGCTCGTGCGTATCGACCGGCACCTCAGTGAATACTTCGTCCTGCAAACTTTTTGGGTACTGTTCAAGCAGACTTTCAGCGTCGCGGGATTTGAGCGGCCGGCCGGCATCGACACCAATACCGTGCTCGAGGCGTGGGAGTCGATACCTGCATCGGTCATCAAAGCCGAGCGCAACAAGCGCAGTCACCTGTCGAACGTGCTCTCCCGCAACGAAGCGGAACGCGACTACCTCTACAACCGTCGACTGTTCAAACGCATCGCGCACGGTTGGTATCAGATCAATCCGCAGCTCGCGATCCGGCGCCGCAATGCGCAGGACGACTCCTGGCAGCCGGTGCTGGAAGCGCTCAACCTGCCGCTGGTCCACGAATTGGCGCACCCCGACCAGTGGCGCATCAGCCGCGCGCTCTGGCTGTCCGCCGGCCGCGTGCAGATGCCGATACCGGTCGCTGCCGAAGCGTGGGAGAAACGCGTAGCAGCGCCGTCTGGCGGCCGAGAGTCTCAACTGTTTTCTAGATATTACAAGTAACTTGTTTATTTTGTTAAATAAATTATGGTGGGACGGCCGGGGCTCGAACCCGGGACCAAAGCCTTAAAAGGGCCTTGCTCTACCAACTGAGCTACCGTCCCAAGTCGGGCGCGCATGATAGCCGAACTAGGCTTCGGCCGTCATCATCCGAGCGCGGGCGCGGCGCTTAGATAACGCGTCGGGTCGGCGAGGCCGGCGGCGGCGAAACCCTGCGCGCGTATCCGGCAGGCATCGCAAACGCCGCAGGCGCGGCCGAGCTCGTCGGCCTGGTAACAGGAAACCGTGAGGCCGTAATCGACGTTAAGCCGCGCGCCCGTGCGGATGATCTCGCTCTTCGACATCTGCACGAGCGGTGCGTTGATCGTCAGCCTGCCGCCGCCGACTCCCGCTCTGGTGGCAAGCGCCGCCAGCCGTTCGAACGCGGCGACGAACTGCGCACGGCAGTCCGGGTAACCGGAATAATCGACCGCGTTGACGCCGATGAAAATGTCCTCGGCGCAGAGCACTTCGGCCCAGGCGAGGGCGAGCGACAGCAGCAAGGTGTTGCGCGCCGGAACATAGGTCACCGGGATGCCGGCGCAGGGCGCCGTCGGCACCGCCACTTCGCGATCGGTCAGCGCCGAGCCGCCGATGCCGGCCAGGTCGACGCCCATGCGCCGGTGCTCACGGGCTCCCAAGGCCGCGGCGACCCTTCTCGCGGCGTCGAGTTCGGCGCCGTGCCGCTGTCCGTAATGCACGCTCAGCGCGTAGCAGGCGAAGCCGCGCTCGCGGGCGAGCGCGAGCACGGTGGCCGAGTCGAGTCCGCCGGAGAGCAATATGACCGCGCGCCGCAAGCCTACCTGCCCGGCGCATCGCCCCACAGAACCTTGTGAAGCTGCAGCTGAAAACGCACCGGCAGACGGTCCGCCAGGATCCACTGCGCGAGCTCGGCGGCCGCGAGCTTCGCGTAGCTCGGCGAGAATAAAATCGGGCAGCGGCCGGACAATGCATGCCTGGCGAGAAAATCCTTGCTCCATTCATAGTCGGCGCGCGAGCCGACCACGAACTTCAGCTGGTCGGCGGCCCGCAACAGCGGAAAATTCTCGAGCCGATTGCGCGCACTCTCCCCGGAATCAGGCGTCTTCACGTCGACCACGCGCACCACGCGCGCATCGACCGCGCCGATGTCGAGCGCACCGCTTGTTTCCAGCGAGACCTGCAAGCCGGCGTCGCACAGCCGGGCGAGCAATTCGAGGCAGGCGGCCTGCGCGAGCGGCTCGCCGCCGGTCACGCAGACGTGCGCCGCGCCGAATTGCAGCACCGCATCGACGATGTCGCCGATGCCCATCCAATCGCCGGCATGGAACGCATACTCGGTATCGCAATAGCGGCAGCGCAGCGGACAGCCGGTCAGGCGCACGAACGCGCTTCGATAGCCGACCGCGTCGGCTTCGCCCTGCAGCGAATGGAAGATCTCGTTGACGCGCAGACGCAAGGGGATGCTGCGCGCCCGGCGGGCGCCGCGCGCCGGCCGGGCGCTCGCCGCCTGCCCGCCCGGCGCATCTTTAGTCAATGCGGCTCGCTCTGCATTTTCTTCAGGCGCTGCACCGCCAGATGCCCGGCCGGCGTATCGGGGTATTTCGCGGCGACCTCGCCGAGCACCTGCTTCGCCTTGTCCCATTGCTTCAGGTCGTCGTCGCAATAACCGACCTTCAGCAGGGCGTCGGGCAGTTTGCGCGATTGCCCGTAATCGTCGACGACCGCCTGGAACGCCTGCAACGCATCGGCCGTGCGGCCCTTCACGTAATAGGTCTCGCCGAGCCAGTACTGCGCATTGGCGGCATATTGGCTCTGCGGATAGGCGCTCAGAAATCCCTTGAAGGCGCCGATCGCCTGGTCGTACTCGGCTTTTCGCAACAGTGTGAACGCCGCCTCGTAATGCGCCTGATCGTCGCCGGCCTGCGCCGGCGCGGCGGCTGCCGGGCCGCCGGCCGCGGCGCTCTGATCGGTCCCGGCAACGGCGCCGCTTGCCGGCGTCTGTGCGGCGCCGGCCGGCGCCGCCGCGCCGCTCGCCTCCAGCTTCTTCAGGCGCGCATCGAGATCGGCATACAGGTCCCGTTCCTGTTTGCGGTTCAGCTGCAGTTGGTGCCGCAATTGATCGACGCCGTCATGCAGCGAACGCAGGTCGGCGCGCTGCTCCTCGACTTGGCTCGCGAGATCGAGGATGCTGCGATTGGCGACGACGCGCTCTATGCGCGTCAGGCGCGTATCCAGATCGTTGAGCTTGATCTGCACCGGATCCTTGTCCGGCGGCGTCGCCGCGCAGCCGGCGAGGACGGCCGCGAGCCCGAGGCACGAAAGGGCCGCTGCCGCAGCGCGCCTCGTCACGGCATGTACACCATGTCGACGCGCCGATTCTTGGACCAGGCGGCCTCATTGTCGCCTTCGACCGCCGGCCGCTCGGCGCCGTAGCTGATCGTCGTGATCTGCGCGTCGGCGACGCCCTGCAGCATCAACGCGCTGCGCACGGCCTGCGCACGCCGCTCGCCCAAGCCGATGTTGTATTCGCGCGTGCCGCGCTCGTCGGTATTGCCCTCGAGCTTTATTCTGAGAGTCGGGTTGGCCGTGAGCGTGCGCGCGTGCGCCGTGATGACGTCGTCGTATTGCGGCTTGATCTCGGATTTGTCGAAGTCGAAATAGATCACGCGGGTATCGAGCGGCGCGTTGTTCGCCTCGTTGGCGATCGCCGCCGCCGCCGCGCTGCCGCCGGCGAGCGGCGTCATGCTGGTGCCGGATCCCGCTGCGGAGCCCGACGTGGATCCGCCGGCCGGCACGACCGACCCTGCCGTCGGCTGATTGACGACCGCTTGCTTGCCGTGGCAGGCCGCCAGCAGCAGCGCGCCGCCGATCAAAAACGTCATCGCAATGGTTCGCTTCATGATGATCTCCGTCAGAGGTTCTCGATATGAATTTCCGGTCAGTCGCTGCGGAACGGCCCCCAGGCCGGTTCCTCCACTTCGCCAACGGTCGCCATCAGGGTCTGCTGTACGCGCCCGTCGGTGCTGACCAAGGCCAATACCCCGCGCCCGCGCTCGCGGGTCGCGTAAAGAATCACCGCGCCGTTCGGCGCATAGCTCGGCGACACGTCGAATTGCCCCTTCGTCAGCACCTGCATGCCATTATGATTCTTCAGATCGAGCGTCGCTATGCGGTATGCGCCGTGCTCGCGCGTCACGAAGGCGAGTTGCGAACCGTCCGGCGAGACCCGCGGACGCGCGTTATAGGAGCCCGCGAACGTCAGGCGCAGCGCACGACCGCCGCGCGCGAGCGACTTCTCGAACACCTGCGGGCCGCCGTCGCGGTCGGACGTGAAGTATAGGCTCTTGCCATCGGGCGACCACTGCGGCTCCGTGTCGATGCCGGGATCGTGGGTGATGCGGGTCAGGCCCTTGGTCGCGAGGTCAAGCACGAAGATATCCAGGTTGCCTGCGCGGTTGGAGAGCGTCAAGGCGAGTTTCCTGCCGTCCGGCGACCAAGCCGGCGCCTGGTTGACGCCCGCCGCGTCCGAAACCAGCCGACGCGCGCCGCTCTTCAGCACCTGGACGTAAATCGACGGCTGATGGTCTTCGAACGACACGTACGCGAGGCGCGTGCCGTCCGGCGACCACGCCGGCGACATCAGCGGCTGAGCGGACTGCATGATGACCCGAGGATTGGCGCCATCCGCGTCTGCGACCACCAATTGGTAGGTGCGCCGCGGCACGTGGCCGAGGACCGAGACGTAGGCGATGCGGGTCGCGAATGCCCCGCGAATACCGACGATCGCTTGGAACACCTTGTCCGCGAGTTGATGGCTCGCGAGGCGCAATCCGGCCGTATCGGTGCTGATCTGAAAGCCGAGCAGAGGCTGCCGAGTGAGCACGTTGTAGAGCCAAAAAACGATGTCGTAGCGGTTCGCGGCGACGGCGTTCAAGCGGCCGACCAGGATGTAGTCGTTGTTCAGCCGGCGCCAGTCGTCGAAGGCGATCTCTGCCCCCGTATGCGGCTGATCGATCATGTCCTTGCGATCCATCGTCTTGAAGCGGCCGCTGCCGTCCAGATCGTGGGCGACCAGCGCGGCGACGTCGAACGGCGCGGCGGCGCCCTGCGGCGGCGCAAAGGGCACCACGGCAATCGGTATCGCGTTGTCCTGGCCGCGCGTGATCTGGACAACGAATTCGCCGTTGGCGACGGATGCGAACGAGACGCACCCGGCGGTCAGAAGCAGCAGGAACCTGAGGCGGCGGAATGCTTCATTCATCGGGTTTGAACTCGAAGACCAGCTGTCTTTGGAAGAGCGCCGGATCCGGCGGATCCGGCAGAGGCGATGCGCGGTACACGGCGTTCTCGATCGACTGGCGCACCGCGGCATCGCCATTGCACGTGGTCACGTGCGCGCTCGTGACTTCGCCGCCCGCCACTTGGGTCACCACGACGCGGCAGTCGATGCCGAGACGCGCGGACGGCGGCTTGATCCAGGCGTGCTTGATCCGATTCATCAGGCTCGCCCGGTATTGATCGGCGAGCGGCCCCTGCTCGACCGCCCGCAGATGCTCCTCGGCCGCGAGCTGGCGCTTCAGGTCGGCGCGCGCGCGCCGGTCGGCAAGCTGCTTGGCCTGCGCGGCGCGCTCGGCTTCGGCCTGCTGCAAGGCTTGCGCCGCACGCTTCGCCTGCTGCTCGCGCGCTGCGCGCTTCGCCTCCTCGGCCTGCCGCGCCTCGGCCGCGCGCATCGCCGCCGCCGCGTCGGCGGCCCGCTGCGTGGCCTGCGCACGCAAGCTCACGGCCTCGGCGGCATGCGCCTGCGCCAGCGCGCGGGCCTGCGCCGCGGCCTGCTGTTGCTGCTCCATCTGCTGTTGCTGCTGTTGCTGCTGTTGCTGCCGCTGCTGCCGCGCGGCGGCCGCGGCGGCGAGCTGTGCCTGCTGCGCGGCGCGCACCACGCTCGAATCGACGACCGTGGCGTCGATCGGCAGCGGCTGCAGGTCCGGCGAGGACAGCTGCAACGAAAAATTGGCCATCAGCACCAGCGCCGCGACGATGCCGCCGTGGAGCGCGACCGAGAGCGAGACCGGCCGGAAGTTTTCGCGCCAGTAGCCGGACATTCATCGCCCTCCCGGTGCCGCTGCCCGGGCGGCGTTCGGCGCTGGCGCTCGCGGCCTTTGCGGATCCGTCAAAAAGCCGACTTTGAGCGCGCCGGCCCGCTGCAGCAGCACCATCGCGCGGATGACCGTGCCGTAGGGCACCACCGTGTCCGCTTTGACCAGGATCGGCGTCTCGGGGTCGCGGCGCAGCACCGCGGCGGTGCGGCTGGTGACGGTCTCGGCGGCGACCGGCCGATCGGCGAAGCGGCCGATGTTGATATACATCCGGCCGCGCGCATCGACGGTGACGATCAACGGTTCATGCCTGGCGAGAAAGTTCGCGTCCAGGGGCTTCGCGCCGGCGTGCGGCAAATCGACCTTGACGCCCTGCTTCAGGAGCGGCGCCGTGATCATGAAGATGATCAACAACACCAGCATCACGTCGATGTACGGCACGACGTTGATCTCGCTCATCGCTTTGCGGCGGCGCTCGCGCAGTGCCATGGGCGTCAGGTCGGCGCGCCGCGAATCGAACCATGACGCTGCAGGATCGTGGAGAATTCCTCCATGAACGTGTCGCAGCGCAATTCCAGGCGGCTGACCTGATCGGCGAAGCGGTTGTAGGCGACGACCGCCGGAATCGCCGCGAACAAGCCCATCGCCGTCGTGATCAGCGCCTCGGATATGCCCGGTGCGACCGCCGCGAGCGTCGCCTGCTGGACGTTGCCGAGGCCGTGGAAGGCGCTCATGATCCCCCAAACGGTGCCGAACAGTCCGACATAGGGGCTGGTCGAACCGACCGTGGCGAGCGTCGACAAGCTCTTTTCCAGGCGGTCAATTTCCCGCATTTGCGCGACGCGCATCGCGCGCCGCGCTCCCTCGAGCAGCTGATCGGACTGGCTGCCGAGCTGGCGCAGGCGGCTGAATTCGCCGAACCCCGATTCGAAGATGCTCTGCAGGCCGGTGCCGGAGCGGCCCCTGGTTTCGATGCTGCGGTACAAGGCGCCGAGATCGCCGCCGGACCAAAATGAGGTTTCGAATCGGTCGGCCTCCTGTCGCGTCTTGGAGACGATGCGCCGCTTGCCGAAGATGATCGCCCAGGATGCGACCGACGCGCAGATCAGCAACAGCATCACGGCCTGCACGACCGGGCTGGCGTCGAGCACCAACTCATAGACCGACAGGTCATTGCTCATGGCGCCACTCGGAGAATAGATCTTTCGGTATGCCGCGGGCCTTCAACTCGAGGGCATCGAGGCAGGCGACGCGCACGGTCGCATCGATCAACTGCTCCCGCTCTCGCCATATGCTCTGCTTGAAGTCGATTGTCGCACCGCCCAGGCGCTGCAGTTCGGCCTTAACGGTAATTTCATCATCGAGGCGCGCCGGCTTTAGGAACGCCACGGCGACGTTGACGACGGCGAATTGCAGTCCCCGTTCCGCGCGCACTCGCGGTTGGTCGATTCCGAGATTTCGCAACCATTCGGTCCGGCATCGCTCCATGAACTTCAGGTAATTCGCGTAATAGACGACGCCGCCCGCGTCCGTGTCCTCCCAATAGACGCGACAGCGGTGCGAAAAGTTCGCCGCTTCGCCCATTATCGTTCCTCCTTCGCCGGCGGCGCGTCGCGAAACAGCGGCAGATTCTGCTCCCGATCCGCAGGCGCCGCCGCAGGCCGCGGCGTCAAGCCGAAATGCGCGTAGGCGATTCTGGTGGCGACGCGGCCGCGCGCGGTGCGCATCAGAAACCCCTGCTGGATCAGGAACGGCTCGACCACGTCCTCGATCGTGCCGCGCTCCTCGCTCATCGCCGCCGCCAAGCTGTCGACGCCCACCGGGCCGCCGTCGAACTTGTCGATCACCGTCGACAGCAGCTTGCGGTCGAGCGTATCGAAGCCCAGTGGATCGACCTCCAGCAGGTCGAGGGCGGCGACCGCGACCGCCGCGCTGATCACGCCCGCCGCCTTGACCTCGGCAAAATCGCGGACCCGGCGCAACAGGCGGTTGGCGATGCGCGGCGTGCCGCGCGAGCGCTCGGCAATGCTCGAGGCGCCCCCGGCTTCGAGCGCCACGCCGAGGATGGCGGCGCTGCGCGTGACGATGCTGCGCAATTCCTCGGTCGAATAGAAATCCAAGCGCTGTACGATGCCGAAGCGGTCGCGCAGCGGCGAGGTCAAGAGCCCGGTGCGGGTGGTCGCGCCGATCAGCGTGAACGGCGGCAGGTCGAGCTTGATGGAGCGCGCTCCCGGACCCTCGCCGATCATCAGGTCGAGTTGAAAATCCTCCATCGCCGGGTACAGAACCTCTTCGACCACCGGACTCAAGCGGTGAATCTCGTCGACGAACAGCACGTCGCGCGGCTCCAGATTCGTCAGCAGCGCGGCGAGATCGCCGGGCCGTTCGAGCACCGGGCCCGAGGTCTGGCGCAAATTGACCTTCAGCTCGTGAGCGATGATGTTCGCGAGCGTCGTCTTGCCGAGTCCCGGCGGGCCGAAGATCAGGACGTGATCCAGGGCCTCGCCGCGATTGCTCGCGGCCTGGATGAAAATCTCCATCTGCATCTTGACCTTCGGCTGGCCGACGTATTCGGCAAGGGTTTTCGGACGCACCGCGCGGTCGGCGACCTGGTCCTCGCCGCTGCCGCCCGCCGCCATCGTCCGATCCCGTTCTATGCCCATCGTTGTCGTCCCGCCGTGGCGTTCGCAGCGTCAGCTCGTGGCGGCGGTCTGCAGCGCCCGCCGGATCAATTCGGTCGTCGACAATCCCGGCGCATCCGCCGCCTTCAACAGCCGCGTCACTTCGGGCGGCTTGTAGCCGAGCGCGATCAAGGCGCCGAAGGCCTCGCTCTGTGGCGAAGCGGGCGCTGCCGCCGCCGGCGCACGCGCGCCGCCGGCCGCGGCTGCGGCCGCCGAGAGCTTGCCGGCATTGTCACGCATCTCGACGAGGATGCGCTCCGCGGTCTTGCGGCCGATCCCCGGGATGCGCGTCAGCGCCGCGGCGTCCTCGGCTTCGACCGTGCGCAGGAAATCCTCGACGCTCGCGCCGGAGAGGACGCCGAGCGCGATCTTCGGGCCGACGCCGGAGATCTTGATCAGCGCGCGAAACAAGCGCCGCTCGCTCTCCGTGCCGAAGCCGAAGAGCACGTGCGCATCGTCGCGGATGGCCAGGTGCGTGAACAGCGCCACCTGCTCGCCGGCCGCCGGCAAGCCGTAGAACGTCGACATCGGCGCCTCGAGTTCATAGCCCACGCCGTTGACGTCGATCAGCAGATACGGCGGCTGCTTGACGAACAGCCGTCCTTTCAGAAAGCCGATCATGCGCGCACCGCGGCGCGCGCGACGGCGCTGCGCGCGCGGCCGCGCAGCGCGTGGCAAACCGCGGCGGCGAGAGCATCGGCGGCGTCGGCGGCGACGCGCCGGTCGAGCCTCAAGAGATTTTTCATCATCAACTGCACCTGCGCCTTGTCGGCGTTTCCCGAGCCCACCACCGCCATTTTGATCTGCCGCGGCGCATACTCGAAAATACTCGCGTTGGAATCGACGGTGGCGCAGATCGCGGCGCCGCGGGCCTGGCCGAGCTTCAGCGCGCTGTCGACGTTGCGATTGACGAACACCCGCTCTATCGCTATTTCCTGCGGCCGGTATTCGGCGACGATCGCCTGCATGCAGCGAAAGATCTCGCAAAGGCGCGCGGCGAACTCCCCCTCATGCGTGCGGATCACGCCGCTCGCCACGTAGCGCAGCGCCGGACCGACCGCATCGAGGACGCCGAATCCGGTGCGTCCCGAACCAGGATCGATGCCGAGCACGCGCACTCTAAGGTCTGCCATCCCCGGTATGATACCGGCAATGGTTGCTTAAAAGCACCGCCGGCGGCGGCGCAACGACGTGGAAACGACCGCATCAAGCAGGACGACGGCGAGCGAACGGGTACGCGAGGCGCGCGCCGCGGTGCGTGCGCTCGATCTGCCGCCGCCGGCGCAGGCCGTGCGAAAAAGGGCGATCGAGGTCGCCGAGATCGCCGCCTCGCTCGACGCCGACGACGACGTCGTCATCGCCGCGCTGATACAGCCGCTGATCGATGCGCGCCTGATCGACCGCGAGACGGCCGCACGGCGCTTCGGCGCCCCCGCCGCGGATCTCGCCCGCGAACTCGATCAATTAGGCAGGTTTGGCTTCGCGCCGGACTGGACGCCGGACCGCGGCCTGGAGGCGGGGCAAGCCGAGGCGCTGCGCAAGATGCTGCTCGCGGTGGTGGGCGACGTGCGCCTGGTCGTCGTGCGTCTCGCGGAGCAGCTGCAGAAAATGCGCGCCGCGAAGATTGCGGACGCGCCGGCGCAGCGCAGGCTCGCGATCGAGACCCGCGAGGTCTACGCGCCGCTCGCCAACCGACTCGGCGTCTGGCAATTGAAGTGGGAGCTCGAGGATCTGGTGTTCCGCTACCTGCAGCCGCAGGACTACCGGCGCATCGCCGCCGCGCTGAAATCGCGCCGCTCGGAACGCGAGCGCTATATCGAGGAACTGAAGGCGGCGCTGCAGGGCGCGCTCGCCGCCGCCGGTGTCGCAGCGCGCATCGACGGCAGGCCGAAGCACATATTCAGCATATGGCGGAAAATGCAGGCCAAGCAGTTGGCCTTCGAACAGCTGATGGACATCCGCGCCGCACGGGTGCTGGTCGACAGCGTCGCCTCGTGCTACGCCGCGCTCGGCGTCGTGCACTCCCTGTGGCAGTTCATCCCCGGGGAGTTCGACGACTACATCGCGACTCCGAAGGATAATCTGTACCGCTCGATACACACGGCGGTGATCGGTCCCGGCGGCGAGCCGGTCGAAATACAGATACGCACCCATGAGATGCACGCCAATGCCGAACGCGGCGTGGCCGCGCACTGGCGCTACAAGGAGGGCGGGCGCGGCGATCAGGCCTACGAGCGCAAGATCAACGAGTTGCGCTCGCTGCTCGCGCCGGTCGAAGGCGGGGATGAGCGGGATTTTCTCGACCGCATGCGCGTCGATCTGTTCCAGGACCGCGTCTACGTCCTCTCGCCGCGCGGCGCCATCGTCGACGTCCCGGTCGGCGGTACGCCGCTGGATTTCGCCTATCAAGTGCACACCGACCTTGGCCACCGCACGCGCGGCGCCAAGGTCAACGGCCGCATGGTGCCGCTCGATCAAGCGCTGAAGAACGGCGACACGGTGGAAATCGTCCCCGCCAAGACGCCGCAGCCCTCGCGCGACTGGCTGTCGCCGCAATCGGGGTTTCTGGCTAGCCCGCGCCATCGCAACAAGGTGCGCGCCTGGTTCCGGCGCCAGGACGAATCGCAGAACAAGGCGGCCGGCCGGGCGATGTTCGAGCGCGAATTGCAGCGACTCGGCGTGCACGCTCTGCCGATTCCGGATCTGCTCGCCGAACTGAAGCTGCCGAGCGCAGACGCCCTGCATGAAGCCTTGGGGTTGGGCGACGTCAGCGCGGCGCAGGTGGCCGGCGCAATCCAGCGCCTGCTGCACGCGCGCGAGCCGCGCCCGGCGCAAGCGCCGCGGCCGGCGGCGGCGCGCGAGCCGCAGATCGAGGTGCAGGGCATCGGCGACCTGCTCTCCAGCATGGCGCGCTGCTGCAAGCCGGTACCCCCGGAGCCGATCGGCGGCTACGTCACGGTCGGCCGCGGCGTGAGCATTCACGCCGCATCCTGCGCGAACTTCGCGCGCCTCGGCGCCAAGGCGCCGGAGCGCGTGCTCGCCGTCGATTGGGGCGGCCGCGGCGACGGCGAATTCCCCGTCGATATCGAGGTCCTGGCCTACGACCGGCGCGGCCTGGTGCGCGACGTCAGCGGCGCGCTCGCCGATGAGAAAATCAGCATCCAGGGCATGACGACGGTCACCGATCGGCGCGACAGCGTCGCGCACATGCAAATCGGCATCACGATCACCGGCTTGCCGCAGCTGTCGCGGGTGCTCGCGCGCATCGCGCAATTGCCGAACGTCATCAAGGCCAAACGCAAGCGCTGATCGCCGCGCGCAGCCTGCCGATGATGCTCAGCGGTTGATCGAATCGATCGCCCGCTTGTCGGCGGCCAGGGCCGCTTCGTGAATCGCTTCCGACAAGGTCGGATGCGCGTGAATCGTGCGCTGCAAATCTTCGGTGCTCGCCGCATATTCCATCGCCAGCACCGCCTCGGCGATCAACTCGCCGGCCATCGGTCCGATGACGTGCACGCCGAGGATCTCGTCGTCGTCGACCGCGGCGACGATTTTCGCCATTCCCTGCGCCGCTTCCATCGCGCGCGCGCGGCCGCTCGCCGCGAACGGAAAGCTGCCGACCTTGTAGGCCCGGCCGCCCTCCTTGACCTGCTCCTCGGTCTGTCCGACCCAGGCGATCTCCGGCGCGGTGTAAATCACCGACGGGATCACTTTGTAATTGACCTCGCCGAAGCGGCCGGCGATCAGATCGGCGACCATGATGCCTTCCTCCTTGCCCTTGTGCGCGAGCATCGGCCCGCGCACGACGTCGCCGACCGCCCAGACGCGCGCCGCCGGGGTGCGGCAATGCTCGTCGACGCGAATGAATCCGCGCGCATCGACCGGCACGCCGCTTTCCGGCGCGAGCAGGTTCTGCGTATAGGGGCGGCGGCCGACCGCGACGATCAACTGATCGACCTGCAGCCGCGCATCGCCGCCGGCCGTTGCATAAACTACGTCGACGGCCCCGCCCGCGGCCGCGGCACTCGAGACTTTCGCGCCCAAGCGGATGTCGAGCCCCAATTTCTTGAAATGGCGCTGCGCCTCCTTGGCGATCGCCTGATCGACCATCGGCAGAAACTCATCTAGCGCCTCCAGCATCGTCACTTCGCTGCCCAGCCGGCGCCATACGCTGCCCAATTCCAAGCCGATGACGCCCGCGCCGATGATGCCGAGACGCTTCGGCACCGCGTCGAATTCCAGCGCGTTCCAGGAATCGACGATGTACCTGCCGTCGTGCTCGACGTTCGCCAGCCGCATCGGCACGGAGCCCGTGGCGAGCACCACGTCCTTGGCCGAGAGCATGCGCTTGCTGCCGTCCGGCGCGCTCACCTCGACCTGGTTGCCGCCGAGCAAGCGGCCGTGCCCGTCGATGGCGACCACGCCGCTCGCCTTGAACAGCCCGAGAATGCCGCCGGTCATGGTCTTGACGATCGCGGCGCGGCGCTTCTGCATCGCCGCGAGGTCGACGCCGATGTCCGCGACCTTGATGCCGTGCGCGGCGAACTCATGGCGCGCGCGCTGCAGCAGTTCGGTGGACTCGAGCAGCGCCTTCGACGGAATGCAGCCGGCGTTCAGGCAGGTGCCGCCGAACGCGTGGCTGCCGTCGGTGTTGCGCCACTCGTCGATGCAGGCGACCTTCAGTTTGTTCTGCGCCGCGCGGATCGCCGCGGGATATCCGGCCGGGCCGCCGCCGATGACGACGACGTCGAAGGCCTCGCTCATACGCCGAGTACGAGCCGCGCCGGATCTTCCAGACACTGCTTGACGGTGACCAGGAACTGCACGGCCTCGCGGCCGTCGATCAGCCGGTGATCGTAGGTCAGGGCGACGTACATCATCGGCCGGATCACGATCTGGCCCTCGACGGCGACCGGCCGGTCCTGGATCTTGTGCATGCCGAGGATGGCGCTCTGCGGGGCATTGACGATCGGCGTCGACAGCAAGGAGCCGAATACGCCGCCGTTGGTGATCGTGAACGTGCCGCCGGTCAGCTCCTCGATCGTGATGGAGCCGGAGCGCGCCCGCGCGGCATATGCGGCGACCGACTTCTCGATGTCGGCGAAGTCCAACTGGTCGACGTCGCGCAAAATCGGCACTATCAGGCCGCGGTCGGTCGACACCGCGACGCCGACGTCGAAATACTCGTGGTAGACGACGTCGCCGCCTTCCATCGAGGCGTTGACCACCGGAAACTTCTTCAGCGCCTCGACGCAGGCCTTCGCAAAGAACGACATGAAGCCGAGCTTCACGCCGTGGCGTTTCTCGAAATCTGCCTTGTAGCGGGCGCGCAGCTCATTGACGGCCTGCAAATCGACCTCGTTGAACGAGGTCAGCAGCGCTTGCGTCGCCTGCGCCTGCACCATGCGCTCGGCGATGCGCGCTCGCAGGCGCGTCATCGGCACGCGCTGATCCTTGCGCGCCGTGCGCGCGACCGCCGCCGGCGGCGCCGCTGCGGGCGCAGGCGCGCTCTGCACCGCCGCTGCCGGCGCGCCCTTCACCGCCGCCGGCGCGCCCTTCACGGCGGTGGGCGCGATCTTCGCCGCCGCCGCGGGCGCGGCGGCCTTTTCGGCCAAGTAATGGGCGACGTCCGTTTTCGATACCCGTCCGTCGCGGCCCGATCCGCTGACCGCGGACGGATCGAGATTGTGCTCCAAGGCGACGCGCTTCGCCGCCGGACTGAGCTTGGCCTGTGCCGTTTCGCTCTTCGGCGCGGCGCTCGCGCCCGCTTCGATCAGCGCGAGGATTTGTCCGCTGGTGACGGTCGCGCCCTGCGCCATCCTGACTTCCGTGAGCACTCCCGTCGCCGGCGCCGGCACTTCGAGCACCACCTTGTCGGTCTCCAGGTCGACCAGATTCTCGTCGCGCGCGACGGCATCCCCCGGCTGTTTGTGCCAGGCGACCAGAGTGGCGTCGGCCACCGACTCCGGCAGATTCGGCACCCGAACTTCTATGCTCATGAGCCCGTCCTCGATTTGGCGGTGAGGCGCATCGTGTGGCGCGAGGATTCCTCCGGCGGCACGCCGAACAGCGCGGCGGTGACGAGATTCTTCTGCTGCTGTTCGTGCAAGGCCGGGATGCCGGTGGCCGGCGCCGCCGCGCCGGCGCGGCCGGCATACAGAAGCTCGTGCTTCAGAGCGAGCGGGGCCTGCAGGCGATGGCGGATCTGGTACCAGCTGCCCTGGTTCTGCGGCTCCTCCTGGCACCAGACGATTTCATGCGCATTGGCGTAGCGCTGCAGGATGGCTTCGTATTCGTCCGACGGAAACGGATACAGCTGCTCGATGCGCACGATCGCCACCTTGTCGGCATTGACGTCGCGCCGCGATTTCAGCAGGTCGAAATAGACCTTGCCGCTGCAGAGCACGACGCGCGTGACGCCCGCCGTCTTCAGCTCGTCGATCTCGTCGATCACGTTGCAGAATCTGCCGCCCGCCAGCTCTTCGAGCCGCGACACCGACAAGGGATGGCGCAACAGGCTCTTCGGCATCATGACGATCAGCGGCTTGCGCAGCGCGCGCACCATTTGACGGCGCAACATGTGGAACAACTGCGCCGGCGTCGACGGTACGCAGACTTGCATGTTGTATTCGGCGCATAGCTGCAGGAAGCGCTCCAGCCGCGCCGAGGAATGTTCCGCGCCCTGCCCTTCATAGCCGTGCGGCAGGAACAAGGTGATCCCCGACAAGCGGCCCCATTTCGCCTCGCCGGAACTGATGAACTGGTCGATGATCACCTGTGCGCCGTTGCAGAAGTCGCCGAATTGCGCCTCCCAGATCGTCAAGCAATGCGGCTCCGTGGTCGAGAATCCATACTCGAAACCCAGCACCGCTTCCTCCGACAGCACCGAATCGATGACCGTGAACTTCGGCTGATTGGGCGCCAGATTTTGCAGCGGCGCGTAGCCGCGGCCGCTCGCCTGATCGTGCAGCACCGCGTGGCGGTGAAAAAACGTGCCGCGGCTGCTGTCCTGGCCGGTCAAGCGCACCGGGTAGCCGTCCTGCACGAGGCTCGCATAGGCAAGGTTCTCGGCGCAGCCCCAGTCGAGCGCGAGAGTGCCGGCGACCATTTTCGCGCGCGCCTGCATGATCGCCAGCACCCGCGGGTGCAGCGTCCAATCCGCCGGATAGCTGGTGATCGCCTTGCCGAGCGCGCGCAGGCGCGGCATGTCGACGCCGGTCTTGACCGGCTCGGACCAGTCGGCGCCGAGATACTCGCTCCAGTCCACCGTGTACTGGTTGCCGATCAAGCCGAGCGCGGCGCGCGCCTGCGGCCTGCCCTGGTCGAGGCCGTCGCGGTATTGATCGATCATCGCCGCGGCCTCGGCGCTCGATAGCACGCCCTGCGCGACGAGTTTATCGGCGTACATCTGCCGCGCGGACCGCTGCTTGCGGATGGCCTGGTACATCAGCGGCTGGGTCGCCGCCGGCTCGTCCGCCTCGTTGTGTCCGTGGCGCCGGTAGCAGACCAGGTCGATGACGACGTCCTTGCGAAATTTCATGCGGTATTCGAGCGCAAAGCGCGCGACGAAGCAGACCGCTTCCGGATCGTCGGCGTTGACGTGAAAGATCGGCGCTTCGATCATCTTGGCGACGTCCGAGCAGTACAAGGTCGAGCGCGCATCGTGCGGATCGCTGGTCGTGAACCCCACTTGATTGTTGATGATGACGTGTACCGAGCCGCCGGTGAAAAAGCCGCGCGCCTGCGACAACTGCAGCGTCTCCATGACGACGCCCTGGCCCGCGAACGCGGCATCGCCGTGAATCTGCAGCGGCAGCACCGTGGCGCCGAGCGCGTCGCCGCGGCGCTCCTGGCGCGCGCGCGCCGAGCCCTCGACGACCGCGTTGACGACCTCGAGATGCGACGGGTTGAAGGCGAGCGCGACGTGCATGTTGCCGGCCGGCGTCTTCAAGTCGGAGGAATAGCCCTTGTGATACTTGACGTCGCCGGAGCCGCTGATTTTGGCCGGATCGTATTGACCCTCGAACTCGAAGGTCAGGTCCTTGGGCGACTTGCCGAGCAGATTGACCAGCACATTGAGGCGCCCGCGGTGCGCCATGCCGATGATCGTCTCCTCGATGCCGGCGACGCCGCCTTGCTGCACCAACTCGTCGAGCAACGGCATCAGGCTCTCGCCTCCTTCCAGCGAGAAGCGCTTCTGGCCGACGTACTTCGTATGCAGATAGCGCTCCAGGCCTTCCGCGGCCGTCAATTGCCAGAGGAGGTTCTTCTTCTCCTCGGCGTTGAAGCGGCGCTTGACGCGCGCCGACTGGAAATTATCCTGCAGCCAGAGGCGTTCGTCGGTGTCGGATACATGCGCGAACTCGGCGCCGATCGTCTCGGTGTAGATGAACTTCAGCTGCGCGAGTATCTCCCTGAGCGTCGAGCGCTGCGCGAAGTCGCTGGTGCGCGTGCCGGTGAAGAACTCGGTGTCGAGGTCGGAGTCCAGCAGTCCGAAGTAGGCGAGGTCCAGCACGTACGGCTTCGGCGGCCGGTTCAGCGCGAGCGGATCGAGATTGGCCGCGAGGTGCCCGCGGTTCGCGTACACCTGGATCAGGCGCGACACCGCGCCCTGCTTGGCGCTCGCCTGCTCGGCGGGCGCCGCCGCCGCCGGCCGCCGCAAGGCATCGATCAAGCGTTCGCGCAGCGCGCCGTGCGCGACCTCATGCGCCCCGGCGCCGAGCCGTGAGAAATATTCCCGCCACTTTGCATCGACCTGCTGCGGATCGGCGAGGAATTGCTGATAGAGATCTTCGACGTAGGCGGCATTGCCCCCGTAAAGCGGCGTGGTCGCCAACTGATCGGCAATGGATTGGCTCATGAGTGCATCGTGGAGCGGGAAATCCTAAGGAACTTCAATGCGTTGAGACGCCGGCGCCCGGTGGCAAATCAGGCGCTCAGTTTACCGCAAGGCACCATAATATGGAATGTGACCTACGGCCCGAATTTCAAAGGATCGACTGTACGCCGAGCGCGTGCAGCAACCACAGCTCATAGCCGATCAGCGCCAGGTAGCCGCTCAGCATGGCGTACAGCACATAGTCGATGCGGATCACGCGCATGAATCGATAACGCGCCGCCATCACCAGGAGGACGACGCCGACGCCGGTCAGCGCGGTCTTGCACGCGGCGAACACCGTCGCATCGCGGCCGACGATCATCGCCATGACGGGGTTGACCTCGCTAGCGCCCGCCGACAGGAGCGCAAGCGTCAGCAATGCGTCCCCCGCGCACAGCAGCAGGATGCCGGCGGCGACCGCCAACAGATGCGCGGCATGCCAGTCGAGCACCTGGTAGCTCGCATCGCCGCGGCGGCGCGGCGGACGGCGGCGGCGCGGACTGAAGCTGCCGTAGATCACCGACCAGCACGGACGGCGGCGCCGATCCGCCGCGCGCCGCTCGCCGAGCACGCCCGGCGCGGGCGACGGCAGGCCGCGCAGCTGATGGATGACCCAGTGGTGGGCCGCGTCGCCGCCGTTCCTCTCGCCGCTATGCATCGCCCTGACCGCCTTGTTCGTCGTCCGCGCCGCCTTGCAGCCCCGACACTATCGCCACAGGCGGCGCTCGCCGGCAAGGCCGATGCGCCATAATCCGCAGCCTGCAGCGAGTTTTTCATGCCGGCGCCGGGGGGCGCCATAAGCGCGGCGCAGACTGTCATAATGGCGGACATGTCCACAGCAGCCACCGGCTTTTCCGCGGCCCGCCTGCAGCGCTTGAGCGAACGCCTGCGCGCCGATGTCGAGCGCGGGGAAATCCCCGGCGCCGTGGCGCTGATCATCCATGACGGCCGCGTGGCCTATTTCGAAGCCTTCGGCTACAGCAGCCGCGCCGCACAGCGGCCGATGGCGCCGGATTGCATCTTCCGGATCGCCTCCATGACGAAACCGATCACCGTCGCCGCGGCGCTGCAGTTGATGGAGCGCGGCGAGCTCGCGCTCGCGGATCCGGTGGCGCACTTTCTGCCGTCCTTCGCCTCGCTCGGCGTCGGCCGGGAGACGGTCGATGCGGGAAGCGACGAACGCAGCCTCGCGATCGACGGCCTGCGCCGCGCGATGACCGTGCACGATCTGATGCGGCACACGGCCGGGTTCACCTACGGGCCCTTCGGCGACTCGCTGGTGCAACGCGCCTACCGCAACGCGAAATTGCTGGACGATCAGCAGACCAATGCCGAACTCGTCGAAAAACTCGCGCGGCTGCCGCTCGCGTATCAACCGGGGACGACCTTCGAGTACGGCATGTCGACCGATGTCCTCGGCCGCATCGTCGAAGTGGTCTCCGGACTGAGCCTCGATAGATTCATCGCCGAGCGCATCACCGGGCCGCTCGGAATGGCCGATACCGGCTTCGCCGTCAAGGCGGCGGCTCTCGATCGGCTCGCCGAACCGCAGGCCGAGGCCGCGCCGAGTCCGGCGGCGCCCGCGGTCGCGCCCCATAACCCGGCGAAACCCGCGCGCTGGTTCTCCGGCGGCGGCGGCTTGTTGTCGACCGCCGCCGATTACGCGCGCTTCTGCCGCATGCTGCTGAACCGGGGCGAATTGGAAGGCGTGCACATCCTGTCGCGCACGACCGTCGCCTGCATGACCAGCAACCAGTTGCCGGCGGACTTGGCCTACGGGCCGCTGACGCAGGAATTGGCTTCGGCCGCGCCGCTGCCGCAACTCGGGCAGGGCTACGGCTTGGGACTCGGCGTGCGTGTGCAGCAGGGACTTGCGAACGTGCCGGGCTCGGTCGGCGATTATTTTTGGGGCGGCGCGACCGGACCGTATTTCTGGGTCGATCCGCAGGAGCGCCTGATCGTCATCCTGATGCTGCAGGAACAGAACGCCGCGCGGCGCGCCCGCTACCGGGCGCTCCTGCGCAACCTGGTCTATCAGGCGCTCGACTGAACGGCGGCGAGGCGCGCGGCCGAGTCAGTGCTCCTCAATGAAAGGGACTGCCGCGCGGGCGACGAATACGGCTACACAAAAACAGTCGTGCCCGTCAATCTCGCGCGCTACGGAAATGAGAATCTCATTAAAGAGAAGCGGCTCAAACCTGATTTCCGGTTGTGCCATGTGGCCACGGCTGCCGGATCTTTTCCGCTTGCGGTGATATCGGGCCGCCCGGCGTCTTGCCGGCCTATCGGCGCTGCTGCATACTTCGCCCGCGAACGCGGCGCAATGCCGGGAAAATACTCCAAAAGCCGGGAACCCATGACGAACGCGGCGACGATACGCATGCCGGTCACGACACTGGACGACGACGCCTGGGAGGACCTGCTGAGCTTCATCGAGGAGCGCCGCGTCATTCCGATCCTCGGCCCCGAGTTGCTGATGGTCGCGACCGACCGCGGCCCCAGGCTGCTCTACGACTGGCTCGCCGAGAAACTCGCGGCTCGGCTCGGCGTGGATGTGTCGGCGCTGCCGCAGGCTTACTCGCTGAACGACGTCGTCTGCTGGTTCCTCGCCGCGCGCGGCCGGCGCGAAGAAGCCTACGTACGCCTGCGCGGCATATTGAAGGAGGCGGATTTCGCGCCGCCGCCGGCGCTGCGGCGCCTGGCAGCGATCGCCGATTTCGATCTGTTCGTGACCACGACCTTCGATGCGCTGCTGGAGAGCGCGATCAATCTGGAGCGCTTCGGCGGCGCGCCGGGCGCCGAGGTGATCTCCTATGCGCCGAATCGCGTCGCCGATTTGCCGTCGGAGCGCGAGCAGCTGCAGCGGCCGGTCGTCTACCACCTGTTCGGCCGCCTGTCCGCCTCGCCGACCTACGTGATCTCCGACGAGGACTTGCTGGAATTCATCTGCGCGCTGCAAAGCGAGCACCTGGCGCCGGAAAAGCTCTTCCACGAGCTCGAACACAACCACCTGCTGTTCATCGGCAGCAATTTCACCAATTGGCTCGCACGCCTGTTCCTGCGCATGGCCAAGCGCCAGCGCCTCTCCGATCCGCGCGACGTCGGCGAGGTGCTGGCCGACGATCATTCGAGCGAGGATGACAGGCTGGTCGCGTTCCTGCAGCAGGTCAGCGTGCGCACGCGCATCTACGTCGGCGCGGAACGCTTCGTCGAGGAGCTGCATGCGCGCTGGCTCGCGCGCCGCAAGCCGGCGGCCGGCGCCGCGCCGCAGGCCGCGCCGGCGCGCTTCGCGCCGCCGGCCCGCGAGATGCCGGACAACGCGGTGTTCATCAGCTATGCGCGCGAAGATCTGCCGGCCGTCCAACGCATCAAGGCCGATCTCGAAGCGGCCGGCGTCACCACTTGGTTCGACATCGACCGCCTGGAAGTCGGCGACGACTACGACCGCAAGATTCAGCGCAACATCGCCCGCTGCTCGTATTTCATCCCGGTCGTCTCGGCGGCCACGCAGCGGCGCCTGGAGGGCTATTTCCGCCGCGAATGGAGCTACGCGATCGACCGCGTCCGCAACATGGCCGACGGCGCGCTCTTCATCCTGCCGGTGACGGTCGACGCGACGCCGGTCGCCGACGCGCTGGTGCCGGACAAGTTCAAGGCGCTGCATTTCTCGCAGCTGCCGGGCGGCGCGGTGCCCGCGGAGTTCGCGCAGCGCCTCAAGGACTTCACGCGGGCGCGGCAAGCATGAATACGGCCGACGCTCAGGCGGCGCCGACGATCGACGCAAGCAATCCCTGGCTCGGACTGGCCTCGTTCACCGAGGAGACGCGCGCCTATTTCTACGGCCGAGACGAGGAAGTCGGCGAGCTCGCGCGGCGCGTGCAGCGCAAGCTCCTGACCGTGCTGTTCGGCCAGTCCGGTCTCGGCAAGACCTCGATCCTGCGCGCCGGGCTCGTGCCGCGCCTGCGCGGCCAGGGCTACTGCCCGATCTACGTGCGCATCGATTACGCCCGGGACGCGCCGGAGCCCGCCGTGCAGATCAAACAGGCGATCCAGCGCGCGGCGCAGGGCTCCGGGCAATGGACGCAAGCGGGCGTCGCGGTCGCCGGCGAGTCGCTGTGGGAATTCCTGCACCATCGCGACGACGTGCTGCGCGGCGAGTCGGGCGCGACGCTGATTCCGCTGCTGATCTTCGATCAATTCGAGGAGATCTTCACGCTCGCGCAGACCGACGAATTCGGCCGCGCGCGCGCCGCGCGCTTCATCGCCGATTTGGCCGATCTGGTCGAGAACCGCCCGCCGCAGGCCTTGGAGACGAAGCTCGAGGAGGACGATGCCAACACCGAGCGCTTCGATTTCGCGCGCAGCGACTATCGGGTGCTGATCGCGCTGCGCGAGGATTATCTGGCGCCGCTCGAGGGCTTGAAGAACGCGATGCCGAGCATCACGCAGAATCGCCTGCGCCTCGCGCCGATGAGCGGCGCGCAGGCCATGGCCGCCGTGCTCAAGCCCGGCAAAGGCCTGGTCAGCGAGGATGTCGCCGCCGCGATCGTGCGCTTCGTCGCCGGCGGCGCGGAAATCGAGCACGCCGAGGTCGAGCCCTCGCTGCTCAGCCTGATCTGCCGCGAATTGAACGATACCCGCATTGCGCAAGGCCGCGGCGAGATCTCGCTCGACCTGCTGGCGGGCTCGCACCAGAGCATCCTCGGCAATTTCTACGAACGCTCGCTCGCCGACCAGCCGGCCGCCGTCAGGCGCATCATCGAGGATGAGCTCCTCACCGAGTCCGGCTTCCGCGAGAACGTCGCCGAGGAGCGACTGCTGCATAGTTTCGCCGCCGCCGGCGCCGCCGCCGGTACGCTCGCGGTGCTCGTCAACCGGCGGCTGCTGCGCATCGAGGAGCGTCTCGACGTGCGCCGCGTCGAATTGACTCACGACGTACTCTGCGGCGTCGTCAAGGCGAGCCGCGACCTGCGCAAGGAGCGCGAGGCGCGCGAGGCGACCGAGAAACTGCTCGCCGCGCAGCGGGGCAGAGAGCTCGCCGCCAGGCGCGCGCTGGTGCGCGCCCGCCAGATCGCCACGGTCTGCGTGCTGCTCGCGGTCGGCGCGGTCGGCGCGGCCATATTCGGCTACTACAGTTCGGAGCGCGCGCGGCGCGCGGAACACGACGCGGAGCAGACGCGCGCCGCCGCGCTGCAGGCGCGCAGCCAGGCCGAACACCTCTTGGGTTATCTGTCGGATAATTTCGTCCGCGAGCTCGAGAGCTTCGGCCGCCTGAACGTGATCGCCGAATTCGCGCAGAGCCAGATCGATTATTTCCGCGAGCTGCCGCCCGCGCTGAAGGACGCGGAAACGACGCGCAACGGCGCGCTGGCGATGATTTACTACGCCAAGGCCGAGCGCCTGGCGGGCCACCTGGTCGCCGCACGCAAGAGCGCCGACGAGGCGGTCGGACTGCTCGAAGGGCTGCGCCGCGGCGGCGATCGATCGGCCGCGACGACGATCGCGTTGACTCAAGGCGTGACGGCGCAGGCGACGATTCTCGACAATGAATTCGATCCGCAGGCCGCGGCCTTCTCGCAGCGCGCCGCGGCGCTCGTCAAGCCGCTCGCGACCGGCCCGCACGCATCGCTTGCCGCCGAGCGCGCCTACGTCGATGCGCTGGTGCGCATCGGCTTCGAACACATAAACGCCAGTCAGCGGACCCTGTCGCTCGCGACGCTGGTCGAGGCAAAACGCATTGCCGTCGCCCGCGGCGCACTGACCCTCGCGAACGTCGACATGGCCGCCCAGTACGCCGAGGCGAGCGCCTGGCAGGTCGAGGACCTGCTCGGGCTCGGCCGCAATGCCGAGGCACTGCGCGTCGGCGAAGACGCCGATGGCGTCGCCGACCGGGTCATCGAGCAGCGCCCGGGGTATCGCCTCGCGCTGCACGCCGAAGAGGTCATCGACAGCAGCCTCGGCGAACTGCAGGTGAACGAGATGCGCCCGCGGCAGGGCCTGAAGTTCCAGACCCGCGCCGAGGCGACTTCGCTCACCCTCGAGCACCTCGACCCGCACAACACGATCACGCGCAACAACATGGCCGTCGTGCACCTGGACATCGCCGCGGCGCACTGGGCGACGGGTGAGCTGCGCGCGGCGATCCCGTATTACCGGCAAGCCGTCGCCGACGAGACCCTGGCGATCTCCGGCGGCATGGAGTTTGCTTTGCTGCAGCGCAGTCTTGCATTCGACGCCGCGCGCCACATCGCCGAGATCGGCGATTTCGCCGGCGCGCAATCGATCCTCGCACCCGATGCGCGCGAGCGGGCGGCTTTGGCGATCGCCGAGGCCAAGGGCGGCTTCCCGGCGGCGCTCGCATTTTGCGTTTCGGCGGCGACCAGCGCGCAATTCGCCTTGCTGCGCGGCGACGCGGCGACGGCCGCGCGGCTCGCCGCCGCGGGCGCCGCCCGCATGCGCGCGACGCATGCCGACGGCGGAACTCAGCAGAATATCCACGACGCGAACCTTTCCTTCAATCTCGACCTGCTCGGCGAAGCGCGCTACCTGCTCGGCGACTATCCGGCCGCGGAGCGGGCGCTGCGCGCCGCGCTCGCGGCAAGGCGCGCCACGGGCAACGCCGCGACCGACGATCGGCGCTATATGGCGCGCATCTCCACCTGGCTCGCGCTCGCGCTCGCGCGCCAGGGACGCAGCGCCGAGGCCAAGGCCGCGATCGATCCGGTGGTCCGGTTGCAGCGCGCGCTCGCGGCGCGCAACCACGGCGATGAATGGCAGCACGTCGAACTCGCGAGCGCGCTGTACGCGGATGCGCTGGTCGCGCCCGGCGCGCGTCCGGCGCTGCTGCGCGAGGCCGCGGCGCTGATCGACCGCGTGCCTGCAGAGATGCGCGCGACGCGACGGGTGCGCCGCTGGCGCCAATGGATCGGAGCCGCCGCGCACGCTGCGCGAGCGGCGCGCGCGCACGCCGCGAGCGCGCGCGCTCAGCCGGACCGGGGCAATGGGTGAGTCCGGCGCCGCTCAAGGTGTTCCGCTCTAGCGGCCGAGCGGGCTTTACGGCGGAAGTGGCCGGCAATCCGCGCCACGTCAAGGCGCGCAAGCTCGAGCGCGAAGTGCGGGTGCGCTTCACGGACGCCGCCTGCACCGTGCAAACGCAAGAGGGCCTGGTGCACGCGAGGCCCGGCGATGCGATCCTGAGCGGCGTCGGCGGCGAACAGTGGCGCGTCTCGCGCGTACGCTTCGCCGAGAAATACCGTCCCTGGCCGCCGACGCACGCCGGCGAACCGGGCGTCTACTTGAGCTTGCGCTATGCGATCCTCGCGCTGCAAATGCCGGAACCGTTCCAGGTGTGGCTCGCCGACGGCATGTCACGCCTCGACGGGCGCGCGGGCGACTGGCTGGTCGACTACGGCGACGGCAGCTTGGGAATAGTCGGCCCGGCGACCTTCGCGAGCACCTATGAAATCACGGACTAGGCAAGCGATCGGCCTGCATCAGGCGGTGCAGCGCGTGCTGCTGATCGGCGCGCATCTGCCGAGCGCTCCGCCGCCGCGCACGCCGCAAGCGCCGCCGCGGCTGCGGCCGTTCATCGAGGCCATCGCACCCGCCCATCGACGCTTCGATGAGCGCGCCGTGCATTTCGGGCACCGCTACCGCAGCGGCTTCTGGTCGATCTATCTGCTGAGCGCCCTCGCGGTGCTGTGCGCGGTCCTGCCGCTTGCCCTGGGTTGGGACGCCCGCCAGCACACGCTGCATTCCTTCGCGGGACGCCTGTGGACGTTCGCCGAGGTGTGCGTGATCGCCGCGGTCAGCGCGATCTACTGGCTCGGGCACCGCCGCGACTGGCAGGGCCAGTGGCTGCGCGCGCGCACCACCGCGGAGCTCACCTGGTATCTGCCCATGCTCGCGCCGCTCGTCGATTTCGAACGCCGGCAAGGCGACGGCAACTGGTACATGCGCCTGTTCGATCCCGGCGAGCAGCCGGGCGGCGCCGACGACGTCGCGGCGCTGTGCGTGCGGGTCGAACCGCTCGCGCGCCGCTCGCTCGCGGGGGCGTGGTCGGACGCCGAGTTCGTCTCGGGCTACGTGCGCTGGACGATCGACATCCTCACGCAGCAGAAGCACTATCATCTGAACGTCGCGATCCGCCAGCACGCGCTGCTGCGCCGGGTGCACGGGTTGAACAGCTGGCTCTTTGGCCTGACCGCGGTCGGCGCGCTCACGCATCTGCTCCTGCATACGCTGTGGCTGTCGCTGGTGACGACCTTCTTCCCGGCGCTCGGCGCATCGCTGCACGGCGCCCTCGCGCAATCGGAGAGCTATCGCCTGAGTGCGACGTCCGAGCGCCTCGCCGTGGACCTGCAGGCCTCCATAGAGCGCATCAGGGCGACGCTCGATGAGAGCGCGCCGCTCGCCGGCGTCGAGCGGATCAAGGAGTCGATCGAGGGCGCGCTCGCGCTGATCCTCGAGGAGCACCAGGACTGGCACATGCTCGTGCGGCCGCATCGCCTGCCGCTCGCCTGATTCAAGGATCGCGGCGCAGCGCCTGGCACATGCAATGCACCGCGCCGCCGCCATTGCCGATCATCGACACGTCCGGGTCGTAGACGGTCAGCCCCTCGGCCTTGCAGGCGGCGATCAGCCGTTTGCTCGAGGCCGGCACCAAAACGCGGCCGTCACCGAGCGCAACCACATTGGTGCCGAGCTGCATCGCATCGCCATACGGGACGGGGATCGCGCGGATCCCGCGGCCGCGCAGCCACTCGAGGAGTTCCGGTTCGACGGCTTCGACGCAGACGACCGCAAGGCCTTCGGCGAGCATGCCCATTTGCACGTCCAGATGCAGAAAATGCGCATCGAACGCATAGGTATGAAATTCCCAGCCCTCGGCCTCGAACCAGGCTTGCAGCTGGCGCACGGCGGGCTCGATCGAACGCGCGCCGGAGTAGCCGCAGGCGGCGACGCCGGGCTTCAAGACCATGAAATCGCCGCCCTCGACGTTGCCCGCGGTCACCAGATCGAAAATCGGTATGCCGGCGTCGAGATAAAAGCGCAGGCAGGCCGCGTACTCGCCGCGCCGGTACGGCTTTTCGAGCTGCATGATCACCGCGCCCCACGGGGTCATGACGCTGCTGTCGCGGGCGAAGAGTTGATACGGCAGCTCGGCTGCCGCCGGCAGCAGATGCACCTTGACCCCCGCCTGCCGGTAGACATCGAGCATCTCGGCGTATTGCCGCCGCGCGACGCCGAAATCGAACCGCAGGCCGACGCGCTCGGCGCGCAGGGCGACGGCATTGCCCGCCTGCCAGGTAAAATGTTCGATCGGCCCGACCAGCACATCGCGCAGCACGCCGTACTCGCTGTCGACGCCCCAGCCGCTCGCCCGCGGCGTGCCGCCGCCGTCAATCCGCGTGCGTAGCTTCATCGGCGCATCCTCGGTGTGTGTTCATTCAGTCGGTGTGTGTTCATTCAGTCGGTGTGTGTTCATTCAGCGGCGGCCGCGAGCACGGCCTGCAGCAGCACGTCGGCGCCTGCGGCCAAATCGGCCGCACTCGCCTCCTCGGCTTCATTGTGGCTCAGACCGCCTTTGCAGGGCACGAATATCATCGCGGTCGGCGCAAAGCGCGCGGTGTGCAGCGAATCGTGCCCGGCGCCGCTGACGATGGCGCGGCAGCTCTGCCCGAGCGCCTGCGCGGCGCCGGCGATCAGACCGATCAGGCGCGCATCGAAGGGCGTCGGCGGCATATGCCATATTTGCTCGATCTCGGCATCGATTTCATGCGCCGCCGCGTGCGCCGCGACCAACGCGCGAAACTGCCCGACCATCGCCTGCAGCAGGGCCGCGTCCGGATGGCGCAGGTCGACGGCGATCACCAGGCGCTCCGGTACGGTGTTGCGGGCTCCCGGCGAGATCTTGATGTCGCCGATCGTCGCCCGCGCCCAGGGCGAGTGCGCGGCCGCCAGCATGAACGCGCCGTCGATGATCGGACAGGCGGCGCGCCATGGATCGCGGCGCGCTTGCATCGGCGTCGTCCCCGCATGGCAGGCGGCGCCGCGCAGCGTGACATCCAGCCAGTACGCCCCCTGGATGCCGGTGACGGCGCCGATCGTCGTCGCCGCGGCCTCGAGGACCGGTCCTTGCTCGATATGCGCTTCGAAGGCCGCGTGCAACTTGCGCGCCCGCGCCGGCATCGTCCCGCGGTAGCCGATGCGCTCGAGTTCCTCGCCGACGGAGCGGCCCGCGCGGTCGGTGCGCGAATAGGCGTACTGCAGATCGTAGGCGCCGGCGACGACGCCCGAGCCCAGCATCGCCGGCGCGAAGCGGCAACCCTCCTCGTTGGTCCAGTTGGCGACCTCGATCGCTCGCGGCAGCTGCAGGCCGCGGCCCTGCAGCGTGCGCATCACCTCGAGGCCGGCGAGTACGCCGTAGACGCCGTCGAAGCGCCCGCCGGTCGCCTGGGTATCGAGATGGCTGCCGATCAGCACGGGCTCGGCTTCGGCCGACGTGCCTTCGCGCCGCAGGAACATGTTGCCGATCTCATCGACGGCGAGGCCGCAGCCCGCCTCGCGCCCCCAGCGCGCCAGCAAGTCGCGGCCGGCCTTATCCTCGTCGCTCAGCGCTTGACGATTGCAGCCGCCGCGCGCCGTGGCGCCGATCGCAGCCATCGACATCAGGCTCGCCCACAGCCGATCGGAGTCGATTCGCAGGTCGCGCATGGCTTTTTTTTGCACCGCAGGTCCTGAGTTCGTCTAGCCGGTCGCGAGCGCGGCCGCGAAACGATCGACCGGCATCGCCGCCAATGCGCCGTGGTCGGCGAACATCGCGACGATGGCGCGCGCTTGCGCGGCGTCGAAGTGGGCGGCGACGCTCGCCTCGAATTTCTTCACCAGCAGCGGCATGCCTTCGGCGCGGCGCTTGCGGTGGCCGATGGGAAAATCGACCTGGATGCGCGCGCTCGCGGAGCCGTCGCGAAAGAACGCCTGCACGGCGTTGCCGATATGGCGCTTGTCCGCGGCGTAGTACTCCGCGGTGAAGCGCGGATTCTCCTCGACCCGCATCTTCGCGCGCAGCGCATCGACGCGCGGGTCCGACGCGACCTCGTCCTCGTAATCCCGGGCCGTCAGGCGGCCGAACAGCAGCGCTATCGCCACCATGTATTGAATGCAGTGATCGCGGTCGGCGGGGTTGGCGAGCGGACCGGTCTTGTCGATGATGCGCACGCCGGGCTCTTGCGTCTCTATGACGATGCGCTCGACCTGCGCGAGCTTGTCCTTGATTTCTCGATGCAGCGTCATCGCCGCCTCCACCGCCGTTTGCGCGTGGAATTCCGCCGGATAGGAGATCTTGAACAGCACGTTCTCCATGACGTAGCTGCCGAGCGGCTGCGAAAGCGTCACCGGCTGGCCCTTGAAGAGCACGTCCTGAAATCCCCAGGTCTTGGCCGTCAGCGCCGAGGGGTAGCCCATCTCGCCGCGCAGCGCGAGGAGCGCGAGGCGCACCGCGCGGCTCGCCGCATCGCCCGCCGCCCAGCTCTTGCGCGAGCCGGTGTTCGGCGCGTGCCGGTAGGTGCGCAGCGCGCCGCCGTCGATCCAGGCGTTCGACACCGCGTCGATGACCTGTCCGCGCGACCCGCCGAGCATCGCCGCCGCGATCGCGGTCGAGGCGACGCGCACCAGCAGCACGTGATCCAGGCCGACGCGATTGAAGCTGTTCTGCAGCGCGAGCACCCCCTGGATCTCGTGCGCCTTGATCATGCCGGCGAGGATCTGCCCGACGCTCTGCGGCTTGCCGTTGCGGGAAAGATAATCGGCGACCGCGAAAATCGCGCCGAAATTGTCCGACGGATGCCCCCATTCGGCGGCGAGCCAGGTGTCGTTGAAATCCAGCCAGCGGATCATCGCGCCGATGTTGAACGCCGCATTGACCGGATCGAGCTCGAACGCGGTTCCCGGCACGCGCGCGCCGCCCTTCAAGCTCGCGCCGGGCACGATCGGTCCCATCAATTTGGTGCACGCCGGGTAGCGCAGCGCCTGAAATCCGCAGGCGAGCGTGTCCATCAGGCAGTAGGCCGCCGTTTCATGGGCGAGCGGACTTGCGATCTCGCCGCTTAAAACGTAATCGGCGAGCGCCGTGAGGATGGCGTCCGGCGCGGGCCGTTCGGCGGATCTGTGGTCGGGCGACATCTGTTCTGCGGCTCTGCGAGGCGGGCGCAAACCGCGCTCAAGGCCGCTCGGCGAGCGGCAGAAAGCGCAGGTTCTCCGGGCCGGTGTAGTTGGCGCTCGGCCGGATGATCTTGCCGTCGTTGCGCTGTTCGACGACGTGCGCCGCCCAGCCGCTCGTGCGGCTGATGACGAACAGCGGCGTGAACATCGCCGTCGGCACGTTCATCAAGTGGTAGGAGACCGCGGAGAACCAATCGAGGTTCGCGAACAAGCGCTTGACCGTCTGCATCGTCGCCTCGATGCGCAGCGCGATCTCGAAGCCCTTGGCATCGCCCGCTTCCTCGGCCAAGCGGCGCGCGACCTCCTTGATGATCTGGTTGCGCGGGTCCGAGAGCGTGTACACCGGATGGCCGAAACCGATGATGACTTCCTTGTTCGCGAGGCGCCTCCTGACGTCCGCGTCGGCCGCGTCCGCCGTCGCATAACGGCTCTGAATCTCGAAAGCCGCCTCGTTGGCGCCGCCGTGCTTCGGCCCGCGCAGCGCGCCGATCGCCCCGCTGATGCAGGAGTACATGTCCGCGCCGGTGCCGGCGATGACCCGCGCCGTGAACGTCGAGGCGTTGAACTCGTGCTCCGCGTAGAGAATCAGCGAGGTGTGCATGGCCCGCACCCAGCTCGCCGGCGGCTTATCCCCGTGCAGCAGGTGCAAGAAGTGCGCGCCGATGGAATCGTCGTCGGTCTGCAGATCGATGCGTCGCCGATCGTGCGCGAAATGGTGCCAGTAGCACAGCATCGATCCCAAAGAGGCGAGCAGCCGGTCGGCGATGTCGCGCGCGCCCGCCGGCGCATGGCCGCTCGCCTCCGGCGCGAGGCAGCCGAGCGCCGAGACGCCGGTGCGCAGCACGTCCATCGGATGGCTGGCCGCCGGCAGCAGTTCCAGAACGGCGAGCACCGCCGGCGGCGGCACCCGCAGCGATTTGAGCTTGGCCTTGTAGGCGGCGAGTTCGGCCGCGTTCGGCAATTTCTCGTGCACCAAGAGATGGGCGATCTCCTCGAATTCGCAGGTGGCGGCGATGTCGCCGATGTCGTAGCCGCGATAGTGCAGATCGTTGCCGGTCCTGCCGACGGTACAGAGCGCGGTATTGCCGGCCGCGACGCCCGACAGGGCGACGGACTTCTTCGTTTTGAACGCGGCCGCTGGCGCTTCGGCTTCTGGCATCGTCATCTCCTAGGATCCGTTCATTTTTCCTTGCCGGCGGCGAATAACTCGTCGAGCTTCGCCTCGTAGGCGTGATAGCCGAGGTAGCGGTACAAATCGTCGCGGGTCTGCATCAGCCCGAGCACGTTCTTCTGCGTGCCGTCGCGGCGGATCGCCTGATAGGTGGCGAGCGCCGCGGCATTCATCGCCCGATAGGCCGAACAGCAATGCAGCACCATGTCGACGCCCGCCGGGGCGAGCTCCTCGCGCGTAAAGAGCGGAGTCTGGCCGAATTCCGTGATGTTCGCGAGGATCGGCACCTTGACCGCGTCCTTGAAGCGCCGGTACTCGGCAAGCGCGGTGACCGCCTCGGGAAAGATCATGTCGGCGCCGGCTTCGACGCAGGCGACGGCGCGCTCGACCGCCCGCTCTATGCCGAGGGCGGCGAGCGCGTCGGTGCGCGCCATGATGACGAATTCGCCGTCGCCGCGCGCATCGACCGCCGCTTTGACGCGGTCGATCATCTCCTGCAGCGGGACGATTTCCTTGTTGGGCCGATGGCCGCAGCGCTTCGCCTGCACCTGGTCCTCGATGTGCAACCCGGCGGCGCCGGACTTGATCAAGGATTTCACGGTGCGCGCGATGTTGAACGCCCCGCCCCAGCCGGTGTCGGCATCGACCAGCAGCGGCAGCGGGCAGGCGTCGGTGATGCGCCGCACGTCGATCAGCACGTCGTCCATGGTGCTGATCCCCAAATCGGGAACGCCGAGGGAGTTCGCGGCGACGCCGCCGCCCGAAAGGTACAGGGCCTTAAAGCCGCACGCCGCCGCCATGCGCGCGGCGTAGGCGTTGACCGCGCCGACGATCTGCAGCGGTCGCTCCGAGGCGACGGCCTCGCGCAGGCGCGCGCCCGGCGAATGCGCCGCGGCCGTATCCCGGATCCCCGATTCATGCATGCGATTTCTCCATCCCCCGCGGGGCCGCGCGCAGCGAAAACCGCTAGCCCGTCGACGAGCGCGCTTCGCCGCCGGCGGATGGCTTGGGGAACAGGCCGGCGCGGCTCAGCAGTCCCGGCACCTGCCGCCCCATCGTCGCGCCGAGCCAGCGCGCGGACTCGATCAAGCGCGCCAGGTCGAGTCCGGTCCGATAGCCGGATCGCTGCAGCATATAGGCGACGTCTTCGGTCGGCACGTTGCCGGTGGCTTGCGGCGCAAACGGACAACCGCCGATGCCGCCGAGCGATGCGTCGATGGTTTTGGCGCCGGCGCCCACGGCCGCCCAGACGTTCGCGAGGCCGCTGTTGCGCGTATTGTGGAAATGCGCCCGCACCGGCAGCGGCGCAATTTCCGCCGCCACGCGCGCGACCAAACCGGCGACTTCACCGGGGCCCGCCGCGCCGATCGTATCGGCCAATGCGACCTCGACCGCGCCTGCGGCCGCGGCCGCGCGCGCCATCGCGACGACGCGCGCGGGCTCTACCTCGCCTTCGAACGGGCAGCCGAACGCCGCCGAGATCGTGATTTGCGCGCGCCTTCCGGCGGCACGGGCCATGCCGACGACGTCGCAGCACATCGCGAGCGATGCGTCGGCGGATTGCCCCTGGTTGCGCTCGGCGAACGTGTCCGAAGCGGCGCACACCGCGCCGAGTTCATCCATGCCGGCCGCGATCGCGCGCAGCGCGCCGCGTTTGTTCAAGACCAGGCCGATATACGCGACCTGCGCATCGCGCTGCAAGCCCGCGGCAACCGCTTCCGCATCGGCCATCTGCGGAACGAGTCTCGGGCTGACGAAACTCGCCGCCTCGATGCGCCGCGCGCCGTAGGCGACCGCGCGGCGGATGAATTCGAGCTTTTGCGCCGTGCTGAGCGGCAGCGCCTCGTTTTGCAGCCCGTCGCGCGGCCCAACCTCGACGATTTCTATGGTCGGCATGGCTCGCCGATTCTACGCGCAAAGCCGGCGCATGGCAGCGGCCGCGCAGCGCCGGGCGCGGCCCGTGCGCTCGACTGCTAGACTGCGCGCGCCGAGCCGTGTGACCACGAGCTCGCAGAGCTTCGACACTGTGTTAACTGGCCGCCACCGTATGACTTGCTGAATGGCGCAGTAGGGCAATGGGGCGGGGGTTGGGGTGATTCGGGGCGTGTCTTTTGGGGATGCGCTGCGATCGTCGTAAAATGCATGTCTTAGGCGCAGTCGGAGTCAAACGAGCATCCGACAGGGATTGGAGTCTACATCAATCAGAAAGTGAGGTGCGTGATGCGAGTTTCCAACGCGGTCGCCGGTACCTGCGCAGTTCTAGCGTGCGTTTGTGGCAACGCGACGCCCGCCCAAAGATCCCAATCGACGAACGCAGTGAAACCAGTCCCGCTAATACTCGAGAAGGAAGAAGGCGAGCGGCGAGTCGTGCGCGGTTGGCCGGGACATCCTGATCCGGGAGAGAGCTTCATCTTGAAAGTTGACCCGAAGAACGGTGGCTCCTCGCATCTGGTCTTCATGACGGCGAGCCTGGCGCCTGGAAAGCAAATCGTAGCGCATAGGCACCCGGATGCCGACGAGATCCTCTTCCTGCAGACTGGAACCGCTCGGGTGCATTTGGGAGATACGGTGAAAGACGTGCATGCTGGCGCTACGATTTTCATTCCGGCTAATACATGGGTCTCTGTCGCCAATATTGGAGGCAACGTTATCGATGTGCTCAGCGTTTTTTCCGCGCCCGGCTTTGAAGCATTCATGCGGGCAGGTTCCGTACGCGAAGGCGAAAAGAACGTCCCGCTGTCGCCGGCGGAGGACGCGGAGATCCAGAAGAAGTATTCACACGCGGTGCTATACAAGCACTAGACCGAGTAAACCCCGTCGTAGGTCGGTCAAGGGAATCGCCCGATCGTGCCCTCAATCGATGCCGTGCCGGTCGGAATCCAACCAGGGCGCCAGTTCACACCCGGGCCCTCTGATCGCATTCATCAACGCACCGGCTCTTAGCCTCCATGCACCGGCTCTTAGCCTCAATCGCTTACTGCCACAGAACGCTTTCACCTTCAGAACGGTTCGCCAGCAATGGCGGATGTTACATGTCCATTCCGCCCATGCCGCCCATGCCGCCCATGCCGCCGCCCGGCGCGCCATGCGCATGCTCATCTTCCTTCGGCGACTCGGCGATCATGACCTCTGTCGTGAGCAATAGACCCGCAACCGAAGCGGCGTTCTGCAGAGCCAGACGCGTGACCTTGGTCGGATCCAGGATGCCCATTTCGACCATATCGCCGTACTCACCCGTCGCAGCGTTGTAGCCGAAGGTGCCCTTGCCCTCACGGACTCGGTTCAGTACTACGGCGGCGTCTTCACCGGCGTTGCTCACGATCTGGCGCAACGGCTCTTCGATCGCGCGAGCGAGGATCTTGATGCCCGTCGTCTGGTCTTCGTTGACGCCGACCAGCTTCTCGATGGCCTTGAGCGCGCGCAAAAAAGCCACGCCACCGCCCGGAACGACACCCTCTTCGACGGCCGCACGAGTAGCATGCAGCGCATCTTCGACGCGGGCCTTCTTTTCCTTCATTTCGATCTCGGTGGCGGCACCGACCTTGATCAAGGCTACACCGCCGGAGAGCTTGGCTACGCGCTCCTGCAGCTTTTCCTTGTCGTAATCGGAGGTCGCTTCCTCGATCTGCTGGCGAATGTTCTCGACACGGCCTTTGATGTCCGCTGCCTTGCCGGCACCGTCGATGATCGTGGTGTTCTCTTTCTCGACCAGCACCTTCTTCGCTTCGCCGAGATCGCTTAAGGTCGCCTTCTCGAGCGACAAGCCGACTTCGTCGGAAATGACCTTGGCGCCCGTCAGAACCGCGATGTCCTGCAACATGGCCTTGCGACGATCGCCGAAGCCCGGTGCCTTGGCGGCGGCGACCTTGACGATGCCGCGGATGGTGTTGACGACGAGCGTGGCAAGCGCCTCGCCCTCAACGTCTTCCGCAACGATCAGCAACTGGCGGCCGGCCTTGGCGATGGTTTCGAGCAGCGGCAACAATTCGCGAATGTTGGAAATCTTCTTGTCCACCAACAGGATCAGCGGCTTGTCGAGCTCGGCGCTCTGGCTCTGTTGATTGGTGATGAAATAAGGTGAAAGATAGCCGCGATCGAACTGCATGCCTTCGACCACTTCCAGTTCGTTCTCGAGGCCCTGCCCCTCTTCGACGGTGATCACACCTTCCTTGCCGACCTTCGCCATGGCATCGGCGATCGTCTTGCCGACGCTCTCGTCGGCGTTCGCGGAGATCGTGCCGACCTGCGCAATCGCCTTCGGATCTTTACACGGCTTGGAGAGCTTCTTGAGCTCTTCCGTCGCCGCTAAGACTGCTTGATCGATGCCGCGCTTCAAATCCATCGGGTTCGCGCCCGCGGCGACCGATTTCAGGCCCTCGCGGATGATGGCTTGTGCAAGCACAGTGGCGGTGGTGGTGCCGTCGCCGGCTTCATCGGACGTGTTGGAGGCGACTTCCTTGACCATCTGCGCGCCCATGTTCTCGAACTTGTCCTTCAGTTCGATCTCCTTCGCCACCGACACACCGTCCTTGGTCACCGTCGGCGCGCCGTAGCTCTTGTCGAGCACCGCATTGCGGCCCTTGGGACCGAGCGTTACCTTGACGGCATTCGCCAGAACATTCACACCTCTGAACATGCGTTGCCGGGCATCGTCGCTGAAGCGTACGTCTTTTGCTGCCATTTGCTGATACCTCTAGTTGAATTCGATAACGATACGGGCGATCGAAGCGCTTACTTGCCTACGACCACAGCCATGACGTCTTCCTCACGCATGACTACCAGCTCATCGCCATCCATCTTCACTTCGGTACCGCTGAACTTACCGAATAGAATCTTGTCGCCGACCTTGAGGTCGAGCGGACGAATTTCGCCGTTTTCTAAAATCTTGCCTTTGCCGACGGCAACCACTTTGCCGAATACGGGCTTCTCAGTCGCAGTGTCCGGGATCACGATACCGCCTGAGGACTTACGCTCTTCCGCTTCTCGTTTCACGATCACACGGTCATGAAGGGGACGAATCTTCATAAAATAGGACTCCTAATGCTGGGGGCATGGGCCTGCGGGTGCGAAGGTTGTTGGCAATCTCCGCTCGTGACCCTTGATAATGGTGGCGAATTTCGCCGATTCAAGCGGCCGAGAGCGCAATTTTCACCCGCGACCATGATCTCGGGGGAGAACCGCAATCCGTTTAGGCGTTCGCGCGCCGCTGGAGCCTTACGGCATCCCGCGGCGCGGTACCCTCTTGCGCGAGCGTGTCTTGCCGATCACATCGTCTGCCCAACTCAGCGCCGCTCTGACATTCGGGAATCCGATCGTGCTTGTGATCGAAATCAGGGCATGGTGAATCTCATCTGCGGTAGCGCCCATCTCCAGCGCCCGCCTGGCATGGCTGTGAACCGCGCCTTCCGAACGAATTGCCGCCGCGGCGCCCAGCTGCACCAGCTGCGTGACCTTCTCCTCGAGCGGACCAGCCTGCCGCACCGCTGAACCCAGGGCCTCAACGGCATTGATGTAATCGGCGTGTTCGAGCTTCAAGCGCCGATACGCATCGGGAGTTTTCTTCAGTGCCATGGCGACCTCTGTCGTATTTCAAACTGTACGTCCCCGCCCGCGGCAGCGATCAACGCCAGGGCGGGACTGAGCGAACCGTAGAGTTGCAAACAATTGCGCCCCGGGCAGGAATCGAACCTGCGACCTAACGCTTAGGAGGCATTCGCTCTATCCACTGAGCTACCGGGGCATTTGGTGGAGGAGAAGGGGATCGAACCCTCGACCTTCGCATTGCGAACGCGACGCTCTCCCAACTGAGCTACTCCCCCGAACGACGACTGCCCCCCGCAAGGGCGACGCATACTAGCAGCAAACCCCGCCGAACGAAATATTGCCAGGGCGCGCCGCAATCTTCTATAAGGGACCTGCGCAGCGGCCGGCGGACTTGCGCGGCAGCGGCCGGCCGGCGCCACAAGCGAGGTGGCTTCAAGATGTTGAAGCGCGGAGAACGGGCGCCGGAATTCACGCTTCCGGATCAGCATGGCAAGGACCGTTCTTTGTCCGAGATGCTGAAGTCCGGCCCGGTCCTGCTGTATTTCTACCCCGCGGATTTCACGCCGGGCTGCACGCGCCAGGCCTGCACGCTGCGCGACATCCATACGCAAATCCGCGAGGTCGGCCTCACGATCGCCGGCATCAGCCCGCAAAGCGCGGAATCGCACGGCAGGTTTCAGCAGAAATATCGGCTGCCGTTCACTCTTTTGTCGGACCCACAGAAGACCGTGATCAAGATGTACGGCGTCGACGGACCGCTCGGCATCGGCGTGCGCAGAGCGACCTACTTGATCGACGGCGCGCGCGCAATACTCGGCGTGGTGCTGGCGGATTTTCGCATCGGCCGCCACGAAGAATTCATCCGCAAGGCGGTGATGCTGCGCGCGGCGGCCACCTGACCGTCAGTAGCGCAAGCTCAGCAGGTTCGGGCGGCCGATGCGCGGCACGCCGACGATATAGATCGCCGCATGATCTGGCGGCCCGATCGGCGGCTGGCGGCCGCCGCCGCGCAACGCGGCGAGCAGACGCGGCAGGCGCGCATCGTCGCTGACGACCAGGATCCTGCCGCCGGAGTGATCGGCGAGCACGCGGTGCGCGAGCGTGCGCGGATTCTCGCCGGCGTCGCTCACCGCGGCCATTCCCAGGCGCTGCGCGAGCGGCGCCGCCGTCAACCCGCTGCGCGCGGTGGGCTCCACGTAAATCGCCGTGAGGCGCCCCATGGGCGCGCCGCCGCCGAACATCTCGGCGAGGCGCAGGGCGCGCGCCCTGCCCGCCGCGTTCAACGGCCGATCGGCAGTTGCGCCGGGGCCGCTCTCGGCGTCGCGCACGACGATCACGGTGGTCGAATCGGCGGTGTTCCACAGCCAGGTCGAGAAGCCGACGACGGCAGCCCCGGCGATCGCCGCCAGCCAGATCGGCATCAAGAACGGTCTGCGCTTGAGATTCGGGTAGTCCTTTATCATGGCGCCATGATAGCAATGAACGACTCGCCCAGGCCGGTGCTGCGCATCGCCCTATTGGCAGCCGGTTATTCGCGGCGGCTGCAGTCGCCGAAAGCCCTCGCGCGCGTGCGCGGGCTCAGCCTGTTGCGCAGAAGCGCCGCCGTATTGGCGCCTTTTACGGCCGCCAGGCTGATTGTCGTCCTGCCGCCACACGCCGCGCGCTACCGCGCCGAATTGCGTGGCATCGACGCCGAAATCCTCGCCAACCGGCGGCGCGCGCTCGGTCTGTCGACTTCGGTGCGCGCCGCCCTGGTGCGGGCGCGCTGCGCCTCGGCCATTTTGTTCGTGCCGGTCGATCTGGCGGCACTGCAGGCGCGCGATGTCGCCCGCCTGATCGCGCTGTGGCGCGGCCATCGCCGCGCGATCGTCGCGCGGCGCATCGGCGCGCACGGCGGCACGCCGCTGATCCTGCCGCGCGCGCAATTCGCCGCGGCCGCGCGCATCGAGGGCGATGTCGGCCTGCGCGATTTCCTGCGGCGCTGCGCCGCGCCCGAACGCCGCTTGCTCGCCCTGCCGTCCGCGGCGCTGGACGTGGACACGCCCGGGGATCTGCGGCGCGCGAGGCGTTGAGGCGCGGCGGCTGCGCTCAGCGGCCGCGGCGCAAGTACTCGGCAAAGGCGGCGAGCGTCGATTCGATGTCGGCGCGCGTGACGTCGAGGTGCGTCACCAGGCGCGTCCGCTCGCCGATCGAGGCGAGAATGCCGGCTGCGCGCAGATGCGCGGCGAGCGCGGCCGTATCGGCGGCCGCTATCGTCACGAACAGCATGTTCGTCTGCGGCGGCAGGACCGCGAGTCCCTGCGCCCGCAAGCCGTCGGCGAGGCGCAGGGCGTTGGCGTGATCCAGGGCGAGGCGCGCCACGTGATGCTCCAGGGCGTAAAGTCCCGCCGCCGCCAGAACGCCGGCTTGGCGCATGCCGCCGCCGAGCGCTTTGCGCCAGCGGCGCGCGCTGTCGATGAACGGCGCGGCGCCGAGCAGCAGCGTGCCGGCCGGCGCCCCCAGGCCTTTCGACAGGCACAAGGACACGGAATCGAAGCCGCGCACCGCCGCGCGTTCCTCGAGCCCCGTTTTGACGATGGCGTTGAACAGGCGCGCACCGTCCAGATGCGTCGCCAGGCCGCGCGCGTGCGCAAACGCCGTGGCCTCGTCCAGATAGGCGCGCGCCACCACCCGTCCGCCGATCGTGTTTTCGAGCGCGAGCAGGCGGGTGCGCGCGAAGTGAACGTCGTCGGGCTTGATCGCGGCGCCGATGCGCCCGATCGCTATAGAGCCGTCGGCCTCGTTCTGCAGAGGCTGCGGCTGAATGCTGCCGAGGACCGCGGCGCCGCCTTGTTCGTACTTGTAGGCGTGCGCCTCCTGGCCGACCAGATACTCGTCGCCGCGGGCGCAATGCGCCATCAGCGCCGCCAGGTTGCTCTGCGTGCCGGTCGCGAAAAACAAGGCGCGCTCGTAACCGAAGCGCCGCGCCGCGAGCGCCTGCAGCCGATTGACGCTGGGATCGTCGCCGTAGACGTCGTCGCCCACTTCGGCCGCCGCCATCGCGCGGCGCATCGCCGGCGTCGGCCGCGTCACGGTGTCGCTGCGCAGATCGATCAAGCCGCCGCCGGCGCTTGCGCCCATGCGGCTACCGCGCCGCCGGCGCGGCGGCCGGCAGCGGCGTGAAGCCGTAGCGCGCGAACACCGCGGCGCTCGCCGGGCTTCGCAGGTAGGCGAGAAATTTCGCCGCAGCGGGCTTGGCGACGGCCGTCAGCGCGATCGGATAGACGATCGGCGGATGGCTCGATGCCGGGAATGCGCCGACGATCCGCACATTCTTCTCGATCAGCGCATCGGTCTTGTAGACGATGCCGAGCGGCACTTCGCCGCGGGCCACGTACTCCAAGGCGACGCGCACGTTGTCGGCGCGCACCAGCCGGCCGGCGAGCGCCTTCCAGACGCCGAGCGACTGCAACGCGGCGCGCGCATAGCGGCCGACCGGTACCGAATCGGGGTCGCCGATCGCGAGCCGTCCGCCGCCGAGCGCCGCGCGGATCGGCATCTGCGGCGCTATATCGAGGTGGATGCGGCTGTCCGCGGGCGCGATCAGCACCAGGCTGTTGCCGAGCAGATCGCTGCGCGAGGAGCCGCGAATCAAGTGCCGGCTCTGCAGATAGTCCATCCAATCGCGGTCGGCGGAAACGAACAGGTCCGCGGGCGCGCCGCCCTCGATCTGCCGCGCGAGCGCCGAACTCGCCGCGAAGGAGACCTTGACGCGCGCCCCCGAGGCTTTTTGGTAGTCGTCCGCCAGAAACTGCAGCGCGTCGGCGAGAGATGCGGCCGCGAACATCGTGATCACCGGCCGAGCGGCGCGGGCGCCGTGCGCGCACAGCGCGAGGATGGCGGCGCAAATCAACAGTCGGCTATTTGCTTTCCTGCGCATCGCTCAAGCCCCGGTACTTCATCATCGCCGCGACGCTCGGCTCTCTGCCGCGCCACGCCCGGTACATCTTCGCCAGGTCCTCGGTGTTGCCGCGCGACAATATCATGCGCCGGAAGCGATCGCCGTTCGCGCGCGTCAGTCCGCCATGATCCGCAAACCATTGGAAGCCGTCGTCGGCGAGCATTTCGGTCCATAGATAGGAGTAGTAGCCGGCCGCGTAGCCGTTGCTCCAGATGTGGCTAAAGTAAGTGGAGCGATAGCGCGGCGGCACCTCGGCGAGAGCAAGGTGCGCCTTGCGGAGCGCGCGCGCCTCGAACTTGTCGGGATCCTGCAGCGGCAGGCCGGCGGGCAATGAATGCCATTGCATGTCGAGTTCGGCCGCGGCCAAGAGTTCGGTCAAATCGTAGCCTTCGTTGAAATTCCTCGCCGCGACGAGCTTCGCCGCGAGCGCCGCCGGCATCGGCGCGCCGCTGCGATAGTCGCGCGCATAATGATCGAACACCGCCGGATACAGCGCCCAATGTTCGTTGAACTGCGACGGGAACTCGACGAAGTCCCGCGCCGTCGCCGTGCCCGACAAGGTCGGATATTCGGCGTCCGAGAACATGCCGTTCAGCGCGTGGCCGAATTCGTGGAACATCGTCGTCACGTCGTCGAAGCCGATCAGCGCCGGTTCGCCGGCGGCGGGCTTGGTGAAGTTGGCGACGTTGTAGACGACCGGCAGGGTGCCGAGCAGCTTCGATTGGCCGACGAACTCCGACATCCAGGCGCCGCCGTTCTTGTTGTCGCGCTTGAAGTAGTCGCAATAAAACAGCGCGAGCGGCTTGCCGTCCCCGTCGAATACCTCGAAGACGCGCACGTCCGGCTGGTAGACCGGAATGTCCTTGCGCTCCCTGAAGCTGATTCCGTAGAGTTCGTGCGCGGCGTAGAAGACGCCGTTCTTCAGGACGTTGCTCAACAGGAAGTAGGGCCTGATTTGCCGCTCATCGAGCGCGAACTTCGCTTCCCGCAATTTGCCGCCGTAGTAATTCCAGTCCCATGGCGCGAGCCGCAAACCCGGCCGCCGCTTGCCGGCGAGCGCTTGTATCGCCGCCCGCTCCCGCTCGGCCGTGCGCGTGGCGAGCGGGATCAATTGATCGAGAAAGTCGAACGCCGCCTGCGGCGTTTTCGCCATCTGATCTTCGAGCTTCCAGGCGGCGTAGTTCGGATATCCGAGCAGCTGCGCGCGGCGCGCGCGCAGCTGCGCGATGCGCGCGATCGTGTGCCGGGTATCGTTGCCATCGCCGCGCTCGGCGCGGTTCCAGGAGTTCTCGAAGAGCGCGCGCCGCGTCTGCCGATCGCTCAACGAAGCCAACGCCGGCTGCTGCGTCGTGTTCTGCAGCGCCAGGAGATAACCGGGCAAATGCTCGCTCGCCGCGGCCTGCGCCGCGGCCGCGATCGCCGCCTTGCCGAGGCCGGCGAGCGCGCGCAGCCGCGTCGTGCGCAAGGCGCCGTTCTTGGTCGCCGCCAGCAGCTTCTCCTCGAAGGCATTCGACAGCGTGGATATCTCCACGTTCAGCCGCTGAAGCTCGGTGCGGCGCGGCGCCGCGAGCTGCGCGCCGGAGTGCACGAATTTGCGGTAGACGACCTCGACCAGGCGCAGCGATTCGGGATCGAGATGCAGCGCTGCGCGCTTGCGGTAGAGCGCCGCGACCCGCGCGAACAGCCGGCGATTCAAGTAGATCGCATTCTCGTGCGCCGCGAGCTGCGGCGCCAGTGCGGCCTTCGCCTTCTGCAGCGCGGGGTCGGTATCGGCGCCGCCGACGCCGCGAAATGCCGCCAGCGAGCGCTGCAGCAGGCGTCCGCTGCGCTCCATCGCGACGAAGGTGTTCTGGAAAGTCGGCGCCGCGGGATTCGCCGCGATCGCGCGCATTTGCGCGCGCTGGCGGCGCATGCCGGCTTCGATCGCCGGCTGATAATCGCCGTCCTTGATGCGGTCGAACGGCGGCGCCTGGAACGGCAGGGTGCTCGGCGCGTAGAAGGGGTTCGAAGCGCTGAATTTCCCGGCCGCGGCGCCCGCCGCGCCGCTCATGCCGAGGGCGAGCATGGCGCCCGCGAGACCCGCAATTCCGGCTTTCGACATCCACTCCCCCGTACGCTTGCGCTCATGGCGCGGGCGATTGTACGAAATTTCGACGCATCTTTGCGAAACTGCGCGGCGCCGGCGGCGGCGGTCCGGCCGCAGAACCCATACCGCGGCAAAACGAGCTACACTCTGGCGTCGGTTCCACGGAGGTATTGCGATGAAGCACGATGCGCGGACGGCGCTCGCGACGCTCTGTCTCATGCTGTGCATCTACGCGTGCCCCGGCGATGCCTTGGCCAAGCATCTGCCCGCCTCGTCCATTCCCGCCGCGATGCTGATCGAGCCGGCGGCCCTCGCCGCCGAGCTGAAATCGGCCGGTCGCGCGAAACCGCTGGTCCTGCAGGTCGGCTTTCACACGCTCTACGAAGAAGCGCACATCGCGGGCGCCGAGTACGCCGGGCCCGCCGCCGAGGAGGCGGGATTGCGCGAACTCGGCCTGCGGGTCAAAAGCCTGCCGAAGGACGCCGACATCGTCATCTATTGCGGCTGCTGTCCGTGGAGCCACTGCCCGAATATCGCCGCGGCCTTCGATCGGCTGCGCTCGCTCGGATTCACGCACGTCAGGGTGCTGCACCTCGCGGACAACTTCGGCGCCGACTGGGTCGACAAGGGTTACCCGGTCGCGAGCGCGCGATGAAGACCGTGCGCGCACCCCGGCCGGGGCGGCGGATCGGCGCCGCCGCCTTGCTCGCCCTCGGCATCGCCGCTTTGGGCGCAGGCAGCGCGCGATCTGCAGCGGCACCGCTGCTCAATCGGCCGGCGCCGCTGCTCAATCGGCCGGCGCCGCCCTTCACGCGCAGCGACTTGGCCGGCAAGACCCTGCGCCTCCGCGATTATCGCGGCAAGGTCGTACTGCTGAATTTCTGGGCGACCTGGTGCGGCCCTTGCGTCGCCGAGGTGCCGCGGTTCTCCGCTTGGCAAAAGCGCTACGCGGCGGCCGGACTGCAGGTGATCGGCGTGTCGATGGATGACGGCGGCGCCGTCGTCAAGCGCTTCCTGCGGCGCACGCCGCTCGCCTATCCGATCGTGCTCGGCGATGCGCGGCTCGGCAGGCTCTACGGCGGCATCAACGGGCTGCCGCAGAGCTTTCTCATCGATCCTCGAGGCCGCATCGTCGCCCGCTACGTCGGCGAACTTGACCTTGCGCGCCTGCAGATGCAAATCAAGGCGCTGCTGCCCCGCCGCCCCGGCTGATCGCGATGCAGACGAACGAACCCGACGCCTCGAGGGACGCGGCCGTGAGCGGCGCGGCGCAGGACGATTCGGCCTATCAATGCGGATTCGGCAACGAATTCGCGGCCGAGGCGCTGCCCGGCGCTTTGCCGCCGGACGGCAATTCGCCGCAGCGTTGCCCGTACGGCCTGTACGCCGAGCAGCTCACGGGTACGGCGTTCACCGCGCCGCGGCACTCGAACCGCCGCAGCTGGCTGTACCGCATTCGCCCCGCCGTCTGCCACGGCCGCTTTGAATTGCTGGCGCGCGACGATTTCGGCACCGCCGGCGGGCCGCCGCTCACACCCGAACAACTGCGCTGGGACCCACTGCCGCTGCCCGGCACGCCGACCGACTTCATCGACGGGCTCGCGCCGGTCGCCGGTAACGGCTCCCCGGAAGCGCAAAGCGGCTGCGCGATCTATCTGTATGCGGCCAATCGCTCGATGGAGCGGCGCTATTTCTACAGCGCCGACGGCGAGTTCTTGCTGGTGCCGCAGCAAGGCGCGCTCTCGATCGCGACCGAACTCGGCCGCCTGCGCGTCGAGCCGCAGGAAATCGCGCTGATCCCGCGCGGCGTGCGCTTCCGGGTGGACATCGAGGGCGGCGCCGCGCGCGGCTACGCGTGCGAGAACTTCGGCGCGCCGTTCAAATTGCCCGATCTAGGCCCGATCGGCTCCAACGGGCTCGCCAATGCCCGCGACTTTCAGGCACCCCGCCCGCACTTCGAGGACTACGACGGGCCTTGCCAGCTGATCGGCAAGTTCCTCGGCCGGCTGTGGGCGGCGCCGCTCGATCACTCGCCGCTCGACGTCGTCGCCTGGCGCGGCAATTACACGCCCTACAAGTACGACCTGCGGCGCTTCAACACGATCGGCTCCATCTCTTACGATCATCCCGACCCGTCGATATTCCTGGTGCTGCACTCGCCGAGCGACACCGCCGGCACCAGCCAGATCGATTTCGCGATATTCCCGCCGCGCTGGCTGGTCATGCAGAACACCTTCCGGCCGCCGTGGTTCCACCGCAACGTCGCCAGCGAATTCATGGGGCTGATCCACGGCCGCTACGATGCGAAGGCCGCGGGCTTCGTGCCCGGGGGAGCGTCCTTGCACAATTGCATGAGCGGCCACGGCACCGATGCCGAAACTTTTGCGCGGGCCTCGGCCGAGGACACGCGCGTGCCGCAACAGCTCGTCGAGACGATGGCGTTCATGTTCGAGAGCCGCTGGGTGATCCAACCGACGCGCGCCGCGCTTGCGGGCCGGCCGCGGCTGCAGGACGACTATCTCGACTGCTGGAGCGGCCTTCAGAAGCATTTCGATCGGCGGCGGCGGTGAGCGGCCAGGCGCCGCTGAACGCGACGCACGATCCGGCGGCGAAGAGCTGGGTCGCATCGGCGAACGGCGGCGATACCGATTTCCCGGTCCAGAACCTGCCCTTCGCGGTTTTTCGCCGCCGCAACGCCGGCGAGGATTTTCGCGGCGGCGTCGCCATCGGCGATCAAGTCGTCGACCTGCAGGCGCTCGCACGCTATGTCGCCTTCACCGGCGCGGCGGCGCGCGCGCTCGCCGCCGCGGGCCTGCCGGCGCTGAACGCGCTGATGGCGCTGGGCGCGGATGCGTGGCGGGCGCTGCGCGCGGCATTGTTCGACGGCTTGCTGGAGAATTCATCGCTGCAGAGCAGCCTGATCGATTGTCTCGTGCCGCAAGCCGATGTCGAATACGCGTTGCCCGCGGCGATCGGCGACTACACGGACTTCTATACGTCGATCCATCATGCGACCGCGGTCGGCCGGCTGTTCCGCCCGGACGATCCGCTGCTGCCGAACTTTCGCTGGATGCCGATCGCCTACCACGGCCGCAGCTCCTCGATCGGCGTTTCGGAGCAGGCGTTTCACCGTCCTTGCGGGCAGAGCATGGCCGCCGAGGCATCGGCGCCGGTATTCACCGCCAGCCGCCGGCTGGATTACGAGCTCGAGGTGGGCATCTTCATCGGCACCGGCAATGCGCAGGGCAACCCGATACCGCTGCGGGACGCCGAAAATCACGTCTTCGGCCTGTGCCTGCTCAACGATTGGTCGGCGCGCGACCTGCAGGCCTGGGAGTACCGGCCGTTGGGACCGTTCCTCGGCAAGAACTTCGCAACCACGATCTCGCCGTGGATCGTCACGCTCGAAGCGCTGGCGCCGTACCGCCTGCCGTTTTCGCGTCCGCCTGCGGATCCGGCGCCGCTCGCCTACCTCGACGGCGATGCGCTGCGCGCCGGCGGCGCGTTCGACATGGAGCTCGCCGTCGATCTGCAAACGGCGCAGATGCGCGCGCAGGGACTCGCCGCCCAGCGGCTCAGCCGCACAAATTTTCGGCATTGCTACTGGACGGTGGCGCAAATGGTCGCGCATCACACCGCCGGCGGCTGTAATTTGCGGCCGGGCGATCTGTTCGGCAGCGGCACGCAGTCCGGACCCTCGCCCGCCGAGGCCGGCTCCTTGCTCGAACTCACCGCGGGCGGCACGCGGCCGCTCGCGCTCGCCTCGGGCGAGAGCCGCACCTTCCTGCAGGACGGCGATTGCGTGACCTTACGCGCCCGCTGCGCTCGCGAAGGCCGCGTAAGCATCGGCTTCGGCTGCTGCAGCGGCCGCATATTGCCCGCGCGGGCGCAGCTTGAGGACGGCCGATGCTGACGCTGTATACCTATTACCGCAGCTCCGCGGCGTTTCGCGTGCGCATCGCGCTGCAGCTGAAGCAGCTGCCGTACCAGGCCGTTCCCGTGCACCTGCTGCGCAACGGCGGCGAACAGCATACGGCCGATTACGCGGCGCGCAACCCCGCCGAGCTCGTGCCCGCGCTCGACGCCGACGGCAGGGTATTGACCCAGTCGCTCGCGATACTCGAATATCTCGAAGAGTCGCACCCTCTTCCCGCGCTGCTGCCCGCCGATGCCGCGGGCCGCGCGCGCGTGCGCGCGCTCGCGCTCACCGTGGCCTGCGAGATTCACCCGCTGAACAATCTGCGCGTGCTGCGCTATTTGAGCTCCGTGCTCGCGATCGACGAGGAGCGCCGCAACGCCTGGTACCGGCATTGGATCGCGGTGGGCTTCGCCGCGCTCGAGCGCACGCTGCAAACGGACGGCGGCGCCGGCAGCTATTGCCACGGCGATGCGCCGACGTTCGCCGATTGCTGCCTGGTGCCGCAAGTGTTCAATGCGCGCCGCCTACAGACGCCGCTCGACGCTTACCCCTGCATCGTGCGCATTCACGACGCCTGCATGCGCCTCGAGGCGTTCCGGCGCGCCGCTCCCGAGGCCCAGCCGGACGCGGAATGAACGCCGCGGCCGGCGGGCGCCGCGCGGCCATCGCGCCGCTCAGCGATTCGCGGCGGAGGGCTGCGCGCCGCGCTCCGAAAGCTGACCCAACTTGCGCAACAGGGGCGTCATCGTCAGGCCCTGCACGAAAATGGAAAAGGCGACGACCGCAAAGGCGACCGTGACGATGTCGTCGTGAAACGGCAGCTTATCCGGCAGCTCCAAGGCGAGCGCTAGCGCGAGGGCGCCGCGCAGGCCGCCCCAGAAAAGCACGTGCTGCTGCTTGATGTCGACACGCAGGCGGGTCGCTGCGAACAGGGCGCACGGCGGATAGATCGCCAAGGCGCGCCCCAGCGTCACGAGCACGACGGCGGCGGCGACCGGCGCCCACAGATCGGCGAAGCGCAGCTCGGCCTCGCGGCTGCCGATCAGCAGGAAAATCAGGGAATTGATGACGAAACCGGCATATTCCCAGAACGCTTCGACGGCCGCGCGGCCGTGCGGCGACAGACCCTTTGAGCCGCGGAAATTACCGGTGACGAGCCCCGCCGTCATCGCCGCGAGCACGCCGGAGAAGTGCCAGTGCTCGGCGAGCATGAACGAGCCATAGGCGGTCAGCGTCGAAAAGGTGATCTCCACCAGATGATCCCGGGTGCGCCCGGCGAGCAGCATCAGCGCGAAGCCTGCGCTCGCGCCGCAGACGATGCCCCCGCCGATCGTCCACAGCAGCGAACCGGCGAGCGCGATCCATCCGCCGGCGCCGCCCGCAGCCGCGAGGCCGCCCGCGCCGCCGCCGCTCGCCATCGCGAGCGCCGCCGTAAAGGCGACCGCCGCGGTGCCGTCGTTCAACAGGCTCTCGGCTTCGACGAGGATGCGCAGGCGTCCGTGCACGCCGGCTTCCTTGAAGGTGGCGATGACCGACACGGGATCGGTGGCGGCGATCAGTACGCCGAAGAGCACCGCGCTCGCCCACGGCCAGCCGACGGCGTAGTGCATGCCGGCGGCGGTGACCGCGGCGGCGAGGGCGAGGCCGAAGGTCGCGAGTACGCCGACCACCGGCAGGTTTCTCTTCAGCTCCGGCCAGTGCATGTACAAGGCCGCTTCGAACACCAGCGGCGGCAGGAACACCGAGTAGATCAATTCCTTCGACAACTGCAGTTCGATGCGCACCGGCGAGAAATACAGGCCGATTCCCGCGAGCACGAGGCCGATCGTATACGGCAGATGCAAGCGGCGCGAGAGCATCGCGACCAACGCCGCCACGAACAGCAACAGGCCGATTTGCAGTAGTTCCGCGCTCATCGGCCGTCCCGCCTTCGCCTACTCGGGGACCGCAGCGCCGTCCGCCGCGGCCTCCTCTTCGAGTTCGGCGAGCACGGCGCCCTCGGCGACGCGCTCGCCGGGCGCAAAATTCAGCCGCTTGACGATGCCGGCGCGCGGCGCGCGCACCGCGTGCTCCATTTTCATCGCTTCCAGCACCACGAGCGTCGCGCCCGCCGCGACGCGCTCGCCGACCGCCACGGCGAGCGCCACGATCGTGCCGGGCAACAGGGCGACGAGCTCCCCCTCGTGCGCGCCGCTGCGCGCCGCGGGGCGCCGCGGATCGACGCGCTCGAACTCAAGACAGCGTGCGCCGCGCCACAGCCAGAGCCGATCGCCGCTGCGATGCCAGTCGATACCGTACTGCACGCCGTTCGCCTGCACCTGCAGACGATCGCCCGCGCGCTTGATGGTGCAGAGCACCTGCCGGTCGTCCATGCGCAGGCGCCAGCCGTGCGCTTCGCGCAGCGCTTCGATCGAATGGCTGCGACCGCCGGCGCAGAGCGACAGCGTCTGCAGCGGCGGCAGGTTGATGCGAAATCCGTCGCGCCGCTTCCAGGGCGAGCGCCGCGGCGCGCCATCCCCGCCGTGCCCGTCGCCACCGATCGCATCGGCGGCATCGGTGGGTTCGCCCGATTCGCCCGCATCGCCCGCATCGTCCTCATCGTCGATGAACACCAACGCCGCGACCGCCAAATCCTCGGCCGCGGGCGGCGTGCCGCCGGCGAGCGCCGCGCCGTAATCGGCGAGGAAGCGGGTCGTCGGCGTGCCGCCTGCGAAGGCCGGCAGCGCGAGTGCGTCGGCCAGCCAGCCGGCATTGGTCGCGACGCCGGCGATGCGCAGCGCTTCGAGGCCGCGCAGCAGCGCGCCGATCGCCGCGGGGCGATCGGCGCCCGTGCCGATGAGCTTGCCGAGCAGCGAATCGTAGTGGAGCGGCACTTCATCGCCGCGGTCGAACCCTGAGTCGATGCGCAAATCCGGCGCGGCGGCGGGCCAGCGCAGGACCCGCAGGCGGCCGGCGCAGGGCGCGAAGTCCTGCGCCGGATCCTCGGCGCAGACGCGCGCTTCGATCGCATGACCCCGAGGCACGAGGGCGTCCTGATCGAACGGCAGCGGTTCACCGGCCGCAATCCGCAGCTGCCACTCGACCAGATCCAGGCCGAGGATCTGCTCCGTGACGCCGTGCTCGACCTGCAGGCGCGTATTCATCTCCATGAACCAGAACTCGCCGTCCGCAAGAAGAAATTCGACGGTGCCGGTGCTTTCGTAGCCGACCGCCGCGGCCACGGCGAGCGCCGCGCGGTGCAGCCGTTCTCTGACCCCGGCGGCGATGCCGGGCGCGGGCGCCTCCTCGATGAGCTTCTGGTGGCGGCGCTGCACCGAGCAATCGCGGCTATGCAGGTGCAGCGAGCGGCCGTGAGTATCGCAGAGCACCTGCACCTCGACGTGCCGCGGCGCCGGCAGATAGCGCTCGATCAGCAGCGCGGGGTCCGCAAAAGCGCTCTCGGCCACGCGGCGCGCGCCGGCGAGCGCCGCGGCGAGATCCTGCTCGCGGCCGACGATGTGCATTCCCTTGCCGCCGCCGCCGCCGCAGGGCTTGATGATCACCGGCAGCCCGAGCCGGCGGGCTTCCTGTTGCAGGCGCTCGAGCGATTGCTCCGCGCCGTGATACCCGGGGAGCACCGGCACGCCGGCGCGGCGCATCGCCTCCTTCGCCGCGCTCTTCGAGCCCATCGCCGCGATCGCCGCCGCCGGCGGGCCGACGAATATCACGCCGGCCGCCGCACAGGCGCTCGCGAACGCGGCGCTCTCCGCCAGAAAGCCGTAGCCGGGGTGAATCGCGTCGGCATGCGCCGCTGCGGCCACGGCGAGGATCCGCTCGCTCGACAGGTAGCTGTCGCGCGCCGGCGCCGGCCCAAGGCGCCAGGCTTCGTCGGCGAGGCGCACGTGACGCGCGCCGGCATCGGCGTCGGAGTACACGGCGATCGTGTGCAACCCCAAGCGGCGTGCGGTCGCGATCACGCGGCAGGCGATCTCGCCGCGGTTGGCGATCAGCAAGCGGCGCAGCATCATGCGTTCCACGGCGGCTGCCGGCGCGCGAGCGCGGCGGCGAGACCTTGCTGCGCTTCGCCGCCGGCACGCACGGTCGCGATGATCTCGGCGGTGCGCTGATCGAGCGCCGCCTGCGGCAGGCGGCCGACTTCGGCGATCAGCGCCTTGGCGGCGGCCACCGCCTGCGGGCCGCCCTGGCGTATTTCCAGCGCGAGCGCCAGGCAGGTCGCGCCGAGCGCATCGGCGGCGACCACCTCGTGCACCAGACCGATCGCCTGCGCCGCCCCCGCATCGATGATCTCGGCGCTCAAAAAATACCGCCGCGCCCGGCGCAGGCCGATCGCCTCGATCACGTAGGGCGAAATCACCGCCGGCACGAGGCCGAGGCGCACTTCCGGCATGCGAAACACGGCCGCGCTCGAAGCGACGGCGACGTCGCAGGCCGCGACCAGGCCGAGGCCGCCGCCGAAAGCCGCTCCCTGCACGCAGGCGATCGAGGGCTTGGGACAGTCGCGCACCGCGCGCAGCAGCGCGGCGAGGCGATCCGCGTCGGCGCGATTCTCGAGCGCGGGCGCGCGCCCGAGATCGCGCATCGCGGCAAGATCGGCGCCGGCGCAAAAGGCGCTGCCGGCGGCGGCGAGCAGCAGCACGCGGGTCGAATCGCACGCTCCGTGCCGCGCAAACGCCGCGGCGAGCGCCTCGATCAGTTCTCTATCCAGCGCGTTGCGCGCCGCCGGCCTGTTCAAGGTCAACTGCACGATGCCGGGCGCGGCCTGCGTTTCGATGATCACGGCGCTCACGGCTACATCCGGAAGATGCCGAAGCGCGTATCGGCGATCGGCGCGTTGCGCACCATCGCGAGCGCGAGGCTGAGCACGCGGCGCGTATCCAGAGGATCGATGACGCCGTCGTCCCACAGGCGTGCGCTCGAATAATACGGATGTCCCTGCAGCTCGTACTGGCGGCGCACCGGCGCGGTGAACGCGGCCTCCTGCGCCGCGCTCCACTCCTCGCCTGAGGCGCGCAGCTGATCGGCGCGGATGGTCGCGAGCACGGTCGCCGCCTGTTCGCCGCCCATCACCGAGGTGCGCGCATTCGGCCATTGCAGCAGCAGCCGCGGCCCGTAGGCGCGCCCGCACATCGCGTAATTGCCGGCGCCGTAGCTGCCGCCGACGATCACGGTCAGCTTCGGCACTTGCGCCGCGGCGACCGCGGCCACCATCTTCGCGCCGTCGCGGGCGATGCCGCCGACTTCGGCGCGGCGGCCGACCATGAACCCGGTGATGTTCTGCAGGAACAGCAGCGGAGTGTGCTCGCGCGCGCACAGCTCGATGAAATGCGCGCCCTTCAAGGCGCTCGCCGAGAAGAGGATGCCGTTGTTGGCGACGATGCCGAGCGGGTAGCCGCCTAAATGCGCAAAACCGGTCACCAACGTGCTGCCGTAGAGCTGTTTGAACTCATCAAATTCGGAACCGTCGACGAGGCGCGCGATCAGTTCGCGCGCATCGTAGGGAGTGCGCAAATTCGCCGGCACCACGCCGTAGAGTTCCGCCGGATCGTAGTGCGGTTCGCGCGCCGCGCACGGCGGCGTGCGCGCGGGCGGTGCGCGCAGTCTGGCGACGATGCCGCGCGCAGTGGCGAGCGCATCCGCGTCGCTCTCCGCGTAGTGATCGCAGACTCCCGATTCGCGGCAGTGCACGTCGGCGCCGCCGAGACTCTCGGCATCGACGACCTCGCCGGTCGCCGCGCGCACCAGCGGCGGGCCGCCGAGAAAGATCTGCCCCTGCTTGCGCACTATGACGTTCTCGTCCGCCATCGCCGGCACGTAGGCGCCGCCCGCGGTGCAGGAGCCGTGCACCACCGCGATCTGCGCGATGCCGGCCGCGGACAAGTTCGCCTGATTGAAAAAGATCCGGCCGAAATGCTCGCGGTCGGGAAAGACCTCATCCTGCGCCGGCAGGAAGGCGCCGCCGCTCTCGACCAGATAGATGCAGGGCAAGCGGTTCTCGCGGGCGATCTCCTGCGCGCGCAGGTGTTTCTTGACGGTCAAAGGATAATAGGTGCCCCCCTTGACGGTCGGGTCGTTGGCGACGATCACGCATTCGCGCCCGGCGACGCGGCCGATGCCGGTGACCAGGCCCGCGCCGGGGACTTCGCCGTCGTACAGGCCGTACGCGGCGAGCGCCGATAACTCCAGAAACGGCGCACCCGGATCGACGAGCAGGTCGATGCGCTCGCGCGCGAGCAGCCGGCCGCGCGACCGATGCTTGGCCACCGCGCGGGCACTGCCGGCGGTGGCGATCGCCGCGGTCGTTGCGCGCAAATCGGCGACGATCGCCGCCATTGCATCCCTGTTAACGGCAAAATCCGCGCTTTTTACGTCTAATTGGCTTACCAGACGAGGCATCTTGCTCTCGGCCCATGAATTGTCCGACAATCATGCTATCGCAACTCGCCGGGGAATCCAACATGCACGCGATCGACGGCTGTCCGGAAGAGGATCTGGATACGGGCCTGGATGAAGACGGCGCCGCGCTGCGCAGCGCCGTGCGCCGTTTTGCCGCCGAGCAGATCGCCCCGCGTGCGGCGGCGATCGACCGCGAGGATGCCTTCCCGCGCGACCTGTGGCCGGCGCTCGGCGCGCAAGGATTGCTCGGCATCACGGTGCCGGAACGCTACGGCGGCAGCGGCTTGGGGTATCTCGCGCACGTCGTCGCGATGACCGAGATCTCGCGCGCCTCCGGCGCGGTCGGCTTGAGCTACGCTGCGCACTCGAACCTCTGCGTGAACCAGCTGCGCTTGAACGGCAGCGAGGCGCAGCTCGAGCGCTACCTGCCGAAGCTGATCTCTGGCGAACACGTCGGCGCGCTCGCGATGTCCGAGCCCGAGGCGGGCTCCGATGTGGTGGCGATGCGCCTGACGGCGCAACGCCAGGGGGATGGCTACCTGCTCAACGGCCGCAAGATGTGGATCACCAACGGGCCGGACGCGGACATCGTCGTCGTTTACGCGAAGAGCGCGCCCGCGGCCGGCGCCCGCGGCATCAGCGCCTTCATCGTCGAGCGCGGCACGCCGGGCTTCACGGTCGCGCAGAAGCTCGACAAGCTCGGCATGCGCGGCTCGCCGACCGGCGAATTGCTGTTCAGCGACTGCCGCGTGCCCGCGGCGAACGTGCTCGGGCGGGAAAACGCCGGCATCGAAGTGCTGATGAACGGCCTGGATTTCGAGCGAGTGGTCATCGCCGGCGGGCCGCTCGGACTCATGGCCGCGGCGCTCGACGTGGTCCTGCCGTATGTGCGCGAACGCCGGCAATTCGGCCAGAAGATCGGCAGCTTCGAGCTGATGCAGGGAAAGATCGCCGACATGTACACCGACTTTCACTCGAGCCGCGCCTACGTGCATGCGGTGGCGCGCGCCTGCGACGCCGGCGGCAGGAGCCGCCGCGCCGCCGCCGCCTGCCTGCTGCATGCCTCGGCGCGCTGCGTGCAGGTCACGCTGGAAGCGATCCAGGCGCTCGGCGGCAACGGCTACACCAACGAGTACCCGGCGGGGCGGCTGCTGCGCGATGCCAAGCTCTACGACATCGGCGCCGGCACGCAGGAGATCCGCCGCATGCTGATCGGCCGCGAATTGGTCGAGGCGGCGTGAGCCTGCCGTTCAGCCCGCTGCCGTTCGCGCCGGGCTACCGCCGGATCGCGAGCGAGATCGCCGCGCGCATCCTCGACCGCACGCTCAAAATCGGCGAATCCCTGCCCTCGGAAGTCGATCTCGCCGCGCAGTTCGCGGTCAACCGAGGGACGGTGCGCGAAGCGCTGCGCGAATTGGAGAGCGCCCACCTGCTCGCGCGGCGGCGCGGCACGAAGCGCATGGTGGTGGTGCGCCCGGCGGCGAACCAGGTCGCCGACCGCCTGCGGCACGCGCTCGCGCTCAACGAAGTCACGATCCGCGAAGTCTGGTCGATGCTCGAAGTGCTCGAACCGCCCGCGGCGCAGGCGGCCGCAGAGGCGCGCACGCCGGCCGCGCTCGGACGGATCGAAAGCGCCGTGCGGCGCTATCGCGAGGATCACGCGTCGGCGCAGGCCGCCGTCGAGGGCGTCGCCGAGTTCTTTCGGGCGATCGCCGCCGCGAGCGGCAACCGCGTGCTGCCGCTGATGCAAGAGCCGCTGTTGCGGCTGCTGGCGGCGGCGCTCGCCGTGATGATCGACGCCGCGCCGCCGGCGCGCGCGCGCATCGGCGCCGCGCAGCAGCGGATACTCGAGGCGATCGCCGCGGCCGACGGCGCTACCGCCAAGGATTGGATGGCCAAGCACGTGCGCGATTTCCGCCGCGGCTTCGAGCTTTGCGGCATCGATCTCGACACGGCGGTGCCGAACGAGCGCTGAACGGCGGCGGCGGGTCGCGAGCGAGATCGCCGCGCGCATCCTCGACCGCACGCTCAGACAAATTCATAGGCGATGAGACAACCCGTCACGACCATAAAACTCAGCGACCCCAAGAACACGATGTCCGCCAACAGTTGCAATCGCCGGCGACTGGATTTGCTCCTGGCCCGCAAGCCGAGATACGCGAACACGCAGGCCGCGAGGAAGCCCAGAGCATCGAGGGCGATGAGGCCGTCCGATATTTCATGCACCTTGCTTAGTCTGAAGATTACCCGGAACAGGCCCAGCACCGTCAGGCAGACGCCGACGAGCCCCGCGGAGACGGTGAAGATATGGACGCAAAGCTCCTGATCGATCTCCTCCTGATGGGTCAGTTTCTGTGAATCCATAATGCGGTTCTTCGAGTTCATAGGATGTTCCAATGGTTTGAATTCATCGCTCGCCATAATGCCGCCGGCGCTGCGCCAGAGGGGATTCTAGCCGAGTACATGACGTTCACCGTGCACTCTCGGCAGCGAACCTCGATGGGTCCGGGTTAAAGCGCAATAATAAGGCGCTAGAGCGCGAGCGGCGGCGGCTCGCGGAAAAACGCCTCGACCATCGATTCGCTGACCTCTTCGATGCGCTGCGGCCGCCACACGGGCCGCTTGTCCTTGTCGATGATCAGCGCGCGCACGCCTTCGAGGAAATCGCCCTGCCGGAAGCAATGCTGCACGACGCCGAACTCCATCCGAAAGCATTCGGCGAGCGTCAGGCGCTTGCCGCGTTCGAGCAGGCGCTGCGCTACCGCGAGCATCGTCGGCGAGCGGCGGCGCAGCAGCTCGGCGGTCTCTGCCGCCCACGATGCAAACTGAGGATCGGCCTCCGCCTGCAAGGAGGCGAGGATCGCGGGCACGCCGGCGTGGGTGAAATGCCGGTCGATCGCAGGCGAAAGCGGCGCAAGCGGCGCGAGCGCGGCGGTGGGCGCGGCGGCGGCAACGGCCTCGAGCGCTGCGCGGACGTCGGCGCAGCGCAAGGCACCCCCGGGCGAAGCGACGCCGGGCGAGGCGCCGCCCGCCAAGGCGCCCAAGGTCTCCTCGATGCGCGCCATCGCCGCCGGCGCCAAATATAGATCGGCAAGGCCCGCAAAGAGCGCGTCCGCCGCGCCTATCGTCGTGCCGGTCAGCGCGAGATAGAGCCCGAGCGCGCCCGGCAGCCGCGATAGAAAGTAGCTGCCGCCCACATCGGGAATCATGCCGATGCCGACCTCCGGCATCGCCATGCGCGTGCGCTCGCCGACCACGCGCAGCGCCGCGGCCTGCGCAAGGCCCATGCCGCCGCCCATCGTGATGCCGTCGGCGAGGGCGATCAGCGGCTTGGCAAAGCCATGCAGAAAGTAATCCAGCCGGTATTCGGCGATGAAAAAATCCCGGTGCAGTTCGGCCGCGTCGCGGTGGCTTTCGTACAGGGCGCGCAGGTCGCCGCCGGCGCAGAAGGCCTTTTCACCGGCGCCGCGCAGCAGCACCGCGCCCACGCGCTCCTCGTCCGCCGCCCGGCGCATCGCGCGCTCGAGATCGCCGATCATCTGCAGCGACAGCGCGTTCAGCACCGCCGGCCGATTCAGCGTCACGAACGCCACGCGGCCGCCAATGGCGACGTCGATAGCCATGAACGGCGGCCGCGCCCGCGCCCTTCAGGCGCCCGTCCAGCGGGGTTTGCGCTTCTCGAGGAACGCGTTGACTCCTTCGAGCTGGTCGGCGCCGTCGAACAAGTCGACGAACAATTCGCGCTCCCTGCAGAGCGCGGCGCTGCGCGGCGTGCCCAAGCGCGGTTCGTGGATCAAGGCCTTGCAATATTCGAGCGCGCGCGGACTTGCGGCGAGAACCCGCGCGGCGAGCGCCGCGGCGCTCTTCGGCGCATCCCCGGCCGCGACCACCTGCTCGACGAGTCCTATTTTCAGCGCCGTGGCCGCATCGATGCGTTCATTGGCGAGAATCATGCGCTTCGCCCAGCCCTCGCCGACGAGCCACGGCAGCGTCTGCGTGCCGCCGCCGCACGGCAGCAGGCCGACCGCGGGTTCCGGCAACGCCATGGTTGCGCGTTGGTCGGCGATGCGAAAATCGCAACAGAGCGCGCACTCGAGGCCGCCGCCCATCGCGTAGCCGTTGATCGCCGCGATCACCACCGGCCGGGCGTTCTGCAGGGCCTCGAAGGCCGAGCCGAAGCGCTGCGCGAGGAGGCGCGCGCGCGCCTTGTCGCCGTCGGCGAAGGCTTTCAGGTCGGCGCCGCCGCTGAAGAATTTATCTCCCTGGCCGGTGACGATGAGCGCACGCACCTCGCGGTTGCGGTTCAATTCATCGACCAGCGCCGCGAGGCGCAGCAGCCCCTCGGCGGTGAACGCGTTGGCGGGCGGATTGGCGAGCGTCACCGTCGCGATATGGCCGTCGATCGTGCAGTCGATCATGAGTTGGTCCCTCGCGAATCGGCGAACAATTGGATGATCGCCGAGAAGTCCTTGGCGCCCGCGCCGCGCGCGCAAAACAGCTGGTAGAGCTGTTGGGCGGCGGCGCCGAGCACCACCGGCTGGCGCGCTTGTTTCGCCGCGTCGGTCGCCAGCCCCAAGTCCTTGAGCATGAGCTCGGCGGCGAAGCCGCCGCTGTAGCCGCGCGCCGCCGGCACGTTCTCCATGACGCCGGGATAGGGGTTGTAGGTATCCGAGCTCCAGCAGCGGCCGCTCGAGGTATTGACGATCGCGGCAAGCACCTTGGGATCGATGCCGAGCGAGGCGCCGAGGTTCATCGCCTCGGCGACGCCGATCATCGAAATGGCGAGCAGCAGGTTGTTGCAGATCTTCGCCACCTGGCCGTTGCCGGGGGCGCCGCAATCGACGATGTTCTTGCCCATCGCCGCGAGCACGGGCTTGATGCGCTCGAAGAGCTGCGGCGCGGCGCCGACCATGAACGTGAGCGTCGCCGCTTGCGCGCCGCCGGTGCCGCCGGAGACCGGCGCATCGGCCATCGGATTGCCCTGCGCCGCCGCGCTCGCGGCCACCTCGCGCGCCGTATGCGGATCGATCGTGCTGCAGTCGATCAGCGTCACGCCGCGGGCGGCGCCGGCGAGTACGCCGTCCTTTGCCGAGTACACGGCGCGCACCTGCGGCGAGGAGGGCAGCATCGTGATCACGAGCTCGGCGCCCGCGGCGGCCTCGCGCGCCGAGGCCGCCGCCGCCGCGCCCTGCGCTTTGAGCGCCGCGACCTGGGATTCGACCAGGTCATGTACGACCAGGCGGTGCCCCGCCTTCAGCAGATTGCCGGCCATCGGCGCGCCCATGTGGCCGAGCCCGATGAACGCGATCATCATTTCAGGCTGATCGTCGTGTTGACCGACGCCGCGGTCGTGGCATCGTCGAACCAGCGCGCCGTGATCGTTTTCGTCTGCGTATAGAACTGCACGGCCTGCTTGCCGTACGGACCCAAATCGCCGAGTTTCGAACCGCGCGAGCCGCTGAAGCTGAAGATCGGCACCGGCACCGGAATCGGCACGTTGATGCCGACCTGGCCGACGTCGATTTCAGTTTGGAATTTTCTCGCCGCAGCGCCGCTTTGCGTGAACAGGCCGGTGCCGTTGCCGAAGGGATTGCGGTTGACGAGTTCGATCGCCTCGTCCAGCGTCTGGGCCTCGACGATGACCATCACCGGGCCGAAGATCTCGGTCGTGTAGATCTTCATGCGCGGCGTCACGCCCGAAAAAATCGTCGGTCCGATGAAATTGCCCTGTTCGTAGCCGGTGACCTGGATGCCGCGGCCGTCCAGTTCCAGCTTGGCGCCTTCCTTGACGCCCTCCTCGATCAATCCCAAAACGCGGGCCTTCGCGCTCTTCGAGATCAGCGGCCCCAAATCCGCGCCCTTCTCGGTGCCGGCGCCGACTTTCAGCGTCTTCGCCTTGGCGACGAGCTCCGGGATCCAATTGCGCGTCTCGCCGACCAGCACCGTGACCGAGGTTGCCATGCAGCGCTGGCCGGCGGCGCCGAAGGTCGCTCCGACCAGGGCGTTCAGCGTTTGCTCCTTGTTCGCATCCGCCAATACCACCGCGTGATTCTTCGCGCCCATCATCGACTGCACGCGCTTGCCGTGCTGGTTCGCCAAGCGGTAGACGTGCGTGCCGACGGCCGTCGAGCCGACGAAGGAGACCGCCGCGATATCCGCATGCGTGCAGAGCGCGTCCACCGCGCGCTTGCCGCCGTGCACGACATTGAGGACGCCGGCGGGAATCCCCGCTTCCAGCGCGAGTTCGGCGAGCAGCATCGGCGTCAGCGGATCCTGCTCCGAGGGCTTGAGGACGAAGGTGTTGCCGCAGACGATCGCCATCGGGAACATCCACAGGGGAATCATCGCCGGGAAATTGAACGGCGTGATGCCGGCGCAGACGCCGATCGGCTGGCGCAGCGTATAGGTGTCGACGCCGCCGGCGACGTTCTCGGCGAATTCGCCCAATTGCAGCGTGCCGATCGAACAGGCGTGTTCGACGACTTCGAGGCCGCGGAACACGTCGCCCTCGGCGTCCGCCAGCGTCTTGCCCTGCTCGGCGCTCAGCGTCTTGGCGATGCGGCTCAGGTGTTCGCGCACCAGCGCCTGCAGCTTCAGCATGATGCGCGCGCGCGCCGCGAGCGGCGTGTGCTTCCAGCTCTTGAAGGCCTGTTTCGCCGCGGCCACGGCGGCGTCGATTTCCGCGTCGGTCGCGAACGGCACGCGCGCGAGCACCTGCTGCGTCGCCGGATTGACGACCTCCTGCCATTCGCTCGCCTCTGAATCGACGAAGCGGCCGTCGATCAGCAATTTGACGCGTGCTGCGCTCTCGGTGACCTTGGCGGATGCGGTGCTCATGAAGGCGATTCCTTTGCTATGGACGTTTAGGCGTGCTGCGGGCGTTCGAGCAGTTTGCGCGCGATCAACAGGCGCTGAATCTCGCTCGTGCCCTCGTAAATCTGCGTGATGCGCGCGTCGCGATACAGCCGCTCGACGGTGTAGGCCTGCAGATAGCCGTAGCCGCCGTGAATCTGTATCGCCTTGGTGCAAACGCGCTCGGCCATCTCCGATGCGTACAGTTTCGCCTGGCTCGCCTCCGACAGGCAAGGCATGCCGGCGGTGCGCAGGCGCGCGGCGTGATGCGCGAGCAGGCGCGCCGCGTTGATCGCCGTGTGCATGTCGGCCAGCATGTCGCCGATGCTGCCGAACTCGCCGATCGGCCGGCCGAATTGGCGCCGTGTCTTGGCGTAGGCCAGCGCCGCCTCGAACGCCGCGCGGGCGATGCCGATCGACTGCGCGGCGACGCCGATGCGCCCGCCCTCGAGATTCGACAGGGCGATCGCGAGCCCCTTGCCGCGCTCGCCGAGCAGGGCGTCCGCCGGCAGCCGGCAATCCCCGAGCGCGACTGCGCAGGTATCCGAGCCGCGTATGCCGAGCTTGTGCTCGGGGGGACCTACGATGAAGCCCGGGGTGTCGGTCGGCACGATGAATGCGGACAGGCCCTTCTTGCCCTTGTCCGGATCGGTCACGGCGAAGACGATCGCCACTTTCGCGCGCTTGCCGTTGGTGACGAACTGTTTGGCGCCGTTGAGCACCCAGGCGCCGTCCGCGAAGAGCGCGCGGGTCTGCAAGTTGTTCGCCTCGGAACCGGCCTGCGGCTCGGTCAGGCAAAAACAGCCGATCGAGCGCCCTTGCGCCATGTCCGCAAGGTAGCGGCGCTTTTGCGCCTCACTGCCGTAGGTCAGTATCGGCCCGCAGCCGACCGAGCTGTGCACGCTGACGAGCGCCGCGGTCGCGGCGCAAGCCGCGGCGATCTCCTCGATCGCAAGCGCGTAGGCGGTATAGTCGCTGTAGGAGCCGCCCCACTCCTCGGGCACCATCATGCCGAGCAGACCGGATTCGCCGAGCCCGGCGACCGCCGAATCGGCGATCCAGCCGCCCAGGTCCCACTCAGCAGCGTGCGGCGCAAGCTCGCTCTGGGCGAATTTGCGCGCCGCGTTCTGAATGATGATCTGCTGTTCGCTGTACAAGTCGGCCGACATCGTCATCCACGCATCTTGCGCCCCGCCTGCAAACCCCGCCCGGATTGCTGAATTATAGGTCCGCCGCGCACCGCCGACCATGCCCAAAGCGCGCCGGGCACGCGTCGCACTGGGCGGCGGGGCCCGGGGCGTTTATGCTCCGCCCTCCCCTGACACGTCAAACACCGGGTGATGGTTCATGCGCCAGATCGGCTCCCTCCTATGCTCGACGCTGCTTTGCGCCGCCGCGGCCGGCGCCGCGCACGCGGGCATCGTCACGGCGCCCGGCGCGGACCTTGCCGTCTCGCTGATCACCTACGGACCCGGCGACGTCTATTGGGAGCGCTTCGGCCACGATGCGATCGAGATCCGCGACAGAGTCTCGGGGCAGGCGGTGAGCTTCAATTACGGCGTCTTCGATTTCGACGAGCGCGGCTTTCTCCTGAACTTCGCCCGCGGCTACATGCATTACATGATCGACGCCGAGCCCACCGGCGCCGACGAGCGCTTCTACCGCGACAGCGGCCGCTCGATCGCGAGCCAACGGCTGCGGCTGAGCGCGGCGCAGGCGGCGAAGTTACGCGATTTCCTGTTGTGGAACCTGCAGCCGCAAAACGCCGGCTACAACTACGATTACCTGCTCGACAATTGCGCGACCCGCGTCCGCGACGCCCTCGACCGGGTGCTCGGCGGGGCCTTGCGCAAAGCGCTCAGCGCGCGCCCCGGCGCGATGACCTACCGCCAGCAAATCGACCGCCTGACGAGCGGCCAAGCGTGGATGATGCTGGCGCTCGACCTCGGCATGGGCCCCTCCGCGGACCGGGCTTTGAATGCCTGGCAGGAGAGCTTTCTGCCGATGGTGCTGCAACGGCAATTGCGCGCCGTGCGCATCGCCGACGCCGGCGGCGGCTTCGCCCCGCTGGTATTGCGCGAACGGCGGGTCGCACCTAACCGCCTCGAGCCGCCGCCGCAGCAGCCGCCGGATCTGCGCATCCCCCTCGCGCTCGCCGGCCTCGCCTACGCGGCGCTGATCCTCGCATTGCGGCGGCGCGCGCCGCGCGCCTACGCGCTCGCTGCCGGCGCATTCCTTGCGGCCGCGGGCTTCATCGGCGTGCTGCTCGCCTGCCTGTGGACGCTGACGATGCACCGCATCGCCTGGGACAACGCCAATCTGCTGCTCTTCAATCCGCTCGCCTTTGCGCTGCTGCCGGCCGTGTGGCGGGCGCGCCGCGGCGGCGGGCTCGGGGCGTCGAGCCGCGCATTGCTCGGGCTGCAGCTCGCCGCGGTGCTGCTCGCGGCGCTTTTGCACCTGCTGCCGGACGGCGTGCAGCAGAACCAGCCCTGGCTGTTATTTGCGATATGCTGTTGGGGCGCGCTCGCGTACAGTTTCCGCGGCGCCGCCAACTTTAGGGGAGCGCCCGCTTGAACGCCAATCCGCCGGTCACCACGATGGCCGTATTCCTGGATCTCGAGAACATCGCGCTCGGCGCGCGCGACGCCAAATTCCCGAGCTTCGATATCGAGAAAGTCCTGGAGCGCCTGCTGCTGAAGGGCCACATCGTCGTCAAGAAGGCGTACTGCGATTTCGAGCGCTACAAGGACTTCAAGCGCGGCCTGCACGAGGCGGCGTTCGAATTGATCGAAATACCGCACGTGCGCCAGTCGGGCAAGAATTCCGCCGACATCCGCATGGTCGTCGATGCGCTCGACCTCTGCTATACCAAGAGCCACGTCGACACCTTCGTCATCTTGAGCGGCGATTCGGATTTCTCGCCGCTGGTCAGCAAGCTGCGCGAGAACGCCAAAACGGTCATCGGCGTCGGCGTCAAGAACTCGACCTCGGACTTGTTCATCAACAATTGCGACGAGTTCATTTATTACGACGATCTGGTGCGCAAGCAACCGTCGAAAGGCCGGCGCCGCAGCGCAACACCTGCGCCGCGCAACACCGCCGGCACGGGCGCCGGCGGCACGGGCAACGCTGCCGCCGGCGCCGCCGCCGGAGCCGCCACCGCCGCCGCGGCCGCAAGCCCCGCGGCGACACCGGAAAACAGGGCGCCCGATCTTGCCGATGCCCTCGACCTCGTCGTGGAGACGCTCGAAGCGGTCGCCGAGGAGCGCGGCGAGACGGAGCCGATCTGGGGATCGATGATCAAGCAGGCGATCAAGCGGCGCCATCCGGGATTCAGCGAGCGCGCCTACGGCTTCCGCTCGTTCAACGATCTGCTCGCCGAAGCGCAAAAGCGCGGCCTGCTCGAGCTGCGGCCGGACGAGAAATCCGGCGGCTATACGCTCAGGGTCGCGGGCCCGCACGCTTGAATCGTTGAAATTTTGGCACCACGCAGTACCCTGCCGATATGACGATTGAGTTCGAGTGGGATGCAGCCAAGGCAAAGACAAACTTTGGTAAGCACCGCGTCTCATTCGAGGAAGCAACCTCCGCGTTTTACGATAAGCTATCCATCAGTATTCCGGACCCGGATCACTCCGTAAACGAGAGCCGCTTCTTGCTTATTGGGATAACCACGACCAGGCGTTTCGTGGTTGTGGCGCAACCGATCGCCGTGGGCGGATACGTATCATCAATGCGCGGCGGGCGACCCGCAAGGAACGAGCAGGCTATGAAAAAGTCTGATATTGACCTCATGAGGTCGGAGTACGATTTTTCTGGCGGCGTTCGCGGCAAATACCTGCCGCGGCTTGCTAATGGCGCGAACGTCGTGGTGCTCGACCGGGATATTGCAAAAGTTTTCCCGACCTCGAAGTCGGTCAATGACGCACTTCGTGTAATCGCAGAAGCCGGCAAGCGTCACGGCAAGGCTACGAGCAGCCCACGCAGCGCTTGAACCAATTCGGATATACAGCCGCAGCGGCCGCAAAACCCGCAGCGAACCCGCAAAACTGGGCGCCCGATCTTGCCGGTGCGCTCGCACTCTCAGTGGCCAAGGACACCGCCCCGTGCAATTAAGCGACATCCGCGCCCTAGTCAGCGGCGGCGCATCGGGTCTCGGCCACGCACTCGCCGCGCGGCTGATACGCGCGGGCGCGAGCGTCGCCCTGCTGGACGTCGATGAGGCGCAAGGCCGGCAGGCGGCGGCCGCGCTCGGTGCGCGCGCCGCGTTCATCGGCGCCGACGTGACCGATGAGGCTGCGGTCGAGCGGGCGGTCGAGCGTGCGGCGCGGTCGATGGGCGCGATCAACGCCGCCGTCAATTGCGCCGGCATCGGCACGCCCGGGCGCCTCGTCGGCAGGCAGGGCGCCATGCCTGCCGCTTTCTTTCGCAAGATGATCGAGATCAATCTGACCGGCACCGTCCTCGTGTCGAAGGCCGCGGCGATCGCGATGCAGGCGAATGCCCCAAATGCCGACGGCGAACGCGGCGTCATCGTCATGACCGCCTCCGTCGCGGCGTTCGACGGCCAGATCGGCCAGGTCGCCTACTCGGCATCGAAGGGCGGCATCGTCGCGATGACGCTGCCGATGGCGCGGGAACTCGCCTCCTCCGGCATCCGCGTGATGACCGTGGCGCCCGGCCTGTTCCTGACGCCGATGCTGCAGTCGCTGCCGCAGGAGGCGCAGGACTCGCTCGGCAAGCAGACGCCCTTTCCGCCCCGCCTGGGCCGGCCCGACGAATATGCGGCCCTGGTCTGTCAAATTCTCGAGAATGCGATGCTGAACGGCGAGACGATCCGCCTCGACGGCGCGATCCGCATGCAGCCGCGCTAGCGGGCGCGCGAGCCTCAAGATCATGGAATTCCTGAAGACGATCCTCGGAACCCTGATCCTGCCGCCCGCCTCGCCGCTGCTGCTCGCCGCGGCAGGCGCGCTCTGCCTGCGATCGCGCCCCAGGCTCGGCGCCTCGCTGATCGGCTGCGGCATAGCGGCGCTGTGGCTTCTGTCCCTGATGGCGGTTGCAAGGCCGCTGGAGCGGCTCGCGGAACATTATCCGGCACTCGATGCGAGCCGCGTTGCCGCGACGCGGGCGCAAGCGATCGTGATCCTCGGCGGCGGCGGCGAGCGGCGATTTGCGCCCGAATACGGCGGCCCGGCGGCAAAGCCGTACCTGATGGAACGCCTCGCCTACGGCGCGTGGCTCGCGCGGCGCAGCGGCTTGCCGGTGCTGGTGACCGGCTACCGCCTCGAAGCGGTCGCGATGCAAGCGACCCTTGCGCGCAACTTCGGCATCGATGCGCGCTGGGTCGAGGAACGCGCCTACGATACCTTCGAGAACGCGCGCAACTCGGCGCCGATCCTGCGCGCCGCAGGCGTGCGGCGCATACTTCTGGTGTCGAGCGCCGCGCATCTGTGGCGCGCCGCGCACGAATTCGCCGCCGCGGGCTTATCCGTCGTGCCGGCGCCGGTGCACGCCTTTACGCCGGTGAGCGCGAAATTCCTGGATTACTTGCCGAGTCCCGAGGGGCTCGCGACCTCGAACGCCGCACTGCACGAACTGCTCGGCGAGCGGGTGCGCGAATTTTTCGCCTGGAGCGGCCTGCGGCGCCAATCGGCGCAATAGACTTGGTCTATGATGACGATAGGCAATATCGTCTTTTGTCACCGGCGCGATCGGCGTACTGTAGCTTGAGGAGAGGCGGCGAAGGCACTCTCGACGAGTGAGATCAATTTCATCCAAGGAGACGCTACCATGCAACTGAAGGGCAGTAGAACCGAAAAGAACTTGAAGGACGCTTTCGCCGGCGAGTCCCAGGCGAATCGCCGTTATCTATACTTCGCGGCCAAGGCCGACGTCGAGGGCTTCAACGACGTCTCGGCGGTGTTCCGCTCGACGGCGGAAGGCGAGACGGGTCACGCGCACGGACACCTCGAGTATCTCGAAGCGGTCGGCGACCCTGCGACCGGCCTGCCGATCGGCCCCACCAAGGCCAATCTGCAGGCGGCGATCGCCGGCGAAACCCACGAGTACACCGACATGTATCCGGGCATGGCGAAGGCCGCGCGCGAAGAGGGCTTCACCGATATCGCCGATTGGTTCGAAACGCTGGCCAAGGCGGAGCGCTCGCACGCGAATCGCTTCACGAAGGCGCTCGACACCCTCTGAGCGAGGCCTTGATTCAGCGAATACACCGACGTCCGCCGCTGCGCGCCCGCGCGGCCGCGGCCGCCGGGCGGCCGGCACAGAGGGAGTCCCGTCGATGAGCAGCGAGAAGAGCGGCAGTGGCCCTCGGGAAGGCGGTCTCGAGGCGCCGACCCGGCATGCGTTGGATTGGAAGAGTCCGGCGTTCAACGACGAAGCCGCGCTGTTCGCCGAACTCGAACGGGTGTTCGGCATCTGCCACGGATGCCGGCGCTGCTTCAGCCTCTGCCAGTCCTTTCCGACGCTGTTCGACGCGATCGACGCCTCGCCGAGCGGCGAGGTGGACGGTGTCCAAAAGCCGGTCTACTGGAACGTCGTCGACAATTGTTATCTCTGCGACATGTGCTACATGACGAAGTGTCCGTACGTACCGCCACATCCGTGGAACGTCGATTTTCCGCATTTGATGCTGCGCGCGAAAGCGGTCAAGTTCGAGCGCGACGGTGCCTCCCTGCGCGACAGGCTGTTGTCCTCGACGGACCGCGTCGGCTCGATCGCCGGCATTCCGGTGATCGCCTCGATCGTCAACGCCGCGAACCGCTCGAGCGCCGCCCGCAAGCTGCTGGAGGCAACGCTCGGCGTGCACCGCGACGCGCCCGTGCCCGAATATCACAGCGACACGTTCCGCCGCCGCGAAGCGCGCCGGCAAAAGACACCGCCCGCACCGGCCGCACCTGCCGCGCCGGTCGCGAGCGGCGAGACGCGCGGTCAAGTCGCGGTGTTCGCGACCTGCTACTGCAACCGCAACGAACCGGGCATCGACGCCGATCTGGTCGCCGTTTTCAAACACAACGGCATCGGCGTGACGCTGACCGCCACGGAAAAATGCTGCGGCATGCCGAAACTCGAGCTCGGCGACTTAAAGGCCGTCGAACGATTGAAAGAGGTCAACGTCCCGGAGCTCGCGCGGCTGATCGACGCGGGATTTGACCTGGTCGCCGCGATTCCCTCCTGCGTGCTGATGTTCAAGCAGGAACTGCCGCTGATGTTCCCCGGGGATCTCTTGGTGCGCAAAGTGCGCGATCACATCTTTGATCCGTTCGAGTATTTGATGCTGCGCCATCAGGCGGGCCTGCTGCGCACCGATTTTACTCGCGAGCTCGGCAAGGTGGCCTACCACGTCCCCTGCCACCTGCGGGTCCAGAACCTCGGCCTGAAGACGCGCGACACCCTGCAGCTGATTCCCGGCACGACGCTCGAGGTGATCGAACGCTGTTCCGGCCACAACGGCACCTACGCGGTAAAAAAAGAGTTCCACGAGGCCTCGATGAAAATCGGCCGGCCGGTGATGCAGCGCGTCGAGGCAGCGCAGGCCGCCTGGTATTCGAGCGATTGCCCGATGGCCGGGCACCAGATCGAAAGCGGCATCGACGGCGGCAAGGCGCCGACGCATCCCTTGACGCTGCTGCGCATCGCCTACGGCATTTAGGAGCAATGGTTCATGCAGACGACCACGACGCCCACGGAGCACTTGCAGGTTGCGGACCTGATGACGCTGGAAACTTACGCGCGTGAGCGCAAGAATTTCCGCAACCGCATCCTCGAACTGAAGAAGCTGCGCAACGTCGCCGTCGGTCCGCATACGACGTGGTGCTTCGAAGACCGGCTCACGGTGCAGTACCAGATCCAGGAGATGCTGCGCGTCGAGCGCATTTTCGAGCCCGAGGCGATCGCCGAAGAACTCGACACCTATAATCCGCTGATCCCCGACGGCAAGAACCTCAAGGCGACGCTGTTGATCGAATACACGGACCCGGAAGAGCGGCGCATGGCGCTCGAACGGCTCAAGGGCATCGAAGCGCGCTGCTGGCTCGGCGTCGGCGCGGAGCGCAGCTTCGCGACCGCCGACGAAGATCTCGTAAGGGAAAACGACACCAAGACCTCGGCCGTGCATTTCCTGCGCTTCGAACTGGGCGCCGCCGCCCGCGCCGCGGTCAAAGGCGGCGCCAGGATCGAGCTCGGAATCGACCACGCGGCCTACCGCCACTCGGTCATGACCAGCGAGGCGACCAGCCGCTCCTTGGCGGGCGACCTTCTTTAGGCACACCGCGACGCCGCCGCCTTAAGCCTCGAGCGCCGACGCGTGAAGTTCGACGACAATCGCTGGCTCCTGCTCTGGGCGGCGCTCATCGGTCTCGTCGGCGCGCTGGCGACGGTCGCGTTCCACGAAGGCATGGCCTTGGCAGAACGCCTCGCCACGGCGCACCCCGGCAGCCTGGTCGCGGCCGCTCGCGCGCTCGGGCCCTGGCGGCGGGCGCTCACGCCGGCGCTCGGCGGCATCGCCGCAGGCATATTCCTCTGGCTCGCACAGCGCGCCGCGAGTGGCAAGACCCAATCCGATTACCTCGAAGCGATCGCGGTCGGCGACGGCCGCCAGAACGTCTGGGGGACGATGCTGCGAGGCCTATCCTCGCTCTGCACGATCAGCACCGGCGGTTCGATCGGCCGCGAGGGCGCGATGGTGTCGCTGTCGGCGGCGACCGGTTCGTGGATCGGCGAGATCGGCCGCTTCAGCGGCGATGACCTGCGCCTGCTGCTCGCCTGCGGAGCGGCGGCCGGCTTCGCGTCGGCCTACGATGCCGCCTTGTCGGGCGCGATTTTCATCGCCGAGATCGTCTACGGCACGCTCGCGATCCGCAGGCTCGGACCCTTGATGGTGGCCTCGGTGGTCGCCAACGTCACCGTGCACCAGGTCTTAGGTTATGAACCCGTGTACCAGATCCCGCCGATGCACGTCGCCTCCTTGTGGGAACTGCCGCTGTTCCTGTGCATGGGCCTTGCACTCGGGGCGCTCGCGCCGGCATTCATGAGCATGCTCGAACTGTCGCGCGGCTCCTTCAGGCGCCTGCCGATCACCTTGCCGCTGAAGCTTGCCTTGGGCGGGGCGATCGTCGGCGCGATTTCGCTGTGGCGACCCGAGGTCTGGGGCAACGGCTACAGCGTCGTCAACTCGGTTCTGCAGCATCCCTGGCCGCTCGCCTTGATTGCCGCGGTGCTCGCGGCGAAGGTCCTGGCGACTTCGGCGACCACCGGCTCCGGCGCGGTCGGCGGCGTCTTCACACCGACGATTTTCGTCGGCGCGATGCTCGGCCTGATCGCAGGCTTCGCCGTGCAGGGCTTTTGGCCCGGTGCCTCGCTTCCCAGCGTCTATGCGGTCATCGGCATGGGCGCCTTCCTCGCCGCGACCACGCATGCGCCGCTGATGTCCTTTCTGATCGTTTTCGAGATGACGCTCGAGTATCAATTGGTGCCCGCGCTCATGCTCTCGTGTCTCGCGGCCTACCACGTCTCGCGGGCGATCCGTCCGCAATCGATCTACGATGATGTGCTGCACCGGGGTACCGCGACCGAGGAAGGTCCCGTGCGCACGGAGCCGGCAGCCAACGCCGGCGACGGTTGAGCCTCGGCGTAGGAGAATTCTACGATGCCGAGCGCTTGTGGCCGAGTTACCACGCGAGGTACACGCCTCGCAATTTGGCGCGCCTCGGTATCGCCAGCGAATCCAACAAGCTTAAATGGGTCTTCGTGATTTCTAATGGGTAAAAATGGGGTCATGGTAGTGCTGAAGTGCCTATTTTAGCCGCATAAGATGCACAACGCCGAGGGTTGGAATTTTGGCATGATGTGCGAATGCCCAAAACAC
>Ga0307373_10000110_pt1 | contig 140557 bp, 147 predicted proteins | sample OX2MG_FD_202534 | JGI IMG/M metagenome (GOLD analysis project Ga0307373, IMG submission 202534) | Soil microbial communities from Risofladan, Vaasa, Finland - OX-2 | ecosystem: Environmental > Terrestrial > Soil > Coastal area > Acid sulfate soil | place: Finland: Risofladan, Vaasa... | reverse complement strand
CTGTCTCCGTGACGGCGCGCTTCCAGGCCGGGTCCGCCTGGGGGCTGGGCGGCCCAGACCCCCCACAGACGGCCCTCACCAGGATCTGGCCCCTGCAGCTCCGCCAGGATGGCGAGGGCATCCGCGTGCCCTTCCGCCAGACGAGCCAGCACACAGTCCGCGACGCCCAGGGCGATCAGAGCGCCGAATCGATCTGCGGTTCGTCCCGCACCAGGGAAGGGCAGGGTCAGCAGATCGAGATCCACCAGTTGGTGGGCGAATTGCGCTGCCCGCTCTGGATCGCCGCCCGCCGAAAAATCCTGAGCCTTGGCCCAAGCGCCGATTGTCATGGCCCAGTCACCCCACTGCGGATCTTCCATACGGAGCTTAACCACACTCTCCCGCAGATGGTTCGCTGAAGGCGGGACGCGACCGCGTAACCCACGGGCACGGACTCCGCTGCACGATCCAGCGGTTGGTAAGGTCAGCCCCCGAGTCCGATAGCTCCGCTCCCATCGACCCACCACTGGAGGGTTTAACGCGATCGCTCGCGACGTCAATTTGCTGATCGAGTGGAATCGCCTCTGTTTCGCAATCGCCGCTTGGGGTGTCCATTGGTGCCGGGCTCGATGCGCAAGTGTCATCCCAAGCTGATCCCTTGCTCCGGCGAGCACGGCATTCACGAGGCGTGCTGCATTAGGTCCCCCACCTTCAAGGCCGAGTTTGCTCCCATGGCTTACCAATTCTCGATCTGGGGCACAGCGGTCTGGGAGAAGAAATACGCCAAGCTCACCAAGGTCGAGCGAGGCTTCAGCACGCTCAAGAACCCCGACGTGATCGGCATGAGCCCCGGGCTCTATCGAATGAGGGGCAGGATAAAGATGTCGGTGCTAATTGCCTGCATGTGGGTAGATCACAACCTCCACCTGCGGATGGTGGATGATGAGCGCCAGCGGAAAGGCTTGCCCCATCTTCGGTCCACTCCGAGACGCCGCCGCAGGGAGCAGCTGGAGCAGGCGCCGACGGTGCCACAGCCGTCTAGCTCGCCAACTGAAGCTTCCCGAGCGCTTCCATTCTAGCTTGCGAAATAACTCGCCAACGATTTAGGCGAAACTCGCAAATGCCTCGACTAAGCCATTGGCGAGTTTTTGGACCACTTCGAAAAGGGCTCCTGGGGCGGTCTAATAGAAGTTGTTCCAGCAACTAAGTCTGATTATTCAAATTTTTGATCTCAGCTGCCCTTGCGGGCGAGATCAGTCTTGCTGGGCTGGTGGTGATGGCTTGTGCGCCTACCGTCCTGGCCGTCTCCGAGATCGTTCTCAGTTCAAGTCACCAACCAACCCCGCCATCAAAATCACTGATGGCGGCCGCCATGTCTTCGGCGACCGAGCGGCCAACTCCCAGATTCACGGACACGTCAACAATCGTGCTAACCACGTCACGCACCTCTCCAACAATAGCTTTAGCGTGTGCCTCGTCGAGATTATAGAAATCGGTGGTCTTGATCAAAGTTTCGATGCTAGGGGAGTGGTCGGAGTCATCGATAGCTAGGTCATGCTGCAAATTACTGGGTAGAGGATTAAGATCGAACGCTGGGGCTAGCAGCCACCCGCCGTTGGCCAGCAAGAAGCCATGATTGCGCAAGTGGTCGTCACGGTGGGTCACTAAAATATTGAATGCCGCCCGACGAAACATCTGCTCTAAATCAGGTTGGAAACTATCGTTCCCCCCGAATCGTGATAGGGCGTTCGCGATATCCAGATAACTGGCGCTCCCGTGGTCTCGCTTCTCGGCCAGTGTCATTGCGGAGGCGTACATTATGCGCTCCTCTCCTTTGCGGTCGAAGCGTTTGGCACAGAAGATGTGATGTTCGGAGTCGGCCGATAGCAACTTAGTGGGAGGTACCTCAATTCCAGCCAGTTCAGCCAGATTCGCTAGCACGAACTCCCAAAGACCGACATCGTAGGTGTCCCCACGAGATCTGAATTTGGCCATCCAGAGCGAGCCATCGGGATCGCGGTAGGTGGCTTTGGGTCTAGCCCCACCCAGGGAGCTTCCGGGAGCGATCAGCATTTGTATCCACTGCTGTTCGTCGGTCAGCTTGATGTGTTGGTTAGTCTCCATTACGCGCACATAGTGTTGAATCTCTCGCAATGAGGTTTCGGCCGGGACCGGAAACGGGTCCTCGGCCACGAAGACGCCATCTACAGGGCGCCGAAAGCGAAGCCCGCCCATCCTCGTGGCGTCGTTGACCCCGAGCAAATAGTCCAGCGTGGACAACGATCTGGGTTGCCTTTGCTCTCGATTGGCCAGCATCATCTCGCGGCGATCCATTAGTCGCTCTCCCCAGCGATCAGGTGCCGAGTCAGAAAAGATGCCCGGCAGCTGATTGAAGTAGAGAGGTCCTTCATAAAGTGAAAGATGGGGGTCAATAGGGAAAGGGAGTTTTTGCGCTTGAAGCCAATCTGGCGCGTATGTGAAGGAAAAGGTCTCGGTTCCCCTTGTGTGTAGCCCGTGGAGCTGGCCTATCGGAGTTGGCCATAGCGACTCGGCGTAAACGTCGACGACCACCCTCCCTTCAGGCATTGGGCCTTTCTCGCTTAGCTCGTCGTGGATTTAGATAGCGAGCCTCGATTACTACCTGTCCCATTAGGTCGTCCTTGGCTATCAGATCAATCTCGTCGATCAGAGCCAGGACGTCCAGTACCCGGAGCAGCACATTCAGAGTTACCGTAGTTTCGCCACGCTCCAGGCGGGCGATTGTGACCCGGTTGGATCGAGCACGGGCAGCCAACTGGGCCTGGGTCATGCCTCGACGCAGTCGAGCCAGGCGAAGCCGTTCGCCTAGGGCGACGGCCTTACGATCAGCTTCAGGGCGGACTTGCGGGAAACGGCGTTTCATGATGCGCATCATATACCTAAATGGCTAGCTATGGCAATAGTACGCATCATCGTAGTTGTCTAGTGGCCGGGTCGAAAGGAGCAGCCAAAGCAGGCGCAGGTAGCCATGCAGCAGTCCAACTCTCCGGCTGCGGCTTCCCGAGCTCCGTAGCGCCCGGCTCCCCCTTCCAGCGTCGTCCCATCAGAGTCCCTTAGGCACTGGCTTGCCTGAGGGACTTCCTCTTTTAAGGGGTCCGGTCGCGCAAGTCGCTTCTGGGGTAACAAAAGGGCCGAAAACTTAAGAAAACGCGCGGGAATCTCTTCCCGAGCGCTTCCGTTCTAGCTTGCGCAATAACTCGCCAACGATTTAGGCGCAACTCGCAAATGCCTCTCGACTACGAGCAGCCAGACGTACTCCCGCAGTTCATGCATTTGTAGCAGGCCCCGTTGCGAACCATCAGAGAACCACAATCCGAGCAGGAGGGAGCGTCCTCCTGGTTGCGGAATGTCAGCTCTGACGACAGTTGCTTCGCACTGGCTTGCCGTGGGGCGGGCGGCATCGCTGCCGGCGGTGTGGAAGCTGCCACTGCGCCGGCGACTGCGGCCAGATCATCGGACACCTCCCGGCGACTGATGATGCCCAGCGCGTCCCGATCCTCGGGGGAGAGATAGCGTGCTGCTAGCCAGCGGAAGATATAGTCGACGATCGACTTGGCAATCGGGATCTCAGGGTTCCCGGTGTAGCCAGCCGGCTCGAATCTGGTGTGCGCGAACTTGGCGCAGAACAGCCGGAGCGGAACGCCGTATTGGAGCGCCACCGAAACCGAGGTGGCGAAGGAGTCCATCATCCCGCTGAGGGTGCTGCCCTCCTTGGCCATCTTGAGGAAGATCTCACCCGGCTGGCCGTCCTCATACAGGCCGACCGTGAGGTAGCCTTCGTGGCCCTGGATGTCGAACTTGTGGGTGATCGCTGCTCGTTCCGAGGGCAGCCGGTGTCGGGCCGGCCGGGCTGCTGGTTCAGGCGCCTCTTGGCCACTGTAGGTTGCCTGCTTCCTTGAGGTGGAGAGCGGCTGGCTGCGCTTGCTGCCGTCGCGGTAGACCGCGATCGCCTTCAGGCCCAACTTCCAGGCGTCGGTGTAAGCCTGCTCGACATCCTCGGGCGCAGCGTCCTGGGGCAGGTTGACGGTCTTGCTGATGGCACCAGAGATGAACGGTTGGACCGCCGCCATCATCCGCACATGGCCCTGCCAGGTGATCGAGCGCTGCCCGTTCGCCGGTGGGAAAGCGCAGTCGAAGACGGCCAGGTCGTCTTCCCGGAGGTGGGGGGCGCCCTCGATGGTGTCGTGTTCGTTGATATAGGCCAGGATGGCGGAGATCGCCTCGTCACCGTAGCCCAACTTGCGCAGCGCCAAGGGCACGGTCCCGTTGACCATCTTGAGCAGCCCCCCGCCCACCAGCTTCTTGTACTTGACCAAAGCGATGTCGGGTTCGACGCCGGTCGTGTCGCAGTCGAGCATGAAGGAGATGGTGCCGGTAGGAGCCAGCACGGTCGCCTGGGAGTTGCGGTAGCCGTGCATGGCGCCCAGCTCGTGGGCGTCGTCCCAGGCCTTGCGAGCCGCCGCCAGGAGTGGTGCGGGCGCGTGCGCGTCGGAGATCTTGTACGCCGCTCCTCGGTGCTTCTCCATCACCCGCAGCATCGGCTGGCGGTTGACCTCGTAGCCCTCGAAGGGACCTACCTCTTTGGCGATCCGGGCCGACTGGGCGTAGGCCTCGCCGGTCAGGATGGCGGTCAGAGCTCCCGAGTAATCCCTGGCCTGGGGGCTGTCGTAGGGCAGACCCAGGGCCATCAACACCGCTCCTAAGTTGGCGTAGCCGAGGCCCAAGGGACGGTACTTGTGGCTGTTGACCGTGATCTGCGGGGTCGGGTAGGTGGCGTAGCCCACCATCACCTCCATCGCGGTGAGCATGATCCGCACCGTGTGGCGGTAGCCCTCCACGTCGAAGCTGCCGTCGTCAGCGAGGAACTTCATCAAATTGATGCTGGAGAGGTTGCAGGCGGTGTCATCCAGGAAGACGAACTCCGAGCAGGGGTTGCTGGCATTGATCCGGCCTGAGTTGGGGCAGGTGTGCCACTCGTTGATGGTGGTGTCGAACTGCAGCCCCGGGTCGCCGCAGGCCCAGGCGGCATCGGCGATCTGCCGCATCAGGTCGCGGGTCTGGTAGGTGCCCACCACCCGGTTCTTGTCGGTGACCGCGTAGGTCCGCCACTCCTTGTCTTCCAGGAAGGCGCGCATGAACTCGTCGGTGACCCTGATCGAGTTGTTGGAGTTCTGGAAGAAGACTGAGGCGTAGGCCTCGCCGGTGAAGGCCCCGTCGTAGCCGGCCTCGATCAGCGCCCAGGCCTTGCGTTCCTCGCGGACCTTGCAGTTGATGAAGTCGACGATGTCGGGGTGGTCGGCGTTGAGGATCACCATCTTGGCCGCCCGGCGGGTGGTGCCTCCGGACTTGATCACTCCCGCGAAGGCGTCGAAGCCCTTCATGAAGGAGACCGGGCCGCTGGCGGTGCCGCCACTGGCCAGGTGCTCCACCGAGGAGCGGATCGAGGAGAGGTTGGTGCCGGTGCCGGAGCCGTGCTTGAAGAGCATCCCCTCGGTCTTGGCCAGGGTCAGGATCGAGGCCATGGTGTCCTCGACCGAGTTGATGAAGCAGGCGCTGACCTGCGGGTTGGGGTCGGCGCCCAGGTTGAACCAGACCGGGCTGTTGAAGGCCGCGACCTGATTGACCAGGATGGCGCAGAGCTCGGCGTGAAAGGTGTCCAGGTCTGCGGGGGTGGCGAAGTAGTTGCCGTCGCGGCCCCAGTCCCGGATGGTGTCGGCCACTCGGGAGACCAGTTGGCGGACGCTGGACTCCCGCTGGGGACTGCCCTGGAGCCCGCGGAAGTACTTGGAGACCACGACGTTGGTAGCCAGTTGGGTCCACGAGGCCGGGACCTCGACGTTCTCCTGGGTGAATACCGTCTCGCCCTTTTCGTTGGCGATGCTGGCGGTGCGGTTCTCCCATGCGATGGCCTCGAAGGGATGAACCCCGGGCTCGCTGAAGCGTCTTTCGACCTGCAAGCCAAGGCCTCCCGTCGACGGCGACGGGGCCTGCCCGGCTGACCGCTTGGTCGGCGCAGGGGCGGCTCCGGAAGGGGCTGAGGAGGCTGGTTCTGGGTCGCTTGCAGATCGGTCCACTGAGATTCCCTCCTGGCAGGACGAGTGGGGTTTTGAGGTTAACCTAGGTGGCTGCCTGACAACATGTGGTAGATGTCTCAGTCCCTAGGCGCAATATCTTGGGCCTTCCGGCCCCAGGAGTCAAGCCCCTGCCCGGGAGTTCTCCTGCCTCACCTAGAATCTCATACAGAGCTAACCGAATTGGTTGGCAATCTGGTCGCCGAGCGTCGGCTTCCCGGCAGCTAACCCAGGAGATCCGGTGCCGAAGAGAACCCTGGAGGTGACTCTTCCCCAGATGGGGGAGTCGGTCACAGAGGGGGTGGTTGGGAGCTGGCGGAAACGCGTCGGTGATCAGGTGATCGCCGGCGAGACCCTGGTCGAAGTCCAGACCGACAAGATCGACGCCGAGGTCCCAGCCCCGGAGTCGGGAAGGCTTTCTCGGATCCTGGCGGAGGAGGGCCAGACCGTGGCAGTGGGTGCCAGTCTCGCCGAGATCGAGCTCGGCCAGGCCGGCAATGGCCAGTCAGCACCGGAGCTGGTCCCCGAACCGCCGCCCGCGGTCTCGGACCCGGAGCCACTCCCCACCGCCTCCACAACTCCATCTAATGAGGGCGAGGTCATCCCCGTCCCACTTCCCCAGATGGGGGAGTCAGTCACGGAAGGGGTCGTGGGAAGTTGGCGCAAACAGGTGGGCGAGCCGATCCGTGCCGGCGAGACCCTGGTCGAGATCCAGACCGACAAGGTGGACGCCGAGGTCACCGCCCCGGTGACCGGGCTGGTCACCGAGATCCTGGTGCCGGAGGGGGAAACCGTGGCTGCCGGCACCATCCTGGCGCGGATCACCGCCTCCGCTGATTCCCTTGAACCGACTGGTGCGGCGGGGCCGACTCCAGCGCCCCCGACCCCGGCTCCTGCGGCGGCTGACGTTGAGGCCACTCCGCTGGCCCGCCGACGGGCCGCGATCGACGGGGTGAGCCTAGCCGCCGTGAGTGGAACTGGCCCCGGCGGCTTGGTGCGCGGCTCCGACATCATCAGTGGACAGGCAGCCACCACGCCTCCTGGCGCGACCCGCACTGAGCTGATCAAGGGAACTCGACTGGCGCTGGTGAAGGCGATGGAGCAGAGCCTCACCATTCCGACCGCCACCAGCTTCCGCACCGTCGAAGTGGGAGTCATGGAGGTCCGGCGCGGGCAACTCAACGGGGTCCTAGTCACTCGCCACCCCGAGCTCAAGCTCTCCTATACCCACCTCATCGCTTTTGCCCTGACCTGGGCCGCCCGCGAGATGCCCGTCTTTTCCAGCAGCTTTGCCAGGACCAAGAGTCCGGTCGAGGACCTCGACCACTCCTACCAGACTCAGCTCGAGGCGCTGCAGCAGGTAAGGCGCGCGGTGGCGGAGGTGCTCACTGCCGAGAAACGGCTCACGATGCGGGTGGCTGAGCTTCGGCAGAACCAGGAGAAGCTCCGCAGTCAGGCCGAGTCGGCGGGAGGGCAGGGGCGGGAGGACCTGGTGAAGTTGGCCCTCGACCGCTCCCAGGCCGCCGACCTCCAGGTCAAGTCCCTGGAGCAGCAGATCCAGCAGCTGCGGGACCAAGAGCAGGAGATGGTCGTCACCTCCCAGAGTCTCCAGGAGAAGGTGGAGGCGTTCCGGACCGAGCGGGATATCCTGCAGGCCCAAAACTCCTCGGCCCAGGCCGCAGCTGGAATCGCGGGAGTTCTGACCGGGATCTCCGAGCAGGGAAGCCCCAGCCGGGTGGTCAGAGCGGACGTCAACCTGGGCCTGGCGGTCGACGTGGAGAAAGCCGACGGCAGCCGCTTCCTCCTCGTGCCGGTGATCAAAGCAGCGCAGAACCTGGAGTTCCGAGCCTTCCGGGACCGCTATGAGGAGATGGTCGCCAAGACCAGGACCGGCGCGCTGCAGGTCGACGACCTGGAGGGCGCCACCATCACCCTGACCAACCCCGGGGGAGTCGGGACCATGGCCTCGGTGCCGCGGCTGATGGCCGGGCAGTCCGCCATCATCGCGGTGGGGGCGATCGGCCGGCCGCCGGGGCTGACCCAGCTGGATCAGCAGGCGGCCCGGGAACTGGGGGTCGCGCCGGTGATGACCCTGACCAGTACGTACGACCACCGGCTGGTCCAGGGGGTGGAGTCCGGGATGCTGTTGCGCCGGCTCGAGCAATTGCTGGGCGGAGCCGACCAGTTCTACCAGGTCATCGCGGCCAGCCTGGGAGTGGAGCTTCCCGCCTTGCCGCCACCCGCCCAGCGGGCAGGTGCGCTGCCCACCACCGCCAGCCTGCCCGCCAACCAGGAATTGATGTACGCGGTGGCGGCCGGGATGTCGTTGGTCAAGGCGCACCGCACCCACGGGCACCTGGCGGCCCACCTCGACCCGCTGGGGAGCGAGCCGCCCGGCGATCCCGCGCTGGAGCCCGAGACGGTCAAGTTGACCCCCGAGCTGATGGCCGCGGTACCTGCCTGGATGATGCGGGTGATGGTGCCGGGCGACACCCTGGCTGAGGCCTTGCCCCACATGCGCCAGACCTACTGCGGGACCATCGCCTACGAGATCGAGCACATCTCCAGCCACGAGCAGCGGGTCTGGCTCCGCAAGCAGATCGAGTCGGGAGTTCACCGGGTCGAGCTGTCGCCGGAGCAGCAGCTTCAGCTCTTCCAGCGGCTGGCCGAGGTGGACGCCTTCGAGCGCTTCTTGCGCAAGACCTACCTGGGCCAGCACACCTTCTCGCTGGAGGGGTTGGACGCCTTAGTCCCGATGCTGGAGCAAACGATCTCGCTCTTGGCCCAGGCGGGCACTCGCGAAGTGGTCCTGGGGATGGCCCACCGGGGCCGGCTCAACGTGACCGCCAAGATCGTAGGGCGCTCCCTGGGGGAGATGATCGCCGAGTTCGAAAGCGGGGCCTACCTGGGCGGCGCCAGCACCGGTGACGTCAAGTACCACTACGGCGCGGAGGGGAGCTACCGGACCCCCCAGGGGGTCGAGGTGGGGGTGGTGCTGACCCATAATCCCAGCCATCTGGAGGTGGTGAACGCGGTGGTGGAGGGACGAACGCGGGCCCTCCAGACCCGCAACCGGGGGACGGTGGCGAGCCAGGACACCAACGTCGCGGTGCCGGTCCTGATCCATGGCGACGCCGCCTTCACCGGCCAGGGAGTGGTCACCGAGACCCTCAACCTGCAAGGGCTGCCGGGGTACCGAGTCGGGGGCACCATCCACATCATCGCCAACAACCAGATCGGCTTCACCACCGACCCTCTGGAGGGCCGGTCCACCCGCTACGCCAGCGACGTGGCTAAGGGCTACGACATCCCGATCATCCATGTGAACGCGGATGACGTCGAGGCCAGCCTGGACGCGGCCCGGCTGGCGGTCAGCTACCGGGAGACCTTCCAGCGCGACGTGCTGATCGACTTGATCGGCTACCGCCGCTTCGGCCACAACGAGGGGGACGAGCCCGCCTACACCCAGCCCCTGATGATGGAGCGGATCCGCCTCCATCCCCCGGTAGTCCAGGTGTACGGCGAGCTGCTGGTGGGCCGGGGCCTGCGCACGCCCGAGCAGGTTGACCAGGAGCAGGTGCAGGCCTACCAAAAGATGACCCAGGCCCACGCCGAGACAACTGGCCAAGGCGCGGCCCTGCTGGAGGCCGCCCAACCGGCGGGAACGATGGGGGAGCAGACCGCGCTCCCGACGGTGGAGACCCCGGTGGGGCTGGAGTTGCTCCAGGAGCTGGACCGCCAGCTGGTCGAGCTGCCCCCGGGGTTCCAGCTCAACTCCAAGCTGGTCCGGCAGCTGGCCTTGCGCGCCACCGCCTTCCAGCCGGGCGGCCGGGTGACTTGGGCTCAGGCGGAGGCGCTGGCGTTGGCCTCCCTCTTGACCGACGGGGTTCCGATCCGGCTCACCGGCCAGGACACGGTGCGGGGGACCTTCAGCCAGCGCCACCTAATGCTCACCGATCCCAAGTCCGGCGAGAAGTACGCCCCCATCCAGCACCTGCCCTCGGCCCAAGCGGTGATCGAGCTCTACAACAGCCCGCTCTCGGAGATGGCCGCTTTGGGCTTCGAGTACGGCTATGGGGTGACCGAACGCGCCGCCTTGGTGCTCTGGGAGGCCCAGTACGGTGACTTCTTCAACAACGCCCAGGTAGTGGTCGATCAGTTCGTGGCGGCCGGCCAGGCCAAGTGGAACCAGGAGTCGCGGCTGACCTTGCTCCTACCCCACGGCTACGAGGGCAGCGGGCCGGAGCATTCCAGCGCCCGGATCGAGCGGTTCCTGGAGCTCTCGGCGGAGGGCAACCTGCGGATCGCCTATCCGTCTACCGCGGCGCAGTATTTCCATCTACTGCGGCTGCAAGCCCTGTCCCCAGAACTGCGCCCGCTGATCCTCTTCACCCCCAAGAGTGGCCTGCGGCTGGCCGCCGTCGCGTCGGCGCCGGAGGAGCTGGCCCAAGGCCGCTTCCAGGCGGTGTTGGACGACCCCGCCGCCGACCACTCCCGGGTGCGACGGCTGCTGCTGTCGACCGGCAAGGTTTCTTGGGAGCTGGCCGCCCGGCGGGAGCAACTGGGGACCGAGACGGTGGCCACGGCGCGGCTGGAACTTCTCTACCCCTTCCCCGGGCCCGAGCTGCAACAGCTGCTCCAGAGCTACCCCCACCTAGAGGAGCTGATCTGGGTCCAGGAGGAGCCGCGCAACATGGGCGCCTTCGCCTTTGTGGCCCCGCGGGTGAGGAAGCTGCTGCCAGCTCCGGTGCGGAACGGATACGCCGGACGGCGCCAGCAGGCCGCTCCCTCGGAAGGCTCGATGCGGGCCCACCTGATCGAGCAGGAGCGGCTGCTGCAACAGGCCTTCTCCGGCCTCCCGGTGTCCCCGTCCGCCCCGGCTGAGGTCGGCCGTTGAGTCCACGGGTGGTGGTGCTCGGCGGGGGACCCGCCGGCGACGTGGCGGCCCTCCGCGCCGCCCAGCTCGGGGCCGAGGTGGTCCTGGTCGAACGCCGGGAGCTGGGGGGGACCTGTCTCAACCGGGGCTGCGTTCCCAGCAAGGCGCTCCTGGCGATCTCGGCGCTGGCCCGCAAGATCCAGCACGCCGGCGACTTCGGTTTGGAGGTCGGCGAGCTCCGCTTCGACTTCCCCAAGATGCAGGCCCGCAAGGACGAGATCGTCCTGCGGCTGCGCCGGGGGGTGGAGGCCGCCTGCCAGCGCCACCACGTCAAGGTGGTGACCGCGGAGGGTCGCCTAGAGGGGGACCAGGTGGTGGCGGGAGGCGAGAGCTTCCCCTACGACCAGCTGGTGGTCTGCGTGGGGACCGAGCCCTCGGGACTGCCCGGTATCGACCTGGCCCAGGAGCGGGTGATCACCTCGGACGGAGTCTGGACCCTGGAGCGGATTCCGCCCCGGCTCCTGATCATCGGGGGCGGGGTGATCGGCTGCGAGTTCGCCAGCCTCTTCGCCCCTTTGGGCACCGAGGTGACGGTGGTCGAGCTGCTGCCCCAGCTCCTCACCGGAGTGGACCGGCGCACCGCCCAGCAGTTCCAGCGTCTTTTGGAGGCGGACGGGGTGAAGGTGCACCTGGAATCCCAAGTTGACTCGCTGGAGTACGGCCGGGAGAGTGTCCGGGCGGTCATCTCCGGGGGCGCTACCTTCGAGGGCGACCTGGTCCTGGTGGCGGTTGGCCGAGAGTCCCAGACCAAGGGCATTGGGCTGGAGGAGGCGGGCGTCGCACTCAACCAGCGCGGCCAAATCCAGGTCACCGATCTGCTCCAGACGGCCAATCCGAAGATCTGGGCCGCGGGGGACTGCATCGGCGGGCTGCAGCTAGCCCACCTAGCCTCGGCCGAGGCGGCCCGAGCGGTGGAGAACGCCCTGGGGGCCGGGCCCCAGCGGCCCCTCGACCGCACCGTGGTGCCCAATTGCATCTTCACCTACCCGGAAATCGCCACCGTCGGACTGCTCGCCGATGCCGCCCAAGCCGAGGGGCGGGAGGTCCGATTGGGCCAGGCCCGATTCGTGGGGGAGGCCAAAGCGCTGGCGGAGGGGGAGTCCGAGGGATATGTCCAGCTGGTGGCCGACGCCAAGACCGACCTCTTGTTGGGGGCGACGATCATGGGCCCCCACGCCGTCGAGCTGATCCACGAGGTGGGGGTCGCCATCACCGACGGCTTCACCATGGCCGAACTAGGCGAGGTAATCCACGCCCACCCCACCGTCAGCGAGGTGGTGATGGACGCCGCTCAGCAGGGCTGCGGAGTAGCCCCCTACCTCAGCTGACTCAGGCCGCCGTCGCCCCTTAATCGCGCCCCAAGATCAGGCGGTCGCCCGGGCCCAGGCCCGACTCTCCCCGCAGCCGGCGGCCAGCGCGCCAGGCCCGGAGCAGCAGCTGGGAGTAGCGCCGGCCCACTGGCGACCAGCCCGGGAGCCGGGCTCTCTCCGTCAGTCCGGGAGGCCCAAACGAAATTCGCTCCGCTGCTTCGGCCAGTCCTAGCAGAGCCGGCTCCAGCTCCAGCTGCAGTTCACCGCAGGCGCGGGCCAGCTCGTGCAGGGTCATGGAGGCGGGCCTTCCCCGGTGGGTAAGGGCGACCAGCAAGCCCAGCCTGGCTCGCAACTGGGCCGGACTTCGGACCCGCCTCGACCACCACCACAACCAGGCCAGCAGGGCTAGCACCACTCCGCCCAGCACCCCCTCTAAGTAGAGAAGGTAGGGAGGGCCGCTCGGCTGGGCCGTCGGGGCCAGCGGGGCTCGACCGGAGGTGGGTAGCTGGCGCAGCCCCGGGTGCACCGCGGAGGCGCGGGGATTGGTACCGGTCGGGTTGGAGCCAGTCGCGGTGGTGGCGCTGGTGACCACCTTGGGAGGGCGCTGGAAGGCCGCCGGGGTGGGCTCGAAATTCACCCAGCCATACCGGGGAAAGTAGGCCTGCACCCACACGTGGGCGTCCGCCCGGGTGACGCTGAGGTCGGTCGAGCCGCTCGTCGCATGGCCCGCGTCGAAGCCCCCGGCCAACCGGGTCGGGATGCCCAGTCCCCGCAGCATGGCCCCCATCGCGGCCGCGAAGTACTGGCAATAGCCCCGGTGCGAGTAGTTCAGGAAGTAGATCAGCGGCCAGGTTCCGGTCGGCGCCGGGGGCGGCGTCAGGGTGTAGACCTCGTCGTGGCGGAGCGCGTCCTGAATATTGCGGGCCTGCGCGTAGGGGTTGGTCGCGCCCCCAGCCATCTGCTTAGCGTCAGCGATGATGGTGGCCAATTCGGCGGGGTCGCCGGCGTTGCCGAGGGTGGCGTAGGGAAGCGCCCACTTGGGGTACTTGGTTCCGGCGCGCTCCAGCTTGGCGGGGCCCGCGGTGGTCACGGTGGCGTAAGTGGTGATCGTCTTCCCTTCAGCCAAGACCGAGGTCGCCCCGCTCTCGGGAGCCACCTGGTCCACGTCGAGCAACCGGGTGCCCTGGTTCTCACCGCTGACCTGGTAGCCCACGCCCGCGCTCGGGGTCCGCAAGGGGGTGCCGGCGTAGAGCAAGTCGGGCGCGGACGAGCTGCTCTGGTCCTGGTAGCTGACGGTGAGGGTCACTTTGCGTTGGTCCAGTAGTCGCGACTCCTGGCCGGTGTAGGGCAGCGCCGTGCCCTCCGCCTCCAGCAGGGTGGCGTCGTACCTGGAAAACCAGTTGCCGGCGCTGAAGTCGGTAAAGACCTCGCCTTGCAGGTAGGTCTTTCCGAGAGGGGCGTCGGTGTGGTAGGTGAGCACTTCGGTGGGCACCTCCTTGATCGCGCCCCCGGGGACCACGGCGGTGGCATAGCCACTGGTCGACTCCGCGTAGTTGAGGGGCGGCCCGGTCGCCTGAATGCCCCCGAACAACGTCGCGCTGATGTTGCTGCGGTTCATCGGGGGCAGCGCCAGCCCCAACACCCCCAGGCTGACCGCCAGCCCGGCCACTATCCGCAGGTGCCGGCCGAGGGCCGGGGCCTCCCCATCCATGGCGCGCCAGAGGGGCAGCTGGCGCTCCTGGTGGGTCCACCCGATCAGGGCCACCGCGGAGATCGCCACCAGGAGGATCGGGACCACGGGTAGCCGCTGCACTGCCGAGGGCGAGTTGATCAGGACTGACAGCAGGGCCACCAGGGGCAGTCCGGTGGCCATCAGACCTGACCGCTGGGCCACCGCGAACCACCCGATCCAGGCCCCCATCACCCAGCAAAGCTCCACCAGCCAAAAGGCCTGCAGCTGGGTGGGGTTGGACCGCAGCAGCTCTCGGCTCAGCAGCGGTAATGGGTTGAGGCCAGCCGACGGCGTCGCCAGCTGGTAGAGCAGCAGCCAGCCGACCAGCACCCCGCCCAGCAGCAGCCCCAGCAGTGCGAGCTCCCGCCGCGGCAGCCGGCGGATGGCGCCCACCGCGGTGAGGGTTCCCGCGGCCGCGGCGAGAGCCCCGAAGGCACTCTGGGGCCCCAGGTTGGTGACCGCCACCACCTCCGCGCTGGCCACCGCCAGCACCAGCGCCAGGGTCAAGGTGACCCAGGCGGCGGCTCCGCTGGGGTCGGCCCTCCGGCCGCGACGCAGGGTCGAGAGCTGGGGCGCCGCGGCGACCGCGACCCCCAGAGTCAGGAGCCCCAGCAACGGCAGAGCCAGTTCAGACAACCGCCAGGCCCTCCCGGGTCTCCACGCGGGCCGGGTCATCCCCGCGGCGGATCACCCAGAGGTCCAGCACCAGCCGCCACTGGGCGGGAACCGGGGTGGGTTGGGCCCGCACCTGATAGCTGCCGGCGTCGACGAACACGCCCACTGCCCGATTGCCCGGCTCGGAGCAGGTGGCGACCGCCTCCACCCACCGCCCTTGGTAGTCCGAGGTGACCACCACCAGCTGGCCCGGACTGCGCCAGGCCGGCAGCTTCATCCGGAGGGCTGCCTCCAGGCTCAGCTGGCCGTCGGCCACCGCCAGGGCTAAGAACTCCATCAGCCGGCGCTCGTGGGCCTGGCCGCGGCCCGCGGGGACGCGGCTGAGGCGACGGTCGCTAGCCAGCAGCGAAACCGCCTGGCCCTGGCGCAACGCGGCATGGGCGATCGAGGCGGCGGCGCTGACCGCGCTTTCCAGCGAACTCTCGGGACCCTCGCCCAGGCTCGACCGATGGCGCAGGTCGAGGACCACCAAAAGGTCGGAGGCGTCCTCACTCTCGAAGGTGCGGCTCATCAGCCGGCCGGTGCGGGCGGTGGAGACCCAGTGGATCCGGTTCATGCCGTCGGCGGGGACGTGCTCGCGGATCCCAGAGGCGCTGGGGGGGAGGTCGCGGGGGCCCCGGCCCCGGCCCGTCTCCACCCCGTTACCGGACCAGCTGACCCCCAGGTCGGGAATCGGGTGGAGGGCGGGGTACACCAGGACGCTGGCTTGGGCGGGGAACTGAAGCCGCCGCGGGAAGAGCCCGAAGGGATCGCCCAGGCGCACCTCGGTGGGGCCCAGCCGGTGCCGCCCCCGGCGAAGCCGCTCCGAAGTGTCCCAGGCCAGCTCCTGGCGCGGGCCCACCGCCACCGTCCGGGAGGGGTCGTAGCCGGTAATCCGGGAGCGGTCGCGAACTTCCACCGGCGAGATCGGCAACGCGCTGCGGTTGCTGACGGTGAAGCGCTCGCAGAAGAGTTCGCCCGCCGTGTGCGAGCCGGCCAGGGGACGCCGGCTGAGGCTCACCGATCGCGACGACCACCAGCTCCACAGCAGCGCCACCAGTCCGAGCAGCGCCCCGGTGTAGACCAAAGCGAACCCCAGCGAGCTGCCGTCGATGAAGGCGAAGAAGCCGGCGACCACCAGCACCACCAGCATCGAAACCCGTGCCATGCCTAACTTCCGGGGACTCCGGGGGCGGGGTTCAGCCCGCCGCCTGGCGGCCCCCCACCGGCACCGCCTCGAGCTCGAGCAGTTCCGACAGCAGGGTCTGCCCGCTGGATCCCTGGAGCTCGGCGCTGGCTCGCAGCACCAGCCGGTGCAGCAGAACCGGCTCGGTCAGGTCCTTGACGTCGTCGGGCTGTACGTAGTCGCGACCCTCGAGCAGCGCCCGGGCCTGGGAGGTGCGGAGCAGACCCAGGCTGGCCCGAGCGCTCGCCCCCAGCGCCAGCTCGGGGTGGTCCCGGGTGCGCTGCACGATGCGCACCATGTACTCCTTCAACTCATCGGCGACGTGAACCGCGGCCGCCGCTCGGCGCAGCGCCGGGAAATCCTCGGAACTCAGCACTGGCTCCAAAGTCAGGAGCGGCGAACCGGACCCAAAGCGGGCCAGGATCTCCATTTCACCAGCCAGGTCGGCGTAGCCCAGGGAGACCCGCATCAAGAAGCGGTCCAGCTGGGCCTCGGGCAAGGCGAAGGTGCCCTGGTAGTCCACCGGGTTCTGGGTCGCCAGCACCACGAAGGGCTCGGGCAGGGGGTGGGTGGTGCCGTCCACTGTGACTTGGCGCTCCTCCATCGCCTCCAGCAGCGCAGACTGGGTCTTGGGGGTGGCCCGGTTGATCTCGTCCGCCAGCAGGATCTGGGTGAATACCGGCCCCGGTCGGAACTCGAAGACGCCGCGCTGGGGCTGGTAGACGTTGGCCCCAGTGATGTCCCCGGGCAGCAGGTCGGGGGTGAACTGGATCCGGTCGAACCGGCAGCCGCTGGCCCGGGCCAGCGCCTTGGAGAGCAGGGTCTTGCCGACCCCCGGCACGTCCTCGATGAGCACGTGTCCACCCACCAGCCAGGCGATCACACACAGCTCGATCTGGCGGCGGTGGCCGACGATCACGGTCCCGACCGCGTCGACCAGCCGTCGCATCGCCTGGGTCGCGCTCATCTCCAAGCGCTGCTCCCCCGTGAGGACCGCGCGCAGCCCAGAGGCTGCCTCATTTCGGGGCCAGTATAAGTCTGGTCGATCTCGGCGCCCCTCCCCTGGCGCTGATCGAGCTTGCCGACGGCGTCCCCTCCCCGCCGCCGCCCGAGGCGAGTTCGAGAGCTGGGTCTAGCTCCCCGACTCGAGACCCGGGACCGGCCGGAGCGCGTCCCGCCGGACTACTCCACCGCCAGGCAGGTGATGGTGCGAACTACCCCGCTCACGCCCTGGAGTTGATCCACGATCAAAGTGCCAATCCCCTTGACGTCTGCCGCCTCGACCTGGGCGATGGCGTCGTACTCCCCGGTGATGGCGTCGACCCGGCTGACCCCCTTCTCCTCGCGCAACCGCTTCACGACATCGATCGCCTTGCCCGGCTCCAGCGTCATCAAGATGTAGGCCCTGACCATCTGGGGCCCTCCCTCATTCCCGCATCTGACTCAGGCGGAGTTGAGCCCCGCCTCAAAGTTCACCATATCCGATCCCGCACCGCTTCGGAGCCTCCTAGCAACGCATGATTAGGTGAAGTTCCTCGGTCCCCGAGCAGGCCCATGGAGGCGCAGATCCTTTGCAAGCGGTGGTCAAGGCCGGTCCCGGTCCCGGCGCCACTTGGGCGACCGTGCCGGAGCGCCAGCCCGCAGCCGAGGAGGCCCTGCTCCAACTGGTGGTGGCGAGCATCTGTGGCACCGACCTCCACATCTTGAAATGGAACCCCTGGGCGGCGGCCCGGGTCCACCCGCCCCGGGTCCTGGGGCATGAGATGGCGGGGCTGGTGCTGGCGGTCGGAGCGGGGGTGGAGTCCCCCAACGTGGGCGACCTGGTCGGGGTGGAGAGCCATCTGGTCGACCTGACCTGCCCCCAGTGTCGGCGGGGCGACTACCACGTCTGCGAGAGCACCCGGATCCTGGGGGTGGACGTGGACGGGGTCTTCGCCGAACGGGTGATCGTGCCGGCCCGCAACTGCCGGGTGGCCCCCCCCGGGCTGGACCCGGCAGTGGTGGCTTTCCAGGAGCCGATGGGCAACGCCGTCCACGCTGCCGCTCAGGGCGATCTGGCCGGCCAGGTGGTGATGGTCACCGGCTGCGGGCCGATCGGCTGCGCCGCGGTAGGGATCGCCCGGGCCGAGGGCGCGCGCCGGGTAGTGGCGGTCGACCGGGTGCCGGCCCGGCTGCAGATCGCCGAGAAGATGGGGGCGGACGCGCTGGTCGACACCTCGTCGGGCCTAGACCTCGTCCCGAGCCTGCGGGACGCCTGCCAGGGGGAGGCGGATGTGGTCCTGGAGATGTCCGGCCATGCCCGCCTGATCCAGGGCGCGCTGGCCACGGTCCGGCCCGGCGGCTGGATCAGCCTCCTGGGCCTGGGGGACGGGGAGCTGACCCTGGATCTCTCCAGCCAGGTGGTGATGCGAGGCATCACCTTGTTCGGCATCACCGGCCGCCGCCAGTTCGAGACCTGGGACCAGACCAGCGCCTATCTCAGCTCGGGCCGGGTCGACGTCAGCCCCATCCTCACCCATCGGTTGCCCCTCACTGACTTCCAGCGCGCCGCCGACCTGGCCGAGTCCGGGGAGGTGGGCAAGGTGGTGCTCTATCCTCCAGAAGGTGGCTGGAGATGACTGACTTCGAGGAAAGCCTGGGCGCCGAGCTGGCCCAGCTCCGCCGCGAGGGCCGCTGGCAACCGCTGACCGTGCTCGAGAGCCCTCAGGGCTCCGAGGTGGAGATCGGCGGGCAGCGCTTCATCAACCTCTGCTCGAACAACTACTTGGGGCTCAACACCCACCCCCACCTGATTGAGGCGGCGATCGCCGCCACCAAGCAGTGGGGCGCCGGCTCCGGCGCGGTGCGGACGATCGCCGGCACCCAGTTGCTGCACGAGGAGCTGGAACGCAAGCTGGCCGAGTTCAAGGGCACCCCGGCGGCGCTCACTCTGCCCAGCGGATTCACTGCCAATCTGGCGGTCTTGGGCTCGGTGCTGGGCGAGGCCGACGCCGTCGTCAGCGACGAGCTCAATCACGCCAGCATCATCGACGGGATCCGGCTCACCAAGGCGCGCCGCTACCTCTTCAGTCACAAGGACATGACCCGCCTGGAGGAGCGCCTGGTCGAGGCCCGCCGCGATGGCGCCCGCCGGGTGCTGGTGGTGACCGACGGGGTCTTCAGCATGGACGGGGACATCGCCCCTCTGCCGGAGATCGTGGGGCTGGCCGAGGCCCACGGGGCCGCGGTGATGGTGGACGACGCCCACGGCTCCGGAGTCCTGGGGCGCAACGGCCGGGGCTCGGTGAGCCACTTCCAGCTGGAGGGCCGGGTTCAGATCCAGGTGGGGACGCTGAGCAAGGCGGTCGGGGTCCTGGGGGGCTACGTTGCCGGATCCCAGGAGCTCCGCGACACCCTAATTCACAGCGGCCGTCCCTTCCTCTTCTCCACCTCTCAACCCCCGGCCGTGGTGGCCGCCTGCATCGCGGCTCTGGAGGTCATGGAGCAGGAGCCGCAACTTCAGGTCCGGCTCTGGGAGAACGCCCGGCACTTCAAGGCGGGGCTGGAGGAGCTGGGCTTCGACTGCGGCGCCAGCGAGACCCCGATCACCCCGGTGATCGTCGGGGCGGCCGAGCGGGCCGTCTCCCTGTCCCAAGAGCTGCGGCGGAGGGGGGTCTTCGCCACCGCCATCGGCTTTCCCACCGTGGCTCAGGACCGAGGTCGGGTCCGCACCATCGTCACCAGCGCCCACACCGAAGAACAACTCGACCGGGCCCTGGCAGCCTTCGCCGAGGCCGGTCGGATCCTGGGCATCGAGCCGCGCCGCCGGGCGGGCGCCTCGGCGGGGGGAGCGTAACCGTGGCCCGGGCGCCTGAATTGTCATCTGTCGATGACGGTTCTGCCTCGCCGCCGGCTCAGGACGGCAAATCCCGCCGCTTCCCCCGGCTGCGCCGCCCCAGCAGCCGACCCAGCGAGCAGTTGGAGGAGGAGCGCCGGCTGGTCGAGGCGGCCAAGCTCGACCCAGCGCAATTCGCCAAGCTCTACGACCGCTACGTCGACCAAATCCACGCCTTCGCCTACCACCAGACCGGGAGCTGGGAGCGGGCCCAGGATGTCACCGCCACCACCTTCATGCGGGCCTACGCCGAGATCGGCCGCTTCGAGTGGCGGGGGGTCCCCTACTCGGCTTGGCTCTACCGGGTGGCCGCCAACTTGGTCATGCGCGAGCACCGCCGGCAGGGTTGGATCACCCTCCCGGAGAACATGGTCGACCCCGGCGAGGGACCGGAGGACGCGGCCATCCGTTCGGAACAGGTTCAGCGCATCCAGGCGGCGGTTCGCCAACTTTCGCCCGACCAGCGTCAGGCGATCACCCTGCGCTTTGGCACCGGGCTCCGCAATGCCGAGGTGGGCCGGGTGATGCGCAAGAGCGAGGGCGCCGTCAAGCTGCTGATCTTCCGCGGCCTGCGATCTCTGGAGCGCCGGCTCGGGCCGGAGTTCCAGACACCGCCGTACCTGGCGATGGGCGGCGGTGAGCCGAGCGAAGGAGAGGAGTGAGCCTGTGACCAGCAGAGAGGACAAGCGGCTCGCGGCGGAGATCGCCGGCTGGCTGGAGGGGAATGCTCCGGCCCCCACCAGCGACCCCACCGCCCGGGCCATCGCGCGCACCGCGGTGCTGCTGGTCGACGCTCTGGCCCCGACTCCGCTCCACCCGGTGACCCGGGCGCGCCTCTACGAGAGGGCCTTGGCCGAGGCCCGCCCGGGCACGGTCACCATCAGCTTCGCCGACGCCATGGAGGATCCCTGGGGAGAGCTGTGGCGGGCCGCTCGCCAGATCCCGGCCCCCGCCTGGATGGGCTTGGCGGCCTTCCTGGCCGGGGCCGCCTTGGTGGCGCTGGTGCTCCGCCAGAAAGACCCCTACACGGAGACTGATCCCACGGCGGGCGCCTCTCCCGGGCGCTGAGTGGTGTCTACCAAACAACTGAGCGACTCCAGTCATGCTGCTACACTGGGCCGGTGTCGGTCGAGCTACTAGCCAGCCCCCAAGCACGGATCCGGGTCTCGGGCCAGCGGATCACCGCCCTCCGGGTGGCCATCTTGGACATCCTCCAGGAGATGGGCCACGCCAGCGCCGAGCAGATGGTCCAGGCCGCCCGGGCCCGGCTGGGCTCGATCTCCCTGCAGGCCGTCTACGACTCACTGGGGGTGCTCGGCCAGGCCGGCCTCGTCGGGCGGATCGAGCCGGCGGGCAGCCCAGCGCTCTTCGAGCTCCGAGTGGCCGACAACCACCACCACCTGGTCTGCCGGAGCTGCGGCGGGGTGACCGATGTGGACTGCGCCGTGGGGCACGCGCCCTGCCTGGCACCGATCAGCGATTTCGGCTATCGGGTTGATGAGGCGGAGGTGACCTATTGGGGCGTCTGCCCGGGATGCCAGGTGGTACCGGTGGGCGCCCCGGATAAAGCTGTGGGCCGGAAAACTGTAGGAGGTCAGGATGAGCGATGAGCCGAAGGTGACCACGACCGACGCCGGCATTCCTGCCGCCAGCGACGAGCATTCCCTGACCGTCGGGGCGGATGGCCCGATCCTGCTCCAGGATCACTATCTGCTCCAGAAGATGGCCCAATTTAATCGGGAGCGCGTGCCGGAACGGGTGGTGCACGCCAAGGGCGGTGGGGCCTTCGGGTTCTTCGAGACCACCGACGACCTGACCGAGTACTGCAAGGCCGAATTTCTGCGCCCCGGTCAGCGCACCCCGATGCTGGCGCGCTTCTCCACGGTGGCCGGCGAGCTCGGCAGCGCCGACTCCAATCGCGACCCCCGGGGATTCGCCTTGAAGTTCTACACGGAGCAGGGCAACTACGACATGGTGGGCAACAACACCCCGGTGTTCTTCATCAGAGATCCCCAGAAATTCCAGGATTTCATTCACTCCCAGAAGCGCCGCGCCGACACCCACACCCGGGACAACAACATGCAGTGGGACTTCTGGACGCTGTCACCGGAGTCGGCGCACCAGGTGACCATCCTCATGTCCGACCGTGGTATTCCGCGGACTTGGCGGCACATGAACGGTTACTCCAGCCACACCTATCTGTGGGAGAACCGAGCTGGTGCGAAGCACTGGGTCAAGTACCACTTCCACACCGACCAGGGCATCGAGTACTACTCCGCGGCCGAGGGCCAGGCCATGGCGGCCGAGGACCCCGACTGCCACCTGCGCGACTTGTACCAGAGCATCAAGCGCGGTCAGCACCCCTCGTGGACGCTCTCGGTGCAGCTGATGCCGTTGGCGGAGGCTGCCGACTACCGCTTCAATCCCTTCGACCTGACCAAGGTCTGGCCCCACCGGGACTACCCCTTGCGCCGGGTCGGGCGGATGGTGCTGGACCGGAACCCCGCCAACTACTTCGCCGAGATTGAGCAAGCCGCCTTCGAGCCCGCCAACCTGGTGGCGGGGATCGGCCCCAGCCCGGACAAGATGCTGCTGGGCCGACTCTTCTCCTACCCCGACACCCACCGCCACCGGATCGGCCCCAACTATCTGCAGCTGCCGGTGAACCGGCCCATCGCGGAGGTCAATTCCTACAACCGCGACGGCGCCATGCGCTACGACAACCCGCCCGACCCGGTCTACGCGCCCAACTCCTACGGGGGTCCCAAGGCCAACCCCGCGGCCGCCGAGACCAGCTGGTACGCGGCGGGTGGGGAGATCGTGCGAGCGGCCTACACCCAGCGCCGGGACGACGACGACTTCGGCCAGCCCGGCACGCTCTACCGCCAGGTTCTCGATGAAGCCGCCCGGGAGCGGCTGGTCAGCAACATCGCCGGGCACGCCAGCCAGGAGGTCGAGCCCAGGGTGCTGGCCCGGGTGGTCGACTACTGGACCAAGGTCGACCCCGAGCTGGGGGCGCGGGTGGCTCGGGCCACCGGCTCCGGCAACGGGCACCAGCCAGGCGCAAGGACCGACCTGCTGGCTCAGGCCGGGGCGCCGGCGACACAGCGCTAGGCGCACCCCCCGGAGTGGGAGGCCCGGTCCCCCCGCGGGGCCGGGCGGACCACCATCCGGTGGGGTGCGCCTGGTGCCGCCCCTAGAATCGCTGGTCGTGGGCGCAGTCCGAACGGTGGTGGTACCAGCGGGAGGGCTCGGTACCCGCTTTCTTCCCGCCACCAAGGCGCTGCCCAAGGAGATGGTCCCGGTCGGCGATCGACCCTCCATCCAGTGGGGGATCGAGGAGGCGGTGGCCTCGGGGATCGAACGGGCGGTGATCGTCACCGCTCCCGGCAAGGAGTTGATCAAAGCTCACTTCGCTCCCGATCCGGATCTGGAGGCGACCCTCCAGCGACGCGGGGCCGGCGACCTAGCCCAGCGGGTGCGGCAGGTCTCGCAGCTCTGCCAGATGGAGTTCGTCGAGCAGCCCCAGCCGCTGGGGTTGGGGCACGCCGTCTGGTGTGCTGCGCCCCACGTCCGGGGTGAGGAGGCAGTGGCGGTGATGCTGCCCGATGACCTCTTCGCCGGCACGCCGCCCTTGCTGGGGCAGCTGATCGACGTCTACCGGCGGGAGCGCTGCACCGTCTTGGCCCTGCGGCGCTGCCCCAAGGAGGAGATCTCCCGCTATGGGGTCGCCGCCGTGGAGGGGGAGGGGCCGATATTCCGGGTGCTCGACGTGGTCGAGAAACCGGCTCCTGCCGACGCCCCGAGCGACCTCGCTCTGATGGGTCGCTACGTGCTCACGCCGGAGGTGTTCGCTCAGCTGGAGACCACCTCCGCCGGCGCTGGAGGCGAGATCCAGTTGACCGACGCCATCCGGCGGCTGGCCCCGGGCGGGGCGGTCGTGGGGTTGGAGTTCACCGGGAGGCTGCTGGACGTGGGCACCCTGGAGAGCTGGCTGGCCACCAACGCCGAGATCGTTTGGCGAGACCCCGAGCTAGGCCCGCTGCTGCACTCCCGGATCCAGGAATTGGAGCTGGACGAGAGGTAGCCGGCCCCCCGCGGGGCGAGCGCCGAGACCGGGCCCGGAGTACTCCAACTTGACCAGCCGGCTCCCCGAAAGTCTGCGCCGGACGGAGTTATACTGCCCTGCCAGATGGCAATCGGTGCGGAGCAACCCGTCCTCAATCCTATTCGACTTCAGGTAGTGCAATGGCAATGCAACGCCCGCGGCGCGGTGATGACCTTCTGCGCTACCGCAGCCAGGAGGGAGACTTCGAGGTAGAGGTTTCGCACACCCTCAATAAGTGGTGTGTTTCGGTGCTGCGGCTGGAGGATTCCAGCATCGTGGCCCAGGACTTCTACCCCGAGCGCTGGAAGGCGATGGCCCGCGCCCAGGACTTCTTGCGGATCCTCAACATGCGCAACCGGCCCGGGAGCGAGGACGAGAACGACCACCCGGACGACGGGGATCGGCCGGCGCCCACCTCGGCGGTCGGGCCGGGTCTAGGTCGCTGATCCCGCCCCCGGGGCGGCTCACCGCCAGCGTCCCCCTCCCGGTCGGCCTCGCGGTGGCCGACCCCCACGCCCACACCACCGCCAGCGATGGCATGGTCAGCCCCCGCCAGCTAGTCGGGGCCGCGGCCGCCGCGGGGCTCAGCGTGATTGCGATCACCGACCACGACACCTTCTCCGGCTGCGCGGAGGGAGTGGCGGCCGGGGCAGAGTTCGGCATTGAGGTGGTGGCCGGGGAGGAGGTGACCACCTCGGCGCCCGCCAGCGTCCACGTGCTCGGACTCTTCCTGGCGGGGCCGGTGCGGATGGGCCTGACGGTCAAGGACACCATCGCCGCCATCCACGATCAGGGTGGGCTGGCGATCATGGCCCACCCCTGGATGCCGACCTACTTCGCCTCGGTCAGTCCGGGAGGCTTGCGCAGGCTGATCGCGGATCTGCCGGTGGACGGCATCGAGCTTCGCCACACCTGCCCCACCACGAGGGGCCGAATCCGCAGCCTGGACCAGTTCTACCAGCTGCACCGGGACCGGCTGGGGGCGGCGCTCGGCTCCAGCGACAGCCACTTCGGCGGCCACGATTTGGCCCGGACCGTGACCGTCTTCCCGGGGAGGACCGCGGCCGACCTGCGCCGGGCCATCGAGAGCGCGGCGACCAGCCCCTTGGAGCGGTACCGGCGGCCGGCGGGTCCGCCGCTTGCGCTCCGGCTCCAGCAGCAGGCGCGCAGCATGGGCTGGTTATCCTGGCAGAGGTGGCGGGGTCGGATTGGCCACGAGGGAGCCTGACCTGAGTTGAATCGGGAATTCCTGAAGAAGGAGTGGGGGGCGTTCGCCTTCGTGGTCACGGCCTTGCTTGGTGGTCTCGCCGTGCTGGTGGCGCTGGTGGTCCGGGCCGCCTCGCCGACCCCGATTCCCATCGCCCCACCCTGCCCCAAGACCACTGCCGTGGTGATCCAGGCCCGGGCCTCGCCGAACCCCTCAGCGACGCCCACCATTTCGATCAAGCCGGTCCCCTTCGGCTGCCCCACCCCGGTGGTGGTCGTGCAGAGCCCAGCCTCGTCCCCCACGCCCTCCAGCTCGGCGTCGCCCAAGGCGACCGCCAAGGCCACTCCGACGGCGACTCCTTCCGCCAGCCCGTCCGGATAAGGGGCGCCCAGCGCGCCCTGGGGCGCAGATGTCCCCTCCGAGATCTGTGCCTGGGAGCTGATGTCACATTCTTGATCCCCGCGGTGCTGAACCTGGTGTGGACAACCCGGGCCGAGGCCTCGCTCTGCCGCAGTCGTTGAGATTGGCTACCGGACCATTCGCCTTCCCCGCTCGCGAAGCTAGGCGGAGCGACTTCGATGCGCTGTTCGAGGCCGAGTACGCCTCGGTCGTTCGGGTCGCCGCCCGAGTCCTGCTGGAGCGGTCTGCGGCTGAGGATGTCGCTCAGGAGGTCTTCCTCGACTTTCATCTGCGATATCCGCGAGGCCACCGGTCGGCACCTGGATGGCTACGCTTGGCCGCCGCCCATCTCGCTCTAAATCGGCTGCGGGGTGACCGGCGGCGCTGGCGACGGGAGCTGGGCACCGGGGAAGCGCCGGGAACTTCGGAGAACCCTGAGACCGTGGCCCTCGCCAGCGAGACGCGCCAAGAGGTTCGGGAGGCGCTGGGCCGGCTCAAGCGGCACCAGGCGGCGCTCTTGGTGCTGCGCTACAGCGGCCTCTCCTACGCCGAGGTGGCGGCCGCACTCTCGATTCCGGTGAGCCAGGTGGGGGTGCGCCTGCGGCGCGCCGAGGCGGCTCTGCGTCAGGAGGTTGATCGTGATCACATTGCTCCATCCGGCTGACGGGCAACTGCGGCGGCTCGTCGACGAGCCGCTACTGGTCCCCGACCGCGTCAAGGCCCACGTCCAGGCCTGCTCGCGCTGTTCCGCCAGACTCCTGGGCATCAGCGCTCAGGTGGCGGCGGCTCGGCGGCTTCTGCCTTCCGAGCCAGCGCTGGAGTTGGATTCGAAAGCGGCCCTCGCGGCGGTGAAGCGCCGGTTGCCGGCCATCGGGGCCGCTCCGCGGGTGACGTTCGGGGAGCACCTGCCTCGGCGTCTCACCCATCCGGGCCGGGCGGCCGGCGCCATTGCGGCGATCGCGGTGCTGGCCGTCGCCACCGGCACGGGCACCGCCCTGGCCGGGGTCCACTGGACCCAGATCTTTTCGCCCACCAAGGTGGCGTCGCTGCCGGTGACGCCCTCGGAGCTGCTCGCCCTGCCTCATCTCTCCGAATTTGGTCAGCTCACCGACGCGCAGCGGCTGACGCTCACCCCCGAAGCCAGCCTGGCAGCCGCGGAGGCGGCGGCCGGGGTGACCCTCTCGCTGCCCGGGTCCCTGCCCCAGGGGGTGACTGGGTCACCGTCCTACTTCCTCGTGCCGCGCTGGAGCTCGACTTTCACCTTCAGCTCCGCCCGCGCCCAGGCAGCCGCGTTAGCGGCGGGGGTGGTCCTGCCACCGCTGCCGGCCGGATTCGACGGTACTCAGCTGCGCGAGTCGGTAGGCCCCGGCGTGGTGGCGGTCTACGGAATCGGCAGCGGCTCCCGTCCGCTCTCGCTCTCGGACCTCTTCGGTACCCACCACCAACACCGGCGGGTGACGTGCTCACCGCCGGGGGCCAGCGGCTGCGTGCCGCCGAGCTCAAGCCCCAGCAGCGTCTCCGCCCTGCCCACCTTGGCCCTGATGGCGGTGCAACCTCCGATCCTGGACTCGACCGGAGTCACGGTCTCGCAGCTGGAAAGGTACCTGCTCAGCCTGCCCTTCCTGCCGGCCAGCCTGGCGACGGACATCCGCCAGCTGGGCAATCCGATCACCAGCCTGCCCATCCCGGTGCTGACCGGTTTGGGCCAGTCCCAGCCGACCACAGTCAACGGCGCCAAGGCGGTGCTCTTCGCCGCCGACAGCCCGCTCCTCTCGGCGGTGGTCTGGGAACAGCAGGGAACGGTCCGGGCCGTCGGCGGGCTTCTCGACTCCGGCACCGTGCTGGGCCTGGCCCGTGGCTGAGGCCGCCACCGAGTCGGCGGCGGCTGAAGCAGGGCCTGGCGGGTCCTCACCCGCCTGGCTCTCCACTAGTCCGGCCATCCACGTCAGCCAGCTGACCAAGCGGTATGGCCAGACCGTGGCGTTGGCCGGGCTCAGCATGTCGGTCCCCCGCGGCGAGGTGTTCGGGTTCCTGGGCCCCAACGGGGCCGGCAAGACGACGGTGGTGAAGCTACTCCTGGGGCTGGCCCAACCCAGCTCCGGCGAGGGGCTGCTGCTCGGTTCACCGCTGGGATCCCTCGACGCCCGACGCGCGGTCGGATACCTGCCGGAACTCTTCCGCTACCAGGGCTGGCTGAAGGCTCGCGAGGTGCTGATGCTGCACTGCCGGCTGGCTCAGCTGGAGCGCTCCTCGTGGCCCGAGGCGATCAAGGGTGCCCTGGCGACGGTCGGACTCTCGGACCGGGCCGATGACCGGGTCGCCGGCTTCTCCAAGGGGATGCAGCAGCGGTTGGGCTTGGGGGTCGCGCTCCTCGGCAAACCCCAGCTGGTCCTGCTGGACGAACCCACCTCGGCCCTGGACCCGGTCGGTCGCCACGACGTCCGGGAGATCGTCCGCGGGCTGCGGGAGCGGGGGGTGGCGGTCTTTCTCAACTCCCACCTGCTCTCCGAGGTGGAACAGGTCTGCGACCGGGTGGCGGTGGTCGACCACGGCCGGGTTATCGCGGCGGGCCGGCTGGACGAACTGCTGGCCCGGCCTCAGGTGAGGGTGCGCTGCACCGGGCTTGAGCCCCAGGCCCAGCCGCAGCTCAACGCCTTTGGCGTGATCACCTTCGACGAGGGCTGGCTGACGGTGTCGGGGATCGATCCGGGCCGGGTGCCCGACCTGGTCAGCGCCATCATCGAGGCCGGGGGCCGGGTCTACGCGGTGGATCCCGGCCAGCAGACCTTGGAAGAGCGCTTCTTGCAGCTGATCGAAGCGGCCTGATGGCCACCTGGGTCATCGCCAGCCTCACCTGGCGGGAGCTGGTTCGCCGCAAGCTGGTCGTGGCCTTGCTGGCCCTCACTGCCATCGTCATCGGCGTCTCCGGCTGGGGCTTCTCTCGAGTGTCCGGCCTCCATCTCGGGGGGCTCCCCCTGACCCAGGGTGAGATTCACACCGCCGCGGCCCAGCTGCTGCTGCTGGTGATGTTCATGTTCAGCTTTGTGCTGGCCTTGACCTGCGCCTTCCTGGCGGCGCCGGCCATCGCGGGCGAGCTGGAGTCGGGGGTCGCCCAGGGGCTCTTGGCGCGACCGCTCCGCCGCCGTGAGCTGGTACTGGGTCGGTGGCTGGGCCTCTCCCTGACGATCGCTGTCTACACCGTGTGCTCGACCACTCTCGAGTTCGCCCTGGTGGGCTGGACCACCGGCTACTGGCCCCCCCAGCCGATCGCCGCCGAGGCGGCGCTGCTGGTGGAGGGGCTGATTCTGCTGACCTTCACCCTCGCCCTCAGCACCCGCATTTCGGCGATCACCGCAGGGGTGATCGCCGTGATTTCCTTCGGCGCCATGTGGCTGGGCGGCGTGGCGGGGGCCTTCGGCCAGGTCTTCCACAACGCCGCCATCACCAACGTCGGCGTGGTCACTCACTTCCTGCTCCCGACCGACGGACTGTGGCACGCGGCGGTCTACGCCATGGAGCCCTCGTCCTTCGCCGCCTCGGCGATCCGCGGTCTCAACAGCTCGTTCGAGTCCGCCTCGGGGCCGACCGCCTGGTACCTGGTGTGGGTGGCCTTGTGGATGGTGGCGGCGCTGGGGCTGGCGCTGTTCAGCTTCGAGAGCCGAGAGGCCTAGCTGGCGGCCGGGCCTGCTCGGTCAGAGCTCCGTGAGCGAGCGCGTCCCGTTGCCCTCGACGATGTCGGCCAGCGGCAGGGACAGGTCTATCTCGGGTCCGGACTCCGGGCCGATCCTTACCGAGATCGGCGAGCTGAGCCGCAGCCCCGCAACCCGCACGCAGTCGCGGAGGAAAGGGAAGGCCAGCAGCACCAGCTGGTTGGACAGCCGGTTCAGCAGGGCCCGGTTGGGATCGGGCACCGCTTGCTCCAGGCTCCGATCTCGAAAGGCCATCACGATCACCTCGTCGGTGAGCCTGATCGGGTCGGTCCAGCTATAGGCCTCCCCCAGGCCGTCGCAGTCCACGTAGCGCTCGCGCTGCGCGAAGAGCCGGAGCGGGTGGTCCAGCGAGGCCATCGACTGGGCGTCGCCTTCCACGAAGAAGGGGATGTCAGGCAGCCCTTGAGCCTCCGGCTGGCTGGGGTAGCGCACGCTGAACCCCACCGTTTCCACGCCCCAGAAGGGATTGGGCACCTTGATCCAGAAATCGCTAGTACTGGGCACGCTTGTTCGCCGAGCATAGCGCACCAAAGCCGGGGCAGGATGCCCCCGACCGGTCACCGGCTCGGGGCAAACTCATTCGCCCAGAGTGCGTCAACAGCGGCCCGGGTCGCGTCCGGACTGCGGCTGTTGTCGATCATCCAGGTGGCCAGCTCGCGCTTGCGCGTCAGCGGCATCTGCGAGTCGATCCGCCTTCTCGCCTGGATCTCGTCCAGTCCGGAGCGCTGGCGCAGCCGGAGCAGCTGGGTCAAAGGGTCGACCCAGACCACCAAAGTGCCGTCGAACTCCTTCTCGCGAGCCGTCTCGAAGAGGAGGGGGACGTCGTAGACGGTGAGCTGGGCGCCGGACTCCTCCGCCTTGCGGATCTCCTCCCGGCTGAGCTCCAGCACCCGGGGATGGACTATCGCGTTGAGCCGGTCCCGGGCCGTCTCGTCCGAGAACACCAGCTGACCCAGCTTCGGTCGGTCCAGCGAGCCGTCACTACCGATCACCCCGGCTCCGAAGGTCTCGGCGATCTCCGCCAGCGCCGGGCTGTTGATCTCCACCACCGCGCGGGCCAAGTGGTCCGCGTCCACGATCCAGGCTCCCTTCTCGCCCAGCAGCTGGGCGACCGTCGACTTGCCGCTGGCGATTCCCCCGGTCAGCCCGATGACCCGGCTCAAGCCGAGGACCCCCGAGTAGCGGTCCGGCCGGCAGCCGGGCGCACGAAGCAGCTGTCGGGGTCCAGGAGCCGCTCCAGGCGGGTGCCCGGGGTGTGCACCCGTACTCCCCGCCGAGCCGGCACCCCGATTTCCCAGCCCTTTTTGTATAGCTGTCTCGCCTCGGCCAGGGTGGTCACCGCGGAGATCGTGCGGCCATCGGTCATCTGCAGGCTGGGGGATCGGCTACCGGGGTAACCCAGGGCGACCTCACCGCCACTCTCCAGCAGAAAGCTGAGCTCCGAGAAGGCCGGTTCACCGAAGGAGGGTGGGGCTTCCGCCTCGATCAGTTGGGCCAGTGACGGGGCATCCCCCTCCTTGACCTGTTCCCGCACCTCTTGGCGGGCCCGGATGTGGCGCTGCCGGTCGCGGCGGCGAACCTCGGTTTGGACGGCGGCCGCGTCCTTGGCCAGCCGGGTCAGCTGGAGCTGAAAGGGCGCCATCTGCTCGCGGATGCGGCGCTCGGTCGTCTCCACCAGCTGAACCAGCTCCCGGAGCTGCTCGTCGGTGAGTTCGGCGAGCTCCTCGGCCGGCGGCAGCGAGATCTCGGCGGCCTGTAAAGGCGCCTCGGGGTCGGCCACAGAGCTAGCCTACACAAGGCGGGAGCGCCTGGCCCTAGGCAACTGGAGGAGAGAAGACGGCCGATCCGGTCCGGTTGAAGCGCGAGGGCCAGGTGGCCTGGATCACCATTGACCATCCTCCCGCCAATGCCTTGAGCCAGGAAGTCCTGGCTGGGCTGCGCTCGGCCTTCGCCCAGGTCGAGGCTGACTCGTCCTTGGGCGCGGCGGTGGTGACCGGCGCCGGGGACCGTTTCTTCGTGGCCGGCGCGGACATCGGCGAGTTCACCGCTGTGGGCCCGGACCAGACCAGAGCCAATATCGCCGACGGCCAGCGGCTGACTCTGGAGATGGGCCTCCAGCGCTTTCCGATCGTGGCCGCGATCAACGGTTTCGCCTTGGGTGGCGGTTTGGAGCTGGCCATGGCCTGTGACCTCCGGCTGGCCAGTTCTAGCGCCAAATTGGGCCAGCCCGAGATCCTGCTGGGGATCATCCCCGGCTGGGGGGGCACCCAGCGGCTGCCCCGCCTGGTGGGGAGAGGGCGTGCGCTGGAGCTCCTGCTCACCGGTGAGCAGATCGGGGCGGAACGGGCGCTTGAGCTGGGGCTGGTCAACCGGGTGGTGGAGCCGGATCAGCTCCAGGCGGCGGCTCAGGACCTGGCCGAGAAGCTGGCCCGTCAGGCGCCCCTGGCGGTCGCCGCCATCAAGCGGGCGGTCAGCGCCGGGCTGGACCAGCCCCTGGCCGCGGGGCTGGGGTTCGAGCTGAACGAGTTCGACGCTACTTTCCGGTCCGCCGACGCGGCGGAGGGGATCACGGCGTTCTTGGCAAAACGCCAGGCCCAGTGGTCGGGGCGGTAAGCCAACTCATTGCCCCGCCCAGGTCGGTCGTTACCATCGCCGCAGTGACCGCTCCCCCGTCCCCGGCTGAGAGGACGCCCCCGCCAGATCCCAACCGCGCGGTGGGCGGCGCCAACCAGCGCAAAGGCCCCTTCTGGATGGAGGAGCCTCGCTGGTTCTGGGCGCTGGCCTCTTTCACCTTCCTCCTGGGCCTGATTCTGTTCCTGATCGCGGTGGGCTTCGACCGTCCGTGATCTGGCTCAACCCGGTCGCGCTCCTCCTGCTGATCGCGGTCGCCGGTTTCTTCTTCCTCCGGCGGCTGGGACCGCTCTGGCGCTCGATGCGAGCCGCCCAGCCCGACCCCCGCCGCGACCACCTCCCAGCGCGGCTCTGGGGAGTCGTGGTCTTCGTGTTGGGCCAGCGCCGGCTCCTACGCTGGCCCCTCAGTGGATTGGCCCACTTCCTCATCTTCTGGGGCTTCGTGATCCTCAATCTGGAGATCCTGGAGGCCGGTCTGGAGGCACTGGTCCCGAATTTGAACCTGGAGCAGCAGCTTTGGTGGGGCCCGGTGGCGTTCGCCCAGGATCTCCTGGCGGCCGCGGTGCTGACCGGGCTGGCCGTGGCGGCGCTCAACCGCTACCTGCTCCGGCCCCGCCGATTCCAGGGCAGCCACCAGCGGGACGCGACGGTGATCCTGGTCCTGATCGCCCTAGTGATCCTGACTCAACTCGGCCTCTACGCCACCCAGATCGCGGCCGGGACCGACCATCTGGTCAACCTCCGGCCGGTCTCCGCCGCGGTCGCCCAGCTCTTCCGAGGGGTCCATGGGGACGGGATCTGGGCCTGGCACGAGTTCTTCCTCTGGGCTCATCTGGGGCTCATCGCCGGCTTCCTGGTCTACCTGGCCCACAGCAAGCACCTGCACATCCTGACCGCCGCCCCCAACGTCTTCTTCCGCAGCCTGGAACCGGCCGGCCGCCACCTGCCCACCCTGGATATCGAGAAGGCCGAGCACTTCGGGCTAGCCAAAGTGGATCAGCTCACCTGGAAGCAGGAGCTGGACCTGGCCACCTGCACCGAGTGCGGTCGCTGCCAAAGCCACTGCCCTGCCTTCAACACCGGCAAGCCGCTCTCCCCCAAGCTCTTCATCACCGACCTCCGCGACGGCTGGTACGCCAACGCCAGGGGCGAGGCGCCCCCGCCCAGTTACTGGACGGCGGATGCCGCCGGGACGGCGGCAGAAGCCCCCCCGGACGGTCGGCTTTTGGACTGGAGTGTGCTCGAGGAGACGCTCTGGTCCTGCACCACCTGCGGCGCCTGCGTCGAGGAGTGCCCGGTATTGATCGAGCACGTGCCGGCCATCGTGGAGATGCGCCGCAGCCTGGTCCTCGAGGAATCGCGAATGCCCAAGGAGGCCCGGTCGGCCCTGGAGTCGATGGAGCAACGTGGCAACCCGTTTGGGATGCCGGCCGACTCCCGGATGAAGTGGGCGGAGGGACTCGAGGTGCCGCTGCTGGCCGACCACCCGGATGCCGAGTACCTGTACTGGGTGGGCTGCGCCACCGCCTTCGACGAGTCCAACTGGCCCATCGCCAGGGCCACGGTGGCGATCCTCAAGGCGGCCAATGTCAGCTTCGCCATCCTGGGCCAGGAGGAGGTCTGCAACGGGGATCCCGCTCGCCGGCTGGGCAATGAGTACCTGTTCCAGACCCAAGCTCAGCAGGTGGTGGAGAAGCTGCAGGCGCGCGCGGTCCGCAAGGTGATCGCCAGCTGCCCCCATTGCTTCAACACCATGGCCCGGGAGTACCCGGACTTGGGCGGCACCTATGAGGTGATCCACCACACCCAGCTTCTGGCCCAGCTGCTTGATGAGGGTCGGATCCAGCTCAAAATGCCGCTACCCAAGGGAGAGATCACCTACCACGATCCCTGCTATCTGGGGCGCTGGAACGGCGAGTACGACGCCCCCCGCCGGGTGCTGGCGGCCATCCCCGGGGCCCAGTTGGTGGAGATGAAGCGGTCCCGCAACGAAGCTATGTGCTGTGGCGCCGGTGGCGGACGGCTGTTCATGGAGGAGAGCCGCGGCCCCCGGATCAACCGGGTGAGGGTGCAGCAGGCGGAGGAGACCGGGGCCCGGACCGCGGCGGTGGCCTGCCCCTTCTGCGCCACCATGTTCACCGAGGGGATCAGCTCCCAGGAGTCGTCGATGGAGAGCCGGGACATCGCGGTGCTGGTGGCGGAGTCCATGGGCTTGGAGTACCTGCCGGCCGGGTGAGCCCGATGACGCGGCGCGCCAATCGGCCGGTCACCCCTGCTGAAGCAGGTGGATCCACGGGCAGCTCTGGCGGCTCACAACAACGCGCCCTGGTGCGACCTGGCCTGCCGTTCCCTCGGCCTGCGCCCCGGACCCTTACGCAGGTGGCTAGCGTGCTGGGCCCGCGCCACGCCGACACTCCACTCCTGCCGGCCACCGGGAGTGGTGATTTGGGCGGCTGCCGCTACTCCCGCTACGAGTGCGTTGTCATAATCCGGAGGTGGCGGCGGATTCAGGCCCGACCGCGATCGACCACGTCGGCCTCGCCGTCGCTGATCTCGACGCCGCGGTGGCTTTCTACGAGCGGAGATTCGGCGCCTCCCCAAGCCACCGCGAGGCAGTGCCCCGGGATGGGGTTGTCGCCGTCTTCTTCGACTTCGGACCCTCCAGCCTGGAGCTGTTAGGCAGCACCAGAGCGGACTCCTCGGTGGGGCGGTTCCTGGAGCGGCGCGGCGAGGGCCTGCACCACCTCGCCTACCTGGTTTCGGACATCGAGGCGGAGCTCTCAAGGTGGCGCGCCCAGGGAGCCGACCTGATCGACGAGCACGGCCGCCCAGGCGCCCGGGGGCGCCTGGTGGCGTTCATCCATCCCAAGTCAGCGGGTGGCGTGCTCACCGAGCTCTGCCAGCTGCGAGGACTCCCCGGTTGACCTCAGACTCACCGCTCCCGCGCCCGGACGAGACCGAGTCCCAGTTGCCGCTGCAGCCCTGGTACGGAGCGGGCGCGCCCGAGCCAGCTCCTCCTGGGGAGACGCCCTACACCAGGGGCCTGCGCCAGGACGGCTACCGCCAGCGGCTCTGGACCATGCGCCAGTACGCGGGCTTTGGATCCGCCGCCTCCACTAACGAGCGCTTCCACTACCTGCTGGCCCGCGGCCAGACCGGACTCTCGGTGGCGTTCGACCTGCCCACCCAGATGGGGTACGACTCGGACGCCCCCGAGGCGGCGGGGGAGGTCGGCAAGGTGGGGGTGGCGATCGACACCGTGGAGGACATGAAGGTCCTCTGCCGAGGGTTACCCCTGGACCAGGTCACCACCTCGATGACCATCAACGCCCCGGCCAGCTTGCTGCTCTTGATGTACCAGCTGGCGGCCGAGTCGGACGGGATCGCCCCCGAGCTGCTCGGCGGCACCATCCAGAACGACATCCTGAAGGAGTACGTCGCCCGCGGCACCTACATCTTCCCGCCCCGACCGAGCATGCGGCTGGTCACCGACACCCTGACCTACTGCCACGATCACCTTCCCCGCTGGCACCCGATCTCGATTTCCGGATACCACATGCGGGAGGCCGGGGCCACCGCTCCTCAGGAGCTGGCCTTCGCCCTCAGTGACGGCATCGCCTACGTGGAGGCGGCGCTCAGCGCCGGACTGCAGTTGGAGGAGTTCGCCCCCCAGCTCAGCTTCTTCTTCAACGTGGGCAACGACTTCTTCGAGGAGGTGGCCAAGTTCCGGGCGGCTCGAGCGCTCTGGTCGGGGATCATGCGGGATCGCTTCGGCGCCCTGAGTGAACGCAGCTCGCAGCTGCGCTTCCACGCCCAGACCGCGGGGGCCACGCTGACCGCCCAGCAACCGCTCAACAACGTGGTGCGGGTCTCGCTGCAGGCCCTGGCGGCGGTGCTGGGCGGCGCCCAGTCGCTACACACCAACTCCTTCGACGAGGCTCTGGCGCTGCCCTCCGAGCAGGCGGTCAGCCTGGCCCTCCGCACCCAGCAGCTGTTGGCCTTCGAGTCGGGGGTCGCCCGGGTGGCCGACCCGCTGGGGGGCTCGTACTTCCTGGAGCAGCTCACTGACCAGCTGGTCCAGGCGGCCAGCCAACTCATCGAGGAGGTCGACCGGCGGGGGGGCGCGGTGGCCGCCATCGAGGAGGGGTTCTACCAGGATCAGATCCAGGACTCCGCTTACCGCCACCAACAGCTGGTCGAAAGCGGCGAGCGGGTTATCGTCGGCGTCAACCGCTTCCAGGACGAAATGCCGGTCGAGATTCCCCTCCTGAAGGTCGACCCCCAGCTGGAGCGGGGCCAGCGGGAGCGACTAGCGCACCACCGCCAGGGTCGCGACCAGGCGGCCACCGAGCTGGCTTTGGCAAGGGTCGAGGCAGCCGCCCGGGGCGACGCCAACTTGCTCCCGGTGATGCGCGACGCTTTGGTCGCGGGCGCGACACTAGGCGAGATCTGCCACCGCTTGCGTCAGGTCTTCGGGGTCTTCCAGCCCCGCTCCTCCAGCTGAGGCGCAGCAGCTCAGGTCTCGGTCCGGTTCCGGGACCGCACGCGTAGGGAAGTCCCCAAAACGCTGGGATAGGCGGCGTCGTGGTAGAGCTTGGCGGTCACCGGACGCAGGCCCAGCGGCGCCTTGACGAAGACCCAAGCCGCCACCAGCGCTCCCAAGGGTGGCCCGACCAGATAAATCCAGAGCGAGGAGAAATCGCCTGAGATCACAGCTGGGGCCAGGCTGCGAGCCGGGTTCATGCTGCAGCCGGTGTAGGGCGCGCCCCGCCAGACCAAGAGCGCGATCACGATCCAGAGCGCGAGCGGGGTTAGGCGGGCGGTCCTGGCCGAGGAGGTGAAGGCGAAGATAGCCAGAACCAGAACGGCCGTGAGCAGGGCCTCGATCCCGACCGCGGCCGCCGGAGTTACTCCCGGATGAGGACTCGTCCGCCCGTCCTGGAGAGAGATCGCCACCCGGCCCCATGCCAAGCGCAACACCGTCACCCCCACCAGAGCGCCGGTGAACTGAGATCCGAGGTACCCGAGCAGATCGGAGCGGGAGACATGCCCGCTGGTCCAGAAGGCCAGGGTTACCGCGGGATTCAGGTGGGCGCCGCTGAGGCGCCCCAACGGGGAGATCGCCACCAGGCTGCCGGTGCCGGCGAAGAGCAGTCCGGTGATCAGCAGACGGATCGAGCTGGACGGGACCAGATGCAGCATCGGGGATCCGGTGCCGAAGTCGAGGCAGACGGCGCTGAGCCCGCCCAGGGCCAGGAGGCCGGTCCCCAGTCCCTCTGCCGCCCACTCCCGCCAGTGCCAGCCGTTCCGGGGAGGATGGCCCAGGGAGGGGGGCGCCAGTTGCCCACCCAGGCCTCTGGCGGTGACGGTCCTCACGGGGCCCGGACAATGGCTAAGGGCGCGGCAGCAGACCCTCTGCCAGCCGACAGATCGGCGAAGATGGCAACGTGTCCAAGCCCAAATCGGGTTCGGCCGGGGAGGGCGCCGAGAGCCAGGCAGCGCGGACGGTCAAGCCCGGGCGACAGCCGGCGGGAGTTCCGAGCGCCAACGATCGGCTGATCAACCAGCTCCGCAAGCGTCGTCACGACGCGGTGCACCGAGGCGGAGAGCCAGAGCGAGTCCAGCGGAGCAAGGGCAAGCTGACCGCCCGAGAGCGGATCCGGCGTCTGCTGGACCAGGGCAGCTTCGTCGAGCTGGACGCCTTCGTGACGCACCGCTCGACCCAGTTCGACATGGCGGAGCGGGAAGCCCTGGGCGATGGCGTCGTCACCGGTTACGGCCTGATTGGAGGTCGACAGGTGTTCATCTTCTCCCACGACGCCTCCTTCATGGGTGGTTCGCTGGGGGAGGCCTTCGCCGAGAAGGTGTGCAAGGTGATGGAGCTGGCCGAGCGCACCGGGGCCCCAATGATCGGAATAAATGACAGCGCCGGGGCTCGGATTCAGGAAGGGGTGGTGTCACTCGCCGGCTACGCCGATATCTTCTACCGCAACGTGCGCGCCAGCGGCGTGATCCCCCAGCTGTCGATCATTGCCGGACCTTGCACCGGAGGGGCAGTTTATTCGCCCGCCATCACGGATTTCACCGTCATGGTGCGCAAGGTGGGCTACATGTTCATCACCGGACCCGATGTGGTGCGCATCACCACCGGGGAAGAAGTCGATCTGGAGCAGCTAGGTGGCGCTGACATCCACTCTCAGCGCAGTGGCGTTGCGCACTTCGAAGCGGTCACTGAAGATCAGGCGTTTATGCAGGTGCGCGAACTGCTCTCCTTTCTGCCTCAGAACAGCTGGGAATCGGCCCCGGTGGTCGAGACGACGGATCCCGCCGACCGGGCTGATGCCGAACTGCAAGAGATCATTCCTGAGAGTCAGAACATTCCCTACAACATGCAGGAGGTGATCATCCGCGTGGTCGACGACGGCCACTTCCTGGAGGTCCAGTCCCTGTTCGCGCCCAACCTGGTGGTTGGATTCGCTCGCCTAGATGGCCAAAGCGTGGGTGTAGTCGCCAACCAACCGCGCCATCTGGCGGGGGCTCTGGACATCAATGCCTCTGTTAAAGGCGCACGATTCGTGCGCTTTTGTGATGCCTTTAACATTCCGCTGATCACCTTTGTGGACGTGCCTGGCTTCCTGCCCGGGACCGAGCAGGAGTACGGCGGAATCATCCGCCACGGGGCTAAGCTGCTGTATGCCTTCGCGGAAGCGACCGTCCCCAAGCTGACGGTGATCACGCGCAAGGCCTACGGTGGAGCCTACGACGTGATGTGCAGCAAACACATCGGCGCCGACTACAATGTGGCCTGGCCGTCGGCTGAGATCGCGGTGATGGGAGCCGAGGGCGCAGTGCAGTTCCTGAGCCGGCCGCGGGCGGGCCAGCCTCGGGTCGGCCGCGAAGCGCTGATCGCCACCTATCGTGAGCAGTTCGCCAATCCCTATCAGGCGGCGGAACGTGGCTACATCGACGACGTAATCGAGCCCCGACACACGCGCCCCGCGCTGATCTCAGCGCTGCACATGGCGAGGACTAAGCAGGTGTCATCTCCTCGGCGACGCCACGGCAACATCCCGCTCTGAGCGGTGCCATTAGGCGAAACGCAGCTCGCTTACTCGAGAAGGACCCAGTTCCTCGCCACTACGACTCCGCCCACAAGAGATGTCTCCCAGTCTGACCGCGCTGCCTTTGGCCTACTAGTAAGCCTGATTGCTGCCACGAAGAGTTTTCGGGACGGCGGTTCGCTGGCGGTAACGTCAACGTCCATCTTGGCCTGGTCGTATTGGGGTCCGCGAAAGAGACGCGACCGTGCTCCTAGTACCCCGGGGGAGCGGGTCTACCAGGCGGGGGTGCCAGCTCGCTCACGGTAGCGTCGCCAGGCATAACCGTGCCCAAAGCGCGCGGTGGACCGCCGAGGCAGCTTCAAGCGCTGCATCAAGTCCCGGTACGGCCTGGGCATCCACCCGAGTCATCACAGGTTTAGAACCTGCTCCTAAGGTGGGAGCAGGTTCTGACTCGGTCAGTGATCCTGGCTGCGTGCGGCGTCCAAGCTGGCAGACCGGGGCTGCGTGGGTCTCCTCATCAAACCTGGTCGCTTTGAAAGGGCTCGGATACGCCCAGCTGGGGTGTGGATCAGGCGATCGAGACTTAGCTCAAGATGAGGGTCGCCTACACTGAAGTCGACGAGGCGGCGGCCGGTCGCACCGGCCCACGGGAGGTGCCGGTGAAGCTGCTGGAGCATCAGGCTAAGGAGCGACTGCGCCGCGCCGGGATCGAGTGCCCGACCGGGCGGGTCGCCCGCTCCCCGCAGGAGGCGGAGAAGGCAGCCCAGGAGCTAGGTCCGGTGGTGATCAAGGCCCAGGTGCCGATCGGGGGAAGGGGCAAGGCGGGAGGGGTCAAGCTGGCTAAGACTCCAAGCGAGGCCCACGAAGCCGCGGCCGCGATCCTGGGTATGGAGATCCACGGCTACTCCGTCCCCTCGGTGCTCTGCGAAGAGGCCCTCCAGATCGCCAAGGAGATCTACCTGGGGGTGACCGTCGATCGGGACCGCCGGTCGATGGTGGTGATCCTCTCCTTCGCCGGCGGGATGGAGATCGAAGAGGTGGCCGAGCACTCGCCCGAGAAGATCGCCAAACTCTGGCCGGATCCGTTCGCTGGTCCTCAGCCCTTCGAGATCCGGGAGCTCACCCTGAGCGCCCTGGAAGCGGTCGGTGGAGACGAGAGCTTGCCTAAAGGGCGTTACCTGGCCGAACTGGTGCCGGTCGTCCAGAGTCTGTTTAAGCTGTCGATGGAGCTTGACGCCAGCCTCTGCGAGATCAATCCCTTGGTAGTCACCCAGACCGGGCAGGTTATTGCCGGCGATGCCAAGATCGAGATTGATGAGAACGCCGAGTTCCGCCACCACGACCTGGTGCGGCAGCTCGGAGCTGATGCCTCGGCGGCCACCAGCGGCGACGACCCGCTGGAGGTGGAGGCCCGCCGCCGGGGGCTCACTTACGTCCACCTGGGTGGGAGCGTCGGGATCATCGGGAACGGCGCCGGCCTGGTCATGAACACCCTGGACCTGGTCAAGCAGCACGGGGGCGCGGCGGCCAACTTCCTGGACATCGGCGGCGGGGCCAAGGCGGAGGTGGTCAAGCAGGCGCTGGAGATGCTGCTCCTGGACCCCGCGGTGAAGGGGGTCTTCGTCAACATCTTCGGGGGCATCACCCGCGGCGACGAGGTGGCCCGGGGCCTGATCAGCGCCCGCGATGAGCTGGGCATGGCGCTGCCCTTGGTGGTTCGGATGACCGGCACCCGAGAGGAGGAGGGACGTCAGCTGCTGGAGGAGGCCGGGATCACCCCGGCGGCGTCCGCCCCGGAGGCGGCCCGCAAGATAGTCGAGCTAATCGCTGCTCGAGGACCAGGCTGAATTGAGCATTCTCCTCGACCACAACTCCAAGGTTCTGATCCAGGGGATGACCGGCAGCGAAGGCTCCTTCCACAGCCAGGAAATGCTGGCCTTCGGCACCCAGGTGGTGGCGGGGGTCTCTCCCGGCAAGGGAGGCAGTCGGCACTTGGGGGTGCCGATCTTTGACACGGTGGCCGCCGCGGTCGACGCCACCGGAGCGGACACGGCCGGGGTGTTCGTGCCTCCGGCCTTTGCCGCCGACGCCATCATGGAGGCGTCAGCCGCCGGGCTCGGACTAGTCGTCTGCATCACCGAGTTGATCCCGGTGATCGACATGGTTCGCGCCCGCGCCTTCGTCGATCAGCGGGGCACCCGGCTGATCGGGCCCAACTGTCCTGGCCTGATGTCCCCCGGGCAGCGCGCCAAGGTGGGGATCATCCCCAACCACATCGCCAAGCCCGGCCGGGTGGGGGTAGTCTCTCGATCCGGGACTTTGACCTACGAGATCATTCAGGCACTGGCGCGACAGGGCTACGGACAGTCGACCTCGGTCGGGATCGGTGGAGACCCCGTCCTTGGGCTGAGTTTTTTGGACGTGGTCCAGCTGTTTGCCGAGGATCCGGAGACCGACTTGGTGGTGCTGGCGGGGGAGATTGGAGGCTCCGACGAAGAGCGAGCCGCCGAGCTGATCGGTCGAGGCTACCCCAAGCCGGTGGTCGGTTTCATCAGCGGCCGCAGCGCCCCGCCCGGCAAGCGGATGGGCCACGCCGGCGCCATCATCAGTGGGACAACGGGAAGCCCCGCCTCCAAGGTGGCCGCGCTCCAGCAGGCAGGAGTGGAGGTAGCCGACACCATCGAGCAGATCGTCGAGCTGGTCCGGGAGCGGTTGGGCGCCGCTCTGAGCTCCTAGACGCCAATGGGATTGAGCTTCGAGCTGAGCCCCGAGCAGGCCGCCATCCGGGAGACCTGTCGGGAGTTCGCCAGCCAAGTGGTGGCCCCGCAGGCGGCCGACTGGGACCGGAAAGAGGAGTTCCCCTACCGCTTGGTGTCCCAGATGGCGGAGTTGGGGCTCTTCGGGCTGCCCTACCCGGAGTCGGTGGGTGGAGCCGGCGCCGACTTCATCAGCTACCTCCTCGCCCTGGAGGAGATCGCCCGGGCCGACGCGTCCTTGGCCATCACCCTGGAGGCCGCGGTCTCCTTGGGGATCGCCCCGATCTTCTACTTCGGGAACCCTGAGCAGAAGGAGCGCTACCTGCCGGAGCTGTGCGCGGGGCGCCAGCTCTGGGCCTTCGGGTTGACCGAGCCGGAGGCGGGCTCAGATGCCGGTGGGACCAAGACCAGGGCCCGACGCGAGGGCGAGCACTGGGTAATCGACGGCTCCAAGTGCTTCATCACCAACTCCGGAACCGAGATCAGCGCGGGGGTGACCATTACCGCCGTCACCGCCGAGGAGGGGGGCCGCAAGCGGATCAGTGCGCTCCTGGTCGAGCGGGGGACGCCCGGTTACCAGCAGGCCGCTCCCTACCGCAAGCTAGGCTGGCACGCGAGCGACACCCGAGAGCTGAACTTCGCCGACTGCCGCGTTCCGGAGGCCAACCTGCTGGGTCGAGCGGGAGGTGGCCTGGGCCAGTTCTTCAAGGCCCTGGAGGCCGGCCGGGTGGCCATCGCTGCCTTGGCGGTGGGACTGGCCCAGGCCTGCCTCGACGCCTCGCTCGGCTACGCGCAGCAGCGCCGCCAGTTTGGGCGGCCGATCAGCCACTTCCAGGCGACCCAGCTCAAGCTCGCCGACATGGACACTCAGATCGAGCTGAGCCGGCTCATGGTCTGGCGGGCGGGGGTCCTGATCGACCAGGGCCAACCGGCGGGCAAGTTCGCCGCCATGGCCAAGCTGCACGCCTCGGAGACTGCCACCTGGTGCGCCAACCAGGCGGTCCAGATTCACGGCGGAGCCGGCTTTATGGAAGATCTGCCGGTGGCTCGCTACTACCGGGACGCGAAGATCAACGAGATCGGAGAAGGAACCTCGGAGGTGCAGCGGCTGATGGTCGCCTCCCACCTGTTGGGGTTGGGCGGCTCGGTGTCCAGGCTGCTCGACCAAGACCGCGCCTGATCATCCGGGAGGGGGAATCCCCCGGGTATACGATGGTTTGATGAGCGACCGGGACCCGATGATCGTGGCGGCGGCGCGGACCCCCTTCGGCAAGCTCGGCGGCTCCCTCAGTTCGGTCCGCGCCGTCGATCTGGGCGCCCATGCCATCCGGGTGGCCCTGGCCCGGGCCGGGGTAGGCCCTGACGAAGTGGACCAGTGCATCATGGGCACGGTGATCACGGCGGGCCAGGGCCAGATCCCGGCCCGGCAAGCCGCCCTCAAAGCCGGGATCCCCTCGGGGGTGTCCTCCCTCACAGTCAACAAGGTTTGCGCCTCTTCTTTGAAGGCGGTCAACCTGGCCGGCCTGCTGATCAGGGCTGGCGAGGCAGAGGTGGTGGTGGCCGGCGGCATGGAGTCGATGTCCCAGGCCCCCATGCTCCTGCCCGGGGTCAGACGGGGAGTGCCGATGGGGCACATGACCATCTACGACTCGATGCTCTGGGATGGGCTCACTTGCCCAATCGACGATGTGCCCATGGGCGATCACGGTACCGACGTGGCCGCTGAGCTGGGGGTCAGCCGCGCGGAGCAGGATCGCTACGCCCTGCTCTCCCAGCAGCGCTATGAGGCGGCTCGGGTGAAGGGCCTTATCGCCGAGGAGCTGGCGCCAATCGAGGTATCCGCCAAGGCCGGCCCGATCCGAGTGGATCAGGACGAGCAACCTCGGCCCGACACCACGATCGAGAGGCTCGCCGCGCTGCGGCCGGTTTTCGGCGGGCCGGAAGGCAGCGTGACGGCGGGCAACTCCCCAGGGATCAACGACGGCGCCGCGGCCATCGTGATCATGAGCCGGGCGCGGGCCCGAGCCCTGGGCGTGGAGCCGCTGGCCCAGTGGCTCGGCTACGGAGAGTCGGCGGCGGACCATCCCTACCTGGCCACCGTGCCTGCCACCGCGCTGGCCCAAGCGCTGGGCAAGACCGGGGGCGGGCTGAGCGCTCCTGACCTCAAAGTGGTCGAGATCAACGAGGCCTTCGCCTCGGTGGTGATCACCAGCTCGCGGATGCTGGAGCTGGACTTGGAGCGGGTCAATCCCAATGGCGGCGCCATCGCGGTGGGCCACCCTGTCGGCGCCTCGGGGGCTCGCATTTTGGTGGCTTGCGTCAACGAGCTCCGGCGCCGTGGCGGAGGGCTCGGAGCGGCGACGATCTGCTCCGGCACCGCCCAGGGCGAAGCCACTTTGGTCGAGGTGGCCTGAACCCGGAAGCGCTCTCCGGCGGCGCCCACAATCAACCGGTCTGGGTCGCCGGTGGCTTTGACCCGTTTCGGAGGATGGTCAATGGCAACCGAAGTTAGAGAAGACCGACAGGCCATCCAGGCCTCAGTGCGCGAGCTGGCCCAGGCCAGGATTGCGCCGCGGGCGGCCGAGATCGATCGCACCGCGGAATTTCCCTGGGACGTTGTGGAGATTTTCCGCCAGCAGGACATCTTCGCCATCGCCTTCGCGCCCGAGTACGGGGGCCTCTCCGGATCCGCGCTGACCCTGGCGCTGGCGGTGGAGGAGATCGCTAAAGTCTGCGCGACCTCGGCTCTGCTATTAGCGGTCCAGGGCCTGGGCGGCTACCCGATCCTGCTGGGCGGCAGTGAGGAGCAGAAGCGGGAATTTCTGCCCGGGCTGGCCAGCGGTAGCAAGCTGGCCGCCTACGCCCTCAGCGAGCCGGACGCCGGCAGCGACCCGGCCTCGATGACCACCCGGGCCCGTCGGGAGGGTGACGTCTACGTCTTGGACGGAGTCAAGACCTGGATCACCAACGGCAGCATCGCGGACCTGATCGTGGTCTTCGCGGTCACCGAGCCGGGGGAGGGCACCCGGGGCATCTCCGCCTTCTTGGTCGACGGCGCGAGCGAGGGCCTCCGGCGCAGCCGGATCCACGGCAAGCTGGGGATCCGGGGCAGTGACACCGCCGAGCTGGTCTTCACCGGCTGTAGCGTGCCTCTCGGCCGCCGGCTGGGGGCCGAGGGCGACGGCTTCAAGATCGCCATGGGGGTCCTCGACCGGTCTCGACCGCAGATCGCCGCCCAGGCGCTGGGAATCGCCGCCGGAGCCCTGAACCAGGCGGTCCAATACGCCCAACAACGCCGCCAGTTCGGCCGCCCGATCGCGGAATTTCAGGGCATCCAGTTCATGCTCGCGGACATGGCCACCCAGCTGGAGGCGGCCCGCTGTCTCACCCACGAGGCCTGCCGGGCGGTGGACGCCCTCGATCCCCAGATGACCCGCCTGGCAGCCATGGCCAAGCTGGCCGCCTCCGATGGGGCCATGAGGGTCACCACCGACGCGGTCCAGGTGCTGGGCGGCTACGGATATATCAATGAGTTCCCAGTGGAACGGATGATGCGTGACGCCAAGATCACCCAGATCTATGAGGGGACCAATCAGATCCAGAGGCTGGTGATCGCCAAGCGGCTGCTGGCCTTGGCCGACTAGCTCGCGGGCGGCTGCATCACTCGAGGATACACTCTGCTACGCTATAGCGGGCCACGTATTTGGGAGAGCCTGGCCCTTCTCCCGTTAGGAGTAGTGCCTTTTGAAGCAACCAGGTCGACCTAGTTGGAGGGACCCCGGACTGCTGGTTCTGTCCACTCTCGTCGAGGGACCCCGGCACGGCTATTCGATAGTTCAGGAAGTGCGCAAGCAGGCCGGGATCACCCTGGGGCCTGGCACCCTCTACGGTGCGCTGTCCCGGCTGGAGGCCTTCGGCTTGGTGGCGGGCCTGCCGGCGGATGGGCGCCGCCGTCCCTACCGACTCACCGACAAGGGCCGGCAGACACTCGAGGCCCAGTTGGACGCCATGGCTAGATTCCTGAGAGTGAACGGGCACTTGGAGGAAGGCGGCCTGTTCAACGCAGTCCTGGGGACCACTGGAGGCGCATGACCACATCTCTGCCCCGGCGCCACCGCCTGTTGCTGAGGGTTTACCCGCCCAGCTTCCGGGAGCGCTACGGGGACGAACTTCGGGCCCTGGCCGAGGACGCATCTCCGAGTCCCAGGATGGCGCTCGACCTGGCCCTCGGCGCAGCCCGGGCTTGGACGAGACCCACCTTCGGGGGAAAGGTGGAGCAACGCCAGCGAGCCCGCCTGCTGGCGACCATCCTCACCGTCTTCTGGTCGTGGTCGCTGGTCCTGCTGGCCCTCGCCTCGTTCAGCAAGATGGTGAACGACCCCCCGCTCCCAGGAATGCGGGCGCCTCTGACCCACGCCGCCTTCCAGCTGTCTCAGGTGGCCTTTGGTGTGTCGGCTGCCTTGATTGGGGTCGGCGCGCTCCTCTATGGGGCGGTGATCGCCGCCGGAGCCTGGCGCGATCATCGGCTCCGCACATTACTTCCCGCCACCCTCCCAGTTGGTGTGGGCCTGGCCTGGTTGGGGTTGAGTTGGGTTCTGAGCTGGTGGCTCCTCCACTTCGCCCTCGGTCACCGGGTGCCCCTGCCAGCGGCGGTCGGGCTGGTCGTGCTCCTCCTGGTCTGGGTGCTGGCTTCGGTCGCTCTGGCGCCGATCTGCTGGGTGAGCATTGCGGTCGCGATGCGGCGAGCCAGTCTGAGCGTGCGACTGCTCCGGCCCGGGTTGATCGGAGCGGTCGCGGTGGTGGCCAGCCTGGTGGTGGTCGTGGGGGCGATGGCGGTCACGGTCGCGTCCCTGGGCGGCCCCGGTGGGTTGCCGCCAAATTTGGTAAACCTCCTGCTGGTATACGGCGTCTTGCCCTTCGCCGCCGTGATGACGGGGATCGCCCTCATCTCGGTCCGGCGAGGGCTGCGGACCAATCGGCAGATCTTCTCGCTCCCTCCTTCGCCAGGAGCCGTAGCAGGGGACAGCCAACACCCCCTCCTATGACCAGCGCCTGCCCGCGGGGACCAGCCGACACATTGTGGCCGCCACTGCGTTAGTCGAGTGGGGACCGAGTAGCGCGGCTCCCCTCTCCGCTTGGAGCTCCAGGAGGTGGATGATGGCGAGCGACTGTCCGGTTTGCGGTGAACAACTGGCCGATGGCGTGCTCTCGAGGGCCCAGCAGTCGTCAGAAGCCGTCGGGCTCGAGGAGTCGACTGGTCCAGCAGGCCCGACCGAGGGTGGCGGCTCCTCCCCGGAGATCGGTCTGGTCGACTGAACGAGCGCCACCGGAGAGGTCCGGGAGAATCCCCGTTGCCTCTCGGTCTTGCCCGCCGCAGGGCTCATCGGTCCGGGAGAAGACTCTCCGCCGTGTAATCAAATCCCCAAACACCCAACGGTTAGTCTCGCGCGGACCAGGGAGGCAGGGGTACTACACATACGGCTCGCTGCGTATCGGTGGCGGGAAGGATGCGGAGTTGCCTGGCTTGGGGGTCAATGCCGGGCCAAAATCTAATCGAACCTTCAGCGCAATCCGCAGAGCCTAACCGCCAGATATCGCTGACGGCGCCAAGATAGTGGTTCCCTCGGTCATCCGTGGCCCACCAAGCGAGCGGGGCCACCGTAACCGGCCCGCTGACGGGCGCATCCGCAGCCCGCCAAGCTGGGGCTATGGTCACGTAGACGCGGAATTCGCTTACTCCGGATGCCAACCCTTCCATGGTGAGGGAGGTGTCATCGATTGGAGGAAGGGCTGTGCCGATGGCTACCGCGCCAACCGGCCCGTCACCACGGGACCAGCCCCGGAGCAGCGACTTCCACGGCACCGGCAATGCGCTGCGGTCACAGGGGTGACCGGTGAACGCCAGCGCGACGCTGCGTACCTGGTTGATCACGGGAGAGTCGGCTGCAAGGTCACCGGCCGCGACGAGCGTCGCGATGCTGATGTCAATCAAGGGAAGCGGCCCTGATAGTGGAAAAAAGCAGAAGTAGCTGCTCATTCTTCGCCATAGATGGTTCTGCGCCGCTGCTGCGGGCGCTACGGCTTCCACATGACTTGTGGCCTTCGCTTCCGGCGGAGCGAGACTCAGCCGAATGCCGCCGGCGTCGATCCATTCGGTCGCTTGGGACAGCGGACTTGCTGTTGTGTACCGTTGTGTGGATCCGCCCCAAAGTTCGATCTCTTCGCGGCTACCGTGGTCATCGACCAAGATGAGCATCTCGTGGATCCAGTTTGCTCGGTGGGATCCCCACCGCCGCACGGTGCTGGTTTCCGGCGACGAAACGGTGGCACTGATGAGCGCCGATGTGGCTGTGGCACCGAAGGCGAGGTAGTGGATTCGGCGGCTGCCCCACGGGCGCTCTAAGTCACGCTCGCAAGTGATCACCCTCGGGGAGTTCTGTGTCTCGGCCGTGGTGGCTGAACGCTTCTGGGAGTTGGATGGACGAGTGGGCGGCCAAGGCGAGGCTCGCCTCTCCCCCCTGAGTACCGCCTCGTAGTCGCCGACGATCTCCTCCGCCACCGCAATCGGCAGACGGCCGGTGGCCACCAGTGCGGCTCCCGCCTCAAAGACGGCAGTTCCCCACCGTCTTCGGGTCTGGGCGAAGTGCGGATCGGCCAGGGCGCGTGCCCCGATGGCCCGAAGGTACAGCTCGGCGTTGAAGTCAGCAGTCAATTGTTCAGACCTGCCATTGAGCTTTGGCAGAAGACCCCCAGCGAGTGCTCATGGCCGGGCCACCCCCCCCCTCGCTTGTGACCCGGGTGGGCCACTCTGGGTCGGGTAGACGAATGGAGTGTCCGCCATGTTTTGCTGGGTATTCTGCAGACGAGGCCTGCTCACGCGGAGGAGCAAGCACGTCCTGAGTCTACCCTCGCTCCCGGCCTCGTGCAACTCTCGCACCGGTAGCCCCGCCGTGGAAGGATGGCCGCGCCCGTGCCCGGTGGCGGTACCGCCCTGACGCCGACCCTGACGCCCCGGTACGGCGTGAGGACCTACCAAACCGCTCGGGTCATCTGATGGGGCCGAGCCTGGCTATCCCGGGGACCAGCCGGGCACTCCAATACCTACCATGGGTCGCGGTGGAAGTGGAGCCGCTCCTGGCCGGTGACACGCGGGCGCTGGCGCAGGCTATCTCGGCGATCGAGACGCGCCAGCCCGGAACCGGCGACCTGATCCAAGAGCTCCTCATCAAGCGGGCTGGCCAAGCGGAGTCCGCCACCCAGATCGTCGGACTGACCGGTCCCCCGGGTAGCGGCAAGAGCACCCTGGCGGACGGGCTGACCGCGCTTTGGCGAGGCCAGGGGCGCCGGGTCGCCATCCTGGCGGTCGACCCCAACAGCCCCTTCACCGGCGGCGCCATCCTCGGCGACCGGGTCCGGATGCAGCGGCATGCCTTGGATCGGGGCGTCTTCATCCGGAGCATGGGCGCGCGCGGCCACCTGGGAGGGGTGTCGCTGGCCACCCGCGGGACAGTTCGCCTGCTCAGTGCCCTGGGCTGGGAGATGGTGCTGGTGGAGACGGTCGGGGTGGGGCAGTCGGAGCTGGAGATCTGCGAGATCGCCGACTCGGTGGTGGTGGTCACCACCCCGGCCGCAGGAGACGGGGTCCAAGTGATCAAGGCCGGGATCACCGAGATCGCCGACCTGTTCGCGGTCAACAAGGCGGACCTGGCGGGGACGGACCGAGTGGTCCGGGAGCTTCGTGATCTCGTCCGGGCCCATCGCGAGGAGGGGGTCTGGCGGGTTCCGGTGATCCCAACCGTCGCGTCCAGCGGGATGGAGGGTGTGACGGAGCTGGCCACCGCCCTGGACCAGCACCGTGCCCATCTGCGCGCCAGCGGGGCCCAGGAGGCGCGCGCCGAGCGCCGGCTCCGGGACGAGGTGGTGGAGCTGGTGGGAGGCTACGCCACCGACTTCGCGCGCCGGCTCCTGTCCGCCCCTGAGCTGGGGCCGCTGCCGGAGGACCTCCGCTCCGGCAACCCGGAGCAGGTCGCCGAGGGGGTCCTCCGACGTCTGGCCGCCCAGGAGAGCAAGATTGAAGTCGCCGACCATGACCCGGCGGCGAACGCCCGGAGGAGCGAGTGATGCTGGATCAGCAGTCGGCGGCGATGGTGGATGACGAAGTCGCCCTTGCGCGCTGGGCGGAGCGCTACCGGGCCTCCAGCCTGAGGGCGGCTCAGCCGGGGACCCGGCCTATCCCCGAGACCCTCTCGGGACTCCCGGTCGACCCGCTCTACACCCCCCAGTCGCTGCGGGGCCAGGACTATGCCAGCACCATCGGGTATCCGGGGGAGTTCCCCTACACCAGGGGGGTGTACCCCTCCATGTACCGGGACAAGCTCTTCACCATGCGCCAGTTCGCCGGCTTCGGCAGTGCCGCTGAAACCAACCAGCGCTACCGGTTCCTCTTGGCCGAGGGGCAGACCGGTCTCTCAGTGGCGTTCGATCTGCCCACCTTGATGGGGCGCGACTCCGACGACCCGGAGGGCCAGGGGGAGGTGGGCCGGTGCGGAGTCGCGGTCGACTCCTTGGAGGACATGGACCAGCTGATGGCCGGGATCGACCTGGCCCAGGTCACCACCTCGATGACGATCAACTCACCGGCGGCGGTGATGCTGGCGATGTACGTGGCGGTGGCCGAGCGCCGGGGAGTGCCCCTGGAGCGGCTGGGTGGCACCCTCCAGAACGACATCCTGAAGGAGTACATCGCCCAGAAGGAGTACATCTTTCCCCCCGAGCCCAGCCTCCGGCTGGTGACCGACGTGATCGCCTTCTGTGCCCGCCACGTCCCCAAGTGGCACCCCGTCTCGATCTCCGGGTATCACATCCGGGAGGCGGGCTCCACCGCGGTCCAGGAGCTGGCCTTCACCCTGGCCGACGGCTTCGCCTACGTGGAGGCGGGGATCCGAGCGGGCCTGGAGGTCGACGAGTTCGCCCCCCAGCTCAGCTTCTTCTTCAACAGCCACGTCGACTTCTTTGAGGAGGTGGCCAAGTACCGGGCCGCTCGCCGGATCTGGGCCAAGCGGATGCGGGACAGCTACGGCGCCCGCGACCAGCGCTCCTGGCTCCTCCGCTTCCACACCCAGACCGCCGGCTGCTCGCTCACCGCTCAGCAGGTGGAGAACAACGTGGCCCGCACCGCCTTGGAGGCGCTGGCCGCGGTGCTGGGGGGAACCCAATCGCTGCACACCAATGCCATGGACGAGGTCCTGGCTCTGCCCACCGCCAAGGCGGCCCAGATCGCGCTCCGGACTCAGCAGATCATCGCCTTCGAGACCGGGGTCGCCACCACCATCGACCCGCTGGGCGGGTCCTACTACGTGGAGGACCTCACCAACCGGATGGAGCGGGAGGCCGAGGCCTACTTCACCGAGATCGAGGCCCGGGGCGGGGTGCTGGCCTGCATCGAGTCCGGCTTCTTCCAGAGTGAGATCGCCGACGCTGCCTTCCATTACCAGCAGCAGCTCGACCGCGGCGAGCGGATCGTGGTCGGGGTGAACGCCTTCACCTCCGAGGACGATGAAGGGCCCCCTTTGCTGCACATCGACGCGGCGGTCGAGGCGGAGCAGATCGCCCGCCTGGACAAAGTGCGCTCGGAGCGCGACGGCGAAGCGGTGCGTCTGCGCCTGGATGAGCTGCGCCTGGCAGCTCAGGGAACGGACAACCTGATGCCTCCAATCATCGAGGCGGTCAAGGTGCTGGCCACCGAGGGCGAGATCACCTCGACTTTAATCGGAGTCTTCGGCGGGTACCGGGAGCCAGCCGTCTTCTAAGGCCGGCGGGTGGTCACTTTGGGGGCCGCTGCTTGCCCGAGAACTGCCGTAGCCAGGCCTCGGTATCCCGGCTGGAAGGTCTCGGCTTCTCCTCTCGCTCCGGGGGCGGGTTGGCGCCCCGGGCCGGCCCGGCGGTCCCCCGGGGATCGAGCTTCTGGATCAGAGCCTGTCCGCCGATCGTCGACCCGCCCTCGTGGCGAACCAGGTCGCGCAGTCCCCGGTCGCTGGTCGCCACCACCGGAGCGATCCCCCCGTGCACCGCCTGGGCCACCAGCTCCACGATCCTTTCGTCCGCGCTCTGCCCGGGGTCCGGATAGAGGACTCGGACCCCTCGGCTGCTGGACGGACCGGCGGGGGGCGGGGGGCCGTCGAAGACGAAGGTGAGCTGGTCGTAAACGGTCCGCAGCCCCGAGTCGGCAGCGGTCGTCACCATCAGCCGCTGGGCGCCGGCGTGGTCCTTGCGGAGCAGACAGGGCCGACTGCGCGACCAGGCCCACGCGATGTTGGTTCCGTCCACCAGCAGTTCGGTCTTAGCCACCTGACCGCGCTCCGTCGGGCCGACCCGGCCCCAGCGGCGGGCCGTCAGTCATCAGCCGGGCCGCATGCTCGCGGGTCTCGAAGTCGACCAGCCGGTCCGCTAGCTGCTCCAGCCGTCCGCGCAAGGACTCGTCCAGACGGGCTAGCCGGCGGGAGCCCGGGTCGATCCCGAAGGCGGCTCCGCCCAAGCCACCCGCCAGCGCCAGGGCCCCCTGGCTCGGCTGATCCTGGTTCTCCACCTCTTGCAGGGTCCCCTCCAGATCCGTGGCCACCATGAGGGCGTGGGTCACCTGGCTGAGCACTGCGACCGCGTCGTCGCCGGACTCCGGCAAATCCCCGCGGGCGGGGTGGCGAAATGCCCGGGAGAGCCGCAGCGGAGCCTCCTCGCGAAGCGCCTGGGCGACTCGGGCCAGGCTCTCCTCCAGCCCTCTGGTCAGCAGGTCCCGAGCCAGCAGACAGCTGCCGACGGTCGCCATCCGGGAGGTGAGGTCGCTGTGGGTCACCCAGGCGCTCTGGTCGGCCCAGCGCTTGAGCAGCGCCCCTTCCCGGCGGGCCGCGACCGCCAGCGGCAGGGCCCGCAGCAGTGGGCCATCGCCGCTTCGGTCCGGCACCACCCGGGCGGTGGCTTCGGCCAGACCCTGGGCGGGGAATCCCTCCCGGAAGAGCCGCAGCGCCTGGGTGGTGATCGATCCCGGCCGGGGGGTCAGCTCGGGCCCCAGCTTCGCCCAGCGGTCGAGCAACAGCTCCGGCTCCGCCGCGCCTCGCGCCACGACCGACTCGCCCAGCTCCAGGGCCAGGTGGGTGAAGGCCTGAGTGCCGGCGATCGACTCCCCGCAGGCCATTCCCAGCAGGATCCCGCGCGATCGACTGCGCAGCTCAGCATCCGAGATCGTTGGCAGCTCCACCTCTCGAATATTGCGGCCTGGCGAAGTCGCCGGCTTGGACCAGAGCGTCCTGGCGGGTACCTGCTGAGGCAACGGCGCTGACGGAGACGAATAGGGAGTCAACCCGGGCTCGGTCAGCGCCGGATTGGCCGCTACGGCCACTCCCACCAACTCCAGGATCAGCGGGAGGAGAGTGAGGCCTGGACCGTTGCCCGCGCTTTCCGGTGCGAGCGGCCGTCAGGTGGTCCTGACGGCCCGATCCCGGTCGGGCGCGTAGAGCTCTTCGCTCATGGGCCGCAGGGGCTCGCGGGAGAAGATCGCCTCGATGGGGAGATCGAAAAGCTCCGCCAGCCGGAGGGCCAACTGCAAGCTGGGGTTGTACTCGCCTCGCTCCAGGTAACCGATCGTCTGGTAGTTGACCCCCACCGCCTCCGCGAGCTCGGAACGGGACAACTCCCGTTCCGCCCGCAACACCGCAATCCGGTTGTAGAGCCGCGTCGACCCGGTCCCCGCCCGGGCATCATGCGAGCCCCGCTTGGGAGTCATCCAGCGAACTGTAGCACTTGTACAACAAAATAACTACTCAGGGTGATATCGAACGGTGGGCTAGACTGGGGGCCATGAGCGCGAGGCCGGTGCGGATCCTGACCGCCAAAGTGGGCCTTGACGGGCACGATCGAGGCATCAAGGTGATCTCTCGGGCCCTGCGGGACGCCGGAGTGGAGGTGATCTACACCGGGCTCCACCAGACCCCGGCTCAGGTGGTGGAGGCGGCGATCCAGGAAGATGTCGACGGGGTGGGCATTTCGCTGCTCTCTGGGGCCCACATGACGCTTTTCCCCGAGGTGCTGCGCCTCCTGCGCGAGCGCGGTGGCGAGGACATCGTGGTCTTCGGCGGCGGGATCGTGCCGCCCGACGACGCCATCCTCCTGAAGGAGATGGGGGTGGACGAGGTCTTCACCCCCGGGACCAGCATCCGGGCGATCGTGGACTACGTCGAGCGTCGCTTCGGGCTGGAGAAGGTAAGCACCGGGACCCGCTGATCGTCGGATTTGGTACGATCCGGCGGCTTTCGCCGATCTCAATCGAGGTCGGTGTCCGGGGCCGGCAATCGCTGGTGGAGGCTCATGGATTTCACGCTGGAGGTGGCGCCGCGCACGACCGTGGGCCGGCACGTCTCCGGACTGCGCCGCCAGGGTCTGGTCCCCGGCGTGGTCTACGGCCATTCGGTGGCGCCCATCACCGTGGAGATCCCGGGTAAGGACTTCGCCAAGATGTTCCATCGCGCCGGCCGCAGCCACCTGTTGCAGCTGATGGTCCAAGGCGAGCGCGCCGCGCGTCCGGTCCTGATCCGAGAGCTGCAAATCAACCCCCGTACGGCGGAACCGGTCCATGTGGACTTCTTCCAGGTCAACTTGCTGGAGAAGCTCACCGTCCAGGTCCCGGTGGTTCTGGTCGGCGAAGCTCCGGCCACCAGATTCAACGCCGGGGAGCTGCTCCACCTGATCCACCAGGTGGAAGTGAGCTGCCTGCCCAACGCCATCCCGGGTGAGATCGATATCGACATCTCCCAGTTGGCTGAGATCGACGATGCCGTGCGCATCTCCGCCATCCAGCTCCCCGAAGGGGTGGAGCTGGCGGCCACCCTCGATCCGGAGGAGGTGATCGCCAAGATTGCCGCGCCGCGGGTCCAGGAGGAAGAGGGGGTCGTCGCCGCCGAGGGCGAGGAGGGTGCCGAGGAGCCTGCCGAGGGCGAAGCCTCGGAGGAGTCCGAGTCCAGCTCCGAGAGCTCCGAGCGGAACTGACCCTAGGCGGCTAGCTCTCCCGCCTTCGGCCGATCTCGCGCAGTCGTTCTCCCAAAGCAGCCTCCTCACCGTGGGCCGAGGGCCGGTAGTACTGATGGCCCACCAGCTGCTCGGGCAAGTGCTGATGGCTGACCAGACCCTCGGGGTCGTCGTGGGCATACTGGTAGTCGGCGCCGTATCCCCGCTGGCGGTCACGTCCGGTAACCGCGTTGCGGAGGTGGAGGGGCACGGGCAGCTGGAGCTGGGCGCGCACGTCCTCGGCGGCCGCACCGTAGGCCGCATAGACGCTGTTGCTCTTGGGGGCCAGGGCCAGAAAGATGGCGGCCTCGGCCAGCGGCAAGCGACACTCCGGCATCCCCACCACCCGGACGGCGGAGTGGGCGGCGACCGCCAGCTCCAGCGCCCTGGGCTCCGCCAGGCCCACATCCTCGGCCGCCAGGATCACCATCCGTCGGGCTGGGACGGTGGGGTCCTCGCCCGCCTCCAGCAGCCGGGCCAGCCAGTAGACCGAGGCGTCGGGGTCACTGCCGCGCATCGACTTTATGAAGGCGCTGAGCAGCTGGTAGTGGAAGTCCCCGGCCCGGTCGTGGCGGAGGACCGGGCTGCTGAGCGCCCGCACCGCCGCCTCCTCGCTCACCACCTGGCCATCGCCGGTCGTGGTCGCCGCCAGCTCCAGGGCATTGAGCATGACCCGGGCGTCGCCGCCCGAACGGGCGACCAGAACCTGCCTCGCCTTGTCGTCCAGTTGGAGATGGCGGGCCCCCAGGCCCAGCTGCTCATCGCCAAGGGCCCGGTCCAGCAGCTCCGAGAGCGCCACCCGGGTCAGCGGCTCGAGCTCGAACACCTGGACCCGCGAGAGCAGTGCTCCGGTCAGCTGGAAGCTGGGATTCTCGGTGGTGGCTCCGATGAGGGTGAGCAGGCCGCTCTCCACATGGGGCAGGAGGGTGTCCTGCTGGGTGCGGCTGAAGTGATGGATCTCGTCTAGGAAGAGGACGGTGCGCTGCCCAACTCGCTCCCGGGTGCGGGCCTCAGCGACCGCGGCACGGATCTCCCCAACCCCCGCGCTTACCGCCGAGACCGAGATCAGATGCGCGGACTGGGAGCTGGCCAGGAGCTGGGCGATCGTGGTCTTGCCACTCCCCGGAGGACCCACCAACACCACCGAAGCCAGGGGACCGCCTTCCAGAGCAGCCTGCAGCGCACCCCGAGATCCCACCAGCTCGTCCTGACCTAGGACTTCCTGCCATTGCCGCGGCCGCAGGCGAGCCGCCAGGGGGAGCGATCGGGCGGCCACCGGAGCGGCGGCGGAGCGGTCTGTGGGCTCTGCCAAAGCCGGCGCCGGTCCGGTCTCGAGAGGCAACTCGTCGTTCACGAGCCCATCTTGACGGGTCAGCGGGCGCGACTTGGCAAGGGCACTGCAGCACCCCGTGGCCGGACCCCGGGGACCTCCTCCTCAGCCGCCTGAGTCGTCAGCTGAGCGGCTGCTCTCCCGGACCGCGCCCAAGCCGCTAGATGCCGAGGACTTCACTTGCCGGCGACGACGTCAATCACGCCCACCATCCCCAGCGTCTCGTGGGGGACGCAGAAGTAGTGATACACCCCGGCTACCTTGAAGGTCCGGTGGGCGGACTTTCCCGATGGCAACTTCAGGTACCAGCCATGCCCACCGGCCGGGATCGTGGCATCTTTGGGGCTGACCGCTAATGCCGGTTCGTCGGTGCTGGTGTGGTCGAGGCCCTTGGTGGTGTTGACCCAGGTCACGGTGCCTCCCACCCGCAGGCACACCTTCGCGGGAACGAAGCGAAAGGAGCTGTTGGCGTCGACGGTGACGCGGCTCAGGGCGCGGCTGGCAGTGCAGCCGGCTACCGCCCGGGACGACGCCGGACTGCTGAGGGTGGCCGGCGTGCTGGCACACCCTGTGAGCCAGAGGAGGCTCCCCAGGGTGCCGATGGCGATGGCGGACCGCAGGGTAGCCAGCTGCCCACTCACGACGTGATCAAGATGCCGCTGGTCAGGCTGATCACTCCACAGGCGGTGGGAGACCGGCCCTGGCCCGCACCGTCGACCCAGATCGACCAGGCGCCGTACTTGAGGTTGGTGACCCCCAGAACTTCCTCGTTGAAGTGGGCCACGCCCTGGCTGTCGGAGCGCACCCGGCCCACCAGATGAGTGCCGGTCGGGCGGGACCCGCTGCAGCTTCCCTCGGGCACCAAGAAAGCGCTCACTTGGCTGTTGGGTCGGAGATGCTGGACGCCGAGCACGACGACCAGGAGGCCGCCGGTCCGATACCAAATCATGTGACCGCCGCCTTTGGCGGTGTGGCCGGCGGAGGGCTGGACCGACACCAGCACGGCGTGGCGACTGGGCAACTCCGGTTGGCTGCCGGCGGTGGCCAGCGAGATCACCGCCCAGATCCCGATCGCAGCCACCACCACGGCAGTTATGGCACTGGAGGCCGGATGAGGCAGGTCACGGGCGCTCCGGAGCCAGGGTTGGGGGCGAAAGAAGCCGCCTGACCGGCGGCGTTCGGGCCCGTGCCAGAGCCACCGCCACCCTGGCGCCCGTGAACTCATACCGGGATCCTTGGCGGGCCTCGGTCGGGCTGTCTGGCCGGGCGCGGGCGCGCGACTCCGATTGGACCCTACCCCACCCCCGACCGGCAGGTAGTCACCGCTAGCCGACCCCGCACTCCCTCGGCCGTGCACGTTGCCTACAGTAACAAGGTCGTTTGAGGGAGCCAAGCCCGGACAGGAGAGTGACCGGACGGCGTTTGAGTCCTGTGAGGTCCACCCGCGAATGGGGCAGGGACTGCCGATCGCCTGCTCCAGGCCGGAGCGCTGTCTTCGCCGGGCCGAGCACGATCGCTGAGCCCGTGACCAGCTGGGATGTGTTCTTACAACGACGGGCTAAAACCACAAAGCTCGGCCGCGCGAACCGTTCGGTGGTCGATCGGCCGTTCAAACCGCGACGACGTCGACGAAACTCTGGAGACGTCGGAACTCCTCCGGGTTGCGCGTGTAGACCGGGAGGCCCGTAGCACACGCGGTCGCTGCAGTGAGGAGATCCAACGCCCGAAACCACCTGCAGCCGAGTCTTGCTTCGGTACACCATTCACTATGAAAAGTATTCAGTCGAACTGGAGGCACCCCCTAAGGTTCGACCAAGCGTACACTGCGGCTGGACGAGCCGCTACCATAAAAGGTCTTCATAGCACAGTGCCCATTCCCCCTAAGACCATTCCGTCGCCGGGGCGACTGACAAGAGAAGATAGCACCAGAAAGCACGGCCTCCTTGGTTGGTCAGGACAGTTGGACGCCTCGATCAGGTACCCAACTTCGTCTGCCAAACCGCCTATCCGTATTGGAGCAGACGGTTGACTCTCCATCGATCCGGCGGCAATCAGCCTCCCGCAGACAGACTGCAACTTACTGCCCAGACGCCGCGTGAGGTTGGTGCAGAGTGGTGCTTGACGCGACTCGCGAGCCTCCCAGCAACCGGATCGACGAGGTCGGAGCCTGCGGCGGGAAGCAATTTGGCGGTGTTGCAGTCGGGTCGGGCCGCGTATCGGATCCGAAGGGAATGACCGTCAGCAACCGGGTCGGTGACGTGCTCAGCGGCGCTGCCTACGGCATTGTCGGCGCCATGGCCATGACGGGAATGCGGGTGATCACGACAGAACTCGGCCTGGTCGAACAGACGCCCCCCGAGGCGGTCAGCCGCCAGCGGTCACGGGGATTGCGCGCCTTGCTGCGACGGGCGCCGCTCAACCAACGCCGGGGTCTTGTCGAGGCCGCTCATTGGGCCTTCGGTGCTGGCGGCGGCGCGGCATACGGCACGCTACCCCGCTCGCTGCGGCGGCATCCTTGGACCGGACCTGTATACGGGCTTGTAGTGTGGTTGAGCTTCGAGCTGGGGGTCGCGCCGGGCCTCGGTCTCAGCCAGGCGAAACGCTTGCGCTTGACCGACCGCATCGCACTTGCCGCTGACCACCTTCTGTACGGCCTGGTCCTATCAGCGACTCGTCCCCACGGGCCAAGCTAAGTGGTCCGCGACAGAAATTCGTCAGGGGTCAGGCACTGATTTCGTAACGAACTTCTGCCGGGGACCACTAAGGTCCCAGCTCGTCGCCGCGGCCACGATCATCCGGCCTATCGTTCCCGCCGCGTCACCGATCTTTCAGATGTGCGGCGTATCGATCCTAGGGGGCACCCGCCCCACCATTCGATGGGGCGCAACGTCGGTCGAAAACCCACAAGCTAAGCGAGTATGAGCACCTTCCTCCCCAGCCTCAGCCGCCAGACTCGGTCTGGCGGCTGATTCAGTCAGGGGCGCCCCTCCCGCATAGCCGATCCTGGGAGTGGTTTCGATGTCGCAACGATCCCCGCGCTTGCGCCGCACCCGGCTGATGGTGACCGATACCGTTCTGGTGCACGGGTCGGCGTGCTCGTACTAAGCCGACTCGAGCAGCTGCTTCGGCGTCTATTCGAACATCCAGCCGATGTGTCCGGCTAGACTCGTCGGGTGGCGGTGGGATCAGAGCTTCCCCAGCTGGTTGGTTATCCGTTTGAGGTGCGCTACAGCGAGGGATCGCTGGTGCGGGCGCGGGCCGCAGCCGATGTCGCGGCGGTTGCCTACGTCTACTTCAGTCACCTGTTCGCAGCCGTTGCGCCGGACATCGCCGTCATCGTGGCCGACGAAGCGGACTGGTCGGGTAGCGGCCCGTACGGGCTACCGTTCTTCAGAGATGATGCCGGCGAGATCCGTCCCGGCGTCGTGGTGATGCCAGCCGGAGGCGGAGACTTCTGGATCGAGATTGCGCAGGACCTCCGCGACGCGTCACCCCGCGGGTATGCGAAGTTGCTCGCGACATACCCTGACGGCACAGGTGGCTTGGACCTGCAGCCGTTCTTCGACCTCATCACTATCCATGAGCTCGGCCACGCATTCGAGGTGCTCGGAGATCTGCGGCTGCCGACCTTCTGGCTCAGCGAGATCTTCGTCAACCTGGCCATGCACGCGTTTGTCGCAACCCAGCTGCCGGCGAGCCTGCCGACGCTCGAGGTGCTCTCAACCGTGGGAGCGGGAAGTCGAAAGCTTGCCGCTCGGATGCGCGCCGAGGGGTACAGCACGCTCGAGGAGTTGCAAGCCCACTACACGGGTTCTGACGATTCGATGAACCCCTTGAACTACGTCTGGTTCCAGTATCGGTGGCTGCGGCTCGCGGCCAAGATGTTCGAGGTCGATGGTGAGGACGGACTGGTTCGCTTCTGGGATTGCTTTCACTCAACCGATCGCGTCGACGCCGGCCTGGCCACAGCGGCGTCACTGGCGCCTCTTCTCACAACCGAAGTCAGCCCGACCCTCGGACGGGCGGTCCGAAATTGGCGTTAGACGCAAGTCGCGCCCGCACGAACTCTCCCTGTTTCTCGGGACGACCACGACTGATCATTGAGTGTGCTGCCGGTCGATGAAGAGGCAGAGGGCTCGCGCCTCGCCTAGAAGTTCACGACAGAGGGCATGGGCCGATCATGGTTCGCGGAAGATTCGGTGGCTACCGAGCCTTCGCCAGCGCACCGCTGGCCAGGGGCGCCCGTCGGTGTCGACTGCCGTGGTCCACTCCCACGTGGCCCGGCCGGCAGGTCCGCTGAAACTCCAGGTCATCTCGAAGACGCCAGGTGCGTTGGCAACCGCCTTCACCCGCAGGTTGGCCGGCCACGAGGATGAAGTCTTAGTCTCGAGGAAGCGATCGGCCGCCGTATTGAATGCTCGAGCGGCGGTGCGGAACTTAACTCTGGAGTCCTCGGACAGCCGTTGGTAGTCGGCTTTGAACGGTTCGGTCCGCTCGAACCTCACGAGTCGAGGTCGGCCAGCAGTTCCTCCACGGTCTTCACGACCGTGACGCGTCCGGCAGCGATGGCGTCGTCGGCCTCGTGTTCCATCTGCTGCCAGCGCTTGGTCCAGAACCATGCCTGGTCGGCAGGCACGGCCACGTGCGGACGGAGGACGATCTCTCCGTCTCGCTCGATGACCTCCACCTGTGCCCCTGGCTGGTCCAAGCCAAAGTGGCTCCGGATCGCGGTGGGGATGGCGATGAGGCCCCGGCTCTGCACGGTAACGAACCGGTGATCCTCGGGCATTGCGGCAGTATAGCAGAAGTTTAGTGATACTGCATTACCGCAACCATGCTCAGCGACAGCGACGACCGGCCGGGGGTGGGCGGGTCCGATAGAGTAGTCCCGCGCGATCTAGGTGACATCCGGCTCACTCAGGTGGCTCCTGGCTCCGCTTCGAATTGAGGCCGAGTCGAGCGGTGCAGGCAGCCCCACATTCGTTCCCGGCGCCCAGTAATAGGGCGTCAGAATGGGTTGGGAAGCGGTCCGAGGAGTCCCCTTGAGGTCAATCGGACACCCGCAGGGGAACTGGTCGGGAAGGGCGGATTTGAACCGCCGACCTCACGGTCCCGAACCGTGCACTCTAACCGGACTGAGCTACTTCCCGAGGGCGCCCAGTATAGCCAGCGCCGAAGTGAGGCCCGGCAGGGCGCGATCGTAGACTGGCGTCCCGATGGCCATCTATTTAATCCGCCACGGTGAGACCGTCTGGTCCCTCGACCACCGTCACACCGGAACGACCGACATCCCGCTGACGAAAAAGGGCGAGGCCCAAGCCGCGGAGATGAGCTCAAAGCTGCGGACAGTGGAGTTTGCCCGCGTGTTGTCCAGCCCGCTGCAGCGCGCCGTGGCCACAGCGCGCCTGTCCGGAGTACGGCCGGTGGCCGAGGTGACGCCCTTCCTGAGCGAGTTCGACTACGGGGAGTACGAAGGGATAAGCAGCGCAGAGATCTACCGCCAACGTCCCGACTGGGACCTCTGGCGGGACGGCTGCCCGGGCGGGGAGTCCCCGCAGCAAGTGGTGGATCGTGGCCGTCGCTTGCTTTCGGAGCTCGACCCGCAGCCGGACCGGAACTACGCCTTATTCGGCCACGGACACATGCTCCGGGCGGTGACTGTCGCCTACCTGAATCTCCCCCCGAATCTCTGTCGCCATTTGATGGTGAAAGTGGCCTCGATCTCGATCCTCAGCCAGGAGCACGACATCCCGGCCATCGAGGCCTGGGACCTGACCTAACTGCTCAGGCGACCTTCAGCCGGTCGAGCAGCCGCTCGGTGCGGGCGGAACCTCGCAGCAGTTCGCCGCTGACCCGGGCCAAGGCGAACTGGTAGACCGGCGACACCCGCAGTGCCCGGGGCAGCGCGGGCCGGGCGGCGCGGATGGTGAAGGCGAGACTTCGGAAGGCCGCCTCGTGAGCGGGACTCCAGCGAATGCCAAACTTGGCGCGGACCGGCGGGGGCAGCATCCCCGAGGTGATCAGAGAGGTCACTTTGGCCAGGGCCGGACCGGTCGTCCCCGGGGCCAGGATGACCCTCGCGACCAGGCGCGAACCGGGGCCTGGCAGGGCGACGCCGCTGCGCAGCTGGCGGTCGATCCAGGTCCGCATCTGGGACTCGGACCCCCAAGTGGAACCGGGCGAAAGACCCATCAGCTGGGCCACGGCGTCCCACTCCCTGACGAACCGGTCCCCCTGCCCCGGTTTGAGGGCGCCTATCACCGTTCGATGAGTGGTCAGCATGGCGTCGATCAAAGAGGCGTGGACCCACCGGAGCAGCTCCTGATCCTGGGCCCGATAGGCGCTCCCCGGCGCCCACGCCGAGGTGGCGTGGTCCGCGGGCAGTGCGCCCAAGACCTTGCGATGAACCAGGTTGACCGCTCGTGAGGCGTTCTGGGCCTCCGCGCTGGTTCCGTACACGACCGTGGTGACCCAGGCCGCGGTGCGCTGGAAGCGGCCGATCGGGTCCTTGGCGAAGTCGCTGTGGTCGAGAGCCCCCTGGGCGATCAGGGGATGTGCCGACTGCATCAGCAGCGCCCGGGCGGCCCCCAGGATCAGCAGCGGTTCCCGCATCACCTCCCAGGTGGCACTTCGGGGGCCGAACAGGCCCCGCTCCGGTTGCCGGTCTTGGAGCGGGAAGTCGCCCGGCGGCGGCAGCCCGGCCGCCAGCACCCGCAGCAGGGCAGCTCTGGATGCGGGGGCCGGATTCACCTCCCTAGACTACCCGGCCCGGCTAGGCCCGCCGGAGTCAGCCGTTCGGCGGTTGACTCCGCTCCGAGCCAGCGCCTAAGGTCCGGCGATGCCCGGGTCTCCGTCAGTCGCTGCCCTGGTCGCCCCTTTTGCCGCATGGCTGGGGCGCTGGGAGGGAGAAGGCCGCGGTCTGTGGGCAGCGGAGCCGCCCTTTCGCTACCGGGATAGCTTGACCATCGAGGCGGTCCCCGACCGGGCCCTGCTGCTGATCGCCCAACGGACGACCGTCTTCGACTCCGGTGAGCTGAGTCACGCCGAGATGGGCTACCTGCGGGTACTCCCGGACCAGCGAGTGGAGCTGGTGCTGGCGGTCCCCGCCGGTTATGTCGAGGTGCACACCGGCCAGCTGCAAGGCGGGTTGCTAGAGCTGCAGCCCCACTCCATCAGCGCTTCGCCGACGGCCCGGCCCCTGCGACTGGTGCAGCGCCGGTGGGAGCGGGATCAAGACGTGCTCCGGAGCTCCGTCGGGATCGCCATCGGCGACCAGCCGCTGGCAGCGCATGTGGAGTCGTGGCTGCGTCGAACAGCGTCGGCCGGGTGACTTCGGTTAGAAGACCGGAATCAGATCCTCTTCTGAGAAGTTGGCGACTTCTTCACCGGTGATGCCCACCTCGGGCATGGCTGGAAAGGCGATCCCGTGCTTCTCGACAATCGTCTTCATCTTGAGCATCGCCTGGCGCCAGTTGTCGGTTTTCTGCTCCAGGGTGGCCACGCCCAGTCCCGCTCCGCGGGCGATGTCCTCCATCTTGTGGTGCACATCTGCAAAGTCGGGGGGGATGATCCAGAATTGATCGGGGGGCTCGAAGAGGATCATCGAAAGGAACACGAATCCGGCCCGCAACTGACGGGTGACCAGCTGCTTTTCCTCAGCGCTGATGGTCTTGAAATGGTTCTCCAGCATCCGCATGCAGATGGCCTGGTGGCGCGCCTCGTCCTTGCCGATGTTGCGGAAAGCCTGCTGAAAGACGGGATGGGCGGAGTGCTTGAACATGTGGTGGAAGAGGGTGGAGGAGGCCACCTCGCCCATCAGGAAAGACGAGAAGAGGATCGCCAGCGGGTACTTGTAGAGCGCCTTGCTGTAGCCGTTCCAGTAGCGGGCCCCGTTGTAATAGAGCCACTTGAGGTTGCGCACCGCTAGGTACTCCAGCTCGGTCTTGGGCTGGAACCCGATGGGGCCGTCCTCGTGGAGGGTCTGGATCATCCGACCGCACACCTCTTCATGGTTCTGCTCGTCGCGCACCACCGAGAAGAGGCAGCGGCGGACCGGGTCTTCCTCGTGCAACTCGTAGCTGCGCACCATGGCCTTGGCGAAAACGGCCGGGCCGGAGGCGTCGAAGTTGGCCAGGACCCCGAACCAGTACATCATCCCGAGCCGCTCCTCCTCGTTCCACTCGCCGGGGTCGAGCTCGTTCCAGGGGAGGTGGGAGGGGTTCCAGGCGTCGCGCTTGGACTTCTCGTAAATGTCGGCGAGCTGTGGGGTCTCCTCGTGCCACTCGATCGGGAAGATGTTGCCCGCCTCGATCTCGGGGGGCAGGCCCAGAAAGTCGAGAACGATGTCCTCGTGGTTGTTGTTCACCGAGCTCATGGGCTTCTCCGGTAAGGGCCGAACGGGAACCATCCTACGGCGAGCCCTGCTCCGCCAGCTCCGGCGATCCCGGAGGACGCCGAGCTCGCAATTAGGATGGGGTTCATGGGCTCAGCGCCGATCGGTCGCCCGGCTGCCCTCCCCGGCGCAACTCCGCCCGGCGAGGCTCGGTCGGGGCGGTGGCCAACGTGAGCCAGGCGCCGCCCCCGCCCGGCGTCTCTCCCACCGTCGGCCGCTACCTGGAGGCGACCTACTACATCGCCCATGAGGGCGAGACGGTGCGCCCCTCCCGGATCGCCGAGTGGCTCGGGGTGAGCGCTCCCACCGTCACCGGGGTCATGCAGCGCCTCCACGAGCAGGGGCTGGTCGAGTTCAACACCGACCGCAGCCTGCGCCTGACCGCCATCGGGGAGCAGCAGGCATCCGAGGTGGTCCGCCGCCATCGGGTGGTCGAGCGGTGGCTGACCGACGCCTTGGGCCTGGACTGGGCCACCGCGGACCTGGAGGCGGGCCGGATGTCGCATTTCTTCTCCGACCTGGTCCTGGAGCGGATCTTCGAGGGGTTGGGGAGGCCCACCACCTGCCCCCACGGCAACGAGATTCCCGGGGCCGGGATGCGGGGGCGGGAGCTGGTCAGCCTCTTCGAGTTGGAGCCCCGGGTTCCCGCGGTGATCTCGCGGATCTCCGAGGTGGCCGAGCATGAGGCCCCCCAGCTGCTCCGGCTCTTGGAACTGGACGGCTTGAAGCCCGGGGTTCAGGTCGAGGTGCGGCGGGAGGCCGGGGCGGAGGCGCTTACGGTGGTGGTAGCGGGTCGCCAGACGGCCCTGGGCCTGCGAGCGGCGCGGGCGGTGTGGGTGGAACGGTCTGGTCCTGGTCAGACCCGGGGATCCGCTGGATCTCCTTCAGAAACTGGTCGTAGTCGTCGGGCTTGAGCCACTCCGGGCCCCGGAGCGCCCCGGTCCGCATCCAGATGGCGGTCATCGTCACGGCCCCGCCCCAGAGCACCCAGGCGGCCACGTCCGGCAGGCTGAAGGAGTGGGTGGCGATCGGGATCACCAGCAGCAGGATTGCGACCACCCCGTAGACGACCCAGGTGGCCTGTTCGGTGCGGGTCAGGCGGGGCGGCGGGGGGATCTCGGGGACCTGGTCGACGGCCGCGTCCCAGTTCTCGCTGTCCGTCACCGGGGCATCGTATCGCCGGACTGGGCGGCTACCCGCCTCACCCGTTGTCCGACGCCAACTCGGGCGACTCGGTTCAAGGGCGGCTGGCGAACCGGTGGATCGACCGCCTGGCCGCGCTGCGGTAGGCCCGGGCGACGCGTCATTGGGCGGGAGCGCAGCGGCACCACGGGAGTCGAGCGAGAATGCCGGCGCCAGCCGTTCTTGGCCTTTGCGGCCATGACGCCGCACCGGACCGGCGGGCAGGATCAGCTCGGTCCCCGGAACCAGGCGGGCCGGCACCAGAAGTCGGGTCACTGTTTCAGCGTCGAAGACGAATACTTTTGTGAATTGCGATCAAAGTTGACATAATGGCAACCACCGCTTATAAATCTCGTATGAATGATGACCAATCGCTCCAAGAAATCCTCCGCAAGGTAGCCTCCGGCGAGCTCTCCCCCGAGGAGGGCACCGCCCGGATCGAGACTCTCCACCGAAGCCAGTCGACCGTGGCCGAGATCCCCATCCGCAAGGTCCGGGTGGTCGGGGCCCTGCACCCCCTGCGGATCACCGGTGATGCGGAGGTCCGCGAGGCGGTGGTCAGCGGCCTGCACGAGGCCCATCGCGAGGGCGACACCCTGGTGATTCGAACCACCACCCCCGGTGACGACGGCTCCGGCTTCTCCTTCCGCTGGCCGGGGCGAGCCGGGATGCCCAACTTCGGCTCGGGCCATCCCGAGCGATCGTTGCGGCCGATCCAGGTCCGGATGAATCCGGCGCTGGCGTTGGAAGTGGAGATGTCGGCGGGGCTGCTTTCGGTCCGCGGGGTCAAGGGGCCGATCAAAGCTGACATCCAGGCCGGCAGCGCCAAGCTGGAGGGATTCGCCAGCCCCTTCGACCTCAAGGTCACCTGGGGCACCGTCTCCGCCACCGGATTGCTCACCGAAGGTCGGTCGAAGGTGCGCTGCGAGGCGGGGACGGTCAAGATCGGGCTGGAGGCCGGCTCCAGCGTGAAGGTCCAGGCGCGCAGCACGCTGGGGCGCATCTCACTTCCCGGCGAGTCCCCCGGAATCCACGAGGGCTGGACCATGGGCGGGGAGCAGCGGGAGGCCACCATCGGGGCGGGCCAGGCTCAGCTGGATGTCGAGACCACCACCGGAGCCGTGTGGGTGGAGGAGGTCGACGAGTGACGGCCAACCATGCCCCCCGGAGCTGTCCGGTCTGTGGCGAGCAGCTGCACCTGACCAGGCTCTCCTGCCAGGGGTGCGGTACCGAGCTCTCCGGGGACTTCGAGAGCTGTGAGTTCTGCGCCCTCTCGGCCTCTGACCGCGAGCTGCTCAAGCTCTTCTTGGGGTCCCGAGGCAACCTCAAGGCGATGGAGCGACAGCTGGGGGTCAGCTACCCCACGGTGCGGTCCCGGGTGGACTCGGTGTTGGTCCGGCTGGGAGTTGAGGCGCGCGAGCCGCAGCCCGAGCCGGACTCCCGACTCGGGCTGCTCCAGGCGCTGGCCCGAGGGGAGGTCGATCTAGCGCAGGCGGCGGCCCGGTTGCGCCCCTGAAGCCGGGTTCAACTGGCCGACCCGGTCAGCGGAAGCCGTAGAGGCCCTCGTGGAAGTCGCCGCTGGTGGACCAGCGCTCGATCACCCGGTCCACCACTCCGTCGTCGACCACGCTCGCCCCCATGGTCCGGGCGTTGCCCTCGACCGCCTCCAGCACCTGGCCGCGCACGAACTCAGGCACCCGCTCGAAGCGTTCGCGGGCGGAGTCGGTCCAGGTGAGGCCGTCGTGGTACCGCTCCTCGATGGCGTGGGAAACCTCGCCCCACATCTCGAACTTCACGTCCATGATCGCCGGGGTGATGCTGGTGCCCAGCCCCTTCTTGAGCGCGGTGTACTCGACCCGCCAGCGGGTCAGCTCGCGGCAGAACTCCGGCACCTCCATCAGCCGGGCCTCCGCCTCGGCGGTCCAGGTGAAGGTGGGCAGACCGCTCCGGTCGCTGAGCGGGTGACCGTAGCCCAGCTTCTTGCCCAGGACGTCCACGAACTTGGAATTGATCTCGTCAAGTCCTCGTCGGGCCGCCCGGCGCTCGAGCACGTTTTGGGCCATCTCCTCCGCCTTGGCGGGGGTCACATGGCTGGTGTCCGCCGCCGAGCGCGCCTTGCGCATGGCCTCGACATGGGCCTCGACATCCCATTTGACATCGTCCGGCCCCGCCGCCGTCGGCACCGGACAGCCCGGGGCGGTGCTGTCGGCCGGATCCGCGGCGGCCGGCTCCGGTCGGGGGAAAGGGCAGCCGGGCTGCTGGGCTTCGCTCATCCTGCTAAGTCTCCACTACGACCGTCGATTCGTCCAGCTCCAGGTCCGGCAGGGCGGAGGCGCACTCCTCGGGTACCGCCTCCACTAGCTGCTCCAGGGCCAACCGCAGGGCCTCGATCTGGCCGGTCTGGAGCGGCTGGGCAAAGTGGGAGCTGACTGATCGGAGGTGGTCCGGCGCGGCCTCGTCCAGGCGTGCCCGGCCCCGGTCAGTGATCACCGCGAAGTAGCCGCGAGCGTCGCTGGGGCAGGCCTGCCGGAGCACCAGACCGCTGCGCTCCAGCCGCTCCACGAGCCGGGTCAGCCCGCTCCGGCTGAGCAGCACCTGGTCCGCCAGCTGAGCCATCCGCAGAGCGCCACCATCCGCCTGCTGCAGCTGGACCAGCACGTCGTACTCAGCTAAAGGCAGCTGGTGGGACGCGACCAGCTCCCGCTCCAGGGCCCTGGTGATCACCGTGTGGGCCTTGAGGAACGCCTTCCAGGCCGCCAGCTGGGACGGGGTGAGCGGGGGTGCCGTCGCCGCCTCACCGGGGGTTAGTTGCACGATCAAGCACCTATGTAATAAGATTGCTTACGCAATTATCACCCATTTGGATTCATATCGGTCAGGAGGAAGGTAGATGAGCTGGAAGGTAGACAAGGCCCACACCTCAGTGGAGTTCTCGGCCCGGCACATGATGGTAAGCACCGTCAAGGGACATTTCAACGAGGTCAATGGGGAGGTGGAGATCGATCCCTCGGACCTTACCCGCAGCTGGGCCCGGGCCGAGATCCAGGCCAGCAGTGTCGACACCCGGGAGGATCGGCGGGACACCCATCTCCGCTCGGCCGACTTCTTCGATGTCGAGAAGTTCCCGGTCATCAGCTACCGGAGTGGCAAGATCGAGCGCCTTCGCGACAACCACTTCCGGGTAGCCGGCGAGCTCACCATCAAGGACGTCACCCGGCCCATCGAACTGGAGGTGGAGTTCCTGGGGATGGAGGCCAGCCCGTACGGCTTCAAGGTCGCGGGCTTCGAAGCCAGCGGGAGCCTGAGTCGCAAGGACTTCGACCTCAACTGGAACGTGGCTCTGGAGACCGGTGGCTGGCTAGTCGGCGACGAGATCAAGCTGCGGATTGACGCCGAGGCTGACGAGGTGGTCGAAGCTCCCGCCGAAGCCGGTGCGGCGAGCGCCGCGGTCTGAGCTCCCTCAAAGTTCTTGGCCGGCAGGCTGGGTCGCCTCCCCGACCCCAGCTCGCCGGCGACCCCGCCCCCTGGTCCCGGCCGCGGCGGTGGCCGGCTCCTCCTCCTCGGCGCTGACCGGGCCAAAGGTGCCACCTGGTGCCAGCCGCTCCGAGCAGAGCAGCCCGACCAAGTGGTCTGACTCATGCTGCACGATCCGGCTCAACCAACCTTCGTATTCGCGCTGCATCCCTTTGCCCTGGACGTTGCGGTAGCGGACCGTGATCCGCTCGAAACGGCGCACCAAGCCGCTGTGGTCGGGCATCGAGAGGCAGCCCTCGTGAGCGTCGACCACCCCTTCGGTGGAGATGACCTCCGGGTTGCAGAAGGCGAAGCGGCGGCCCTCGTAGACGATCACCGCCACCTGGATGTTGGCGCCCACCTGGGGGGCGGCCAAGCCGACTCCGTTCCACTCCTCACAGCGCTGGTACATCTCGTCCACCAGGTGACGCAGCGCCGAGTCGAAGGTCCGCACCGGAGCGCTGCGGTGGTGCAGGACCGGGGCCGGATCAAGCACCAGTTGCAGCGGGGCCCTTTGGGAAGTCACCGGGACATTTTCGCAGGCAGCTGGGCCGGGTCGCCGAGGAGCTGGATCGCCGCCTCTCGATCAGTTCCGGCCAGCCCGGCAATCTCGGCGAGTGAGATCAGCCGCGAGTAGTCCAGGCCGGGGCCGAAGACCCGGTGGCAGGCGTCCAGGCGGCGCAGCTCGTCCGGGTCAGGCGGGCTCACCGCCAGCACCCCCCGGACCAGCCCCCAGCCCGCGGTCAGCCGCAGCCCCAGCCCCGCCAGCTTGCGGCCCGCGATCGCCAGGTCACTGAAGCCGGGGCACCAGGCGCCGTCCACCCGCCCTTGATCCAGCTGGATCCCGAATGGACCGAGCCGTTGCTCCAGGAAGGTCCGCAGCGAGCTGGTGAGCCGGTCGAGCGGGCGGGGGCAGGGTTCGGGAAGTCTGGCCACCGCCAGGAAGCCCAGCCAGTGCTCGCCGCCGGGCCCCACCGTCCCGCCGATCGGGCTGGTCCGCACGGATCCGATGCCCTCGATCTGGCGAATCCGGGCGACCACTTCCGGGCGGCGGACCAGGCTGCTGCCCAGGGTGACCCCCTGCGAGCTGCGCAAGGGCTGAAGCGTGATCCCCCCCACCGCCGCGCTGAGCCCGCCATGGGGGTCGGCGAGCAGCTGGAGATCCGCCTCGTCGGCGACGGCAACCACTGTGACTGGCCAGGGAGCAGGACCCCCGGCGGGGTCGCTCACCGGGACCGGGACTCCCCCGGTGCGAGCTGGGCGGCAGTTCGCGGCGCTTGGGGGCCAGCGGCCAGCAGGCGCCGCAAATTGCGCAGCGACTGCTTGGCCTGGATCTCAAGGATCCCCTGCACCCCGAGCCGCGCCGCCAGGGCGCCCAGGGGGCCGCCGGGCAGCCGGTAGGCCAAGTGATAGCGCACTTCGCAGGAATTCGGGCCTAGCGCCGAGCATTCGATCTGCAAAGTGCCGGTCGCGCCCAAGGCCCGACCCTTGCTGCTGAGGAAGCGGGGCCGCTCGCACCTGCCGATCTCCCACTCGCTCTCCGCCCGCCGCCCGCCGGCCATCAACCGGACGGTGAGGTGGTCGCCGGGCAGGAGCGGGTGGCGCAGGTCCCCGGAAACCTCCCGCACCCCGAACACCCAGCGGGGCGCGTTGCGCACATCCGCCACGAAGTCCCAGGCCGCCTCTTGCGCGACCCGGAGGGTGATCCGACCGCCGGCCTCAGGCATGAGCGAACTGGCACATCTGTGCGTCGAGGATATCCCGTAGGGTTGAAAGCGTGCCCGAACTTGACTCGGCCGTCCTCGAACTGTTCCACAGCGCAGACCGGTTCCTGCAGTGGGACCTGGTCACAGTGACCCCCTGGGGTGCCCCCTCGATCTCGCCGGTTGGGGCTCGGTTGGTCCCCGAGGAGGCCACCATCTGGAGTTCGACCACTGTCGGGTATGCGGCCAAGGTCCGCAACATCCAGGCGCAGCCGAGAGTCGCTCTGATGCGCACCCACCCCGGCGAGCGGGCGCTACTGGTCCGCGGCGAGGCTCGAGTGGTGGGCGGCGACGGCACCCTCAACCTGGCCCAGCTCTTCCGCCTGATGGGCGGAGCCGGAGGCGCGCGGGGGTTCTTCGCCACCTCGGCCACCGATCCCTTCTGGAGCTGGCTCTACCGCTCCTACTGGCAGCGCTTTCTGATCGCGGTGAGGATCGTGGAGATCTCCACCATGGGACCTAGCGGCTGGGAGCCGCGCCGAGTTGCACGCTGGTCCCGGCCGAAGCCGGCGGACTCCCGGCTCACCCGCCCTCGCCGGGCCCCCCAGCGCCGCACGCTCTGGGATACCAAGGGCCGCTCCCTGCTGGCGGCCGGCGCTCCGGGGGCGCTGGCCACCGTACGGCGGGAAGGTGCCTGTCCGGTGGTCTGGCCGGTTCGGGCCGCTCCAGAAGTCGGGGGAGCGATCCGGGTCGACGCTGAGTTTCCTCTGCCGCGCGGCCGACTCCGCCACAGTTCGCTGGCGGTCCGGGTGATCGACGACACTTTCGAGGTCGCCCAGATGGCTGGCTGGATCGGGACCTTGGAACCCGGGGAGGGCTCCCGCCTGCTGCGGCCGCGGGCTAGCTACGGATTCACCAAGCCCCCCGGGCTCTTGGGCGATCTGGCGGCCGGAGTCGCGACTCTGGTCCGGGTTCGGAGCGAGAGGCAGCCGCTCCGGGTGAGCTCTCCCGACCTGGCTCGGGCCGTCGAGCTGGGAGGCGCCGGGGCCGCGCCCCAGCTGGAACTGCCGGAGCCGGCGTGGATCCTGCTAGAGCAGATCTTCGCCCGCCGCAATGCCGCCGCGCCCTGGTACGCCGGGATGGCCACGCTGATCGCCGACCCACCTCTCCAGAGAACCCTGAGGCGGCTCTCCGAGCGTGCCCAGCAAGAGCGCGACTGGGCCTTCGGGCTGCTCATCCGGGGGTCTCGCCGGGTCGGCCTGGCCCGGCTCTCAGCCGGAGCCCTAGCCCTCCGCCCGAATCCCACCGCTCCGGAGGCGACCGCCGTTCGCGAGGAGGCCCAGGTTGACCGCCTCTTGAGGCGTTTGGTCCCCCAGCTTCCTCCCGGGGTAACCGGTCCGCCGCCGCGCGTCGACCAGGCGTCCCGGCCCGACCCCGATCTTGGGGACAGGCGGCGCCCAGATCAGCAGCTGACCGACGCCGCGCTGGCGGGAGCTACCGCGGTCGCCGCCGCGTTCGACCGCTGGAAGGAGCGGCAGCCCGAGTGAAGGTTCGTGAGCCGTTGGCGGAGCGCCTGACTGCGCCGGAATTGGCCCTCGGAGCGGCCGCCCAGGCAGGGCTTGCCTATCTCAGTTTCCGGTACCCCAGGTATTTCTGGTCGCTGATGACCCTGGGTCTCAGCGCCTGTGGGTTGCCCGGGCTGTGGCGGCTGCGCGCCCGACCCCAACCCGTCTCCATTCGCTGGCTGGGCTGGGGGACCTTGGCGGGAGTGACCGGCTACTTGGTCACCGCCGCCGGCGCGGTGCTCGCCAGCCGTCTGCCCCTGGGGCGGCGGTCCCTGGCTCGGTTGCAGGAGTGCTCCCAGGGCGTCCCTCGCCCCGCGGCGGCCCTACTGGCGATCCCCGCAGCAGTCGGAGAGGAGATCTTTTGGCGGGAATCGGTCCTCGGGCGTCAGCTTCAAACCAGGGCGAGCTCCCCGTTCCACGCTCTGCTCAGCTCGACGCTCGCCTATGCCGTCGTCCAGGCGGGGTCACTTCAGCCGCTGCCGCCGCTCGGCGCTTTGCTCTTGGGTTCGGGCGCCGGGTGGCTCCGGATCCGCAGCGGCTCCATCTGGCCGGCGGTGGCTGCTCATCTCGCTTACACCGAGCTCTGCTTGGTGGCACCTGGACTTCCCGGCGCAACTAGGCAGTCGAACTAGTCCACGCTAACGACACAACCGTCACGCTCTCGTAGCTTGCGCGCGGGTGAGGCCCTGGCAAGATCCAGGTGTGGCGGCGATTTTGCGCGAGGCAATCCAGCCCGAGATCTCGATGGAGGACAAGCCCGGTCCGTCGATCCGGACGAACCGAAGGGCGCGCCCCCGAGGAGGTCAGGCGGCCGAAGCCCTGGAGCTAGCGATCCGTGATCTGCTCCACCCCGGCGCCCTGCGGATCACGGCTGAGCCGCTGACCCGAATCCGCGATGGCGCCATCCTTGCCTACGAAGTCCGCTGGCGGGTCCCCCGGATTGACATCATCCCCACCCTCCAGGAGATCTGGGAAGGGGCTATCGCAGTGGACTTGGTCAACACCCTGGACGACACCTTGCTCCGGGCTGAGCTCGAGGTCGCCCGCCAACTCAGCCCCGGAGCCGTGCTCTTCGAGATGCATCCCTGGCGGCGGCGGCGGCGGAGCCTGATCGCCGGCCTGCTGCGGGAGGTTCGAGCCGCCGGGCTGGACCCTTCCCAGATCGTCTGGCAGCTGGTTGACCTGGCCGACGAGAAAGATCGCCTCGACGCCGGGCCGATGTTCGGGCTCGCGGTCCAGCTGCACGATCGCGGCTTCCGCGTTGGATTGTCCCAGTTAGGGGCGGTGCGCACCCAGCTGGCTTCGATCGGCAAGATTGAGCCGGACATCATTCAACTCGACCCGGTGCTGGTCGACGGCATCGACGCCGATCGCGGCCAGCGGGCCGTCGTCTCGGCCCTGGTCGGCTTGGCGTCCCATATGGACTCCCGGCTGGTGGCCAGTGGGATTTCCACCGGGTCGGAGCGAGATGTCCTGCTCGACCTGGGGGTGGAGTTCGGGCAGGGACCGCTGCTCGGCGAGTCGGTAACCGTGGCCGGGGAGGGAGCCGAGGAGCTGGAGCGCCCGGGGCCGCTCCAGCTCCTCTCGCTCGACGACCGGCCCAACCTGAAGCTGGTGGCCGACGCCCGGGAACCTGGCACTGCCCCGGCCGTCACGGCCGGCTTCGGACCGGTCGACTCCTACCATCTCGGCCTGACCGAGATCCTGAGCGAGGCGGCCCGGGGGTTTCAGAGCGAGAACGACCCGCACTCCATCTTGGAGCTGGCCGCCGACTACCTGGGCCGGGTGGTGCCGGCCGACGGGATCTCGATCTACGAGGCCGACTGGGATTCCGGGAGGTTCCGACCTCTCCTAGCCCGCTCCCTCAAGGACCCCACCTACCCCGGAGCGGTGATGGACTATTCCTTCGCCCTGGGAACCGGGCTCACCGGCTGGGCCTTCGACATGGGCGCTCCGCAACGGGTGAACGACGCCGACGCCCACCCTGCCGCCGGGCACGTCCCGGGCACCACCAACGAGGACGAGTCGCTGCTGCTCATCCCCCTGGTGGCCGGTGATTACCGGCTGGGGATGCTCAACATGGTCCGCTTCCGCAAGGACGCCTTCCTGGCCTCCGACCTCACCGTCGCCAGCCTGGTAGCCCACATGGCGGCGGCCGCCTGGCGCAATGTCCAGCTCTACGCCGAGCAGGTCCAGTACGCCATCACCGACTCCCTGACCGGCCTGCTCAACACTCGCTGGCTGCGCGACGCGGCCGGCCGCGAGCTGGCGATGGCCGAGCGCAGTGGGACCCCGCTGGCGATCTTGATGATCGACTTGGACGATTTCAAGCAGGTCAACGACAGCTGTGGCCACGCCGCCGGGGACGCCATCCTGCGCAGCGTGGGCCGGGTGTTGCAACGGTCGGTCAGAGCCGAGGACGCCGCTGTCCGCTACGGCGGCGAAGAGTTCGTCCTGATCCTGAGAGGGTGCGACCTGGCCGCCGCCCGTCGCATCGCTCGCGAGATCCGCGGGGGGCTGGGGGAGATCACCCTGCCCGCCGAGAGCAAGTCGTCCCGGGTGACCGCCTCGGTCGGGGTGGCGCTGTTCCCCAAGCACGGGCGCACCATCGGCCAACTGTTGGGGGTGGCCGACGCCGCCATGTACAGCGCCAAGCGCCGGGGCCGCGACCGGGTAGCCGTCGGGCGCTGATCGGGGGGCTCGCTGAGCCGGAGGCGACTACCACCTCCGGGCCTGAGGGCGCTACCGGCGCTCTGGGGCCACGCGGGCGGGGGAGCTGATGCCGCGCTGGACCGCCTGCAGCACCATCACCAGAGCTTCCAATTCGCGGGCATCGAACTGCCCCACCAGCTGACGCACCTTCTGCCGCCGGAAACCGCAGGCCTCCTGAGCCGCCGCCCGTCCCCGGCTGGAGAGGGCGGCGTGGACCACCCGGCGGTCGTCGAGATCCCGGCGGCGCACCGCTAGGCCGTGCTCCTCCAGCCGGTCCAGCGCCGAGCTCACTGACGGGGGGGAGATTTCCAAAGCCTCGGCCAGCCGACCCACCGTCGCCGGTCCCAGCTCTTGGAGCACCATCAGCAGGTGCATCTGGGCGACCGAGAGGTCCCGGCGCGCCCAGCGCCCGCCCGGGCTTTGGCGCCAGTGGTGGACCATCAGCTCCTCCAGGGTGGCGAGTGCCTGCTCTTGCAGGCGATCCGGGGTGGTGGCGGCGGTGCTGGTCGTCATGGCGGCCTCCCTCAGCTGGCCGAGACCAGCTCTTCCGGCGCCGGCTCTGGCGAGAGGTCGGGGGCCAGCGGGATGGCCGACTCATCGTGGTGCGTGGTGCGCAGGTGCAGTTCCTTCAGCAGCAGCGTCGCCACCACCGCCACCACCGCCACCACCAGCCCGATCCAGAAGGAGCCGGCGATGGCCTGAGCGAGGGCTTCGTGCACGGCCTTCACGATCGCCGGGATGAAAGGGTGGGCCTGGGCCGGCAGGACCTTGCTCAACTTGGCTCCCACATTGCCGACGCCGGTCAGGCTGCTATTGGAGCTGGCCGAAAGCCGGGAGCTCAGGCTGGCGGGAACTCCCGCCTTGTGCAGGTCCCGGGGCAGGTTGCTGGCGATGGTGGAGGAGAGCGAGGTCCCGGCGATGGCCAGCCCGATGGTGCCGCCGATCTGGCGGATGAAGGTCAGCGTGCTGGTGGCCACTCCCAGCCGGGCCACCGGCACCGCGTTCTGTACCACCAGGGTGTACCCCGACATGGCCGGGCCAATCCCGATCCCCAGGACGAAGAGCCAGATCCAGAGCGGGTAGTCGCCGGTGGTGGCGGTGAGCTGGGTCATGAGGAAGATCCCGACCGTCATGGTCACCATCGCCCCCACCAGCAGCAGCTTGTACTTGCCGGTGCGGGCGATCACCAGCCCCGCGCCGATGCTGGTGCCCATCAGCCCGACCAAAAGCGGCCAGAGCATGTAACCGGAGGCGGTGGCGCTGATGCCCCGCACCGCCTGGTAGTAGCGGGGCATGAAGATGACCGCGATGAAGAAGGCGAAGGACATGAGGAACATCGCCGCCTGCGAGGCCGCATAGGTCCGGTTGCGGAACAGGTCGAGGGGAATAATCGGCTCTTTGACCTTGGTCTCGACGAATAGGAAGACCAACGCCAAGACGGCGCCCAGCAGGAGCAGGCCGCCCACCTGGGGCGCGAACCAGGAATAGGCCGTTCCCGAGGTGTTGGTGAGGCCCTTCTCGGTGAGCCCGATCAGGATCGGCACCACGGCGGCGGTGAAGACCAGCGCGCCGAGGTAGTCGATGGATGGGCTGGCTCCCTCGCGCTTGTGGTTGGGGAGGTTGAAGATGATCACCGCCAGGGCGATCGCGCCGATGGGCAGGTTGACGTAGAAGACCCAGTGCCAGCTGATGTTGTCGGTGATCCAGCCTCCCAGGAAGGGACCGACTAGAAAGGCGAGACCGAACACCGCCCCGAAGAACCCCTGGTACTTGCCCCGCTCGCGAGGGGTGAAGAGGTCGCCGATCACGGCCAGCGCGATCGGGAAGAGGGCCCCGGCACCGAGCCCCTGGAGGCCCCGGAAGAAGATCAGCTCGCCCATGTTCTGAGAGAGCCCACTGAGCGCCGAACCGAGCAAGAAGAGGCCGATGCCGATGATTAGCAACAGCTTGCGTCCGTAGAGGTCGGACAGCTTGCCGTAGACGGGCACGGTGATGGTGCTGGTGAGCAGATATGAGGTCACCACCCAGACGTAGAGGTTGTTACCCCCCAGGTCGGTCACGATGGTGGGCAGGGCGGTGCCGACCACGGTCTGGTCGAGGGCGCTGAGGAACAGCCCCAGCATCACCGCCACCACGATGGCGATCTTGGTCCGCTGCGAAAGCTGCATCACCGATTGATTCATTGACACCACAAACCTCGCGCTCGCTGCTGAAAATCGGCGCGCTCGCCGACCGGGGAAGGTTAGCCCCTGCTGAATAGTTCTGTCAAGTCTAACCTTTATCGACGCTGGCCGCTGCCGGGAAGCCGAGGTGATGAGCGAACGCTTCCCTGACCGATGCCTTGATCCACTCCTCGGCCCGATCCACATCTGACTCCACCCGGAATCGCAGGCGGCTGCCCCGGAGCGCCATCAGCCGCAGGCCGGGAGGGGAGTCGGTGAACAGCCGGTCCAGGATCCGGCCCACCAAACGGCTGGCGGCGTCGCCCAGGCTGCGGTCCTCTCCGGACTGGGAGAGCGGCTCCCCCCACGGCAGCCCCGGGAGCGGACCGCCCAGCTCCGCGAGCCAATTAAAGGAGGCTGGCAGCGCTCGGAGAAGCGGCAGCACGGTCGGTGGCGGGGGTCCCCCGTCGAGGGCCGAGCCGGGCAGGGGCTCGAGGCCGTCCCGGCGCGGCCGCCTCCCCTCGAGCGCCCGCTGGGCCGCCACCAGTCCCGGCCCGTCCAGCTGGGCCACCTGGGCCAGCCCGTCCCAGCCATCGGCCAGGGCCGTGATCGCCAGTTGATCCTTGGCCCAGGCGGCAACTAGGGCCAATGCGGCCGGGGGAAGCCTGACGTCGAGGACCCGCTGGGCGCTGCGCGCCTTGGTTTCCAGCCGATCGGCCGGACGCGGCTCCAGGGCCGAATAGAGACCGCCCGGGTGGGGCAGATTGATCTCGTAGCCAGCCAGGGACAGCTGACCCATCAGCCGGAGGTCGGCGGCATAGGGAAGCTCCGCCCGGCGCGCCGGCAGCGCCTTGGCCCACCGACTCAGCGCCCGCCCCAGCTGCTCTAGCTTCCAGGCTCCATCCTCGTCCAGTTCTGACTCGGGGCCCCCGCGGTCCTCTGCTGGGTCGCTCAGCCCAACCATGGTCGTGAGCCGGTGCCGCTCCACGAAGTCCGCCGCCCGCAGGGCCTGTCGCAACGACCGGTGGGGAGGCACATCCCCGATCAGCAGCGGCGGGTAGCCGGCGGCATGGGAGTGATGCAGGAACTCGGCCAGGGAGAGGTCCCAGGCCCCCCCGGGGATGGCGATGTGGAGGTCGCCCGGCCCGGCGCGAAGCAGGACCCCGGCCCGGGGCCCGGCCCGCCAAGTGGGCGCCACCGCGGGTCGGGACGGTCGCCGTCTCCCCCCCGCTGACCAGCCGGTCAGGGTGCGGTCGTAAGCGGCTCTTCGCTCCGGGGTCGCCACCAGCGACCAGGCCTCCTGCAGCCGGGTGAACAGCGCGGTGGCCCGGGGCTGGTCGAGGCGGCTGGGTGTGGGCCGGTGGGCCTGGACGTCGGGGTGCAGTTCTCGGGCCCTGGCCCGGTAGCTGTGCCGAAGCTCGGTCCAGCTGGCGGTGCGCTCGGCACCCAGGACCGCATAGACATCGAGCACCCGCCGCTTGCGTGGCTTCACTTGCGGCGCGAGTCTATCGACCGCCCGCCGCCCCACCGGCCCGGGAACGCAGAGGCGGCCCCGGCCTCAGAGATCGAAGGGATCTTTGAAGAAGGCCGGCAGGTGGGTCGAGAACCAGCCGTACACCAGCGGGACGTTGTTGCTCACCACCAACACCCCCATCGCCACCACCAGCGCCCCACCGATCACCGAGATCGCGCGCTGGTGTCGGTTGAGGAGTCGGAGCACGGGGTTCGCCCGGTCGATTAGCACCGCCACCAGCACGAAGGGAGCCCCCAGGCCCAGGCAGTAGGCGGCGATCAGGAGCATGCCGCGGGCAGTCGTTCCCTGGTTGATGCCGGAGGTCAGGACCGCGCCCAGGACCGGCCCGATGCAAGGGGTCCAGCCGGCGGCGAAGCCCAGACCCAGGAGCAGGCCGGCGATGAAGCCGCCTCGGGAGAAGCCAGCCGGCAGCCAGCGCGCCTCCCGCGAGAGCCAGGGCAGGCGCAGTACGCCCATAAAGGTGAGGCCCAGCAGGATTACGACCGTGCCCATGATCGGCAGGGCCAGCTGCTTCCAGGGCTCCAGCAAGCGGTAGAGGGCGTAGAAGAAGGCGATCAGGAAGAGACTGAGACCCAAAACGAAACCGAAGGAACCCAGCATGACCCGGGTCCGGCGCTGGCCCGCGGCCAGAGCGGGGGAGGCACCCCCGCTGGCCGATTGGGCCAAGAAGCCCATGTACGAGGGCACTAGGGGCAGCACGCAGGGGGAGAGGAAGGAGGTCGCCCCGGCGGCCACGGCGAGCGGGATCGAGACGTTAGCCAAGTTCAAGGAGATGCCCCCGCTGGCCGATGTGCTGGCGAGTGTAACCGGGGCATCAACCGGAGCTGGGGAACGGGCGAGCTCGACTGCGCGTCTAACCCACGTGGATCTAGTTTCCTGCCGACCCCGCCCGGCGCCAAGTTGCCGCCGCCCGGCTCGGACCGCCCTGGGCGCCTTGGCGCTGCTGGGGGCAGCGCTGTTCTCGGGGTACGCCACTGCCGTGGCCAGCGGGAGCATGCCCGCCGCGACCACCGCGGTCAGCTATCGGTCGCTTTACCTGGGGCTGGACCACAGCGGCGTCAGTCAGCCGCCCCTGATGGCCCGGCTCCGCCTCTCCGCCCTGGCCGGTGACTTCCCACCACCCTCCAAGCGGCAGCTGGACCGCGCGCTTCACGGATTGGGGCCGGCGCTCTACCTGGGGATCAAACTGGACCGGCTCCGGTGCCCTGACGACTACCTGACCCGGGTGACCTACGGACCGGGGCCGTTGCTGACCGCGTTTGTCGTCCGGCATCGGCTCGCTCCGGGGGAGGCATGCTTCCAGTTGATGGGCCCGGTCCGGTACCAGGTGCTGGCGCTGCCGCTGGCTCAGTTCCCCCGTCAGCTCCGGGTGACGATCGCCGTCGAGCGTCCCGGTGGCGGCCCGGGGAACCAGACTTCCCTGCAGCTCCCCTAGGCCGACGGGGGGCCAGGCCGCTCAGCCCGCGGCGGTCGCGGCCATCCGGGCCAGCTCCTGCTCGGCCAGCTCGGGGTCGAGCTTGCGGAAGAGGGGGGCGGGCTCGGCCAGCCGCTGACCCGCAGCCAGCCGGCTGGGTCCCCAGGTGGCTTCCGGGGTCTCGTACTCCCCGGTGAGCACGGGATGGGGGTCGCCGTCGGCGGCCAGGCTCACCTTGACCGGCATGGGCGCGATCACGCCCTGGTACCCCAGCATCAGGTGCAGCCGCTGGCAGCTGAAGGGGAGGAACGGGAGCAGCTGAACTTTGAGGTTGTCGATGCCGCGCAGGGCGACGTAGAGGACGGTGGCCGCCCGCTCCCGGTCCTCAGTGACCAGTCGCCAGGGCTCGTTCTCGGTCAGGTATTGGTTGACCCGGGCGGCGAGCGCCATCACCTCGGCCAGGGCCGCCTTGAACCGGGCCAGCTCGAGAAGGCGGCCCACGGAGTCGAATCCCCCCTCCACCGCCGAGATCAACTCTTGGTCTGGGCGGCTGAGCTCCCCCGCCGGGGGGACCTCCCCAAAGTGCTTCTGGGCGATGGTCAAGGTGCGGTTGACCAGGTTGCCCCAGGTGGCCACCATCTCATCGTTGTTGCGCCGGATGAACTCGGCCCAGGTGAAGTCGGTGTCCTGGGTCTCCGGGCCGGCCGAGGTCAAGTAGTAGCGCAGCGCGTCCGGGTCGTAGCGCTCCAGGAAGTCCCGGACCTCGATCGCGATGCCGCGACTGCTGGAGAACTTCTGGCCCTCCATGGTGAGGAACTCGCTGCTGACCACGTTCGCAGGCAGGACTAGGGGCAAGTTGGGGGGGCCCCCGCCGACCTCGCCGCCGCTGCCGTAGCCCATCAGGATGCTGGGCCAGATCACGCTGTGGAAGATGATGTTGTCCTTGCCCATGAAGTAGAAGTGGCTGGCCTCCGGGTTCTGCCACCAGGCCCGCCAGGCCTCCGGCTCGCCACGGGCGGCGGCCCACTCCACGCTGGCCGAGAGGTAGCCGATGACCGCCTCGAACCAGACGTAGATCAGCTTGTCGTCGCGGTCGATGAATTCCGGAAGCGGGATGTGGATTCCCCAGTCGATGTCCCGGGTCACTGCCCGGGGCCGGAGCTCGGCCACCACGTTGAGGGAGAAGCTCCGCACGTTGCTGCGCCACTCGGTCTGGGCCTCGATCCACTCGGTGAGGGCGCCGGCGAAGGCGGGCAGGTCCAAGAAGAAGTGCTCGGAGTCCCGGAAGACCGGGGGCTCCCCGTCGATCCTCGATCGCGGATCGATCAGGTCGGTGGGATCGAGCATTCTCAAACAGTTGTCGCACTGGTCGCCGCGGGCCCCGGCATATCCACAGTGCGGGCAAGTCCCCTCGATATAGCGGTCGGGCAGCGCTCGCCCACTGGCGGCCGAGAAGGCGCCCTTTTGGGTCTGGCGCAGCAGGTAGCCCTTCTCGAAGAGGGTGCGGAAGATGTCCTGGGTCACCCGGGCGTGGTTCAAGGTGGTGGTCCTGGTGAAGAGGTCGTAGCTGAGCCCCAGCCGCTGCAAGTCGTCGGTGATCACCGCGTTGTAGCGGTCGGCGATCTCCCGCGGGCTCACCCCCTCCCGATCGGCCGCCACCAGGATTGGGGTGCCGTGCTCGTCGGTGCCACTGACCATCAGCACCCGTGCCCCGCGGAGCCGCTGGAAGCGGGCGAAGATGTCGGAGGGCACGCCGAAGCCGGCGACGTGACCCAGGTGCCGGGGACCGCTGGCGTACGGCCAGGCGACCGCCACCAGCACGTGTGCCGCATCTGGGCGAGATGAACTCAAGATTGGCAAGATGGTAGACGGTCACCTCCGAGGCAGGTGGAACAATGGCCCGGTGCAAAGTGAGTCCCGGGTCCTCATGGTGATCGCGGACAGCTCTCGCAGCGGCGGTCCCGAGCACGTCCTGACCCTAGCCCAGGAGCTGACTGCGGCGGGGTGGTTGGCGCTGGTGGCCTGTCCCACGGGCCAGCTGGTGGACCGGTGCCGGGCGGCCGGGCTGGCGGCGGTGCCCATGCAGATGGGCGGTCGGGGCTGGGCCTCGGCTCCGATCCAGCTGCGCCAGCTGGCCAGAAGCTGGCGGCCCACGGTGGTGCACAGCCATGGGCTGCGCGCTGGCGCCCTGCTGCGGCGGGCCCGCCCCCGGGCCCCGCAGGTGCACACCCACCATCTCGACGGCTGGTTCACCGCCAGTCCCTGGCGGGTGGCACTCCACCGGAGCGAGCTGCGCGCCCTCGGCCGCTCCGCTCAGCTGCAGATCGCCGTCTCCAACTCGGTCGCCCAGTTTCTGACCGATCAGGTTGGCGCCGACTCGCGCCGGCTCCGGGTCGTGCCCAACGGCATCCAGCCACTGCCGATTCGAGAACGGAGCGCCGCCCTGGGCCGCCGGGTCGGGGTCCTGGCCCGGCTCACCCCGTCCAAGGGCGTAGACATCGCCATCCTGGCGCTCACCACGCCGGCCGGAAAGAGCCTGACGCTCAACATTGGCGGCACCGGGCCCGAGCTGGCCGCCCTGGTCGACCTCGCCTACACGGCGGGAGTTGCCTCCCGGGTCAACTTCGTGGGCGAGGTCACCGATCGGGAGCAGTTCTTCGCGAGCTGCGATTTGGCCTGGGTCCCGTCGCGGGCCGAACCGTTCGGTCTCACTGCCTGTGAGGCGATGAGCTCCGGCTTGCCGGTGGTGGCCAGTCGGGTCGGTGGCCTCTCGGAGATTCTCGATCCGCCCCGGGCCGGGCTAGTGGTCGGGGCCGCCAACCCCGCGGCTCTGGCCAGCGTCAGCTCCGGCCTGCTGGACGATCAGCCTCGCTATGCGGCGCTGAGCGCGGCGGGGCCGGACCGGGTTCGGCGCCGCTTCTCGGCGGCGCGCATGGGGGCGCTGACCCGGGGGGTATATGGCGAGGTGATGGGTCCCCGGTAGGCGCCCCCCCGGCACCCGGCCGGGCGCCGGGTGCCGGGTCATCTCAGCTGGCGGTCGGACTACCCGAACCTGAGCCCGCTCTGTTCGCGGACCAAGAGTTTCACCACCCAGAGGACCAGCGCGAGTATCCCGATCGTCCAGAGGAGGGTGCTGGCTGGCCCCAAACCGAAGGGCGCGGCCACCACCAGCAGCAGCAACATCGGGACCATCTAGCCGGAAACGCTGGTCCCGTCAGCGTGGGGCGGACGACGAGCGGCCATGATGCCGACCAAGGCCACCACGATCACGGCGAGAACCAGGTAGATCACCATCCCCGCCACGTCGGCCCAGTACGCATAGTGACCGGTCGAGACCGAGGAGGTGATGACCCCGCTGAAGGGTGCCGACAAGGCGCCGGCCACACCCGAGATGAAGCCGACGAAACCGACGCTGGCTGAAGCCAGCAACTTGAAGACGAAGTCCAGCGCCAAGATCACGTCGACGACGCCGACGGCCAGCCAGACTGCGCTCTTGATTCGGAAGGCCATGGGCGCGACCGTGCTCGTCGTCCGGGTCACTGTCCGCTCGCCGGTCCCGTCGGGGCCGACTCGGGTAACCGCCTGCTCCCGTTCGCTTACTTCAGGTTCAAGCATCGCCAAAATCCTCCAGCTCGGGCCGATCCGAGGGTGGTGTCCGCGGGCCGCTGCCATTTGTGGAACACGTTGGGAGTAACGGGGTCCGGGGCTAGTCGTTTCGTTGTCTCCCGATTGTCTAGCGGGCGCTCCGGGCACCAGAACGTCGTTGACCCTTCCCGACAAACGTCGCGCAGACCATGACCATGGCCCTCGATTTCGGGAAGTTGACTTCTCCGACGTACCCAGGGGTGGCCACCGTACCGACGCCAGACCGGCTCACCCCCCAAAGTGCGGCTTGAGCCCGGGAATCCGAGCCGAGGAAGGTGTACCACCGCTAACGTCACGACGGCGAACCCATTGGCCAGCCGGCCAATCGCTGAATTTGTGGCTCCAGGATGCCTCAGTAGATCCCTGGTTCTGGCTGCTGCGCTGCGACGCCAGGCGGCCCTGTCCTGGACCTGGCTCAGCGGCCCAGCGAATTCAAGGAGACCAAGATGACGGCTGGCAACGTGGTAGGCCTCTCGACGAGTTTCCCCAGCTCTAGCTCAGCTGCCGAACCGATTAGCGCGGCGCTTATTTATGAGCAGCATTACGGGGCCATCTTTCGCTACGCTCGGGCCCGGTTGAGTTCTCAGGCCCTTGCCGAGGATCTGACCAGCGACGTCTTCTGCAAGGCGGTGGGTGGACTCGAGCGGTATCGCCCGCTGCGGCCCTCGGCCCTGCCCTGGCTGTACACCATCGCATCTCATCAGGTAGCGGACTACTACCGGCGGGCGCGACCCAGCGTCGACCTGACGGCGGCCGCGCAGATTCCGGACAAGGCTCCCAACCCCGCCGACGTCGCCGCCTCCCGGGATCTGGTGCGCCGGGTTTGGAAGGCGTCGGCATGCCTACCTTCATCCCAGCGGCGAGCGCTGTGGTTGCGCTTCGGGGAGGAGCTAGAACTGGCTGAGATTGCGCACCAGATGGGTCGCAGCGTGGGCGCGGTCAAGCTGCTGGTGCACCGAGGGCTGCGGGGAGTTCGGGCTGCCATGGCCAGTGACGAAGGGGTCGCCCCGGTCAGTCTGCCCGCCCCGGGACACTTTGGCGAGCTGCAGGCGGCGGCGATTCGCCCCACCCAGCAGCGCGCGGCCTAGAGGTCTGACTAGGCCCGCTGCGGCAAAGCCGGCCCAGGTATTGCCGCTCAGAGCCGGCAGACGCTAGCTGGTCTTGGAGTTCGCCGGGGCCGACTCCCGGCTGGACTGGGGCAGCGCCAACGCGCTCAGGATCTCCAGGAAGGCCTCCACCTGGGCGGTGTCGAGACGCTCGAACAGCTTCGCCACCGACTGGCGTCGCCATTCTCGGACCGCCTCCGCGGTCTCCAGACCCTTGACCGTGGGTGCCAGCGAGACGGTACGGCGGTCGCTGGGGTCGTAAAGTCGCTTGGCCAGACCCTGGCGGATCATGCGGTCGGCCAGGGCGGTGGCGGCCGCGCCGCTGATCCCAACGGCATCGGCGAACTCGTGCATCGTGATCCCGGGCGGGGGAAGTCGACTCAGGGCTTCCAGTTGGTGGGGGGTGACCGCGCCCAGGCGGGAACTCACCTCATCCGGAAGCGGCACCCGGAGGGTCCGCTGGAGCAGCGGTTGGAGTTCGAGCACCCGCTCGACCACGTCCCCACCCGGCGCGCTCGACCTCTCGGCCGGTCCGTCGCCTGAGTGCCATTTCACCTGGCGAAATTATGCCACTCGAGGGGCGAAGTTCTACTTCTGGCGGGGCCCCTGGACCGCCTTGGCTGGCGCTCGGCGACCCCAGATCGGTCGAGACGGCGGCGCCCAGGACGATAGGCTGGAAGGGCCGTGAAACGAACCCAGCTGGAGTCCGTTAGTTCCCACGTGACCATCAGCTCTGCTGCCGTCCGGCTAGCGGAATGTGTGCATCGGAGCCGGGAGATCGCGGCGCTGCTGACCGCCACCGCCGCCTCGATCAGCCAAGTCCAGGACGGCGAGGTGCACCAGTTGTCCCTGGCCGCCTTGGAGGCGGTGGAGCGCCTCGAGGCGCGGCTGCAGCTGCTGGGCGAGGCCTACCGCATCGCTGACCTGCACCAGGCCGCCGATCAGGAGACCCCCGCCTTGACGGAGGAGATGGCGGAGCCGCTGGCGGTCGGTATCTCGTCAGCTCCGGTCGGGGTGGAGGGTGTCCCCGGCGACAACTACTTCTTGGACGGTTCGTAGTAGGGATTGGTGCCGGAGGCGTGGTCGGTGGTGTCGACCACGTCCACGATCTCGGGGAACCGAGCGACGATGGCGCTCCGCACCCCCTGCGAGAGGGTGACCTCGGCCAGCCCACAGCCCTGGCAGCCGCCTCCCATCTGCACGTAGGCCACCCCATCGGCGATGTCGAGCAGGCCGATGTATCCTCCGTGGCCGGCCACCGCCGGGTTGATCTCCGTGTCGAGCAGCTGCTGGACCGCCTGAGCCAGCGGGTCCGCGTCAGGGTTGTATGCCGTCTCCAGGCTGAGCGCCCCAGAGATCAGATCGGCGTCCACCCGCGACCCCACGACGTGACGCGAGATCACCCGGGGGGCGACGAAGAGGATGTCGGGGGCCCCTTCCACCAGCAGTTCGTCCGGCTTCAGTTCGCCCGGCTCGACCAAGGCGAAGGTGAAGGTGAGCCGCTCGCCCTGCAATCCCCCTGGGGCGACCGAGATCCAGGCCTCAGGGTGGCCCTGCCGTTCCCGGAAGGCCCGAATCCGATTCGCGGCGCTCTCGTTGAGGTCGAGCCGGGGTAGGTCCGCGGCAGGGGTGCTCGCCATGGAGCCTAGTCTGAGGCCATGGCGAAACGGGTGTTGTTGCTGGTCCCCACCCGGACCTACCGCGCCGCGGCCTTCCTGGAAGCGGCCCGGCGACTTGGGGTGGAGGTGGTGATCGCCAGTGAGGAGGGCTCGACCCTCGGTCACCTGTACCCCGACCAAGAATTGGTGATCGACTTGGACGACCCGGTGGCCGCCGCCCAGCTGGTCGACAATCGGGCGGGAGGCGGGCGGATCGACGCGGTGGTCCCGGTCGACGACGGGGCGGTATTGGCGGCGGCCCACATCGCCGAGCGGCTGGGGCTGCCGGGCAGCCCGGTGGGCGCGGTGGCAGCCACCCGCAACAAGCTGAGGCTGCGCGAGCGCCTCGGAGAGAAAGGGCGCGGTCAGCTCCGGTGGTGGTTGTGGCCGGAGGGCGAGGACCCCGGGCCAGTCGATTTCCCGGCGGTCATCAAGCCCCTGGATCAGGCCGCCAGCCGAGGGGTCATCAGGGTGGACGACCGTGCCCAGCTGCTCCAGGCCGGCGCGCGCGTCCGTCGGGCGCTCACATTAGATCCCGAATGCGCCTCGTCCCGGGCGGGCACGCCCCTGCTGGTGGAGCAGTTCGTGGCCGGACCGGAGGTGGCTGTCGAGGGGATCCTGGTGGCCGGAACGCTCCGAGTGCTCGCGGTCTACGACAAGCCCGAGCCCCTGGATGGGCCCTTCTTTGAGGAGACCGTCTACACCGTGCCCTCCGAGCTTGACCCGGACCGCCTGATCCGAGTCCGGGCGGCGGTCGGCGACGCCGTCCAAGCCCTGGGTCTCACGGAGGGAGCGGTCCACGTGGAGCTGCGTCTCGGCCGGGAGCGGCCCTGCGTGATCGACCTAGCCTCGCGCTCGATCGGCGGGCGCTGCTCGGCGGTGCTCCACTTCCGATCGAAGCGCAGTTTGGAGGAGATCGTGCTGCTGGCCGCTCTCGGCGAGCCGCTGGGGGACCTGGAGCTGGAGCGGGGCACCCACGGGGTGATGATGATGCCGATCCCCCAGGCGGGAACGCTGCGCTCGGTCGCGGGCCGGGCGGAGGTGCTCGGCCGAGCGGGGATTGACGGAGTCGAAGTGTCGGTCCCCCTCGGTGGGCGGGTGGTGCCCCTCCCGGAGGGAGACCGCTACCTCGGTTTCATCTTCGCCCACGGCAAGGACGGCCGGTCGGTGACGGCGCAGCTGCGGGCTGCCTATCAGGACCTAGAGCTCGTGATCCAAGGCTAAGGACAGCTCGCGGCCCGCCCCGGTCCCGGCCGCTGGGCGGACTAGCTGGGCGTGGTCGTCACTTCACTAACCGGCCAGTCAAAGCCCCGGACCAGCACCGCCCGCCAAACCAAGAGCGAGCTGCTGAATCAGCTGGCCCAGGGGGTGCTGGCCTTGACCTCATCGACGGCTTGGGCGAACTGGCTGAGTATCAGCCGAAAGTTCCACCGTTACAGCTTCCAGAATCAGGTGCTGATCTTGACCCAGCGCCCAGACGCTAGCTGGGTCGCCGGTTACCGGAGCTGGCTGCAACTGGGCCGTCAAGTCCGTCAGGGGGAGCGGGCGATCAAGATCCTGGCCCCGTGCGTCGCTCTGAGAGATTCGACAGCAGGGGAGGATCAGCCGCCGCCGACCGTCCTGGGCTTCCGGGTCGCTCGGGTCTTCGATCTCAGCCAGACCGACGGGGCGGACCTGCCCCAGCCGGTGAGAACCCTGGTGGGAGAGGCGTCGGGCGCCCACCTGGCGCGCCTCGCAGAGCGCGCCCAGGAACTGGAGTTCCAGGTTCAGTTCGTCTCTCTCTGGGGCTCCCGGAACGGAGACTGCTCCCACGCTCTGCGCCGCATCCGGGTTAAAGAGGAGCTGCCCCCAGCTCACAAGCTCAAGACCCTGGCCCACGAGCTGGGGCACGCGGTGCTCCACGGTCCGGACTTTCAGGGCTCTCGGGCGCTGGCCGAACTTGAGGCGGAGAGCGTCGCCTACCTCGTCTGCCACGAGCTCGGGGTGGACAGTTCCGACTACAGCTTCGGCTACGTGGCCACTTGGTCGGGGGGAGGTCCGGAGGCGGCGCGGCTGATCGCGGCGACCGGAGGCCGGATCCTTCGCGGGAGGGACGCGGTGCTGGAGCATCCGGGCCCGCAGCTGGGGCAAACTGGCGACGGCGGCCAGCGCTGGCGGCCCCGAGAGCCGTTGGCTGTAAACCCAAGCTCAGACCTGCCGCCTGCGGTGACATTCCCAGGTTGAGATCCCGACCAAGCCGGAGTGCTGCCGCCTGACCAACGGCTGGATCTGGGTGTGAGCGGGCATCCACCGCAACCTGCGCCCGGACCAGTTTTGGTGCACTTTAAGGTGCCACTGGTGCCGAAACTGGCCAGTCAAGTCACCCGGAGTGGTGTAAAAGCGGACGGACCTCAGGGTTAGGTACATCACGCAGCTAACTGAACCTGCCCGGGTTTTGCAGAGGCTCTGGTTAGTGTGAAACAGCCAGCAGAGCTGGGGTCTCCTCATGGTGATGGGCGGCTTCGAATTCAGCGGGGGGAATCAGGTCCAGCTCACTGTGGAAGCGGCGCTGGTGGTGGTCGGGATTCTCGCGCCGCGGGTTGGCTCCTGGCTCGGCAGTCATGCGTCGTCCTGCGACAACCTCGCGGCCCCATTGGGGCACCAGCCCACGCTGATATTGTAGGAGGCGACAAGGTGGAGAAGGAAAACCGGACTACACAGAAGCGAAAGGAGTCTTAGCCGTAATGGGCGGAAAGGTAGTTTTCGTGCCTTACGTGGTGGTGATGGTAGCCCTCATAGTCGGCGTAGATTTCCGATTCTTGAGAAACCGATTCTGGAAACGGTTGGCAGTGAATGCTGGCATTGTCTTGGTCTTCGCGGCTTTCTATTTGGTATTCCTCAGGAATTGGTAGCCTGGCAGCTCGACTTGTCGACGTGATCGATGGCTGTATTTCAGAAGCGCTTAGCTGTTCCCACTCATGCTCGGCTCCGGGGTGTTGGCGACTACCGATGGTGGTCAGGGATGGAGTCCCGTGGCTGATCCACTGAGAGGCTGACGCCGCGACCGCGGAGCCGGGGGCTTACGGCCTGTAATCTTCCAGCCTGAGCCCCCTTTCCAGCTTCGCTACATCTCCCAACTTGCTCGTCGCCAGGACCTTGACCGACGTGGGCACAGCGTGCGATCCATGTTCGACAGCCTGAGTGACAGTCCAAGGACCGGTCGGGTGGCTTGCGGGGCGGACTTAACTGGACGTCGATCGGGCCAGTTCGATCTAAAATTGGACGTCTGCGGAGGTGGATGGACGACTTCACCTGAACTTGAAAACCGGTGAGGTCGCAGGGCTACGGCGGTTCCCCTGTACGCCTCTGCCGATAGTCTGGCCGGACCGATGGGCTTGCCCATCGGTCCGAGCAGAACTTCACTGGGTTCTTGCGGCTGAGTTCGGCAAGGCATACTGGCGCTTTTGACAAACAGGGGAACCTCTCCGCGGCCCGCGCGACCGCCGTCCCAACAGCTCGACCATGTCAGTACTGCGGGCGGAGGGCGAGAGGTGGCCGACAAGGCCGTGGCGTTCGTCTAACGCTTCTAGAGGTCGTCAAGCCGGACTCGACAAGCCCGGACTTGAGGGCAGCGATCGATGAGGTTAAGGCGCTCCCGACCAAGGTGGCAGAGACGGAATCACCCGAAGCCCTGCAGCAGGCTGGCGGAGCAGGACTTGCCGACGCTCTAGGTAACAGCCCCAGCCGGGTCCTCCGCAGCCTCGAGAAGCTCGCCCTGGATGGTGATCTGAACCTCGTTGCCGATCACGAGCCTACCGTCCAGCAGCATGTCGATGTTGAGACCGAAGTCCTTACGCTTGATCTGGGTCTCCGCGCCGTAGCCGATCCGGTGACCCATCATGGGATCCTTGAACTCGCCGTAGTTCACCACGGCAAGGGTCACTGGTCGGGTATTTCCCTTGATGGTCAGGTCACCCGCCATGGAGTAGCGATCCGCCGCCGTGGCCTCGATCTTGCTGCTCTTGAATGTGATAGTCGGAAAGTGCTCGACGTCGAGGATGTTGGAGTTGCGCAGGTCAGTGTCACGGCGTTCGTTGTCCGTCCGGATGCTGGCGGTCTGGATGACGACCTCAACTGATGTGGCCTCTGGATGCTCCACGTTGATGTCGCCCGACGTCTGCACGTCGGCGAAGTGGCCGCGCACCGTCATCATCCCCAGATGCTTGACGGCGAACTCGACTTGAGTATGCAGCGGGTCCAATTGCCAGATGCCCATGAGCAGCCTCCTGTGTCCGTGTGATTGCCGGAACGATGTCGACCGACGCAGGTCTGACGGCGTCGGCGGGGGCGCACCCTCAGTTGCCTGAACTCCAGTATCGTGCTTGGCGAGGAGCTGGGCCGCTGGACGGCGCCTCGCCGCTGGTCGCCTCGGGACGTAGCTCGGTGATTCCCGAGGGTGGGTAACCCGGCGGACCTGATCCCGGGTGCAACTCCAGCACCGGCTCTAGCCGAGCCACCTCCATCCAGCAGCGGCGTGGTGCGCGGCGATATCCCAGGCAGGTATCCAGCCTCCCTGCGCCAGGCCTAACGGGCGCGGGGGTGCCTAGGCAGCCGGACCCTTCTCCGTACCGGGTGTCGGGGGCAGCTGGGAGAGCCGCGAGGGCCACCAGTTCCACCTCCCCAGGATTACGGCCGCGGAGGGAACGACGACGGTGCGGATGATGAAGGTGTCCATGAAGACACCTGCCGCAACCCCGAAGCCGATCTGCTGGATTTCAGATCCTCCGGAGCTCGCGCCCCCGGCAAGACCGAGGACCGCGAAAGTGCCGCCCAGGACCAGGCCAGCGGTGCTGATCGTGGCTCCAGTCATCCCGACCGCGCGCTGGATCGCCTGGCGCAGCGGCATCTGGTGCACCTCCTCGCGTATTCGGGTCATCATCAGGATGTTGTAGTCGGAGCCCAGCGCCATCAAGAAGACAAAGAGGAGGAAGGGCAGGAGGAAGTTGATACCGTCCTGGCCCAGGAGGTGGACAAAGACCACCGACACCAGGCCCAGTGTCGCCAAGTAAGAGAGCACCACGCTCACCACCAGGTAGACCGGCGCCACCAGGCTGCGCAGCACTAGGGCTAGCAGTAAAGCGATCAGGACCGTGACGACAGGGATGATGTGGATCAAGTCATTGTTGGAGATGCTCTCGACGTCGTAGGCGAAGGGCAGGATCCCAAAGAGTCCACTCTCCCCGGCCCCGATGCGAGTTGCCACCTTCGCCACCGCAGTCCGGACCTTCGGCACCGCGGCCAAGGCGATGGCGGAGTTGTCGTTGTCGTGCAACAGCAAGGTAGAGAACTGGATCGTGTGTCCGTCGGGGCTGATGAACTGGGCCAGCTCACGGTAGGCGTTGTAGAGCTTGGGTGATACGGTGGCGCCGGTCTCGGTGGGGGGAAGCAGGTTGGGAGCCCCCAGCTCGGCGTGGAGCGCCGTCACCTGGGCCGACGTCAGCCCGGAGGCTGGCAGAGCCCCGACCACGGTGCGGAATTGATGACTGCGGGTCAAACCCGCCTGGGCGGTGCTGAGGACAGCCGCGTCGCCCCACACCGAGTAGGGCAGGCGGAAGAGCACTGCCGAGGACTGTACGTTGGAGGCCGGGTAGTCCCGAGCCAATACCGCCGCACCGGCCGCCGAGTTGGTGCCGCTGGGAGCCGAGGTGTTGCCAAAGCCGGCCGTGGTGCTGGTCAGGGCACCTGTCGCGATGCCGCCAAAGAACACTAGCCCGGCAATCAGGATCGCCGTCGGCTGGCGCACCACTCGCTTCGCCAGCCAGGAGTAGATCCCGGTCCGGGGCCGGTCCTCCAGAGTGGTTCTGGTAGGCCAGAAAACGGCCCGGCCGAAGATGGCCAGGAGGGCCGGAAGCAAGGTGAGGCCAGCCAGGAGCATTAGGCCGATTCCAATTGCCAAGGCCGGGCCGAGACTCTGATATAGACCAAACTGGGCCAGCACCAGGCTGAGCAGGGCGACTATCACTGTCAGGGCGGAGAAGGTTATCGACTCTCCGACCGTGCTGACCGCCTTGACCACGGCCGCATGAGGGTCGAGACCCCGGCGGAGCTCCTCCCGTACCCGAAACACTAAGAACAGGCCGTAGTCGGTGCCCGCGCCCAGTACCAGGACAATGAGCAAAACCTGGGTTATCACCGAAACCTGAACCCCCACGTGGGTGGCTTCAGCGACGACCGGACCGGACAGGGCGAGAACCAGAGCCGCGGGGAGGAGCGTTATGAAGGGAGCGAGCAATGCCCGGAAGGCGACCAGCAAGAGGGCGATGATGAAGACCACCGAGAAGAGCTGAGTCAGATTCTGGGAATGCTTCGACGACTGCTGGCTGTCGATGATGGTCGGCAGGTCACCCGTCAGGTAAAAGGTGAGCCCGGAGACGCGGGCGGCCTTGAACTCGGAGCGGATCGAGTTCACCAGCTGGGCGGCGTCGCCGCCGCCGAAGGCTGGAACCGCCGCCTCGATGAGTGCCTGGCGCGCTTGGCCGTTGGTCGAAGTCCCCAGGTCCCGAACGAGCCGCACATGGGGCAGGGTCCGTAGGCTGGCCTCGAACCTGGTGATGGCCTGATCCTGAGCCCCGGTCAGCGGGCCGCTAGTTGTGACCGCCACCAGAGTCGCCGCCGCCAGCTTGGAGTTCTGGAATGGACTGGCGAGCTCAGCTGCCCGCTCACTAGGGGACGAGGCAGGGAGAAAGGCAGAGTTGCTGTCCTTGCTGACCGAGGCCAGGGAAGGCAGTAAGTGGACGCAGATCACCGCAAGCACAATCCAGGTGACGACCACGGGGATGCGAAAGCGAACGACGAATCGGCCGAGGCCGGTAAAGCTGCGCGTCACGGGCGAGGCGTCTGGGTGCGCGCGCGCGCACGGGAGCGAGGGATGGGTGTCTCCGCCGCGACCGGAGCCGACTGGCCCGGAACCTGAGAGGGGGGTTCGTCACGGGCCATCTTCTCCAGGAGGCGGACCAGCGTCGTTAGCTCTTCATCGTCGTAAACGTCGGTGAGGACCGCAATGCTGGCCTCCTGCGCCCGCCGGACCTGCCCGGCCAGAGCCTCGGCGGGCGCCGTCAGGGCCACCTCGACGCTGCGCCGGTCGAGGGAGTCGTAACGGCGCTCCACCAAGCCGTGCGCCACTAGCCGGTCGACGACCTCGGTGGTGCTGCTGCGCGTGACGCCGTGCAGGGTCGCCAGCTCGTGCATCGCCAGGGGGCCTTTGGTGGCGAGAAGTCGGAGCACCTCGAGTTGACGGATCGTTGTGCCGCCGATCAGGTCTTGCAGGCTCGTGTCGGCCTCGCGAAGCTGGGCAGGCATGAGGGCCGCGAAGCGCCGCCGGAACTGCGGCTGCAGGTCCACCAGACGGGCGATCAGGGCCGCGCGTCCGCCCGCTTCGGCAAGAGCCCCGCCGCGCCTTCGCGGGGACTTTGGTGTCCGTATCATGAGGTTCAGCGATAATACGGTATCCGGACCGCTTTATCGTAGGGGATCGGAATTAGACCTCGCTCGGCGCAGCGATGCAGGAGGTTACTAGTGACCAGCGATGGGCCCTGGGAGGACGCCACCGACTCCCGCGCGCGGTCCGGCCAGCCAACTCGACCTCGCGGCCACCCCTGCTGACCGGGCCCCACGCGAGACCACCGGCGAGGTCGTCCTCAGGTCCCGCCCCCAAGTTAGGGGCGATGCCTAATGTCGAGGGCCGGGTGGGCCACCCAGGCGCCGAGGCATTCCTTCGGGAGATCGCCTTAATTATTTCGTAATCACCTCTAAAGACACTGGACTCGTGTCGCAGTCGACCGTCGCCAGGGGAGTAATCGAGGCCCTGGACGAGGCGCCGTTGAGCCGCTTCCATCTGCGAGCAGTGCTCACCGCGGGCACCGGCTTCTTCACCGATGCCTACGACCTCTTCATCATCGGGACCGCTCTCGCCCTGATCAAGGTCGAATATCACCCCTCGGCGGTGGTGATCGGGCTGGTAGGGAGCACCGCTCTGCTGGCCGCCTTCGTCGGGTCCACCGTCTTCGGGCGGATCGCGGACATCTTCGGGCGCAAGAAGATCTATGGATTGGAGGCGGCGATCATGGCGGTCGCTGCCGTGGGCAGCGCCTTGGCTCCGAACCTGGTTTGGCTGATTGCCTGGCGCTTCGGGCTGGGCATCGGAATTGGCGGGGACTACCCGGTCAGCGCGGTGCTGATGAGTGAGTACGCCAACCGCAAAAACCGCGGCCGACTGGTGAGCATGGTCTTTTCCATGCAAGCCCTGGGGCTGATCGCCGGTCCCCTGGTGGCACTGGTCATCCTGGGCCTGGGGGTCAACCCCGACATCGCCTGGAGGCTGATGCTGGGGCTTGGTGCGATTCCCGCCTTGGCCGTGATCTACCTCCGCCGCACTCTGCCTGAGTCGCCCCGTTTCCGGGTCCAGGTTCAAGGCCGGGCGGCGGAAGCGGCGGAGGCGATGCGCCGCTACACCAAGGGCGTGGTCGACGCGGGGACCAAAGTCGCGAGCCGCCAGGTCAGGCTGGGACTCCGCCAATTCCTCTCCGACCCCCGCTACCTGACCCTGCTCCTGGGCACGGCGGGGTGCTGGTTCATGTTCGACTACGCCTTCTACGGCAACACCATCTCCACTCCGCTGATCCTGAAGGCGGTCGCGCCGCATGCCAGCCTGATCACCGACACCGCCATCGCCCTGCTGATCTTCACGGTGGCAGCGGCGCCCGGGTATCTGCTCGCCTTCCTCACCGTGGACCGGATCGGCCACCGCCGACTGCAGTACATCGGCTTCAGCGTCATGGGGCTGGCCTTCCTGGCAATCGGGGTGATCCCGGGTCTGACCACTCTGATCGTGCCCTTTGTGCTGGTCTACGGGGTCAGCTACTTCTTCACTGAATTCGGGCCCAACACGACAACCTTCCTGCTGGCGAGCGAGCTCTACCCAGTCTCCGCTCGCACCACCGGTCATGGCATCTCGGCGGGACTCGCCAAAGTGGGCGCCTTCGTGGGGACCTTGACCTTCCCTTTGGTCAACGGCACCCTCGGACTGGCAGGAGTAATGACCATTGCCGCGGGGACGGCCGGTATCGGTCTCCTCTTGACCCGGCTACTGCCCGAGCCGGCCGGTCTCTCCTTGGAGGCGGTCAGCGGCGAGGTCAGTGGCCCGGAGGAACTGGCGCCGGGCGGAGCCCCGGCTCAGCAGGTAGGCACAGCCGCCACCTTGCCGGCCAAAGCTGCGTCCCCCTGATTTCTGCGTTGGGGGTATCACTCTATGGCCCGATTCTGGGAGTCGTATGAGAGAAAATTGGGGAAGCTCCGCGAGTGCGCCCTCGCGGTAGCCCTTAGCCTGGAAGACTCGGGCTAGGTATTAGCAAAGGTACCTCCCGGCCCTGTTTCCAAGCAGTAGCCTCCCGTTGCGCATGCGACCTCGCCCGTAGATCCACCCTGGTCCACCGTTGGTACCGGAACCCAGTCGGATCCATTCCAACCCAGAAGGTCGGTCGCGGCAGACACAGCTGAGGTCGATCCGAGTGTTCCGGTCTCGTAGCAGCTGTCTTCGGCGGCGCATTGTGGGGTCGCAATGCCGCCTAGGTAGAGGTAGTTCGACTGATCGGAGCTCGGGGATGCTATCACTTGAGTCCAGTGAGAGCCGCTCCAAGTCGCATAGACGTCATTGGGCTGGCCCGGCGTCGGCGTCGCGACCGGCTGCACTGCGAAATTGAGGCAATATCTCGTACTGAAGCAGCCAACCCAATTCGAGTCCGTCATGAGCGACTCCTGGGATCGCCAAACCCCATCCTGCCACAGTGAGACGAGCCCTTGTAGTATCGGAGCTCCGTTGCGGCTCCTCAGGGAGAACGCGAGCGCGCAGAACGTCGTTGACGGGCACTCCACGTCGTCGACGGCCCAATCTGGTGAAGTGGCAGGGGATGCCACCCGGAACCATCCGCCGGATGCCCGTCTCACTGCAACATCGACAGCGCCCGCGCCCGGCTCTTGAGCTGCCGCCATACAGAAGTTCGCTCCGGCGCAGCTCGCCGTGTAATCGACAGCCGCGCCTAGCGGCGACTGGCTGACCCAACTCATGCCCTCCCACACGTCAACGAAGGTCGGCATCGCCATTTGAGGACTTCCGGTTCCCATCACGCAGAGTCGGTCCGTGGGGCAGGCCAGAGAATTCACTTCCGTATCCGCCAAGCCCGTGTCAACATCCGGCGACCAGGTCTTCCCGTTCCAAACCGACTGATAGAGTTCACCAGCTCGTGGGCCACCAATCGCCATGCAGAATGAGAAGTCAGCGCAGGCTAGCCGATCGAGCGCGTATAGGATGGGGAATGGGGTGGTAGAGCCGAGCCGCTGCCATTTCTGGGTGACCGGACTCGGGGCGGACTTGCGAACATAGGATTGGGTCAGATGGGAAGTGTGGCCTGAACGGACCCTGACCCGGGCGGTAACAGTCCCAGACGGGCCACCAGCTTTCGTCGGCAGGTAAGAAGCGCCACCGAGGCTAACTTTTGACGCCACAACCTCGTACGTTCCATTCGACAGGCGCAGAGAGGTTCCCGCCTTTACGTCTGACAGCTTGACCCCATTTCCGATAACGGAGAAATGGGCTGACGTCGCCGAGGGCAGCCCCACTGCTTGGAGCACCAGGTGTCCCTCAGCTGGCTTGGCCGAGGTGCAACCAGCGAGTCCAACCGCCAGACCTGCGATCACGATCTGAGCGATTCGTACGCTACGTCTCGCAACCATGCTGCGATCGCCTAGTTGAGGACGACCGCCATGTCATCGTACACCGCGTAGACACTTTCGAACGTGCTCATGGGAACCCACTGATCCTGTCCGTAATACTCAGCCCCGTCCGTGGCGACCGCCCAAGGGTTGTCGATCTCAACGGCGTCATTGGTGATGCCGACTATAAGCACCGCATGCTCGTCGGGACCAGCCCAAGGCCAAGTGTGGACCCCATTGGTAAGCCAGCTGGTCGCGTACTCAACATGGAAGTTGAAGGTGACCCAGACCTCCACAGGGTGCCCCTGATCCACCCAATCATAAACCCCCTGCGGACTGAGCCCCTCTCCAGCCCAAAGCACATCCCCGCCGAGGGCATCGGCTGCGCGGACTATGGCTCCGTAGTACGCGCCCGGCTCGTACCCGGAACTGGATCCCCCGTTGGGGTAGCCAACGAAGTTGACCATCGGGTCCCCTCTGGTATATGCAGGACCAATTCCGGGGACGCTCTCATCGGCTCCCTCTGCGTTCAAGACCTGTTGCTGACTAACTGAAATGCCCTCGTGCGACAGCCCCATTTGCAGGGTCGCCTCCTCACACGTCATCCCCTCTAGCTGCGGCGTGTAGGTGACGTTGGGAACCAGCACCGTGGCGTCGGAGGTCAGCCTGGTAGTACCCGCAGCCGACTGGTATGCGTCACCGGTGCTTGCCCAAACTGTCAGCGCGTACATCCCCGGAGCCCAATCAGTAGTCGGGTAACTGTAGGTGTCGGCGCTGGTCCAGTCTTCGGCCAGTAGCCAGGCTGAACCATAAGAAGGTTGATACCAGTATTGGTAACTGGCCGTGCCCGGGCAGGTCGAGCCTGTACTAACATTCACGGGGGTTCCCTGAGTGCTCGTAGTAACCGCCGCAGTTAGGCTGGCTGATGTGCATGGAGCGACAGAGCCGCTACCAGTCGCGGTGATCGGCTCGAAGTAACCGAAGACATCCACAATCGCATCAGCGGTGCCATCGGCGTTGTAGATGTTCGCGTCGCCCTGGCCGTTCAGGGTGGCAATTACCAAATTGGGCACAGTCTCAGCGGCGGTGAAATTGACATCAGAAGTTACCGGTGTCGTAGGCTCGGGAACAACACTGAAGAAGCTTGGCCTTGAGGCATTCGTAGTGGTCAAATTTGCGACTACTGCGTCGGCGGTCGAACTGATCCCATCAATTTGCGCAAACTGCTCCGACAGGTAACTGCCAGCGCCAGGGGTTCCCGCGTCAAGCCTGGTGTCAAGTACCCGGATCGGGCCTATCGGATAGTAGAGGCTAGCGCTGCTCGGAGTACCGGTGCCGTCCGTGAAGTACCCCACCACATCCACCACCAGGTCGGCATCTCCTTGAAGGTTGTAGAAGCTGACCTGCCCCGATGAGCCGACCGGAACGATCACGCGATTCGCGACCGTATCGCGCGGCCACCAATTTAGGTTGGAGGACGCCGGCACTGAGATCCCGGTCGGAAAGGCTGTGAGGTCGCTGTACTGGGTGGTATCGGTCGCGGTGACGTTAAGAGCCACCGCCCCAACCCCACCGCTGGGGACCATACCCTCACCCTCGACCTGGACGTTCAGGCTGTCCCCCGGAGTAAGGGGGGTCCCGCTGTTGGGCTCACCGCTCCCGGGTCTGGTGTCGGTGATGCGGGCCGGTGTCAAGGGGACGTAGCTGCCCGCGGTACTGCCGGCGGTCTCGGGGACGAAGTACCCCTCCAGGTCCACCACCACATCGACGGTGCCCAGGTCGTTGTACAGGGTGACTTGCCCCAAAGCCCCAACCGGCACGATCACGAGGTTGGCGACCGTCTCGCCGGCCGTCCAGTTCAAGTTTGAAACCGTGGGAGTGGCGGTACCGGCCGGGTAGACCTCGAGGTCGCTGCTGCGGGTGGTGTCGGTGGCGGTCACGTTCACGGCCACCGCGGTGGCATCCGCGGGCACCGAACCGACTCCCGCAACCCGGAGATTCAAGGTCCCGTTGCTACCAACTGGGTTACCGGTGACTCGTGTGTCCAGGATCCGCTGCGGCGTTAGGGGCACGTACGAACTCCCTGAGCCACTGGAAGCGTGAACTGGACTGAGGTGGAATCCACCGATGATCAGCGCCCCCATGGCAACGCTGATCCCAAGGCCTGCGCGAGCTACCGAGCGCCACCTAGTCGAGTCAGGTCGCATCACAGGACTAATCACCCCGCGTACACCAGACTAGCTTCGCTTCGGGAGCCAGTGTAGCTTCTAGCTCTCAACCTGGCTTTCAAAGTAACCAAGTCGCTCGATGGAGCGACGCCTTGGGGTGCACTGGACGCCGGAATCCACAGCACCGATAGCACCTTGGCAACGCACGCGATGTAACAACATCGTCACGGCATCGCAGTGTGCGACCGAACGATCGCCACCCTGGGGTCAAGGGATGGAGGAGTTGGGCTCCAATACGGGATCTTGGGGCGCAGGTACGAGTTGAACTTCGCCGCAAGTGCGGGCTCGAGAGGTTTATGGTGGTGGAGGAGCTGTCGGTGTGGTGCAAGAGGGGACACCGCGTCTCTATGGCCACACGCCTACGAGAGTCTGTTCAAAACGCTGGAGATAGCAGCAGGAATCGTGGATCCCGCTATCGTGGACAGACCGTGCAGCTGGCAGGGGAGTCTCTGGCGCGCACCTATCAAACGGATTGGCCTATGCCAATCGGAGCGTGGACCTGCGGATCGACAAGCGAGTGACGGAGAGCTCCGCGTCTAGGGCCATGGAGATGCGATTGAATCTAACTCGCGCCGTCAGCCGCCAGGCGCCGGGCGAACTTCGAGCGGAGTTAGCCATGCTCCGATGTGACGGGGTGGTCGGCTTGGAGGCTTCGCCAGCTCCGGGTCTGTCCCAGCCTGGAGGTGCTGATGCGAGAGGCGTGCTTTGGAGTTGGCTGATGCGCAGGACGTGATCGCCGAAGTGGTGTCGACCGCGGCCTACCGAATCGTCCAGGAGTCCTTGACCTACGTCGCCCGCCCCGGCGACCCGACCGGTTTGACCACGGTCCGAGTGAGTATCTCGGGAGCGGATCTGGAGGTTGAGCTCGCAGATCTCGGCCCGGGGCTGGTCGGTCCTGTGACCGAGGGGAACGGGAGGTGGTAGCACTGGCCGAGGCGGGACTGAACAATGACGAGATCGCCGAAAGGCTCTTCATCAGCCCGGCCACCGAGCGCACCCATGTCTCCCGCGCGATGGGGAAACTGGACGCGCGCAGCCGTACCCAGGTGGTGGTGTTCGCGTATGAATCCAGTCTGGTGGCGCCCGGCGCCGGGGTGCCGGAGAGTGACCCGCCGGGGCTGGGAGCCCACGGTGAACCGACCTAGTTCGCCGACTTGCCCACCCGCACCCGCGGTAGGGTGGCGGGATCCAAGGGGCAGCTCTAGTGGGAGTTTTCGCCTTCGGCCAGTACCCACAGCGGCGTAGGCCAAAGTACGCCACGGGCGGACGACAGGGCCGGGTGGTCGGGCTAAGCTGGGGTGGTGAACCGCTCCGTCAGTCCCGGCTCCCGCCGGCGCTGGTCAGGTATCTGGATTTTGATGTCGGTGGCTGCGGTCACCCTCGCACTGGCTTCGGTGATTCATTTCGGAGTGGCGCTTCCTCTGGGAGTTGCCACTCTGAGCGACCACTTTCCGAACGCGGCGATTCCGGAAGCGGTGATCGCGGTGATTCTCCTAGCGGGAGTCGGGATCTCAATGGTTCGTCCGGCGGCGGCGAAGCCAGTCGCCTTGGCTACCACGGCGGTCGCCACTCTAGGGGTGCTGTTCGGGTTGAGCGTCACGGTCCGCGGACCGCAGCATGGCGATGTCGCCTACCACGTGTCGGTGCTGGCGGTTCTGCTCCTCACCCTCGGTATGCTCCTCTGGCTCCACTCGCCGGCATCCTCGGCGGGCTTGCATCGGGAGGCGATCCCATGACGGATGACGAGCGGGTGATCGTGAATCCGACCAGTGGGGAGCGGATCGTGATCAGGGCGACGGCCGCCGTCACCGAGGGTCGACTGCTGTCCTTCGAACTCTTCCTGGCCTCAGGGGGCTGCGTCCCCGCCGGCCACGCCCACCCCGAGCAGGAGGAGAGCTTTACGGTGATCAGGGGGCGGATGCGGTTTCGGCGGGGCTTGCGGGTGATCATGGCCGGTCCAGGAGAGCGAGTGATCATGTCTCCCGGCGTCTACCACTCCTTCGCCAACCGGGGTCCGGATCCGGCCCATCTCCTAGTCGAAGTCCGTCCAGCGCTGCGGATGGAGGAGGTCTTGGAGCTGGCGGCCGAATTTGGCCAGGCCGGCCAATCGGCTCGGCATCGCCTCCGTCGGCTGCTGGCGTTGGTGCTCTTCCTACGGGAGTTCCGACGGGAGATCGGGCTTCCCCACACTCCTTCCTGGTTGGTCGCCGGGTTGACCGCCCCCGTGGCCATCTTTGCGACCAGGTGGACGCCGCCCCAACCGCGTGCCCAAAAGGCCGCCCAGCCTCCGACTGACGCGAATGAAGGACCTTTGGCGGCGGGCAGCCTGGGGCGGCCCCGGGACTCGGAGCTTGAGGCAGCCCGCTGACAGCCGGCCCGCTCTGAATGGGCTGGCTCGTCCTGCTCGGCTTCGCCTTGGGGCTGGCCGTGATTTGGGTGGCGGCATTCCTCGGAGCCAACGATCTGGCGGTACCGACCCGTCGTTTTCGGGAGCCGTTGCGCACCATGGCGATCTTTCCCCATGCCGACGATGAGACCGTCACGGCCGGCGGTACGTTCGGCGTCGTGACCCAAACGGGTGGGGCAGTGGCGCTCGTATTACTGACCTGGGGGGAGCGGGGGGGGACACCTGGAGGGTCGCCCTCCGATTTGGCGGAGGCACGACATCGGGAGGCGAATCGAGCCGCTCATCTGCTCGGTATCGGTGAGCTCCTCCAGGGTGATTTTCCGGATGGAGCTCTTGAGGACCACGGGGACCAGGTGAGCACCTGGCTGGCACAGCAGATCGAGGCCTGGCGGCCGGAGTTGCTGATCACCTATGACCGGGCTGGACTGTACGGGCACCCGGACCACGTGGCGTGCGCAGGAATCGTGACCCAGCTGCGGGACACCCGATTCCCCAATATCGCGCTCTGGTACAGCTCGCTGCCGCCCCGGCTGGCCCGAAACCTGACTCGGGTACGGGTGCTGCCGGCTGCAGCGCCGGGTGACCCGCGGCGCTCCCAGCCCACCCACAAGGTCTTCGTCGGGCAGCGGCTTATCGCCAAAATGCGCGCCTGGAGTGCCTACCGCAGTCAGCGGCAGTCGCTGCGGAAGGGAGCGGGCCGTTTCGTACCGCCCTGGCTGTTTCTGTCAGTTCTACTGTTCGAGTACTTTGCCGAGGCGATCCCCCTGGAGGCTGGGCCACGCAGCTGACCCGGAAGTGGAAGCGACGTGGAGTGGTGGCGGGGGCCACTGCCCTGGCCTTGGCCCCTCTCGTTTCCGAACTGCGGTTCGGTCAGACGGATCGGCACCCCAGCGCCGTCTGGGAGCACCGGTCCGTCGCCCCCCGGCGCCAGACCAAGCTCGGCATCAGCTTCCGTCCGCTCCAGGCCCGGGCCCTGGACCTGGATCCCGGCCTCACCCTGGACTTGCTGCTGACCTGCCCGTTCCAGTTAGTGCGGCTGGCCGCCTACTGGAATCAGATCGAGGGCCGACCCGGCCAGTTCGATACCGCTGAGTTGGATCGCTATCTGGACCAGGTGGAGGTCGCGGGCAAGCAGGTCATTCTGGCGGTGGGGGCGATCAAGAATTTCGGTTACCCCGAGTTCTTCATCCCAGCGCACCGACTACCCACCCCGCTTCCCGAGCACGAACTGGTAAGTGCGCAGAGACATCCTGAGCTGGCGGAGGCGGCGTCTGCCTTCGTCCACCGCATCGTCGAGCGTTACCGAGATCGGTCGGCGATCGTGGCCTGGCAGGTGGAACACGAGGCGGTTGACCCCCTCGGGTGGGAGCATTCTTGGCGCTTGGATTCCACTCTGGTGGCCATCGAAGTGGCGGCGGTGCGAGCAACCGACCCTACTCGACCGATCCTTCTGAATGGCTTCCTGCCCACCTCCACGCCCGTGAGCTGGATGCAGCGGTGGCGCACCAGCGACCAGGGAGATTCGATGGCGGTGGCGCAACAGCTGGCTGACATCGTGGGCATCGATTACTACTCGAGGCACGCCGTTCTGGGGGCGGGCGGTTATGCGCTCTACCTGGATGGTGGGGGATTACCGTGGCGCCGTCAGAGTTGGCGAAGGGTGGGTCGCTGGGCTGAAGAGCGCGGTGGAAGCGTCATGATCACCGAGGGGCAAGCGGAGCCTTGGGAGGTGGTCACCGTGCCCCCCACCCCCACGGGAGCTGTCCCCTACAGCTGTCCTCCAGAGCGGATCATCGACAACTACAACTTCTGCCTGGAGCGCGTCGCGGACTCGGTGTCGCTGGCCGCCTATCTCTTTTGGGGTGCCGAGTACTGGGTGCGGCGGAGCGCTCTGGGAGACGACAGTTATATGGGAGCATTCCGACGAATCCTGGCCGATTCGTGAGCTGGTTCAGGTCGCCGGCGGCCGATGCCTGAGTTCGCGGTGGTGACGACGACCGGCCTCCCTCACGCGGGAGTGGTCGGCGCGTTTTTCTTCTGGGCGATCTTCGTGACCTGGGTGGGAGGCGAGGTCTGGCTTCAGCAGCACCGGGCGTTGCCGACTCACGCGATCAAGCAGGACTTCGGATCGATGCCCCTGATCGTTGCGGCGGTCTGGAGCGGAGTGGTTCTGGGTCTCGCCAGTTCATTTGCTCTGCCCGGCCTCGCAGTTGGCGGTGCGCTTGAGCCACTCTTCGCTCTGGGAGTGGGGCTGATGGTGTCGGGACTAGCTCTTCGATGGTGGGCGGTCGTCTCCTTGCGATCCGCCTTCACCGTCACCGTCGGCGTCCCAGCTCAGGAGGAACTGATCGTCGCGGGGCCGTACCGCTTGGTCCGCCATCCCTCCTATACGGGGAGCCTCCTCACGGTCATAGGCATTGCCATGTGTTTTGCCAACTGGCTGTCGTTGGTGGCCCTGCTGCTGCCTTTCGGCGCCTACGCGTACCGCATCCAGGTGGAGGAGCAGGCGCTCTTGGCCCGCTACGGCGACTCCTATCGCAGCTACCGCCGGACCACGAAACGGCTGCTCCCCTGGCTAATCTGACCCGGCTGCGAGAGGGGAGCCACAATGACGCGCCGTTCGCTGAGGACTAGGTCGGCGTCCCAGCGAACCGCCCCTCGCTCGGTCAGTAACTCCACGGCTTGACTTTGTAAACCCCATCCCGGATCTGAGGCTCTTCGAGTTCCTCACCCATGTCTGCCACTGGACGGAAAGAGTAGTCAGCCAGCACACCTCGCCCGTAAAACACGGGTCTGGGGACCCGTGCTCCTACCATAGAAGGAGAACATAGGCCGAATGAGTGGCCGAAAGAGTGGCCGAAAGCAGCACAGAGCAATCGTTGAGCTGCTTTTATTGAGATCCAAATTCGGTGCCGAGGGGCGGGATCGAACCGCCGACACCGGGTTTTTCAGTCCTGAGAAGTAGTGTCCGAGACCGTCCGCTTGGGTCCTCTTCGATCTGACATTGGTCCAGACGGCAGCCGCCGATGGCCGCGACGGTCCGCCTTGGTTCGCCCGGGTTGTTGTCACGGTTGTTGTCAAGCGCGCTCGTCCCGCGGGACAGGGCAGACTCGTCCCTTCCTGCTCGGACGGCAGCAGTTCGTCGACCCGGGGTGGCTCCTCCGCCGGGGGGTTGGCAGCATCCGAGTCGGCTGGGTGTGCCTCGAGTGCCTTAGCCTCACTGCGACGATGAGTGGTTCGACCTCGCGAGTGCTTCGACCGCCCAATCACCCGGTGCATGGGACGCTGTTCATGCCCGAGGGACGGGACGCGGTTGGCGCCGTCGTTCTCATCGGGGGATCCGGTGGAAGCGAGCCGTCATACGTGGCAGAGCCACTTGCCGCCGACGGCCTGGCCACCATGTCCCTCGCCTACTTCGGCAGGCCAGCGTTGCCCAATGAGTTGCGCGAGATCCCTCTTGAATACTTCCGTGACGCGTTGCGGCTTCTGATTGCGGAGCTCCCATCGAGACCGGTACCCGTGGCTGTGCTTGGCATGTCTCGTGGCAGCGAGGCTGCCCTGCTCAGCGCAATCCACTTCAAGGATCTCGTCAACGGGCTTGTCCTGACGGTCCCAGGCAACGTCATCTTATGCAGCTGGCCGCCCGGGGGGCCTGCCTGGATGTTGCACGGCCGATCGTTGCCCTACGTCGACTATTCCGGACCTGGCTGCCAGAAGCCAGACGCGATCATCCCTGTCGAGCTGGTGCCGGGACCGATCCTAATGATCTCGGCAGGGGCCGATCAGGTTTGGCCCTCCGCCTCCATGGCGAGGCCGATCTCTGACCGTCGTCGAGCCAGCGGCCACTCCTCCGGTGATCTGCATCTCGAATACCCTGCCGCGGATCACTCGGTTGGATATCTGATTCCGTCGTTGCCCGCCGGGCTTCTGCCGGCCGACCTTGAGGATCAGCCTGCGAACAAGGCCGCACGTGGTGATGCATGGCCGAAGGTCGTTGATTTTTTTAGACGACTGCCGCTCCGCGAAGTAGCGGACGACTGATCCCAGCACATGAGGGCGCCTCCGTCTCTCGTGGTCTCGGCGCCCGTCTATGAGGCTCTACACCCCCGCGTCGCTCTGTGGCTCCGGAGTGTTGGGCCAGCCAGTCAGTCGGGTGACGTCCACAACTGTCCGTCACGGCTGTGGTGTAGCCTCTCGCTCGTGATCCTTCGGCTCTAAAAACCGCTGAGGCGGCAACGCATCCTAACATCGAGTCGGACGTTGGGGTTGCAGGCGACGTGGGCATGTACCGGGCGGATGCGAGTTCGCATCACGCGTCTCGCCGCTTCGGCTGACTTGGCTGGTGTACTATCCCAGCGGATGCTGCGAGTCGAAGAGGCCGATTACGGGCGGGCGGAAGGGAGCGTGGACCTCAAGCCAACGAGTGTTACTCTCGCCGTGAGCCTGAGCGAGGATGATTCGGTCGAACTGAAGTAGGCTCTCGGAGGGCTCTACTCACAGGGCCTTGTCGAGAAGATCGCCCGGGCTGGTGCCAGAGAGGCTCTGGCCCAGGCGACGGACGACTCTGTTCCCTCCAGCATGTGGACTTGCGCTCATTCCGTATCTATTGCCTTGTCGCCGAAGAGGTTGGCATGTCCGACATCGAGAGGGTAGTTGCTGGCCTCTTCTAAGTTCCCCTACGGAGTGCCAGGGCCATGGTGAGCAAGGCAATCGCCCGCTACAAGGTGGGCCTTGATGCGCACGTTGACGCGATATTGACGCAACTGCTAGAGGAAGCGACGTTTGACTCCACCCCTAACTGGTTCAGAGTTCGCGTTCCGTCGGAGCTGGCCCACGAGAGACTGGACAACCTTATTGAGGTCTTGAGCGTCCCAGGACCGGTGGCCAGCCAGATTGGCACAATCTATCGATTTCCGGGCTCGACGTACCATGCTCTCTGGAAGCATTACGGGCTCGCTGCCCGGAAGTGGCAAGAGCCTCCGACCAATGTCCTCGCCGCCTAGCCCGCGACGTCGGTAAGACTCCAAGGTCAGATATCCGAAGTTTTCAATCTGCTCGCAGTCCTACTGGTGTTTGTTCTGGCCTACTTTGCGGCGATTATTCCTCAAGTATTAGCGGCCCTCGACGAGACTGATGTTGCTTGTCCACCCAACCGGTGAGGTCTGGTTAGATCGTGTGAGATGCTCGCTTCAATCCGGCGCATGGCCCTGGCGGTCTTTAAACGTTGACCTCCCACCAGATGCACGTGATCGGTATCGCTCTTCTTGCTTTCCCGTCGCAGCATTAGCCGCGACACGTTCGTAAAGGTCAGGGCGACGATCCGGAAGGATAGGCGGAGTGTGTCGGCGAGCGCGAATCTCGGTTCTACCGACGTTCGCAAGGATCACCCGGTCTGGGACATCCCCCACCTCAAAAATTGGTGCACCGTTTGGTCCATAGGTTCCATTTAGTCCCTAGTACTCCTTGTTGCCTTCGCGACTGACGCGATTGGCAGCGGCGATAGAGATGGAATTAAATGCGGCATGAGCGCGAAGCTCCAGAGTAAACACCTCCTTGGTCGTGGTGCCGGCAGCCGCGACTGGAATCAGGAGAGCGTCCACTGCCTGTAGGGTCAGAATGCGAGAGAGTTCGGGGAAGTGTCTCCAGTGGACTCGGGTCACTCGCCACACCTTGGGCCGCCGCCACGCGCCCACTGTCACTTCAATGCAGGTAGAGCGAGCATCGAGAAGCTCCTGCCGCGCCCGCTCGTATGCCATCGACGATATCATCTCCACACAACCTCGCTAGGTTCTTGCTGAAACCGGTAAGGGAGTCGCCGCCGAGTCAGGCGCCACTACACGGCTATTTCGGTCCCGACCCCCTCTTGCCGCGCAGACTTGAGTACTAGCATGGCCGCGGCCGCATCCTCGACCGCAACGCCGACGGAACGGTACAGGGTGAGTCCTTGCTGGTCGGTCCTACCGGTAGCCCGCCCAGACGCGAGGTCGCCTAGCTCGATAATTCGCTCAGCGGTGAGCGCGCCCAGGGCAACGGCCTGAAGGAGATCCACCGCCCCCGAAGGAATGGGAGCCAAGGCGGCGGTGCGCGATTCAACCACAACTAAGGCGTCTCGAATCGTGCCGGTATCCACCTCGCCTTGACCAGCGGAATTGTGGCCGACCGAGTTCACGTGAGCGCCGGCATTTAGCCACTCGCGCCGAATCACAGGCCGGTCCGCGTGAGTCACCGCGCAAACGACATCCGCCAACCGCACCGCCTCTTCGACCGACGCCGCAGCTTCGATGGGGACCCGCAGGTCCGAGGACAGTCTCTCCGCCAGCCACCTTGCCTTGCCGGCCGACCGTCCGGCCACCATAACCCTGGCCTCCGGGAGAATCCGGATCATCGCACGCACATGGGCTTCGGCTTGGACTCCCGTCCCGATGATGGACACGGTCTTGGTCATCGTGGCGCACAGTAGCCGGGTTGCGAGGGCGGAGCCGGCCGCCGTCCTCGCGGCGGTGATGTAGGTTCCGTCCATGAGGGCGACAGGAGTTCCATTATCCGGGTCAAAGACGCAGATGACCGCTTGGTGGGTGGGTCTGTCCCGGTTCTCCGGGAACAGGCTGACCACCTTGGTTAGCAGAGCCTCACAAGCATGAAGGTAGGTTGGCATAGCGATCAGCAGTGATTTCGGCCGGCTGGCCGATGCGGTCGCCCTGATCGGGAGGGCGGCATTCCCAACACTGAGTTCAGAGAGGGCGGCACTGACCGAGTCGACAAGTTGATCCAAGTCAAGCAACCTCTCGACCTCCGCGCGATTGATCACTAACATGACGTGTATCTCCCAACTATGACGAGGATTCCCAAGTATTGATTTAGCTACTACCAGAGCGAAATTGACAAGTGCCTCAGGACAGCGGATGCACTCACCAAGGAGTTCGAATTAGCGTCCACGGATGTGGTATACTGGGTCGGCAGGCGGTGGGCCTCCCAAAAACCAGAGAGCCATCGGTCATCCTTGAGGGAGGGACGAAAGACGGAGGGAGGAGCCCAATGGCGGCCACGACCTTGGAGTCTTCGAGGTGAATGCGCAAGCAGCGCGCGGGAACGGACCCGGAGTTAGTTCGGGGGCTACTTCAGGGAGTGGTGGAGCAGCTGATGGGAGGGGAGCCCAGAAGCTGTGTGGGACGTAGTACGGCGAGCGGAGTTCGTGACGGGTGAACGCTTGCACTGGCTACCGGCTTAGGGACTGGGACACGAGAGTTGGTTCGGTCGATCTGGCCATCCCCAAGCTGCGCCAGGAGAGCTACTTCCCCAAATGGCTGGCCGGAGTCTCGAGCAGCACCCTGAACCAGATGTCCCGCGAAGGTGGCCGGATTGCCAACGTGCCACGATGGTGGCAACTGTGGTGAACCGGGTTGGGCTGCAGGAGGAAGTGGGGGTGGACGTCTTCACCCAGGAGGACGGGGCCGCCTGGCTTGGGTTTCTACTCTCGCCGGTGGCGCGGGGGCTGAGTGGGGGCTGTTGGCCGTCTCGGACGACCACCTGGGACTCAAGGCAGCCCTGGCAGCCACGGTGCCAGGGGATTTCTGGCAGTGCTGCCGGGTGCGCTTTTTACGCGACCTGATGACAGGGTGCCCGAGCCCACCCAGACCGTGGTCGCCACCCTGGTGCGGTTCCACCATCGCCCAGCCAGACCGGGTCGAGGTCTTGACCCAGTACCAGCGGGTGGTGGAAAAGGTCCAGAGCCGCTTCCCGGAGGCGGCCACCCTTCAGCCGGAGTCCGCCGAAAAGAGATGCTGGCGGTGACTTCTTCTACACCACTTGCGCGGACGTGGACTCAGTCACCCTAGACCACTCCCTACTTTGTGCACTTCTTGGCACCCGCTGCCCACGGACCTTTGTCTGCAGCGCCGCGTTCACACGTTCCCCGCGATGGCGGAGGAAGCACCGGAAAGCAACCTCGCTTTCCTCCATTCACCAAGCGCAACCAGAGAACTCACGACACACAAAACCACACACCCGATCACGATGGCCCACTCCAGCGATCCGCTGCCATGATCAGGATCCACACGAAAGACGATCTCAATCCAGTTCTGCCACGCGGCGGTGATAACGGCAAGGAGCAGCGTGACGACACTGATCCCCATCTCGAACCGAAACCGCACCCGCACAGTCCCATTTACCTCCAGGGTATTCCAGCGGTGCCGCACCAGCATTGAATCGCTGAATACGAAATATACTCCCGCCAGCACGTGTTCGGGCGAGTGGCTAGCCGCGGAGCTCAGAGATGAGGCGACTGTTGATTCACTGGAAGTGGTAAGCCCGGACGGGCGGGCAGTCGACTGGTGGTCACCGTCAGCGTGCGCTGAATGAGGAACTGGACCGAGTTGAGCGGGTGCTCAGGTGGGATGGAGAGCCGGCCGATCTCCGCACACATGTCCTTGAAGGGCTCAGATCCACCAGCGCCGTCTCCTCCAGCTCGCGGATCCAGCGGCTGAGGTGGCCAGCGGGGATCCGCTGTCCGAGTGAAGCACTACAGCATGGCGACCCGCCGTGAGATGGTATCGCGCATTCAGGACGCTCTTGAGGGCGACTTCGCCTCCATGACCTTCCCGAAGCCAGACTACGTCCCTACCCATGGGCCGCCAAGCCAATTTCACCCCCCTGCTAGGGGCCCGAAACAACTTGCTAGGCGTGTGCCGGGATCGTGAGGGGCACCGGGGGGCCTTGAGGCCCTCGCCTGCCGGGTCTGGAGCGGCGCTCGATCGTCGAGCGCTACCGCCGAGAGGGTCCCGGTGGGGGCAACAAACTTCCGGTAGGGAGGAATCGGCTCTGGCCGGATCTCGGGAGCCCCTCAACTCCGTGGAGATCGTCGAACTTGCGGTACTGCCGCAGCCAGTTCACCGCTGTGTCGCGACTCCGGCAGAGCAGCCACGAGTCACTTACCCACTCAGATCGATTCTATAGAATGTTCTTGACACAAGGAGACGGCGACGAGTAAGCTCGCCCTCTCTGATTCCGTATGACTCCGGGGGACACGACTATGAGACTGAAGCTTTGGCGATCGGGTGTGGTAGCGCTCGCCAGCCTCGCCGTGCCGATCGTCTTGGCAGGATGCAGCCCGGCGGGTGGAGTGGCGCACCGTGCCGTGCAGGTCTCACGACTAGCATCGGACCAAACAATTCGGTTCCCGATCAACAGCGACATCGGCACGTTCGACCCAGCTCAGATCGACAGCGTAGTTGATGCTAGCTTTGCGACGAATATCTTCGACGGGCTGCTCAAGTTCAACAACCAGTACAAAATTGTTCCGGATATCGCCAGCAGTCTACCCACTGTTTCTTCTAACGGACTTATTTACACGTTCCATCTCCGTCACGATGCGAGGTTCTGGAACGGCGATCCCGTGACGGCGAGCGACTTCATATTCTCTTGGGACCGTGCCGCAAGTGGCCAAGGCGCGTTCGCTAACGAACTCTCATCAATAGTGGGCTTTGACGCCGTGAGCGCCCCACACGCGACATTAACGCAGATGAGTGGACTAAGTGCCCCCAGCCCTCATACGCTTGTAGTGACTCTTACGGCACCAAGTGGTCTATTTCTAACTCAAGTGGCCGACTTCGCGATTGCCACCGCCGTGGTCGACCCTAAAGTCGTCTCCGCTGATCCCACCACGTGGTGGACGGTGCCCGGCACACTAGTTGGTTCGGGCCCGTACAGGATGACTGCTCGCACCCCGGGGAAATCGTTAACCTTCACCGCAGTGAAAAACTGGTGGGGTAGTCCTAAGCCCACAGTCAAGACCATCCAGGTTACCATCATGGCAAGCCTAACTACTGCCATCGCAAAGTATGAGCAGGGTGGATTCGACCTCATTGGTTACGGGGGCCAGAGTAGTCTGCCGCCATCGGAGGTTCTGCGAATAAAACGCGGACCGAAGAGGGAAGCGTCACAGCTTCATACCTACCCCTTGGATACCAGCTTCTGGGTGGAGTTCAACTTCAAAACTGGGCCGTTTACTGGCTTGACTGGACCGGGAGAGGAACTCCGTCGGGCCTTCAGCTTGGCCATTGATCGGAAACAGCTCATAGCGGTGGCCTGTGAGGGAGGACTCACCTGCAGTGAAGAGACAGGAGGAGTTATTTCGCGAGGTCTCGTCGGATACCTTGGCAATAACACCAACCCGCTTGACAAGTTTGACCCATCAGAAGCCCGCCGACTGTTGCACAAGGCTGACCCCACCGGCTCAAAGACGCGAAATCTCACGTTTGTGATCGACGTGGGCGAGTTCAATGCGACTGTCGTCTCAAATCTGCAATCGCAGTGGCAGAAGAACCTCGGCGTCCGCGTGAACATCCAGACGCAATCTACTCAGCAGTACTTTGCTGGGCAGCTGAGCTTCAAATACCCCCTGAGTGAGGGCGGGTGGCAGGCTGACTACAACAACCCTTATGACTGGTTTACCAATCTCTGGGACTGTGGTGCAGGAAGTAGTGAAAACGGCTATTGCAATCCACAAGTCGATGCGCTGGCGCAGAAGGCGGTCAAGCTGCCACTCAGTGAGGGAATACCGCTGTATCATAAAGCAGAGCGGCTCATGATTGACGACGCTGCGTATGCTCCGCTGATTTATTTGGTCGGTCAATACCTCGTGAAGCCCTACGTGAGGGGGGTAGGCGAGAACAACTTCGTAGCGTACAGCTGGGTGAGCCTTAAGGTCCTGAAGCACTAGGAGGGGCGAAGCCCATGCCAGTTGAGATGCCCTCCCGTGACGACCTCAAGTCAATTGCGGAAGCTCACCACTTCACGTTGACGGCTACTGAGGTAGACGCTTACATAGCCTTGATCGAATTGGGGCTTGGAGGGTTCGACCGTCTAGACACCTTGGATGAGCCAATCCTTCCTGTCACGTGTCCACGTGGACCGGTGGGACATCGACCGACACGGGAGGAGAACCCATACGGTGCGTGGGCATGGTGCGCCACTGTCAAGGGTGCCGATTCCGGGCCTCTCCGCGGAAAAAGGGTGGCAATTAAAGATGTTGTGGCCGTCGCCGGAATGCCGATGCTAAACGGGTCTGCAGTCCTGGAGGGGTTCGCTCCGAGTGCGGACGCCACTGTCGTGACCCGGATACTCGACGCAGGGGGAGACATCGTTGGGAAGGCAAACTGCGAGAGCTTCTCGTTCTCAGGGGGCTCGAACTCCTCCTTTCCGGAGCCAGTGCGCAATCCGCGTAACCCGCAGTATATGGCTGGCGGATCGTCTAGCGGTAGTGCCGCACTACTGGCATATGGGGCCTGCGACCTTGCCATCGGCGGTGATCAAGGCGGCTCGATTCGAATCCCCAGTTCCTGGTGCGGAGTGGTAGGACTTAAGCCGACATTCGGGCTGGTGCCCTTCACCGGTGCAGGCATTGCTGAACCATCACTCGACACGATCGGGCCTATGGGCACGTCGGTCTTCGATGTCGCCACGTTGTTGGATGTCATCGCCGGGCCGGATGGCCTAGATTCGCGTCAGGGACGGACGCCAGCCGTTTTCCCCTCGGTTACAGCAGCCCTGAAGCAAGACTGCAAAGGACTACGCATCGGTGTGTTGGACGAGGGGTTCGGATGGCCGCAATCGCAACGGCTGGTCGACGAGTCGGTAGAGGCGGCGGGAGACGTGTTCCGGGAGCTCGGAGCTACTGTCTCGCGTGTTTCAGTTCCCATCCACCGAGATGCCCCTGTTATCTTCGCGGGAGTCGCTACGGAAGGGACGTGGACCGCGATGGTGCGCGACGGCGGAATCGGCCGAGGTTGGCTGGGGTACTGCGATACCCGTTACCCGAGCTTCTTCGCGGAGGCTCTGAGGCGTCGAGCGAACGACCTGCCTCCGTCGCTCAAACTTACAATCCTCCTGGGCTCGTATTTGAGCGAGCGGTACCATGGGCGCTACTACGGCAGGGCGCAGAACCTTCGCCGAGCACTCACGCAAGCCTATGACGAAGCGCTACGGTTAGTCGACGTGCTTCTGATGCCGACAACTCCGCAGACGGCTGTCCCCTTCGATGCTTCGCGCTCGTTCACCGAAGAATTGTTGGCGACCGATCCGGCGGCACAAAATACCTCTGCCTTTAACCTCACGGGGCATCCAGCCACTAGTGTTCCATGCGGCACATCGGGCGATCTACCAATAGGCATGATGCTTGTCGGGCGCCACTTTGAGGATGCCACCACGCTAGGCGCGGCGTACGCCTACGAGCAGGCGACTCAAAGGAGGGCGCCAGCATTCTGCTCAGCAGGCACGAACTCGGTGTGACCGCTCAACCATTGCTAGTCGATGCTGTTGCGCCCCTCCGAATGTGTCCGTAGCCAGACGAACTGAGGGCGGTAGTGCAGTCCAGGTCGGTTGCGAGATAGGAAGAACTCATGCAGTCCAGCCGTTGGGAGGGTCAATGGACATGACGGAAGCGAGCCCCGTATTGGCACTGGTAGGTGGAACCCTGATTGACGGAACCGGCGCTGCGCCAACGAGGCCATGCGTGATTCTACTAAGCGGAGCCCAGATTCTAGCAGTCGGGACCGCTCAGGAAATTTCGGTGCCAGACAACGCCGTGGTCATCGATGTAGCCGGCATGACGGTCATGCCCGGCTTGATTGACCTCCACGCCCATCTGTCACTTGCACCATCAAAGGATCCGTGGAGCGCCGCTAGCATGGACCCGTTCACTCCCACCCAGACCGACCTCGTTCTCTGGGGTGCTGCGCACGCCTCAAAAGTGCTAGAAGCCGGATTCACAACGGTTCGCGACGCATTTTCGTTCCATGACAACACCATGTCGCTTTCCCTTCGGATGGCAACAGCCTCGGGGCTCCTGGTAGGGCCAAGGATTTTTACCGCGGGGTATGTGGGGTCTACCGCCTCGGAGGTCGACATGCGCCTCTCAGGACAGATTCCACGGCCGTACGGTCGCACAGCGGACGGACCCTGGGAGATGCGGAAGCGTGCCCGAGAAGTTCTTCGCGACGGCCACGACTGGATCAAATCCTTTACATCGGGCGGTCGCGTGGCAGGTGCTGAGGAGGAGGACGTATGGTATGTGAACCATACCACTGACGAGATGGACGCTCTTGCCGATGAGGTGCACCGCTATGGAGCACGTCTCATGGTCCATGCGACCACCTCGGATGCGATCATGCTGGCCGTAAAGGCCGGCGCAGATACCATCGAGCACGGCTGGCCACTCACGGACGAAATAATTGAAGAAATGGTGAAGCGAGGGACCGTACTGGTTCCGACGATCTCCGTTTACTCGGAACGAGGCCTACTCCGAGAACAAGTGCAGACTGCACTCCGCAACCGAGCTACTCGGCAAGTGGAGAAGCGGCTGGCTAGCTTTAGGAAGGCGGTTGAGGCGGGTGTGAAGATTGCTACTGGGACCGATATCATGGCCTCGGCGCCCACTATGACGCACGGCGAAAATGCCTTCGAAATTACCATGATGGTGAGAAATGGGATGCCCCCGCTCGCCGCTATCACATCTTCAACGAGGACCGCGGCCGAAGTGCTTGGAATCTCCGGCTGGTTAGGCACGCTGAGAGAGGGAATGACTGCTGATGTCCTGGTAGTGGAGGGTGATCCGCTGACGGACATCACTCGGATTGAGACCGGAGTTCGCTATGTCATCAGGGACGGAAAGGTAGTCGTTGACAAGGCTCCAGCGCGCACTCCCGCAAAGGCGTGAAGAGCCCTCGGCAAACGCCTTCTGCGGATATGGTACTCCTCCGCGGCCATCTGATCACGATGTCGACCGTGGATACCGCGGCGGATTCCGTCGCCATAACAGATGGCCGCGTGACGGCGGTGGGCGATGCCGGATCCATTCGAGCGCGAGTGGCTTCCAGCACGCGTGTTATCGATCTCGACGGCCGGACCGTAACACCGGGGCTCATCGACTCGCACGCCCATCTTGCTACCCTGGCAGCGCGAGACCTGTTCAAGGCCGACCTAAGCGCTCCGGGTACGACAAGTATCGCCCAGTTGGTAGCAAGGCTGCGGACCGTAGTTGATGCAACCCCGCAGGGTCAGTGGGTACAAGGGCATGGATGGGCAGAGAGTGCCCTGACTGAGCTGCGATCCCCGACTAGACAAGATCTCGACCTCGCCTCTCGGCAACATCCAATCCTCGTCACTCATCTGACGGGGCATTCAGCTGTTGCAAACTCGGTGGCGCTTGCACTTGCTGGAATTGGTCGTGAGTCAGTCGATCCTGTTGGCGCCACGGTAGGTCGTGATAGTACGACCGGGGAACCTACCGGGCTCCTAACCGAACTTCCCGCGATTCAAATGGTGCAGCGTCACATTCCCGAACTAGGTGCAGCGGACTGGGACCGAGTAGTCGCGTATGGGAGTCAGCGCTGGTTGGAGGAAGGCGTTACCGCTATTAAGGACAATTACTCAAGAGAAGAGTACGGATCAGTTGTGGCCGCATTCCAACGTATGAGTCAATTGGGGACCCTCAGGCTGCGACCGTATCTGATGTGTCGCGTGGAATCGCCAGAGGATGTCCGGTTCGTCGCGGACCACAGTCCTCGGAGTTGGACCCCGGCCGACGGCTTCCCAAAGCTCGGCGGCGTCAAACTCTTTATGGATGGGAGTCTTGTCGGTCGTACCGCCTGGATGAATGAGCCCTATAAGGACTCGACCGCCTGTGGGTACCCGGCCTTGGAGCTCAGCACATTGGCTCGCACAGTGAGCGCAGCTGCTGAGTGCGGCCTACAAGTCGGCATCCATGCGATTGGGGACCGGGCGGTGAGTGCGGTTTTAGACGCTTACGAAATGGCGAGGATGCGACGTCGGAGTGGCCGTCGGTTCTCCATCATGCATGCGCTGCTGGTAGACCGGGCCGCTGTGCGCCGGATGAAGGCGATGCGGGTGATCGTGGAGACGCAGTCTGCGTTCATGCCGGCATTGGCTGCCGGCTACGCGAACGCTATCGATAGCCGACGACTGCGCCGCATAATCCCGCTCCGTACGCTGATTCATCACGGCCTCACCGTCACGAATGGATCGGACAGCCCTACCGCGCCGATCGGGCCACGCTATGGTCTATGGGCGGCATGTACTCGCCCAGGGAGTATCGACGGTGTTGCGAGTAGCCCCTATGGTCGTCGAGAGTGCATCAGCGCGTTCACTGCGCTCCAGATGTACACGTCTATGGGTGCGAGCGCGATGGAACTGGACGATCAAATCGGGTCGATCGAGGTAGGAAAGCTCGCGGATCTGGTGGTGTGGGACCGCAATCCTCTGACGATTCCTGCTGGTGAGCTAAAGGAGGCGCGTCCGATGATGACGATTGTCAACGGAGCCGTTGCATTTGAGGCTAAGGGAACTCCATGCCTGCGACAAGAGGACAGACCCGAATACTAGTACACGTGACCATGCAGTGCGTCATCGAGTAGGGCGTTAACCGGGAGAGGCAAGGTGAGTTGGGAGATCGGAGTCAGACCCCCCCCGTCTGAAGGCATGGAAGACATACTGGCGCAGCTGAGGCGTGCCTCTGTAAGTACCCTCGGTCACCTGACCGACTTTGGCTACGCCCACGGCGTTCAGGCGCTGCGCCGACCATCACATGCGGTCGGCCTCGCCTTCACGGTGAGAATTCCTCATCTTGATGGCACCGCCCTGCACTACGCGATGGACTACGTTCAGCCTGGAGATGTCATCGTAATCGATACAGTTGGAGAGAGGATGCGCGCTTGCTGGGGAGGTGTCTCGGCATATGCAGCTACGCAAGCTGGTGCCGAAGCGGTAATTGTAGATGGCCTCGTGACGGACTGGCTTGAGCTCATGGACGGTGGTCCCTCTGTTTGGTGCCGTGGGCTCTCAGCACTGACAACTCGGGCGCCGCGGTTCGAAGGTGCCCTGCTTGTTCCCGTGCAGATAGGTGGCGCCGTCGTAAACCCTGGTGACATCGTCTTTGCGGATAGCGACGGAGTTTTCTTTATCCAGGCCAAGCGTGCTCAGCATGTAGCAGAGGCGATCGTCGCGCGCGAAGCCCTTGATGTAGCGATGAAGCAACGCTTGGAAGCCGGTGCACGACTGGGTGACGTCTCGGGAGCTCGCAAATACATCGAAAGTAGCCGATGAACCAGGCGTGGGTCCTTGCGCCAACTCGGCCAGTGCGGATGTACCAACGGACTGGGTGCCATCGCCGGCTGCCGTGTCGCTCGGATTTGGGTAAGGGCTTCCAAACGCACCCCTTGCGACGCCAGGGCAAGCCGTGGGGTTTTGGGGGTGTCTCCACTGCGGCCGCCCGCCAGCGGTGCTGTATGAGCGCTCGTACCCGAAGCGATGCGCACACTCATGGTCGATAACCGTTGCGCGGTCTTGCAATGCTCACAGGGCTCTCCTAGATGCTGAGTCGGCGGGCCGCGGTCTACCTCGCGCAGCGGCTGATCCTAGTCCTTCTGACCACCCTCGTCGTGTCGTCTGCAGTCTTCATCGGTATCCATCTGCTTCCAGGAAGTCCCTTTGTGACCACGCAAAGGCGCTCTCCACAAACGGTGGCGATGCTAAACCGGGTCTACCACCTCAATCTGCCTCTAGTTCAGCAGTACAGGATCTTCCTGACCGGTCTGCTACACGGGAACCTTGGGCAGTCTCTCATATACCGGGGGGAGGAGATCACACCGCTTCTGGTGCGAGAGGCGACGGTGAGCGCGGAGATTGGAGCCGTAGCCGTGCTATTTACCGTGATCATCGGCGGAGCCCTGGGTACCGTTGCGGCGCTGCGGCAGAACAGTTGGGTAGACTATCTCGCGACGTCGACCGCCGTTGTCGGCTACAGCGTGCCAAATTTTGTCACCGCGTCAGTGTTCGTAATCGTGCTGGGCGTGTGGCTCTACAATCTGACCGGGGGAGCTGCCTACTATGCTATCGGGTGGCAGGGGGTTTACGGGACACTCCCGCAGGTGGCTATACCGGCATTCGCCCTCGGCTTTCCATTCGCGAGCATAGTTGCGCGACTGACGCGTGCCAGCTTAGTCGAGGCGCTTCACCAGGACTATATACGAACGGCGCGAGCTAAGGGAGTTTCAAGGCGCGCGATCGTACTGCGACACGGTCTCCGCAACGCGCTAATCCCTGTCCTTAGTATTATGGGCACGCTTGCCCTCGGCCTTATCACGGGGAGCGTTGTAGTGGAAAACATTTTTGGGATCCCCGGCCTGGGCCACCAGTTCATCACAAGCATAACGAATCATGATTACAACATTGTGATTGCGGTTTTCACCCTGTTTGCCGCTCTCGTCGGGCTCGCCAACCTCACCGTAGACATTCTGTACACGGTTGTAGATCCGCGGATCCGCTTCTGATGGCTAGCGGCCGGCCTCTGAGCGAGGTCATCGCGGACGGGGAGGGGGTTGATAGTTTTGAACAGGCGAGCGCCTTGTCGCTGGGTTGGAGGGAGCTACGACGGAACCGTCTCGCGGTAGGGGCCGCAGTCTTCCTGCTGATCGTCGTAGTAATCGCGGTGGTCGCTATCGTCTGGACGCCATACCCCATGTATGCTGAGGATGTCGCACGTCCGTTCTCGGGGCCGACCCTCCACAACCCACTGGGGGTCGACGACTTGGGGAGGGACATACTGAGTCGTCTCATGGTGGGAGCTCAGATCGCGCTGGAAGTAGGCATTGGAACCCAGGTGTTCGTGGTGGCGATTGGCATATCTCTCGGAGTAGTTGCTGGCTACTACAAAGGGGTCCCTGACCTCATAATCTCCAGCGTAATTAACGTCTTCTACGGGATCCCTGCCATTCTTGTCGCGATCTTGATTGTGCTGTTTCTTGGGAACGGCCTTCAGAACATTATCTTTGCGATCGCCGCGACGAGTTGGATGGATATGGCTAGACAGGTCAGAGGTCAGACACTGTCACTCCGGGAGCGGGAGTACGTAGAGGCCGCGCGAGTTAGCGGGACGAAGCCGAGGAAGATAGTGACTAGACATATCCTGCCCAACGCCCTCGGACCAATAGTGGTGCAGGCAACCTACGGGATACCATCGGCGATACTGTTCGAAGCATTTATGAGCTTCCTCGGGTTGGGCGTAGAGCCTCCTACACCGTCATGGGGGGCAATGGCTTCCGACGGGTTTCAGTCGATTCGACTCGCACCTCACATCGTTCTGGCGCCCGCCATTGCTCTATCACTTACGCTGATGGCCTTCAATTTTCTCGGAGACGGCGTGCGGGATGCGCTCGACCCACGCGGGCGGCGACGGTAAGGGTGGTGAAGTCCGAGACGGGATCTGACGGAACGCGATAAGACGAACGAGGACCGAGAGCTGTCGAGCTATACTGAGGGACCGGGAGCACGAGCATGGTAGCGTCAATGAGCAACGTAAGCGAGCCTATCTTGGAGGTTAGGAACCTTCACACGAGTTTCTTCACTTCCGAAGGCGAGGTGAAGGCAGTCAACGGCGTATCCTTTACTCTGGAGCGCGGGGACATCCTGGGTATAGTGGGCGAGTCTGGTAGCGGCAAAAGCGCCATGGTGCTCTCCATCTTGCGCCTGATTGATGAGCCCGGACGGATTACCTTTGGTCAGATCCTGTTCAAAGGACGAGACATCCTTGAGATGAGCGGGAAGGAGCTTAGGGCTATTCGCGGAAAGGACATCGCTATGATCTTCCCAGAGCCGGAGACTGCTCTCAACCCTACGCTTCGAGTCGGACTACAAGTTGCTGAAGCCGTCTTCTCGCACATGGCGGTGGGGAGGCGAGCAGCTTTCGCTCGAGGGCTAGAAGTCATGCAGGAGGTGAGGATTCCGTCTGCAGCGTCTCGGTTGCGGAGCTATCCCCATCAATTCAGCGGTGGAATGCGCCAGAGAGTAGTCATTGCCATGGGTCTAGCGAATGAACCCAGCATTCTCATCGCCGATGAGGCGACGACCGCCCTTGATGTCACGGTCCAGGCACAGGTCCTGGACCTTCTCAGGGATCTAAAGCGAAGGCGTGACATGGCGATAATAGCGGTCACCCACAACATGGGAGTTGTTGCCGGTCTATGCACCCGCGTTATCGTGATGTATGCAGGGCAGATTGTGGAGGCGGGATCCGTGACCGAAGTCTTGCGCGACCCGCAACATCCGTATACGTGGCTACTGATGAGGGCGATGCCCAGAGTAGACTCGGATAGGGGGCAACCACTCGCAGCTATCGCCGGAGCGCCCCCAGATCTTGCGGCGAATCTAGTCGGCTGTAAGTTCAGCTCTAGGTGTCCGTTCAGAATAGCGCGGTGCGTAGTCGACGAACCGCCGCTGACCGAGCTAGGAGACGGGCATCGCGCCGCCTGCTGGGTGACAATGAACCGCGCGTTGAAGAAGTAATAGCGGAGTGGAAGAACCTGTTCTACTCGCACAAGTCCGTGGTGTCGGTAAATACTTTAAACTAGGACGTCACACGATTCGTGCTGTCGATGATGTGACCTTCGATGTGCGCGCAGGAGAAACCATCGGTCTCGTGGGTGAGTCCGGCTGCGGCAAATCGACGCTCGCCCGGTTGATGGTCCAGCTACACACCGTTACGTTTGGTCACATTTTCTTCGAGGGAGTTGACCTGACAAGACTGGGGGGCGAGCAACTGCGGAAGACCCGGCGAGGGTTGCAGATGATCTTTCAAGATCCGTACTCTTCGCTGGACCCTCGGATGACCGTAGGGGATATTATCGCTGAGCCGCTGTTGAACTTCCCCGGGGTACATCGCGAGGAAAGAGAGCATCGCGTCCTGGAGCTCCTGCAAGATGTGGGGTTGAGTCCGAGAGCGAGGAACCGTTACCCGCACGAGTTTAGCAGCGGCCAGCGCCAGCGCGTAGGCATCGCAAGAGCATTGGCACTCAGACCTCGACTGATCGTATGTGATGAGCCGCTGTCCGCTCTGGATGTGTCGGTGCAGGCGCAGATCATCAACCTTATTCAAGACATAAAGGTCCGCTTTGGTCTGACCTTGGTTTTCATTGCTCATGATCTCTCGGTCATTCGGCACATTAGCGACCGAGTCATGGTGATGTACCTGGGTAAGATCGTTGAGGTTGGAGATTGCGAGGAGGTGTTCCGACGCCCGAGACACCCGTATACGCAGGCACTGCTAAGGTCGGTGCCTATTGCCGATCCTGATCCCGAGGTGCAACGCGGGGTTGTGCCCATGGCGGGCGAGACGCCGTCGGCGATAAGCCCACCGCGTGGCTGCCATTTCCATCCGCGGTGCCCGGAGGCTCGGGCGCCAGGAATTTGCTCCGAGATGGAGCCAGCATTAGAAGGGAAGGGAGCTAGTAGTTTTGTAGCATGCCATTTCGCGCCTAAGGACTCGACCTGATGGCCTATTATTGTGGAGGGACGGTAGCGACCCTAGGAAGTGCAGGTCGCGGGTTCACTACGGAGCACAAAGAGTTTGGGATGAGTCGTGTTCACCCCTCCGGCGGCGTGTCAGACCGGACAGGTCGCAGCGTGCGCTTGGTTGATGGCAGGAGCTCGCTCCGTGCAGGGCCAGGGGAACGGATTTCCGTGCAGCCGCTGGGGCCGTCGGCTAGCTCTTGGATGCCGCGACGTAATGGCAACTGGTACCATGCCAACGGTGGACATAACCCGCCTGTGGCAGAGGTTGATCTGGTAGTGCGGGCTGGGGTCACGTGATGATCAGTCCTGCGGAGCGTGGAGGGGAAGGTAAGGTAGCGACTCGGCCGCGCGGGGTAATGAGTCCTCCGAGCACCCCTCCCGGCAAGGGTGGCCTGGCACGACTTGATGGGTCGAGCCTGAGAGTCAGGGCAGCTCAAGCTATCCGAGCTAGCATAGTTTCGGAAAAGATCCAAGCAGGACACATCTACTCAGTAGGCTACTTTGCCTCAGACTTGGGTGTGTCCGCGACTCCGGTGAGGGAGGCACTCTTCGACCTCGCCGGCACCGGGATAGTAGAGCTCGTGCGCAACCGCGGCTTTCGCGTGCCCATACTAACTGAGCGGGATCTCGACGACCTGCTAGAGTTGCGGCTCCTCTTGGAGAGGCCGGCAATTGTGGGAATAGCAGAGCGTCGTGTGGTCGGTAATCCTACGAAACTGCGGCGAATGTCTCTAGCGATCACTCAGTGCGCGCGAGATGGGGACGTTGTCGGGTTTCTGACCGCGGACCGGTTGTTCCACGGGGAGTTACTGAGGCGCGGCCAGAACCAGCGGCTCGCGAGCGTGGTGATGGCCATTCGCGACCAGATGCGGCTGAGCGGCGTGCTGCAGTTAGCCCAGTCCGGTCAACTGGAAGCCTCTGCGAGCGAGCATGACGAGTTATTAGCCGCACTCGAGTCGGGCAAGTCACACAAGACACAGGTTATCATGACTCGGCATCTGCTCCACACGCGTGGCATTTGGGTCGGGAAGGCCGAGGATGGGACAGCACGCGGAGATGTATCCGCGCCTGGTTCAATCACGGATGCGGGCGGACGGACGTGGCGGAGTGCAGCTTCGGTCGTAGAGGAGTAAGTGTACAGGCAGCGTCGCGGTAGCATGGCGCTGCGATACAGTCTGCGCCCTGGGAGAGATTGTGGGCGTCTTTTCGAGTCGACTGGAACAAGGGCCGGTCGGCACGTTGCTTGCCGCAGACCCTGCGGAGGGCGACGCGGCATGGTGTGGGGTCAGTTACACTTCGAGCGCGCCAGAGGGATGTGAGGTACGCTGCGGTGGAAGGGCCGAATGTCTGACACATTGGGGCACCCCGTTCTCGCCCGGGCAGGCGGCTATCCTGCGTCGCTGCCAGGAGGAAGTTCCATTCCCCATTCGGGTCGTGGATAGGATTCATACGCCAATGTTGTTCTCTTCGGCCGACCACTGCGGTGACGGCTGATAAGTGGGATCGGTACTTAGGTTAGCGACGCACATGACGGGTCCAGCGAGCAAAAAGTCCACGAGTTTGTCGGAGTGATCGTGACACAGTTGTGAGCGTGCCGGCACCTAAGACTAGTTGGCGCTCGCGCCGGCCCGTCGGATAGTAAACGTAGCGCAGGCCGCCGGCTGAACCGTGAGTTCCGAGAAGGTGAGCGAACCATGATACACAGCAGTAAACGCCCGGAGGGGCGCCGGTGTGAGGTAACCGCACGCGTCATGCCGGTGTCCGAAGAGTTGTCGGTGTGAACGGTGCGACACGAGTGTGGCGTCTTGTCGGGCCGCATCGTGGCGGACGGGTTACAACCGTTGCTGGGCACGGTGATCAACCAGAGGTGTTTTACTTTGGTGCTGCGGCAGGCGGCGTGTGGAAGACGACGGACTCTGGCTGGGCGTGGCAGTGCGTCAGCGACGGCTTCTTCGCCAGGACATCCATAGGAAGTATGACGGTATCGCCTTCTGATCCTAATGTCGTCTATGCGGGGACTGGTGAGTCGTGTGTTCGTGCGGATGTCGTGCACGGGGACGGTGTGTATCGCTCCAGGGATGCTGGACTAACATGGGAGCCAACAGGGCTACGAGATACCCATCACATTGGCCGAGTGGTTGTAGATCCTTTGAACCCGGACGTCGTATACTGCGCCGCCCTCGGGCACCTGTACGGCAGTAGCTCCGAGAGAGGCGTGTACCGGTCCCGAGACGGCGCCAGTTCCTGGCAATCCGTGCTGAGCAGCGGTCCCGATACCGGTGCTGTCGACATCTCCATCGACCCTTGCAACCGTAACCTCCTCTTCGCCTCACTCTGGCAGGTGCGCCGCTCGCCCTGGTCGCTTATTAGCGGCGGCGTGGGGAGCAGCCTATTCGTGACAGTCGATGGCGGGACGACATGGATTGACCTGGGGTCGCGGCCTGGGTTTCCCCCCGGTCAAAAGGGGAAAATCGGAGTCGCCGTCGCGCCGGGCGGTAAAGGTAGGGTATGGGCGCTGGTTGAGGCGGCTGCACCAGGTCTTTACCGCAGTGACGACTGGGGCGAGACGTGGACCCTGACGTCGAGTCTTCCAGATCTCGTTCAACGACCCTTCTACTACATGCATGTAGTGGCTCATCCCTCCGACCCAGAAACGGTTTATGTTCTGAACGTCTGGGCGTGGCGCTCCGTCGACGGCGGTCAGACCTTCACCAAGCTGTCCCTTGACCACGAGGACCAGCACGCGCTCTGGATCGATCCCTCGAATACCGATTGCATGATACTAGGTAACGATATTGGCGCCATTATCTCACGCGACGGCGGTGAGACATGGTCATCGCACACGAATCAGCCAATCTCGGCATTCTACAATGCCGTCCCTGATGCCCGGAAGCCGTACCGGTTGTACGGATCGCAACAGGACAGCACTACACTTTCAATCCCAAGCCGGACGGAGACCGGACTGATTACGAACTCGTACAGTTATCCTGTCGGCGGCGGGGAATCGGGCGGGATCGCCGTTACACCCGACTTGCCCGGAGCCGTATACGCTGTTGGATACGATGCGCGGCAGACCCGCTTCGACTGCGCGACCGGTCGTGTTACGGACATCTCCATATGGGCGGAAGATCGAATAGGGTCAAGCGCCTCGCAGGTTAGATATCGCTTCAGCTGGTCGACTCCTATCATTGCTTCTAAGTATAGCCCGCAGAGGGTATTTTGTGCGGCTCAATTTGTCTTCCGGAGCGACGATAGCGGCGCGTCATGGTCCCAAATCAGCCCGGACCTGACTCGCGGTGACCCCAGAACGTTGGGGACGTCAGGTGGCCCAATTTCGCCTGAGAACACCACTGCGGAGTACTATGCGTGCCTCGTAGTGCTGGTGGAGGATCCATCGACTGAGCACACGCTGTGGGCGGGTAGCGATGATGGCCTGATACACGTGACTCGGGATGGCGGCGCGTCGTGGCGACTGGTATCTCCAGACTCACTGCGCTCTGTCACTAGGATTACCTCAATAGAGATTGATCCCAATAACAGCGAGGTAGTGTATGTAACCGGGAGCTGCGCGCAGAGCGACGACGAGAGACCGATCATCGTTGTAAGCTTGGATGGGGGGCTGACGTGGGGCGAGCGAACCGAAGGCTTGCCGGCAGCGGCCGTCTGTCGGGCGATCCGCTGCGACCCGCGGCGGAAGGGGGTGATGTACCTGGCCACAGACGATGGAGTGATGCTTTGCCCGGGAGACGGGTTAGATTGGGAGTCGCTACAGTACAACCTGCCGGTATGTCCAGTGTACGATCTGGCCATCGCTAACGATGATCTCGTGGCCGCTACACACGGGCGGTCTATTTGGATTCTGGAAGGCCTAGGAGCGATGCTCTGGAGGCGGGAGCTGGAGGCTGAACCCGAGGGTGGCGCGAATGCGTCGATCGCGCCGCTTGCACCGGTGGCGCGGTTGAACGACCTCTGGATCCACGTGGAGCCTCTCGGAGAGACGGATCATCTGCAGGTTAGCGTGGGCGTAGTTGGCGCGAAGGGAGTGCGAACTCGCGGTCTCGGTGTAGACCAGGATTTCACCCTCGTCGACGCAGGATTCCGTCATCCAAACGAGGTCGCGTTTTTATACGTGTTGCCCGGCGGCGTCCGCCGAGAGGGAGCGCTTGAAGTTCGCCGTAACGGTGGCGGCCAATTGGTGCGACGGCTTGGAGTATCCTCGGAGTCGATGCCGCAGAGCAGTGCCGCCCCGGGAATATGTACCACGGTGTGGGATCTGCGATATGCGCCAGCGTTGGTGTTGACTCCAGAGCACTCCTGGTATGCCTACGGTAATTACGGGTGGGGACCAATTGTGGAACCGGGCATCTACACGGTTGAGTTGGTAACTGGTGAGCAGGTCGTCGCGAGTACGTCGTTGGCCGTGGAGCTGTCGACCGACGATTCGGGGCGCGAGTGCGAGATAGCTGACCAGGTCCGCTTCTTGTTGGAGATCCGGGACCGCCTTTCGGCCGCGCATGCGGCGGTTGTTGCGATCCGAGAAGCGCTCACATTCCTTGACCGCGTCAGTGGAAGGGGGACGCGAACTGCCGTGGAGCTGCGCGCTGAGTTGGAATCGGCGGAGGCGCAACTGGTTTCTCGCGAAGTGGTCGGGGAGGGTGACTACAATAGGTATCCGTCGGGGCTGAATGGACGTCTTATGGGGCTTGCGTTCAGAGTTGGGGGCTCGGCGGGAGGGGTATCTCCTTCCCACAGAGCGGTTCTTGAAGAGTTGCGCTCTCGAGAGGACAGTGTCTTGGCAAGGCTACGGGAGCTCGCGGGACCCATTGACGATCTACGTAGACGGCTAGGAGACGACGGTTCGTCTACTCTGAGCTTGGACTTCCCCGGGGTGGCCTTCGATCATGAGTCGCTCTGGCAGATCAAGCGCGGCTCGTAAGGCGCGGCGCTGGCGTGGACTTGCCCGCTCTGGCATACAATTGTCGCCATGGAGGCTGTGCCATCTGAGAGCAGCGCCTGCGTAGTGGATCGTGCTGATAGTGAGTGAGGCGAAGGGGACATGTCGGAGATAGCCAAAGCTGCCAGAGCGCCATCACCGTAGGGGTAGATCCGCTGAGGGGGTGAGAGTCAAGTCCCATTGTTTGGTGTAAATTCGGCCGGAAGTTAACGATTAGCTCATCAGGCGGCTGCATCGGTGGTCAGGGGGTGCATGCCGTCTTTGGGCGGCAATAATCTGATATTCGGTGGCACATGCCACCGAACGCCCGTTTGCAACCCACTGGGTTCAAGTGCGCCATAGTCACTTCGAAGTCAAGTCCAGTCGTTGGTGTAAATTCGGCCGGAACTCAGGTATAGACATATCAGGCCGCTGAGCCCGCAGTCAGGGGGTTGGTGAGGCGGTCCAGGTTGGCGGGGTCCAGCCGAGCCATGGACTATTGGGAGAAGTGGCAGCGGCTGTCAGCGCCGGTGTGAAACTCCCCAGATAGCACCGGTCTGAAAGTCCCCACCTAGGTGGTGTGGGACGGTTCCTTCGAAGACGGCGAGGGTGCCAGAGGAGGGACTGAGGTGGTGGACAGGGGAGAGTTCATGGACATCCACGAGGCGTGGGCCTGGGGCAACTCGGTGAGCGAGATCGCGCGGCTGCGCGGGCGGGACCGGACGACGATCCGACGGCTGTTGCAGGCCGGTGGTCCGGTGGCGAGGAAGCAGCGGGAGGTGAGCTCCAAGCTGGATCCGTTCCGGGAGTACCTGCTGGGGCGGGTGCTGAGCTTGGGCCGGTGAGCAAAGCCGAGGTTTTGTACGGACGAGATACGGGAGCAGGGGTACCAGGGCGGGAAGAGCATCCTGCGGGACTTCCTGCACCCGTTCCGCCAGCTGGCGCGGGAGCGGGCCACCGTGCGTTTTGAGACGCCGCCCGGGAAGCAGGCCCCGGTGGACTGGGGGATGTTCAAGAAGCCGGGGCCGAAGCGGGTGCAGGGGTTTGTGATGACCCTGGGCTGGTCCCGGACGATGGACCGGCACTTCACCGAGACCCAGGCTCTGGCGGCCTTCCTGCTCTGCCACGAGCAGGTCTTCCAGTACTTCGGAGGGGTGCCGCGGGAGATCCTCTACGACCGGGCCAAGACGGTGTGGCTCAGGGAGGACAGCCACGGCGATGCGGTGTTCCACCCGGGGCTTTTGGACTTCGCCCAGCATTATGGCTTCCAGCCTCGGCTCTGCCATGCCCGGCGGCCGCAGACCAAGGGCAAGACCGAGAGCGGGGTGGGGTATGTGCGCAAGAACCTCTGGCCTCGGGTGGCGGACTACCGGGGTGCCCAAGATCTGGCGGGACTGTGCGAGTGCTGGTTGGAGGGGCCTGAAATGTGCGCATCTACGGCAGCACCGGGGAGCGCCCATGGGACCGCCTGGGGTTGGAGGGGCTGACCCCGGTGGCGGGGGTGCCGCCCTACCGAGCGCTGGTCCTGGAGCGGCGCAAGGCGGCCCGGGACTGCTTCGTGACCTACGCGGGGAGTTGGTACTCGGCGCCGGCCGAGTACGTGGGCCGGGAGGAGTGGGTGAGGCAGACCGAGACCAAGCTGCTGATCTGCGACCGTGACCAGGTGCTGGCCGAGCACCCGATGGCGGCTAGGCCCTACCAGCGCCAGGTGATCCGGAGCTACTTTGAGGGGCTGGCGGCGCGCCGTGACCGTCGGCTGACGTGGGAGGCGGAGAGCGCCCTGGCCCAGGCCGGCCGGATGGCGGTGCCACTAGGCCCGGAGGCGGAGCAGCGGCCGCTCTCGGCGTACGACGGGCTCTTATGAGTCTGGCCTACGAGCGGGTGCTGGGCCGGCTGGAGCGGCTCAAGCTGAAGCGGGTGGCGGAGCTGCTGGAGCCGGTCTGCGAGCAGGCGGCCAAGGATACCCTGAGCTACCTGGACTTCCTGGACCGGCTCTTCGAGGCAGACGCGAGCAGCCGGAAGGAGCGCCGGCTGGTGGCCAAGACCAGGCTCGCCCACTTCCCCTTCCACAAAACCCTGGCCGACTTCGAGTTCGCCTTCCAGCCCCGGTTGACTACAAGCAGATCCAGGAGCTGGCCACCCTGCGTTTCCTACCTGGTGGTGTGAACGTGATCTTCCTGGGGCCGCCGGGCGTGGGCAAGACCCACCTGGCGGTGGCGTTGGGGATGGAGGCGGTGGCCCAGGGCCACAACGCCTACTTCCTGACCGTGGCCGAGCTGCTGGACCATCTGAGCCGGGACGTCCAGGAGAACCGACTCTCCGAGCGGCTGAACAAGGTGCGAGTGCCCACCCAGTCGATCCTGGTGCCTATTTCGGTGAATTCGATCAGCCAGATCGGTTGAAAGCGATCACCCATTTCGGAGCAATCCGATCACTCCGAGGGTGCTACCGGCGGAGCGGTAGCGACGCGGTCAGGATGTTTCCCCTGGGTACCTCCTTCTCATGGTTGGGCCAGTTTACGGTCTGTCAGGAATGGGTGTGGGGATCATCAATTCGTAGAGGTCCTGGAGGTAAGGGGAGTCCGCGTGCGCGTCTCTCCGGCCTTCCCAAGGGCGCGTTTTCGGGGAGGTGCAGCCTCGTCGTCCGGTGGTGACGTTGCGGAGACGCTCGGGGCTGTCGAAGTCGGCATGTCAGCGGTTTCCCGGCGCCGCAGGGAGTCGCCGAGGAGCTCGATGCGGTGAGCGTTGTGGGAGAGGCGGTCGAGGATGGCGTCGGCCAAGGTGGGGTCTCCGAGCGCCTCGGGCCAGTTGGCGATGGGCAGCTGGCTGGTGACGATGGTGGAGCGTCGCTGGCTGCGGTCCTCGATCACCTCGAGCAGATCGGCGGCCTGGGCTGGGGTGAGTGGCCGGAGGGCCAGATCGTCGATGACCAGGACGTCGATGCGAGCCCAGTCGTAAAGCAGCCGGGTCCAGCGGCCGTCGACATGGGCGAGGGCGAGATCGTCGAGCATTCGGGGCGCCCTCAAGTAGAGGGCGGTGTGGCCCTGGCGGACCGCGGCCTGGGCCAGAGCGCAGGCGAGGAAGCTCTTGCCATCCCCGGTTGGTCCCACGATCAGCAGGTTCTGGTGAGATTGGACCCACTGGGCCGTGGCCAGTGACAGGACCAAGGAGCGATCCAGGCTACGGGGATAGCGGAAGTCGACGTCCTCGACGCAGGCCGAGAGCCGCAGCTTGGCACCCTTGAGGTTGCGCTCCAGGCGTCGGTTGGCCCGGTCCCCCACCTCGCGGTCGACCAGCAGTCCGAGCCTCTCCTCGAAGCTGAGCGCCTGGTGCTGGGGGCTTTCCAGCTGCTCGGCCAGGGCTCGGGCCATCCCCAGAGGCCCAGGGAGTGGAGGTGGTCCAGGGTCGGGTTGATGAGCACGGCGGTCTCCTCTTTCATTTGTAGTAGGCGGCGCCACGCACGTACTCGTGCTGGCGGAGGGTCGTGGTCGCTGGCGCCGGTGGGGGAAGCGGCTGGCGGTCCAGACCGCGGTGCAGGATCGACTCCACGCTGCGGTAGCTGAATGTCTGGAAAGCCACCGCCCTGGTGCGGGCCGCCTCCAGGCGATCGTCGCCATAGCGCTTGCCCAGGCGGAGAATCCACAGGCGGGAGCGGAACCCCTGCTCCGGGTGGGGCGTCCCGGTCAGGATCCCGTCCACCAGGGTGGCGGTCTGGGAGCGGCCGCAAGGCTGGCCGCTCCAACTGCTCGAAGAGGCTGCGGCGTGACCCCTCCAGCTTCTGGAAGGGGCGCTCGTTCAGCCGGTCCCGCATGGCACAGTTGGCCTCGGCCAGGGTGAAGAAGGTCTGGTGGCGCAGGCTGGCCAGGATCCAGCGTTCGACCAGGAGCACCCCGGCCTCAACTTTTGCCTTGTCCCGTGGTTTGTACGGCCGGGCCGGGATCACGGCGCAGCCATAATGGGCGGCCATCTCCAGGTAGGTGGGGTTGACTTCTGGCTCCTAGCGGTGGGCCCGGGTCATCCCAGCGCGCAGGTTGTCCGGCACCAGGATCTCCGGAACTCACCCCAGGTACTCGAACAGGTGGACGTGGGCCGCGATCCAGTGGAGCAGCTCCTGGGAGGGCAGGGCCTCGACGTAGGTGTAGTTGCTGGCCCCCAGGACGCCCACAAACAGCTGGGCCGGAGTCACCACTCTGGTGACCGGATCGTTGATGGGCAAGGTCGGGCCGGGGAAGTCCAGGAACAGCTTCTCACCCGCTCGGTGGTCCTGGCGCAGCACCACGTCCAGCCGCCCCTCCCACTGCCGGGAGTTCTGGACGAACTGGGTGTACTGGTGGCCCTCGGGACAGCGCTGTTTGAACTCCATCCAGAGCAGCTGCAGGGTCACCCCCTTACGCCGCAGCTCCCGGTGGACTTGGGCCCAGCTCCGGCCGCCCGGGATAGGCAATCCGCGACCGTGGTGTACGCCACCCCGGTCGCGGATTGCCTATCCCGGTGCCGGCTCAGCCCTTCCCCGAGGACCGGTATGAGAACTTCTCTGATCTTGCGCATGGCGATTCGGGGTCGGGGCATCGGCATCTCTCCTCGGAGATCCATCTGGGACTGCCCGGAGAGGGTGCCTTGCCCTCCTCACCTCACGCCGCCGCTACACCTCCCCTCAGGGTGATCGGATTCCCCCGAAACGACCGATCGGATTGCTCCGAAATACGTAATCCTGGAAGAGATGGGCTATCTGCCACTGGGCCAGGTGTCCACCAGCTTTCTCTTCCAGCTGGTCTCCAAGCGCTACACCAAAGGCAGCATCATCCTGACCTCCAACAAGTGCTACGGCGAGTGGGGCTCGGTCTTAGGCGGCGAGGTGGCCGCCGCCGTGGTTGACCGCCTATTGCACTACTCCACCACCGTGAACATCCGTGGCGACAGTTACCGGCTCAAGGACAAGAAACGGGCCGCGGTCTTCTCCGTCCCTGTCGCCAAGCCCGCCCTCTGAGCTCCCCTACTGGGGAGTTTGAGACCGGTGATTCCCCTCTCTGCGTCCGCTCCTGGGGAGTTTGAAACCGTTGAGACCTGGGGACTTTGAGACTGGGGTTGACAGCGGCTGGATGTGGAGTTGGGGTTGTTCAGGGACTGGCCGCTGGACCATGCCGCCTACCCCTACGTCTGGTTCGACGCGACGTACGAGAAGGTGCGCCAAGGCGGGCTGATTGTGAGCCACGCGGTGGTGGCGGCGATTGGAGTGCGCGAGACCGGGGAGAAGTGCGCTCTGGGCGTGGCCGTGGGTGCCAGCGAGATCGAGGCCTTCTGCTGGAGTTCTGCCGCTCTTTGGTGGCCCGAGGGCTGCGCGGCGTACAGCTGGTGATCTCCGACGCCCATGAGGGGCTTCGAGCGGCCCTGGCCCAGTGTGTCCAGGCCGCCAGCTGGCAGCGCTGCACGGTGCACATCCTGCGCAACGTGGTGGCCGCCTGCTCCCGCCAGGATGCTCCGGCGGCGCTGGCGCTGATGAAGACGGTCTTCGCCCAGCCCGGCCAGCCGGCGGTGAGCCAGGCGATCTCCCAAGCACTGGAGTTGCTGGAGCCGAGGTACCCCAAGGTGTCTCGGTTCCTGCGGGATGCCGAGTAGGACATCCTCTCCTACCTGGCGTTCCATCCGTTCCACCAACGCCCTGGAGAGGGTGAATGCCGAGATTGACGGCCTGGCCAAAGTGGTGGGCATCTTCCCCAACAGCGCTTCTTCGCTGCGTCTCTCCACCGCGGTTCTCCAGGAACAACATGACGAGTGGCAGGATGGCCGCGGCGAATGTACTCGGGAGCACCGCGTTGCAGGCGGAGCTGGTCCAGCACGGCAACCACGTCGTCAGCGGTAGTTGAGCGGCCCCGCCGGCCGCCCTGGTTGTTGTCACTCGGTGGGCCTACCGGCCAGCCACATGCCAGTTCGAGATCAAAATCTGGTGCCGAGGGGCGGGATCGAACCGCCGACACCGGGTTTTTCAGACCCGTGCTCTACCAACTGAGCTACCTCGGCTTGGGGTCATTTGAGATCCGAGAGTCGCCCCTCGCCGCTCCAGAGAGCCGTAGCGAGCCTCGGAATTGTAGACAGAATTGTAGACACCGGAATCTTTGTAGACTGCGGCTGTGGCGAAGCCCAAACGGCGGACGCGGAAGCGGGCTGGTAAGCGGCCATACGGCAAGGGATAGTACGGGTTCGACCAGAAGACGAACGGCTACAAAGCCCGCCTCCTCCCCGTCGGTGGCCGGGTGATCCGGCATCGGAGACCCACCAAGGCCGAGGCCGAAGGCTGGCTGGACCAGCAGGTGGAGCTCGTGCAAGAGGGGAAGGCGCCCCAGAGCGGCAGAGCGCCCACAGTGGCCGAGTTCGCGGAGCACTGGCTTGCGAACGTATCCCTGAACCAAGCGAAGGGAAAGTCCTCGCCGCCAGGCCCCAACACTTTGGGTTACTACCTTTACAAGCATCGAAACTACTTTGTCAGGCCGTACGGTCGGCACTCTCTGGCCGAGATCCAAAGAGACCACATCGAGGTGCTCTTCCAGTGGCTTGGGTGTGAGGAGACGGCAAGGAACCATCTGGGACTGATCCCCGGGATAAGGCTTGCCCGTCAACCGCTCAAGGCTCATACCCTTCGCCACTTTCATCACCTGATCAATCATCTGTTCAAGGACGCAGAGTAGAAGAGGTTGATCGCGGAGAACCCTATGCCTCGTAGCTTACCCGGCATCCCACCAAAGGAGCAGTTTGACGGGACAGCGCCGGAGCTTCTCCAGCTCTAGAGAGTCTTAGCGGCGGCCGAGACACATGCGAATGGAGCCGCAGTAATTACTGAAGCCCTGCTTCGGTGTCGCCGTGGGGAGTTACCTGGGCTGAAATGCGAGAACGTTCACCTTGACGACAATCCGCCTGAGGTATTGCTGGAACGGTCGGGCAGCGCGTGGTGGGCTCTCGCGAGGGTCTCGAGGAACTACCAGAAAAGTCGCAGAATGCCCGTCGGATGGCGGCCTTGAATAGCCGGGTGGCTTAGGCGCTAGGATCACTCCAGAATGGGATCAATACTGACGGGCACTGGGCTATCTCGAGTCCGCGCCTATCTGGACGACTGATGTCCTCCGAACACTTCCACCGAAAGGTGTGAGCCCTAGCAGAAACGCAGCTGGGGTCACCCGTCGCCCGCACGACCTACGGTACACCCTTCAAACGACCCTCCACCTTCGCAATGTGCCGGACGTGATCAGCATGCGCCATTTCGGTTGGTCAAAATCCGAGATGGCCGTACACTAAACCCAGGTGACCCAAGCCGCGCAGACTCTGCCCATGGCACGCGCTACCGACGAGATGCTGGATGAAGCTTTTCACCAATCGCGACTAGGCGAGTAACCGAGCGTGCTGCTGCTCGCGGGGTTCATCTGTAGTGGTCGCAGGAATCAGATAGAGAGCCGCGAACGATGTCGTTTGGCGAGCTGAGTGGTCAGGAACGAAGCCAGATCTGCGGCAGCCTTATACAGGCGGTCGAGGGCATAGGCCATTTGCCGTAAGTACGCTACGTCAATGGGCGCCGTTCCCCCGATAATCTGCGGTCGCGTCTCCGTCTCCCGTTCGACGTGGTGGCGGGGTAGCGCAGGTCACACGTAGCCGGGAACCTTGTCGAGGGTGCTCGGAAAGAAAAGTTCCTCTGGCGTCAGCTTGCGCGCTGCGACGCCCTGGTCGACGGCGTAGTCGAGGAAGGTAGCGAGCGTCGCTCGGTTGACGTCGTCGAAGCCGTACCGCCACGGGTCCGGTCCGAGCAGCGCCCGCTCCTCCTCCTGGAGGGCACGGAGCCAAGCCAGGCTGACCGTGCGGGGGTTCTCGAGCCGCCGCATGGCGAGGCGCTTGGCCTCGTCGAAGGCCTCGAGCAGCGCTCTCGGCACCCACGGGTAAGCGGCGGCGACCTCAGCGCGTACAACGACCATGTGCATGATGGGGAAGATCCCGGTGCGTTCGAAATAGGTCTTCTCCTCGCTCTTCGGGTCGGCGAAGAGCGTGCGGATCGTTCCTTCGCCATCGCGCACCTGCCGCGGGAGCTCGGGGTAGATGAGGCCTGCAAGGTCGCCCGCGGCGCACATGTCGGTGACCAGCGCCCCCTCGGGGGGCCGGTGCAGCTCCAGGGAGGGAGGCATGGCGAACGCCACGTTCTCAGAATCTTGTGCTGTCCAGCGAACGGCGCGCAGGTCCAGCCCGTAGTGCTCGGCGAGCGTGCCGCGGAGCCAGATCCCAGCGGTGTTGAGCCACGTCCGCACGCCGATCGCACCCCCAGCGAGTTCGGCCGGGTGGCTAATATTCGACTCCGCGGGGACGAAGACGTACCCGTGGCGGAACCGCCGGTGAGGGAAGGCGGGGAGCCCCACCAGGTCGTCGCCGCCGGCGGCACGGTGAGCCACGAACGAGCCGAGTGACAGCTCGCAGGCGTCGAACTCGTGGTGCCGCATCATGCGCCAGTGCCGCTGCGGCGAGGGGTAGGTCACGACGACGAGGTCGAGCCCCGACGGCTGCACCGTCCCGTCTATGAGAGCACGAGTGATGTCATAGTCGCCGACGGCCAGCGTCAGGCGAAGCCTGCCCATGTGATCTCCTCTTTGGGTCGGCAGCGCTGAGCTCGTGACGAACATCAGTGCGCCCAATGTTGACGACCAGCAAAACTGCTCAGAGATGATCACCAAAAGTGCTCAGGCTCGAGCGGTCAGGTAACCATACCACTGCCTCCTGTGGGGATCTTCTGCAGGACGTCGTAGTGGCGCATCTGGCCGCTGTGTCCGCGGATGTTCAGGATGGTGGCGTTGTGCGCCAGCCGATCCGCGATCTTACCGGCCACCGCTTGGTAATCAAGGAGCTGGTTCAAGTCGGAGAAGCCCCGATTGGAGCACGATCGATCCCCGTTCGTAGCGCCGGCTCACCAGATAGAAGAGCCAGTTGGCAGATGTCTGATCCAGGGGAAGCGTACGGTCGAGGACGGGACGCCTTACGGCCTTCCGGCCGCAGGACTTCCCGCCCCCGCCCTCCGAACCGATCGTGCCAGTTTCCGAGCATCCGGCTCTCCACGGGACCACGTTGAAGCGCCGATGAGTTCCGAGACCCGCCCGACGAACGCCATGTCGTCGTGTGAGTTGGCGCGGACGCGTGCTCCCGCAGGGCCCACCACGCCGTCGTTGTATGGCGTGGAGATCTGTCCGCCACGGAAACCGTAGCGCTGGACCCGCTTCTTCGCAGGGTTGTTGAGTGCAGCGGGGTTCGCTGAGGCAGAGGACCAGGCCCACTTGGCTGAGGGTGTCGACGCGGTGCTTCGACCGTATGGCGACAGTGGTGGATCCGCAGACCGAGAAGTTGCAACCGAGTTGGGCGCGGTTGGCCCTAAGTGACTTACGGAGCCGGCTGTTTGACCCGCTTGCGCTTGACGCGCTTCTCCTCGGCTAGGCGCGCGTCGAGTTGGGCCTTGGTCACGCCCAGGACGTGCCTCAGGAACCGCTCGAAGTTGGAACGTTCGGCTTTGGGGTGTGGACTTCGACTAGCCAATGGCATCCTTCCCAATGATTTGGCGGTGGGTGATCCGCTTGCCGACGATCCCGGAAGTGGTCGAGACGAACCTAGCCGAATCGGTCTGCTTGCGGCCATTGAAGAGGGTCGTGGCCTCGGCCAGGTACCGATCCAAGTGCTCAGGATCAACCGAGTGGTGGGTCCCGTAGATCAGTCGCTTGAACAGGGACCAGAAGTTATCCAGCCCGTTCGTGTGGATTCGATCCTCGTCGTACCGCTCGGCGTGATCGACAACACTGTAGATGTACTCCGACTCCAATCCGAGGTAACCCTTGTGGGCATCGGAGTAGAGCGAAGCCTCTGCGCAACGCTCCGCCTGATCTCGCCGTGAAGCGTCCGCTTGCGGGTGCTCGGAATCACCTTGGCGCGGACTTGGGAAGCCTCGCCACGCTCCAGCAGTCCCATGACGATCGTCTTGCCAGAAGGGCCGGTCCCGATGTACCTCCGCTTGTCTTCGTGCTGGAACTTGGCCTTGCCTCCGAGGTAGGTTTTGTCGGCCTCGATCTCGCCCGCAAACGGAGCGTCGAAGTTCCCGATCTCCATAGCCAGCCGAATCCGATGGGCCATGAACCAAGCCGACTTCTGGGTGACCCCGAGGTTCTTGGCAAGCTGGTGAGACGAGACGCCCTTCTTGAAGGACGAGCACATCCAGAGCGCGGGGAGCCACTTCGAAAGAGGGATCGGGGAGTCTTCGAAGATCGTCCCCTTCTTGACCGTGAACTCGTACTTGCAAGCCTTGCAGCGCCACAGCGAGCGCGAAGCGATCTGACCAATGGCCGTGGCGTCGCAGCGTGGGCAGATCACCCCATCGGGCCAGCGGAGCTGCGCCACAAAGTCGCGGCAGACCGACTCGTCCGAGAAGTAGCGGACCGCTTCGATCAGGGTTTCGGGGAACCTCTCCGAATTCATAATGTGAGTGTGCTACCTAAGCAACGGTGTGTCAAGTACCTACCCAATGTTTGTTCGTATTGGCCTCTGCGGTTACCTAGACTTTGGCCGTGCGTCAGCTGGCGAGCCGGATCGCAGGAATGCCTGGCGCGGTCGTGCTATGCGTCGTTGTGACCGTAGCGGGGACCGGGCTGGCGATCTATGCTCCGAACGTTCGGTGGCTGGGCTTGGTTCTCATCCTGACTGGTCTGGGCATCCTCGGGATATGGCTTTGGGCACGCCGGCCGTGGCGAAAACCGCTCGACCCTTCCCCGGGCACAGGGGACGTCGACCAGAGGGACTTGACGCTCTGGAGAGCGCATGTGATCGACGCACTCTCCAATCTTGTGAACACCAGGGAGCGAGAGGTGCATCATTTGGAAGCTTCGGCGATGACCCGGACAACGTTGCCGGTGGTGAATCCCCGAGATCTGGCGTGGCTGACGGGCCTGATCCTGGCTGCCCTGACAAATACCTCTGAGATAAAGCGATGGGATAAGCGGTGCGAAGCAGAGATCCGCTCCCTGTTTGGCGACCGCTTGCGTGATCAGGTCCGGGAACCGAGTTCGGACCTTGCGAGCTCCGTCTCGTCTCCCGAGTTCAAGGTACCGGGGGATCTCGCTGTGTGGGAGAAGACCCAGCGACAGCTCACATGGCTGCGCGATCAGCGCGACCGGGTCGTCCGGGAGAGCCGCAGTTGAGAGCTACCGGTGTGCCAAGTATATCGTTGCCACAATTAGCGCAGGCGATCTCCCCTCGTGCGATCGGGCGGACCACCAATCCGCTGTCCTGGCAGTCTGCCCTACCCAGCTTTGCGCTGAACTCCATCCCTCAAGCCATAGCCGAACTCGAGCCAAAAAGCCAGCCCCTAGCCTAACTGAGTTCAGCCCAAGTACGTTGCCGAGGCACTGCCGGCGGGGGCGCCGAGCCTGGCGAGTTAGTGTATGCTATGGCATGCGTTACGTAGGACGAGGATAGCGGCAGACGTCATGGTCGATGCAGTGGCGTCGTCCTGTGGTTGCCACGTTTGTCTGGGAGGCAGATGGCCGACTTCGATCTAGTGGTGCGCTCGACTAACATTGTCACGCCGACCGGAAGGCTCGATGGGCAGATTGCCGTCCGCGACGAGAAGATTGTCTGCTTGGCGGGCCCCGAAGTGGAGTTGACGGCGCAACGCCGGCTTGACGTCGAGGACAAGCCGGTGATCCCGGGTCTCATCGATACCCACTGTCACTTCCGCGACCCAGGCTACACGTACAAAGAAGATTACTACCACGGCACTGTCGCCGCTGCGGCCGGTGGTGTGACGACTGTGTTCGACATGCCGAACGTCGACCCGCCCACGACTACAGCGGAGCGCCTTCAGCGCCATTTGGAGAATGCCCAGTCGAAGGCGGTCGTTGACTTCGGCCACAACGCGTCGGGCGTGGTGCCCGAGAACATCGCCGAGCTGGCCGAGGCGGGAGCTACCGCCTTCAAGGTTTGGATGATGAAGGACATCGGTCGAGACTACCCGCACCCTCCGGGTACCGCGGTGACCAACCATGCGGTGCTCTACAGGATCTTCGAGGAAGTGGCCAAGACAGGGTTGCCCCTGTACATCCACCCACATGACAACGACTTGTACAATCTTTGGGTCACCCGGTCCCGCGAGCAGTGGGGAACCGACTTCCGCTCCTATGCACGTGCGTTGCGCGCCGGCGACGGCGTAATCCTCAACACGGCGATCGCGACAATTTTGGAATTCCAACGGTCGGTCGGCACCCGATTGCACGTCCTTCATCTCTCGACCCGCGACGGCGTGCGCATGGTACGAGAGGCAAAGGCGCAGGGCCGTTCGGTGACGGCCGAGGCAAACCCGTTCGCCATGTTCGTCACCAACGACTGGGCCAACATTGAGCGCCTGGGTCCGTACGCGTTGGGCTTCTGGGTGCCCGAGGAGGACAACCCGTCGATGTGGGAAGCCATCGTCGACGGCACCATCGATGTCATTGGCAGTGACCACGGCCCGCACACGCGCGAGGAGAAGGAGGTCGGCTGGACGGACATGTACACGGCGCCCGGTGGCAGCCCGTTTATCGAGCAGTACCTCCGCCTGATGCTGACCGAGGTCAACAAAGGACGCCTGACTCTCGAACGTGTCGTCGAGTTGTGCTGCTCCAGTCCGGCGAAGCTCGCGGGGTACGCCGGGCAGAAGGGGTCCATCGCCATCGGGGCGGACGCTGACCTCGTGGTGCTGGATATGGACCACGAAGAGGTTCTACTAGCCAAAAACAGCCACTACCAGTGCGGCTGGATGCCTAGCGAGGAGTTCGCCTCCAAGGGCCGGCCGGCGATGACGATCCTGCGCGGCAGGACGATCATGGAGGACGGTGTCGTCACCGCCGAGGCTGGCTCAGGGCGCCTGCTGCGTCCGAATGGCCGGACGCTCGTCGAGTCGGTCTAGCTCCCACCGCGATGGCTCAGTATGGGGTGAACGGACACGACGCGGATGGCGCGTGCGCCGCTAGTCCGGTGCGGTGCCGAGACCTGAGGAGCGCGAATGCTTGCCGATGAGCCCAGCACGGCCGAAGCCATAGCGACCAGTCTGGTCGCCGCCGGCGTCCGGACCGTCTTCGTCTATCCCGGTGACCCGATCATCGAACTGATGGAGCGTGCGCGCCAGCTCGGCGTCGATGTGGTCTTGGCCCGAAGGGAAGGCACGGCGGCCTTCATGGCCGAGGCCCAGGCCATGGCCAGTGGTCGTGTCGGTGTCTGCATATCC